>Ga0183095_10024_pt4 | contig 385606 bp, 323 predicted proteins | sample BioMet4_FD_130346 | JGI IMG/M metagenome (GOLD analysis project Ga0183095, IMG submission 130346) | Microbial communities from bioreactor (seeded with sewage sludge) at LBNL, California, USA - Biofuel metagenome 4 (v2) (version 3) | ecosystem: Engineered > Bioreactor > Anaerobic > Unclassified ...
GGACATGCCGTATATCACCCAGAAAAATAGTCGGATGCAGGATCGGGGAAGACTTGCCAAGACATGCGAGAAAGGAGGTCCGCATGGAAGGACCAGTCATCACAGTCGACGTATCAAAGGGCAACTGCCATTACCAGCCGTTCATTGAGAATGGACATCCGATGAGGAAACCGAAAGTGCTGGATGACACGATCGATGGATTCAGCAGGATAACAAGGCTCATTGAGGATCTAGAGAAGAAGACAGGAGCCACAGAACTGCCAGTTGTATTCGAAGCCACAGGAGTGTACCACAGGCCGCTGCAGAAATACCTGCAGAATAATGGAATACCGTATTACATCATTTCTCCATTATTGTCCGCGACATATCGCAAGACGACATTGAACGGCAATAAGACAGATTCCATGGACTGCACACACATCGCCAAAGCATATTACAGCGAAGAACTCCGTCCGTATTATGAGCAGAGTCCGGAGTATCTCAGGCTGATGCGGCTGAACCGGTATTATGAAGGAGAACTTGTGCACCTTAGGAAAAGAAAGGTGGCGCTGCGGAGCTATCTGGATATTATCTATCCAAGGATCGACAAGAAGTTCAGTGGCAATCAGAACATCTATGATCCACTGCCAATGGAAGTGCTCAAACAGTACCCACATCCGTCTCTTCTATTGAAGCATCGAGAGGATGTGATCGTGAAGCGCATCTGCAAGCCATCAAGACATGCGCAGAAATACGCAGAAAAGATCGTACACAAGATCTATGAGACAGCTAAAGAGTGCTATTCAGGATGTGACCCAGATGGCATTGAAGCCATCAAGCTGCCAGAGATGATAAGGGAGATGCAGGAACAGGAACAGCTATGCCGGAGCATACTGTCAGATATCACAGCACTGGCCAAGGCAGCTCCATATTATGCATGCGTTGCCAGTATCCCTGGCATCGGGGACAATCTGGCATCACGGATCATCGCTGAACTTGGCGACATCAACCGATTTCATAACCGCTCTGCCCTAGTGGCCTATGCCGGCCTGAACCCAAAGATCCTGCAGTCAGGCGATATCGATGGGACACATCTGAAGATATCCAAGAAGGGCAATAAGCATCTGCGGTGCCTGCTGTATCTGGCGGCCTCGTGCAATTATCGTGCAAAGAAATATGACCCAGTCTATGAGTTCAGCAAAAAGAAAAGGCAGCAATTCGGATCTCACAAATCCAAAGCTGCCACTGTCGCTACTGCGCATAAATTATTAGTAGTAATTTATGCAATGTGCAAGAACGGGTCTCTCTATTCGTTCTAACGACAGTATATGACAATTCAAAATGAATTGGGAGAAGTTTCTCCCTTTTCATCGTGACAAAAATATGAAAACAGGGAATCGATAAAATCTTCAATTTCCTGTTGACTTAAGTTATCTAGTTTTTCTGAATCATTACTCAGCGTCGGAATCGGCTGCGACGTTGGAATAGATCTTGTTGACGTCATCAACCTCATTGAGCATTCCCATGAGCTTCTGGAAGGCTTCCTTCTCTTCCGGATCGGTCAGGGTCACATACTCATTCGGCAGCCAGGTTGCCTCGCAGGTCTCGAACTCGACGCCCGGAACCAGCTTCTGGATCGCCTCCTGTGCCTTGGCGAAATCCTGGAATGCAGTCTTGACGGTCATGAAGCCATCCTCGACGCTCATGTCCTGGACATCGACTTCCGCATTCATCATCGCATCCAGCATTCCTTCCTCGTCCTCATACGGGAAAACGAAGAGGCCTACCGGTGCATAGTTGAATGAGACAGCGCCGGCATTGCCGATCTTGGCGCCCTTGCACTTGTTAAAGCAGGTCTTCACATTGGTGAAAGCCCGGTTGGTATTGTCTGTGAGGCAGTCAACGATAACGGTGCTTGCCCCCGGGCCGAAGCCCTCATAGCGGCACTCCGAGTAGCTCTCATCAGAGCCGCCCTTTGCCTTCTCGATTGCCCGCTCGATTACGCTGGCCGGAATCTGATTGGACTTTGCCTCGGCAATCTTCCGCTTCAGGGACAGATTCATCTCTGGATCAGGGACGCCGGACTTCGCTGCAATATACAGCTCCTTCCCATAGCGGGAATATAACTTTGACTTAATCGCTGCCGTCTTCGCCATCGCGGCCGCACGAACTTCATGTGCTCTTCCCATAGTATGCCCTCCAAATTTTTGCTTAACTATTATAGCAAAGGTATTTTCATAATAAAACAGATTTCTTCGTCACTTTGGGGTTTTATTCACACAGAATTCAGAATTCAGCCATACGCTGTTCAGGTACAGCCGATAGAGTACAGCTGTAGAAGAAAAGAGGGATGCGAGATGCCGGTGCGTTTTCTGAAGCTGATGAGTCTTGCCGCAGTGCTGTGCCTCGGCGGCTGCCAGTCTGCCGCTGCCGCAGCGGAGACCGCGGACGCTGCTCAGCTCAGCTGCTCCTATGCGGAAGTGACCGCAGTGACCGGCAGCTCCATTACCGTCCTGTCCGGAACCGTGCAGCAGCCGGAGGATCCGCAGAGCAGCAAGACGCAGACCCAGCAGAAATCCAGCGACAGCAAGCAGGAAGCTGCACCTCAGGCCTCAGCAGGAGCTGCCACGGCCGTCAAATTCACTGCCGGGACCGAAAGCCTCATCATACCGCTGGATGACAGCATCACGGTGCTCAAGGGCGAGGCCACGGTATCCATGAATGAGATCGAGGCCGGGAACGTGCTGATGCTCACCTATATGGGAGATACGCTGCGGGCAATCGAGATCCTCGTGCAGCCCGATGCAGAGACAGGAAACTGATTCCCCTGTCTCTTTTTCGTTTTTGCGCTACAATGTTACGTACTGCGAGGTAACTGCATGTCTACTTACGTAATGAGCGACATCCATGGCTGCAAGGCTGAGCTGGATGCCATGCTGGAGCAGATCTGCTTCAGCGAATATGATGAGCTGTGGGTGATCGGCGATCTCTGCGACCGCGGCAGCGACAATATGGGCGTGCTCCGCACGCTGATGCAGCATCCGAACATGCACCTGGTTTTCGGCAATCATGATCAGTGGTTCCTGAGGTATGCCCAGACGCTGATCGATGCCAAGAAGGACCCCACGTCGGTGAACATGACGGATGATCTGCTCACCTGGCTTCACTTCAACGGCGGCTTCGCGACTGCCAATGAATTCATGGATCTGGATTTCCCGGAGTGCTATGACATCAAGTGCTATCTGGAGAATCCGGATTATTATAAGGAAATCGAGGTTGGCGGAAAGCAGTTCCTGCTGATCCACGCGGGGCTCGGCAGCTATGCCTCCCGCAGCGTGCGGCTTTCCACCGTGCCGGTTACCGAGCTGGTATGGTCGCATATCGGCATTGATGACAATCCCTTCGATGACCGCACCATGATCGTCGGCCATACCCCTACCTTCCTGTACGGCGCTGCCTATGACGGCAAGGTCATCCACGGCCGCCGGGCAGACATCATGCACATCGACTGCGGCTGCGTCTACGGCCGGGCGCTCGGCTGCGTGCGCCTCAATGACATGAAGGAATTCTATGTTTCCTCCAGCTACCCCTATCTCGCCGCCAGAGCCACGATGGAGGAAGACGGGGAGGAATGATCCGTCCCATAAAAAATGCACCCCCCCAGGGCGCATTTTCAGTTCTTCTCGATCCAGTCTTCCAGCAGGCTGATCATGTGAGCATTGTTGGAGACATACGGCTTCGGGGCAAAGCTCTCCGCCCGCTTCAGATAGGGCCTGATATCAGAGAGATCCCTCATGTAGATCAGATAGCCGGCCTGGTCGAATGCCTCCAGCACCTGGCCCTGATGATCTGACTGATGCTCGCCATACTGGACGAGCCGCGCCGCGCCGAGGATCTTCTTGCCCTCCTGCAGCGCCGTCATGATCGTGCCGACGCCGCCGTGCGTGATCAGCAGGCTTGCCTGCTGCAGAAAGCCGGCAAAGCGCTCCTGCTCAATGAAGTCAAAGATCTTCATGCGGCTGCTCGCATATTCCGTGAAGCCTGCCTGCACGACGACCTCCTCCTGGATTGCGCCTTCCTCGATCGCCCGATCGACTGCCTGCAGCAGCCGCGGAAACTGCTTGTCCTGTGTTCCCAGCGTCACCAGTATCATCAGAATATCCAGCCTCCGTAAACTGCCTTCGGATAAACCTCGAGCATGCTTTCCCACTGCACGATGAAGAGATCCGCGATCGGATAGATCATCTTTCCGGCCATGGTCGGGGTCTTGGCATTAGCCATGGTCTCGATCCAGATGACCTTCTTGTGATGAAGGTGCGCCAGCTTGCACATGGGCACCGCGGTATGCGTGCCGGTCGTGATGACATAGTCCGGCTTGATCTTGTGGTACAGATAGACAGACTTCAGGCAGTTCCACCCGAACTTGAACAGATAGGAAAACGGATGGACCTTCGTGCCGAATACGAGCGTATCAAAGCGATCGCTGCCGAATTCCCTGCCGAGATCGGCATTGGCCTTCGTCTTCTCCGTGATCACATGATAGTCATAATGCTCAAACATCGGCCGCAGCTGCAGCAGCTCCGTCAGATGACCGCCGGTGCTCGAGATGAAAAGAACCTTTTTCATTTGCTTCCTCACATTGATAAAAATCGGGACGCATGAAGGAATCATGCATCCCGATTATACATCGAATTGCCTGAAAATCGAATGCGTCCGTTACTTGCCGATGGACTTCTTGACGAGGTCGACGACATCGTCCATGGTATCCATCTCAACAGCCTGCTCTGCCATCTTGCGCATTTCCTCATAGTTGAGGCCGTTGATCATGCGGCGTGCACGCAGAATGGAAGTAGCGCTCATGGAGAACTCATCCAGGCCAAGTCCGAGCAGCAGCGGAGCTGCCAGCTCATCGCCGGCCATCTCGCCGCACATGCCGCACCACTTGCCGTACTTGTGGGCGCCGTCAATCGCCATCTTGACCAGGCGCAGGATCGACGGATTCAGCGGCTGATACAGATAGGAGACATTCTCGCTCATGCGGTCAGCAGCCATGGAGTACTGGATCAGGTCATTCGTGCCGATGGAGAAGAAGTCAACCTCTCTCGCGAGCTTGTCTGCGAGGACTGCCGCAGCCGGGATCTCGATCATGATTCCCACTTCAACCTTCTCGCCGACAGGAACTCCCTCAGCGACAAGCTTTGCACGCTCCTCGTCATAGATGCCCTTTGCCTCGCGGAACTCCTTCATGGTCGCGATCATCGGGAACATGATGGCAAGATGTCCATAGGCAGAGGCGCGGAGCAGCGCTCTCAGCTGAACGCGGAAGATATCCTTGCGGAGCAGGCAGAAGCGGATTGCGCGGACGCCGAGGAACGGGTTCATCTCCTCATCGAACTTATAGTACTTCAGCTTCTTGTCGCCGCCGATATCCAGCGTGCGGATAACGACCTTCCTGCCCTGCATGCCCTCGAGGACTGCCTTGTAGGCAGCGAACTGCGTATCCTCATCCGGGAAGTCATTCTCGCTCTTCATGTACAGGAACTCGGTGCGGAACAGGCCGACGCCCTCGCCGCCGTTTGCCAGCACATTCTCGACATCAGCAGGAGAGCCGATATTGCCGACCAGGTCAACCTTATGTCCGTCCAGGGAGATGGATTCCTTGTCCTTCATCGCCTTGAGCGCTTCCTTCTCCTTCTGGAATGCCTCAGCCTTTGCTGCATACTCAGCGATCTGCTCCGGTGTCGGATTCAGGATCACCTCGCCGTTGATGGCATCGAGAATGATGGGATCGCCATTCTTTGCCTCGCTCAGGACGCCCTTGACGCCGACAACTGCCGGAATCTCGAGAGATCTGGCCATGATGGCGCTGTGTGAGGTACGGCCGCCGACCTCAGTTGCGAAGCCCTTGGCGAATTCCTTGTTCAGGGAGCCGGTATCAGAAGGCGTCAGGTCACGCGCGACGATTACCACAGGCTCGCTCAGCGTTGCGAGATTCGGGATCTCGATTCCCTCGAGGTTGCACATCAGGCGGAAGGCAACATCCTTGACGTCAGCAGCGCGCTCCTTGAAGTAGTCATTGTCCATGCTCTCGAACATCTCGATCGTGCTCTTGGATACCTCATCCGCGGCCTTGGCGGCATTGGTCTTGGTCTCCTTGATCTTTTCCTCGATCTGGGAGCGGAAATCCGGGTCATTGGCCATCATCAGATGAGCATCAAAGATCGCGAGCTCCTCTTCCTTGAGATGCTTTGAAGCAACTTCCTTGATCTTCTCGATATCGGAAACGGTCTTCTTGAAGGCACTGTCAATCTTGGCCAGTGACTCATCAACTTCCTCAGGCTTATCCGTAATCGTGAGCTTCGGTTGTTCCAGCTTGTAGACCTTTGCGATCGCAATTCCCTGTGAAGCAGCAATTCCTTTCAGCATTTTGCGTCTTCCTCCCTCATGCATCGATCGATCGTATCCATGACATCCTGCATGCTGTGCAGCGACAGCATTTCCTCGTCCCTGAAGACGATTCCGAAATGCTCCTCCACCTGAAGAATAAAATCCACGACTGCATAGGAATCAAATCCCATTTCCTCAAATGTCGTCGTGGGCTTTATTTCTTCCAGGTCTGTACCATAATTCTTCGCCAACTGCGTCAGGTAAGCAAGACGATTCATTTGGACACTCCTTGCCTTCAGTTTAGCATCAATCACATGGCAAGACAACGAATGAATTCGCATTGCAGGCCGCATCAGGAAAAGATTCCCGGCATCTTTTCCCGCTCGGGAAGCTGCCTGCAGCAGGCTGCCGCAGCTATCCCGGGACTGCGGCGGCATTGAAAAAGCGGACCCTGAAAGCTGCAGATGCAGCTGTCGGGATCCGTATTTTCTCTCCATCTGCTGAAATTTTCCCGAAAGGGAATGATCAGATATCAAGCCGGCGGATAAATTCGTCAATCGCGCGCTTTCTGCGGTAGTGGTATGCAGACTTCGTGTAGTACTTGTGCCACCAGCCGGCAGTGCCTGACTCTAGAAAATCCTTGCGGATGATCAGTCTGGTATCTTCCGAGCATTCCGCGAGCCTGGCATCGATCAGATGGATCAGGCTGTCCCGGCTCCGGAAATAGTCATCTCCAAGCTCCAGGGCAGACCTTGGAGCCGCTCCCCTGACAGGGCGGAAATTCTCCAGCTCTATCTGCACCGCGGTGCGGTGATAGGTATCGCCGATGAACTCCAGCACGCAGGCTTTCGATCTGGCATCCGGAAGATTCTGGATCTTCTCGGCAGCGGCAGGCACAGCTGTGCTGCCGGCATTCTGCTTTTCTTTCATTGCTTCTTCACCTCCTTCCCGGAAATTCGGATTCAGCCGTCGGAATTCCGGGCAGAAAGCACATGAAAGCGTCTTCCCCGTCCAAAATGAGTATGCTGAACACATCGCATCTCCATGTCCTGAGATGCGGATCATCTGCCTCATGAATTGACTGCTGACTGCAGGGCTGCATTGAAATCTGTTGATGCTGCAGACTCATTATGCCAGAGATTTCACAGACATAGCACCACTAAAACCATCATCCTGCGGGAAAATCATGCATGCTGCGCCATGACGGCCTGCTTCTGATGATCAGATGCATCACATTCTGCTCTTGCCTATTTGCAAGACCGTCTTTCAGCAGTTAGAATTGGATAGAACTTTATGAGGTGATTCCGTGAACAAGCCCAAGCATATCTCCCATCTTTCTGGGAAGCGAATCGTGATCAGCCTGCTGATCTTCCTGATGATACCGGTCATGCGGGAGATCGTCTTTCGGCTCGTCCATGACTACACGCTTGCCTATACCTTTGCCCTGAACCTTGCCGGATTCCTGCTGCTTGTGTATGACTGGAACCTGTTCGGCATCCATTACAACCGGGCCAAGTCGAATCTGCTGAATACGCTGATCTATACGCTGGTCGGCATTGTCTTCATCGGTCTCTGGCTCTGGGTTGATCTTTCCTTCCTGCATGCGGATATCCTGATCAGCTCCGCAGAGAGCACCAGCAGCTATGCATTCGGCTCGCCTGCGATCATGCTTGCCTTCAGCTTCGTGCAGGGACTGATCATCAACATCAGCTTCAAGTGCATGACCGATCACATGAATATCCACGACCGGGAGCTGATCGTCATCCTGGTCTCCGGATTCCTGTTCGGCCTGATCTACACCCTGGTATTCATGACCTCCTTCGATATCCCCCTGCTGGTGCGCACCTATCTCTACAATGTGGTTCTGGTATCGATTCTGTCCTATCTGTACAATCAGTCCACGAGCTTCATTCCCGGCGTGCTTGCCTTCGGCTTCGTCATGCTGGCAGTGCAGCTGATGAACTTTCTGGCCCTGTAGCCATCGCAATCCGGGCATTGAAAAGCGGCTGAGCTCCGTGAAGAGCCCAGCCGCTTTCATGATCTGCTGAAGATTGAATCCCGCTATTCCATCTCGATCAGTCCGTACTGTCCATCCTGTCTCAGATAGACCACGGATACTTTCTTCGTCTCTTCATCCGTGAACAGATAGAACGCATGTCCGCTCAGCTCCATCTGCATGATTGCCTCTTCGAGATCCATCTCGCCGGCATGAATTGACTTCGTCTTGACCGGAATCGTCTCCTCTTCCTTCGTATCGTCCTCGACAAAGGACTCCGCAAGCCCTTCCTTATGCCGGCGGTTCAGCCTGGTCTTCTGGCGGCGGATCTGATCCTCCAGCTTGTCCACAGCAAGGTCGAGCGCCGCATAGAGATCATCATTCACCACTTCCGTGCGCAGAATGCCGACCTTGGTCGGAATGGTCACTTCCACCTTCTGCGAATTCGGGTAGACTCTGGCAACAACTCTGGCAATCGTATCAGGATCAATCAGCAGGTACTTGTCCAATCCGGAGAGCTTCTTTTCAATCTGCTTCTTCATTGCCTCTGTTACAGTTACATTCTTGCCAACAATCTCAAATCTCATCCTTGTTTCCTCGCTTTCTTTGCTATATTCATGATCTGCAGCGCAGATCAGAATAACAGGGTTTTATCCTCTCCGATGATGGGGATGCCGCGGAGCGGAATCACGGTGCCCTCCTCTGTGCGGAGATAGCCGCTCGCTGTTCCGTATACGACGTAGTAATCGATATTCACGATGCCGGTATGCATTACCATCGGGAAGACGGAATCAAGCCGGCAGCTGAGATGCACCATGTCAAACGAATCGCGGATCTCCCAGGAAGCGCCTGGGGTCGGAACAGCGCTGCTCTTCAGGAAGCGGACCGGCGGCAGCAGGCTGTTGCCCTGCTCCATCCAGATCAGGTTCTCATTGAACCGGTCCGGATCCAGGGACTGATTCGCAGTCAGATTCAGCCCATAGAACTGCGCTCTGCCCAGCACTTCCGCCCTGCCCATCAGCGTGATCCAGTCATAGTGCATGGCCCGCGGATAGTAGCCGGCATGATGATCGATAATCGCTGCCGTGCTGTCATCCGAATGAATCTCGCGGCCGCTGACGATCAGCCTGCCCTGGCAGTGAAACAGCATCTTCTCCGAGTACATCGGCCGGTTCTCGCCAAGCGGAATCGATACGACGCTTGGCTCCGAGACCTTGCTCAGGCCGAGCTGGTACAGCAGATCGCCGCTGCGGCCATGGTTCTCTCCGTGAATATAGCAGCTGCCGTGATTGAGATCATTCAGAAAATCGATCTTCCCGCTGCGGCAGCTGGCAGATACGGCGGCCCCGTCGCAGACACTGCGGCCGATCTCCACGTCCGGAGTCGGAAATGTTTCATCAAATGACAGGATCTCGCCGGTCCTGAAGTCATGCCAGAGCACCAGCATCTTTCCGAACAGGCCCATGTCCGTGCATCCGGCAAGCAGAATGCCTTCCCGGAAAGCAACCTCAACGGATTCCCAGCGGGTAAGCTTGAATGCGTTGAAGACATCCGGCAGCGCAGTGGGACGACGCGCGCCAGTCAGGCTGATATCACGGAATGCGCCGGAAAAGGTGCCGAATACGCATCTGCCATGATCATCAACCAGCCGATCGGGTGCAGGTATACTGCGCCGGTCCTGGGTGATTGCCATCCTCCGGGATTCCATGCGGCTACCTCTTATTTTCTCAATCAGTTCTTCCTGATATCAGTATATCATTCCGGAGAGCTTTTGAAGACAGAAACGCGAAACTCACATGCAGTTTGCGAAGGCAGCCGGGCTGGGGAGAAACAAAGGCAGAAGGCATCCGACCTGCGTCAGATCCCTTCTGCCTGAGCAGACGGAGACAATATCACATATTGATTCCCGGCCAGAAGAATGATGCGGGGAAGCAGTGGGTGCTGCCTCCCCATCTTCCTTTCCTGGACGGGGAAATGGAAGCGATGTTCAGTTGCTCTGATGCGGCGGTTCACAGATTGTGTACTCAGTCTTCAAAAAAAATACTGTCCATGGAGCTCTGCAGGCATTCTGCCAGAATCCGCTTTCTCTCATCGCTCGGCTTCCGGTGCCCTGCTTCATATTCAGACAGCGAGGCAACCGTGATGCCTGTACGCTCAGAGAGCTGCTGAAGCGTCATTCCGCGTTCCTCGCGCAGCTTTCTGAGACGAATACCAATTGTTCCAAGATCCGGCATTCTGTCCTCCTGCTGAAGTTCACTATTTGTGAACATCATTAGAATAAAATCCAATCTTCCCGTTGTCAATGACATTCCCCGGACAGCTTCCTGTTTTGCAGCTTCTGGGCGCGAAAGATGCATGGCACGCATTGTCCTGTGCCGCCGCGCCGCACGGAACCGGGCAGCGGTATGCATGTTCTGCGTCAAAGGCTGCAGTTTTTCGAAATTCTTCTGCTGCTGCAGCAGAAACTATGCCAAAATAGATTACATGAGCGGAAAGAGATCAATCGGGAGCATCATTCGCCAGCTGCGCGTGGAAAATCATATGACGCAGGAGCAGCTGGCAAAGGCGCTCGGCGTCAGGAAGAGCGCCATCAGCATGTATGAGAGCGGCCGGCGCCAGCCAACGCTGGAACGGCTGGAGAAGCTGACAGATATCTTCAATGTCGATGTCAGCTATTTCTGCGGGCAGAGCGATCTCAGGAATGAGCGGTTGAATGGCGATCGGTATGTCCAGATCCCGATCTGCAGCAGGATCATCCCGGGCACGGATTTCTGGAAGGATCCCGGGAATATCCTGGATCACCTGGCGATTCCAACTGTCCTGCTGAAAGAGAGAATCCCCTGCTTTGCCGTGCGCGGCAGCGATCCCTGTCTTGCCGGCAGCGGATTCCATCCGGATGATCTCCTGATCTTCCGGATCTCCGGAAAGATCCAGGAAGGCCAGCGCGGGCTTTTCTGTTCCCGCAGCAGGCACCGGACGGTCTTCCGCCAGGCGCTGATGAGCGATGCCGGCATATACGCAGAGGAAGCCGCCGAGCATGCCCTCCTGAAGACAGCTGCGCAGCGAAGAATCGATGAAGACTGCATCGCGGTGCTCGTGCGGATGCTCTCGTCCGATGAGGACAGCGGAAGGCATTGAATCCCGGAAAATGCATGGCTATATAAAAACGGCCGGATCCGATCCGAGCCGTTTTTTTCGCTCTAGAGAGACAGGCTGTCAATCCTGCACGCATGTCTCAGCCGATGGCTCTGCCGGGTCGCTGCAGATGCTCTGCAGCCAGCGGTAGACAACAACCATGGCATAGGAATCCATGCCGCAGTATTCCTTCAGCTCGCGGGTAATCGCGCTTGCATTCTCGCCCTGCTCCTCGCCGCGGTCCAGATGGCGCCACTGGAATACCGCATCCATGCCATGGCGGATCTCGAGGTCATTGTAGCCCGGATCATCCATCATCGACATGATCTGCTTCAGCGTCCAGGAGCCATTCATGCGCACGTCATAGACCAGGCCTGAGAGAAACGGCTCCTGCAGATCCTTCATGCGCGCATTCATCTGCAGCAGCGGCTCGCGGTACTCCGGGAACTGATCCGCAAGCTCGCGGATCCGGATCTGCTCGGCGCCGGTCGCATTGTAGGCAATGACCGTGCCGGCTGCAGGCACCTTCTCCACCAGGCTCTCCGCAATAGCCCGGCGGTCATCATGAATGGACAGAAAGACCTCATGATCGACTGTCCCGTCCTCATGAAGCACATGCAGCGAATACTCAAAGGGAAGCACATCATACGGCTTCATGCCTTTGTACGGAGGGATGGCATAGCATTCCCACTCAAAGTCCAGGAAGGAGATCGGATACTGCACATCCTGCATCCATGTCCTCAGGGCAATTCGGTCCGCGAACAGGCCGCCCATGCGGTCTGCCATGATCTGGGCATACTGCTGTCGGGTTCCCTCGATCCTGCCCTCATCCGCATCGCGCAGATATATTCTGCCCTCATCGCGCATCTCATAGCGATGCTGCGCCCCGATCAGCGTCAGCACGGATCCGGACGGCAGGCTGGATTCCTCCGGGAAGCACTCCTCATAGAATCTGCACTTCTGCCGGCCGGCGCACTTGGAGGTGCGCACAAGCGGCGGCAGTGTCTCCTCGGTGCAGGCATCCATCCTGTGCAGCAGATCATGCAGATCCGTGCGGCACTGGCTGAGCTTCTTCGCGATCGAGATCGTCGGGTGATCATTGTCATTGTAGAAGCAGTCGCTGACCGTGAAGAGCTCCTTTGGATCAAGCGCATCGCCGCGGACATAGTCGGCATTCAGATGGACCATCCGGATATCGCCGATCCTGATCTGATTGCCTTCCAGCACCCAGATCATGTCGGCATAGAACTGAATATCCGCTGCCCTCGGATACAGCCCGACATAGAGGAAATAGAGATCCCAGGCATCCTGATTGCGGTGCAGAAACGGGACCTTGACGCGCAGGCCGTCATGCTCAAAGCGGGCCTTGACCAGCCAGTCGTGATCCTTCATTGCCGCGAGTGAGAGCGCTGGATCATCGCCGCGCTGGCCGAGGAAGTGATCCGTCACGCCGAGCTTCTCCATGGCGAGATCCGTCACGGCCTCATCAAGCCTTACGAACTCATGAAAGGCCGCCTGGGTATTCTCCTGCTTGGAAAGCAGAAACAGCCTTGGACAGCGGTTGTATTTCTTGCAGTCTGAGATATGGTACATGAAAGCCTCCAAATAGTTGCATCAGAACATGAAGTTGCCGTGCTGAAAGACCTGTATTTCGCTGCCGGTGCCCGTGATTCCGGTCACGTTGAGAAGCCGCGTCCCGAACATGAAATCCACATGAACCGAGGATACGTTCCCGCCATGGCTGATCAGGGCGCGCTCGCTCATCTCCGCGCCGCCCTTCAGCTGTGTCGGATAGCTGGCGCCAAGCGCGAGATGGCAGCTTGCATTCTCATCGAAAAGCGTATCATAAAACAGCATGTTCAGCTCGGAAATCGGCGAATGATACGAAATCAGGGCTACCTCGCCGAGCCGCTTCGAGCCGGCATCTGATTCGAGGATCTCGCGCAGCGTCTCATTTCCCGCCTTCGCGTGGAAGTCGATCACCTCGCCATCCCTGAACTTCAGCCAGAACTCCTCGATCATGCGGCCGTTGTAGCAGAGCGGCTTGGAAGAATACACGATGCCGTCCACATGCCGGCGGTCAGGGGTGGTAAAGACCTCCTCGGTCGGGATATTCGGGTTGAAGCGGCAGCCATTGCCGGACGCCACTTCATCGCCGCCGCCCCAGATATGCCCCTCTGGCAGCTGCACGGTCAGATCCGTGCCGAGCTCGCTCACGAAATGAAGCGACCGGAAGGCATACTGATTCATGACCCGGCAATGGCTCCGGATCTCCTCGACATGCTTCTGCCATACCTCGATCGGATCATTGCGGTCCGTTACACGGGAAGCCTGCAGGATTGCCTTCCACAGGAATTCCACTGCCCTCTTCTCAGGCTCATCCGGATAGATCTTCGCCGCCCAGGCAGGATTCGGGATGGCAAGCACGCACCACTGGCCGATATTGTTCATCGTGTAGCTCTGATATGGCTTCATGGCCTTGCGCATCGCTGTCATGGCTGCGGAAAGACGCTTCGGATCCACGCTCTGCATCAGCTCCGGATCATCGGAATCGATATAGAGAAATGCGCAGCCGCGCTCCTGCACTTCCTTCCGGCGCTCAATCATCCAGGCCGGAACCTTCTTCAGGAGATCCTTGGATTCATGCATGATATTGGCACGGCGGGCATACTGATCCTCGTACTGAATCAGCACCTCGCCAGCCCCTGCTGCATAGGCCTCCTCCTGGCAGAGGCGGGCAAATGCATATGCCTCTACCGGTGCCGAGATGACCAGCAGCTGTCCCTTCTGGATGTTGACGCCGCTTCTGACAGCGAGCGCCACGTAGGATTTCATCATTCTTTCCGTGATCATCTTTCTTCCTCCTGGATTGCATAGAGACCTGCGCCGGCTGTGCCGGGCTCCTTCAGCCCTGCCGGCAGAAGCGGAATCATGCGCAGCGGCTGCGGGGCAAGCTTCTGATAGACATCGCTCACTGCCGGAATCAGGAATTCCGCCTGCTTCATCAGGCCGCCGCCGAGCACAAACGCATCCGGATCCACGACGCCTGCCAGAATCGCGAAGAGCTGGCCGAGATGCGCGTGGAAATCTGCCAGCAGCTTTTCTGCCGATGGCTTTCCGGACAGGGCAAGGCGATACACATCGCCGGCATCCGCAAGCTGCTCCTCCGGCATGCACGCTGCCGCCATTCTCACAAGATCCTCGCCGCAGCAGCTGCCTGCCCTTGCGAATGGCCCGTCATCCAGCGACAGCGGGATGCTGCAGAGCTCCGCACTGAAGCCATGAGCTCCGACCAGCGGCGTGCCGTGCATCAGCACCGCGCCGCCGATGCCTGTGGAAATCGTCACATAGATGACAGTATCATACGGCCGGCCAACGCCGATGCGGGCTTCTGCGAGCCCTGCCGCAGCGGCATCATTGCAGATATGGCACGGCAGGCCCAGCCGGCTGGACAGCCTCTCCCGCAGCAAAGACTCAGCCAGGCCCGGCAGGTTGGAGCACAGCGCAATCGTGCCGTCAGGCCGGACTGCGCCCGGCACCCCGATGCCGACAGCCGTGCAGCTCTCCCGGCCGGGAAGTCCCTCGGCAAGGCTGCAGAGATCGTTCACGACCTCATCGATCGGACGGCTGCGCCCGGTCGGCATCTGCCGGCAGGAAAGCAGCGTGCCATCTTCCTTCACGACACCTGCACGCATGCTGGTGCCGCCGAGATCAATCCCGATTGCCTGCGGCATCATCCGCCTCTTCCGCGATCATGTTCTGCCCGCTTACCCGCCGGTAGACCGCCTGCACGAATGTGCCCGGCGCCAGCGCGCGGCCGGAGCGGACGCGGACAGCTCCGTCAACGCCATCCGGCGCATACATCGCGCTTCTTCCCAGATACATGCCGGTCAGCGGATCGCTTCCTTCAATCAAGACCTCATCGCGGCTGCCGATGAGCCGGCTGAGGTCCTCCTCGACGATCTGCTCCTGAAGCTCCATGAGCTCGCGCTTGCGGCGCTCCTTCTCTTCCGGCAGAACGTCATCCTCCATCTCATAGCTCGGCGTATCCTCCTCTTTCGAATAGGTAAAGACGCCCATGTGATTCCAGCGCACCTCGCGGACCAGCCGCATGCTCTCTGCATGATCTGCCGGCGTCTCCTGCGGGAAGCCGGAGATCAGCGTGGTCCGCAGGACTGCGCCCGGGATCTCGCGGCGGATGGCTTCCGCCCGCTCGAGAATCGTGGCATGCGTGCCGCGCCGGTGCATCAGCCGCAGCATCCGGTCAGAGCCGTGCTGCGTCGGAATATCGAAATAGGGAAGAATATGCCGGCTGCCGCGGATCGTCGCGATGAGATCATCCGGGATCTCGTCCGGATAGAGATATAGAATGCGGATCCAGTGCAGGCCCGCGATCTGATCCAGCTGCCGCAGCAGCTCAGAAAGATGCAGCTGGCCATCCCAGTCGCAGCCATAGCGCGAGGAATCCTGCGCAATGAGATTCAGCTCACGGACGCCGCTGGCCGCAAGCGTCTCTGCCTCCTGCACCACCTCCGCAACCGGCCGGGAGCGGAATGCACCCCTGATCAGCGGAATGGCGCAGTAGCTGCAGCGGTTGTCGCAGCCGTCCGCGATGCGAAGATATGCCATCCACGGCTTGCCTGACAGCATCCGCGGCGCCTTGCCGTAGTCATTGGCAATCCGCACGCCGAGCACCTCGCTCAGGATCGCGCCGAGATGGTCATATTCATCGATCGAGATGAAGCGGTCCACCTCCGGCATTTCCTGCTCCAGCTCCTTCTTGTACCGCTTGGCCAGGCATCCCATGACGATCAGTTTCCTCATGTGATCCTGCCGGCAGTCCTCTGCCTCGAGGATGGTATTGATTGCCTCTGTCTTTGCGCTTTCAATGAAGCCGCATGTATTGATGATGATCGCTTCCGCCTCTTCATGGGAAGTCGTGATTTCCTGTCCGCTCTGCTTCAGGAGCCCGAGCAGGTTTTCCGTATCAACCAGATTCTTGGCACAGCCAAGCGAGATGACGCCGATTTTCATTTCTGCAAACCCTTTCCGTTTATCCTGCAATATTGTAGCACAGGTCCTATTCTGCCGCATTGCTCAGGCTGAATCCGGGTATAATGAGACCGGGAGAAACGTCATGGTAGGAATAGATCTCGTTGATATCAGCCGCATCACCCTGGAGGAAAGCTTCGTGCAGTTTGTCCTGACGCCGGAGGAGCAGCTGGAATACGGCCAGCTTTCAGCTGAGGCAGCCAGAAAGGAATATCTGGCCGGCAGGTTTGCCGCCAAGGAGGCAATCTTCAAGGCTGTCCAGGATCGCGGCTATCTGCAGTACTCCATCCTGCATGATGCCTCCGGAAGGCCCATGGTCAAGGATCACCCGGAGATGGAGATCAGCATCTCCCACGACGGCGGGATCGCCGCAGCCATCATCATGATCCTATAAAAATGCCCCGGCGCTGTCCGGGGCATTGCTGTATATGATGGAAAGGTGATCAGTCCGCAAGGCTTCCGAACGGATCCCACGGATCAAGAACGGCCGACTTCTGGCTGAGGCACCTGCGCTGGGCAGCAGTCAGGTACTTCCTGTTCACGACTGCCTCGAACACATAGCGGTCAAACCAGCTGTCGCTGCAGATATAGAATCCCTTGTTGGCAACCTTGTCGCCCCAGGAGTTCTCGATCTTCCAGCGGGTCGGCTTGCTGCGGACGAGATTCACGCCGGTGAAGACCATGGCGTGGTTCATCGCGGATTCCCTGGCGTCGAGCATCTCCGCCTTGCTCATCTCGAGATCCATGTCGAAGGTATGGGCATAGTCGAACTGGGCATCATCCCAGAGCCCGCTGTCGCGGTCTCCGTCCTTGCCGCAGTCGCAGCCGAACCAGACAAGCTCTCCTGCCTTCAGCTGCTTCAGGATCGCATCCTTGAACTCATCAATCGGCAGGTTCAGGAACGATACCGGATTATCCGTGCCGGCGACATTGCCGAGATACTTGACGGTATACATCCTGTGGAACGGCTTGTCTGCCGTCGGGCCGTTGATGATGCCGACATACTCATCCAGATCGACGCCGAGATACTTCTCATAGAGCTCCATCGGCGTGACATTCGGATAAGCATGATACTTGTCCTTGTCATCGACAAACTCAAAGGTGAAGGACTTCGGAGGAACGCCGAAGCAGTCGCACAGCAGGCCGTAGCACTCATAGAGGCACTGGGCCTTGAGCTCGCTGATATCCTCGGCCTTGCCGGTCTTTGCCAGCCGCTTGGAATCGGCGACGAACTTGCGCAGGCGGCGGTTGAGCAGCCTTGTCATCGGCCCGGTATGGCTGGACTGATAGGTCTCGGGCATTGCTGTCTTCGGGCAGAGGCCGTACTTCTTGACGAGCGATACCATCATGTCCCACTGGCCGCCATCGCCGACTGCGGTCTCCAGCACGTAGCGCAGCGTCTCGCTGTTATACGGCGTATCGATCTCCTGCAGCGATGTCTCCAGGAAGAAGTTGATCTTCTCCAGCTTGTCATAGAAGGCAATATAATTCTGGGAAAGCTCGAACTGATCCTTGATGTGATACTTCTTTGCCAGAATCTCGCGGAGCAGGTTCATGGAGGAGAACAGCCAGCATCTGCCGGACTGCAGCTGATTCGTCACCGGCATCGTCTTGATATCAATCGAGAACAGGTTCGGGTTCTGCGCTCCCGCCTCGAATACTCTGGAGATTTTTGCCAGCTCATTTGCGGTCAGCGCATTGCGCACGACCCTTGCCTTCTCGTCGGCAAGATATGCCTTGTTCATGCGTGCAAGCTCTGCCGCCCTGATCGGTTCCATTTTCTTCATCTGATTATTTCTCTCCCTTCAGTCTGCTATCAGTCTATTCCTGCCCGGCGCAATGTTCAATAAAAAGCATTCTGCCGGGGATGGCAGAATGCCCATGAGTCATGACTTGCGGTTGAACTGGTTTCTGCAGGTCGGGCAGGTAATCGTGATCCTGCCGCGTCCGCGCGGAACCCTGACCAGCTGATGGCACTTCGGGCAGACATAATAGCGGTGATCCTTGTCCTTCTGCCCCTTGCGGAACGCGCTCCATGTCCTGCGGATGCCGGCTGTGCGCTCCATGAACTTCCGGTTCTCGATGGCGCGCTTGTTGATGTTGCGGGACAGGCCGCGCCAGATCACGTAGATCAGCACTGCATCTGCCAGGAACATGAGGATGCCGCTGCGGGCGAACATGCCGATGAAGTCAACGATCAGCGCTGCGATCATCAGGAAGAAGTTGAACTGATCTGTGCCGTATCTTCCCTGCATGAATCTGATGAGTGAATTCCTGAGTTTATCCATTTTTCTTACCCTGTCCAATCCAGCTTTGATTGCTGCTCATAAGCTTTGCCCGGTAATACAGAAAGAATCCAAGCCCGACCATGAAGGCGCCCATGGTATCCGAGATGAAGTGCATGCCGGCCATGATGCGTGTGAAGGCCGCGACTGCGATCCACAGAACAGCCAGTATCCAGAGCGTGCGCTCCCGCTTGGCAAGAGAGGGATACAGCTTGGGAAGCAGCGTGATCCAGAGCACCGTGGCGGCAGCTGTGGTGTGGCCGCTGGGGAAGGACTTATGCAGATCCTCCGTCAGCGTGAAGCCATGAAACTGATACCAGGGAACGAAGTCTCTCTGCGGATCTGCGAGCGAGATGAACCGCGGACGGCCCCAGACCATCTTGAGCAGGCTGGTCGCTGCCATGGCGCTGACCACCAGCAGCAGCCCGACAAGACAGGCATTCACCGCCTCCGGGCGGCTGAGATCGACGTGATGCGCAAGATACCAGCTCCGCATCCAGATGCAGAAGCCCAGTGCCGCAATCAGCAGGAACCCGGCCAGATTCCACTTCGGCTGCAGGATATAGAACGAGGCAATCATTGAACCGATGACGGCACATGCCATCATCAGTCCCCGCTTCCAGCCCGCCGTGACGAGATACAGGCATGAGCCGCAGTAGGCAAGAATCAGGCTGGCCGGCAGGATGGCAATATGCGTGCCCCACCAGACGACCCAGCGATTCCGGATGCTCGTGAGATACAGCGATGCCTGCAGGTCATAGCGGCTCAGAAACAGAAAGGCCGCGATATACAGAATCCAGATAACCGGCCATTTCCAGGACCGCTTCTGCCTTGATGCGCTGTCGCTCTGCATAGTCTCTATTTTATGCTCCAATCCATGATCTTCCATAATCAATTGACGTCTTTTGTAGCAGAAGCGTCCGGGCTTTCCTTCCGGATGCGGCGGCTCAGTGCCCTGCTGACGCCGCGGTCAAAGATCTCCTTGACAAGCGCCGCGACAGGAACTGCAAACAGCATGCCGACCAGTCCGGCAGCGGACTCTCCCACGATCAGGGCAATGATCACGTACATCGGATGAATGTTGACATTCGAGCCGAGCAGCTTCGGATTGACGATGTTGCCGTCAATGCCCTGCACGATGAACAGCACGACCAGGGCAATGCCCATCTTGACGAGATCGCCGGAGACCATGCATACCACGATCGTGGACGCATAGGCGATGAACGGCCCGACATAGGGAATCAGGTTGCCGATGCCGGCCAGCACGCCGATGATCACGGAGAACTTGACGCCGACAAGGGAAAGGCTGACGGAGATCACAGCTGCCATGAACAGGGCATCAATCATCTGGCCTCTGAAGTAGCCGGAGAAGACGCGGTCGGCAACCTTCAGGAAGGACTTGCCCTCGGCCGCCGCGCGATCGCCGAACAGCGCCCGGAACACCCTGCCCCAGTAGGCGCGGATATGATCCCCATCGGCGAGAAAGTAGATCGCGAAGATGAGCGTGAACAGGAGATTCGTGAAGAAGTCAGAGATGCGGTTGGCATTGGTGCCGAGATCGGAACCGAGCCCGGAGATCCAGCTGCCGACGGAATTGGCAATCTGATCCACGTAGTTCTGCACAGCCTGTGAATTGATATTCATGGAGCTCAGCTTGACCAGGAACTCCGCATAGAAGGTCTTGATCGTATCCACGATGGAATTGAAGAAGTTGAGGACGGAATCGAGCGAGGCCACCTGCAGCTCACTGGTCACTGCCGATATGATGACGGAAAACAGCGTGACAGCCGCCGTGAGCACGATCAGGCAGGTAACCGTGACAGCCAGCGAGCGCGCGCTTCTCTTCTTCCTGCGGACGGAAGAGAGCTTCTCGAAGCGCCTCTCCAGCCAGGCAGTCAGCGGCTGCAGCAGGTATGCCAGCATGAACGCCCAGAATACCGGCGTCAGCACCTGGAACAGCCAGGCAATGCCCCGTCCCAACGCGCCGATGAAGAGAGCGAATTCGCCGGCCGCATGAAACAGGAGATAGATGATGACAGCTGTCACGATCACATAGACTGATATCCTGGTGTACTTGGGATCCATCTGGTCTTTCAGCTTCATAGATTCCCTCCCTCTGCCGCTTTATTCTAACATGCCATCCGGCGCGTTGCGAGCCGGCCTTTCAGAAGAGCCTGCGGGCAGAAGAAAACCGCATGCCTTTCAGCACACGGTCCTTGCAAGCAATGGTGCGGACAACAGAATTCGAATCTGCATGGGTTGCCCCGCTGACCCCTGAAATCAGTGCGTCTACCAGTTCCGCCATGTCCGCATTGCAGTTAGTATGATATCAAGATCAATGCCAATTGTCCAGTAGTATTTTGAAAATTCCGCGGCCGCGGGGAAGGCGCTCATCGGGCCTCCGGCAGGCACCGCGATGCAGGTTTCATCCAGGCCGGCCCGGAGATGGAGTATGATTTTCACAGACACAGATACAGCAGGAGGCACAGGATGGAGCAGATCAATGGGGCCGGTGTCTCAGCGGGACCCGTGCAGAAGTCCATGAAGACAGGACTGCATTCTCATTGGCGGCAGCTGCTTTACTGTCTGCTGGTCTCCTTCTGCTTTCTGCTGATTGCCAGCCGCTCCTCCTGGCTCTATCCGATGAACGACTGGGTTGACAGCCAGAGCTACTTCACGATGGGCAGAGGCCTGTTCCGCGGCAAGGTGCTGTACCGGGATCTGTTCGAGCAGAAAGGCCCCTATGTCTATTTCATATACGGGCTCGGCTCCCTGATCTCCGCAAGGACCTTTGCCGGCGTATTCCTGTTCGAGGTTCTCTTTTTCGCCGCGTTCCTGTATGAGGCCTGCGAGCTGATCCGCTGCTATTCCAGAAGCCCGCTGCGCTGGCTGGCTGCGCTGCCGGTGATCGCGGCGATCATCACGCAGTCCTCTGCCTTCTACCGCGGCGGCAGCGCTGAGCAGATGGCCCTGCCGGTGCTGATGTACAGCCTTGCCAGCATCGGTCGCTATCATGAATCGCGCCGCCGCTTCTTTCCAGGACGCGTGCTGTTCTGGAACGGCTTTGCGGCTGGCGTCCTGTTCCTCAGCAAGTACACGCTGCTCGGCATCTATCCGGTGTTCCTGGCTGATATCCTGATCAGCTACCGGAGACGGCATGCAGAGAGCCATCTCCGCGATCTGCGGGTGATTCCTGTTGGGTTCCTGGCGGCGCTCGCGCCCTGGCTGATCTACTTTCTCGCAACGGGATCCCTTGCGGACTTCCTGCAGATCTACTTCATCGAGAATGCCTCCGTATATTCCAGAGTCTCAGCCGGCAGCGCAGGCCTCGCGTCAATTGCCGGAAAGATGCTGAAGGATATCTTCATCGGCACAGGCGATCTGCGCCGGCAGAATGCCCTGCTGTTCCGGACGGTCTATGCTGCCCTGGCTATCCCTGTCTTCAGCAGCCGGAACCGCAGCTGGACAGAGCGGCTGTACCCGCCGATCCTGTTCCTGATGATGTTCAGCCTCCTGTTTGCCGGCGGCATCTTCTACATCTATTACCCGCTGCCGGTCGCTGTCTTCCTCCCCTGGCTCTTCTGCTGGCGGCTGCCGCACAATTCCGGCATTGCCCTCGGCAGCTTCCGCCGAAAGGCAGCAGCCGCGCTGCTTGCGGCGGCCGTGATGGCGCTCTCGCTGCGCTTCGTGTACTTGAGGTCGGACAATACGCCTTTTCTGCTGACTTCCTACGTGGAATCCTCGCAGGCGCAGTTCGCTGACGTCATCGATGCCAGCGATGATCCGACGCTCCTGAATCTCGGCTGGCTGGATGGCGGCTTCTATACGGCAGCAGGCGTGCTGCCGACAGTGCGCTACTTCCAGAACAACAACCTGCCCCGCAGCCGATGCCTGGAGTATCAGCTCGGCTATGTGCGCCAGCGGCTGACGAACTTCGTCATCATCAATCAGGTCAGCCGCACTGTGCTGACCGAGGAGGATCTCCGCCTGCTGGAAAGCGGCTATCGCGAGATCGGCTTCTCTGCCTGGCATGGAGAGGAATACTGGCTCTACCAGCGCATCTCATGAGACATGAAAGAAGCGCCCTGCAGGCATGGATCGGCCTGCTCAGCGCTTCTTTTACTGACTCATCTGATCAGTTGTTGCCGGCAAGCTCATGCATCATCGCGCATCTGAACTTGATATCAGCCAGGTAGTCATCGATGATATAGAACTCATTCGGCGCATGGATATTGTTGTTGATGGATCCGCAGCCGGCCATGGCCGCCGGGATGCCCTTCTCCGCGCAGAAGCAGGCCAGCGGGCAGGTGCCGGCATTCTGATAGTCCACTGCCGGCTGCTGATGGGAGAAGCGCTCCGCGCACTTCAGCACTGCCCTGCAGAAATCAGAGGAAGGATCCGAGCGGTACGGCAGCTCGGCAGATACCTTCTTCACCATGATGTCGCCGAAGCCGTGATCCTGCAGATGCTCCTGCAGCAGCTCGAGGATGCGTTCAGGATCCTGCCCCGGCACCAGGCGGAAGTCTATCTTGCAGGAAGCGACGGCCGGCAGGACTGTCTTCGGGCCCGGGCCGGTATAGCCGGACAGGATGCCGCAGATATTGCAGGTCGGCTCGTAATGCAGATTCTTCAGCAGCTCCGTGCCGGTCATGCCATGCAGGAATGAATGGATGCCGAGATAGCTCCGCGTGTCCTCCTCGCTGAAGCCATCCTGGCCAAGGATATCGATATCCCCCTGGCTCAGCGGAATGATGCCGTCATAGAAGCCGTCAATCAGGATTCTGCCGGTTTCGGGATCCTTCAGCGTATTCAGCGCCTGCACGAGACGCCAGGCAGGATTCTCGACAACAGCCGCCAGGGAGCTGTGCGCATCCAGGGCTGCATTTGACGCTGAGAGCTCGACGTAGAGCAGTCCCTTGACGCCGAAGGTAATGCTCATCTTGCCGGTTGCGCTGTCACGGTCTCCGCCTTCGAAGATGATGCCGTCGCAGGCCATCTGATCCCGGTATGTGCGGCAGAATTCCTCGAGATTCGGGCTGCCGATCTCCTCTTCTCCCTCGATCAGGAACTTGACGCCGCAGGGCAGGCTGCCGGATACGGCAAGCCAGGCATCCACTGCTGCCAGCGACGCAGCCAGGCCGCCCTTGTTGTCAGAGACACCCCTGGCATACATCCTGCCGTCACGGATGGTCAGCGTCCAGGGATCGCTCTTCCATTCCTCCAGCGGCTCCACCGGCTGCACGTCATAGTGATCATAGAAGCCGAATACCCGATCTGATTCTCCCGGCATCGTGCCGATGATGCAGGTATTTCCGTGCGTCGGGCACATGGTAACCGCAAGGCCGCGCTTCCTCAGCTCATCCGCCGCAATCTGTGCCATCTCATCGACGCCGGTATGCGTCCCGGCAAGACTCGGCTGCCGGCAGAGACGGGCGAGCAGATCAATGAAATCCTGCTGATGCGCATCGATATATGCATTTACGCTCTGTTCATCAAACTTCATATTCATGCCTCCTTGAATACACTTATTATGGAGGCTTTTAAAGGGTATGCAACATGAACAGAGCATTTCTTTCAGATATTTTACAAATATTTCATGAAACATTCTGCAAGTTTCAGTGTCGGATGAAGCTCAGGCAAGGCGATGCGGATTCCCTGGCTGCTCAGCTCCGGAAGCTAAGAAAAAATCCGCTGAGCAAGCGGATTTTTATGAGGATTCCAATGGTGGTCCCAGGCAGAATTGAACTGCCGACACCAGCATTTTCAGTGCTGTGCTCTACCGACTGAGCTACAGGACCATTGGTTGCGAGGGAAGGATTTGAACCAACGACCTCCGGGTTATGGGCCCGACGAGCTACCAGGCTGCTCTACCTCGCGATGTGAATAGATGTGACACAGCAGAATGATGCATGGCGGAGGAACTGGGATTCGAACCCAGGCGCCAGTTGCCTGACCTGCCGGTTTTCAAGACCGGTCCCTTCAACCACTTGGGTATTCCTCCATGATTGGTGGACCCTGAAGGACTCGAACCTTCGACCGGTCGGTTATGGGCCGACAGCTCTAACCGATTGAGCTAAGGGTCCAGAATCGGCGCCATTCTGAAACTTTTGAAGAATGGTAGCGAGGGTGAGGGTCGAACTCACGACCTACCGGGTATGAACCGATTGCTCTAGCCAACTAAGCTACCTCGCCACAAACTGATGGTCGGGATGGCAGGATTTGAACCTGTGACCCCTTGATCCCAAATCAAGTGCACTACCAAGCTGTGCTACATCCCGAAGAGAATGGTGCGCCGAACAGGAGTCGAACCCGCAACCTTTTGATTCGTAGTCAAATGCTCTATCCAGTTGAGCTATCGGCGCATCACGCACATCCAAAATCGAGTGCTCTATTACTTTACCAAACATCATTCAGGTTTGCAAGGAATTCTTCTGAAAATGAATGAGATTTTCAGATCGGTTTCAGGCACCGCAGATCTATGCCCAGATCAGCCAGATGACAATGGATCCGCTCAGCGCGGCGACCAGCGTGAATGGAACGCCGATCCTCATGAAGTCCTTCGTGGATACCTCGTAGCCTGCCTTCTGCAGGATGCCGATGCCGGTGATATTCGCGGATGCCCCTACCGGCGTCAGGTTGCCGCCGAGAGTTGCGCCGATCAGGAGTCCGAAGTCAAACAGATACGGGGCAATGCCGAGAATCGATGCGATGCCGGTCACGACCGGAAGCATCGTCGCAACATATGGGATATTGTCGATGAATGCGCTCAGCACGATGGAGACCGTGACAATCAGCACGAAGGTCTTGAGCTGGCTGCCGCCGCCGATCTTCACGAACAGCGCGGCAATGGCATCGATGACGCCTGCCTCCGTGATTCCCTCGATGACCATGAACAGGCCGCAGAGCAGCAGCAGCGTCTTGTAGTCCATGGACTGCACGACCTCAGTCAGCGGCCCCATGGACTTCTGGCGGATCATCTCATAGAGCACGCCGATCACGGCAAGGATGCAGCAGATGATGCCGTTGGTCAATGCAGGCTTGTTCGGGAACTGCGATGCCGTAATCAGGCCGCCGATGACGCCGAGCAGCAGGATGCTGGGGACATGGTCGCTGACCACCGTCTCCACGCTGGAATCGACGGAGGCCTTCTCATGGCGGAACAGGTACAGCAGCACCGGCACCGTGAATACCGCGCCGGTCTCTACCGCAAGGGCAATGCCCGGGCGGTTCATGAACCAGAAGAAGTCATTGAAGCTGAGATTGGCATAGCTGCCCAGCAGGATGCTGGTGGTATCCCCGACCAGGGTTGCGGCACCCTGCAGATTGCTGGATACGGCGATGGATACAATGACGGGAACCGGGTTCGTATCAAGCTGGCGGGCAACGGCCAGGCCGACCGGCGCTACCATGAGCACCGTGGCGACATTATCGACAAATGCGGAGATCACGCCGGCAAGCAGGCTCAATGCCACGACGGCCCACTGCACATTCGGCACGAGGTGCAGCAGCTGCTCTGCCATCCTTGCCGGCATGCGGCTGTCGATGAACAGCTGCACGACGCCCATCGTGCCCGCAATCATCAGGATCACGTTCCAGTTGATGGCCTTCAGCGCGCTGCTGACCGGCAGGATCCGCAGGGCCATGAAGATTGCTGCCATTGCGAGCGCAATGATCCAGCGATAATCAGAATACTTCAGCAGCAGCACATACATGACGACAAAGAGTGCCAGCGCCAACCACATTACATTCATAACCTATCCCCTTACTTGTGAATAACGGTGAAATTATAACAGACTGCGCAGCGCATGTCATCCGGCAGCTGCCCTGACATGCATTATCCTTCCGGAACCTGCAGATGCTCCAGCGCCTGCAGGAATGCCCGCTTCTGATGCCTGACCAGATCAAGCTGCAGCGGCGTGATCGAGATATAGCCTTCCTCCACTGCCGTGATATCCCCTTCCGGATGATCAATCTCCGGCAGCACCGGCACTTCCCAGTCCGGGCAGTGCAGCTCGAAGGAGGCACCTTCCGCATGGATCCGGTCCAGGGGCCGGGAGTACTGCTTGCGGGGATCGAAGTCCGTGATCCGGAAGCCCTTGATCTTTGAGGCTGGCAGCGCCGGCACATTGATGTTCATGACATAGGAGAGACAGTCCGGATCAGAGAGATACAGCGGAATCAGCTCTCGTGCGGCAGCCGCAGCCACGGTGAAGTCCTTCTGCGTAAAGGAGTCCAGCGAGACCGCCATGGCCGGAACCCCGAGGATCAGGCCTTCCGTGGCCGCGCCGACCGTGCCGGAGTACAGGCAGTCGATAGACATGTTGGCACCCTGATTGATGCCGGTAAGGACCAGATCAGGCGCCTGCTCCAAGAGCGTCGTCACGCCGGCATAGACGCAGTCGGCAGGCGTTCCCCCGACTGCCCAGGCATGAGCCGTGCCCGGAATCTCGCGCTCCTCTGCCTTCATATCCCTGAAGAAGTAGGTAATCCTGTGGCTGGAGCCGGATCGCTCCCGGTCCGGAGCGGAGATATAGACCTCATTCTGCTCCTGAAGCGCCTCTGCCAGCGCCCGGATGCCGGGCGCGTCAATCCCATCATCATTTGAAATCAGTATTCTCATGCGGCTGTTCCTTTCCCTCAATGACGAGATTATAACATGCTACAATTACGTGCAGGAGAAAGCACATGAAAGTTGAAGTCAATCCCGATACGGAAGAGTTCTTTCGGCGCTGCCGGAGGAACATGGAGAATGAGCGGAAGAACCGCTTTCTCGGCAGGCGGATCACGCCTGGAAATGAGCGCTATCTGCAGCGGCAGATGCAGGCTGCCGGCTTTGCGGAATTCGCGGGGCCCGAGGATGCATGGCCTTCTCTGCTGATCTCCGCCTCCGCATGGGAATCCTCTCCCTACCATTCCGCCATACATCTCGAGGGAATTCATGATGAGCACTTCTCCTACGAGACGGAGCTGATCCGCGGCCGGGAGCTGTTCAATGCGGACATGATCCAGAAGGATCCCCGCCGCGAGCTGAATGATTCCATGAAGCTGCGGGCGCTGGACAGAGACTGCCGAGCGCTGTATCTGCTTCAGGATGGCGAGGACTGGATGCTTGATGCCCCGAGCGAGGCCGCGACGAATGACCGGCCGGCTGCGCAGGCATGCGGGCATGTCCTGACCTTTGGCCTTGGCATCGGATACTACATATTCATGGCCATGCGCAATCCGCGGGTCAGCGATATTACCGTGATTGAGCGCTCCCCTGAAGTCATTGCGATGTTCCGCCGCTTCCTGCAGCCGCAGTTTCCCTCCTCAGTGCCGCTGCGCATCATCGAGGGCGACGCGTTTGACTACTTCCGCAGGGACTGGCTGTCCTCCTTTGATTCCGTCTACGTGGATATCTGGCGATCCTCGCAGGATGGTCTCGAGATCATGACCCGCCTGCTGGAGCAGTATCTGCCTCCCTATGAGCAGGCCAGCTTCTGGATTGAGGATTCCTGCATGGAGACGGTATGGACGCTGGTGCTCCTGCACTTTCAGGAGCTGGCGACCGGCGAGCATCCGCGCCTGAATCCGGATTATGAGCCGCTCATGAAAAAAGTCAGGGCCTTCTGCCGGAGCCGGCAGGAAACACTGGCTTCCCCTGACCAGATGAAGGATCTGATGTATGACAGCCGCGTGCTGCGCGGGATCCTTGCCCAGCCTGCGGAATAGCGATCATCTTTCCTGCCCGTGCATCATCTCGTAGATGCGCTGCCGCTCTGACAGCCTGCGCGTCTGGATCAGCCGCATGCCAAGATGCCTGTATTTCTCCATCTTCAGCTGCTGATCCGTGCTCAGGATCAGCGCCACGCCCAGGCGGTCTGCCAGCGCGCAGAGATCCGCCATGGCTGCGCGCAGATGGTGCTGATGCTGGAGAGGAACCGGAATCGCGATCAGCTCCGCCTGCAGGAAATGGCATCCGCGGCTGCGAAGCTGCTGCTCCAGCGAAGGCCCAGATGCCTGCAGCAGGCTCAGAAACGCATGTGCCTTCCGGGCGCCGAGCGCCTTCAGCAGGCCGATGCGCAGGATCATCATCGCGCCTGCGCCGGGATATTCCTCATCCCGGTGCAGCATGACAAACACAGGCCCGCTCTGATACATCCAGCCGCACCTGAGCCCGGCGCGGACATAGGCAGAAAGATAGGCCGACAGGGAATCCGGATCCGGGAATGACGCAAACATGCCCGGGTCCTTTTCTGTTCGGTATTCCTCTGCAAAGGCCTCCGCGATCGCCTGCACGTCCGACGCCGGAAGCTCCGTGATATGCACCAGCATCCTTATTCTCCCTTCCGGGCTCTGAAAATGCCTGCCGCAGTCGCCTCTGCAGCAGGCACGAACTCAGTTCTTGAAGCTGTGAATCGGGGCCGGAATCCGGCCGGTGCGGGAGATGAACTCCTCGCAGGAAAACGGATTGACCTTCATGATCGGTGCCTTGCCGAGCAGGCCGCCCCATTCGGCGGAATCCCCTACGGTCTTGCCGATGACCGGGATGATGCGGACTGCCGTCGTCTTCTGGTTCACCATGCCGATCGCCATCTCGTCAGCGATCATGCCGGAGATCGTGGAGGCCGGCGTATCGCCCGGGATCGCGATCATGTCGAGGCCGACCGAGCAGACGCAGGTCATCGCCTCCAGCTTCTCGATGCTCAGCGCGCCGCAGGCTGCCGCATCGATCATGCCCTGATCCTCGCTGACCGGAATGAAGGCACCGGACAGGCCGCCTACATAGGAGGAAGCCATGACGCCGCCCTTCTTGACCTGGTCATTCAGCAGCGCCAGTGCCGCCGTGGTTCCCGGCGCGCCTGCCTTCTCCAGTCCCATCTCGCAGAGAATGTCAGCGACGCTGTCGCCGACCGCCGGGGTCGGGGCAAGCGAGAGATCGACGATGCCGAACGGAACGTGAAGCCGGGCGCTGGCCTCGCGGGCAACCAGCTGGCCGACGCGGGTCACCTTGAATGCGGTCCGCTTGACCGTCTCGCAGAGCGTCTCGAAGGACTCTCCGTGAATGGACTCCAGCGCCTTCTTGACGACGCCCGGACCGGAGACGCCGATGTTGAGCACACGGTCTCCTTCCGTCACGCCGTGGAATGCACCGGCCATGAAGGGATTGTCATCCGGCGCATTGCAGAATACCACCAGCTTGGTGCAGCCGCAGGACTCCCGGTCCCTGGTGCATTCTGCCGTCTCCCGGATCACCTTGCCGAGCAGGCGCACTGCATCCATGTTGATGCCGGTGCGCGTGGAGCCGACATTCACGGAGGCGCAGACCAGATCCGTGACCGCCAGAGCTTCCGGCAGCGAGCGGATCAGCAGCTCCTCCGCCGGGGTCATGTCCTTGTTCACAAGCGCCGAGAAGCCGCCGAGAAAATTGACGCCTACCTCTCTTGCCGAGGCATCAAGCACCTTTGCGACCTCCACGAAATCCTTCGTGCTGTGGCAGCATGGCGCGGCGACCAGGGAAATCGGGGTGACCGAGATCCGCTTATGGACAATGGGAATCCCATAGTCGCTGGAGATCTCGTTGCCGACCCTGACAAGATCCCTGGCACTGCTGACGATCTTGTCATGAATCTTCTGCAGGAAGCTGCCAAGGTCCGGATCTGCGCAGTCCAGCAGGCTGATGCCCATCGTGATCGTGCGGACGTCCAGATTGTCCTTCTCGATCATGTTATTGGTCTCTTCGACCTCATTCAGATTGATCATCTTGCCGCCTCCGTCAGATCCGATGCATGGAATCGAAGATCTCTTCCTTCTGGCAGCGGATCTGGACGCCGATCTCGCTGCCCAGCGCCTCCAGCTCCTCGCTGACAGCCGCGAACGGCTTGGAAAGCTCGGACACATCCACGATCATCATCATGTTGAAATAGCCCTTCACGATGGACTGGGTGATATCCAGGATATTGATGTTGTCATCTGCCAGCTTGGCGCAGACGCCTGCAATGATGCCGACGGCATCTCTGCCCACTACGGTAATTACTGCTCTCTGCATGCTTCTCTCCCTCTTCAGTGCTTCTGATTGTGCTTCCTGTAGAATAACATGCCGGCCATGGAAAGCGCCAGAATCAATGCCATCACGATCGCTGCTTCCCTGTATTTTCCGGTGCTGAACGCGCTGCCGCTCATCGCCGACAGCAGGATTGCCGGCAGCCTGCCGACCGCGGCAATGAGGATCCAGCGCCCGAGCGGCATGTCCGTGAGCCCGACCAGATATGACAGCAGGTCCTTCGGCGTGCCGGGGATCAGGAACAGCAGGAAGATCAGCAGATCCTTGCGGTCATCCGTCTTCAGCAGCTGCACGGAATCAATGTCCCGGTCCGAGAAGAACAGCTCGATGAAGCGGCGTCCGTAGCGCCTTGTCAGCAGAAAGACGATGACGCTTCCCGCCGCCGTCGCAAGATCGCACAGCACCGTGCCGCCGAGCACCCCGAAGGCATAGCCGGCTGCCACTTGGAACGGGCCGCCGGGAATCACGGCGACAATCACCTGCAGGATGATCATGCCTGCAAACAGAAGCACCCCGCCGGCGCCCATCTTCCTGATATAGGCCTGGAACGCCGCCGGATCCCTGGCAAGGCGGATCATCGGCCGGCCGACATAGTAAAGCATCAGTCCCATGAAGGCGGCTGCGAGCAGAATCAGCGCTGTGCCGAGCAGGCGCCGCTGGCGGAGCGTCAGCCGGTGCCTGATATCCGAGTCATTCATATCCCTGCCATCATAGCATTCCTGCATGCATCGCGGTCAGTGAGCTGCAGGATCACTTCACGCGGAAGCTGCCTTCATCCACGTAGCCGAGGGTTCCCTCCACCGTGACTGAGGCTGCATCCGGGTCGGTCGCCATGGCATTCGGCAGATGAAAGTCCTCGTTTCTCGGCGGCGTCACGGCCGCTTCCTGCGGCGCGCTGCGCTGCGGGATCCAGTCATAGGGAATCCGATAGGCGCGGTAGACAATGTCATCGCCGACATAGGGATACAGGTATTCCCAGACCAGCTCATGATCAGGCGTGACCTCCATGATCCGCCCTTCCGTCCCTTCCGTGATCAGCGTATTGCCGTTGGCAAGCCGCTGCACGCTGCTGACGATCGGCGAATAGAAATGGCTGCGGTGAAAGCTGCTCGAGGCACCGAGATGCTCCGGGCCGAATTCCCACTTCACCTCCATCGTCACCGGATCGAACTCAATGACGCGCGACCAGTCCCGGCGGTAGATCTTGGTGCCGTCTTTTGAGAGCGCCGTCGGCCGGCCGTAGCCGGACCAGCCGCCGTTGTCAAAGACCAGGATATTGCCCTCCCCGGGCAGGCCGCGCGGAATCATGTGCGCATGATGCAGGCCGATCAGCATCCCGTCGACCTCATCCTGCTCCGGGCTGATCTGCCAGGCAATCCTGCCGGTCTCGCGCTCAATGATGTACATGAGGCTGGTCTCGCGGCTGGCGCAGATCAGGTTGCGGGGATCAAAGCGAAGATCCCCGGCATCATAATGGCGGTTAGGGCCCAGCAGGCTCACGCAGTTGGTGTGGAAGAAGTCTCCCTCCCCGGAGGCATCCTGCACATTCGGATGCGAGCGGATCGCATCCCAGGCTTCTCTCGAAAGATGAAACTCCGGAAGATGATCCTTCAGGTGCCACTGCCAGAGAATCGTGCCGCTGCGGTCGATCTCCAGCAGCACGTCATCAATCAGCAGCTGATCGGAGATCTCCGGCAGACAGGCATCCTCATGGGTCAGCAGCAGGATGCGCGAGAAGTCATCCGCGGTTTCCTGGCCGGGAACCGGATAGCCGACCGGATTGCCCTCCAGCTGATAGTCATGGTGCTGGCGGGCGGCATAGCGCGGCGGCAGGCCCGGATCATGCACCTGCTGATGATGATCAAAGGACCACAGGACATGGCCGTCCCAGTCCGCTTCCGTCAGATCCGTATAGTCCTGATAGGCCGCATGGCAGTCTCTTCTGCCCAGCGATCCGAAGATTCTTCCGCCGCGGATCATCTTGTTGGGCATGCCCTGGAAGTCCTTCCAGCAGCGGATGGCCTCGCCGTTCATGGAGATCAGGATCGCGCCCTTCCCCGGTCCGTGGAACAGCGTGTAGCCGCTGCAGCATCTCTCCGGCAGATAGATGGTGGTTCCGGTTGGATATACGCTCGGTCTTCCCATGATCAGATTCCCCGCTCTCTGCCAACATGATAGCAGAGCCGTGCAGGCACGGTTAAAAGAAAATGGAGAGTCCCCCCTGAGAGATCTCTCCATTCTTCATGGCAATGCCTACTTCACGATGTCATACGGCCAGTCGATGATGCCGCCGAAGCTGTACACATTCGTATAGCCAAGATCGACTAGCGTCTGTGCCGCGATGCCTGCCCGATGTCCGCTGCGGCAGTAGAGCAGATAGGTCGCGTTCTTGTCCGGCAGCTTCGTGGCTGCCTCCTCGGCAATGGTCTCATTCGGCACCAGGATCGCGTTCGGCACATGGCCGGCATCATATTCATCCTGGCGGCGGACATCGACGATAATCACGCCGCCTGCATCCATCATCTTCTTCGCCTCTTCCGGCTTGATGACCTGGAAGGATGCGGCAGTGGCAGTAGCAGCTGATGCGGCTGCAGAGGCAGGAGAGGATGCGGAAGACATCGGCGCCGATGCGCATGCCCCCAGCATCAGAAGGGAAAGGACTGCAGTCAGGATCTTCTTGTTCATCTTGGTTTCCTCCGTTGATGATTCCAGCATACGGAAGAAGCTGATGAATTCCTACGGAAATGCCCGGAAGAAAGCCGACAGATGTCTCCACTCTGTTCCCCTGCGTGGAATCATCCCACCGCGGAGCAGACATCGCAGCGGGAATCACCTGACGGTATCAGGCAATATCGCTTTATTCCCGGATCGAATAGAATCATTGAAAATAAAAAAGAACTGATCTCCAGTTCTGCAGTCTGCTCATCAATTGGTGGGGACGATGGGACTTGAACCCACACGATGTTGCCATCAACGGATTTTAAGTCCGTTGCGTCTGCCATTCCGCCACATCCCCATCTATAAAAAATGGAGGTACCTGCCGGAGTTGAACCGGCGCTCACAGAGTTGCAGTCTGTTGCCTTACCACTTGGCTAAGGTACCACGTTGTTCCTATTCAAATGTGCTAAATCATTATATCCAGAGAAAAGCAGAATTGCAACCAGAAGTATTCCGACGGAAGAGCAGCCGAAAAAGGAGGAAATTCCTGCTGGAATCCCCTCCCTGCTGCATTGCTATTCGCCGTTGATCTTGACCTTGTTCCAGAGATCGGAAAGCTTCTTGACAAGCTTCTCGTTGTAATGGAATACCTCGTCCTTCTCGTAGCCCTCGCGAGGCGTATAGGCAGAGTTCTCGAAGTACTCTCCATCCTCGCCGCTGAGATCTTCTCTTGCCTGCTTGTTCGGAGAGGTATAGCCGACATACTCGGAGTTCGCATAGGCGACATCATAGCTCTCGATATAGTTGATCCAGGCATTGGCAAGGCCTGGGCACTGCGCGTTCTTCGGAATAACCATGGAATCGGACCAGATGTTGGTGCCCTGACTTGGCTCGAGATATGCCATGTCGGAGTTCTCCGAGGTGACATAGGCCGCATCGCCGGAATACATGAGCGCAATCGCCTTCTCGCCGTTTGCCATGCCGTCGATGACCTCATCGGTGACATAGGCAGGCTCGACAGCCTTGTTCATGTCGATCAGCCACTGATACGCCTGCTGGATCTCGCCGTCATCATCTGTGTTCGAGGAGAAGCCCAGCGCCTTGAAGGCAATCATGAAGGCATCGCGCTGGGAGTCATACATGAATACCTGTCCCTTGTAGCGGGAGTCATGCAGGATGTCCCATCCCTCCTTCTCGATGATGGCAGGATCGACGATCTGCGTGTTGTAGACCAGGCCGACTGAGCCGTAGAAGTAGGGAGCGGAATACTCCAGATCCGGATCGTAGGATTTCTGCATCTCGACAACCGCGGGATCCAGATTGGCCAGATTGGGAATGGCTGCCTTGTCCAGCGGCTGCAGCATATCCTCCTTGATCATGCGCTCGATCATGTAGTCGGAAGGAACGATGATATCGTAGGCGCTGCCGCCCATGAGTTTGGTGTACATGATCTCATTGGACTCAAACGTATCGTAGTTGACCTTGGCAGTATAGAGCGTCTCGAAGTTGGAGACCACATCCTCGCCGATATACTCGCCGGCGTTGTAGACATTGATGACATTGCAGCCATAGAGCTTCTTCGCATCCTGGATCTCTGCATCATCGCTGATCGTGCTCTTGCCGCAGCCGGCAAAGCTCATTGCCATGCTGGATGCGAGCAGAAGCTCAGACAGCTTCCGTAATCTGGACATTCTTCCGGTTCCTCCGTTCCCTGATCACAGGGATCACATTGACAATGATCAGCACCGCCGTAATGACGTAGACAATCAGGGCAGAGAGCGCATTGATCGTCGGGTTGACGCGCTTGACATTGGCGTAGACGTAGATCGAGATGTTGCTGACGCCGGGGCCGGTCGTGAACAGCGAGATCACGAAGTCATCGAATGACATCGTGAAGGCAACCAGCGCGCCGGAGATGATGCCCTGCTTGATCTGCGGGATGATGACCTTCCAGAGCGCCTGCATCGGCGTGCAGCCAAGGTCCATGGCAGCCTCTGCCATGTTGGGATCGAGCGTCCTGAGCTTCGGCATGATGGTCAGCACGACATAGGGAATGCAGAAGGCAATGTGCGCCAGCACCATGGTCGTGAAGCCGGTAGTGACCCGCAGCGAGGTGAAGAACAGCATGAATCCGATGGCAGTGACGATGTCCGGGTTCAGCATGGGCAGGTTGTTGATCTGAAGCACGGTCTCGCGCAGGACCTTGCGGCTCTTGGAGAGGCCGATGGCAGTGATCGTTCCGACCACGGTGGAAACAGCGGTGGCGATGACTGCGCAGGCGACGGTATAGCCGATGGACTCCATGATGGAGCGGTTGGAGAACATGGCCTCATACCACTTCATGGAGAAGCCCGTGAAGTTGGTCAGGGACTTGGACCGGTTGAAGCTGAAGAAGACGACATAGAAGATCGGCAGGTAGAAGAATGCGATTACCAGCCAGTAATAGATGCGCTCGAAGCGCTTTGTCTTGTGTTCCATCAGTCTGACTCCGCCTCCTTTGGCTCCTTGTCGAGCTTCCTGGTCACATACATGGAGATGAGGATGATGACTGCCATGATCAGGCTGATGGCAGATCCGAAGTTCCAGTCACCGGTCGAGATGAAGTAATCCTCGATCAGGTTTCCGATCAGGACATACTGTCCGCCGCCGAGCATCTTTGGAATGAAGAAGGAGCTGCAGGCCGGCAGGAAGACCAGCGTGATGCCGCTGACGACGCCTGAGAGAGAGAGCGGCAGGATGACCTTCTGGAAGGTCTCATGGTCATTGGCGCCGAGATCATGCGCGGCAACGATCAGGGCCGGATCGATCTTGGAGAGCGCCGTATAGATCTCAAGGATCATGAACGGCAGGAAGTTGTAAACCATGCCGATGTACACCTTGAGCTCCGCGCTCATGGAGACATGCGACAGGATGCCGCGCCATGCATAGGTGCGGACCAGGACATTGATCCACATCGGGATCGTGATCAGCAGGATCATCAGCGCCTGGCTGTTCGGCTTTGACTTCGCGATGACATACGCGCATGGATAGCCGATCAGGATGCAGATGCCGGTCGTGGCCAGCGCAAGCTTGATGCTGCGGGCAAGCACGCCCGGAAAGACCGAGTCCTGGAAGAAGCGAGCGAAGTTGCCGAGCGTGAACTGAAACGTCAGGACATCATTGCCCTGCACCGTGAAGGCGTACAGGACGATCATCAGCATCGGCACGACGATCATGATGATCGCCCATACCAGATACGGATAGGACATCTTGGAAAAGGATTTCATCTCGGCCTCACCCCATCTTCTTCATGATGTGGATATCCTGTGCATCCCACTGCAGGCCGATGCGCTGCCCTTCCTCATACTGGTCCGTGGTCTCGATCTTGAGCTCACGTCCCTGCGTGGAGAAGGTAACCGGATAATCCCCCTCGACGATGTTCTCATCATCGAAGTCATACTTCACGTCCCAGATCTCGACTCTGGAGTTGTCCTCCATGTTCCATGCATAGGCATCTGCCCAGCGGATCAGGTCGGTATCCAGCGCCACGGACTCCTTGATCTCATCGACCGTGCGGTAGAAGTCGAAGGCCTGGATGCCCTCCTCGTTCTCGGCATCCTCGACCGCCATCGGCTTGACGACATTGATCTTGATGGAGATCTCCGTGCCGGCCTCGGTGCCGAAGGTGCAGTCATACGTTCCCACTTCCGGCTTCACGTCATACTTGACCGTGGTCAGGGATACATCCTCGTCCTCATCGGTCCAGGCCTGCGCATTCGCGCGGGCGATGACCTCGCTGTGAGTCAGGCTCGGGACATCCTCGATGTCCATGCGGAAGCTGCTGGCGCTGATGCGCTCATGCGCTTCCTTGTTAATGACGTCATGCTCGCCGGTGACATGCATGATGACGGTCTTGCTGGTGCCGGAGCTGGTCTCGGCAATGACCTCATAATGCACGCCCTTGAACAGGACGGACTTGACCTCGCCGTTGAGCAGGCCGTGATTGCGCGGAACGATATCGATATCCTCCGGGCGGATCATGATGTCCACCGGCTCCTGCGGATGGAAGCCGGTATTCCGGCATTCATAGTCCACATCGTCGAAGGTAACCAGGCCGTCTCTCTTCACGACGCCGTCAATGATGTTGGAGTCGCCGATGAAGCGGGCGCAGTACTCATTGACCGGCTCGTTATAGACCTCGGTCGGGCTGCCGATCTGCTCGATCTCGCCATCCTTCATGATGACGATCTTGTCGGACATGGTCAGCGCCTCTTCCTGGTCGTGCGTGACGAAGACGAAGGTAATGCCGACTTCCTGCTGGATCTGCTTCAGCTCCAGCTGCATCTCCTTGCGAAGGTTCTTGTCAAGCGCGGAGAGCGACTCATCAAGGAGCAGCACCTTCGGCTCATTGACCAGGGCGCGCGCAATGGCAACACGCTGCTGCTGGCCGCCGGACATCAGGCCCACATCGCGGTGCTCATATCCCTCCAGGCCGACCAGTGACAGCATTCTCATGACCTTCTGGTCGATGATGTCCTTCGGCTGTTTCTTGATCTTCAGGCCGAAGGCGATGTTGTCGTATACATCAAGGTGCGGGAACAGCGCATAGTGCTGGAACACGGTATTGACATCGCGCTTGTAGGCAGGCACGCCGGCCACATCCTCGCCGTCAATCAGGACCTGGCCCTCATTGGGATCCAGGAATCCGGCGATGATGCGCAGCAGCGTTGTCTTGCCGCAGCCCGACGGGCCCAGCAGGGTGACAAACTCATTCTCATCGATATCCAGCGAGATGCCCTTGAGCACAACCTGCTTGTCGAATGTCTTGACGACATTCTTGATCTGAATCAGCTTCTTCATTTCTCTTTTCCCCCTCTGTTCAGGTCCGGCTCAGAAGGCCGGCGGCGTGCTGATCCACAGCACGATGACAGTCTTGTCACTGCGGTTCTCCAGATGATGAGACTCATCCTCGCGGAGATAGAATGTCTCTCCCTTGCGGAGCAGCGTTCCCTTGCGGTCGCTGTCCCTGACCAGGACCAGGCGGCCGGACAGCACATAGCCCATCTCCTCGCCCTCGTGCGGATCGACGATCTGCGAGGAGGCGCCTGCCTTGAGCTCAAGGACGATCGGCTCCATCTTGTTCTTCTGCGCATTCGGAACGATCCAGTGGATGATCTGGTCATCCTGCTCGTCCGTGAACTCATCCTTCGCGGTGAAGACCACCTTCTCATCGGCATCTTCCTTGAAGAATCTCGACATGGTCGTGCCGAGCGCCTCCACGATGTCCTCCAGCGTCTGGATGGACGGCGAGGTCAGATTGCGCTCCAGCTGCGAGAGAAATCCCTTCGTAAGCTCAGTCCGGCTTGCCAGCTCCTCCAGCGTCAGATCATTGCGGAGACGAAGCTGCTGTATCCGCTTCCCGATATCCATTTCTGCCGCCCCCTTTTTCGTTTAGCAATGCTAAACAAAACCTTTTGCCTTGCAAAACAAGAATATTATACATAGGACGCCGCGGTTTTCAACATATTTTCAAACTTTTTGTTTAGCAATTGTAAACAGCGGCCTCACCGCGCTTCTGCGCAGATCCGCCGCTGTCATGTCCGATTCCTGGTTGTACCCTCTGATTAAGCTCATGCCCTCAGTTTGATATGACTCTTCTCAGCCGGAAGGTACTGTTCTGATAGATGGTCACGGAGCAGGCTGACGCCGCCTCGTCAAACTCCGGATTCTCCCAATACCGGATGAGCAGGTAATTTACCTGATACCTGCCGAGCAGGCTGCAGGTATCCTCGTAATGCGTCTCCTCGGCAGCTTCCCAGGGATGGTGCCTGCGGCCGATCTGATACAGCTCCTGATCTGTCCGGGTATAGGAATAGTACACGTCCCGCGCCGTGATCAGCTGATAGGCCTGCGGGATATAGACGCGGGTGCCCTCTGCCTGGGAGATGATGACAGGCTGTCCCTGCAGCGAGCCGTCCCCGGCAATTGCCGTGCGCAGCGCGCGGATGCCGGCGACCGCATCATTCTCGGACTTCAGCAGCGGGTTCATCCCCCTGCCGCTGTCCAGATAGAATCCATAGGCGGCAGTCTTGTCGCCAGTCCAGGGCAGCGCATTCGAGACGGCGACTGCCGCGGCCAGAAGCACCGGCGGGATGCTGGAAGCGATCCTGCTCTTTGAGAGCCTGCTGTCAAGATAGAGAATGATCGCGAGATCCATGAACGGATTGAACAGAACCTCCCAGCTCCGATAGAACACATTCGATGCAATCGTATAGGAAATCGCCGGCGTGCAGAGCGGATTCATGAAGACCAGGCACATCATCGCCGCCGTCGTGCGGACATACTGCTGTCCGGAAGACAGGTTCCTCCTGCCAAGGAAGAGCACAATGATCCCGGCCCACATGACCGCATTGACGAGATTGTCATACCACGCGGAGTACAGGAAGAAATAGTCCTTGACCATGTCGTAGGTCTGGTGATTGCGGAAGAAATAGGAATATCCGTAGGCATAGTCAGGCTGCTTCAGGTAGATCGCAAGCGAGCCGGCTGCGCAGAGCGATGGCAGGATCACGAGGAAGATGGCCTTTGCATGCATGCACAGGAAGGACTCAGCCGCCTTCAGCAGAGACTGCATCCAGCGTGACTTCCGGAGGCAGTAATACAGCAGGAAGAGCGCCGCGAAAGCATAGCCTGCCCGCGAGGCTCTGCTCAGGAGAACCGACGCATATACTGCCATGGGCAGGATGAAGATGCTGAGATCCTCGAGAGAGCCCGCCTTCCCTGCCATGAAGAGATAAGCCGCAAGGCAGACAAAGACAGCGAACGAGATGAACAGGAAGGAGCTGGAGCAGGCAATGCCCGCGAATACGATCGCCGGAATCAGCACCCGGGCACCATCAGCGATCTCCCCGCGGATCCATCTCCAGAGCGTGAACATCAGGATCACCGTGCAGAGGCTCCGATAGGTATTGCCATAGAAGGCAAAGGCAACCTTCCAGTAATAGAGATTCAGGTATCCCATCAGGAAAAGAGCCAGGACAGCCTTCCGGAAGCGGCTCTCAATCCGGAATGAGGAAATGAGATTGATCATGAACATGTTCGAGATCAGGCTGTACAGAAGCCCCATGCCCCAGATGATGATCTCAATGGTCTCCGGCACTGTGCTGGTGAAGGCGCTGACTGCGCTTCTCAGAAGCGCCACATATGCAGAGACAAAGTGATAGTAGCCCTGATACAGATACAGGCCGTCCCACTCCGCGCCGGTCTTTCCCGTATACAGATTGAACAGGTTCAGATGGCTGGCGCCGATATTCTGAGAGATGTAGTTCAGATACATCGTGGCATCGGAGAATTCCATGTCCAGGCCGCAGCGATAGAAGATCGCGATAAATGCGGCAGCTGCTGCCGCGATGGCAATGATCTCTCTCTGAAGAAGCTCATGGAATACCTCGCGGCGGTATCGAGCCGCCGCATAAAGACATGCCAGCAGAGCCAGGGCCGTGGCTGCCTCAACGATCCAGAAGGGGCCGTTGGCAAGCTGAACCGGATAATAGAGCAGCTGCAGGATCGCAAGCAGGAAGATGAATCCATATGGGGCATGATATTTCACGTCAGGGATATGAAGGACGCGGAACACGAGTATTCCGAGGCCGGTCAGCAGCACTGTCAGAAGAATCACTGAGAGAAAGATCCATTTCATAGCACAATCCTAATGCATCTCGGCGTAAAAGGAAATGAGGAATGCACAAAGCAGCGCATCTGTATTCCGGCGGGCGGATGGCATAAAAAAAGCAGAAGGAGCAGGTGCCCCTTCTGTCTGCGCTGTGCCGTGTCTCATCCGCCGCTTTATCCATGCGGCCTGGTGAGCGAAAGTCAGCTTATTTTGCGGAATCAACCAGCTGCTGCAGCTGCGGCTCCTGCATGAAGCCCAGTCCCTGCTTCGCGACCTTGCCGTCCTTGAAGGCGATCAGGGTCGGAATGGACATGATGCCATACATGGAAGCGATCTCCGGGTTATTGTCGACGTTCACCTTGATGAACCTGACATCCGGATTCCTGTCGGAGATCTTCTCGACCAGAGGTCCGACCATCTTGCACGGTCCGCACCAGTCTGCGAAGAAATCGACGAACACGGACTTGCTGCTGGAGATAATGCTCTCATATTCTGTTTTTGTCTTGACAATAGTTACCATATTTTTGTCCTCCGAGCGTATTATTGCATGCGGATTTCAGAACTCAAAACAAAATGCTCAGGAAATGCTCAGAGCCTTGCGGCAGCCGCCTTATCAAGAATGATTGTCACATCATTGTGCTTCTGCAGAATGGATGCCGGGCAGTCTGTGGAGACCGGTCCCTTGATCATGCCGTATACTGCATCTGCCTTGTTCTCGCCGGTGGCGATGACCACGATCTTCTTTGCCTTCATGATCGTGCCGAGGCCCATCGTGATGGCGCGGGTCGGAACCTTGTTGATGTCATTCTCGAAGAAGCGGGCATTGTCCCTGCGGGTCTGCTCAGTGAGATCCATGAGATGCGTCGGGCTGTCAAAGGGAGTTCCCGGCTCATTGAATCCGATGTGGCCGTCAGCGCCGATGCCGAGAACCTGCAGATCGACGGTGTGGCCTTCCATGGACTGCTCATACTTCACGCACTCTGCCTCCTCGTCTGCGGCATCGCCGACCGGGACGTGGATGTTCTCCTCCGGCACATCGATGCTGTCAAACAGGTTTTCATGCATGAAAGTGTAGTAGCTCTGGTCATGGCTGCGCGGCAGGCCGACATACTCGTCGAGATTCCACGTCATGACATTCCGGTAGGAAGTCCCCTCGGAATTGTGATCCGCGATCATCTTCTTGTAGAGTCCGATCGGGCTGGAGCCTGTTGCAAGACCGAGCACGGGCTTCTCATTGCGGGTGACGGTCTCCTTCATGATCTTGAATGCTTCACGGCTTACTTCATCGTAGTTATCCGCAATAATGATGTTGAACATAGATTATACGCTCCTCCTCTTATCCATCTGTTCTGCTATCATCGTACCATATTTTGCATATGGCGGCATCTCTCTACAGAACCTGAATGCGATAGCTGCAGTTCCAGGTCTTCCCTGCTTCCAGCAGGATGGTTCCCTCGCGCTGCTCAAACGGCACCTTTACTTCCTGCATGTCCGTGTGGGAATGCCACGGCTCGATGCAGACAAACTGCGCGCTGTTCTTTGCACTCCAGAAGGCAACCCACGGATAGCCCTCAAAGTGCACGCGCACGCCATGGCTGCCGTTGCTGAGCGCGACTTCCGTGCTCTTCGGCTGCGCCAGGACGATCGTTCTCTCGAGGGCGCTGCGCTCAAGCGGCAGGCTGGTGAATTCCCTGCCGTCCAGGGTCTCGGCATGATTGAACTGCAGCGTGTAGTCCATCTGCTTCTCCCCTTCCTGCAGCGGGCAGCGGAAGGCAGGATGCAGGCCGAAGTTGAACGGCATGGTCCGGCCGCTGCGGTTCGTAATGGCATAGGCAATATTCAGCATATCGCCTTCCAGCGTGAAGGTGATGTCCAGGCAGAAGTGAAACGGATACTGCGCCAGCGTCTCCGGGCTGTCCTCCAGCCGCATGGTCAGCCGCCTGTCATCATGCGCGATGCAGGTGAAGTCGCTGTGCCTTGCAAAGCCGTGATTGCCCATGTGATACACTTTGCCGTCGATGACGACCTCTTTGTTCCATGTGGATCCGACCATCGGAAACAGAGTCGGGTTCCTGCCTGCCCACCAGGCGGGATCTCCCTGCCACATGTGCTCGGTATTCGTTCTGCGATCCCTGAAGCTGTGAATCTCGGCGGCATGCTCGCTGATTTCAGCAATTGCCGCATCCGATTCCAGACGATAGACTGCCATGAATGAAGCCTCCATTTCCATCTTTTCCGATCAAGCGCTTTCATCAATCCGTGCCTTATTATAGCATTTGAAAACAGTCCGTATGGTATAATTGGTGAGCATCCAGTTGCACAAAACACCAATGAGCAGACCAGAGCAGAAAAGCACGCCTCCGAAGAAGAAGCGCAAATTCAGGGTAAAGGCCAGTATCCGGCGCATCAGCCGCAAGACACTGCTGGTCGTTTTGACGATTGCTGTCACGGTCATGATCGCTTCCTACTGCGGCCTAATGATCGTTTTCCACGGTCCTTCCCCTACCTTTACCAACCTGGTAGTCTCCACCATGATGGAGACCAGGAGAGGAGACAGGATCGCGCACTGGTTCTTCACCAATGAGGAGCTGGCTTCCATCACGGCTCAGAACAACGTATCCTCTTCAACGACAGTGACCCTCTCCAGCGATGAGCCCTTCACGATTCCTGATTCCGAGAAGGACAGTATCCAGGTCATCGATGTCAGCGGATCCACCTATCAGGGCAAGCTGATGATCGTCCGCGATCCTTCCCGGATCCAGCTCGGCGTCAATACGCTGATGGGCACGGATGCGGCAAGCGGCTTCCTCGTTGAGGACTATGTCAAGGCAGAAGGCGCCGTCGCTGGCATCAATGCCGGCGGCTTTGATGATCCCAACGGCCAGGGCGACGGCTCGATCCCGCAGGGTGTTGTGATCAAGGACGGCCAGCTGGCTGCCGGATCCGTGGATGATTACGGCACTGTCATCGGCTTCAACTCGAACAATCATCTCATCGTGGGCGACATGACCGGGCAGCAGGCTCTGGACTGGGGCCTGACAGACGCTGTCACCTTCGGGCCGGTCCTGATCGTCAACGGCTCTGCCGTTGCCGTGACCGGCACCGGCGGCGGCCTGAATCCCCGCACCGTGATCGGCCAGGCAGACGATGGCTCTGTCCTGCTGCTGGTGATTGACGGGCGCCAGACGACAAGCCTTGGCGCATCCTATGAAGACTGCATCAAGATCATGCTTCAGTACAACGCTGTCAATGCCGCTAATCTCGACGGCGGCTCAAGCTCTGTCATGGTCTATAACGGCCAGATCATCAACAGTGTGGTTTCAATGCGCGGAGATCGGACGGTGCCTACAGCATGGATCGTAAAGTAGATTACCTGAAGAATCATCCTGACAGCACACCTGATGCCAACAGCCTCAATATTCCTGTCTACCGCAAGCCGGATGATTCCGCCTCGTCGGATGACAGCGTTCTTTCAGATGTCCCATTCCTGTCTCAGGATCTTGACCTGGATCCATCGAAGATCAAGCTGACCAGCAATTCCCTCTCCATCCCGGCTAAGAAGGAGCAGCCAAGCCCGTCGGCAGCAGAGAAGAAGGCACCGGCCTCCATCCCTGTTCCATCCGAGGTCAAGCTGCCTGCGCCGCCGGCAATCCCGGTTCCGGAGAAGGCAGAGATGCCTGCCGCCGAGAGCAGCACTCCCGCTTCCATCAGCATGCCGGTGCCGCCGCACGCAATCCCTGTGCCGAAGCCGGCGCCGGAGCAGAAGAGCCCGGAAAAAGCGCCCGCGGCACCTTCTGCGCCATCAGCAGCGCCGCAGGAAAAGAAGCCCCTGCCGCCTGAAAGCAGCATTCCTGCTGCGCCTATAGCAGCTGAAAAGACAGCGCCTGCAAAGAGCGCATCGGAAGGCAGCGCCGCTCCTGCCGCAAAGGGCGCCATGCATTTCCCTGACCTGTCATTTGGAAAGGGAAAGGCAAAGAAGAGCGCAAAGGACAGAATGAGCTATGCCGAGCGCATGGCAGTAGGAAAGAAGTTCTATATCAATCTGCTGAAGGTATTCCTGGTCACCTGCCTGATCTGCGGCGTCGGCCTTGGCTACCTGTGGTTCTGGCTGTCCCGCTATGAGAGCCAGAGCGTCAACGGGGCTGTGCATTCCTATCTCACCAATATCGTCAACAAGAACTGGGATGCCGTCTATCAGGAAGACACGGACAACTTCGTGGAGCTGAATTCAAAGGACAAGTACGTCAGCTATCTCGAGTCTCTCTATGGAGACAATGCGATCAGCGCATACACCTATTCCTTCACGAATGCCGATGAGAATTCCCAGTATTATACGCTGTATGCCTATGGCTATCAGATCGCGACGCTGGAGCTTCGGAAGCCGAAGAGCAGCTCCACCTGGAAGGTCAGGACGCTCAATACCAGCAATTCCTACGTGTTCGATGTCCTCGACAGCAGTATCTCCTTCCTGATCAACAACATCGTCATTGACAGCACCTATACCCATGAGGACAGCCAGATCCCCTATGCCTTCCAGAATCTCGGGCTGGATGATCAGATGCCTGCAGTCAGCAGATATACCATCCAGAACTTCGTGGATACGCCGGACGTGACGCTGGCTGACAGCGCCTCCTATGAGGCAATCCGCGACTGGACCTCCAATCAGTACTACATCGGGCCGCTGCCGAGCTCTGATGAGACGGATGAATTCACGCAGGAGATCACGGATACTGCCGAGGCCTACTGCAAGTACATCACGAAGGACGGAACCTTCGCAGCCCTGAACAAGCACCTCTATCCGGGAACGGATTTCTACAACAACATCACCGGATTCAATAACCAGTGGTTCAGCTCGCATGATTCCATTGAATTCCAGAACGTCAAGGTATTCGATATCATGCCGATCGGCGACAGCGCCTTCATCGGATCCATCTCATTCGACTATCTCGTCAGCGCCTCGGATGTGCAGAAGACCTATTCCAGCAGCTATCAGCTGTTCTTCGTGAAGAACAGCAAGGACCTCTGGAAGATGACCAACCTCGCGATCATCTCAAGCACGGACACGGCAAATACAGACGGCGCATCCGCGACGGCAACGCCGGCATCCTGATCCCTCCATCATCATTCTCCAGGCCCGCTGGCTGACAGCGGGCTTTTTATGACGCCAGGAATGAAACAGATCCATCCTCATGCCTGCTGGAGGCGATGAAGATGGATCTGTTCTGCCCTTTCGAGAAGACTGCTAGTGGGAATCCGTCTCTGCGGCAGGCGCGCTCGAGAAGCCATAGCCCCACAGTCTGCCATCATTCTGCATGATCGCGGTGCAGGAGCCATTGGCTGCCTGAGCAGCTGCCTCGCACTTGGCCTTTCCTTCCTCGCCCTCATAGATCGTCTGATAATCCTGGATGACGGAAGAAGGCACGACATCGCAGGCAAGCGATGGATCAGCAGCGCCGGTCTCGGCGCAGCCGGCACTCTGGGCGTCGGCAGCTCCGACAGTCTGCTGCGGCGGCTGTCCCGGCGTCGGATCCACTGCCGCTACCACATGCACCGTAATCGCGACATCCGCCTCATTGCCGGAAAGATCCGTGCAGGAGATGCTCGGATAGTAATCGCCGGCCTGGCTGTAGTCGATATAGCCCTTCACGCTGGTGGAGAGCAGCCCATCCACATCGTCATAGCCGGTGATATTCGAGAAATCGATCGGCTTGCCGATCGTCGTGGTATATTCGTAATTCTTGATATTGATATAAGGCGGATTCGGATCGTTTGCAGTGATGACCTTGCTGTCAGTGCTCTTACCGCAGCCGGCCAGCGCGATCACAAGGCATGCCGCCATCATCTTTCCCGTTCTGTCCATGGGCTTATTATATAATGAACCGAAGAAAAAAACTGCCCCTATTGTGGGACAGTCTCCTTGAATCGATGGCTCAGAACTTGACGATCTCGCCCTGGGCAGTGCCGCTGATCGCGGCAGCGTTTGCCTCATCGGTATCGATGTGCATGGCAAGCTTGAAGCTGTCCTTGACGCGGATGACAGTATCGCCGAATACCAGGGAGCGGCCGGCGGTCTCGATCTTGACGGCAACGATGTCGCCGTTCTTGACGCCGTATGCCTCTGCATCTGCAGGAGTCATATGAATATGGCGCTTGGCAGCGATGACGCCTGCCGGAATCGTGATTTCCCCTGCCGGGCCGACCAGCGTGACACCCTTGGTGCCGTCGATGTCTCCGGACTCGCGTACCATTGCCTCAACGCCGAGCTGACGTGCCTCGGTGAGAGAGATCTCGACCTGAGAGCGGGAACGCAGCGGTCCGAGCACTCTTGCGCTCATCTCGCCCTTCGGGCCCTTGATCGTGACTTTTTCCTCGCTCGCAAACATACCCGGCTGTGAGAGATACTTCTTCGGGGTGAGCTCATGGCCTTTTCCAAACAGCGCATCCAGATCTGCCTGATCCAGATGTACATGACGTGCAGAAACCTCTACCAGAAACTTTTCCATCATTCATCCTCCATTAAATTGCGTCTCTATTATAATTCGGAAAATCGATGCCAGCAACGAAACCACTCTGATTCGCCGCATTTCTGCAGCCGGAATGGCCTCTGCAGCCGATTTTCCCGGCGGTCAGATCTTCGCGGCCAGCAGATCGGCAACGATCAGGCCGTTCGCAGCTGCCTGCGACAGGCTTCTCGTAAAGCCGGCGCCGTCTCCCAGCGCATAGATGCCGGGCGCGTTATCCAGCTCAAAGTCATGGCTGGCCGGGCGGGCGGAATAGTACTTGCACTCCACGCCGTACAGCAGCGTATCGTAGTTGGCAGTTCCCGGAGCTACCTTGTCGAGGGCATGAAGCGTCTCGATGATGTCATCCAGCTGCCGCTTCGGCATGCAGAGGGACAGATCGCCCGGAACGGCATCAAGCGTCGGACGGACAGAGGACTGGCGCAGGCGGGAAGCCGTCGTGCGGTGTCCCCCTTCCAGATCTCCCAGCCGCTGCACGAGCACCGTGCCGCCGCTGATCTTGTTGGCCAGCGAGGCAACATAGCGCGCATACTCGACCGGCTGATCAAACGGCTCGGTGAAGAAGGTGCTGACCAGCAGCGCGAAGTTGGAATTCCTGGACTGCCTTGCCTTGTCCTTGTAGGAATGGCCGTTGACCGTCAGGACGCCGTCAGAGTTCTCGGTGACGACCCAGCCTCTCTCATTGAAGCAGAACATGCGGGTGGTATCTCCGTAGTGGCCGGACTTGAAGTAGATCTTCGGCTCATAGATCTTGGAGGAGAAATGCTCCCAGACCTCATAGGGCAGCTCCACGCGGACGCCGACATCCACCTGGTTATTCTCCAGGGCGATCTGGTTGCGGTGGCACCAGTCCTCGAACATGCGGTTGCCGATGCGGCCGACCGCGAAGATCACGTGCGGCGCTGACGCGACAGTCTCCCTGCGGTTCTCCATGTAGTGAACGACATGCGTGTCGCGCTCCACATCCATCACGACCGCCTGGGTCTTGATGGTGATGCGGTCCACGAGCGAATGGATCAGGTTCAGCATCGTGCCGTAGTTGGCATCCGTGCCGAGATGCTTTACCTCTGCCTGCTGCATGTGCAGGTCATAGCGCAGGCACAGCGTCTTCAGCTCATCGTCCGGCTCGAAGCGCTCCCTGTCAGCGCCGTACCTGATCAGGATATCATCCGCCTGATTGATGTAGTTCAGGACCTTGGAGGCATCCATGAACTGCGGCAGCCAGCCGCCGTATTCCGTGGTGATGTTGTACTTGCCGTCAGAGAAGGCGCCGGCACCGGCCATGCCTTCCATGATCGAGCAGGGATTGCACTTGATGCACTGCTTCACCTTTCCGGCAAGAATCGGGCAGGAGCGGTCTTCCAGCCGCTTGCCGCGCTCCAGCATGAGCACCTTCAGATCCGGCTTTCTCTCCATGAGGCGGTAGGCGCACATCAGTCCGCCGATGCCGCCGCCGATAATGATGACATCATAAGTTTCCATCGCTGTGATCCCTTTCCAGTTGATCTCAGGCCTGTGCCCTGGCGGCACGGCGCCTTGCAAGAATGCCCTTCACGCGCACGAACAGATGCCGGAAGGAGCGGTATGACACTGCATATACTGCAGTGGTGATGATCAGGATGCATACGCCGAGGATCAGCGCGCTGAGGATGAAGTGCAGCAGGCTGCCCGTCTCGAAGGCCAGATAGTGATTCCAGACCAGATAGCCGGCAAAGCCGATGCCGCAGGCAATGAGCAGCCTGGAGAATACCATCAGGTAATAGCGCCAGGACGGCAGATGGAAGACATTGCGGTAGACCAGCACCGGGTTGTACAGAAAGTCCACGGTCCAGTTGGTCACGGTGGTCGCGAGAATCACGCCGAGCAGGCCGAGCTTCTGCACCAGCACGATCGACAGGATGATCTTGGAGGCGGCAAGCAGCCATGCATTATTCTTGGCGTTGACATAGAGGCCGTTGGCATCGCGGCAGATGATGATCGGCTGCCGCATGGTCATGTAGAAGATATTCAGCGCGAAGCCGAGGCAGATGGGAACCGTCACCTCATAGAACGGCTTCTTCAGCCAGATATGAACGAACTGCGGCATGACGATGAAGATGACCGTAGCGACGATCGTGGAGATGAAGGTCGAGAAGTTGAAGAACTCCGTGAACACCCCGTAGGAATCGGAGCGCTTGTCTGCGAAGAGATTGCCGAAGCTGTTCATCGGCGAGGTCACCATGGACTGCGTGATCTTGGAGATGGAGTCCGTGAGATAGGTATAGCTGCCGAACACGGAGGTCATGGCATAGCCCATGAAGGCCGTGATGACGATATTGTCGGTCTGCGTGGTCGCAAGCTCGCTGAAGCGCTGGATGATCGCGTACTTCGCCTTGTGCTGGAAGGAGCGGTCGCCGCTGTCCTTCGGCTTCTGCCTCAGCCATGGATATGCCTTCAGGGCAATGATGCGCGCGATGGTATTGGCGCTCAGGATATTGACAGCCTCGATGATCAGGATCACCACGAACGGCTGCTTCAGCTTGATCGCGAGCACCATGCATGCCATGCGCAGGATCGCGATGCTCTGGATCCAGATGTTGATCCTGTATTCCTTCTGGTCCGCCATGATCACAAAGTTCGGTCCCATCAGGAAATAGGAGATGCCGTACGGCAGCGCCAGCAGCAGGAAGGTTCCCACCGTCTCGCCATAGCTGAGCGGGCTCGCCGCAAAGTACGGGAAGCCGAAAGCGACAAGCGCCGAGGCCGCGATCACGGCAGCGCCGGTGATGCGGAAGATCCGCACGGCGCCGTGATAGATCTTCAGCACCTCTTCCCGGTTGTCCTCGGCAAGCGGCTTGAACAGCAGCTGCCGGAAGGCCAGGGAATAGGCGAGCTCGCAGATATTCAGGAACGTGATGACCTGGGCGATCGTGACCTGCAGGCCGTTGATGTCAGAGCCGTAGAAGTCAATGAAAAGACGCACCTTGATCATGCCTACCAGCGGCAGGATGATCGCGGTGATCGTGCTGACGATGAAGTTATAGAAGGAATATCGGGTTCTCGTAAGTTGGTCTCCTCAGCGGATTGCCCGGTTGAAGAGCCAGGCCGTGCCGCTTCCGTAGAACCGCAGGAAGATCCGGTTCTTGAAATTCAGGTTGCTGAGATACGGGTTCTCTTTCCAGCGCGGATAGCAGGTGCTCATGACCCGCCCGCTTTCCTCGTACAGCTCTTTCCAGTATGGCGAGCGGATGAAGCGGAACATGCCGTAAAGCCGCAGATGCTCGATATGCAGATACTCCAGCTCGTCGCGATACTGTCCGGCAAGGCCATCCTGCTCAAAATTGCTGCGGACCATTGCCATGACATCGAAGATCTGGCGGATCCGCGGATCGGCGGCGGAGGACATGATGGATCCCTCGCGCTGCCGGTAGTGCATCAGGCATTCCGGCACATAGCCGATCGCGGCGGAATGCGCAAAGATGCGCGTCGTGACCGGCGTATCCTCATACCAGGTCCCGACCGGATAGCGGTATCCCTTCTCGCGGAACCAGGAGGCGCGGTACATCTTGTTCCAGGCAAACATCGGCGACAGCATCGCCCGCTTCTGGACCGTTTCCGCTGGCCAGGAGCTCATGCCCTTCATCACGTAGCGGCGGGCAGGATCCTGATACCAGTATTCAATGTCAGTGACGGCGACATCGCTGCCCTGATCCATGCAGGCAGCCAGCTTCTCATACAGCGCCGGCTCCACGAAGTCATCCGAGTCCAGAAAGGAGATATACTCTCCTGAGGCATGCGGGATTGCATAGTTGCGGGCATCGGACAGGCCGCCGTTCTGCTTGTGCAGCAGGCGGAATCTGGCGGGATCGCGCCTTGCATAGGCCTCGGCGATTGCCGGCGTCTCATCGGTGCAGCCGTCATCGACCATCAGCACTTCCATGTCCTGCAGCGTCTGGGCAGCGAGGCTGTCCAGGCAGGCACCGACATACTCCTTCACGTTGTACATCGGAACAATGACGGATACTTTCATCTGCGCTCTCCCTGTCACGGCAAATATTATACCATAACCCGGAAGAAAGGCCCTGCATAGCAGAGCCTTTCAGGATGACTATTCGTAGCGGAGCGCATCGATCGGATCGAGCTTCGCTGCCTTGTTGGCCGGATAGTAGCCGAAGAAGATGCCGATCGCCATGGAGAATGCCACGGAGACGGCAATGGCTGTCACTGACGGAGTTGCCGCGAAGCCGAGCATCTTGGCTGCGACGCTGCCGAGCACCAGGCCGAGAATGATGCCGATGATGCCGCCGATCAGGCAGATGATCACGGATTCCGTGATGAACTGCATGCGGATATCGCCTCGGGTTGCGCCGAGCGCCTTGCGGGTGCCGATCTCCCTGGTCCGCTCGGTGATGGACACCAGCATGATGTTCATGACGCCGATGCCGCCGACCAGCAGCGAGATCGCCGCGATGGCGGAGATAGCCAGCGTCACTTCCTGCAGCATGGTGGTCATGGTCTCCAGCATGGAAGCCATGTTGGAAGCCTCGATCGTGTAGGAGTCGTTCTGGGTATAGTAGCTGGCGAAGAAGGACTGCACCTTCTCCAGGAAGGCCGTGGAATCGCTGGTCTCGCTGGTTGCGCCTTCAACGGTAATGGAGGAATATCCGTCATTGGAGCCGTTGATCTTCTTGGCGGTCTTGACCGGGATATAGACTGTAGTGGTCACATCAGAGGTATCCGAGTTGGTGCTGGAATTCTCGTAGGCGAATACGCCGACGATATAGAACTCTCTCGTGAAGCCGTTGACGGTCACATCGAAGGTCTTTCCAATCGCCTCGGCAGTCGTGCAGCCGAAGGTCTGGGTCAGGAAGGCATCGGAGACGACGGCAACCATGCGCTTCTGCGCATTGTCCTCTGCCGTCACGAACCTGCCCGTCAGCATCTCGATGGAGTTGGCATCGGCATACTCGTCATTCACGCCGGTCATGGTGATCGTCGCGTCATTCTGATCCACGCTCACGGTCTCCTGGCCGACAGACTCGGTCAGCTGGATGGAGGAGATGGAGTCCCCGAAGGTATCGCGGAACTCCTGGATCATGTCATCGCTGATCAGGTCAGACTCGCTCATGGAGGAGCGCTCGAAGAAGCGCCCGCCGCCGCTGCCGCCGAAGCCGCCCATCATTCCCCCGCCTCCGCCGCTCGTGGAGACAGAGCCGCTGGAGTCCGAGGATGATTTCTGCGTGACGGACACGGTGATGTTGGTGATGCCGAAGGAAGTGAGCGAATTCGTGATGGAGCCGCTCAGGGAGCCGCCGACGGTCATGATGGCAATGACGCTTGCGATGCCGATGATGATGCCCAGCATCGTGAGCAGTGCCCGCATCTTGTTGGAGCGCAGGCTGGCAAAGGCCATCTGGATATTATCAAGAAATCCCATGCTCACCACTGCCTTTCCGCACTTCCATTACCCTGCCGTCGCTGATGCGGATGATGCGGTCGCTCTCCTCAGCCAGGGCCGGGTTATGCGTGATCAGGACGATCGTGACGCCCTGCTCATGATGCAGGCGATGGAACAGATCCATGACTTCCCTGCTCGTGACGGAATCCAGAGCGCCGGTCGGCTCATCGGCAAGCAGGATCGAGGGATCATTCGCCATGGCTCTTGCGATGGCGACACGCTGCTTCTGGCCGCCGGAGAGCTCGTTGGGCTGATGCTTCATGCGGTCCTTCATGCCGACCATCTCCAGAAGCATCTCAGCCCGCTCTGTCCGCTCCTTGCCGGGCACGCCTGCATACAGCATCGGCAGCTCGACATTCTTCAGTGCATTCATGCGTCCGATCAGGTTATAGGTCTGGAAAATGAAGCCGACTTCCTGATTGCGGATATGGGAAACCTCCTGGTCCTTGACATGCATCATGTCAATGCCGTTCAGTGTGTAGAATCCGCTGGTCGGCCGGTCCAGGGCGCCGATGATGTTCATCAGCGTGGACTTGCCGGAGCCGGACTCGCCGACAATGGAAACGAATTCTCCCTTGTAGACGTCAATATTCATGCCGTGCAGGATCTCAAGCTCATTCGGCTGGCCGATGAAGTACTTCTTCACGATCTTCCGCATCTTGATGATCGGCTGGCGATCAGCCGGCTGTACGGTCGTCATCAGTTGCCTCCAGGGCCGCCGCCTTGAGGTGCTCCTCCGCCGCCACCGCCCTGAGGTGCAGATCCGCCGCCGCTGCCGCCGCCGGTAGCACCGCCGAGATTCAGATTCAGGCCGCTGTCAGAGCTTGCCGAGGCGCTTGCCTGCGCTACGGTAGCGCTGCTCTCATCCGCGCTCGCGCGGATCACGAGACCGTCCGACAGGCCATCGCCGCTGACGACAATGTAGTAGTCATTGGAATCGCCGGTCGTCACGGTCATCGCCGAGTAGGTGCCATCGCTCTGCTTGACATAGATCACGCTGTTCCCGGAGGAATCCTGCCCGACCGCATCGATCGGGACCGTATATACATCGGCATCGGAGGAGACGATGATCGTCACCTTGACATTCATGCCGATCAGAAGGCTCGTTGTCTGATCATCCAGCGTGACCGTGACGGCATAGCCGGAGGAGGAGCTGGAGCTGCTCATCGAACTGGAGCTGGAGGAAGTCGTGGAGGCGATGGAGACGCTGGTAACCGTCGCATTGAAGGTGCCGTCCACGGCATCCGTCGTCACGGTGGCCTTCATGCCCTTGGTCACCTTCTGGATATCATATTCATCCAGGCTGACGGATACCTTCAGATCGCTGGTATCCGCAATCGTGGCGATTGTGGAATTGCTGGTAATCGGGCTGCCGACCGTCGCATTCAGGGAGACGATCGTGCCGCTTGAGGTAGCAGTCACGTTGCACTTGGAGATCTGCTCCTGATAGTCCTCGATGGTCTGCTTCAGCTTGTCGCTTGCATAGCCGGAAGCGACTGCCTCGTCATAGTCTGCCTGCGCATCAAAATACTCGCCGTTGGCAGAGGCGAACTTGCGGTCTGCTTCCGTGGTGTCCCCACCCTTATTGCGGGCTGTTACGAGATCATCCCAGGCATTGTTCTTGGCATCGAGCTTGTTCTGCAGCTGCTTTGCCATGTCATCCAGGGAATCCTGGTTCTCCTTCTGGGAGCGCTCCAGATTCTTCTCGATCTCGGAGGAGTCCAGGGTCACGATTGTCTGTCCCTCGGTGACAGTATCGCCGACAGCGACATTCACGGATTCCACGTCATAGGTAAGGCTGGTGCTGACTTCCGTTGAGTTGACCGATGCAATCGTGCCATCAGCCGTGATGGAATTCTCCAGCGTTCCCTTGGCAAGGGTATAGGTGCGCACCTGCGTGCTCATCGACGCTGCCGCGGCAGCCGCTGTCTTCTTGTTCTGATAGTACCGGTAGCCATAGTATCCGCCGCCGGCAAGCGCTGCGATCAGCAGCACCAGGATCACCTTTCTGCCCCGGTGCTTCTTTCTGATCTTCGGCTTCCTGCCGTCATCCCCGCTGTCCCCGGTGTCTTCCGGCTCCTCCGCCTCAGCATCCGGGTCTTCCGCTTCTGACTCCATCATTCCCTCATCCGGTGATTCCGATGATTCCGCATCCTCATACTCTTCCTGACCCGTTTCCTGATCCATGGCGTGTGCCCCTTTCGGAATGTGTACTCAATCCTGAATATGCGCTCTATCGTAGATGCACTCGGTGAATTCTGTGTGAATGAATCCGTGTTTTTCATGCGATTGCAGAAAAAAAGCGCTGCCGGCAGCAGGCTGGCAGTGCTCAAGTCCTATTTTGCCTTCTCAGTCCGGTATGCCTGCAGCATCCGCTTCTTTATGCCCTGGAAGGTAGCACCGCTGCGGCGCGGGCTCATGAGCCCCTCATCACGCAGGCGCTCCATGACGGCGCACTTGGTATATCTGCGGTAGAGCGGGCGGATTGCCTTCTCATGCGGAGTCAGCTTCTGCAGGTAGGTCTCGAGATAGTCCAGCGTCCCGCCGAACTTCTCCTCATCAGCATTCATGCGGCGCAGCTGATAGAGCATGAACTTGAAGCTCTCGTACATGCGGTACCAGAACATGTCCGGAATCTCGGTCCGGGTATTCTCGGCCTGGGTGATGATGCTCTTGAACACGAGAATCTGGCCGTTCATGGCCGCATAGCTGATATCCGTCATGGAGTTGCCGGTGCGGTTTACCAGATAATGCGCCAGCGGATCATCCGTGTAGATGACCTTCTCCGCCTTCAGCAGAGCGAGGTCAAACAGCATGTTGTCAGTATAGGAGACATGCTCGGGGAAATGGATATCCCTGGCAATCTCGGTCCGGTACAGCTTGGCATGCGGGCTCGGGTCGACGAAGAACAGGTCATTGAAGGCCTCCGTGCCGCGGTTGTAGACGGAGTTCTTGCGCAGCGTCACATAGGCGCGGTTATAGGCCGCGTCATATTCCTCGACCGGCTCCCCTTCATGCATGATCATCTTGGCCCCGATCGTGATGTCTGCCTGCGAGACCTTTGCGAGCTTGAGAAGCGTCTCCACTGCCTTCGGCTCGAGCGTATCATCCGGATCGCAGATCAGGAAGTAAGGCGTATCGAGCTGCGCGATGGCGAGCTGCAGCACGGAGCCGTAGCCGCCGTTCTCCTTGCGGATGCCCTTCATGTTCTCGCGGTGGGCGCCTACATACTCGCGGATGATCGCGTCGCAGCCATCCGGCGAGCCGTCATTGACGGCAAGAATCGTATAATCCGGGCTGGTCTGGCGGAGCAGCGAGTCAAAGCAGGCCCTCAGATATTTCTCAACCTTGTAAATCGGAACGATAATCGTAACCTGTGCTGTCATTGCACTCCTCTCTTTCCAGCCGCCTTCCTGCGGCGATAGCTCAGATACCGCCTGAGCAGCGCAGGATTGGCATAGATCCAGTCATATTTCTCGCGGAGAATCCGGTATCTGCACTTCGGGAACTCCGGGAAGTTGTTCCGCAGGAACCAGAAGCATACCTGGATGAACTTCTCCGTCATCTTCCTGTCCTGGACATCTCTTGTCTTCTTGAGGCATTCCAGGATATTGACGCCGGCAAGATACTTCAGCTCCTCATAATACGCATCATAGATGCCGAGCGTCTTGTAGTCGTCCATGGTCAGCTTCAGCATGTCCAGCACGTGATAGACATTGAAGTTGAACTGCGCGGTGATGTTGCCCGGGCGGTCCTTGAGATAATCATAGAGCGGTTCGTTGACGAATGCGACCTTTCTGCATCGGGCCAGAAGCCGGTAGGTCGTGCCGAGATCCTCGTAGTAGCAGCCCCATGGATAGGTGATATTGCTGTCGCGGAACAGCGAGAGCCGGTACATCTTGTTCCAGGCGGCATTCAGGATCCGGGTCATCATCTCCGGATTGGTCTTCAGGGAATACGTGCTGCCGCCGTCGTAGACATTCCGGACGATCTCCTTGCGGCCGGTCTGCTGATAATACTGATAGACATCGAAGATGACCATGTCGGCATCGGTCTCGTGCAGCTTCTGCACGCAGCGCTCCAGCATCGCCGGCTCCACGGAGTCATCGCTGTCCACGAAGGAGATCCAGGTGCCTTCCGCGATTGCCATGCCGGCATTGCGGGCGTCTGAAAGGCCGCCGTTCTCCTTGTCCACCATCCGGATGCGGGCGTCTTTCTGCGCGTACTGCCGCATGATGGTCGGGCTGCTGTCGGTGCTGCCGTCATTGACCAGGATCAGCTCGAAGTCAGAGAAGGTCTGGGCAAGGATCGACTCAATGCACCTGGGCAGATAGTCTGCCACGTTATAGATTGGAACAACAACGCTGACCTCAGGCATTTGCCGGCTTCCTCCTTATCTTGGAAAGAACCTTCATGCACAGCTCCTCGCGGGTCACGATCAGGCCGGCCGCATAGATGGCCATGCCGATCAGGGCCTGGATGACCGTGCCGAGCACGCTGCGGGGAATCCAGGTGCCGATCCAGGCAACCGCTGCCATCATGACCAGGGAATCGATCAGATAGATCCGGTAGGAGCGGTCGAGAAAATTGATCCGGACCTTCTTACGGATATAGAGATACTGGATCAGCGTCACGGAGAATTCCGCGATCAGGGAGCCGACGATAGCGCCGAAGGCACCATAGCCGGGAATCAGCAGCGAGTTGAACACGAAGTTGATGCAGGCGCCGGCAATGACGCTGGCGGAATACTGGTTGTACATGCCGGTCGGCACCATGTACTGGATGCCGGTGACATTGGACATCGAGATGGCAATGACGATCGGGGCGCCGATGCGGATCAGCTGAGCGATGATGGGAGCACTCGGCAGATACCAGGCGATGAAGTCGGAGGCGACGGCAATCAGCCCGAAGCACAGCGGGAACGCCAGCATCAGGACGATCTTCATCGTGACATTCACGTAGCCCTGCGCCTTGGCAGCGCCGTCGCTGTCATTGTAGTAGACATTGGTGACCCGCGGCAGCATGACTGCGCCGATGGAGGTAATGAAGTACAGGAACATCTTCACGAAGGACATTGCCGTCTTGTAGTACTCAAGATGCGTCTCGTTGTAGAGATAGCCGAGCATCGTCTGATCGAGCATGGTGTACACGCTGATGGCAATGGTCGGGATGAAGAGCTGGATCGTCGCCTTGAAGTGATGGCGGTAGGCATCCTTCAGGGAGACCTTCTGGAACGAGATATACTGCCGCAGCTGCACGAACATGATCCCCTGCCCGACCAGCTCGCTGCCGGAATTGATCAGCACGTACTTCCAGAGATCCTCCGGCTTTCTGCACAGCAGCATGATCAGGGAAACGCCGAGGATCTTGACGATGATATTGCGGATGCTAGCCTTCTTGAAGTCCTCGACGCCATAGAAGAACCAGGTGATATCCAGCATCGACGCGAGCATCGTGACACCGGTCAGCTCGTAGATCAGCAGATGCTCATGCACGGTGAAGCGGATGAAGATGAAATAGGCAATGGCAGCGATCACCATGTCGGTGACCTGCATGAAGAAGATCTCGAAGAAAGTCCGGTTCAGATCCTCCGGATGATTGCGGACCTTGGCAATCTCGCGGTTCCCGTACGTGTTGACGCCGAGAATGCCGAACAGGATAAACCAGTTGATGATGGATCCCGCGAAGTCAGAGATGCCGAGCACCGGCGCCGTCAGATGCGCATAGGTATAGGGAACGATCACCAGCGGAAGAACGATCTTCACGAGCTGGTAGGCAATGTTATAGATATAGTTTCGTATCAGTCTGCGGTCCATATTTCATCCTGTCCCATTATACCATGCGGGAACCTTGTCATTGTACTACAACCGGGATGCGTTCAGGGCCGGGATTGCCGGCAGGCGAAGAGGACCGCCTCCAGGCAGAAGGCCGGACAGTCTGAATGCTCCGCGGCTGGATTCCGGGAGGCAGAAAGACAGCGTGCAGAGAGGCAGCTACCTGGCAGAGTCTCTGCGCTCCATATGAACTGTGTATTCCTTGATGAAGTACAGCGGCCGATGCTTGGACTCATCGAAGATGCGGCCTAGGTACTCCCCGATGATGCCGAGCGAGAGAAGCTCGCAGCTCCCGAAGATCAGAATGATGATGACCATGCTGGACCAGCCCGGCTGCAGATGCGGATCATGCGTGAAGAACATGACCAGGACATAGATCGTGTAGATCACCGCAAAGGCAACCGCCGCAAGCCCCGTATAGGTAGCCCAGTGCAGCGGCGCTGTCGTGAAGGACGTGAGTCCCTCAACGGCAAGGCTGATCATTGACCTGTAGTTGTACTTCGTCTTTCCGGCCAGCCTCGCATCGCGCTCGAACACGACCTCCGCGGTTGGGAATCCGACCCAGGAGAACAGGCCTCTTGCGAAGCGATGGCTCTCTCTCAGCCGGCAGAAGGCATCTCTTGCCCTTCTGCTGACCAGCCTGAAGTTGCCGACATTCTCCTCCATATGCACCCGACCGGAAGATCTGGCGAATACCTTGTAGAACTCCTTTGCAGTCCATTTCTTCATCCAGGTCTCCCCGGCGCGGCTGGACCGCCTGGCATTCACGACATCATAGCCTTCCTGATACTTCGCGATCATCTGCGGAATCAGCTCCGGCGGGTCCTGCAGATCGGCGTCCATCAGCACGATAGCATCGCCTCTTGCATAGTCCATGCCTGCCGCAACCGCGATCTCATGCCCGTAATTCCGGCTGAGCGACACCATGGCCATATGCGGATCCTGCCGGCACAGCTGGTGAAGCAGCTCCTCCGTCTGATCCGAGGAGCCGTCGTTGATGATCAGGATCTCATAATCAAATCCATTGATTCCGCGGCAGACTTCCGTCAGGCGATCATGGAACGCCACGATGCAGGCAGCCTCATTGTATGCAGGCGCTACGATGGACAGCAGACTGGTCATTTCTTGTTTCCTCCATGGTTCCGGGCCTGCCGCCTTCGGCAGCGGGCCTCATTCTTCCCGTTCTTCACATGAAGCAGCGCCGGGATGAAGCGCCCTTTCCGCTGTCCTGCAAAGATGCCTGGATGATTCAGGCCAGATAGATCATATCACGGCTCTTCCGGACAGAAAGATGCATTTTCAGCAGCCATTGCTGCCCTGCGCCGGCAGCATCCCTGCAGGGGCATATGAAAGGGATGCATCTCTGCATCCCCTACGACCTGAAGGATTCCTTCTCCGCATTCCTCTCAGCCCGCTGCCTTCTGCGCATGCGGCCATCATGCCGCATCCGCCGCCCCAGCAGGATCGCCAGGAAGCACAGCGCGGGGAGAATGAGCCAGGGCACACGCCGCGCCGCGCTCAGAGAGCGCACAACCTTCCCTGAGCCTACGCTGGCAGCCCCGGGAAGGATCCTTCCGACCAGCAGAAGCCTGGCATTCGTTCTGCCATCCGCGCAGGTCGAGAGAATCAGAAGATGATCGGAGGCATCCGCCGCTTCAGGGATCCAGCGGACTGCCCTTGACTGGAGCAGCTCCAGATAGCGCTCCGCCTGTGCAGGCGGAACGGCCGGGGCATAGATCGCGCTGTCATAGGCATCCGCCTCGAGCAGGCCGAAGAATTCCAGCCTGTATTCATGGGAATCCAGATAGATGGTGCCTTCGCGGTGCCGATCAAAATAGGACAGCTCGCGGTAATGATCCAGGCCGCCGAGCATCTCGTCATGATCCATGTGATGCCCGTAGAGCAGCGTATTGAAGTCGGAGCAGTCCGGCGCGTTGCGGCTGTCAAGAAACAGGCTGCCGGCCAGGGAGAACTTCCTTTCCGGGCTGAGATTGGCATATTCGCGGTTGTCGCTTCCCTGCACGAATGGATAGTCAATCTTCGTGCCGGGAATACTGATCCATCCCAGCACCTCCGGATTCCTGCTGTGCAGCGCGGCAAACCCGCTTCGCGTGCCAGCAGGACGGCAGGCCTGATAGACACGGCTGTCTGCCTCTGCATAGATCCTGGCATTGTCCGCCAGCGCCAGGAGCCCGAGCAGGAACAGGATGCCGGCGATGCCCAGCAGGATCGCATCCAGCAGGCGGCTCAGCAGCTTCAGGATCGCAAGGCAGAGCGAGGCGGCAGCGCTGTTCGAAGAAGCAGGAAGCGCTGGTGGATCAGATCGCGGAATGGCTGTCTCAGCCGGCTTCATGATGCCTGATGCGCTCATAGAGCAGCACGGCGGCACAGGCCAGCAGGATCATCGCCGCGAATGGAATCCAGTCCAGCCTGATCCCGGTCATCTCAACGCTCTGCAATGTGTTGGTCAGGCTGATGCGGTTTACGCCCTCTGTTACATTCAGGTTTGATGCGGTCAGGGTGGCTGCCTCAGGCTGGGAGGAAAGCACGGTATCATGCCCGTTTTCCGTGATCAGCATGCTGGCGGCATAGCCCTGCTCTATCTTCTGGCGCATGACGTAGCTTGTCCCGGCCGGGATGTTGTCAAAGATGGCTGACTCCCCGTCGGCCAGCGTAAAGTTCGCAATGCCGGCCGCATCAACAGCGATGGCAGCGCCGGTGCTCTTGTGAACCGCGAATTTTGCCGGATCATAGGGACTTCCATCCGCCATGGTGCCGGTGGCAGGCGCCGAGAACTTCACGATAACCGAGAATGGCCTTGTCCGGTCGGCGAATTCCCCGCTGACCGCATTGGCAATGACCAGTGCATGCATGTCCGGCGAGGCCGCTCCGCCCGGCCGTACATAGGAGCTCACGAAGGAAATTCCATCCCCGCTGACCTTGGAGCCGCTGCTGTTATTGACTGCATAGACCTCCTTGACTGCCGGCCCGGAGGCAGTATTGGCAACCATGACCTTGAGCAGATAGGAATTGCTGTCGCTGGTCAGATAGCCGCTGCCGACAGCAGAATTCAATGCGGTCTGCGTCAGCGTGTAGTCATATTCGCCGGCATGGGGAAAGATGCCGAAGGTCAGGGCGCCGGTCCCGATCTTCTGCAGATCGTGCTCGCCCATCTGGATGCTGATGCTGGCCGCCTTCAGCTCCGGGGCGCCCGGAGTGGCACTGGAAGCAGTGTAGGTGTAGACCTGATTCAGGGTCGTTCCCTTTTTGGAATTCAGAGTCTGCGTCACCCTGAGCGTGGAAAGATCGACGATGCCGCCCTCTGCGGCTGCCGTGACCTGGCTGGATGCAGCCATGACCATCATGAGCGCTGCGGAGATGATTCTGGAGAGATGCTTCTTCTTCATTTGATTCCTCCTCTTGCTTTCTGCCTAGAGATTCCGGCGGCGGATCAGGCCGATCACCTTACCCAGCACTGCGCTGCGGTTCACCGGTCCGTAGATGCGGCTGTCCTCTGCCTGCCTGCGGTCATCGGCCAGGACAAATACCTGTCCTTCCTGCAGCGTGACGGGAAAGGTGATCCCTTCCTGATACGGCATGGTCGGTCCCTGGATTCCAGGCTCCTGCTGAAGGTATCCGTTGATCAGCAGTCCCTCCTCCGTGATGCTCACGGTATCGCCTGCAGAGGCAGCTACCCGCCGGATCTGGATTCCTTCCGCAGTCTGGACGGCGATGACATCATCCCGTGCCGGGTCCGGCCTGATCCGGCAGAACAGGACCAGATCCCCTTCCTTCAGCGACGGAGACATGGCCTGATCGCTCATCTGCACTGCACCGAAGACAATGCGCAGCAGAAGCAGGCTCAGCAGAAACAGGATGCCGGCCTTCAGCCCGAGCAGGACAGCCTCTCTTTCGGCAGCCGCGCGGCTGCCCTGCCTCTGTCTCATCGCGCCTCTCCTTCCGTCCTGGCTCCGTGCACATGCATGCATCCGCAGGAGGCCGTCTGCCATGCGCTGCCCGGATTCCTGCCTGGGATCAATGGAATGCGGACAGCAGGCAGCAGGCGCTGCGCAGTCAGGCGGAAGAAGAGGAAGAAGGACGGATCCGGGCCGGACAGTCCCGCTCCTGAAAGGCCGCGCAGGAAAACAGGGCTGAAAGCATCAGGGCTTCTCAGGGATTCCGGATCAATCGATGCAGGTACTCGCTTCAGCAACATAAAAAGGTGCCCTCTTTTCTATAATAGGGCACCCGAATCATCGGATTCTGAAGCAAACAATATGCAGGAAATCTCCTGCAGGGACATTACATCACATCATGACGTGAAAGGCAAGTACATCCTCTGTTACAATCGCTCAGTCTGTTTCCTCCAGCATGCGGCTGCAGAAGTCGAGCGCTGCCACGACACATGCATCCATGTTGTAGTAGCGGTATTCCGCGAGCCGGCCGAGCAGATGCAGATTGGGGATCGGGCGGACAAGATCGACATAGCTCTGATAGCGGGCCCTTGATTCCTCCGTGAAGACCGGATAGTAGGGAACATTCCCCTTCTCTGCCCGGCGGTCATAGGCATACGGATACTCCACTGCAATCGTGGTCCTGTCCTTCGGCGGATTCTCCATGATGCGCTTGTACTCCGTGATCCGCGTCCAGGGATGCTCTTCCGCAGGCGTCGGGTAATTCACGGTCGTGACCGGCTGGAAATCCCCCTCCCTGGTCTGCAGATCAAACCAGAGACTGCGGTAGGACAGCTCGCCGAGCTGATAGTTCATCAGCGAATCGATGATGCCCGTATAGATGACCGGGCCGTCAAAGCGCTGTCCGCGGAAGCGGATCTCGCCATGGTCCGGATCGGCCTCGAGCAGGCGGTTGGCATCGGTATTCAGGAGCACCTCGATATTCGGATGATCCAGCATGCGCTCAAACATGCGGGTGTATCCCTCTTTCGGCATCATCTGATACTGATCCTGGAAATAGCGGTCATCATAGGACACATGAACAGGAACTCTCGCCGTGACAGCCGGATCGATCTGATCGACGGTATAGCCCCACTGCTTCATGGTGTAGTACTTGAATACATGCTCGAAGATGAACTCTGCCAGCGCCTTGATCTCAGGATCCGGATTCTTCCGAAGCTCCAGGATCGGCACTTTCTTCTCCATCCCGTAGGCATCGATCAGGACGCGCTTGAGATGATCCGCCTTCTCCGGCGGAAAGACCAGCTCAATCGAGCGGAGATTGAACGGGATCGGCACCAGCCTGCCCTCGACATAGCCGAGCACGCGCTGTTCATACGGATACCAGTCCGTGAAGCGGGAGAGGAAATCCACCGCCCTGCCGGAATTGGTATGAAACAGGTGCGGCCCGTACAGATGCATGCGCACGCCGCTGGAATCCATGAGATCAGCGGCATTTCCCCCGACCTGGGCTCTTGATTCCAGGACCAGGACATGCCTGCCTGCCTCGGCAAATTTTCTCGCAGATACGGCGCCTGCGTAGCCGGCACCAACAATCAATACATCACTGGGCATTGCGCGCTCTCCGTTCATCGATTCTGGTACATTTCCTGATAGTACTTCTGATAGTTGCCGCTGGTGATATGGTTCATCCATTCCTCATGTTGGAGATACCAGTCAATGGTCAGGATGATTCCCTTCTCAAACGGAGTCTCCGGGAACCAGCCGAGATCTCTGCGGATCTTCTCCGGGTCAATGCCGTAGCGGCGGTCATGGCCGAGCCGGTCTGTCACATGCTGAATCAGCGCCTCGCTGATTCCCTCGTCCTTCAGCTGGTCATGAAGCTCGCGGATAATGGTCTTGACGATGAAGACATTCGGCTTCTCGTTGTGGCCGCCGACATTGTATACCTCGCCGACCACGCCATTGGCGGCAACCATGTCAATTGCCTTGCAGTGATCCTCGACATACAGCCAGTCGCGCACCTGCATGCCGTCTCCGTAGACCGGCAGCTGCTTGTGATGGCGCGCATTGTTGATCATCAGCGGGATCAGCTTCTCCGGGAACTGGTAAGGCCCGTAGTTATTGGAGCAGCGCGTGATGTTGATCGGCATGCCGTAGGTATCATGGAAGGCATGGACGAAATTGTCTGCACTCGCCTTGGAGGCGGAATACGGGCTGTGCGGGTTCAGCGGGGTTGTCTCCGTGAAATAGCCGGTTGCGCCAAGCGCTCCGTATACCTCATCCGTGGAGACCTGCAGGTACTTCTTGCCTTCCTTCCAGGTTCTCTTCTCAGGATCATACCAGGCTTCCTTGCAGCGCTGCAGCAGATTGACGGTGCCCATGACATTGGTCTCTACAAAGACTTCCGGATTATGGATGGAACGGTCCACATGGGACTCTGCCGCGAAGTTGATCACGTAGTCCGGATCATATTTCTCGAGGAGGCCGGCAACCAGGTTGCGGTCGCAGATATCTCCCTGCACGAAGATGTGGCGGGGATCCCCCTCCACGTCCTTCAGATTCTCGAGATTGCCCGCATAGGTCAGCTTGTCGAGATTGATCAGCTGAATCTCCGGGTATTTCTTCAGCATGTAGTAAACAAAGTTGGTGCCGATGAATCCTGCGCATCCTGTAATCAGATATGTCTTCTTCATAAGCCTATCTCCTCCCTGATTCTCTCCGTCTCAAGACGGACGCCTTCCTCGAAGCTGATCCTGGGGCTGTAGCCCGTCAGGCTGACCAGCTTGGAGATATCCAGCACGATGGATTCCACGGTGGGAACATCGCTCTTCATGCGCCTGACCTCGATCTTCTTTCCGGTATGCTGCTCCACGGTCTCAATGACATAGTTCAGCGTCCTGCCGACGCCGGAGCCGACATTGACGGTCTCATTGCTGACATCATTCTGTGCCAGCAGCTTCAGGGCCTCTGCAAAGTCCCTGATGTACAGGTAGTCCCGCACGCTCTCGCCATCCGCCCACATCTCAAAAGGCTCCTGCAGGAATGACTTCCGAATCAGGATGGGAATGACGCCCTGGCGCTTGGCCGGCTCCTGATATCCGCCGAATGGATTCGCGATCCTGAGGATCAGGTAATCCAGCCCGCTGCCTTTCAGGACATCCTCCACTCTCGCCTTGGACCTTGAATACAGGGTGAGAGGATTGATCGCTGCCGTCTCGGGGACGGGATCCGGGCTCGGCCCGTAGATCGTGCCGCCGCTGGAAAAATACACCAGTCTTCTTGCCCCGCCCTGCTTCAGCGACTCAAACAGGCCGAGATACTTTCGCTCAAGCGACTGCATGACTGCCTCTTCATCGGTGCTCCTGGCGTTGTTTGCAATCAGCCCGATGCAGTCGACAACGATGGCGTCACGGAAATCCACGGATGCCATGGCATCGCGGTCGAATGCATCAATTACGGTGAATCGGTCAAGACGATCGGTGTACGGGCTCGGGATACCGATGATGCTGATGTCATAGGAATCCTTCAGCATTTCATAGAGGTTATATCCAAGATATCCGCATCCCAGTAAAAGCACTTTTGTCATGGTCAGCCCTTCTGCTTGTTATATGTCGTTTGTACGTTTCCCTTTGCGATCTTGCGGAGATGCGCCCCGTAAGGGCTCTTCCCGTATGCTTCTGCAGCCGTGAGCAGCGCTGCCTCATCGATCCAGTGATTATAGTAGGCAATCTCCTCAGGCACGGAGATCCTGATGCCCTGGACTTCCTCTGTTACCTTGACATACTCAGTCGCCTGGGCAAGGGATTCAATCGTGCCGGTATCAAGCCACGCGAATCCTCTGCCGAGCACCTTCATGTCCAGCTCGCCATGCTCGAGATAGACCTTGTTCAGATCCGTGATCTCGTATTCTCCGCGGGCGCTGGGCTTGATCTCCTTGGCGTACTTCACGACTCTGTTGTCATAGAAGTACAGGCCGACAACCGCATAGTTGGACTTCGGCTTGGCAGGCTTCTCCTCGAGGGAAATCACCTTGCCTTCCGGATCGAACTCGGCAATGCCGAACCGCTCCGGGTCGCTGACATATTTGCCGAAGATCGTTGCTCTCTTGTTATTGACGGTATTGTCAACCGCCTCTCTCAGCATCCTGCCGAAGTGATTTCCGTAGAAGATGTTGTCGCCGAGAATCATGCATACATCATCATCTCCGATGAACTCATCTCCGAGCACGAACGCCTGAGCCAGGCCGTTCGGCTTCTCCTGCACTTTATAGGAGAGATGCAGTCCGTACTGGGAGCCATCCTCAAGCAGGCGCTCAAAGTTAGGCAGATCCGAAGGCGTTGAAATAATCAGGATATCTCTGATCCCCGCAAGCATCAGCGTGCTCAGCGGATAGAAGATCATTGGCTTGTCATAGATCGGAAGCAGCTGTTTTGAAGTAACCTTTGTCAGCGGATACAGCCTGGTGCCGCTGCCGCCTGCTAAAATGATTCCCTTCATATTTTAACATTCTCCCTTAACAGGTCTATTTTACCATAACAGCATTAAAAACAAAGGCTTTCCCGGGGGTTTGCCGGAAAAGCCATGTTTCTCACAAGTATTACGTTAACGGCGTCGTTGTCGGTGTGGCTTCGGGAGCAGGCGTTGCCTCAGGTGTCGTCGGAACCGGAGTTGCTTCCGGAGTTGCTGTAGGCGTTGCTGTTGCAGCACTTGGCCAGGTGCACTTACCCAGATTGGTATCCCAAGTTCCGTACTGTGCTTTGCACGCTTCCTGCTCAGCCGTTGTATCTGTCGTCGTGACAGACGCTGCGCATCCGGCAGTCCATGGATCGCCGGAGTATCCGTCATTGCATACGCAGTTGCCGCTGCCGTCATCATGCGCGTTCGCGGCGCAGGCGCCCTGTGTCGCCTCCGGATTCGGATTGCCCTCTGCCGGAACCTGTGCCTCGTTGTAGGTATCTGAGGTGATCGACGGCGGCGTATAGTCATCTGTTGCCGCCCACTTGATATGCTTGGTATCGTAGGTGATTGCGCTGTCCAGATTGGTATTCCGATCAATGGCGTTCTTGGTATCGGTCAGCGCACCATTCCAGAGCCTGACGATGGAGAGCGCAAGCTGCAGGCCCTCATCCCACTTGCTGGAATTATAGCCGGTGACTCTGGAGCTGACGATCTGGAAGACATTCTCGACATGCTCCTGATCGTAGTAGCGGTTGATCTTCTGCATCGCGTAGCTGACGAAGTTCGTCATTTGCTCCAGCGACATGTTGGTCTGGATATTCTTGCCGGCAGCCTCGAAGATATTCAGGAAGGTGTTGATGTCTCTGGTTCTCATGACAGCGCGCACGATTGCCTGAATGACCTGCTGCTGGTGCTCTTCTCTTGCGAAGTCCCCGGTCGGGAATGCATGTCTCTCACGCGCGAAGGCAAGTGCCTGCTCGCCATTGAGAACGACATTGTCGCCGGCTGGAACATAGACGGTATAATGTCCTCTTTCCGAGGAGGAATCCTGGCCGACGAACTCCAGCGGGGAATTCACGACGATGCCGCCGAGGGCATCGACAACATCGACCACGCCCTGAAAGTTGGTATCGACGTAATAGTCAATATTGACGCCGGTCAGCTGCTCAATCGTGCTGATGGTGCAGTCCACGCTGACGGCATGCGCCGCATTCAGCTTGGAGGAGCCGCCGTTATAGCAGGTGATCGGCACGTAGGAATCACGCGGGATGGATGACATGGTGATCTTCATGGAGATCGGATTGACGGAGCAGAGGATCATGGTATCTGACAGACCCTCAGCGCTTCCCATCAGTAGCACGGTGAACGGCGTCGTCGTGATATCCTTGTCGGCGCCCTGCTCGGTGGTGACGGTCACTGCCTCCGTGAAGTCAGCGATCGAGGCAGTCTTTGCGAGCAGATCTGCCAGGCTGGTTTCGCTGGCGAAAACATCCATATAATTCGTAGGAAGGATTGCGCAGTCGATCTCACCGTTGAAGAGCGCGAGAATCTCAGAGGAGTAATCCTGGAATGTCTGATAGGAGACGGTGATGCTCTTCGCGGCGATCTGATTCTGGCCGATCGTCGCGGTATTGGTGCCGCCGGCAAGGCCGACTGTCTTGCCATCCAGCTGGCTGACATCAGTGATCGTCTGCGTCCCGTCGGCGCTGTAGACGACAAGGCTGGTGGAGACGGACTGCTCGGAGGTCGTGCTCGTGATCTTGCTGATGTTCTTGTTGACGCGGATCAGGGCATAGGAGCCATAGGATCCAACGGCAAGGAACACCGCCATCAGGACCATGCCGAAGATGTAGATGCCCTTCTTGCGCGACCGGATGCCGATCATGACCATGAAGTTGGTGAGCAGCAGCATCACGAGAATGCCGACATTCACGAGAATGAATGCAGTCTTTGACAGACTCGAGAACTGCGTGGTATTGAAGATCGTGAAAATCACGGCCGCATTCGCGATCACGGTCAGGATGACTGCCACGACGTTGAATACCGTCATGTCCCTGCGGAAATATCCTTTTCTTTCCTTATCCCGGCTGGACGGCCTGCTTCCGCGCCCGTTCGGTCCCGGTGTCACATTTGTCTGATTTGACATATTGACCTCCCTCACGATGCGGTGCCGGACCAGTCATAGTCCTTATCATAGAATTCCGCGATCTCCCAGCGGCCGTTGTCATTCACGACAAGGAACTCGCCGCCGGTCGGGAACTGATCGGAGACCGGGCTGCTCTCATAGGTCCAGGAGACCAGGATGTCATAGCACTCATACTTCGTCTCCGTGCTGGTGCCGTCAGAGGCCCACAGCGTGATCGGGAAGTCATCGTGCTTGTACTTGCTGTCCGTGGTGATCTCCTTGACCTGGATCAGATTGGCTCTTCCCTTCTGGGAGATGTAGAGATCGAGATCGCTGTAGTAGTTCCAGCGGGACCACGTCTCGAAGGCCGTGTACTTCGGGCCGAAGATATACTGCAGGCCGCCGATCTCATAGTTGCCGTCCTTGTTGGTCCAGGTGAAGTAGTCCGCGACAAAGTTATAGACCACTGCTTCCGAGATCGCTTCCGGATCCTGCGCGTTCAGCGCATCCGTCAGCTGCTGGAAGTACTGCTTCTCCGCTGCGGTCGGATTATTGCCGATCTCATACTGGTCGTTCTTCATGGATCTGTTGGTATCCGCGGAAAGCGACTGCGTCTTGCCGGCGCCCTGATTCGAGCGGGAGATATCATAGATATTCCACGCGAATGCGGCGATCGCCAGGATGGACGTAATGAGCAGCACTAAAATGAGCCGGCGGTTGATGATCATCCGCTTTCTCTTCCGGGGATCTATCTTCTTTCTGATATGGGGTTGCTGCCGCATCTCGGAACCACTCATGCCCTGCCCTCCGTGGGTTGCATATACTGAGGCTTAATCATATTACTCATAGAACTTTCTGACAATATATGCCGGCCGGTGCCGCACTTCATCATACACCTTGGAGAGATATTCGCCGACGATGCCGATGGCAAGAAGCAGGATGCCGGCAATCAGCAGGAACAGCGACAGCAGGAGCGAGGAGCTGCTGACGCCATGGCCGCACAGGCTCATGATCAGCAAGCAGATCATCTCGATGATCATGACTGCAGTCAGCGTTCCGCCGATCCATGCAGATACGATCAGCGGGGCATCGGTATACTCAATGATGCCGTCCAGCGCATAGCGGAACAGCTTCCAGAATGACCAGGAGGATGTTCCTGCCACTCTCTGCACGTTCTCATATTCCAGGTATTCGCACTTATAGCCGACCCAGACAAACATGCCCTTGGCGAAGCGGTTGTACTCCGGCAGCGACAGGATGGAATCGACGACCTGCCGCTTCATGAGCCGGAAGTCGCGGGCGCCGTCAACGATCTCCACTTCCGTGAAGTGATTGATCAGGCGGTAGAACATCCTGGCGAAGAAGGATCTCAGCTTCGGCTCGCCGACGCGGCTGGTTCTCCTGGTTCCGACGACATCGTCGCCGTTCTTCTCCATGAGCTCGAACATCTTCGGAAGATACTCCGGCGGGTCCTGCAGATCTGCATCCATGACGGTGACATAATCGCCCTTCGATGCCTTGAGGCCGGCCAGCAGCGCTCCCTCCTTGCCGAAATTCCGGCTGAAGTCGATGACCTTTACTTCTCCGGGATGCGCATGGTAGAGCTTCAGCAGCTCCTCCATGGTATGATCGCGGGATCCGTCATTGACGAAGATGATCTCGTAGGAAATATCCATCTGCTTCAGCACTTTGACAACGGCAGGATAGAAGAGGCTCACGGTTTCCTGCTCGTTATAGCAAGGCACAACAATTGACAGTCCAGTCATACATTCCTCCAGCTGATGAACCTATTTTACTCCAACCACTCCAGATTCTACCGCAATTCAGAGATTGCTTCCCCCGAAACAGTGGAAGATCCAGGCAAACAGCATCAGATTCCTGTCATTGACCATCCGGAAATAGCGGTTCTTCATCCCGCCGAGCTCCCGAAGATACCGGTTCCGATGCCAGTCCGGGAATTCCTGATTCAGAAGATCCCATCCCATGCGTATGGTTCTCTCGCGGTCTGCGCGGTCGTCAATCCTGGCGCTGCGCAGGAAGCTGTTGCCGAGGAAGAACTTGATATGGATGTACTCCAGCTCCTCATGATATTCCTGCTCCAGGCCGGCATCCCGGTAGTACTGCAGGATGATCCGGAAGACGGTGATCATGTTCTTCACCTGGTCATTGTTCGTATGCGTGATGCTGGCCGTCTCCTGCATGTAGTTGACGTAGGCGTGATCCACGAAGGAAATCTTCGTCAGCCGGCAGCTCAGGCAGTACAGGAAGCAGGCATCCTCATAGCGGTTGCCGTCCGGGAACCGCAGATCGAGCGAGCGGATGAAGTCAGTCCGGTAGAGCTTGTTCCAGAGTGTCGCGAACAGATGAACCATCATCTCGCGGCCCGGCTGGTAGGGACCCTCCTGCTGCAGTCTCTTTCCCTTCGAGCTGACCCACCAGAAATTGGATACAGCCATCTCGCTGCCATTCCGGACAGCGGAATCATGCAGATCCTCGAACATGCCGGACTCGCAGGTATCATCCGCATCCAGGAAGCCGAAGTACTCCCCGCTGACCTTTGTCAGCGCGAAGTTTCGGGCTGCCGCGATGCCCTCGTTCTGCTTGGTATAGACATGCATGCGGCCGGGATTCTCCTGCTCATACCGCCTCAGGAGCGCCAGCGTCCCATCCCTCGAGCCATCATCGACCGCGATGATCTCCAGGGACTGCAGGCTCTGCGCAAGCAGGCTGTCAAGCGTCCTCGCGACGGTTCTCTCCGCGTTGTACGCGCAGACGATCACGCTTACCTGCGGTCTCATCCGATATGCGCTCCGTCGCTTCCGCAGGCAATGACCCGATTCAGCAGGACTGCCGCGATCAGGGCCATGATGGTTGTCGTGAGGAACTGATCCAGGGTATGGCCGCTCATGTACGCCGCTCCGAGCGCCAGCGCAAGGCCCATTGCATAGGATACCAGCTCGAGATTGACTGCCTTCTTCCATCGCCGGATGATCAGATAGATGCCGTACAGCGAGATCAAAAGCCAGGGAGCGTTGCACAGCAGCGCGCCGACATATCCCAGCGTATAGACCTGCTGCTTGAAGTCCTGCTCCAGCACGATGGACCCGTTCATGAAGGTGCTGTAGCCCATGCCCAGAAGCTTCTGCGATGAGGTCAGCTTGCTGTACTTGTAGTTGAAGAAGATCGTCTCAATCTGGCGGCCTGAGACGCGGTCATAGACATCCATGAAGGTGACATCAACCCAGAACTTCGGGTCGAACTTATAGTTGTAGTAATCAATATAGTACATGGACGGAACGCTCTGGATATAGCGGGCCAGGATGCCGTACACCTCGAACATGTTGATGTAGAAGTTATTGTATGCCGTTGTCCCGGGCACGAGATCCTCGGCATTTCCGAGCATCTGCTTGCCTTCATCTGCCATGCCGTTGGACAGCAGCGCCACGTCATTCTTCGCATCCACCTTCTGGTTCTGGACCGCCGGCGTATACCTCAGCAGTGCGCCGAAGCACATTGCAAGCACCAGGCAGAAGAGAATCACTGTCCTGGTCGGCTTCTCATGCTTCATCAGGAAGCCGTCAAGGAAATGAACCGCAAGGAACAGCACCGGCACGATCACGGCACCGTATGTGGCGACTCTCGTCGCCAGGATCTGCATGCTCAGCGACTGCACGGCAATCAGCGCGCCGATGCCGGCACGCTCCTTCCTGCTCTTCGCCCGCGAGAAGTAATAATAGAGAATCGGCAGGATCATGAAGAGCACGATGCCGATGGTATTGCCTTCATTGAAGAAGAACTTCGAGGCCAGCGTGCGGGGATGATAGTGCTGATAGATATCTGTGGTCCAGGTAAAGAAGTTCGCCACGGTGTTTCCGTAGTAGGTGCTCTTTCCGAAGACGAAGAGATCGCCCAGGAAGATCGGGATGCTGATGATGCCGGACAGCGAGAGGAAGATCTTCTTCAGCGTCTGCTCCTCAAAGTGCATCTGATAGAAGCAGTAGATCATGCCGAACGGCATGACCAGCGTGACCACATAGGTCAGCTCCTGATACACGGTGAACTTGAAGTTCGTGGTGAAGCTGAGCACCGGATACAGCGCTTCCGCCTGGCGGCAGTGCAGGACGAAATAGATGCCAAGGCATGCCCCGTAGCACACCGCAAGCAGCAGCGTCTTCTTTCTGTTTCTGTCCTTTCGGAAGAAGGACCAGAGAATCAGTGCCGGGATCACCAGGAAGCGGATCAGCGTCGAGGGACGCGGCAGATGGATGGAATGCAGAAAGCCATACGCCAAATAATCCATGTCGATGATCGGCTGGATGATGATCAGCAGCACAACCGCCATATGCAGGAATGTATCCTGATTGAGCTTCACTCTTCTATGTTCCATCAGACCTCGTTATAGGATGCTCTCGAACTGCTTCAGAATCTTGTCATTCGGATACTGATAAGTCTTCAGGGCCTCTTTTTTCTGCTTCAGTGCGGATGGATCTGACAGTGCCTTCTGCAGGCCTTCATTCAGTGCCTGCTGGCTGTTCTCGATGATCCATCCCTGCTCCGGGCTGCAGATCTGCTCGGAAGCTCCGGACACATCTGTCATCAGAACCGGCGTGCCGGCAAGCAGGCTCTCATTCACGATCGTGGCGAATCCCTCATAGCGGCTGGGCAGCACGAACAGATCGCAGGCTGCGACATCGCTGTAGGGGTTCTGCAGGAAGCCGAGGAAGACAATATGCTTCATCCCGGCAGCCATTGTCCGGAGCCTCTCCTCTTCCTCGCCGCCGCCGACAAGGTACAGCGTATGAGGATACCCGTTATGATATGCCAGATTGCTCGCTTCAATCAAGCGGTCCAGGCCCTTCTGCGGATGAAATCTCGCAACCGAGATCAGATTCGGCGTATCGGAGGGAATGATCTCCGCATGCGGCGCAAGCATGCCCTTCTTCACCTTCTGAATATCCATCAGGTTATGAATGGCTATCCCGTTGGTGATGCCGAATACCTGCTGATAGGCCTTCAGTGCCTGCGGGCTGTCGGCAACATTGAGATCGATCCGCTCCAGCGCCTTCTGGACCAGTCCCATGTGATTCCTGGAATAGTTGCAGATGCTGTAATCCGTCAGCACCCAGTTGATCTTCCGCTTTGAATCTCCAGCTGCCGTGAAGATCGTGCAGAATCCCTCCTTGGCAGCCACCTCAACATCGTAGGTAACCGGCAGGATCTTCTTCCGCTCCCTGCGGATCCTGCCGATGATCAGGCCGGTCTTCATGTAGAAAAGAAGCCGGAGCTTGAAGAACAGCTCAATCAGGTCAGGCTTCTTCAGAAGCTGGATCACGGATTCATCGACCGGACGGAAAAAAGAGGATCCCTCGAGGACATTGACTCCCTGCGGGATCTCTGACAGCAGCATCCCTTCCTTATGAAGGATCAGCAGATCAATCTGGTAGTCCTCCTGCGGCAGCGAGGACATGAGCGTATTTAAAACACGGGCAACTCCCCCCATGTGCATCTCGTCATTCACGAATAGAATCCGCTTCTTCTCAGTCATATAGTCTCAATACAAGCTCTTCCTGGTGATGCCTCAGCAGCTTCCAGATCATCTTCTTCTTGAAGGGTGCCTCGATATAGCTGCTGTCGTGCGCGTAGTCCGGATAGGACTGCATGAGCCTTGCCATGTTCCGGCGCAGGTAGTCTGCCCGGATCGAGCGATCATCAAAGCTCCTGATTCTCAGCGTCGTCAGATCAAGTCCATGAATAATGTAGAGGTGCCTCGCTTCCCTGAGCAGCGGGTCATCCCCGGCGATGCCGTGATCCTTCAGATAGCGGATCACGCCGTCAATCGCATCATAGATCTCGAAGATCTTGGGGCTGGCCCTGTGTGCGATGCTGCCGCGTCTCTGGCGGTAGAAGTACAGCGCCTGGTCTGCCTTCACTGCCTTCCCTGCCTTGAACAGCAGGATCGGCACCGTGGCAAGATCCTCATAGTATTTTCCCTCCGGGAACTGGATATCGCTGAACAGCTCCCGCTCGAACAGCTTGTTGCATGCCGAGTTGTTGATACGGATCAGCTGCGGGCTGCTGGAAATCTCCATCTCCTGAAAGGATCCTCCGGAAGAGAAGGAGCGGGCGCCGGTCTCGTCAAAGTACTCCATGTCGCATACGGCAATGGATCCCGGAGCCCGCCGCTGCGCCTCGAGAAGCCCTGAAAGATAGGATGGATCAATGACATCATCGCTGTCCACGAAGGCAAGATATCTGCCCTGCGATGCCGCGATGCCGGTATTCCTTGCCGCGCTGAGACCGCCGTTCGGCCGCTGGATCACGCGGAAGCGGGAATCCCTTTCCGCCCATGCGTCCAGGATGGCCGGAGAGCCGTCCGTCGAGCCGTCATTCACCAGCAGCGCCTCAAAATCTGTCCACTGCTGCGCGCTGAGCGAGGCAAGACACTCGTCAAGATACTGCTCAACGTTATAGACCGGCACAATGACGCTGATTAGCAGATTCATCTGATCACCCCGTACAGTATATCAAAAACACGGATAGTTTTCATTCCGGTTTGCAAAAGCCGCTGAATTTCAATTCATGCATGCCGCTCAGTTGGAGCCGCTGCAGTCCCAGGAAAGGCAGCCCTTCTTCCAGAAGCCGTATTCCGTCGGCGTGATCCCGATCGGATTGACCCACGTCATGCCATTTCCGCAGAGATACATCTCGAGCTGTCCCGGGCTGTCATCATAGCTCTTTCCGTCGATCGTGATGCCGTCATCAGACAGGCTGATGGACTTCCCATCCAGCTGCGCCGCAAAGGGTGCGGTGCCATCCTGCATCACTGTGCCGTTCTTGATGATGGCATAGTAGCTTTCCCCGGTATTGCCCGTGAACGGATGCCTGGGGCTGATCTGATCCAGCAGGCCGTATTCATAGCTGCCGGTCGGGAAGAAGCCGCCGGTGTACTTGAGCAGGATGGTGCAGGGATAAAGCTTTGCGTCCGGCAGCAGCGTATAGACATTCAGATTCTCAGGCCCGAGCAGAAACCGCGAAGTCTTGCTCATGGCCGGCTCCAGCAGCCTCTGGAATCCCTCATTGTCCTGATGCGCGGATACCATGCCCTTCTGCCTGATATAGTCCGCAAGATAGGAAGTTACGATATTGGCGCCCCAGACATTGTCATGCCAGGTATCCCCGTCCATGTCAATGAACCAGTTCAGCTGCTTCGCCATGGCAATGAAATCCAGATGGATCTGGTTTCTGGAGTCGAGATAGTTCCAGATCGCATTCAGCCGATCCGTATCCGCCTGGTCAATGATATAGGGCGTCTTGATGAAGATCAGCCTGATGCCCCTTGCATCGCAGAGATCGATCAGATCATCAATCTCCTTCTTTGCGCTGTCTGAAAGCTCGGCCGGGGCTGGCGTATAGGTCACCAGCGGCGTGTACCGGAAGATCGTCGGCATCTGCGAGACATATCCCAGCGTATCGCTTACATGCGTCGACGGCCTGGCGGATTCCGCGATGGACTTCAGATCGGAGAAGTTCATCGTCCGCCAGTTGGAATGATTCATGATGAGATCAAAGGTATACTGCAGGCCTAGCTTCCGGTCAGGCACCTGCCTGCCGGCATCCACGCGGTTCTCCCCTGTCATTTCCTGCATGGCCTGGTAGTACATCCCGTCGACGTAGCAGATCTGGCTCTGCTGGAGCAGCGTGAAGACATCGACGACCGCAACCGAGGGAGACTGCGTCTTCAATGCCTCTGCCAGCATGTGATAGGTCATGGAGAAAGGCTGGCACGGCGAGCCCAGCACATAGCTGTAGTACCCGCTGTGCGCATAGAATACCGCCGGATTGAATGCATACTGAATATGGCTGGAGCCAAGTGCAACCACATCCAGGCAGTGATCCGGAATATTGCGGAACTCCTCGCCCATCGTATTTCGATCCACCCTGAAATACGGCGTCAGCCAGACCCAGGAGCAGATCGCGACAGACAGCAGGACAATGGACTTGATCAGGACCTTCAAAAATGTCTTCACAGCGCTCCTCCCCCTAGAATGTCACGTAGACAAAGTCAGCCGGATCATAGGCAATGCCGTAACTGCCGAATACAATCACCAGGATGATCATGGCCGCATACAGCAGCCAGCGGACCGCAGCCTTCTGGGCTGCCACAGCCTCGAGCAGATCAAGGCGGTTCCGCAGCAGATCTGTTGCCAGCAGAAGAAGCACGAGGATGACCGTCCAGGCAGCCTCATTGACTGTCAGCCCGACCGCCGCGAAGGAGACTGCGCAGGGATGGACAGCGGACTGCAGGATTTCCGCCGCAGTGCCGGGATCCGGCGAGCGGAACAGCGTCCACAGCGCGCAGACGATCAAGAAGTTCAGCGCGATCCGAAGCGGCTTCAGCCAGGAAGGAAGCGGCCTGCGGAATGCCTTCCGCTCAAGCAGATCCTCAAGGACCATGAAGACGCCGTGGCCGAGACCCCACAATGCGAACATGATCGTATTGCCGTGCCAGATACCGCTGACCAGGAAGACCGCGAGGATATTGAGATATCGCTGCAGCGTGCCGTGGCGGTTGCCCCCGAGCGGTATGTAGATGTAGTCCCGCAGCCAGGTGCTGAGAGAGATATGCCAGCGGTGCCAGAACTCCCTGAGATTCTCCGCGAGATACGGGCAGTGAAAGTTCGGCTCCAGGTGAAATCCGAGCATTCTGGCAATGCCGATGGCAATGTTGCTGTAGGCATCAAAATCAGAGTAGATGTAGAAGGAATACAGGATCATGCCGAGAGAAAGATACCAGCCGGTCTGGCCGCTCTTGAGAAATGCGCCGGAGACATAGGACAGCTCATCGGCGATGACCATCTTCTCGAAGACGCCGCAGGCAGCCTGAAAGGCGCCGTTCTTCTGGTCTCGGTAGTCAAACCGGAACGGCTTCTGCAGCTCCTCAAAAAAAGATTCGCAGCGGCTGATGGGGCCTGCCATGAAGGCAGGAAAGAAGGCCAGGTAGTCAAATACATAGAGCAGATCCGTGCAGGCGGTTTTCCCCTCGCAGAAATCGACCAGATAGCTGATCGCCTTGAAGGTATAGAACGAGAGACCGATCGGCGCAATGAGATGAGATGGCGTGAAGGCATTCAGGTACTTGAAGCAGAGCAGCCCGATGATCGGGATCAGGATGCTGAGGATCATGGCGCTGCGCGTCCTGAAATGGCGGATTGCCATGGCCCCTGCCCAGGTCACAGCGATCAGGGCAGCCGCATAGATCCAGTCCAGCTGCCTTGAGAACATGGCCAGGAAGCAGAGATTGAAGACCGCGATCAGCACCGGCCTGAGCTTTCCGCCGAATGCCCAGACAGCAATCGAGGAGATGCCCGCAAGGCCCAGGAAGGACAGCGAGATAACGCTCATGCGCTCCACCTCTCGCGCTGGTTTCCCTTCACGAGATATGCGGACTCGGCCAGCTCCGCAAGCGGCGCATCTGATCTTGAATCGGAATAGAATTTCTCGATTCTGCCCTCCGGGAAGGCAGCGAAGAACCGCACGGTCTTTTCCCTGCCATGGCAGTTCAGCCCGTCATACCTGCCGGTCGCGAAGTCAACCCGGCTGGCCAGGACATGAGTGATGCCGGCACTGCGGCAGAGCGGCCTGATCAGGAATTCCGGAGAGGCGGAGATCACGAGGTCATCCCCGCGCTGCTGCTCCCTGTACCAGGGCTTGATGCGGTCCGCATGCGTCCTCACGAATTCCTGCAGCAGCGCGTCGCGGTCCCTCAGAAAGACGAACATGTGATAGAGCTCCTGCTTGAAGGCAAGCTTGGGAATGATATGCAGGCCGTACAGCAGGCCGGAAACCAGCGTCCGCGGCAGCGAGATCAGGCTTCTTGGCTCATGGCCATAGCAGTACAGGACAAAGTCGACCGTGCTGTCGCCCCGATAGATTGTATTGTCAAAGTCATATACATTCATGCCTGTTTCCCCTTTCGACAGGAATGGAATACAGCCGGGATCCATTGCCAGATGCGCTGCCAGAGCCACGCGAAGTTATAGGTCAGCAGCATGATCACGCACTGCATCAGGATGCCGTGATACCGGTACTGCGGAATGACATGCATGACATTTCCCCAGATCTGGATCATCAGCTCATGAAGCAGGTAATACTCCAGGGAAACAGCGCCGAGCGAATTGAAGGCGGATACCGCCCAGCGGAAGAGGCAGCTCTGCTCCATGCGCTCAAGCAGCCAGGCCAGAGACATGCACAGCGGCCATACCATCAGGACAAACGGATACCAGTACATGCCGAGCCCGTAGAGAACCGTCTCATTCGTATCGGCATGATACGCAAGCAGCTGCAGCGCGAGCCCGGCCAGCAGAAGAGCCGCACCGGCTGCGATCTGCTTCCGGCCTGCCCTCCTGCCATTTTCAGCACAGTATCCGGCATAGAAGCCGAGGAGATAGCAGGGAACGCTGGCGGTGAAGATGGTCTGCTCCGTGTGCAGAAACAGCGCGCTCGCTGCGAGCGAGACACCGACGGAGATTGCCGTCACCCTTCCTTCCCTGCCCTGGAAGCAGCTCAGGTAGAGCGGCGTCAGCGCATACAGGACAAGGATGCCGGAGATATACCACATCGTGCGGTCGCCGAGGAGCCAGAAGGAAGTGGCGGTCAGGATGGGAATGACCTCCGCTGCCGGCGGCTTCAGGTACAGCACCCGGAAGATCGCGATGGGAATGAAGTACGGCAGGATCCGCAGCAGTCGCCGGCGGAAGAACGGCCATCCCCGCTCTCCCTTTTCCCAGGCATAGTAAAGCCCGAGGGACGACAGGAACAGGAACATCTCCACCCCTCCGTGCCCGGTGATCTTGATCCATTGCAGCAGCGGCGTTGAGAACCACATCTGCGCATGAAGCAGCGCGATCCACAGCGTGGCAATTCCCAGCAGCGCCTTTCTGTATTTGCTCAGGAGTTCGCAACGCATCTCAGTGAATCGGCTCCCCATAGTAGTTGTAGTCATCATCGCGGTAATAGAAATGCAGCACGGTATCCGGCGCGAGATTGTAGTACTTCTTGAAATAGAGCGTATGGAAGTCATCGCCGTCTTCCACGTCAGCGGAATGCAGGCTCATCTTCGGCATCCGCACAAGCCATACCTCCTTGACGGACGGCGTCTCGGAGTAGCCGCTGATCTGGAACATGCGCTCATTGTTGGCGCGGTAGACCTTATAGTAGATATTCCTGTACTTCATGAGAACCCTCTGGCTCAGCAGGCACAGAACCACCGCGGCGACAGCGGAAAGGCGCCGGTCGCTCAGCGGGATCTCCTCGAGCACCAGCAGGAGGACGAGCAGCAGCAGGTAGATCGTGTAGACGCTGGAGCGCGCATCGAAGATCGGCGATATCAGCATGACAAGATTTGCCCCGCCCGCGCATACAAATGCAAATACCGCCAGCTGTCTTCTGCCCTCAGGCAGAAGGCTCCAGAGCGCCCAGAGCGCTGCGAGGACCCACAGCCCGTAGGCCAGCGTATTCAGCCTGGTGCATCCGGCATGATCGAAGCTGCACAGGATGTCCGCCCAGCTCATATGCATTGACCATGCAAGCCGCTCCGACTGGGACTGCAGGATGCCGTAGCAGAACGGCAGGCTCAGCAGCGGAAGATGCCATTTCGCAAAGCGATACTCCTTCCGGCGCACCCAGAGGAGTGCCAGGAAGGCAGCGCTCAGGAAAAGGATCAGATAGGAATTGTTCATGAACGTGAACTTCAGGAAGTTCTGCCAGTTATAGCGGATCTTCTCCAGGAGGCTCATGGAGGAGAACCAGGCCTGGGAGGTCACTAGTCTTGCATGAGATCCCGGCGACAGGCCGATGATGCAGGTGGCAGCTGCGGAGACGGCAAGATTCACCAGGGATCCCTTCAGCTCCTGCGGGCGCTGCTTCCAGCAGTAGAAGGCAATGATCAGGTTTCCTCCCACCAGCATGCCGGCAGCGTTCTCCATGTACAGCGGAATGCAGAAATTCAGCACAGTCATCGCCAGGCGCTGCCGCCGTGACAGCTCCTCATGATCCAGCAGCAGCCGGCTCATGAAATAGAGATAGATCAGAAACAGCAGCAGCGGGATGATGTAGGTCTCGCCCATGCACCAGGTATATGTCTGCATCCGCACATAGTCATTGACGGAGAAGATCAGGAAGAATACGCACAGCGCGCTGCATACCGGATGCCTGGCGGTCCGGGCAGTCTTCAGCAGCAGAGCGAAGACAGCCGTGAAGATCATGGGATTCAGGAGATCATACAGCCACTTGTTGCGGGGAATGGTATAGCCCCAGAGCTCGCTCAGAAGCCTTCCGGACCAGGAAAAATACTGCCGGAACATCAGGACGAGCGGATGCGCGTCCCGGGATAGCACGGCATAGCTCCAGTCATCCCCTGCCAGCGGCGATACATTGGTGATGACATAGAACACCGCGAAGAAAATGACCAGCAGCGCAAACACGATCCCATGCCTGTCAAAGGCGGTGATCACTTTTCGGACTTGCTTCCCCATATCGGCAATATTATATCTTATTTTGACTGCCAGAAAGAGCCGGAGTCAGCGATTCTGATCCTCCGGATCTGCCCCGGCTGCAATCTGCGCTATGATTTCTGCTCAGGGCTGTCCTGCTTCCTGCGCTTCTCTGCAGATTCCTCGAAGGCTTTCTGAAGAACGGAAAGCCGGTAGTTCAGATCAGAGATCTGGCGCTCCTGCAGGGAGATCTTCAGATAGGCATAGAACGAGATGATGTAGATCAGGAACATGACGACCAGGAAGACGGTATTGACCGGCGAATAGATCGAGAGCACCCTCGCGATCCAGCCGATGATTCCCGGGAAGATGCTCAGAAGAAGGATCAGGATTGTCCAGACAATCCAGATAATGGAATACTTGATGCTCATCTTGTGCTTCTTGATCACGTAGATAATGAAGATCAGAGTCGCAACCGAGCCTGCGAACAGGGCAGCCTGCAGATGACTGTTGCCGAAAAGACCCATCATGTCGATGCCCCTCCTTTACTGAACGAACAGGATGCTGATCAGAACCCGGACCATGTAGGAGAAGCTCCTCATGATCCCGCTGAAATAGCTGGCGCCGGAATCTCTCTCATCCATGGTGACCTGGACTTCCGTGAAATGGTACTTCTTCTTGATCACATAGGTCAGGGCATCCGGCTCCGCGATGAAGTTCATGTTCTCGGAGAAGTCCTTCATGACCTTTCCGCCGAGCGCACGCATTCCGCTGGTCGGGTCCGTCACGCGCACGCCTGTCTTCAGGAAGATGCATCCGGCAATGATCCGCGAGCCGACCATGCGGGAATTCCATGGCTTCTTCCGGATCACGTAGCGGGAGCCGACCACATAGTCATATCCCTTTTCCAATCCATCCATCAGTGTCTTAATATACATCGGCGGATGCTGGCCGTCGCCGTCAATGACGATGGCGCCGTCATATCCATGTTCCACGGCATAGCGGAAGCCGATCTGGGTCACGGAGGCAATTCCCGAGTTCACGGCAAGATCGAGATGGTTGATATGGTTCTCCTTCAGCAGCTCCATGGTATGATCCTTGGAGGCATCATTGATCACCAGGTAGTCATAGGAGAGCTCTCTTACCTTGGATACCAGATTCGTGATATTCCCTTCCTCGTTGTAGGCAGGGATAATGACCAGATTTTTCATTCTGTCATTATACCATGCCTTAAAATCAGTGGATATCCAAGTATAATAGAGCCGTAGGAGAATAGAATTCATGTATACAAGCAATGACCACACTTTCGTAATCTGCGCCTATCAGGAAAGCCCGTTCCTGGAAGACTGCATCCGCTCTGTCCTTGCCCAGACCGTGCAGACGCATATCCTCATCGAGACGAGCACTCCATGCGCATACATTGCAGGCATGGCAGAGAAATATCATATCCCCATGGTCATCAATTCCGGCAAGAGCGGCTGTGCCAGCGACTGGAACTATGGCTATGAGCAGGCAAAAACAGAGCTGGTCACCATCACCCACCAGGATGATATCTATGAGCCGAGGTTTGCGGCAGAGACCATCAATTACCTGAACAGAGCAGATCATCCGATCCTGGCGCATACGGATTATTATGAGATCCGCGGCGCAAAGAAGGTCAGCAGAAACAGCGTTCTGACCATCAAGAGAATACTGAATCATCGTATGAGACAGCAGAAAAACTGGAACAGCAGCAGTATCAAGATCAGATCTCTGGCCCTGGGAAACCGGATCAGCTGCCCCACGGTCACGCTGGTCAGAAGCGGCTGCGGCAGCAATCCCTATGACCTGACCTATCAGTGCAGCTGCGATTACAAGACCTGGAGCAATCTCTCCAGGAAGGAAGGCTCCTTCGTGTATGTTCCCATGATCCTGATGGGACACCAGATCTATGAGGAATCCCATACCTCCATCTACCTCAAGGAGAATGTCCGCCAGAAGGAAGACATGGAGATCATCTCCTCCTACTGGCCGCATGCGGTAGGAAAAGTCATCTACTTCTTCTATTCACTGAGCCAGAGAAGCAATCATACCAGCGCAAAGTAAGTGCGCTGGTATGATTGCTTTTCTGCATTCGTTTTCAAAGCAATTTCAATGAAGAATCTGACAGCAGCGCATATTGACACATAAATTTCCTGCTTTGGGCTTTTGCGCCATATAGCCTCCATACCCGGCAGCAAATCAGTAACTATATGCAAACAATTTGACGCATTGCAGATCCATAACTATCAGTGAATACCAGAAAATAATTCTCAAGCCTTTCATCCTTGAGATCAAATGTGATATCAAACCCTGCATTCTTTTTCTTTTCTTCATCAAACGGAAGATCCTGTCTGCAGTAGCGCTTTATTGATATTTCGACCGGATCGTTACTTCCCTTTTTCAGTACTTCTATATGTACCTCTTTATCTTCAGCGCTGATCGCCCAACCTCTGATGCATATCTTCCCCCTATCATTGCTATCTCTCTGACAGCTGTCAACAAAATATGATATGTCAGATTTCTCGACAAGCTGCCTTTGAATCTGTTCCTCATTCATTCGAAGCAAATCATGACCGTCTGCATCAAGTTGAATATCTATCAAATGCTGTTCTTTCGCTTCAGCTTCAATCTGAAAGCCAATCTCATCCTTTACCTGGTAATTTCGATACGCTTTGACTACATCCTTTCTCTCAATAATCACCAGGCTGAATTTCCGCTGCAGTTGATTAGCAGATAACCTGTATTCCGGTTTTTTCCCATTTACATTGAAATACCAGCCAACTATGACAATTTTGTAATTATTCGCCTTTTTTTCTATAGCAATCCTGTCAATGCTATAGAATTCGGCCTTTCTTTGAATACTCAGCGAACTTATCCTGCGGCCGATTCGATAATATTTCGAGTTGAGAATTTTGTTGAGACGATCATTCGCTTCTTCCAACTGCTGACAGCATGCTCGACTGTTTTCAATAATTGCCTCATTCTCGTTCTGCAATGTGAGATATGCATCCTTCAGCTGCCTGATTTGCTCATTGTCCTCTTGAATCCTCTTTTCTGCATCAGCCATTCGCAGTGAGTTAATCCTGCCGGCACTGGCAAGCTTCGCAACCAGGCTTTTCTGATCTTCTCTGTACTTTGACAGAACCTTTTCTTTAATGAAATCCTCTATGATCAGTGGATAGGACTCAAGATGATCGCGCGGACTATCCTCCATGTGGGTATATTGCTGCATCGTATAATCCGCCAATTCACCAGGATTGATCTTCCCGCTGACGATACGATTAAAGACCATTTCATGCTGATAGGATAACCCATGAACCCAATTCGGGATTGACATTCTATCCCACCATTTAATAATGCTTTTCCCCATCATCTGCTCATCGCTCCGAAACGGAAAATGTGCAATTCGCAGATTATCATCAATGACTCCCGCAGCAGTGCAGTCAATTAAATGATGATTTCCTTTTGCTATACTCATATCTGGATTTTCAAGATATACCGATCGCGGAATGATTACTTTGTAGAAAATCAGTTTGATCTCTTCATCTTCAATGCAATCCGTAATTTCAAGGATTGGATTGCTCTTTGGTGCAGAATCAGATGTAGGCATGTACAGTCTCCACTGCGCATAAATAAAATGATTTTGATCGATCTTCGCAAGATATTCTTTCATCAATTTGATGCTTTGGGAATGGTCTGTAAAAGTAAGGCACTCATCCGCATCAAGAGGTATGACAACGTCCGCATTCAGCTCATCAAACGCATATCGAATCAGCTTTGTTGTCTGGACATCCTGATAATACTTGCAGTTGACATCCTCATCGTTGATTAACGTGATTTGCATTCCTTCATTTATGAGATCTCTGATTATTTCTTCAGTACCATCAGTACTGAAGTTGTTCTCAACAACAAAATGATCCACAAAGAGTGCATTATATCGAAGGATATTTTCTATGATATCCTCCTCATTTCGGACCATCATCACCGCAACAATCATAATTTCAAACCTCTTCAGCAAATATATTTTACATGAAGATAGTAAATATGTCGTTATTAGTGGCGAGATGCTTTCATTCATTTTAAAATCAGTACCTGATCAGTGCCATACTGGCCGGCATCTAACTATTCCAGCCGCCAAATCATTGTGCTGTCCACTCAACGCTGCCCAAATATACAAAAAAGAACTGCACGTCACCTCTCATCGTACAGTTCGATTCTGCATAGAAAATTCCAGGATGATTTCATATTCTATGAGATACTGAATAATAACCAAGAATGGGTGTGCTGGCTTTGCCGTCAGAGTAAACCTGCTGTGCGATTTCATCAATCTGAGCATGCCATACTGATAGTGACCTATATGTTGATTTCACATTTCCAATATGATCAACGATTCCTGCCGCTCAGGTAGCGGTCCAGTGCATCTTCCCAGGTAGGAAGAGGTCCGAATCCTGCCTTGATCAGCTTGGTCTTGTCCATTCTGGAGTTCAATGGCCTTGCGGCGGATGCCTTATACTCTGCTGTCGTGACCGGAATGACATGAACATCAAGGCCGCTCTTTGCAAAGATAGCCTTGGCAAATTCATACCAGCTGCAGATGCCGTCATTGGTGCAGTGATAGGTGCCGTACTGCTCGGTCTTGATCATGGCACAGATCACAGGTGCAAGATCTTCCGTGAAGGTAGGGCTGCCGAACTGATCATCAACAACAGTCAATTCCTTATGTGTCTCTGCCAGCTTCAGCATGGTCTCAATGAAGTTGTGACCATTCCTGCCGAAGACCCAGGAGATACGGAGAATATAGTATCTGGAGAGATTCTTCCGGACTGCTTCCTCCCCTTCCCACTTGGTCTTCCCATAGACGCTGATCGGGTTTGGCTTATCCTCTTCATTCCAGGGCTTTTCGCCTTTGCCGTCAAACACGTAGTCCGTGCTGAAGTACATCATCTTTGCGTCGATCTCGCGGCAGGCCTCGGCGATATACCTGGTGCCTTCCACATTGATGCGATAGGCAGTCTCTGCATTCTGCTCTGCCTTGTCTACGGCAGTATAGGCTGCGCAATGCACGACTGCATCCGGGTGATAATTCCGGATGGATTCCTTGATTGCCTTTTCATCCGTGATATCAACATCGCAGAGATCCACGCCCAGGTTCTCGATTCCCTGCTGAGACAGCAGCCGGCAGACATCATAGCCAAGCTGTCCCTTTACGCCTGTCACATATACTTTCATCGCTTTACTTTTCCTCTTTATATACGAAATGGCAGTCAGAATCCTTCAGCAGCGGCGCCGCTGTATCCTTCTCGGAGAGCACCGGCTCGAGGCCGTTCAGCAGCCCTTCCCAGTCAACACCGATTGCAGGATCGTTATAGCGGATACCGCCGTCATGTTCCTTGGAATAGTAGTTGTCTACCATATACTCAAACAGCACGTCATCAGTCAGCGTAATGAATCCATGTCCGCAGCCGCGGGGAATGTAGAACTGGTTGTTCTTCTCAAGAGAGAGCTCCACAGCCTCCCATTTCAGATAGGTCGGGCTGCCGACGCGAAGGTCTACGCAGACATCAAGAACGACGCCGGATACGCAGCGGACAAGCTTTGCCTGCGACATCGGGTCTTTCTGGTAATGAATGCCGCGGATCGTTCCCTTCCTCGCAGACATTGACATATTGCACTGGATGAATTCAGTCGTAATGCCCATGGCTTCATACTTCTTCTTCGTGTATGTCTCCATGAACCAGCCTCTGTGATCCCCATAACAGTCAGGGTTTATAATCAGGGTTCCTTCTACAGTTCCTTTTTCAACTAGCATAGTCCACCTCGTGCATGATTCTATCACATTTTGTGATTCAGCCAAAATGAGTTACATGACTGCGCTAATATCCGTAATTAAACCGCATGAAGAAAATGATTGTAGATGAATTTCAGCATTCCCATTCTGGAAAGCAGCACCAGCAATCCGCTCTTGAATGATCTGTGAAAATTCCAGGCCTCTTCATATTCCTTCGTCGCCCTCTCGCCATTCAGAGTCATTGTATCAGCGATCGTAATCATCTTCTGACATTTCAGAAGCCGGCAGTCTTTCCAGATTGTCTGTGCGTATATCTGATAGATTAGCTTCAGGGCAACTATCTCATTGGCGCGGTCAATCGTAATCGAATCACTCTGTAGATATGCATCTGTCAAGGGCTCATTGATAAAATAGATCCTGTACTTTGCCGCAAGCCGGATAGACAAGTCATAATCCTCCAGCTTTGGCAAACTGACGTTGAACAGATTATGCTTCAGTATCTCGCTCTCAGCCATCAGTGTCGGTGTACCTATTTTGGGACTGGAATAGATCTCATTGGGATCTATGAAGCCTTCCTCCAGAGCTGGGAAAACAGCCGGATATCCCTTTGGATAATGATGGCGTTCCATTGCAGTAAATGAAATGTCTGCTTGATTTGCATGCATTTTTGCAAGCTGAAATGAAAGTTTCTGATCTTTCCACGAATCATCGCTGTCTAGAAATGCGATGTATTTTCCATGTGACAGTGAGATGCCGGCATTGCGTGCGCCGGCAGCGCCAGCAGATTGACTCAGCTTATGATAAATGATTCTGGAATCCCTGAAAGCCCTGATGATCTCCTCTGTATGGTCTGTTGAATGATCATCAATGATGATCAGCTCGAAATCCTGATAGGTTTGCTTCAATACGCTCTCAACAGCACGCTGAATCGTTAATTCCCTGTTCTTTGTCGGAATAATAACGGAAACTAGCTCGCCCATATTCTATCTGTGCTCATACAATCTGGCTATATCGGAGACGCTCAGTTCAATATGATAGGACATATGCTTTTTTCTCATCACAATCAGGGCATCATCAAGATCTTTCTGCCTTTTGGCATTAATCTCTGTCTGATAAGGAACTCGATATAGAGAGGTTGTCTTTTCAGCGCACGCAAAGTCTGTGTGCAGTGAATAGCGGACCCACAGGTCCCAGTCCTCGAGTGCATCGACAGTCTCATCCATTCCGCCATATTGCTCAAAAAGTGACTTTTCAAAAGCAATGCATTGAATCGGAATGTAGTTATGATGGAACAGCACCATCCGATCAAACTTTTGCTTATAAACCTTTTTATACGATTTAACAACGTATTTATAAGGTGACTTTGAAAGGACCTCGATCGGTGTTTCGAATGCAAATGCATATGCTGCCCTGCAATCCTTGTTCTTGTTGAGCGTATTTACAATTACTTCAACATGATCCGAGTAGAACACATCATCGTCATCAAGAAAATTCAGGTACTTGCCATGTGCCAGTTCCATTGCCTTGTTGCCGGCACGAGATCTTCCGATCTTCTCTCCTGAGCTCCAGTAAACGACATTGAGCTCCGGAAATTCAGTTTCAATCATCTTCTGCGATACATTTGGTCCATCCTCTACAATGACCGTTTCAATATTGCTATAGGTTTGGTTCGAAATTGATATTAATGTTTCTCGTAATATCTCTGGTCTTCCACAGGTTCGAACTAATATGGAAACAAGGGGCTTTTCCACAGGTTCCTCATTAAAATAGAATGCCCCATCCCTATTTATCGAATAATCAAATCCAAGAAATTCTGGTTTAAACTTTACACTATGACCACAGTTAGAACCATGTTGAAAATAACGTAATAGAGAGAGATATTTACCATATGCTTTTCTTAGTTCCTTTTTAGAACCTGGAAATGGTTCAGGAAATCTGAAAATATTCCAAAAAAGCAATTCTCCAGTAATTACGGCCTTTTTGTTACCAAATCTATGTCTTAAAAGTAAATTGTTGATAATACTATTGATATACTGAACAGGCTTAGTTTGACCTGCATTTTCATATGAATGATGAATAATACGTGCTTTAGGTACATACATACACTGATAACCAAATGATCTTATTCTCCATGAAAGATCAACATCTTCTGCATACATGAAAATATGCTTATCAAAACCACCTACAGTTGAATAGACTTTTCTTTGTACAGCAAACGCAGCACCACTACTCCAAGTTGTTTCCAAAGTCACCGGATCGTATAATTTCGGATGCTCAAATGGTATTTGCCGTAATTCCCATATTGCATAGTCAGTTTTAGATTCAGTTATGGCCTTTTCCAAAGCAGTAAGTGTATCAACAAATAATTCTGTATCAATATTTAAGAAACAAACAATATCTGATGATCCTGCCGCAAAGCCAATGTTATTAGCTATTCCAAACCCATTATTGATTGTTAATGGAATGATTTGAAAACTTGCAAATTGAAACTCACACTCAATTTGAATCCTGTTTAATTTTTCAAGGGTGGAATCACTAGAATTATTGTCAACCACTATAATATTCAGGTCTTTCTTTGGAAACTCAATGTGTTGAAGTGCATCAAAACAATTTTTGACCCATTTTGAAGAATTATAAGTAACAAATACCAGGTCAAATTTCAACATAATCTTCCTCTTTCCCTTAATAGGACAAAATAAGTCCACTTAATGTTGCCAAAGAATAACATGCAGAAATATCAATACTCGAATACACTTCTCATTTAGCATAAACGAATCATATGGATTTATGCCAATGCATCAGCTTTTCGCCTTGAGAGCAGTACAACTTAATAGAACCTTCTAAAATTGCGTTTTCAATTTAGATCAATCCCATTAACATTCAAATACTTGCAATATGACTCATAAAGACTTGGATAACTGGAAATAAACTCATCACAATTCCATTTTTCAATTAAGCTAGACATGTCTTTTGTATCCATAAATTGCTTTTCTGTAATGTATGGTAGATGTAGAGTTTCAATTAATTCTACAGTTCTACTATCATGTGTAATCCAAAGTGTCGGAATCCCTTGCAAAAAAGCAAGCATATTACCATGGAATCTTGTTCCAATAGCAAATGTAAAACTATTCTTAACCAACCAATTTTCCCATTTATGAATATCGAAAAAGTAGACAGTATTATTTTTTATCCAAGATATTTCTTTATCAGTAATAACAACATCAGGAAGTAGGTTTTGATAATCGTCAATATTTGTACATTTACCCATCAACTCAAATGGCACCTCTGGTCTCATTTGAATACACCACATAGCATTGTACGAATTTCCTTCTTCTATTATTTTCTCATTACATTTTGTATAATGACCCTCTGTTGAGTTCTTTGTGACTGAGATCAACAACTTAGATAAACTCGGCTTTGCATATTTCACATTAACATTTTGTCCAAAAGAATAAACAGATGGACACCCTATAATGAAATAATTATGAATTCCCAAAAGGTCAAGACAATCCGCGGTATATTTGCCTCGTATTCCAAGAGCAACAGTTCTTTTAGCAAACATCTTTATCATAGCCCGTCGTACTGGAGTCAATCTATCGATTAATTCCTGTGGACTTTCGCCATTTACAGTTGCTTGACTTCCCAAACCAATTATCGTAATTTGACCTTTCCATTTTCTATATAAAGCAAAGTATTTTTCACATTCTTTATCATCACCAGCTATTATCAAATTTGCAACTGTCAAAACAGCATGACCACAATAAGGAAAATCCAACTGTCTAAAATCTTGTAAATTAATCATTTTGCAAAACTTTATTTGTTTCTCTATGGCATTATCAAAAATGAGATTTCCAGTATTTAATCCAAGTGACTCAAACGAAGAATTTTCGTACTTATTTGAAACATAGCCATTAAAGTTGGAAATCAGAAAACAGGGAAGATTCATTAATTCAACATTAATTTGTTGTTTATTCTCCTGAGTATCTAGCAAAGACGAAATATCATATTCCTTAAGAAGTTCTGCTTTTTGAGTTTTACTAATTTCCCTGTTCTCACAAAATTCTTTCACGTTGTTGTAATGGCATAGTATGACATCATTTGGAACAGAATATAGATTGATAAGTGTTTTTGCAATCTTTTCATGCTCTTTATAGTAAATTTTAGAATCATATACAGAAGAACTTGCACTAGATGAGTCTCCTACCCTAAAATAGCTCAATTTTTCTGGAATATAGGCGATCTTTCCACCTTTCAATATATTCAAATAGAATTCCCAATCTCCACAAATTTTCATCGTTAGCCAAGACTCATCATTCAAAATAGATGCATTTTTAGGAGTTCTAAATATCATTCCAGAAGCATTGACAAGTGTATTCTTCTTTCCTAAAGCTTCTCTAATTTCATTATCTGCATCATTTATATATGGTGACTTCCATTTTGTTAAACTCAAAGAATTTAGATAACATTCATATTCCTTTTCATTAATATTAGCTTCATCTCTTGCAAACAGATAGTATCCGTATGCAATTCTGACATCCGGCTCTAGAAAACACGGAACAAGTGTTTCAAGAAATCTATTTGTACACCAATCATCAGCCTCTGCAATCCAGCATATTGAACCTGTTGCCGCTTCAATACCTTTCTTCCATTGTCTAAATACCCCACCTGACTGTTTTTCATTAATAATCACATGAGTAATGTTTGGATATTTTTCTTTATATTCATTAATTACTGCAAGGCTTTCATCACTGGAATGATCATCCAAAATAATAACTTCTATATTTTTATATGTTTGATTATAAATGCAGTCCAATCTTCTATGAAGGAACCTAGCATAATTGTAGTTTGGCACAATTACAGAAACTTTAGGTGACAACGTTTGTTCAAATTCTGCCATATATAGGAATTTGATTTTGTCTTCTATTTTTATATCTACATCATTATGTAAAAGTCCTCGTAGCGCATATACAAATAGATATTTATTAGCAACATTTTCCAGAGAATATTCTGACTTTTTGATTGAGGAGCATTTTGCACATTTTTTCATCTTTTCAGGATGCTCAATCAAATCAACAATGTTATCTGCTAATATCTGCGATGAAATTAAGCCGTAAATTATTGGGACAAGATTTCCACACATCTCACCTTTTAAAGTGATCATTTCTCTAACATCACCTATATCTGAAACTACGACAGGTTTATCGCATTGCAGCATTTCAATGATTGAAAGCGGTGCACTTTCTCCCCTATATGTCGAGGGTAAAATTCCAATGTCACATCTGTTGATGTAGTCATATGGATTATTTTTAAAACCAACTGGGAAGACGAATGATGGATGATTATCTTTAATTTCCTGGTACACTTCTCCATCACCCACAAGTATGAGAACAATATTCTTGCCCGTAATCTTTCTTGCTAATCCTGTGGCCTCGATTGCCAGTTTCCAACCTTTTCCTGGAATTGCTCTACTAACCAAACAAAGTACAATTGCATCATCCTCTATCCCGTAGTTTGAAAGGTCTAGCCTATTAATTGCAGGTTTGACTTCACCATTTGGAATCTTATAGAATCTATCTCTTTCATAATAACCATGAGTCACAAATGGAACTAAGTTTTTATCTGCAACGTAAGTCCAGTAATCAACCTTGTTGTATAGTTTTTTAAAAATTAAATTTAAATCATCATCTTTCTGATCGTTAAACATTCCATGATTTGTCCCAATATGCACTAATTTATTAGAAACATCATCATAGAACTCCGCAACAAGCATTTGATTGCATAAATGATGCGTATTGATACAAGTCGCTTTAAAGTCTACAACTAGTGCATGTAAAAATTGACTTTCTTTGGCATATATAACAGGAATATCGTTTTGTAGTTCAACACGAACTTTAGGATCAGTAAAGGATTTATCGTATATATGAACTAACACAGGGATACCCATATTATGAAGCTGATTGGCCAAATGAATAGGCAAAAGCTCTCCGCCACCAAAGGAGAATGCATATAACGATATAATTACACGAGGATTACGCTTATCGACAGACGACATTTCCTTTGCAACTATTTCTTTATATTTGCCGTCACATTCATCAACAATGCTATGATAAAAACTCAATATTATTTCATCTGGTAGTGAATAATTTATTACAATTTTCTTATAGATCAAAATTTTATCTTTCGTTTGAATATCCGTAAGTTGATGTTTACAATCCGTTGCGTCTTCAAGTATCACAATTTTGCCCATTGCGCATAAATCCAGTATATATTCTGTGAAATTTACATCATTTTCCCAAATATCAGAATTTTCAATCAATTTTACAGATGACCTAAATATACATTTGTTCCTATTGAAAATCACTTTAGAAATATTATTGAGATTCTCTAGATATTCATTCATTGGTAAAGGTTCATTTTTAGTAAGTTTTGAATCAATATTATTTACGGTGATAATTGCCATAATTGATTCATCAGGATAGAATTGTCGAAAATTATCTTTAAAAATACCCGGAATTGGTTCTTCTCCAACGTATATAAAACCACTTTCATTGTGTGCAAAATTCATCTTGTCTTTAGTAACAGACAGAATATTAATGCCAATATTTTCATTATAAGTAGAACAAATATCATTAGAGTAGCATCTTGAGATGTCCTTCGAGTGATTTTCACCTATCATATAGTAAGAATTTACTGCATACTCAAAATGAGTCTTTCGATTTTCATCTCTACCGTATTTTATATAGTGAAGAAGTGGATTAATACCATTATTTTTAACGTCCGGATACATCTGTAAATAGTAATAATTTGAAAACGCAGTTGAAGGATCAAATCCTTTTTCAACGCCTATCAAAAGATACTGCATAATTGCATCTTCATCACATAAACTTTGTTTTGAAACGCAATTATAGTAATTAACATCAAACAATTGACTTTTTTTGATTATTTCGACGATACTTTCTCCAGTTTCATTTCCTTGAAGTTTAAACTGCAAAGGGAGAGGCTGACGTCCCTCCTTCTTTCCATATCTAATGTAGTGAATTAATGGATTGATTCCGCTTTCCTTAATATCTGGATATTGATTTAAGTAATACGTAGTCGAAAATGAGTATGATGGATTTGCACCATTAATAATTCCATTTTTCAAGAAATCATTAATTGCTTGCTTCTTAGTATAATTCTGTTTGAGTTGCCGATCGTAATATTTGTAATCGAACAATCCGCTGCTATTGATCTCTCGAATATCCTTATAAGAAACTACATTGATATCTTTAATTACTTGTTCTTTGCATCTGCGGCCTTCAGTCTTTCCATAAATTATATAATGAAGCAAAGGATTCATATTACTCTCTTTCACATCAGGATATGCAGTCAAATAGTAGTTTGTTGAAAAGCTCTCAGATGGATCAATTCCTTTTTCTACTCCATAAATAAAATAATCCCGAATAGCATTTGCTTCATTGTAATGTTTACTAACTTGTTTATTATAGTAATTAGTATCAAACATTTTACTTTTGATAACTTTGTTCAACACTTCCAATGAAACATCTTCAGAAGAAACAGGTTTGCACTTCCGATTTTCCCTTTTTCCAAAGTATAAATAATGAACAAGTGGATTTAGATCATTATCTTTTATGTCTTTGTATGTTTCCAAATAATAATTATTATCAAACCACATTGATGGATTATACCCTTTCTTATAGCCATCAAATAAATAGTTCTTTATTGCGTCTTTCAGTGAAAGACGCGCACCTAACTGTTCATTATAATAATCAACATCAAAGAGTTTTGAAGATGCTATAACATGGATATCCATTTCCATTTTGAAATTATCGTAAAATTTTAATTTTCTCTGCCGATTTTCCATCTACTAAATCCCCTTTATTATAATTCTTCTGCGAAATTTCTTTGAAGTCTTTTAAAAATGAAATAGCCAATCATGGTTAATATAACTCCAATCAATAGAACTACTAAAATTAACGATATATTAGGAATTTGATGATATAAGAAAATATCACGTATGGCATTAACAATAACTGTCATTGGGTTTATCGAGATCAATTTATACAATAAAGTACCATTATTAATATTCTTAATGTTGTAAATTATTGGCGTTCCATAGAATAAAAGGTTCAATACGAATTGTACAATATAACCAGTGTCTGGAATATACACATTAATTGAACTCAAAATAAACACAAGTCCAAGGATTAGAAATGCCTCAACCAATGCAACTAATGGCAAAAATAGAATGGTCCACGAAACACCGACATGATCGCATAGACAAAATACTACAATAATAACGCATGATATTAGATAGTCGATCAAACCACTCAGAACAGTTGATATTGGTAATATTTCTCTTGGAAAATATACTTTTTTCAAAATACCTGCATTCTGCTTAAATATTGCAGTTCCACCATTTAGCGTATTGCTAAAAAAAGTCCAAGGAATGATTCCAGTAATCAAATAGACAACATAATGGTCCCCGGTGTTCCCAAATAGATAGGGAAATACCAATGCGTAAACTAAAACTTGAAGTAATGGATTTAGAAATGACCAGCACATGCCTAAAAATGATCCGCGATATCTACCACGAATATCTTTTTTTACATTTGTTATTAAAAGTTCTTTATAATCTATAAGGTTCCGGATTAATTGCATAATTTATTCGACCTCGAATGTGACACTATGCGAAGCAACAACATTATTACTATCAAGAACCTCAGCAGAGAGAGTATGGTTGCCTTTTGAAATATCACTCACTTTTACTTCAGCTTCCCATCCAATATCATCATTTTTAGATTTAGGATATGTCTCACAATATTCTAGGTACACATCCTGACGTGCATATCTTTTCGTGAAATTTACCGGTTTTCCATCTATTGATAATTCCAAGGTAAATTTTTCATCAGTATATACAACCCAACCAGCTATTAAAATTTGCGCTATTCCAGACTTTATTCGAGAAAACTGTGTTGGCGTCTGAATATACACAATTGCTTTCTGACTAGCATCTGTTGCTGATGATTTTTCTTTGTCCTTATGATCAAAATCAATCTGTTTAAAATATTGGTCAATAACATAGGAAGAATCTCCATCAAGTTTCAATTTTCCATGATATATCCAAATTGAACGCTTGCATAAATTTTTAACAGAGGCAAGATTATGCGAAACCATAATTATTGTTTTGGTGGATCTCAATTCTTCTAGTTTACGATTGCATTTCATTTGGAAATGCTGATCACCAACTGCTAATATCTCATCAATCAATAGAATATCTGCATCAACATTTATTGCGATTGAAAACGCAAGTCTCATATACATACCAGAGCTATACGTTCTTACTGGTGTGTCAATAAAATCCTGTAATTCCGAGAACTCAATAATATCATTTAGTTTTGCATTTATCTGGTTTTGGCTGAGACCAAATATTGCAGCATTAAAATAGATATTCTCTCTTCCCGTAAAATCCGGATGAAATCCAGCGCCTAATTCCAGTAGAGAAGCGACTTTCCCATTTACTTCAATCGTTCCCTGATTCGGATAGATAATCTTTGCAATTAGTTTCAATAATGTAGATTTTCCACTTCCATTACTACCAATGATTGCAACAGTCTCACCTTTTTTAATATCAAAACTAATATCACTTAATACCTGGTGGTAGCTGGTCTTTCCCCTGCCCCAAAATACAATGCGATCCTTCAACGCTTTTGGGACATCCATTTCGCTCTTGAACTTCTTGCTGACATTTCTGACTTCAATAGCTGTATTCTTTTCCATTCGTCAACCTCGCTGAGATTATAGCACATGATAAATTCAAATATATTTTTATTCAGATTCTGTACAATTAATCAATACTAGAAGTCATTTATGTTGAGATATTCGATCTCTATTTTGCTTTGATGATATATGCAATACATCTATTAGAATTTAGATTGGTTGTCCTTTGAACTATTAATTAAGTTCAAATACAGTTCAAACAACTGCCTGTGCTTGATTGAGATGACGTGCAGTATGATACCGCAGATCCAGAACAGCAATGCGGTAAGCATCAGTGCGCCGATCACAATCAAAGTCGGGAATCTGGGCACCAACCCTGTCTTAAAATAAGTAGAGAGAATCGGGCAGAACAGGATAACTGAGATCAGCACCAGGATCAGGGATATCATGCTGAAGAACGAGAATGGCTCATAATCCCGGTATAATCTGAAAATGGTCACCAGGACCTTGAACCCATCCGAGTATGTATTCAGCTTGCTGTGGCTGCCGCTGGGCCTGTCGCGGTACTGGATCGGAATCTCCTTCAGGTAGAAATTCTTGTCCAGGGCATGGATTGTCATTTCCGTCTCGATCTCAAATCCCTTCGAGAGAACAGGAAAGCTCTTGGCAAAGGCATAGCTGAAGGCGCGGTATCCCGTCATGATATCCGTGACATTGCTCTTGAAGATATGATTGATCAGGCTGCGAACAATGGAGTTGCCGAAGCTGTGAAACGGCCTCTTGTTCTGCTGAAAATAGGTTGTGGACAGGCGATCGCCGATCACCATGTCTGCCTTGTCTTTCAGCACCGCATCCACCATGGCACGGGCATTCTCGGCCGGATAGGTATCATCCCCATCCACCATCAGATAGCAATCCGCATCGATCTCGCGGAACATGGTCCGAATGACATTGCCCTTGCCCTGCCGATGCTCATACCGCACGATTGCTCCTGCTTCCTCTGCAATGCGATCTGTATGATCGGTGGAATTATTGTCATAGACGTAGATCTCTGCCTCCGGAAGTGCCTGCCTGTACTCCGAAACGACTTTGCCAACCGTAGGCGCTTCATTAAAGCATGGTATCAATACCGCTATCACAGGCTTCTTCGCCATCTGTCTGCCTCCTGCCGCTGTAGCTCTGTCTTCAGAAATCATTGATACGCTGCCAGGATTCTGTCCAGTTCCTTCCTGGTTACCTGGATCGCCGAGCCATGCCTGACGTCTTCATTCGGAAGATGATACTGGTCCGTTGACAGCCAGGCAATGTCATTTGTCACGCCAAGCGATGAGAATGAGGCTACATAGAATCTGCTGTAGGGATAATTATCCACGTAGAGATAATAGACTCCCTGCTGCCTGGAAGGAATGACAAACGGCCCTTCTACATACTTATGGAGAAGCAGGAAGTTCTCGTCATATGCCTGCCAGTCCCCTTCTGAAAGAGACTTCTTGGAGGCATAGAACACAGTGCTGGATGCTTTTCTCTCATCCTTGTAGAACAGCCAGTACTTTCCGTTCAGCGGAAGAACAGTGCCGTCAATGACGGTATATCCGGGGCCGAAGAAGATTCTCGGATAGGAATAGGTCTTGAAGTCACTGGTGGTCACATAGTAGATGTAGCCGGGGTTATCCTCTTCATTCAGCGGATCGGAATAATAGATATAGTAGAGACCATCCTCCGGATTGTAGGTGCACTCCGGTGCCCAGGCCCGCTTGCCAGATTCGTAGGTGCCGGCATCATAGGAGGCAATCTCAGGCGTTTCCGGCCCGGTCACGCTGACAAGATCCGTGCTGTGCCAGAGATAGATGCTTGGATTGTCATATCCCTGCGTAGCGAGAAGCAGGAAATTGCCATCCCTGTCGCGCTCAATGGCCGGATCCCTGACTCTGCCCGTGCCAGTGCCCTGGCTGTTGAAGAGATCTGCCTTGGGAAGATCTGTCCAGTTCAGGCCATCCTCGCTGTAGGCAAGATGCCCTGCTTCCTGGCCTTCATCGCCGTTGAAGTAGGAAAGCAGATAGCCGTCATAGGCATCCAGCACGGTCAGCTCCCGATCGATCTGATAGGTGCTGCTGCCTTTCTGCACAGTAATATGAAACTCAGCCTTCGGCTTCTCTGCATCAGAATCCTTGTGAATCTGGTTATCCTCGATATGGCAGTCTGCGTTGGCATCGACCGACCAGGTCACTGCTGAGCCATTGCTGCCGGCAGTCGGCAGCGCGGTATCCGCATTGATGAGGTCGGTATAGGCAAGCTTCATCTGCTCGGCATCCCGATAGGCATCCGTGTCATCGCTCTTTGCCCGTACCGTAAAGGAATATGACTTTGTATAGGTATGGCTGTATGCCTGCACTGATGCGGTCAGGGTGACCGTCTCATTTGCTGCAGGCTCGTGAATCACGCCATGATTCTTGCTTACCTCGATTGCGGCACTGTCACTGGTCCAGGCTACCTGGTAGGCGTCCTCATCCAGCGTCGGTGCCAGCCAGAAGTTCTCCTGGACATCATCTGTATCTGAGAAGGAGAGATCATCCAGCAGCACCTGCGGATAGAGCTCCTGATAGGCAGCGAGTGCCTGATCGCTGCTTTCCGCAGCGTCGGTGATCTTCAGGTTCTGGATCATCCCCTCTAGAGAAGGCGAGGAGGATGCGGCATCGCTGCCGATTCTCAGGACTGCAGAAGAGAGCCTGTTCAGCCTGCTGACAAGCTTCCCGGATGCGGCAGACTCGCCATTCAGGTAGAGATCTGCCTGCAGGCCGCTGACGGAGATCATGACATGGTTCCACTTGCCGGTCTTGATCGTATGGGAGGAATCCTGGGTCACCCAGGCCTCCTGGTCTCCCTTTCTGGAATCCAGGGTAAGCCCGTGATAGGATCCATCTTCATTTGTGCCCTCGTTGAACAGGCGGATGCCGCTGCCGGATTCATCCTCATAGGAAAGCAGCACGGTATTCGGCCAGTTGCTGGAAGGCTTGATCCAGAAGCTGATGGTAAAGGAAGAGGAGCTTGAAAGGATGCTGCTGGGCACGGTAAACGTCTCGCCCGGCATGACTGTATAGGCAGTGCCGCCGCCGATTCCTTCTGCCTGATATGCGGACATTGCATCCAGCACAGAATCATCTTCTGCTGCCGCGCTCTTCCGGCTGGTGCCGCAGCCGGCAATGAGCCCTGCGCAGAGCAGCGATACAAGCACCTTCCGGATCAATCCTGTATTTTTTCTCATGACTGCATTATACCATCCCTCGCTGCCTGCAGGAATGATGGGGAATATGATATATAATGAAGGCTATGAACAGAAGAAAACTTCTAAAGCTGCTGCTTCTGACTGGACTTGCATCTGCAGTGCTCTTCGTCATCTTTTTTAATATCATCACTCATAATCATGGCATCCTGATCTTCCCCGGCGATTCCATGGAGCAGATGCTGCAGATGTACGAAGGCGGCTACGAGAAGATCCACTCCGGCACGCTGGCAGGCTTTGACTGGTCGCTTGGACTCGGGGCCAATGTCATGTGCTATGTCTATTATTATCTCTGCAGCCCCTTCTTCCTGCTGACGCTGCTGTTCTCCAGGAACTTCATCGTATACAGCTTTCTGTATTTCAACATGCTGAAGCTGCTTCTGCTGTTCCTGACCTCCTACTGGTGGGCTTCAAAGCTGACAGAGCGCAATACCTCGAGGCTGCTTGCCGCCTTCCTGATTGCCTTCTCCGGGTGGGTATTCATGTACCTGCCCTATAATCTGTTCCTGGATGCCTTTCTGCTATATCCGCTGCTGCTTGGCTTCTGCGAGGACTATCTGCAGAGAGGAAAGTTCATTGCCCTGACCATCGGCATCGGCGCGCTCGGCATCATCAATTATTACTTCCTGTATCTCTTCATTCCCTTTCTCTCCATCTATGCAGTATTCCGCTACTGCCTGATCCATCAGGGACAGTTTGAATGGAGAAACTTCTTCAGGACGGCGCTCCGGTTTGCCGGCATTGCCTGCCTTGGCGTCGGCCTTTCCTGCGCTGTGCTGCTTCCCTGCGCGCTCCTGGTGAAGAGCAACTCGCGCTTCTCTGCAGGCGTTTCCTGGTCTGATCATCTCAGCCTGCATGATCTCTATTACCTGTTCACGACCATCTTCACGCCGGTATTCGACCGCTACAGCGCCAGCTTCTATGCGCCTTCCTGGACGCATGACTTCATCGGCTGGGGAGGCGGATGCAGCCTCTATCTCATGGTCATCACGCCGCTGCTGCTGCCGCTGCTGCTCCGCCTGAAGAACAGGTTCCATCGCAATGCCTATCTCATTCTCTATACCGTATTCGGCATCTTCCTGTTCTTCCGCATCTTCTCATATTTCCTCCAGAAGTCCATGGATACAAGATGGATCTACATGATCGACTTTCTGAGCGTCATGGTCTTGATGGAGATCAATGAAGGCATTGAGGATCATGAGATCAGTGCTGACCGGCTTTGGATCCAGGCGCTGCTCATGACCATGCTGTATGGCTTCTTCCTGTTCTGGACGTACCACCGCAGCTACACGGTCGGCAAGCAGTTCAGGGAGCTGTGCCTGATTACCCTGCTCCTGATCGCTCTGGTCTGGGCATACTGCCTGCATTATCAGGGCAGAGGGATTCTGAAGAAGCCGTCCGCGCTGGTGATCCTGCTGGTCATCGAAAGCATCGCAGCAGGCCGCATCTTCCTGACATACAACTATGCGGTTGATTCCTCCTACTTCAGGCAGCCTGAGCTGTCAGATGCGCCGTATCGATACCTCGAGGAAAATGACAGCTCCTTCTACAGAGTCCTGTACGGCTATGAGAAGTATCTCGTGCCGGGCGCCCCTGCCCCGTTCGCAATCACGATTGCCAATACGCCAGTCGCGGAGAACTTCGCCGGCTTCTCCTTCTACAGCACGATCTACAATACCGGCATTGCCGGATTCACGAACCGGTTCTCCTCCACTGCCTGGTCCATGCCGGAAGCTGCCGGCAGAGATCCGATCTACAATCTCTGCTCTGCAAAATACTATGTCACCTGGCAGGGCAACTCCCAGATTCCCTATCACTATCAGCTGATCCATTCTGATCCTGAAGGCTGGTCAGTCTATGAGAACCCAAACTATGTGGAGCTTGGGTTTGCCTCGGCAAGCACGATCAATGCCAGCGCGGTATCCTCTCTTCCCTACATCGAGCAGGATCAGGTCATGCAGGAATACATCATCACGGAAGACAGCAATAATACCTCCTATCAGCTGACCAGCCCGCTGGAGCAGATCGGAACCATGCCGGACCAGAGCGAGCGCACGCTTCAGCTCTCTCTGCCGCTCACGACCGGCGAGGTCTATATCGAGAACGCCTCGATTCCGGAGATCCAGGTAGACTGCTATTCAGGCGATACGCTGGTGCAGTCCTTTCACTATTCCCAGTATAACTATGTCGACTTCTCGGTCAGCAGCAGCCAGAAGATCGACCGGATCGTGGCAACCGGCACGAATGATACCGGTTCACCGGTACTGATGCGGGTCTTCTTCGATGAAGAGGATGGCAGCTATGAGCAGAAGCTGCAGCAGCTGACCGCTGACCGCTTCGAGAATGTCACTGTCGCAAAGGATGATATCCATGCATCCATCACGCTGTCACAGGATCAGGAGACCGTATTCACCTCCATTCCCTATGACACCGGATGGGAAGTCTATGTCGACGGCAATCGCGTTGAGACGGAGAAAGTCGATCTTGGCCTGATCGGATTCAAGGCGGACAATGGAACCCATTCGGTAGAGTTCCGCTATCATATCAATGGGCTGAAGACCGGCATCCTGATCTCCATTGGCAGTGCTGCCATGCTTGCATATGAAGCGCTGCGGATCTATAGTAGAAGGCATGCATAAAATCGCGAGCTGGATCACCGGTCATGAATTGCCTTCCATTATCCTGCTGTCACTGGTCTTCTTCACATTGAGGCTCCTTCAGATTGACCAGTGCTTTGCAGGGCTTCATGTCGATGAGGCAGGCATCAAGTATGATGCCTATGCACTCGCGGAGTTCCATGTTGACCGCTATCTGAATTCCTTCCCTGTCTACATGATCAATTACGGCGGCGGGCAGAGCTGTCTCTATACCTACCTGGTTGCCCTGCTGTTCAAGATCACCGGCAGCACGAGCACATTCCTGCTCCGCCTGCCGATCGTCATCAGCAATTACCTGCTCTGCCTCTGCTCTGCCCTGCTGGTCAGGGACTTCAAGGGAAAGGCAGCCGGCATCGCCGGATTTGCAGTATTCATTCTCATGCCGTATGCAGTCATGCAGAGCCGGTTCGGGCTGGACTGCAATCTGCTCGTGTCCTCTCTTGCCATTGTGACATACTGTCTTCACCGCGCTGTGCAGAAGAAAGGATGCCTGCGCTTTTTTGCGGTCGGCATCCTCATTGGGGTGGCACTTTATACGTACAGCCTTTCCTGGCTGATCTATCCTGTCTACCTGATCATCCTGCTGGTCCTGCTGCTGCGATTTCATCAGATCGATGCCAGAGGAATTCTGTGCCTTCTGATCCCTGCAGCCATCCTGGCTGTGCCGCTGTTCCTGTTTCTGTATATCAACCTGACCGGCGCCCCGACAATGCACGTATGGATATTCACGATCCCGCATCTGCCGCAGTTCCGGGCTGGCGAGCTGAGCGCTGCCAATATCATGCAGAACTGGAAGATCCTGGCTACATTCCTGACCAGCGACAGCTACAGCTATAACGCCGATTCCAGAATCGGCGCAGTTAATTACATCATGATTCCTGTCTTCATCATCGGAGTATTTGCCATGTTCCGCTCCCTGCAGAAGCAGGAAGCTCATGACATGAGCCTGGAGCACTACGCACTTGCCTCCTTCAGCTCTGTCTATCTGATTGCTCTGCTGACAAAGGACTGCAATATCAGCAAGGGCAACGGCATCTACTACTCGATCTTCCTGATCGAGATGCTTGGCCTGATCTGCCTGTATCATCAGCGGAAGGCAGCATTCCATATCATCTTCAGCATCTATCTTGCGACGTCGTTCCTGTTCGCGGCGCTGCTGCCGAAGCTGCTTTCCAGTCCTCTCTACCTGTTCAGCGATTCCTATGGAGAGGCAATCGCATTAGCGGAAAAGAAATATCCCAGCCTGCCGATCTATGCAGAGACTCTGACGAAATCCCCCAGCGGATTCTATCTTGCAGAAGCGCTGCCGGATCCCTACAGCCTGACTATCTCTGAAGATGGCCTCACGATCAATCAGATTCATTTCTCTCTTCCTGAGGATCTGCATCAGCCTGGCGTCTATATCATGACAGAAAGCAATGTTGAAGCCATCTCAGACCTCTATGCCTATTATGAGCAGTACCCAGAGAAGGTCATCCTGTCCTCATACGGAGAATATCAGATCTATGTCGTCCTGTCCTGAGCTGTCTCAGAACCGGAAATAGATAAACGGATTATAGGTGTTGTTGACCAGCAGCATCAGCGAATACAGGAAGACGGCAATCAGATAGAAATCCACGGCCTGACGGCCGCCCTTCTGCGCCGCAAGCTGCTTTCCCATCTTGCCTGCAGCGGGGAAGATGCCGATGACTGCCATGCCGAAGTATGGCCAGAGATAGAGCAGATTTGCATTGTTCAGCGCATTCCTGCCGAAGCCCGAGAATCCTGCCAGCATCTTGCCGATCATCAGCTGCGCGCCGGACAGGCTCGCAGAATTGAACAGCACCCAGCCGAACAGCACCAGGAGATCCACGATAATGGTATTGAGCACAGGCAGCCGCTTCAGCACGCCGCCAAGGCAGTACTTCTCGATGATCAGCAGCACCGCATAATACAGGCCCCAGAGCACGAAGTTCCAGCTTGCCCCATGCCACAGGCCGGTCAGCGTCCATACAATCAATAGATTCAGGATATGCCTGCCGGTGCTGACTCTCGACCCGCCGAGCGGGATATAGACGTAGTCACGGAACCAGCTGGACAGCGAGATATGCCAGCGGCGCCAGAAATCTGTTACTGATGTTGCCGTATACGGATAGTTGAAGTTCTCGATGAAGTGGAAGCCGAACATCTGGCCAAGACCGATTGCCATGTCGCTGTAGCCTGAGAAGTCATAGTAGATCTGCAGCATGTATGCAAAGGCGCCCAGCCAGCACATGAAGCTGCTCAGGGAGGCAGGATCGGAATTGAAAAACACATAATCTGCCGCGACTGCCATCTGGTTTGCGATGATGACTTTCTTGCCAAGGCCTACGATGAACCGGCGGATGCCGTCCGCGAATCCATCCCAGTTTTCATGGCGGTCCTGAAGCTCTGACTCAATGTCTGTATACCGGACAATCGGGCCGGCAATGAGCTGAGGAAACATGGAGATGTACAGAGCCAGATTGAGAAGGCTCTTCTGGGCGGGTACCTCATGCCGGTAGACATCGATGGCATAGGAGAGGATCTGGAAGGAATAGAAGGATATCCCGATCGGCAGCGTGATGTTTCTGGCCAGCGATGGTACATGAAAGACGTCCGTGACAAAGAAGTTATAGTACTTGAATACGAACAGCAGCCCGAGAACGATGACGGCAACAATCGCAAGCAGCCTGCTGCGGCGCTTTCCCTCCAGCGGATCCATGCGCTTCACCAGGTACCAGACCGCAGAGATCTCGGCGATCATGAGAAAAATGCCGACCGGCTCTCCCCAGGAATAGAAGACCAGGGAGGCAAGCAGGAGAACCAGATTGCGTGCAGATCTGCTGCGGAACAGATGATATGCGACCACCGTCAGCGGCAGAAACGCAAACAGAAATGTCAGGCTGCTGAATACCATGATCAGTGATCCCCCGGAATTGTTGTCTGCAGGAAGCGGTCGCCCCACTGATCCTGGTAGTAGTAGTTTACAAGTCCATAGCTGAAGATCACGATATCAATGTCATTCTCGCGGATGAAGGAGTCATAGTCAAAGTCCTTGCCCGTCTGCATGTTGTAATCATAAGGAACCAGGCGGTAGGTATGGTTGAAGGATGAGGCCAGCGTCTCGATGTATCCCCTGCTGAGAGAATCGCCAACGACCAGGACATTCGGCTTATCGTCCTGGTGGAAGTCATATTCTGCCAGCGGCTCATACGCAGAAGCCTCATAGGCGATATCGTAGTAATACGGATGCTCTTCATCAAGCATGGATGGATAGACTGAGGAAAAGTGCTCCTTCCCATCCATCTCGATCGTCTGACCGTTCCAGGTGATGGTAAACGGCGAGAGTGAATAGTCAAAGACACAGAAATTATCCGGATCCAGCACATAGCCTGTCCGCGAGGAGAAAGTTCCGTAGAACTTCTGCCCGATATGGCAGTCCTCCTGCTCCGGCTGGATGGAGTCATAGCCGATCATCTCCATGATCTCCTCATAGCTCTTCTTCAGCCCGCGGTCATTCATGTGATGGTCGCTGGATTGATAGTAATTGAAGATATCATCCAGATTCTCGACATCGAAAACGCGATATGGCACTTCCAGATGATCCTTGAGTGCCTGGATATACGTCGGCCCTGCCGATTCCGCGTTATTAGCCTCATCAAAGACAGAGCTCTCATTCTGATTGACCGGCAGATAGACATAAACGGAGGTATCCGGGTTTCTCTGCTGCAGCGCATTGATCTGCTCTGCCCGCTCTATGACCCGCTCCTCTGATTCCCTGCTGTAGGCCAGCAGGCCATCCATCATGTACCTGGTATTGCCGATCTGCCAGACGCCCGTATCCCCAAGCGGCCTCAGGGTCGCGGGAACCGTGGAATTATAGAGCAGCGAGATCGCATGATAATTGATGCTCTTGTCGGCATTCACGAGCCGGTATCTGCCCGGGAACTGATCGCTCAGGACTGATTCCAGCTGATTCTGGAAGCTGCTGTCAAGATAGGATGTGCCGGCCAGCTGCCCGGTCGTAGCCATCGATCTGCGCTCAGATTCCGATACCTCATCCTGGGGAGACAAAAATACCGCTGCTGAGCATAGCAGCAGACCTGAGATGAAGCAGATGGAAATCACTTTGCTGTAGGTCGACCCAGTTTCCATATTTTTCTCAATGAATAGATATTAGCACAACCATGTGAAGTGTAAAAGCATCAGAAAGATACAGCCAGGCTGCTTCTTCCCAATGAGAATCAGGAGGCAGCGGCAGATTGAATGCGACTGCTTTCATTGCTTTTCTGAGGATACGTGTACAGCTGCTTCCAGCTTCAAGAAAGCAGCAGCTCGGCGATAACTGCCATCGCGCTGCGGTAATAGAAATCAAAATGATACTTTCTGATCAACTCTGCCCTGCGCATAAGGGAGGCAGAATGCAGGCTGCAGAATGCCTCCACGGTCTCGCTCGCTTCTTTCGAGAGATCGCCCTGATAGTGCTCCTGGAATGCCCTGGCATTCTCCCGAGTCTTCCGGAAGATCTCCATAATCGGCTTCAGATCCAATGTATGCGCGATCTGCTTCAGTCTGCTGAAGCGGGTGACATAGCCATAGAAATTATCATGATGCTGACGGTAGAGAATCAGCCCCTGATCCACAAAGCCGATCCTGCCAAAGGCAGCTGCCGTCAGCGAGACCCAGTAGTCATGCATGATGATGCGGGAATCATCTTCCAGCTTCAGCTTCTTCTTTAATGCCTGATTGAACAGCTCCGTACAGCCCGGGCACATATTCGATGTAAGAATCTGCGCAAGTGTGGCCGGGGGCAGCGGCGACTGATAGAAGCTGTCTGCCAGCGGCTGCAGATTCTCATCGACGATCTTCAGATCGGTATGCACCATCAGCGGCATGTCCTTCCCGCTGCTGCGCTCCATCTCCTGAATTGCCTTCAGCGAAAGTGCCACCTTTTCCGGCAGCCAGACATCATCATGGTCGCAGAACATGTAGTAATCTGCGTCTGCAGCCTGAAGAAGCCGAAAGAAGCTGTTCTTCGGTCCGATATTCTCATGGTCCTGAAGGATCACGAATCTGCCGGGGCAGCGGTCTGCATATTCCTGAAGAATTGCAGGCGTCGAATCATGAGACTGATCATCCCGAACGAAGAATCTGGTGTCCTGGCAGGTCTGCTGCAGCAGGGAATCCAGCTGCTCGCGAAGGAATCTTTCGCTGTTATAAGTTGAGATCAGTATTGCAATCATGCTTTATCCCTCTGCATCGCAATCAATGCAGTTTTCAATTTTACTAGCCTGCTACTGGAATGTCAAAATTCACCGACCTGGCTGATCCTTCAGAATTCATGCAAACCCTGATTTAAATCACCTGAAATATGGCAGTTTGTGCATGAAGATAGCCTGCCGGCATGGAATTCAGAGAATAATATGCTCATATCCAGCAATACCATTTCTGGCCAGAAGAACCATCTGTTATTCTTCCAGACACTTCATTCAATAGTCTGGGCCAAGAAGATGCAAGTCTCATGATGCATCATACCTGCTCTGTGCGAAGAGATTCTCCTGGCGGTAGATTCCCGCCTGAGATGCGCAGCAGAGCGGAAGAATATGAAAAAGCCCGAGATCAGACCCATCTCAGCTGATGAGATTGCTCTGATCCCAAGCCCTTCATCAAGAAACGCATTCCATCGCATAGCCCTGCGGCGATGCATTCAAGCCAGGCTGCCTGCCTCACTTCACAAGAAGCCGCAGCTTCCGGCGCCTGCGCAGGCTCTGAAAGACTGCCAGCAGCACAGTTGCAGCGATTCCGCCGGCGCTGACCAGCGCCCCTGCCTTGAATCCCTGCGGCACGAAGGTCATCTCCACCGCATGGCTGCCAGCCTGCACCGGAATGCCGATGAAGCCGCCGTTTACGGAATAGGTGCTGACCTGCTGGCCATCTACGCGGATCCGCCAGCCCTGATCATAGGGCAGCGTGATGACCATGAATCCATCTGTCTCTGCGGTATAGCTAGCCTTCAGCTGATTGCCGTAATAGGAGATCTGCTCCAGTGTCGCATTGGCATGGCTGCCTTCTGTCATGGCCTGGATTGCCGCAAGATCATCGCTGCTGCAGAACACCGTTGTCTCGAGATCCTTCAGCTGATCGAATTCATCATAGTTTCTGGCGCTCTCATAGCTGGTGCCAAGCGGGCGATAGCTCTCATTCTCATAGATCTGCAGCGAGGAGCGGAAGGAATCCGTGACCAGCTTCCAGCTGCCCTGCGGCAGCTCCTCCTGCTTCGTGACGATGGCATACTTCACATTGAGGAAATTCATCAGATCGCCATTCTGGATGCTGAGCAGCCAGCCGGAGCGGTCCATCTTCATGCTGGGATCCAGCTCCTTCAGCTTGTTCAGCGATGGCGCAAAGGCAGAATCATAGGTCATCAGCCCGTTCATCTGATAGGCCATCGGCATGTTGTAGCTGTAGTTCCAGAACAGGCTGTCTTCCGGCACATAGATGCGGTAGTACTGCGATGCATTTGCCGCATCCAGCTGGTTCAGCGCATCATTCAGCTGATTATCCCCATCCTGCAGCACATGGGTCGCATTCTGGATGAAGGCATAGTCCTGCGATTTCGCAATAGCCGCATTCTTCAGATACAGGAAACTGCCGAAGCCGCCTACCTCGATCATGCACAGGATCATCAGGATCTTGAGCCTGCGGGTGCCGGCGCTTGCATGGATGGCAAAGATATAGAGCCAGACAATCGCAGCGCACAGTACAAAGAGCTTGATCTGCGGCAGATAATCACTGAGCTTCAGATGATAGATCAGCGCCGTGGCCGGAATGGACAGCAGCAGGAAGGCAGTATAGACAAGGCCGGTGATCTTGAGATTCCTGAGGCTGACGGACTGGCGCTCCATGGTCTCGGAGGAGACGGTGATATTGATGAATACCGCGAAGAGAAGCCATCTCATGCTGGGAGCGCTCAGGCCATGAATGATCGTGGCCAGCTGCGGGAAGACCAGGATGGCAATCAGGACTGCATACAGCGCAGCCGTTGCCCTGCGGAAGGCATGGTCCCTGGAGGAGAAGAACTGCGGCGCGATCAGCGCGGTCAGGATTCCCCCGTACATGCAGATCTCGCGGGTATAGTGGGCGCCGGTATCAAAGATGTCATTCTGATAGAGATACAGGTAATTCGGAACGAGCCCGGAGACGAGATCATGCAGATACACCATGGGATCATACAGATAGAAGCTGCCGATCGAGCCGACCCGGCTGGATCCTGCCATGTAATAGACGGTCGGCAGGATCAGCACCGCGGAGCACATGCATGCAAGCATATAGTAGCCGAGCAGCGGCAGGCAGGATGCCAGCCAGCCCTTGAGATGATGATTGGTCAGGTAGTACTGGTACAGGAAGTAGACCGGCGAGAGCAGCGAGATCGCGAAGAAGAAGTAGTAGTTTGTCAGCAGCATCACCGCGGAGATCACCGTGAAGCCGATGCCGCGATGATCGCGGATATAGCGGTCCATGGCCAGGAAATAGAGCGGCATCCAGGCATAGAAGGAAAGGAAGGAAAGCTGGCCGCTGAAGAATACCGCCCAGCCGCTGAAGGCATAGAGCAAGGCGCCGATCTCGCTGATGCCCGAGCGGATGTCCCTGCCCCGCAGATAGAAATACATGGCGAAGCCGGCCAGATAGAACTTCAGGATGCCGAGGATCATGGCCGTGAAGAAAAAGTCCCTGGAAAAAAGGAGCCCCAGGTAATTGAACACATCACCCATGACATAGTAGCTCTTCGAGGCATAGAAATTCGTGCCGAGGAAGCTGTCCCACGAGTAGAACGGGAAGATGCGGCTCTGCGCAAAGCTCTTCATCATGGCGCGGAATTCCTCATAGAAGAAGAACCACTGCGGGCGCAGATCCGTCCCGTATTCCAGCGGCAGATGATGAATGAAATAGACAGCAAAATAGGCGATGAGAACAAGCGTCAGCGCCAGGAACAGGTGCAGCAGCTTCTTTGCATTCTCGCGGGCAATCATCTCAGATACAGAAGCATCAGCATGATCAGGCCATAGCAGGAAACCAGGCCGATCAGGACCCTGTCATGGTACATGACTTCCACAGGATCCCCGTCATACTCCCCCTCCACATCAAGGCTGTAGCGCATCTCGATCACGAGAACCATCGGCACGGTCCAGAGCAGCAGATGGCCATAGCGGCCGCTGTCGATCATGTTCACGCACCACAGCGAGTAGAAGACATCGCTGAGCGCGAGGAACAGCACCATGTTCTTGTCCAGGAACTCGTAGGTATAGTACTTCAGGACCTCGCGGCTCTGCGAGCCGGTCCGCCTGAACTCATTTCTTCTCTTGCCGAAGCCGAGATAGAAGGAGATCGACATCACGGTCAGATAGAGCCAGCTGGATACCTCGATGCCGGTCAGGGATGAGCCGTAGATCATCCGCAGCAGGAAGCCGGATACCAGGATGACGATATCGATGATCGGATAGTTCTTGAGGCCGAAGCTGTAGCCGAGGTTCAGGCCCATATAGATGAGCATGTACAGGATCGTGGACATATGGAAATGGCCGCCGAGCAGCAGGATTGCCGCAATGGCAGCGACCAGCACGATGATCACTTTCTTCGCATAGGCAACGCTGAGCTCCCCGCTTGCCAGCGGGCGCCTGCACTTGGTCGGATGCCGGCGGTCCTTCTCGAGATCCCGGATATCATTGACGATGTACACAATGGAGGTCATCAGGCAGAAGGCAAGAGTTCCCCACAGCGTGCTGACAAACAGTCCCGGCCGAAAGAGCTGCCCGCTGAAGATCAGGGGCAGAAAGATCAGGACATTCTTGATGTAATGATGCACACGCATCAGTCTAAGCGTCTTCATGTTTTCCTGCTCGAATCCATAAAATAAAGGACATGCCGACAGCAGTCAGCGAGATCAGCCCACTGATATTATATGACATCTTTCCCTGATAGGTCAGCCTGATATGGCCCTGAAGCTCATCAGTATGCACGAGGATCAGATTGGAGCTGTCCCTCTCAATTGCCACAGCCTTGCCGTTGACCTCAGCCGAGTAGCCGGGATAGTAGATGACCGGCAGCTCATAGGATGCTCCCTCCGCTGCGCTGAAGTCAAATTCCAGGGTTGTGCCGCGGTGCGAGAGATTGGTAATCACCGCATCATGATCCGCCTGCACGGTCTTGGGACGGTAGTACAGCTCATAGATCTCCGTATTCTCAGGCAGATACCACCCGCCCAGGAGATATTTATCGCTGTCCGGATCAGCAAGCGTGCTCTTGACTGCCGATACGGGAATGCTGCGGTAGCCGATCAGGATCGGCAGGCTCAGCAGCACTGTGCAGGCCGCAGCTGCTGCCTGCACTGCGCGCAGCTTCCGCTCCGGCATTGCCTCTTCAGCCATGGAGATGAGAAGCAGCGCCAGCACAGTATCAAGGATGGTTGCCATCTCCAGCGTGCGGAAGGCAAACTGGATGGTTGAGCCTAGCTTGATCAGCAGCGCACTGGAGTTCCAGGGGAAGTATACCGTTGCCATCCAGCAGAGCAGCAGCGATACCCCTGCCAGCATCAGCGCCGGGCGCATTCTCGGATCGCGGCGAAGCCTCGGGAAAAGGCACATGATCAGCGTGACCAGCGGCGTGGCAAACAGCAGCGCCCCGACGCTGAACGGCATCTGGTCGCCATCCAGCAGCGGATAGGTCACCGCAAACAGCTTCGTGACATCATAGATGTATGGCTTCTGCAGCGAGATCTGGTTGGAGAGCGCCCCTACCCCAAAGCCGGCAAAGTCAAGGAACGGAACGATCCACCAGAGATTCAGCAGCAGAGACAGGAGCACTGCCTTCAGCAGCGCCATCAGCCTCTGATGATCCCTGATCAGGCTGCGAATAGAGAGCAGGCCGAACAGCAGGCACAGCCCCAGAGTCATCTCGAAGGTGATCAAATGAGACTGCAGGATGCATGTCATTGCCGCCGCAAGCAGGCCCCATCTGCGCCAGTCGCGGCTGAAGACCTCATGAAAGCCCAGCACGGCAAGCGGCAGGAATGCCATGGCCGTATAGGCACCCATGGCCATGCGTACATACATGGCCGTCAGCCGGTAGACAGAGAGCGTATAGATCGCGCTGCCAAGCAGCCCTGCCCTGCGGCTGGAGAAGAGAGCGCGGAAGGAGAAATAGGAAATCGCGATGGTCAGCCCGTTCAGGGCCAGCTCATAGACGCGGTAGGCATTGAAGACGGACATGCCCGCTGCCCGCAGCACGCCCGGCAGCAGCGTGAACAGCTCCGGATAGAATACGCCTTCCGCCTGTCCGTAGCCGCTGAATTCAGCGCCATGAATGCGATATGGGAATGTCTGCGTGCGGATGGCACGGGCCAGTCCCTCGATCCGCATCAGATGATAGGAAAGATCCTGCGCAGGCGCATTGTTCAATGAGTTGATCAGCACCGGCGCGGATGACACGAGAAACAGCAGCGCAAGCGCCGCAAAGGCCCTGAAGGCATCCGGCTGCTCCAGGCGGCTCTGCCCCTGCTTCCGGTTGATCAGATAGAGGCCGATGATGGCAGTGAGCACGTACAGCGCCGGCACGATCTGCCGGTCGCGGAAGACATTCTGGTCGGAACTGAGCTGCAGGCGCTGCATGGTAAAGCTGCCGCCTGTCTTGATGTAGGCGGAGAGATCGCTGACCCACTGATCCACGCCAAGATCAAACTCGATGGTATTGGTGCCGGCGGGAAGCGTCAGCACGGCGAAGCTGCGGCTTGCCTGGTTATCTGCGCTGGCAGTCTTCGGACTGTACCAGTTCAGCGTGCTTTCCTGTGCCGCGGTATAGGTAATGGATCCATGATAGCTTCCCGGCACCAGGGCAATCGTATCGACGGATACCGCCGTATCGCCGCCGACAACTGTCTTGTTTACCTGCTGATCCAGGAAATAGCGATCTGAGCCCTGAAACATCCGATAGGCAAAAAGAGACAGGATCGCAAGAAAGATCAGCGAGCAGATCGCTGCATGCCGTGACGGTCTTCTGTCTTTATAGAATTGCTCAGGCATGCAATCCTCCCCTGCTTCCGCGGATCTTCCGGACAGCCATGAAGACTGCCAGCAGCAGCGCTGTTCCCCCGCTGAGCAGCAGGCTCTTCCTCTGAATGCCCGTGCCCTGGTAGGCAAGCTCAAACTGGCAGCTGGTGCCGTCTCCCTGGAACTGGAAGGTCACGAGCCCCTCCTCGCTGTAATACGGATAGACATCGCGGATATGAACGCCGTTCTGGTATACATGCACGACATAGCCCTCATAGAAGATCCGCGGCATGATGAACATGCATTCCCCCGTCGGCGCATTCGTGAAGGTGATCGTGCTGTAGTCCACGGCAAAGTCATGGATGCTGTCGGTGCTGCTGGACTCGATAATCAATCCCTTCTCAGCATAATCAAAGGTGGATTTCGCCGGCAGGTATTCCTGCCCGGACAGTGCATCCAGCGTATTCTTGATTGAGAAGCCGCTGGACAGCAGATAGCGGTCCATCACTTTCGGATCGGATGAATTCAGCTTCGCATTCTGCATGACCGGAACAAACTGATAGATGGAGATCCCGGCCATGACGCAGCTTGCGCAGAGTGCAGCCGGGCGGGCATGCGCAAAGAGTTCATCCAGAGCTTCCGCGGCCAGCATCGACATGATCGGAAATGCGATGACCAGCAGCCGGCAGGAGAACTGGATGAACCACAGGAAATGGAACAGCTGCCATGGGAAGTAGCGGGTTGTCATGAACAGCAGGAAGAACATGGAGATGGAAAGAAGCATGTATTCCCGGTTCTTCCGGAATCGAGCCATACCGACAGCCGTGAGAATGATCTGCGCAATGCCCACGCTCATGTTCATGACGCTCTGGTGCGTGAACAGATAGCCGTAGGTGGTAGGAATCTGAAACAGCTGTGCGAAGCTCAGCAGAGAATCCTCCATGGTGGATGTCTGATTGAAGTAGCCATTGACGATGTAGATGCTGTTCTTCAGCTGCTCCAGCATCGGCAGCAGGAAGAAGGCGGCAAGGCACATGCCAACCGCGACGGCAAGCAGAAGCTGCTTCCACCTTCCCCCTGCGAAAAGCGCATGCCAGTGAAAGATCAGATAGACCGCGAAGGCGCCGCAGATGAGAATGAAGCTGATATTATGTGCCAGCAGCAGCGCGGCAAACGAGATGCCGAGAAGCGGCCATACCCGCTCTTCTGTATGAATCAGCTTCCATGCGCCGAGAAGAATGAATGGGATGATCATCAGCGCAAGATACTCGCCGGCGGCAGAGCGCACATAGACATCGGTCAGCCGATAGGTGCCGAATACATACAGCAGCGTTGCAAGCAGCGCCTTCCGCTCAGAGCCGAGGATCCTTCTCGAGGAAGCATGCATGCTGAAGGAAGTCGCGAGCGTAACCAGGAACAGGAACCACTTGTAGCTCACGACCGGATTGACGCCGAGAGATACCAGGAATGCCGGGATCATGATGAAGAAGCTGGAATAGAACAGCGGCGTGCCGTATCCATAGCTGGAATTCTGATAGAAGAAGATCCGCGGAAAGAAGTCTCCCTGCCGGAACGCATCTGCGAGCGCCTCGATCCGGGCAACATGAAATGCAATATCATGGCCGGAATAGATGGAGCTGCTGGCAAACAGCGGTATGGAAAACAATATGCTGATTGCCAGGCATATTGCAGATGTTCGAAGCATTTCAGTTCTTGATCTCGTCATGTTCATCCCCGCATCTTTGACCGTTCTGCAGCGCTGATGCGTTCCGATACATTATAGATGGTCAGGATGATTTTGAGAACCTTTACCGCAAGTCTGTCCCTGCCCTGCCGTTCAGGCATCAGGACTGTCCCTGCAGATCACGGATTCTTGGTCTTGATGATGACGTAGCTGTCATTCTGGTAGATCACGTCCGCATCATCGCGGGCATAGAAGAAGATCGGCCAGTATTCCCCGTTTACCATGGTGGTCTGGTTCTTCAGGAGCACGAGATAGTTGATTCCCGCCTCATTGATCAGCACCTTGGTCTTGGTATAGTCCGGATCGGTCTGGTAGACATGCTGATCCGTGTAGTCGCGGATCGTGAAGATATTCAGCAGCTCGCTGGAGGCTTCAGGCTTCATCGTGTCATACTTGTAGACATTGTAGAGATCCTGAGCCTTGAAGACACTCTGGATCTCACGCAGGAACCCCTTGGTCGCAGTGACCTGGCTGAGCACGATATCCCGCTTCTCGGTGCTGTCGATCTCCGTCTGCAGATGCTCCAGCACATCGATCTTGTCAGAAGACAGCCTGTAATAATGATTGAAATTATCATCCGGCTTCATGATTGCCGTATACCAGGACTGATACTGCAGCACGGCAAGAAACATCAGGGCAGCGGACAGCACGCCTGATGCATATCTGAGCACTGTCGCATGATTCAGCTCAGAGAGCCCGCTCACAAAGATGGCAATCGTGAACACATTGAACAGCGCATCATAGGCGCGGTAGTATACGAAATTTGAGAGATACTTGATCACGAAGGGAAGCGTCAGCGGATTCAGGAAAATCACGATCATGGCCAGCATGCCAAAGCGGAAGGCACGGTTTCTGCGGTCCCTGACGAAGTAGATCACGACGATGGTCCACAGCAGCACATTGACTGCAAGTTCCCTGTAATCGGAGGTCAGGAAGAAATCCGGCACCATGTCGCCGACGCTGTGTGCCTCAAAGAAGAAGGAATAAGGATATTCTGAGCCTTTCTGTATGAAATAGGAATAAACGATGATACCTGCAAGAATGACCAGGATCAGCACCTTCTGGATCCGATAGAAGATATCAAGCCCCTTTTCAGAGCGCGAGCACAGAAAGAACACAGCATAGTAAAGCGCAAAGCAGGCAAGGATCAGGATGACAGGCAGAAGAGACTTCAGCTGCATCTCAATGATCGCATACGGAAGAATCATCAGGGTCTGGATCAGATAGCAGCGGAATTCCTGTTGGTCTGCATTCCGGTAGACTGCCTGGGCAAGAAAGGAGACCAAAAGGAAGACGCTGATGAACAGGCCGGAGCTGGAGCATGCGATCAGGCCATTCAGCAGAAGGCCCAGCATGATGGCATTCGGGATGGTATATTTTCTCCGCTTCAGGACGGTAAAGAGGAACATGCCGTAGCAGGCAAGCGCAATGGAGCGCCACGAGTTGCCGAAGAATGCCAGCGCATAGTCATAGTACCGGAAGCAGATATAGGAGCTGAGAGAGAACCAGAGCAGGCCAAGCATCTTCTTGTTTCTGAAGACCCTGCCGCCGACGTTGACCAGGACCATCCCGAACAGCGCCAGATAAGTGACAGTCGAACCCCACGTATAGACCAGAACGAGACTGAGATCCGTGATGCCGAAGAAAGCTGAGGAGACCTTCAGAAATAATGATTCAAGAATATAGAACGCCTGATAGTCATAGAGAATCAGGCCGGCATCCGCAGGCGCACCCGTGTAGTAGAGATACCCGTGAGTCATGTCAAATCTCGTATAAGCGCTCTTCTCGAGAACCATGGACATGTAGAATGTCGAGTCGAAGCCGCTTTCTCCGTAGGTGTAATTAGAGGCGCGGTATACGCCCAGCGCAATGACGGCAATTGCCGCGATCAAAGCAATCCAGTCAACCTTCCTCGGCTTCAGCTCCGCATTGATCAGAAAGGCAGCAGGTATGGAGACAAGTCCCAGGCCAAAGTAAAGGACCTCCATGACAGCCGCATCCGTGCCGAAAGAGATCAGCGCATAGTTCAGCACCTGCAGAATCCCGAGGTAGATGAAGACACCGAACGGGATCCAGCAGATATTCCGGATCAGATGGCCGCACAGCTTCTGCAGAATCCTTCCGTAGAAGTATCCGACCAGAATGAGATATATCGATGACAGCACGATTCCGATCATCTTTTACGCCTTACCCCTTCACACATGAACGCTATTATACTACATGCACCATAAGGGAAAAGTGAACATTCCGGTGAAAGGCACTCAATTCATGACGATCTGCGCTGAACTGATCACGCCCTGCTCACTCTGACAGCATGTCAAAGGTATACATCTTCGGATTATCCGGATAGTAGGACTTCAGCTGATCGCTGATCTCCTGGCGGATGCTGTTGGGAACCTGCTCAATTCTCTGAAAGACCTTCAGCTTGACGCCGCTTGCGAGAGTCAATTCCTTTGCGACCTTGTAGTAGCTGCTGACCCGGCTGTCATGCAGCATGAAATCAGCCAGTACGGTTACGCAGCGCTGCTTGTCCTCCGTGAACTGGATCTGCACAGGATCGCAGACAATCACGTAGTAATCCTGGAAGAAGGAAGAGGATATCCCATCCCTTTCATCGTAGGCGCTTGACTTCAGCAGATTCCTGACGCCGATCAGATCATCCGGAAGAAATGCATTTCTCAGCATGTCATCATTGAATTTCTCGCTGCTTGCCAGCACGTAGATATACTGATAGTCTCCCGACACGGCATTCAGGTAATTCGCGAGCGAGATGATCTGGCTCTTATCCTGATTTATGCGCAGATATGGCAATGGCCTTGAGGTCAATGACTCCGTCACCTGATAGACGCTCTCCAGGGGCAGATGGGAAAATACGGTCGTCTGCGTGAAATTGAAGCAGATCACGACAGAGACCGCGCAGAACGGGATCACGACCTTCTCCCGGAATCTCCTGGACAGCCAAAGAATGCCATCCATGATCAGGAACAGGCAGGGAATGGAGATGATGTAGTAATGATGGGAGCCGAATACCTGGACCCGGTTGAACAGGATGATGCAGAGCAGAATCTGCACCAGAAGGCAGAGGTGAATCGTCCGCTGCTCTGCATCATGCCAGTCTGCGCACAGGCCGCAGATCATGAGCAGCACCGGGATGATGCCGTACCATTCAATGAAATGCACGGTGATATAGAGCGGGCCGCCCAGCTGCATCACAGAATAGGCAGAGGAGTAGTCATAGGTGGTAATGGTGTGGAAGAGCTGGAAGAAGCAGAGCAGCAGCAGTCCCAGGGCAGTGCCGCCGCAGGCGGCATAGTTCAGCAGGAAGCCCTTCAGTCCCGGAATGCCCTTCTTCCTTGCGTCCAGCAGCAGATAGCGCAGCAGCCAGGCAATGAAGAACGACACGATCCAGTAGGCATACCATCTGCGGATGACGAGCAGCAGAAGCAGATAGAAGCCGGTCGCGGCAGAGAGGCCGATATTCAGCTCATCATAGGCATGGTCGATCATGAGCAGCGTCAGGGCAATGATGATCGCAAGACCGGCGCTGCCGATATAGCCCTGGATCAGGGGATACAGGTTGGAGCCGAAGGTCATGATGACCAGGGCGATGAATCTCGCGGTTCCTTGCGTGAAGCTGCCCTTCTCCTCAAGATACAGCAGGGAGAGATACAGCAGCAGATTGGCAGGAATCATGTAGGTCAGATAGACGCTGATCACATAGCGCGGATACGTATCGCCGATGATCCTGATCAGCGGATACAGGAACCACTCCGAGACATAGTTATACTCGCTGTTCAGGATGGACTGATAGACATTGGTCATGGCCTCGGAGATGCTGCGGTCCAGCATTGCCTTGAACAGCAGCGTGTTTCTCCAGAAGCCGCTGAAATCCCAGTAGGCAATGAAGGATTCCTGGCGCAGATGAAGAAAGAGCAGCAGAGACATCACTGCTGCATTGATCAGCGCGAAGATCAGGAGCTTCTTCCAGCTGCGGACAATCAGGCCGCGGATCTGCGGCCGGGACCACAGCAGGAAGAAGATACCGATCAGGACATACAGATAGGCGATTCCGATCAGCCACTTCATCATTGCACCTCAGAGAGCTGCGCGCATGGCGCTTATTGCGGCTTGTAGAAGACCAGATGAACATCCGCGGCAATGCCATAGTATTGCTTGAAGGAGGTCATGTGATAATCGTCCCCTTCCTCGATATCAGCGGAATGAATGAAGCCGGTCGGCATCCTGATCAGCCAGGCTTCCTTCACCTCGGGATGATCCACGTAATAGGCAATCTCGCCATCCCGGACGAGCTGCCGCTCATGAACTGCATTGTACTGATAGGCATAGACTCTGGTCCTCTGCACCGCGAGCAGCGCAAACAGCGCGATGCCGGCTGCCTGCTCCGCCTTCCTGAGATCCAGGGAGCCAAGCACGAAGAGTGCCAGCGCAAACAGGAAATATACCGTATAGAGAGAGCTTCTCGAGCCGAAGATCGGCGACAGCAGCATGGCCGCATTGCAGGCCCCGCCGACAGTCAGATACAGCACCGCCTCATAAAAGCGGTCCGTCTTCTGAAACAGGAGATACAGCTCGTAATAGACGCTGACAACATAGAGCGGATAGAAGACAGTGCAGAATGCCATGGCACTGCGGGTATACGCATGATCATAGAATGCGAGCCACAGGCTCATGCCGGTCTTCTGATACAGGAGCGGCGCAGCTGAGGCAACGAGGCAGATGCAGTCAGCGATGATGACGGCAGCGATGCCGATCTTCCTGCCCTGAGCTGCCCGCAGCTTCAGGGCTGCGATCAGCAGGATCAGCGACAGTCCCAGCATCAGCCAGGTATTCTCGGTAAAGGTATAGGATAGAAAGGCATTCCAGTTCGTCTCGATCTTCGCAGGCAGGCTCATGGAAAGCCATGCCTGGTTATCCCGGTACAGGCGGAAGTTTGAGCCCGGGGACATCCGGAGCAGCGCGAAGCTCAGGCAGCTGACTGCGGTGACGGCCAGCAGCTTTCGGAAAACATCGCGGCGGCACAGCCAGGCGTAGATCAGCATCATGAGATTGGCAAGGATAAGGCCGCCGGCAATGTTCTCCATGCACATCCCGATATAGAAATTCAGGAAGAGGCAGAGGATCAGCCTTCCCCTGCTGAAGGCCTTCCCATCCAGCAGAACCGGCCGGATCAGGTTCAGATAGATCAGCGTCAGCAGCAGCGGCACGACATACGTGCTGCCCATGATCCAGGTATACGTCTCGATGCGCAGCACCTGCTGCACGCTCAGCATGAGCCCGAGAAGCACGGTCATGCACAGGATCTGGTTCTTCCGCGGCGAGATCAGGCGGTACAGGGAATAATAGATGCCGCTGAACAGGCATGGGTTCAGGATATTCCAGAGCCACTTGCGCGGCGCCACGATGAAGCCCCAGAGCTCGGAGAAATATCTGCCTGACCAGGTGAAATAGAATGACCAGGCGGCAGCGAACGGATTCTCGGTCCGGCCGGCAACTGCATAGCCCCAGTCATCGCCAGCCAGCGGCGTCAGCCGCGAGATATAGAAAAACAGACCGAAGACAAAGACTGTAAAGAGCAGCAGCACAGCCATTTCCTGTTTCTTCTTCAGCGCAGTTTGCATGGATACCACTTTTCCAATCCCATCCGGGATACCAACGGGAATATTATATCAAAACGCCATGCGAGATGAAACGGCACGGCCGGCCCGCGATCCATCTGACAGCAGAATCATTCAGGCAGATAGTGTATAATATTGCATTATGAAAAGAAAGCAAAAGAACACGATTCAGGTAGAGCTTCTGCTGATGATCCTGCTGTGCCTGGTGGTCATCACCACCATCCTGCTGGTCTATCAGTTCCTCAGCAGGCCTTCCTCCAGTGCCGCCGCCACGGCAGCGCCGACAGCTTCGGCAGCAGCCACGCCGGCTGCGACCTTGGCCCCGGTCGATCCGCTGATTGCGGCAGACTATACCAGCAGCGCCTATGCCCCGACGGCTGCTGATAACACCACCTCGTTTACCTCCGGCTGGACCACCAGCGCTACCGATGGCAGCCTTTCCGCTGTCTCTGACTTCGAGAACAAGAATGTTACCGTCAGCTATGCCGGCAGCGATATGAATGCATGCTCGCTGTACCGGGATGGCGTTCCCCTGCTGCAGGGCAATCACTATACGCTCTACTTCAATGCCTCTGCCTCCTATGCGAGAACCATCACCGCAGCGTTCGTCAACGCAGATGACAGCTCGATCTATGCCTCTTCCTCCTTCAGCCTCGGCACCGCGGCCGCAAGCTACCAGCTGGATCTCGACATGAGCAGCGCCACGACCTACAACGGCAGAGTGGTATTCTATGTCGGCAATGATTCCTCCGAGCAGGCCAAGGGCAGCTACACCCTGTCCTTCAGCGGCATCCGCGTCCTGAATCAGTCCGGCGACAAGGCCGTTACAGTCAAGGTCAATCAGGTCGGCTATCAGCTGGAGGAGCAGAAGCGATGCACCTTCCAGTATGATGAGGGCGATGTCTTCGATGTCGTCAATGCGGACACGAATGCCGTGGTCTACAGCGGCGCCGTGGTCGGAAGAAAGGCGTATGAGAGCACCGGCGAGACGAATTACTACGGCGACTTCACCAACGTGACCGTGCCGGGCACCTATTATATCCGCACCCAGATCGGCGACGTGTCCTATTCATTCACGATCAGCAGCACGGTCTACGCATCTCTGCAGAATGACGTGCTGAAGTTCCTCTCCCTGCAGCGCTGCGGCAGCGATCTCAATGCCTCCTGGGCAGGAGCGATGGCGCATCTCGCCTGCCACACTGCCAAGGCCACGATCATCGGCACGGATTCCGTCATTGACGTGACCGGCGGCTGGCACGATGCCGGCGACTACGGCCGCTACATCAAGACAGGCTCCAAGGCAGCCATGGATCTCCTGCTGTCCTACATGATCAACCCGCAGTTCATCTCCGATGGAGTCGGCATTGCGGAGAGCAATAACGGCGTCTCGGATATCCTGGATGAGGCTCGATACGAGCTGGAGTGGATGCTGAAGATGCAGGCACCGGACGGCGGCGTCTACAACAAGGTGCTGACAACCTCTGTCGCCGGCGTCATTGATCCTGCCGCAGACAGCCAGCAGCTGTGGGCCATGGATGAGGAAACCACCGCCTCCGGCGACTTTGCCGGCACGATGGCCCTGGCCTCGGCAGCCTACGAGAAAGTCGATCCGGAGTTCTCGGCAAAGTGCCTGAGCGCCTCGAAGAGCGCCTATGCCTATCTTTCCAGCCAGCCGACGGTCATTGATGTCAAGAATTCAGGCGGCGTCAACGGCGGCGAGTATATCGACAATGAGGACAGCGATGAGCGCTTCTATGCGGCCGGCATGCTGTATGCAGTGACCGGCGATGCCTCCTATCTCAATGATGCCAAGACGCTGTACCAGGCTAAGCCCTCCGCAGCGAGCGGCATCGGCTGGAAGACGGTCGGCGCATACGGCAAGTACATCATGCTGGTGCACAGCAGCCTGAAGACCGATGATCCGGACTTCTATGCCGCGATGAAGACCTCCCTGACCCAGGAGGCAGATACCCTGATGGCAGTCAGCTCTGCCAATTCCTACCAGACCTCGCTTTCCTCCTATCTCTGGGGCAGCAATTCCGAGGCAGCGGATAACGGCGTATTCCTCTGCATGGCCTATGATGTCACCGGCGTTCAGGACTACCGCAACACCGCAGTGGAGCAGCTGAACTACATCTGCGGCAAGAATGCCCTGAATATGTGCTTCGTTACCGGCTACGGCAGCAATTCGCCGCACCATATCCACAGCCGCACAGAGTCGGCATTCAACACCGCGGTTTCCGGTGCCCTGGCGGGCGGAGCAGATTCCTCCCGCGAGGACAATGTCACCGGCGCCATTGACAGCACCGTCCCTGCCGCCAAGGTATATGCGGACAGCTGGGACAGCTACTCCAGCAATGAGGCCGCGATCTACTACAACTCTGCCCTGCTGCAGTTGCTGGCAAGGCTGGGCTAGAACATGCATTAATGACGGGAGATGCGCTGTCATCTCCCTTTCTTATGAATGCCTGTTTTCCGGCAGGATCATCTTCGGTTATAATAAGCAAAGAACAATCTGGGGGCTGCTTCATGAAGGGGAAAAAGATACAGAATTTCTTATATACGTGCACGGTCGCGGCGTCGCTGCTTTCCCTGAGCATCTATACGCTGACCAGGGAGCCGACAGAATCCTCTCTCTCCGAGAACCGGATGCTGGCATCCGTGAAGAATCTGGGCGATACCTCCTATGCGGACGGCACCTTTCAGGCCGGCGTGGAGAATGCGCTGTCTGATCAGTTCCCTTACCGGGAGGAGATCGTCAGGCTGAAGAAGAAGGAAGAGCGCAAGTTCACGGTGGTGCAGGCACCTCCGGAGCCGATTACCGTCCTGCATAAGATGCCGGATATCAATGTCTATGAGCTGGGCACCAGCGATCGGATGATCAACGGCGTCGGCGAGTATTCGCAGGAGAAGGCAGACCGCTACGCAGCCAGGGCAGATCAGATCAACAAGCTGTCCATCCGCCATCCGCAGGCAGCGATCTACGTGTATTATCCGACCCAGGTCAACGAGACCAGCCTGTTTGACAAGGATAACAATATTACCGCCGCCGGTCCGCAGATGATCCAGCTGCTGCAGAACACGCTGACCGTCCCCTTCAAGACGCTGGACATTCCCGATATCGAGACCTATGAGAGACTCTTCTTCATGTCAGATCATCATCCGAATTATCAGGGCTCCAGGCAGATCTACGAGGACATCATGACCATGATCGGCAAGACAGACCAGATCCTCGCTCCTTCCGCGACCGTATGCGCAGGCGACTTCTACGGCACCTTTGCGAGCCGGACAGGATATACGACCAAGCCGGATCAGTTCTGCATGTATGACTACGATCTTCCTGACTACGACATCTACGATGAGAACAATCAGCTCCAGAATGATGCCTATCAGTCCCGGCATGACTTCGCCGTGAACCACGCATCCATCCAGGGAGAGTATCCTTATTATTATGCCCTCTGCTATACCGCCTTCCAGCCGATCATGCGGTTTGACACAAAGCAGGAGGATCTCGGCAACTGCCTGATCGTGGGCGATTCCTACTCCACCTCGGTAGCGGATCTGCTGGCAGCCAACTTCCATGAGACCTGGCTGCTGTATCCGTACCTGTATACGCAGAAATACCAGAAGCTGTTTGACTATGATCACTTCATCGAGGATAACAAGATCACGACGGTCATATACATGCTGACGGGAGAGAACTATTACTATGTCGATCAGTATGAGGACCGCTATACGGAGACCGTCATCCTGCCGAATGGAGGTAACTACTGATGTCCTTCACCGGCCTGTCATTCCTGCTTCTGGTCTTCCCCTCTGTGCTGATCCTATATCTGCTTATTCCTAACAGGACTGCCCAGAATGTCATTCTCCTGATCGGCTCGCTGGCATTCTATTCCTGGGGCGAGCCAAAGGCTGTTCTGCTTCTTCTGATCGTGATCCTGGTGAATTATCTGCTTGGCCTCTGGATCGAGCACAGCCGCAGCAGAATCGTCCTTGCCCTCGGCATCCTCCTGGATCTCTCCGTGCTGTTTCTGTTCAAGTATCTCGGCTTCGTGACCGTGGATATTCTCCATATGGACAATCCCCTGCCGTCTCTTGTGCAGCCGCTCGGCATCTCCTTCTATCTGTTCTCCGCGATCTCCTATCTCGCGGATGTCGCCCAGAAGAAGACGCCGGCAGAGTATAATCTCTTCCTGTTTGCCCTGTACATGTCCCTGTTCCCCAAGCTGCTGGTAGGACCGCTGATCAGCTATCCGGTGCTCATTGACCAGATCAGGAACCGGAAGCGCAGACCCGGCCGGATGTCTGCCGGCATCCGCAGGTTCATCGCGGGCCTCGGCAAGAAGGTGCTGATCGCGAACCAGATTGCCATCGCCTCCAATAAGCTCTTCTCCCTGCCCGCAGATCAGCTGACCTCGCCGCTTGCATGGCTGGGCGCAGTCAGCTTCATGCTGCAGATCTACTATGACTTCTCAGGCTACAGCGACATGGCAATCGGCCTTGGCGAGATCCTCGGCTTTGACTTCCCCGAGAACTTCAACTATCCCTATCTTGCCTGCAGCATCCAGGACTTCTGGCGCAGATGGCACATGACACTGTCCAGCTGGTTCCGTGACTATGTGTATATCCCGCTCGGCGGCAACCGCGTCGGAAAGCTGCACTGGATATTCAATGTGCTGGCCGTATGGGCATTGACAGGTCTCTGGCACGGCGCTGCCTGGAACTTCATTCTGTGGGGTCTGTATTACGGCGTGCTGCTGATCCTCGAGCGGCTGATCCTGCCGAAGTCAGAGAAGTTCAACTTCCTTCGCTGGCTTGTCACCATGCTCGTGGTCCTGTATGGATGGGTGCTCTTCAATGCCTCGGATCTCAGCCAGATCATCTATTATACAAAGGCAATGTTCAGCTTCTCCGGCACGATCTCGAGAAGCCTGCTGATGCAGCTGGGCATCCTGTATCTCGCGCCCTATTATATCCCGGCAGTGCTGGGCATCGGCCCATGGTTCAAGAAGCTCTGCTTCAGGATGGAGAACAGCGGATGGACTCTCTGGATTCCCAATCTGCTCTCGCTGCTATTATTTGCAGCGTGCCTGGTATTCCTTATCAGCAATTCCTACCTGCCGTTTATCTACTTCAAGTTCTAGACATGTACAGATCGCACATATGAAAATATTATGATCGATTCATATCTTTCTCAGAACTGTTCCTCTTCTGAATATTTATCTGTCATCATAAAACAGACTGAACAATTTCCAATATTGAGCTATACCGCGGTATAATTGTTGCCATGATAGTTTATAAACCATGGATTTCTGATCAGTACATCTTTTGGTGCTGATTTTTGTATTCGTGATTGCACATTAACCGCTTGGTATTACTGAAAGGTAAAAGTTGAAAGAAAAATATGAAAACATCATACAAAAAACCACTGACCATAGATGAGCAGGTAGAATACCTTCAAGCCAAAAAAAGAGTCGTTTACAATACGATGTCAAAAGAAGATGCGAAAGAACAACTCTATGAGCATGCCTATATTAACTCAATCACTCCTTTCAAGCACAGATTTGCGCGTAAAGATAAGAATGGAAATGTTATCAGAGATAACCATGGGCAGCATATTTACGACCGAGATGTTGAATTCTCCGAATACTATTCTGCTTATACAGAAGAACGTGATAAGTATCCTGTGATTTATGCTAACATTCAAAAATTTGAAACCATGTTCAACTCTGTACTTTCTTATGAAGTAATCCATTTTTACTCGATAGATGACAGAAATGATTTTAATACTTTCATTGCTTCACTTAAAGCAAACCTAATGAGTATGTCGCTTAAAAATTAATATAATTTAAAAGCCTGCTCAAAAATGGATGATGAAATAGACGGCCTGGTTGAAGATATGAATAGATATGATGATATTTATATTTTCATGGATCGCTTGTCTTTATCCGAAGCTATCACAATTTATAGATGCATAGACAGGAAATTGCGTTCCAAAGTATACAAGTATTTGCAGACTCATGACGGTGTTCTTGGTTATCTGACATTTGAAAGTTTTGATGAGTTTTTAACAAGAATTGTCAGTATCAGAAATTATGTATGCCACTTTAACAGCTTGGAAGTCCTTAAAATGTATGTCCACATTCAATCAAAAACCTTGCGAACTGACAGTGACCGGAAGACATACTCAAAAATCATCAAGAAACTTTCTGTATAACGAAGAAAGCCACACCAATTACGGCATGGCTTTCGATCTGCCCGATGGGCTATTTGCATTGTTAATATATCACAAATAAGCCACAAAATGTCCATAAGACACCCAAAAATGTTAACAAACCAGGAAAACAATAAACTTGGATTAAATACTGCGGAATTGAAAGCTCACCAGTCTGTCATTTTGATTCGGAATACTCGATGCAGCCAGGCTCAGCAGTCCAGAATAGAAAGTCTACTGAGAATTCATGCTGCTGAAGTGGATTATAATTCTTTCATGTTTTTCACTGAGGAAGCGCGTTTGAATCTATCTTCTTTTTTCTTCTTCTTTCTATGACTATTTCCTCTTTCCATTTCTGGGATTGTCCAATGCCATCCCTAATAGCCTGAATTCTCTCTGACTTCTTCAGGCCATCGATCAGACTGTCAATGCCCCTCTTATGAACGTAATAGAGGAACATCTGCAGATAGGCAGAGGGATGAAAATCCTGTTGCTCCGCCGGCTTATTCTTGTTGTAGCTGACGAGAACGTCTGGAATATCATCCAGCTGAATCTCACCCAGCAAGCTGATTTCCTTATCAATAGTCAGATCTTTATGCATCTGCGCAGACAGTCCTTCCATTGTTGCATCAAGCTTTACGACAGCGACCAGGGCGAAATTATAGATATCTCCTTCAAAGGTCAAAGCCAGTGCGCGAATGCTGTCATCTGATACGAATTCAGGCAGTGCCTCTTCCGTGAAGCCGAACTCCTCGCGCAGTGCGCGATGAACCCAGTGTTTCAATGCACTCTGCTTGATCGTGATATGATCCAGAAAATCAGATCCTTCAATCTGCTCCCCGATTGTAGCTGCCCAGGAGCTTGGATAGTCATTAGACTTCTGGGGGCTGACCTGGGCAAGAAGCATATGCCTGTTCTTGAGCTCAATGATCAGATGAAGACAGAAGCTGTTGGGATAGATATGGGCATGCATGTCTTCCCTGTTCTTTTTGCTCTTTCTTTCAGGAAAGAATACCTCATTGAGGATCGGCTGCTTTTCCCTAGGCTTCAGATTCCTGAAATAGTCCCATGTCGCAGAGGCCTGTACATAATCTGTCTTTCTCATGCAGATCGTGACTGTTCGGTCATCCTTCGTGTAGTTCGTGGAATGGTATTCAAGCATGTAGCGGGGGCAGTTATTGCCTGCTTTAATAATTGCCTTTGCCTTGTCAGAATTACAGTTCTCCTTCATGCGATCATCATGATAATTTCCGGATTCATATTCAAACATATGAGTTATGACTGTCATCTCGATATGGTCAATCCTGATCCCCTCGAAGATATTCGGCGCAATATACAGCGTCTTATCCATGCCCCATGAGAAGCCCTGATAAGCAGAGACATCGTTAAAGCAGCGATCTGTATAATGGTTCATGAATTTCTTCAGCTTTACGGAGTTTTTCCCCTGATCATAGACACGCTTTGAGATAACCGTCGCGAGATGATACATCAGCAGGATAAAAGCCGCTATAAATATTAATTGCTCTTCCAGCTTCGAATGACCGCCGACCTGAATGACATCGAGGATGCAGCTGAAGATAAAGCCAAAACCTCCGGAATAAACGGTTGACTGATGCTCTCTCAGAAATGAATAGATTATGCCTGCCATATCATTGTCCCCTGCTGTTGCGTAAGTTTATTATCCAACGTGCCTCCAGGATTGCCAAGCACAAAAAACGGGAGCCGCATTGCTGCAGTTCCCGCTAGTTGACTGAGACATGATCCATGATGTACTGCGTGTACAGATTGAAGTAGCTTCCGCTCAGGTTATAGCCATCCTCGTTGTAGTATTCTGCAGTGCCGTAGCCCTTGTCATTGTAGAAGGCCTCTGCGGTGTACAGCATCTCGAGATTCATGTCGCTGCACATCTTGGCAAGGCAGTAGTTTGCCTCATTCAGCTCGGTCTGGGATGCCTTCCCGTCAACGTCCGCAGGCGTTGGAAGCAGAGAGCAGATCAGTATCCTCGTAGACGGCGAGGCCGCCTGGATGTCCTCTATGACCTTCTGGTACTGCGTGATCATGCCGTAGAACTTGCCGCCGAGATCCAGTTCCGACTTGCCGATATCCAGCACCAGGATCTCCGGCTGGGTCTGCTGGATCAGTGTCAGCGTATTGGCATTGACCTGATTGCCGTTATACCAGACCGGGCTGTCAAAGGTGCCCGGAGATAGGGTATATTGGGCCATGACTCTGGATTCAGAGATATCGCTCTCATACATGCCCATATTCAGGAGATTGCTGTCGCCCACAAAGTAGATCTTCCTGAAATCATCCTCGCTGATGGGCTCAGCAGCGGTATTCAGGATGACATTGTCGCCGAAGTAATTGCGCAGATTGAACTTGCCGGGCTTGAGATCATCATTGGAGATCTCGCCGACCACGACGCTGATATCAATGGAGGTGCAGTTGGCTGACTGATCGCAGGCACGGACTCTGGCTGGATAGATGCCTTCCTTGTCCTCTCGGACAACGCCATCAAAGGTCACGGCCGGGTTCTGGTCATAGTCATCGGTTACGGCATATTCCGGCAATGCGACTTCCTCATCGATTCTGCTGAAGGAGACATCGCCGTTGCGCAGATAGATTGTCGGTGCCTCGGTATCCGTGATATCGACCGGCACCTCTTTTTCCCTGATCGGGATATTCAGCAGGCTGAACTGGTAGCGGATATAGTATCTGCCGACAGTGCCGCTCTGGACATCGCTGGTTACCTTGACCTGATCATGAATGTCTCTGCCAAGCAGGGTTGCCTGGTATTCCGGCGTCTTGATCTCTGCAGTCTTGTAGGACTCCTCAATGTGAGATTCTGCCGGCGTGATTGCCGTGCCGAAATGCAGCAGCGCATAGATACCGCCTATGACTGCTATTATGATGATCATGACGATCAGGACCTTCTGTCCCCTGTCCATCGATGAATCGTCATCCACGGCAAACCTCACCCTCTCTCCATGATATTATGACTTGCTGAAGAGGCGCTTCTTTCTGCGCTCCTTCAGCTGCAGTTCAATTGGCTGATCATATAATACCCGCTGCGGATTGGTCTCGAACAGCTCCACCGCCTTGCGGAAGCCATGATGCCTGATCACTTCCTGATATGCCTTGCTCAGGATGCAGGGACGATGCTCATTATGGCAGTCCGTGCTGATCAGCTGCACATAGCCAAGGTCAATCATCTCATGTACCTGCTCTCTCGATTCCTTCTGGAAGAATCCGTTCTGATTGGACTGCAGCAGGTATCCGTTCTTCAGCCAGCGCTTGCAGAAGCCGATATCTTTCAGCACATACTGGTAGCGCTCGGGATGCGCAATGATTACCCGGTAGCCGGCAACGGTCAGATTGTAGAGCGTCTCATCGTAGTCATCCTTGTACAGGTTGAACGGGAACTCCACCAGCACATAATGCGTGCCGTTCATGGAGAAGACGCGCTTTTCCTGCAGCAGCGTATCCAGGGAGGAATGAATATAGAGCTCATTGCCCATGTGCAGATGCACATAGATATGATTCTCATCCAGGGCCTGCTTCAGGATCTCGAATCTCCTCTGCAGCTCCGGTGCCTCTACCCTGTACTCCCCTGTCTTCATGAAGTGCGGCGTCAGGACGATCTCCGTGACGCCATCCGCCTCTGCCTGGCGCAAAAGAGACAGAGACTCTTCCAGGCTCTGCGATCCATCATCTACTCCGAACAGACAGTGATTATGCAGATCAATCATGGGTTTGCGCTCCAGTCCTGATGTGTTGCAGGGTTACTTCTTCTTTGCCTTGCTCTTGCCCTTCTTCTTATCTGACGGCTGCTCTCCGTAGCCGTATCCATATCCATAGCCGTATCCGTAGCCATAGCCATACTTGCCGTAATGCTTCTTGCCTACCGGCATGCGGGTCATCACGACACCCAGCACATTGGCATGCATCTGGGTCAGCTGATCCTTGGTTCTCATCAGATCGCGCTTCTCATTGACGTTGCTGGCACAGACCAGGATGGTTCCGTCTGCGAGCTCTGAGGCAAGCACGCCGTCTGTTACCATTCCGACCGGCGGGCAGTCCAGGATGACCAGATCATAGTAGTCTCTGACCTGCGTGATGAAGTCCTTCATGGAGGCAGACTGAATGAATTCTGCCGAGAATGGGATCCTTGTTCCTGCAAGCAGGATATCAAAGTTATCTGCATAATGAACCACGGCCTCGGAGAACTTGCACTGGCCGCTGACGACATCGGTGACGCCCTTGTCATTCTTGAGGTTCAGCTTCTTGTGCAGAGACGGAAGACGCAGGTCCAGATCAAGCACGAGCACGCGCTTGCCCATCTGGGAGAAGACAGCCGCCAGATTCAGCACGGTCGTGCTCTTGCCCTCCTGGGCAGTCGTGCTGATGACATTGATGACCTTGATGTTCTTGTCAACATCGCGGAGGATGATGTTCGTCCTGAGAATGCGGTATGCCTCTGCAGTCGCAGACTCCGGATCGATCATCGTCACCATGGTTGAGGTAGGTGTTGTTGTCATCTGAGTTCGTCGCCTCCAGCCTTATTCTTGCTCAGCATCTTGATCTCCGGAATGGTCCCGATGATCGGATAGCCGAGAACATCCTTGACGTCCTCTTCTGTCTTGAGCTTGGTATCGTGCATGGTCCTGAGGAAGACCCACAGGAAATCCAGCAGAAGCGCAATCAGGGCACCGATCGCCGTATTCTTGACGACGCTCGGCCCGGATGGCACCTGCGGGACCTTGGCGGTATTCAGTACCGTGACATTCTCGATCTGCATGATGTCAGAGATCTTAGCCATGAATACATTTACGACGTCATTGGCAAGATCTGCGCTCAGCTGAGGATCCTTGGTCGTGGCGGAGATGTTCATGACCTCGGTATTGTCTTCTGAGGAGATCTTGACGACGCTGTTATAGACTTTGTTGGTATAGCCCTTCTTGTCGAGGCTCAGGTCCTTGATGACGATATCGCTGATTGCCTCGGACTGCATGATCTGCGTGTAGGTGGAGGTCAGCTTCTGGGCAGTCTGCACTTCCGTATAGGAAATGGTCTGGTTGGCATTGTCATTCTTGGCAACAATGACAATCTTGGAGGAAGCAGTATACTGCTTCGGTATCAGCATGACTGTCCCGAAATAGGCAGCTGCTGAAAATACCAGCAATACCAGGAAAAGCTTCGGCCACATCTTCCCGGCAATTTCCATCATCCTTCCAAGATCGATGGTTACCTCATCATCCTGCTGCGGATTGCCATACTTCTCTGTCATTTCCCGTGAATCCTCCCATCAATGCTAGTCTTGCAGAAGCTCCCCTGTGAATTGATGCCGGCAGAAATTAGAATGAACCCTGCAGCGGATCATGCGCTTGTCTCTGGTACGGCTGTCATGCCTGCCTCACGGGCAGGACTGTCATCGATTATTTTACCATAACATGTGCGATATTCTACCTGCAGACTGTTGCATGTGGTGACTGATAAATGACTGTTCACACGCATCCGTGAAACAGTTTTCTTTTCTCTGCTCAGTCTACCTGCTTGGCAAGGACGATCTCGCGCAGCTCATCATGATCCCTGACGCAGGTCTGCAGCGTCAGCCAGTGGTCATCGATGGTAAGGCTCTCGCCGGTATCATAGAAGTCCGCATCCTTGACAGCAGCATAGTAGGTCTTGAAATACTGGGGATCATAGCTCGTATTGAAGTACATGAGCGTATCATCATCCATGATGTAGTAGTAGACATCGGTAATAAGGTAATTGCGTACCTCTCCATTGAGGGTCAGCGTAATATTCTTGTTCGCCTCGTAGTTCTCCTGCTGGTACAGCTTCTCCAGCGGCGTGAACATCTTGGTTGCATCATAGTACACGTAATGACCGTATATAATCAGATTCTGATCATCCAGATTGTTGCGGTAGTCCATGAAGGCAGCGCCCTGCGTGGTCTGCTGCAGATCCCAGGACTGATGGAGATACTTCTCATTATCCTGTCCCTGCACCACGTTCTCTACAACCAGGGAATCGCCTACTACAAGACTGCCTACATAGTCAGGATTGACAGCCTTGCGCTCTGCATAGTCCGGATCCGCGGAAGCTGACGCAGTCGGGGTCGCAGACGGTGCAGCGGTCGGTGTCGGAGCAGCGGCTGTCGCAGTTGCCTTGGGAGCAGCCTTTGCGCATCCATTCAGCAGAAGCACGCCTGCAATGCTCATCGTAAGCAGCAGTTTTCCGGTAAGTACTGTACCTAGTTTTCTCATGTCTCTATCCACCTCATATATGCATCATTATATGGTACCAGATTCAGAATCCAGAGTAATATGCTTTCCAAAAAGAAGGCATCGCCTCGCCCCACTGGGAAGGCAATGCCCTCTTTTTGAAAATGCCTGTCTGTGACTGTCAGGCATTTTCTGTATACTGTCTGCAGCAGGCAGTAGTTATGTTTCTGAATCAGCCGCGGTCAGCGGTGTTCGGTACGGAGTAGCCAGTCTTTGTTGTTGTGCTTGTCTCAGTGGAAGCGTTCCAAGTGTTTGTCGGTGTGCCAGCATCGCTGCCAGTAGCCTTGATAACAACGAACTTTCCAGCTGTGAGATCCAGGCCGGAAGCATCGCCAGTGATCTTGACAGTGCCATCGCCAGCAACGGCAGTGAGCAGAGCAGACTCGCCAGTGTCAGTAAGGAAATAGACTACAACTTCATCGCCAGCCTTGACGCCGGTCAGGTTGCCAATCGTTGTTCCCTTGACCTGAGTAGCATCGCCATCGAGTCCAAACATGGAAACTGCATTGAACTTGTACTGGCTGGGGCTGTGATGGAGCGTGGAAGCAGTCATGTTCAGTGTGTCGTCGATTTCAGCGACTTCATCGAACGTCAAGTTGTTGAATACCTGGAATACGGTATCATTCGTTGTAACAGCAGATGCTGCTACCTGGCTGTTATCTGTTGTAGGGTTGGTAGGAAGTTCTGTGCTTCCGAAGTAATCTTCAGCAAGAACAGGTAACGCTGTCCCGAATGCAAGTGCTGCACCGAGCAGTGCTGAAGCTAATACATGCTTTTTCATTTGCTTTCTCCTTCTAGAAAACTTTTCTTTGGTACTGCCGCAGTTTCGATGTTCAGTCAGCATCCGCTCTGTTCCATTCAGCTGATATGTAACAGAGTGCCTCATGAAGATACATGGAGCGCTTTCTCCCGCAGTTCATACAAGCTGAATCTCGCGAATTCAGCTGGCAGGTCACAGAACTGCAGCGGTTATCTGGCTGAAGCAATCGCCTTGTAGGATTTACCAGTTTGTAAATGATTGGTAGTTTATTCTCTCTGCAATCACATCGGAGGGTTCATTCTCAGTTCAGCAGTGTGCCGGGAATGAACAGAGGTAAACCAGAGGGAATCATTCAAATCTACTGTAAAACGACCAGATCCTGAATCTTTTCCCCAAGCAGAGACTTCATAGACTCATCCCTACTTTGTTAAAATTATATATCATAAATATACATTCAGTTAGTTTATTTCATGCAATTTGCGAACAATTTATTACATTTAGCATGCTTATTCATGAATATCGGAGGTTCCTACACTATTTCATAGCATTTTATATGTTCTATATAATGGCATTCATAAAAGATCTGCCTCACAGCCAATGACTTATGAGGCAGCCAGCAAAGGATCATATTATATTTCTATAACTGTGACTTAAAACGATACACATAGGGTACATAAAAATAAATGCTGTTTTGGAACTTTTAATACCCCATCGTCCAGTCAATTCTCACTGAGAAGAAGCTGAGGCAGACGGATCTGGTGTTACTTCCTGGTAATACAGTTTCAAGATAGCCTGCTTTCTGGAATCTTCATCCAAATAGTAGGCAACATGATTATTCTCTATCTTCGATTCTCCATCAATCGTGACGATTCCCAGGTTCTCGTACTTCTTCATCTTCATCAGGATGCTGACCATATCCGCGAATCCAATGCCGGAGGTCACATAATCCTGAGTATCATTCAGAACCTTGGTTAAGGTAGGAACATCAACCGTGCTCAGCTTCTGCAGCATTCCAGTCAGGTATTCTTTCTGCCTTGCCATACGGTTAAGATTTGTTTGATCCGCAATGTTCTTACGGCCTCCGATATAATTCACTGCTTGTTTTCCAGTTAATGTTATCGTCTGCCCTTGTACTAACGTGGGATCCACCTTGGAGAAATCATCATGCACTGTAACGGTTACTCCGCCGATATCATCATTAACAGTAGCAATGCCATCATAATTGAGCGACAAATATCCATCAATATAACGGTTATCCAGCATGCCAGAGACTGCATTAACCGCATTGACACAGCTCACCTTATTGCCATCTCCATAGGCATGTGCAAGGCAAATCTGCTCTTTCTGTGTATCTACGACGCTGCCATCTATACCAAGTATTGGTACTTCCACCATACTGTCACGGTTGATCTGCAGCAGCTGCCAAGTCTTGTTGATATCATCCATCACCAGGAGAAGCTGTACATCTGCCTGACCTCCCTGATTATAGATATCACCTGCCTTACTGCTATCCATGGTATCAATTCCCATAAACAAATAGGAATGGACATTAGGCTTTATTTTATACTTTAACCCATTATAAGAATAAGTCTCTACTGCGGGTGTGGCACTTGCATTGATAGTGGCAGCTGAATGACCATCAGATTTAAAATACTGGTTATAAATACGGAAGCCAGCAATCGCCAGAGACGCCACAATTATCAGAAAAAGAACATATTTGACGTTCTTCTTCAGCTTTCTTTTCTTTTTCATATTTTGTCCATTCCAGGATATTTTTAAATTTGAAAAAATCTGTAATTATTTTTCAAAGTAAATCCAATAGTTATCTAGTGTTTTTTGTTTTTTACAATTTTGTCAAATTCTCAACACTTATAATAGATTTTATACCATTCAGCGAATTTTCTAAGTCCTGTACGCAAATCAACAGTTGGCTTATATCCAAAATCTCGTTCCAGTGCTTCAGTGTCAGCATATGTAACTAGTACATCACCCGGCTGCATCGCCACTAATTCTTTATGTGCATCAAAATCAAAAGCATCTGGTAATACATGTGCTCTAACAAGTTCCTCCTGAAGGATATTTACGAAATCCAGAAGATTCTCAGGTCTTCCGCCACCGATGTTATAAATCGAATATGGAGGAATTGGCAAGCCATCATCTCCTTTAGCTTCTGCAGGAGCACCCTGCATAACTCTTACTATGCCTTCTACAATATCATCCACATAGGTAAAGTCTCTTTTGCAATTACCGTAATTGAATATTTTAATTTTTTCACCAGATCTTAGCTTATTCGTGAATCCAAAATATGCCATATCAGGTCGTCCTGCAGGACCATATACAGTAAAGAATCTCAATCCAGTTGAAGGGATATTGTAGAGTTTACTGTAAGCATATGCCATCAGTTCATTTGACTTTTTTGTTGCTGCATACAGAGATACAGGATTATCAACCTTATCATCAGTACTAAATGGGACCTTTGTATTGCCGCCATAAACCGATGAGGAAGATGCATATATAAGATGTTCAACTGGATATTTTCTACATGCTTCAAGAATATTATAAAAGCCGATAAGGTTCGAATGGATATAATCATCAGGATGGCTGATACTCCACCTAACTCCTGCCTGAGCAGCAAGGTTTACTACCACAGATGGATGGTAGGTAGAGAAAATTGACTCTATTGCTTCCTTGTTTGCGATATCCGCTTGAATGAAATGCCAAGATGAGCCAGACTCTTTCTCTGCTACAGAGATTGCCTCCAGTCTCCAGCTTTTTATGTTTACATCGTAATAATCATTTAGATTATCAATGCCGATAATTGTGCATGAGGAATAATCCTTTAGCAGTCTCAGGACCAAATTTGCCCCAATAAAACCAGCGGCTCCTGTCACTAATATTGTTTTACTTAATAATTCAACCTTTGTTTTCATATCTATGCCCTACAGTCCCTTCAAATTGTCTAATAAAAATACAGATAATACATAAATTATATGTATTATCAAATGATTAAATTTTACATTGTTGTTTTGCTATCAATTAGTTATTTCCAAAGAGATCTCGAGTATAGATCTTATCCTTTACATCTTCCAGTTCCTTATTCATACGGTTGCAGACTATCACATCTGATTGGTCCTTAAACCTATTGAGATCATTAACTACAGTACTTCCAAAAAAGGTACTACCATCTTCAAGTGTTGGCTCAAAGATAATACATACTGCACCCTTTGCCTTAACTCTCTTCATGACACCTTGGATTGCAGATGCTCTGAAGTTATCAGAGTTGCTCTTCATGGTTAAGCGATAGACTCCAATCGTTACCTTCTTCTCTTCTGACGACTTATAGGAACTGTTCGCATCATAGTATCCAGCCTTCTTCAGAATCTGATCGGACACAAAGTCCTTTCGGGTACGATTGGATTCTACAATTGCCTGAATCAGATTCTCAGGAACATCTTGATAATTCGCAAGTAGTTGCTTAGTATCCTTAGGTAAACAATATCCTCCATATCCAAGAGAAGGATTATTATAAAAATCTCCTATACGAGGATCCAAGCATACCCCTTGAATAATAGACTTGGTATTCAACTTCTTCGTCTCTGCATATGTATCTAGTTCATTAAAGTAAGCAACTCTAAGAGCAAGATAGGTATTGGCAAACAATTTAACTGCCTCGGCTTCTGTAAAACCCATGAATAAAGTAGGAATATTTTCCTTTACTGCACCTTGTTGAAGAAGAGATGCAAAGGTATGTGCCGCCTTAACTAGAAACTCATCATTTTCATCTGTGCCAACTACAATTCTGGAAGGATATAGATTGTCATAAAGAGCTTTGGACTCTCTCAAGAACTCAGGAGCAAACAAAATATTCTTGGCGAGATCTCCAAATCTTTCTGAGTAATGTGTACGGATCTTACAGGTATAGCCAACTGGAATAGTAGATTTGATTACAATTATTGGAAATGCTTCTCTACACTTGCCAAGATTTGATTCAAATACTATATCAATAGCTGCTTCAACTGCACTGGTATCAAAGAAATTTTTCTTAGAATCATAGTTAGTCGGAGTGGCAATAATGACAAAGTCTGCATTGGAATATGCACTTTCCCCATCAAGTGTAGCTGTAAGATCTAGGTTCACTTTCTCATAATGAGATCCCTTACCGGCAAGAAACCTTTCGATATACTCATCTTGAATCGGGCTGATGCCATGGTCGATTTTATCGACCTTATCTTCAATGATATCTACTGCAGTAACTTGATTGTGTTGTGCCAAAAGTGTTGCCAGTGAAAGACCTACATATCCAGTGCCAGCAACTGCAATCTTGAATTTCCGAAATGCATTCATTTGCTTATATCTCCTTTATAATTTTGTCTATATCTTTCTCGAGTTTTCGAAAATTGTTTATGTGCCTTATTAATCATCAAGCCTAGAAATGATACGTTTTCGCTTTATGCAAATGTGGCACAGACTCATCACATAAATCCTCAAAATCAAGCCTTAATATTACTTTTTAATACAAAAAAACATTTCTATATTATTGCAAAAATATAAAAATGTTTATTTATTCTAATTTATTGCAATTTGTTTACCGTTAAATTTCAATCTTTACAAATTCCATAGTGATATTTATTTTATATTAATCAAAGATTGTGGAAGATTTTATTGCAGATTTATCTAGTCGAAAACCACTTTGTTTTTGTGATAAATGGCATAAGTATTTTTTATAGAATAATTGTTAACTCTTTTTATAGCATAATTGTACTCATTAAAAACTTACACTAAATTATCATAAGTATGTTACTTTACTTCATGATTTTTATAGCATTATTTTTACTATGATTTTCAATTATAATAGTATTCATGTTTAATGCTATTACAGCACTTTGAATTTTCAAAGGTCATGATATACAACTACTAAACCCTTTGATTTAACCTACGATTTTTTTATGGAAAGGTGTTTCAAATAATCTGTCAAAAACAAAAGTCCACATAGTGTATATGATAAAGCTGAAGCTATTGCTGCACCTACACCATTATATTTTGGAATCAATTCCCAGTTAGCAAAAATATTAAGCACAGCTGAAAGAGCTAAAAATACAACTGCTTTTGTCTGTTTTCCATGTGATATATATACGGGTTGTAATATCTTGAAAAAAATCATAGAAATACTACCAATTACTAATATTAGAGTAATATTATAAGAAGGTAAATAATCGGATCCATAAAATAATTCTATTACATATTTTCCAAAAAAGACGAAACAAACAAATACAATTACTAGTGCAATTATTGATACAACAATCGAATTTAAGACAGTTCTTTTTGAAAAGTCCTTTTTGGTGGAATCTCCAAATAGTACTTCTTTAAATGCATCAGGAATTAGTAAAAACATACTAGAAAAATTTACACCGACACTATATATACCAACGTAATAAGAGGATGACATTTTTCGTAACATTATCGTATCTATAGAATAATTAATGCTAATCAGTAGTACAACCATCATCGTAATGAATCCTATTCGATATATCTGTTTTAGTTCAACAAATTTAAATGATTTAATAGCAGGTTTCAATCTATAAGCAACGGCTAATATTATAACTGTTGAAATATCATTTAATGCATAAAGCATTAGCACAAATGGTAATGTACATTTCCCGCAAAAATATGCAATAGCTAGAGCAATAACGTATAATACATTAATTATTGAGATTATTATGTTTCGTTTTATGCTATCTTCTATCACCGAAATCATTGAAATAATTGATTTCATTACAGCAATTGATGTCATAAAAAATATAATATTACCATAATCCATTTTTATAACTTTAACTAATAATGTTCCAATTATTAGTGTCCCTACACCATGAATTAGTGCCAGAGTAATAAAAGTTCCTCGAATTCTTTCGCCTTTTGATCTTTTAAAAGTTGAATAGGTCTGCCCTAATCCAAAATCAAAAAATATATATAGCATTTCTATCATTCGAGTAATGTATGAGTACTCACCCTTGTTGCTTACCCCTAAACCTCTATTAATAAATATTGTAATTAGAAAAGTAGTGGCGATTACACACACTTTGCAAATTATTGCTATCCAATATTTCTTATCTAATTTCAGTATATTGATTTCCTCCAATTTTCATTCATATCAATCAATAACAAAGATACAAAAGCAGAATAATATGTGATTTATATTATTCGAATAATCTAAGTAAAAATACTATAAAATACGTAAGAAACAGCCAAATAATAGAACTCTTTTTACTAAATAGACAAATTTTTTTCACATATAATTAATATTTCACAATTTAATTATATTAAAATCATATCTCACGATTTCTATTTCTTTTTGATGATTTTTCTAAACAATATAGTATTAGTACAATAAAGCCTATTTGTTTCAGTAATGCAGAAAAAATAATACCAAGATCTCCTCTAATAGAATAGATAGTTACTGAAACCAAATAAATATAGCTGCACAAGCAATATATATTTTTTAATGCTTTCCTGTAAAAACATTTAACTATTAATGACATAACTACAAATACAGTAATTATACCTAATATTCCTCCAATAACATATCCTTCACCAACGAGACTAAAACCATATTGTGTGGTACTACCTTTAAAGAATGTATTTGTAAACCAAGATGAAGGACTTGGTATATTTGAATCGAATGCGCTTATAACATCAATCAATAATTGTTTATACCCTAATACTCCTTCAGTATTCTCTGAATGATTTATTACTATTTGAAGATTGCTTGCTGCAGACTCGAATTCACCTGCGAAAATTAGATATAATAAGTTTTTTGAATTATAAACAAATAATGTTCCTCTTAAAAAATAGTATTTAAAAATTGTCGATAATGGTAATAATGCTCCTAAGCTGGGAACAACAATTAACAAATGATGAAATTTTAGAATATTAAAAAACCAAAGAAGAAGCACTGTCACAAGTAAAAACCTAAATACAAAATCTCTTTCTCCAGAAAATAATGTTATTAAAAGTAATGAAATACCAACAATGAAGATATGTTTAAATGGAATTTTTTGTGTTTTAGCAAAGTATGAAATAAATAAATATGAATATAATAAAGTAACAATTAAAGGAACTTTAAATATCATATTTAGAAAAATATCTCCAGATGAGTATATCTCATCTTTCCCCGAAAAACCCATCTTTTTAATATAAAAAACCGTTCCCATTAGTGTTATCACCAAGAATGCATATAATAATTTGTTCAGTAATCCAATATCAACTTGAAACCTTGAAATATCATTACTTGTAATTTTTGGTATTCGCTTAGGAGTTATTATTATCAAATACACAAATAATCCTATTAGTTGGTAAATAAGAATTTCTTTACTATATGAAGTTCTATTTGTAAATCCGGTGACAAAATGAAGAGCAGACGTAACTGGAAACGAAATACTATAAATCGAAAAAAAAGCTGAAAACCATGTGTATGGATGAAATAAATCACCATTGACCGAAAATATCGCTTCAATAGGAAGAATTAAAAACAAAAGAACATTTATAATAGTATTATTACAAACATTTATAGACAAAATAGTAACCACAAACGAAAGTATAAATAATACATATACCCTCAAATATTTTACATTAATTTTTATCATTCTTTCTATCCAGAATCCTTCTTATAAATATTTGTAAATACCTATAAATGCAATTCCACGAAATACATACAAGTTAATATCAGTCTATTTTTACATACCTTTATGAATGCCTAGAAATTTTGTACTCTTCAAAATGTACTTCTTTTACAACAACTAAATATTGAAATATTTTTTATAATTAATTAGGCAATTAGCAATTCCGTGGATAAAACATCTCCTCATGTACAATAAGAGATGTCAAATTCAGGAACACTTAAGCAGCTATTCGGCTTTATGTTTGGCGACATTCCTTGTCGAATGGCAGCTCTAGTGAGCAGAGGAATGTTGTATATCATCAGAGGGGTTCCTTCATGGAACAAGTCTGTGCGCTTTCAAGTGCAGACTTTCTTTTGCTCCAGTAAGTTGATAAGTACAGAGAAAATCAAGAAAGATATGTATTCTCAACTTTGGAAGAAACCGCTGAAGATTACGGCATACCAGTTATATTTCCAGAGTGCGGAAGTACTGAATGCCGCAAGGACGGTAAGGTGGGATATTTAATTCATAGATATTTCTGTGGTGACTGTGGAAAAAGGTAAAAATTCTTACAGACACAATTTTCAATTTCACAAATCTACTATTTGATATTTTGATGAGATACATCACATGCATGCTTTACTATTCTTCGCTGGCGTTGGTAGAGGATATTTGCAATATGTCGCATTCAACCGCGTTTCTATAGAGACACAATATATTGCCAATGTGAACGGCTATCAATATCATTTCAAGTTATGAAATAGATTATAGATAGATGAGAAATATATCGATGACAGCACAATCATGCATTAGTTCGGTAGGAAGCGTAAGCGTGGCTTATCCAAAGATAAGGTGTGTATCGTGGTAGTCATAGATATTTGCAAGAAATGATTGCAATACGCTGCGAGAATGGAAAACCAACATCTATTCGAACCAAAGAAGCACTTCGAACGCACATTGAACCAGGATGTACGATTTGACATGATGACGAGCATTCGCATACAGTGCTGTACAAAATCTTGGAATACAAATAAGAACATTTCAAAGCAAATACAAAAGACTGGTTTACATGACTCAGATATGGCTGGTAAACAATCTGTGTGGACGGCTCAAATATTTTTATTCAAATCAATTGTGATAAAGCTAAAGCACTTACATTTATATTTGAACTGTTCTTTATTTCTCTTCAGATTAAAGAGAGAGCAAGATAAATATCCAGATACCACGCGTGTAGTTCAACATTTATTACTATCAAATACAAGTTTTACTAGGAGTCAGGCGTTTTTTATCCCCAGAATTGTTTATCCCTATTATTTTTATATTACATAAATCTCATTGTTTTAATATGAAGTTGATACAGGTGAATTAATTAATTGCTCTAAGTTAATATACTCGTTATAGTATAAAGTGTCATTGCTAATCTGATTATTCTTTGTATAATGCCGAACCACAACCTCATTATCAAGATTACCATGGTATCGAGAAGTCAGTAAAACTTTTTTTTGAAAGGGCATCTCATTAAAAGCTTCTAAATGTTTATCAGTGCATAAATTCATCTCACTAATTTTTACTATCAGATTATTCAAATTTACTCTTTTTGTCCTGCGATTCCATTTTTCAATAGCTTCCTGTTTTTTATGATAGTGCAAAAGAACTACTTCAATATCGTTTCCAATAAGGCCAACAAGAACATCTTGCTGCTGTTTGCGAAATAATTCTTTTGAATATTTTGATTCTCTTGCTGAGATAATAGAAAACGGTTTATGCAAATTATTTTCTAAGTCACTCAGAAATCGTATGTATTCTTCCATGTAAAAATACATTCCAACCGTAGGTGAACTATAAGGCAATCCATATCTTCTATAAACAGAGCCGCCCCAACAATTATTTGAAATTATCGAAAAATCTGTGTTATTCAACCTACTTCTTCTGTATTCCGCAAATAGTTTGTTACTAAGTTTTTCATATCCAACAACCAATTTGTCTACTGTAAATCTCCTAAAAGCTGTTTGTTCCATTATCTTATAGTCCCTTCAAATTACTGTAGATTTCTCGAAAATAATCACTTCGTCTCTTATCTAGTACATCCTCTAAATATTCCTTACTATGTTCAAAATTTTCTTTGGCATATTTTGACATATCATTTTGTACCATGTGCAGTATTGCATCAGTCACAGAATCAGTTGATGAGCGTTCAAAAATACACTCGTTAGCTAAGAGTTCCGGTATACCAGCTGTTTTAGCACCTAAACAAGGACAAGCTCTACTCATTGCCTCTATAACTGCTCTTGGAAGTCCCTCCTGCAAACTAGGCTGAATATAAATATCCACTTTATCTATTTGTCGAAAAACTTCATCTAATGTCAAAACACCAAGGAAAACCAATTGGTCTTCTACACCTGCTTTCCGCGCTTCTTTATTTAAAATATCATGTTTACCATCACCAACAAGATAATATACAACTCTAATTCCCTGTTTTTTCAATTTACCCATTGAACGAACAACAAAGCGGTGCCCTTTAGACAATAAATCTACCGTTGCTGTTGTCATTAAAGTAATTTCTTTGTCTCCAATACTTCGTTTTGCGATTTTTTCCAATCTTGTCGCTAACACTTGATTATCAATACTTTTTAACTCAACATTCGATGCATTTATACTTTTATTTTTGCAAGGATATCTACTTTGCAAGTAATTTTCAGTTACGTAAACTGCATAATTCGCATTATAAGTAATCTCTTTCATCTTATTATGCATATATCTTGCTATCAGTTTACCAGATAACCCATGATTCCAATAAGGATCCCATCCATCACACATTATTTCAGCTAATACTTGTTTTCCCATTTTTTTTGCAATATCAGCTGAACGATAGGCTATGATGGATGGCATCCTACATATAACTAATGAACATTCTCCAATTTTCTCCCGTATTACGGTATCATTATTCCCTATAAGGGTAAATAAAAGACTATCAATTGAAATTGTATCTTCTATAAAATCTGCTTTGTATAAATCTGGTTCCAACTTAGCTATTGATATGTATCTTGAGCATAGTACAATTCTTCCAAATGCTTCTGAATACCTTTTGTATATTGTAAATGCTCTACGTGAAAGATAATACTCTCCTTTATAGATATGACATCGAAATTCCGAAGCTATAAAAATCTTCATCATTGCCACCTCAAATTAATTCTTATTATGTTTTATTATTCTTTCAATTTCTTCAAGATAAGTATCTGTAACAATTTTTCTATCAAACTCCCTTTCCATTTTTTCACGTGCCTTTATTCCCATTTCGGCTTTTTTTTCGTGTGATAATTTAATGAATATGTTCACTTTTTCAACAAGATCATTGATATCTTTACAATTAAAAGTATAACCGGTCACGCCATTATCTATTCCATCCATGACGCCAGGAATATTTGAACCAATGCATACTCTACCAGAAGCACTATATTCAAGAACAACATTAGTCATACCTTCATAGTAACTTGGATGAATCACTGCATGAGCTTTTGCTATTGCAGGTTTCATATCCATAAGTATTCCGCCATATTCTAAATAGCCTTTTGAAATTCCCTCATTTATCTTCTTTCTATATTGATCATCATCGTAATCACCATAAATTATAAACTTTGTATTCGGATAAATCGCATGAACTCTTTTAGCACACTCAATGTACTCAGTTATGCCTTTAATTCCGACAATTCTCCCAACAAAATTAAAAACAATTTCACTGTCATCCACTGGGTATGACTGATATGTAAACTCATTCAGATTTACACCAGAACCAGGAATATCTTTGTATCGAACCTTATACTTTAATAGTTTGTTTATATAATCTCTCTCTTGTTTATTCTGATACATTATACAAGTAGCGTTTCTGAACCCTTCTTTATAAAGAAAATTCAAGACTATATCTAACCAAAATGGATATGTTGAGGTATCCATTAGTCCAGCATTATTTACAATATAAGGGTATTTTTTGCCGCATGCAATTCCACCATATATAGAACATTTGCCTGTATAAGTAAGAACTACATCGGGTTTGATTTTTTGTAATATTTTTTTATAAAATACGATTTGTTGGAAATCCTTAATTGGATTAGTCCCACGTCTATCTATTTTTAAATTGATAAATCTGCATCCTGCAGCAATGAAAATATCTAGTTTCTTGCCATATGGACACACTAAATAAACTTGATATTTTTCTTTAAGCATTTCGAAAATCAACTCACGTCTAAAATTATAAAAATTATTGTCTTTAGGTGATATCATTAAGATTTTAACCATAGTAAATGTACCTCAAGGATCAAATTATATAGAAAATTTTGGCTAAAAATACTCTTATCCAAGCTTGTCCCAATTTTTAACACAAATTTTCCAAGGCTCAATATCATCTGAATTAAAATAATATCCGCAATTAGCCAATTTGAAGTCAACTAACCATTGAGCAAGATCAATCTTACCTTCTTTTACTCTTTTTGCATAATCTATAGGTTCAACCATTGCAGTAAACCCATCTGGCACCTTTCGATAAATATCCTTATGCATCACTCCATCAATCATTCCATCTGCCCACAACATAGGTAATGGCATGCCAGCTACTGTAGAAGCGTAACTCCAAGTGCTGTTTCTAAAATTGAATTCCAAAAAATATAAACTATCATCCTGATCCACAAGAAATTCAATTTCAAAAATGCCTTCATAGCCAATTTCTTCCATCATTGCATTAAGCTTCTTTCCAAGATCAATATCATCGAAGTTTTTGCAATACATAAATGGACTATAATATCCTTTTATAACATATTGATAGTTAGATTGAATGGATCCAAAAAAATCCTTTCCGTGATTTGCGCAGAAACCCTCAATTGCCATTTCTGTCTTTTTATTAATGAACCTCTGGACTAAGATCTCTGGGCTTTCAATATTGTCATATGCTGTTTTTAGTTCTTCAGCGTTTTCACAGATATGAACATCGGCCTTCCATGCACCAGAATTGGGAGAAATTGCTTTTGTGATAATTGGATATTCAAGATCATCAGGAACTTCACCATGCATGAGAACTCTCGATTTCAGGACAGGAACGCCATGCTTTACTGCAAGATCAAGTATCTTCTTCTTATCCATGAACTCATTGATTCTGCCGTTTTTACCAGCATTATAAAAAAGAAATCTATCTTTCAGAGAATTATACTGTTGATCTAAAAATCCGATGGTCTTATCATCCGAGCAAAAAATCAGTGGTTTCTCTTCTGATTCATATACATCCCCGAATTCCTTAATCAAAACATCATACCCTTCTTCTACTGATTCTACAGGAAAGCATTTTGAAATGTACTTACTTGCAGAAGCGACTCTCACTCTGCCATTAACAGCAATATAAACCGGATTTACTCCTGCCTCTCCTAAACTCCTAATAATTCCAAGAGGATTATAATGTTCAATTGCAAATACAATACATAGATGATTTCTATACTTATTATTCATAATTGTCTCCTCTTTCATCGATACAATATAATCTCATGACTATTTACCAGCAAAATGCTGATCTGTTTCTTCGTGATAAACATTTTTCCCCGAAATGACTGTTTGAATTATTCGAATAAATGTTATGAAATCATTTATAAACGTGATATGTTCGGTGTACTTTGCATCCATTTCAAATTGAAGATCTCGTTCAGCAGCTCTGTCAATTACATCTACAGTACAGAACAATCCAGGAAGAACAGAATATCTTTTCTCATATTCTTTATTTCCCTGATATGGCTCAAATTCAACTGGGAGAATAGGTCGAGGACCAATAATTGCCATATCACCTTTAATGATATTTAGCATCTGTGGCAGCTCATCAAGACTTGTTCGTCGCAGAACAGCTCCCACTTTTGTGATTCTTACATCGTCTGAGCGCTTTGCAACGCCTCCCATTTCGTATGCATGTACACACATTGTCCGGAACTTATATATGGTAAATACTTTCTCATCTTTTCCCAGTCTCTTTTGCTTAAACAACGCAGGCCCATTGCTGTCAAGTTTAATAAGAATCGCAATGATCAACATTGGAATAGTGCAGATAATAAGACCTAGCAGAGAAAGGAAACAATCTATTATTCTCTTTCCAAATATCTGATACATACTATCTCCTTAGCCCCTAATTATTAATTGATTCGGACAAGAATCATCAGCTGTTGAATTCTTGTATGAAATATGTGCAACAGCATATGCCGAATTGGAGAATCAAGACATTAACTATTTTTATTCGCAATTAATAATCGAATATCATTAATGATCATGAAAACAATCAAAGCAAATCCAAGGTAGCCATTAAGACCGTAAAGAACATTCAGCAATCCTTTATAGGGGAAGAAACATGCTGCTACGCAGCCGACTATTCCGCCGATCACCGTGTAGATCTTGTATTTCTTTGTTCCTTCTTCCGATACTTTTCGAATTCCTGTCCATAAAAGAGGTATAGCGGTTGTATAGATCCCACAAAAGATAATCAATGCAAAGACTGCAGCAATTGCCGGATGAATGGATGAAGCTAGCACAAGAGCAGGAATGCCAACATTCCACGTAGAATCAATGTTAGCAATCAAGGCAATGCAGCATACTGCTGTCGCGCCGAAAATTGCAAGAGCAGAAATCAGCATGCCTGCATTAACTTCCTTCAGCTTATTCTTTGCCCCGATCTCACTTAAAAAAGAAGCAAACCACAAAATCACAAATCCGCCATATGAGGCTCCGGAAGCAATTGGGTTATTATTACCAACCTGTGTAATTTGATATTTACCACTATCCACAGTGGCAAGACCATTTGCATAGTTTCCAATATTTGCGACTGCTGTTACCGAAGCTATAATAAGTATAAAAAAAATAATAATTGGCCCTAGTTTATTTAGTACATTAAGAATGCCATCAAGACCGAATAAGGTTGCAACAATGACTAGTACAGTAAGTATAACTGCTCCTATTCCATTAGGAAACCCCCATTGTTCCATTGCAGTTGAATTTGCTCCGCCACACATGACAATGAAACACATGTAGCAAAAAAACGCCGAAAAATAATCATAGAATGCACCAATATACTTGCCGCAATAAACTTTATATACATTTCCACCTCTAGCTAAATGAAGACGATTTCCATTACAAGCAAATGATAGATTTGTATAAATATAAATTGATGCAGAAACAAGAATGACAATCCAAAAACGCGATCCATATGATGCATCATACTGCATCAATTCCTGCATCGTAGAAAAACCTGCTCCAATATAAAATGCAATGCAAGAACCGCAAAAACCGAACATACGTTTTGTTGAAAATTTTTCCATTCAATTTTCCCCTTTGTGTATCTAGATTTTATGTTAAAAAATCCGAATCTGAAAGTTGTGGTTTTCACAATTGGTTAAATCAATCAGTAGCCCGTAATTTTCTGCAATGTAAATATAGTATACTGGCCCAAAAACATATGTCATTTATTATACATCAAAACGTTTTAATCGATTGTCCTATAGTTAATTAAAGATTCATTCTATAAAATTTCCATGCAATTACAAATACTTGAATTTTAGATTTATTATTTGATTTGTACTTACTGCATTATGTCAAATACTTTTTCAAATGCTTCTGCATAATTTAATCCAGACTGACATCCGCGATATGCTGCGAGTCCTTCATATGCTTCAACTGATCTTGGATGTGGATATGGACGCATTACTCCTTTGTACGCCTTTAGTGCTTTGATTTTGATTCCAATTCCTTCTTTGCCAATTTCCACGAAATAATTAGGCCTAAAAGGAACTGAAGAAGAATCTAATGACCACTCTGTAGACGAGGGCGTTTCCATATACATTAAAAGTTTCAATTTGTAAGATACTTCTTTTCTTTGAAATAACCTACACGCTGCCTGAACTGCAAAACTAGTCATTCTATGATCATCATTGGTATCTGTTGGATGATGAGTAATAATTGCCTCTGCACGAAAATCATCAATACAGGATTCTACAAATTGAACCAATTCCAAATGTGGTACAGTATTCATTTTGATATTTGGAAAATCACTATGATAGACTTTTGTTACGCCAAGAATTTTCATAGCTTCTTGCTCATCAGCATATAGAGTAGATGATAGATTTCTTCTAGCTTCAGCATTACTTACCATAATTGCTACAGCGACATTATGTCCTTCAGTAACAAGTTTATGTATGGTTCCACCTGCTGCATTAGATTCATCATCCGGATGAGCAACCACGAATAAATAGTTCATGACAGTTATCTCCTATTTAACATAATGTATAACAGTATTATTTCACAATTATTAGCATTTTTATTTCAGTATAATTATTGAATTGATGTTCCGATTGTTGAACTTTTGCAATTCAATTTGTGTTACTCCAATATACAAGCATATAATTTACTGCTACTACAACCTTCTCATTGGTTATCTGTGTACAATAATCACCTCAGTTACTGAATTACAAATTCACACATAACACAACATTGAAATATACTCTCATAAGTATAATCATCACTATAACAATATTCTACCTGATGTTTGCCATCATTAATACGCAAATGCCGTATGGATGTATCATCCATACGGTCATTTGCTTATAGATTCATGATGATACAGTCTGGGACTGCTGAGCCAGATTGAAGTTATAGGCATCGGTCTTGGACATGACAACTTCCTGATTGCCCATATCCGGATGATAGGTAGGCACCACTTCTGCTACCAGCTCCTTGATATGACCGGATTCACTGGCACTGGCACGGTCCAGCTTCTGCAGCTGCTCTTCAAAGACGCGGTCATCCATCTGGATTGGCTCTCCGATATGAATCAGCTTATTAGGAGTCTCCTTGAGTCCCTCCTCTGACATGAGCATCTCTTCATAGAGCTTCTCTCCCGGACGCAGACCGGTATATACGATCTTGATATCCACATCCGGAACATAGCCGGACAGACGGATCAGGTTTCTGGCCATATCATCAATGCGGACTGGATCCCCCATATCCAGGACGAAGATCTCTCCGCCCTTTGCATAATAGGATGCCTGAAGCACCAGAGATACTGCCTCCGGAATGGTCATGAAGTAGCGGATGATATTCTTGTCGGTAACAGTGACAGGTCCGCCTGCTGCGATCTGCTCCTTGAAAAGAGGAATGACAGATCCGTTGGAGCCAAGGACATTGCCGAAGCGCACTGCCACAAATTCCGTATGAGAAGGAATCACGCCATCCTTTGCAAGTGCTCTTGCATTGACCAGAGACTTGCGGTTCATCATCTGAACTACCATCTCGCAGAGACGCTTCGAGGCACCCATGATATTGGTAGGATTGACTGCCTTGTCAGTGCTGATCAGGACAAAGCGATGGACATTGTTCTTGATTGCGGCAACAGCCAGGTTATAGGTGCCCATGACGTTGTTCTTGATTGCCTCGTTAGGGCTGTCTTCCATGAGCGGTACATGCTTGTGCGCTGCCGCATGATAGATGATCTCCGGCTGGTACTTCTTCATGATCCAGTTGACTCTGGAGGAGTTGCGCACAGAGCCAATCAGGGTAACGAGATTCAGCTTGTCTCCATACTTGCGCTTGAGCTCCATCTGGATCTCATAGGCATTATTCTCGTAGATATCGAAGATGATGAGCATCTTCGGTCCATCCTTTGCAATCTGGCGGCAGAGCTCAGAGCCGATAGAGCCTCCGCCTCCGGTAACCATGACAACCTTGCCATGCACGAAGGAATGCACTTCATCCAGATTGACCTTTACCTGCTCTCTGCCAAGCAGATCCTCGATCTGTACATCCTTCAGCTTGGAAACACTCACTGCGCCATCTACCAGCTGGTAGATGCCAGGGATAGCCCGAACCTTACAGCCGGTATTGCTGCAGATCTTCAGGATCTCTTTGCGCTCTACTGCAGTGGCAGAGGGAATCGCATAGATGATCTGAGTAATATGGTACTTCTTCGCGGCATCCACGATCATGTTCCGGTTGCCTACAATCGGAATGCCATTCAGGTATCTGCCCTTCTTGATCGGATTGTCATCAATGATGCAGCAGACCTTCAGGCTGAGATGAGAGCTCATGATCAGCTCACTGATAATGGTGCGGGCCGCCGACCCTGCACCGATGACCATGACACGCTCATCGTAATGCTCTGCCTTCTGCTGAACCATGCGCTTGACGGCACGGATGAAATACAAGGAGAATCTGAGTGCGGTAGTCAGCGTAAAGCCAAGCACTGCGCCGACGATCCAGAAACCGATCGGCATGCGGATGCCGGTGAAGAAGTAAAGCAGTGCTACTGCCGCCTGATCCACGGCCCAGGCTTCCACCATCCTGCCAAGCTCTGACATGGACGCAAACCGCCAGATGGAATGATAGAGATGGAAGTACCAGAAGATGCAGATCGCGATCACGATATAGGGAACAATCAGGGTATTAAATCCTGCTACGTACTGCTTTCCGATATGGCTGAAGACAAAGTCAAACCGCATCAGCAATGCCACATAGTAGGAGAACGCAATCAGGATGGCATCGAAGACCATGATGATGAGGACATGAACCACCCATCGATTGCTGCCGGAAGAAGAATAGTCCGGATGCTCAAAATCCTTTTCCAGGCTGTTATTCTGATTATTCTTATTTTTTCTGTTCTTATCGTCAGACATAATTTATGATCTTTTTCCCCTGCATAAAAAAGCTTCGATCTAAGTCGAAGCCTGTGTCATGAATCTGCTGTATGTATTTTCTGTACGATCTCCAGTGCAACCTTAACCTGCACTTCCCTGGTGCATAGATCCAGGGACAGCGTGGCCTGCCGCTTGTGGCGGTCGATGTGAATGATCCTGCTCTCGTATCCTTTCAGAGGACCATCCATGATAACTACCATGTCATTCTCGATGATGCCTCTGGAAGCCTTCAGCACCCTGTCCTGATTCAGAAGATGCTCCAGCGTAGCCTGCTCATCCTCGGTAAGAGCCGGCGTTCCTTCCGTGTCATACCGCAGCTCGCGGACAATGCCCGTCTTGCGGCTGCGCATCTGCTGAATCACATCATGGAACTCTGACTGCGAAAGATCCGAGGAGATGAAGAGATAGCCGGGAAACATCGGCTTGATGAGAATCTGGGTCAGGCCTGCATTGCGGTGAATGACTTCCTTCCGGGGAATAAAGCAGTCCAGGCTCTCTTCCTGGTTCAGGAAGGAGCAGATGCTGTCTTCCATGCCTGTTCTTACGAACAGGACATACCAGCACTCCCGATCTGTCATGATGCAAGTCGCTTTCTGCTGTCGCTCATGCCGGTCTGCTTCCTTTCTCCGTGCTTCTCCGGGTATTAAAAAGGCGAATAGATCATGCTACCCGCCAGTGCAGATCCTCTCGTGAAGGACTTGAGGAATAAGGCCTGCTTTCCTCAAAGACTATCCTTCATTTCCGAATGGTCATTCAGATGCGCAGATACACTCCCTCCCTTTAAAAAGGTACGGTCGAAGTATATCCCTGACTCCTCTCCAAGATGCCTGGCAATCATTGAAGTGACATCAGATCCCTGTGTCCTTCCAGCGCTGCAGATTGCTCTGCAGAACAGGAAGGCCGGCGTATGAATCCCCGTTTCTGCCAAACCTGTCTGATACCCTGTCGTTAATGCCATGCCCTGCTGGATTTCTCCAGCAAAGCGCCCCAAGAAGCAGTCCCTCATTTCCTGTCTGAATACTCATTTCAGATAAATGAAAATCGGGTGCCTTTATTGCACCTTGTTATTATACTACAGAACGGACGATATCTGCCCCCGGTTCAGGGCGCTGAATGCATAAAAACATGAAAAGATTACACTGACTGTCCGCAGTTGACGCCTTCTTCTCATCCCTTCTGCATCAGGAAGATGCAAAGTATGAGATATGAACGGTTATTTCTCAGGATTCTGTTTTAAAGTGATTTACCATGCTGTCCAGCATGATCTGCAGAAAGGCATCCGGAAAGACATGACCGGTATCGAACAGATTCAGCGATACCGCAGTGCCATCGAGCGCACTCAGCTCATCGCTGGCCTGCTGGGCCAGTTCGTACGAGAAGGTCGTATCTTCTGTGCCGTGGGAGATCACGATCTCCCTGCCGGCCAGCCTGCTGACATCCTCTGCCTGGATCATCTGTTTCAGCTCCTGCAGCGCTGCCTCATGTGTTCCTGTAGCCGGAATGATCACGCTGCCCTCATAGCACTGATCCAGGAGCCTGCTGTCCTCCAGGCGATCGAGATCCAGCACGCCGCTGACCGGGATCAATAGATCCGGCTGATACTTCCCTTCCATTCCGTAGAGATAGGTAATGATTGCCCCTGCAGAGAATCCTCCCATCGCATAGTGCGAGAGATTGAATCCTTCCTGCTCCAGATAGCCCAGCACCGTATCCAGATCCTGCATGCCCTGCTGCAGCACATCCAGGAACATGTATGGGCCATCTGTCCGCTGCCCGTGTCCCGGCAGGTCAATGCTTACTGCATGAAAGCCCTGCTCTGCAATTCTGGAGAGCAGATAGGACATCTGATCCTTGGTGCCGGTAACGCCATGCAGGAATACAACGACAGGCTCTCCGGCATCGGTAAGATCAGAAGCCACTTCCAATACCGGAATCTCATTGACCCTGGATTCCTGATACTGCAGCGATGCAAACTCTGTCTGCATCTCCTGTACCTGAGACGAGGAGTCCACGATCTGTGCCTGATACGTCGGGGTTGGCACAGGCGTCGGCACAATTGTCGGCGCGGCAGTCGCAGTCGCCTGTGCCTGCTGTGCCATCAGGCCTGATACTGACTGGCAGGCTGAAGAGAACAGACAAAGCGCTGCTGTCGTCAATATCCATGCGGTCTTCTTCAGAGAATTCATCGTGCACCTCGCCTGCTGTATTTCAGAGAAAGAATATGGAGCATTCTGCTATGCCAGAAACCTGACATAGCAGCGATCATCAAAGCTGATCTGGCCTGGATACAGGCCCTTGGTAGATGGCTGGCTGCAGATGCCGAGCGGATCCTTCTGCAGGCATTCCTGCAATGCGGCCTCGCTCTTCTCGAGCGTATCCAGCAGGATCGGATAGCCATCGCTCGCAAGGATGACCATATCGCCCGGTACAACCGCTGCCTTCTTCAGCAGCGGCAGGAAGGCCGGGCTGCCGTTGATGACAGGATAGCCCCAGTAACCCTGCTCATTCTCGAACTGGCACTGCAGCTCAAGATACGGGCGGATTGCCTCTCTGCCCGGATCATGCGCCAGCAGCTGCTGCACGGAGGCGCCATTGCGAATGGCGGCATCCAGCACATACTTCCGCAGCATGCCGTTCATCTCGTCAATCCTGCTCTCCGGATGCACCGTTTCGCCATGAAGCCGATACTGGCAATCGCCGTAGCTCCAGATCTCATGTGCAAAGGCGCTGTAGACAATCACGGAGGCACGGGGAATCTCATTGCCCTGCGGCAGCGGATCGCGGCTGCTGCAGAACGATATGACCGCCTGGTTCAGGCGGTCCAGAAGCCCTGCTGCATCCATCTCAGCTGGCATCGCGGAAAAGGCTGCAGACAGGATCTCGGCAGCCGCCCTGCCGCTGGTTCTGCCTTCGTAGCGGCGCTGTGACTTCGTGGTGACGCCGTCGATGACAGCGATATAGGAATCGCCAATGAAGATCGAATCTTCGCAGCGAAGCGGATCATCAAATTTTCCGGCTGTGTGCTCTTCCAGTATCTTCATATGCCCTCAGAACAGGATCAGGTAGATCGTCATGCCGGCATTGATCAGCAGGAACAGTTCCAGCACCCACTGCCAGAAGACCTGCCACTCCAGGAAATGATACAGATATGCCAGGATCAGCATGACGGTCATCGGATTGAAGAGAATATCAAAGCCGCGGTAGCAGAGACTGCCGGTCAGGATCTGGCTGATGGCAATCGTGCAGAGCGGGTTCAGGAAGATGGTGAGCATCAGGATCATCAGGGCGCGGATCATGCGGTCTTCCTTCGTCTTTGCAAAGGCAATGACCACGGCAACGCCAGCCCAGCGGATGGCAGTGGCCAGGATGCCCAGCAGATCAGAATGCAGGAAGAGCTGGTCGGTTACGATATCCGTCAGCGGGAAGGCCTTCAGATAGGTCAGATAGGAGACGGTGCCTGCCGGCAGCGTCAGGCGCAGGACCAGAGAGAGCAGTGCCAGGGCGCACGGAACGATGAGATAGAAGATCAGGATCACATGATCAAAGCAGAACTCCTCGCTGCGGGCAATGGCACGCCTTGGCCTGGCATGGTAGCGGATGACAAGAAACCAGGCATAGAGCAGCAGGATGATCCAGGCAAGGCCCGGATGCTTCGGGCATAGATACAGGAAGGCATAGATGACGGAAGGGATCAGGAAGGTAAAGAGATCGAACAGGGACCGTATCTTGCGGAGGGAGAAGAGATATACCGCAAAGCAGTAGATCATCTCGATGGAAAGAAACAGGAAGGACGGGGAGCAGGCCATGCCTGCGCCGACGGTATAGAGCAGCAGGTATTTCACCTGCTCATTGCCCTCCTTCAGGTAGAGATACATGGTAAAGACCGCCAGGGTCACGAAGAACAGGCGGTAGCGCTCGCCGGAATCCGCGAAGACAGTGCTGAAGGTGCCGCTGAACAGCAGCGAGACCGCGATGCAGAAGGTAAGCCACTGATTGCGCAGCCTGAAGTGAAAGACAATATTCACGATCAGCATGGCCATCAGGGCATGGTACAGGATCTCCTCCATGGCCAGTACCTGCACGGAATCAACCTCAGAGACCATCTGCAGCCGGCCCATGAAATAGGCCAGCACATTGGCAAAGGCATAGTAGCTCTGGAAGCGGATCGCATTGCCGGAGGGAACCGGCACAATCGTGCTGGCGGAGCCGGTGCGGACGATCAGGGTCACCAGGAAGAAGGCAGCGTAGCCGACGACAATCAGGCTGCGCCAGCAGATCCACTGCCGGATCGTATCCCGGAACTGCCAGATCGTGAGCCCTGCCGCAGCCATCATGACCAGGGCTGTCACGATGATATTCCACATGAACGGCAGCTCCGCGAGCTGGGCCGGAATGAAGCCGATCTCCAGCACGCATAAAAGAACGGCAAACCCGATGGGGGCCGCGTAGCCGTCCTGGTGTATCTTCATCATGTAAAGAGCCGCCTTGCCGGTCCCCTCAGAAAGCAGCAGGATCAGCAGTGCCAGCATGCAGGCAGTAGACATGGGCTATTGCTTGCTTTTCCCGAACTTCTTCACAATGAAGCTCATGCACAGAAAATTGATCGGGACATAGATGGGCAGCGCAATCAGCTTGGCCCAGATCTTGGGCGCATTTGCCCAGTCCACGACGATGATGACCATGACTGCCGAGATGATGATGCCCGGTATATAGCTCAGCGGAAATGTCACTGCGCTCTTCCAGTTCATCTTCTGGTGATAGGTGAAGCGCATGTTCATCACGTAGGAGAAGACCATGGAAAGCACGTCGCCGAGGACGCTTGCAATGCCCACCGGCGTATTGCCGTATACGAATGCCATATAGATCAGCTGCGAGATCAGGGTGTTGCATACGCCGATCACTCCGAAGGTCAGAAACTGCCTGGTCAGGAATTTCTGCTTCATTTTTTCCCAGAGATTTTTCATAGATTCCTCACTTAACGCGTCTATTGTACCGCAAATATGAGCCTCATAGAACCTTTATCAGTATACTGCCAGGTACAGCGTGCTGCCCTGGAAGATCAGCTGCTCAGAGGGATCGAATACGCTCCAGTCAGAGCTGCCGAAGAGCCTGCGGTACTGCGCATCGCTCATGGACTCGCGGGCATACGAGGTGCCGAGATACCAGTTGATCATGTTCACGTCGCTCCATGACTTGACGAAGCCGCTGACATTGATATCCATGATCCGGTATCTGGTCGAGGCATGATACCAGGTCACGGAATCATCGAAGTGCACGGAGATCGTCCGGATCGTATTGCCTGAGCTTTCCTCATAGCTCCGGATCGCATTGCCGATCTCGCCCACGTATTCCTCATCAATGCGGTTGGAGGCGATGTTATCGGCCGAGATTGCCTGGACCTTGATGCCGGAGAGCACAATCAGGCCGGTGCAGCAGAGCAGCACTGCCTTCCCTGCCCTCCTGCTGTCCAGGAAGAGCACCAGCAGCGCGCTGCAGGAAAGAAAGGAGAAGAAGCCGATGATGACCCGCGGCGGCATCCAGAAGACGCCGGAGAGCAGCAGCGGCGCAAAGGAGGAGAGATACCCTGCCAGCATGGCCAGCGCCGCAAAGGCGATATCCCTGCCGGTGCAGCGGTTTTCCCTTGCCGCCTGCAGAAACAGGATTGCCATGATGAGAAAGAATGCCGGCAGCACCCAGGGGAACATGGTTCCCTGAAAGTTCTTCCACACCGCCGGCTGCGAGGTCCAGATCTGGCGCAGATTCTCGAGAATCACGGACAGATGGACAGAGGCGCTTCTCGGGTTGGCGGGAATAAAGCCGCTGGCGCTCAGCCACCGCATCAGCAGGATATTCTGGGCAGAGGCAGACAGGCCCACTGCCAGCGTGATGAGCAGGTCTTTGAATGCCCTGCGGCTCCAGTGCAGATGATGCTCCAGCAGCAGCCACAGCAGCGCAAACGAGAGGAACAGCTCGATATAGAGCTGATACATGTCAATGGCAAGGCTGAGCAGCAGGAAGGAGAGCAGATAATCCTTCCAGGTCTTTCCTTCTCTCATCCAGACGCTGAGCGCGGAGAAGATCAGCGCCACGGATATGGCGCGGTCATAGGAGCATTCCGAGAAGTAGATCCACCCTTCATGGAAGCTGGCATTCAATACGGTCAGAAGCAGCGCCGCATTGATGCCGAGCAGCGTCATGCGATCGCCGGGCTTCATGAACCCGCCCAGCCTGCCGCTGAGATGCGAGACGGAATACGCGCAGGACAGGATGACCAGTGCCAGGCCGAGCCGGGAATGCCGCGGCGCGCTGAAGCCGATCAGGTCAAGCGCCTGGTAGAGCAGCCAGGTCGGGATGCGGCCCATCTGCAGATTGGTAATTGCCCCATCCTGATTGCCATTCATCAGAAGAGAGAAGGAATCGCAGTCATAATGCTTCGTGATCAGAAAGGCAGCGTAAAAAAGAAGGATCACAGACAGATCCAGCAGAAAGAGCCAGTGCTTCCTGATATAAGAGGTGCATTTTTTCATATTCACACTGATCATTCTGGAATTGCAGGCGTGACAAGTCAAGATCGAAATCACGCCTGCATCTGCACCACGCCCCCGCCCTGATGAATCAGGGTAATGCATGAAGACTGCCGCAGGTGCAATTAAAAACTGCACCGCTTCGCAGAATCCTGCGATGCAGTGCAGTCAATTTTGATGGAATGATTACCTGCCGTCCTGTCTCGATGCCATGATTGCATATCTGATCAGCTTGATGATGCCGAGCGAAGCGCCCCAGCACAGCATCAGAAGGAATATCGAGAGGTCGGAAGCACTGATGCGGAAGAAGGAAAGAAACAGGATCACGAACAGCACGGACATGACGCAGTCAATCATCTCTGTCTTCGGATCTAATGCCAAGTCAGAGAAGATGCCATTATCCCCTGAGCTCTTTGTTTCTGTCTCAGAATTCTCCAGAGAATCATCACGATTTTCCCATTCACTGGTTGTCACTGACATTCACCTCCATCCGATTGATATGTATGAGCAGCAGCCATTGATGATTCGTACCGATACCACGATGTTATTGTTATCTATTTCAGAAATAAATGCAACCGGATTGTGATGATTTCACACAAGTTTCACATTTATGATATGCATGCAGGGAGCATCCCTTTCCCGGGTGCAAAACATGCATGAATGCTTACGGCAGATCGGCTTGTGCTGCCTTTCACAGCTGCTGCCGCTTCATATCATTCCAGGCTGATTCGCGCAGCGCATTCTGCAGGCCGCGCAGCCATGCGGTCTGCATGCACTTGCGGTCTTCGCCGTATCGATGGCTGGAATGCATAAAGAAAAAGCTGAATCATCTCTGACTCAGCTTATTCATGCAGATTTACTTGATCTTTCGGATCAATACTCAGGCATCGGTGCAGCAGGTGCTGCCGGAGCCTTCTCCGGGATCTGGGCAACTGCAGCCTCGGTCGTGATGAACAGGCCGGAGATGCTTGCTGCGTTCAGCAGTGCGGAGCGGGTAACCTTGGTCGGATCGATGATGCCGGCCTTGAACATATCTACCCATTCGCCGCTCTTTGCGTTGAAGCCGACATTCTTCTTCTGCGCAAGCTGCTTCTCATAGATCTCGTTGCCGTCATAGCCGGCATTCTCTGCGATCTGCAGGATCGGCTCCTTCAGCGCATCGAGCACGACATTCATGCCTCTCTGCACATCGACGACATCAGACTTCAGGGAATCCTTGACATCCTTGTATGCCTCGACCAGAGCGAGTCCGCCGCCGGTAACGACACCCTCGGCAACAGCAGCCTTGGTTGCGTTCAGCGCATCCTCGATGCGGAGCTTCTTGTCCTTGAGCTCTGTCTCAGTGGTAGCGCCGACCTTGATCAGCGCGACGCCGTTGGTCAGCTTGCCAAGACGCTCCTGAAGCTTCTTCTTGTCATAGTCAGACTTGGTGTTCTCGATGGCAGCGCGGATCTCATCAACGCGGGCCTGTACATCAGCCTTCTTGCCCTTGCCGCCGATGATCGTGGTCTTGTCCTTGCCGACAACGACCTTCTTGGCAGTGCCAAGATCTGCGATCTTCATGTCAGCGAGGTTCATGTTCAGATCCTTTGCATAGAACTTCGCGCCGGTCATGATGGCAATGTCAGCGAGCTGGTTCTTGGAGTTGTCTCCGAAGCCAGGAGCCTTGGTTGCGACGACATTGAACGTGCCGCGGAGCTTGTTGATGATCAGGGTGCTCATGACTTCATTGTCATAGTCATCCGCAATGAGCAGGAGCGCACGGTTGCTCTTGACGACTTCCTCGAGCACCGGCAGGATATCCTGGATCGTGCTGATCTTCTGATCCGTGACCATGATCAGCGGATTCTCGATGGAGACTTCGCTCTTCTCATGATCGGTGACCATGTAAGGAGACACATAGCCCTTGTCATACTGCATGCCCTCGGTCATCTCGAGAATGGTCTCGAAGGACTTGGACTCATCGACATTGATGACGCCGTCATTGCCGACCTTCTCCATGGCCTGTGCAATGATCTTGCCGATTTCCTCATCGCTGGAGGATACGGTAGCGATGTTCTTGATATCATCGCTGGTAGCGACCTTATGGGAGTTCTTGAGCAGATCCTCGGCAACTGCCTTGGCAGCCTTCTCGATGCCCTCTCTCATGAGAACCGGGTTAGCGCCCTTCTCGACTGCCTTCAGGCCGTTGGTGATGATGGCCTGCGCGAGCAGGGTTGCGGTAGTCGTGCCGTCACCGGCAGACTCATTGGTGTTGTTAGCTACTTCGTAGACCAGCTTGGCGCCCATGTTCTCGAACTTGTCTTCCAGCTCGATCTCCTTGGCAATCGTGACGCCGTCATTGGTGATGAGCGGTGAGCCATAGGACTTCTCGAGGACGACATTGCGTCCCTTCGGGCCTAATGTGATCTTGACTGCATCTGCAAGCTTGTTGACGCCTTCCAGCATCTTGGTGCGGGCGTCCTTGGAATACTTGATTTCCTTAGCCATAGTTATATGTCTTCTCCTTCTGATTACTTCTCTACGACAGCGAGAATGTCATCCGCAGTGATAAGCAGATAATCCTTCTTGTCATCGGTCAGCTCTGTTCCGGAATACTTCTTGTAAATGACGGTCTGGCCCTTCTTCAGCTCAATCGGGATCAGCTTTCCATCTTCAACCTTGCCCGGTCCGACGGCTACTACGATTCCCTTGCTGGGCTCATCTTTCGGCTTTTCTGTGAGGATGATGCCGCTCTTGGTCTTGACTTCTTCCTTGCACTTCTCAAGAACAACGTAATCATGTAATGGTCTTAACATTTCTTCATAACCTCCTAATGCAGATTAGCACTCATATGCTTTGTCTGCTAACACAATGTATTGTATGCAAGTACTGTCACTCTGTCAATACGAGTGCTAAAATTTCCGATACTTTTTTTGAATTTCTGCGAGAATGCCGCACAGTATCTGCGCTGCTGATGATGCCTGTGCACCGGCTGCCATCGCCGGCACAGCCAGAACGGCTGATCCGTTGCTATCCCTGATCTGCCTGATCAGATTAATATCATTAATAGGATGGGCGGCATCATCCTCAATGCAGATTCCTGCAGCAGCCGGTTTTTCCCGGCAGGCAGCCAGGCATGATACCGCCGGAAAGCATCGCTCCTGCAGGATCATGGATTCGCACTTCTCCCCTGCAGCTCAGATGGTATAATTGCACGGGTAAGAGGTAATGATGGAGAGTGAGCTGTCTGGCAAAAGAATCACTGCAGCACCGCTTTGCGTGCTCATCCTGCTGGGATCATGCATCCTCGCAGAGCGAATGCACTTCCCGCTGACGATCTGGATCACCTCGGTGATGCTCACTGCCTCAGCAGTCTGCGCCGCCGTCATCTGGATCCCGCGCATCCTCCGGTCACGGAGACAGAAGCAGGACACGCCGAAGGCAGCTGCTGCAGGCAGCACGAAAGAAAAAGATGTCTCTGAGCCTCGCCAGGCTGCCGATTCCGGCAATCCCGGTGCCGCCGGGGAGCCGCAGAAGCAGCCGGAGCCAGAGCAGCCTGAAGATGCTCCCGAGAAAGAGACACCTGCTGCGGCAGAAATAGATGAAGCAGCAGCCGCAGCGTCCAGAGCAAAGCATTCTTCCCATGCCAGAACGATGACCCATGAGGAAGTCGAGATGCTGCGGGCATATGCAAAGCAGCAGCTCTCGCTGCACAGCGATCAGGCAAGGCAGCAGCGAGCCGCCGCAGAGACTTCCCGCGGGGAAAGCTCCGAATCCGGGATGCCAGCTCTGACAGAGAACCAGATGGCTGATATTGAGAGCCGTCATCGCAGCAGATAGCACCGCCTGGCCGCAGCCTGGTGCCAGGATGATATTCCGTGTGAGGTAATGCCATGCAAAAACTGAGTCTATCCCTGTTCAGCGATACTGAACTGCTTCCTCTCCTGCTGACGCTGGCAGCTGCAGCAGGACTGATCGTGCTTGCATTCAGGTATCTTCCGATCCGCTGGAAGAGCGATCCCGAAAAAGCGAAATCTGCCTCCGGCAGGATCTTCACTGCCAGCCGGAAGCGGCCTGTCTATGTGAAGTCCGACTGGTTTGCAATCGTGATGATCACGGTGCTTTACGGCATCGTCTCCTTCTGGCAGCTGGGCAGCTCCAGCTTTCCCTCTACCACCTGGCAGCCGGTGAAGCAGGACCAGTCAATCATTCTGGAGCTGACGGACGGCACGCAGTTTGATGCCGTCTATGCCATCTTCGGGGAGGGAGACAACAACTCCAACCTCAGCCAGTATCAGCTCGGCGTCCATAATCTCGAGATCATGGGATCCAATGATGCCAAGACCTGGGTCGAGATCACGAGGCTCAGCGATGGCAGCATCTATCAGTACATGATCAAGAGCGGCGACTGGAATTACCGCTATATCCGCATCTTCTCCTCGAATCCCAATGACTCTCTCACTGAGATCGGCTTCAAGGCTGCAGGAAAGGATGAGCTGCTGCCGGTCAGCGTCTATCAGGATGATGCCGCTTCCGGCAAGTATCCGGCCACCCTGCTCATTGATGAGCAGGATCAGCTCGCGCTCAATCCGACCTACATGAATGAGAGCTACTTCGATGAGATCTATCATCCGCGCAATGCCTGGGAGATCGCAAGCGGCGAATACATGTACGCATCGGTCCATCCGCTGCTCGGAACCTGCCTCATCGCATTATCGATCAAGCTCTTCGGCATGAATCCGCTGGCCTGGAGAATTCCCGGCGCGATCACCGGCATCCTGCTGCTGCCGCTGTTCTATGCCGTGCTGCGGGAGCTGTTCACGAAGCGGAAGTACGCTCAGCTCGGCACCCTGCTGTTCGCCGCCGACTTCATGCACCTGACGACCTCGCGGATCGCGACGCTTGAGCCCTTCAGCATCTTCTGGATCCTTCTCATGTTCTGGTTCATGATCCGCTACTTCTATTCCAGCTTCTATGACACGCCGCTGCGTCAGCAGCTGAAGCTGCTGCTGGCCTGCGGCCTTGCCATGGGCTTCGGCATCGCCACCAAGTGGACTGCATGCTACAGCGCCGTCGGCCTGGCCATCCTGCTGTTCACCAATCTGATCGCGCGATACCGGGAATACCGCGGGGCAGGAAAGCTGCTTGCCGATGCGGATCCCGAGGCGCTCACCGAAGAGGAGAGAGCATCATGCACGCATATCAGGGAGACCTTCCCGGCTGCGTTCCGGACCACGATTCTCTGGTGCTTCCTGTTCTTCCTGCTGATCCCCATCGTCATCTACTGGCTGTCCTATCTTCCGACGAAGGTATGGCGCGATGGCTGGAGCGCAGCCAATGTCTGGAAGCAGATTGAATACATGTATCATTACCACACCACGCTGAAGGCAACGCATCCCTATCAGAGCAGCTGGTATCAGTGGATCTTCGATATCCGTCCGATCTGGTACTACGGCCGGGATACTGCCGGCATCTATCATTCCATCTCCTGCTTCAGCAATCCGCTGATCTGCTGGGCAGGAACGCCGGCCGTGATCTACGCGATCTACCGCGCCGTGCGCAGCCGCAGCCGCGAGGCATGGATCATCTCGGTCGGCTATCTCACGGCCTTCCTGCCCTGGGTATCGCTGGTAAAGCGCTGCGTCTTCTCCTATCACTACTATCCATCCAGCATCTTCATGATCATGGCGCTGGTATTTGCCATCCGCGATCTGCTGATCCGCCATCCGCAGGCAAGGCCGTATGTAAGAGCCTTCGCTGCTGCCGCGGTCCTGCTGTTCTTCGTGTTCCTGCCCGCTACTGCAGGCTTCGGGACAACCACCGCCTATATCAAGGCGCTTGAATGGCTGCCCACCTGGTACTTCGGATGAGAAGATATCTGCGCGAGAACAGAATGCTGATCCTGGCCTCGCTGCTGGTCGGCGCGCTGTTCTGCTATCCCTATCTCATGAGGAACTTTCTCGGGGTTGAGCAGGACACCTTCTTTCATCTGTCCCGAATCGAGGGGCTTGCCCGCTCGTTTGCGCACGGCGATCTGCTGCCGCAGATCTATCCCTATAAGAATAACGGCTACGGCTATGCCAGCCCGTCCTTCTACTGCGACCTGCTGCTGACCATTCCTGCCCTGATGTATCTCGCCGGGATGAGCCTCGCCTTCTGCTACAAGTTCACGGTGCTGGCCATCACGTTTTTGACCTGCTTTGCCTGCGCAAGAATGATAAAGCGCATCACCGGCAGCGATGCCACGGCAGTCATTGTCTCGATTGCCTACGTGTTCTGCAACTACCGCATCAGCGATGTCTATGTGCGCGGCGCCCTCGGCGAGGTCATGGCAATGATCTTCCTGCCGGTGCTGCTGTCCGGGCTGTATGAGATCCTGGAGGCGCAAAGGCCTGAGCGCTGGCCGCTGCTGTGCCTGGGCCTGACCGGCCTGGTGCTGAGCCACAACCTGACCTTCCTGATGGGCGCAGTCCTGATGATCCTGTTCTGCCTGCACGATTGGAGCCGCATTGACAGCCGCCAGTGGCGCAGCCTGATCAGGGCCTCTGTCATTGCCTTCCTGCTGACTGCCTGGTTTACCCTGCCCATGCTGGAGCAGCTGAGCAGCCAGGAATTCTATGTTGGCTACTATGCAAGCAGCAGCGATCTTGCGGCGAATGCCATGCCTCTGCGGCAGTACCTGCAGAACTTCATCAACTTCGGCCAGGGCGGCTATGCCCTTCCGGCCGGACAGGTCATGACCCTGAATCCGGGCATCTTCCTGAGCATCATGCCGCTGCTGTATCTGATTCTGCCAAGGCAGGTTCGGGCCGCGCACCGCTTTGCCGGATTCAGCCTGATCCTTGGCCTCTGCTTCCTGATCCTTCCTTCGGACCTCTTCCCCTGGGACAGCATGGCCTTCCTGCGGGTGCTGCAGTTCCCATGGCGCCTCCTGACGCTTGCGACTATCCTTCTCTGCATTCCGGCTGCCGTCGTGCTGCAGGAGCTTCCGCTGCTGCAGAAGAAGGCAATCCGCATCACGCTGGCAGCGCTGCTGCTCATTGAGGGCACCGTGCATCTGATTCCGGCAGCCCAGCGCACGTTCGGCCTGACCGACAGCACAACCTGGCAGGACGTGCTTGACGGTGATCTGATTGATCCATATTATTCGTCCTTCTACGTGCGCGTAGAGCTTGCCGGAGCGGATTACCTGCCAGTTGGCTCCCCCTACTTCAATCAGCGCTCCACGGGCCTGAAAACGGCAGCCGGGACAGATCTCAGCGAGCCGATTGAAAAGGACGGGACTACCTCCTCCTTCTCCATCACTGAAGAGGATGCCGGACAGGAGATCATCCTGCCGATCACCTGGTACAAGGGATATCAGGTATACCAGATCGTGAACGGAAAGAGAGTCAGGATGGATACCGCTCCGAGCGGGGAGCGCATGGTCTCCTTCTTTGCGAGCCAGGCTGGAGATTATGTATGCGTCTATGAGCCATCCATCCTCAGAATTATCAGCATTGCCATCTCCGCATGCACGCTGGCTGCGCTGGCAATCCTGAAGCGCAGAAAAGAGAATCAGCAATAAGGAAAAGATGCAGATCTCAGCCAGGGCTACCTGCCCGGCTGAAGATCTGCATCTTTTATGATTCATGTATAGCGCTATGTCCGTGATGGAGCTTCAGAACCTCTATCCCCTGTCAGCAGTGTTCGGAACAATGAACTGTGCCTGAACCTTGCAGCTGGATGGCCTGACGTCCTGATGAGATGTGACATTGCTCACTGCAGGATAGCTGTAGCCTGCCGGAGCCACAGGGCTTCCGCCGCTGGGAATCCACTGCACGGATACGGTATTGCCCTTGCAGTCCAGATAGGTAACCAGGAAGTTCTTGGCAGTCGTCTTTGCGGCAGGAGCGGGCGAAACTGCAGGAGCGGCAGCCGCCTTTGTGATTTCAAATGTGCTGAAGCCATCCGGATTGTCAAATACGGCATACTTTACCGTAAGGTCATCCATGACCTCTGTGACTATTCTGCCCTGATAGGTATATACCTTGCCATCTTCCTTCGTATGCCTGATCTGCACTGCATCAGTTCCGTCTGTCTCGAAGGAATCCGGAAGCGCAATCTTAATCGTCAGTGCTGATTCCGTATGATACGGCTCTGTCGTAACAGTGCCGTCATCATTGACCTTATCGATATAAAGCTCAATATCGAGCACCAGCCGGCTGAGCTTTCCGCTGTCTGCAGATTCTGCGTCAACAACCGTGATTACCGGATAGACACTCTCGCCATTGCCTTCCATCTTCCTGAGATCATCGGTGCTGACGACAGTTGTCGTATTCTTCAGAAGCACATTTGCTGCTGTCTTGATATTTTCATTCGTGCTGTTCAGGCTCTCCGGAGAGACGCGGTTGTATTTGGAGTCATCCTCAAGCGGGGCCGGCTTCGCTTCATCCAGATACTTGACGATGCCTCTCTGCCAGAGCGTTATCGTCGCGTTCGCAAGATCTGCGCCCTTGCCGATGACCACCGTTTCATCCATATCAGGAATCACGGAATAAGCCCAGTCAATTCCATTGGCAGGATTCCAGCCGGTCAGGATCATGCCGCCGTCAATCTTGCCGCCATTGATTGTGACGATGCCGTTGTTTCTCAGCGTTGTCGAATTGCCGACTGCTCCGCTGGCGTCATGTGCCTGCCGGATGATTCCGCCGTTGATGATCATCGTGCCATAAGCATCAACTGACGCATCTGTTCCGTTATACAGCAAGCCATTCCATACAGGCGTGGTGCCCTGATCGGAAGTAATGACGCCATCCGCATTCGCGCTGCTGTCCTGAATGGTGCAGGTTCCAAAGTTCTCCAGGGCATATCCGTTGGTTGCAGTCAGCTTGTGCCCGTTCAGATCAATAGTCACTGTCTGATTTTCCCAGATATCGACCTGCTCAATGACATCCTTCACCAGCTTGACCCTATATTGGCCAGCCTCAAACGCTGTATGAATATGCGCATAGGTCTTGCCGTCATCCATGCCCTGGACGACATCCGGATCCTGCTGCAGCAGCTGCTTATCATCTATTTCTGCTGCCTCGCCGACCTGGTTTCCGCTCGCATCGCATGCAAATACCCGGAAATCATAGCTGCCCGCTGTAATTGTTGGTGTATAGCTGTTGCCGAGATACATCGCGCGGTGGCCTGACTGACCAGCGACCGCAAGAACGCCCGGGTCGTTCGCAATTGCCTGCCAATCCTGCGCAACGCCGGATTGCCTGATCTGCACCAGGTAATAATCGGCATTGTCACTGACATTCCAGGACAGGTTGAAGGTTTCCGTATCTGATGTTACGTTGAATTCATCTGGTGCCGGTATTGCAAATCCCTCGGCCTGGATATTCCAGGGCAGGATTGCCAATACCATAAAGAGTGCAACTAAAAATCCAACTGCCTTTCTAATGGTTGTCATAACTTTTCCCCTTGCTTATCTCATCATATCCTAGCTGAATGCTGTATGCAACAGCATTCATATAAAAGACTTGTTTCAGGATGATGATAAATTCTCAGCACAGGCTTCATCGCAAGGCGCAGAAAGGATATGGAGCGATATTCATGTTCATTGATCTCAATTGTTTTGCCAAGCAAATTAACGTGGTACTGAATATTATTCATGTGAATTTCATAAAAAGCGGCGCAGATTTTCTGCACCGCTGGAGCTGTATATCGTAAAATTGTCTGCTGATCCGGACTGCTTCTGAATGCCTGTCTACTTCAGCTTCCAGATCCTTGCCTCATATGGCTCAAGTCTGCGGTAATCCCTGACTGTCGACGGAAAGACGAGTTCTGCATCCTGTGGCACCTCATGAGCGCGCTGCCTGCCGCTGCCGAGATTGCAGTCCGTGAGATATCTCTCGCTGCCCCTGGTGCGCACATAGACAAAGCGGTCATGGCTGCGGTCAATCACTTCAAAGGAGCCATAGACCAGGGCAGTGCTGTCATGCCGCAGCGCGATCAGCTGCTGATAGACCTTGGCAATCTCCGGATCAGCCTTCTGCCGCAGCGCCTCGCTGCGCGGCGGATTCCAGGGCAGCGGCAGGCGGGCATGCTCGCGGGTGCCGGCATTGATGATCTTCATGGCCTCTTCCGGCGTCTTCTTCTCAGTCAGTTCCTGATACAGGTTTCTGGATTCCACATCCGTAATCTCATCAATGGAGGTGAACGGGACATTGGTCAGTCCCATCTCGTCTCCCTGGAAGATGAATGGAGTTCCCTTCAGCGTCATCTGCATGACTGCCAGCAGCTTCTCGATCGGCTGGCGGTACTGCGGATCCATGGAGACCTTGGATACCATCCGCGGATTGTCATGATTGTCATAGAAGATCGACATCCAGCAGTTATTGCCGTAGTGCATCATCCAGTCGATCATGTAGTCCCGGAAGTAGTTCAGGTCATAGGCATAGTCCTCAAAGCGGGTATGCCCCGGCGTCTCCAGATGATCAAAGGAGAAGATCATGTCCAGCTCGCCCCGCTCCTGCCCGGTGACAAGCCTTGCCATCTTCATGCCCAGGCCTGGCGTCTCGCCGACCGAGAAGGCATGATGCGGCGCAAAGGCCCGGTCATGGATCTCGCGCAGATACTCATGCAGATGAGGGCCATAGTAGTAATGCTCGATGCCGGTAAACTCCATGAGCCTGCCCAGCGACTCATTGCCGTCCGGCAGTCCCCTGTCCTTGGAGATGTAGTTGATGACATCCATGCGGAAGCCATCCACGCCCTTCTCGAGCCACCAGCTGATCATGTCAATGACGGCGCTGCGCACCTGCGGCTCATCCCAGTTGAGATCCATCTGCTTCTTTGAGAAGAGATGCAGCGCCCAGCAGTGTTCCTTCAGGTAGTGATTCCAGGCCGGTCCCGAGAAGAAGGACTTCCAGTTGTTGGGAGGATTCTTGGTGCCGTCCTCCGGGCGGAAGAAATAGTATTTCCGGTACGGAGACTGCGGATCCTTCAGCGCCTGCTGAAACCATGCATGCTCATCCGAGGTATGATTGACCACCAGATCCATGATGAGCCTCATGCCGCGGGCATGCACCTCCTGCAGCAGCTGATCAAAGTCTGCCATGGTGCCGAACTCCTGCTGGATCTTCCGATAGTCCCGGATGTCATAGCCATTGTCATCATTGGGAGAGTCATAGATCGGAGACAGCCAGATCGCATTGATGCCGAGCTGCTTCAGATAATCCAGTTTGGAGATAATGCCCTGCAGATCGCCTGCGCCGTCTCCGTTGGAATCGCAGAAGGTCCTTGGATAGATCTGGTAGAATACCGCTTCCTTCCACCAGGCTTCCTCCAGCGGCCCATCCAGCGGCCCGGGCACTTCCTGCTCGCTGTTGACAAGATGCAGGAAGGTCTCCCAGAAGCCTCTGTCCAGGATCCCTGAAGTCAGGCGGGCTGCTATCTTCAGGGGAATCCTCGCCACGGCGGGATTGGTCACCAGCTTCTCTGACTTTCCCATCTGCATCAATACCTTGCAGAGAATATCATGGCCGATCGGCGTCGCATACAGCTCGCCGATCCGGCTGCTCATGGTCAGATGATGCGTATCTGTCATATCCCGTTCCTCCCGCTTCTGCCTTCATGATAGCACCGCTGAAGTCACTGATCAGAAAAAGAGGATATCCGATCCGGGATACCCTCTTGGCATTGCAAGCAGCTGTGACTGACGCTCAGCCTCTCAGCTCTGCGTGCAGCTTTTCCTTCAGCTGATCCAGGATGGTCTGATGCACGGCCGTGATCTCCTCATCCTTCAGCGTATGATCTCCTGCCTGATACGTGATGTGCAGGGCAATGGACTTCAGGCCCCTGGCGATATGCTCGCCCTCATACACATCGAATACCTCGCAGCTGCGGACCAGCTTCCTGCCCGCCTTGCGCACCGCATCCAGCAGATCCTGCGCGCTCACCTCGCTGGATACCACCAGCGCGATGTCGCGGGAGACGCTCGGATAGCGATCCAGCTCGACAAAGCGGACCGCAGATGCCTTCGCGCTGAATACCGGATCCAGGCGAAGCTCGGCATAGACAACCCGCTTCAGATCGAAGGAGGCCGCAAAGTCAGGATGCACCTCGCCGAAGACGCCGAGCAGCGTATTCCCGAATACGATCTCCGCGCTGCGGTACGGATGGAAGTGCTCGGTATCCGTCGTGTTCGGGCGGATCCGCACGCGTCCCTCGCCATAGCCGAGCTTCTGCAGCCAGGTCAGCAGGATGCCCTTCATGGCATAGAAGTCACCCGGCACGCTGATCCGGCGCAGCTTGTCTTCCTGCAGGCTGCCGTCAAGGACCACCGCCAGGCGCTCCTCTTCCATGCCGCCTGCAGCATAGACCTTGGAGATCTCGAAGAAGTGATTGCGGTCATTGCTGTGAGCCTCGTTGTACTGCACGCACTGCAGCACGGAATTCATCAGGCTGGTGCGGATGTACTTCCGCGCCTCGCTCATCGGCATGGACAGCGGAATAGCATTCCCCAGCGGCATGCAGGCATGATCAATCTCAGTCTGCCCGACCAGGGTATAGGTAACAATCTCATGCAGGCCGCAGGATTCCAGCGCGCTGCGGGTCACGCGGCGCTCTGCCTGCACCGGGCTGAGCCGGCCTACCGTCGCCGAGATCTGCGGCAGCGTGCTCTCAAGCACGTCGTAGCCGATCAGGGAGATGACTTCCTCATCGATATCCGCATCGCGCTCGATGTCCGTGCGGTAGCTCGGGATATGGGATACGACTTCCTCGCCGTTAACCTCCGGCTTGAAATCCAGCCAGGTCAGTACTTCCTTCACCTGCTCCATGGAGAACGAGGTGCCAAGCAGCCCGTTCAGGTGCGTCAGCGTCTCCTTCACCGCGATCGGATGATAGCCGTCGCTGCCAGCCTGCACCGTGGCCTCGATGCCAGAGGCGTCGGCATATTCCTGCAGCAGCTGGATGGAGCGGTCCATGGCCTTCTTCATGGCCAGCGGATCAACGCCCTTGGTGAAGCGCTGCGCAGCTTCCGTGATCAGGTTCAGGCGGATGCTGGTATGGCGGATTGACGCATGGTTGAACTGGGCAGCCTCGATGAAGATGCTGCCGGTCTTCTCGTCAATCATGGATTCCTCGCCGCCCATGATGCCGGCGACGCCGGTCGGCTGGCCGTTGGTCGTGATCAGCAGATCGCCCTTCTGGATCGCGAATGCATTGCCGTCCAGCGCCGTCATCGTGGTCTCGATATCATCGACGACCGTGATCTCATGCGCAGGCAGCTTGGCAAGATCGTAGTAATGCAGCGGCTGGCCTGTCTCCAGCATGACGAAGTTGGAGATATCGACGACATTGTTGATCGAGTTCATGCCGGATGCATGCAGGTATTCCTGCATCCACTTCGGGGATGGGCCGACCTTGACATGATTGACAGCCTTGCCGAGATAGCAGGTGCAGTTCGCAGTATTCGTCGCAACCCTGAAGCTGCTCGGCTCGCCGCAGTCGCTCCTGCCGGCATAGTCCGGCCAGGTGACCGTGCGGTGCAGGATCGCGCCGACTTCCTTTGCCATGTTCCACATGGCAGAGCAGTCCGCCCGGTTCGGGGTCAGCGACACATCCAGGATCGTGTCATCATAGCCAAGATACTTGAGCACATTCTTCTCGCCGACCGGCGCATCTGCAGGCAGCTCCTCGATGCCGCTGAGCTGCTTCTCGCTCAGGTACTTCCTGTCAACGCCAAGTTCGAACAGCGCGCACAGCATGCCGTTGGATTCCTGGCCGCGCACCGGCTTCGCGCCGATCCTGCCGCCCGGCAGCTCTGCTCCCGGCAGCGCCACGATGACCTTCAGGCCAGCGCGGCAGTTGGGAGCGCCGCACACGATCTGATATACATCTTCCGGCCTGTCGCCGACTCTTGTCTTCGTGACATGGAGATGGTCGCTGTCCGGATGATTCCAGCATTCCAGCACCTCGCCGATCACGAGATCCGTGCCCTGGGCCAGCGGCTCGATGCCCTCTACCTCAAGTCCGGCAGTCGTCATTCTTGATGCAAGCTCTTCAGGAGTGATGCCCTCGAGATCCACATACTCCTTCAGCCAGTTATAACTCAGTCTCATCTTTCTGCCCTCCCTCAGTCAAACCGATCAAACGTCTTCAGGAAGCGCAGATCGTTGGTATAGAAGTTGCGGATATCATCAATGCCGTACTTCAGCATGGCCACTCTCTCGAGGCCTACGCCGAAGGCAAAGCCGGAGCACTTCGACGGATCGAATCCGTTCATCTCCAGCACATGCGGATGCACCATGCCGGCGCCCAGGATCTCGATCCAGCCTGAGCCCTTGCAGATGGAGCAGCCCTTGCCGTTGCAGAACGGGCAGGAGACATCAACCTCCACGGAAGGCTCCGTGAACGGGAAGTAGGACGGGCGGAAGCGGACCTTGCGGCCCTCGCCGAACATCCTGCTGGCCATGAACTCCAGCGTTCCCTTGAGATCCGCGAGCGTTACATGCTCGCCGACGACCAGGCCCTCGCACTGCATGAACTGATGGCTGTGCGTCGCATCGTCATCATCCCTGCGGTACACCTTGCCCGGGCAGATCAGCTTGATCGGCAGCTGTCCCTTTGCCTTCTCCAGCTCTCTCATCTGCATGGCCGTGGTATGCGTGCGCAGCAGCGTATTGGGATCGATGTAGAAGGAGTCCTGCATGTCTCTTGCCGGGTGGTCCTTCGGCAGGTTGGCAAGCTCAAAGTTGTAGTAGTCGCTCTCAACCTCCGGCCCCTCGGCGATCTTGTAGCCCATGCCGAGGAACAGATCCTCCAGCTCCTGCTGAATCATGATCAGCGGATGCGTCGTGCCGAGCTCCATGGCAACGCCCGGCAGCGTGATATCGATTTTCTCCTGCTCGAGCCTGGCGGACATGGCGCCCTGCTTCAGCTCTTCCTGGCGCTTCTCCAGCTCCTCGCTGACGGCCTGCTTGCATGCATTCACCATCTGGCCGAAAGCCGGCTTCTCTTCCTTGGCCAGCGACTTCATGAACGTCATCAGCTCCTGAATGCTGCCCTTCTTGCCCAGATACTCAATCCTCACCTGCTGCAGCATGTCCAGATCGGCAGCTTTGCGGATTGCCTCCAGGGCCTTCTCCTGTACTTCTGTAATCTTCTCATTCATGCGGATCTTCCTCCTGATAAAAAAATCCTGTGACTTCCATCACAGGAACGCTTGCACGCGGTACCATCCTATTTCGCATCATGATGATGCGCACTTAATTCGTCCGTAACGGGGACATCCGAAGAGGATTGGTCTTGCTGGAAGAGTGAATTCGCTGCCGCCTCTGCCGGGATTCTTTCAGCTCAGGGAATCCCTCTCTTCTGGCATCTGCGCCCGCAGCTACTGCTCTCTTCGTTCTATCGCTTTAACGCCTTGATTATAAGGTTCCAGGGCTGAAAAATCAACTGATTCAGAAGCCCTGGCTGCGCTCGTACAGCTCATCGAGATCATTGGCTGTCGCGATGAAGGCATCCCCGAGCAGATCGATATTGGCGCCGCTGATCAGGGCGCCGCCCTGCCTCGGCAGGACGATGACCGAGCTGCTGCCTGACTCGAGGGCACGGATGATGCCGGTCAGATGAAACGGATCCTCCTCATAGTGGGACTCCAGATCAAATCCGGAAACCAAACCCAGCCCCGGATGATAGTCAAACAGCATCTCGTCATCCAGCGTGCGGTAGTACTGCTCCAGCTGGATCTTGGCGCCGGCGCTGGCCCCCATGACAATGCCGCGGTAATTCTGAAGCGCCTGAACCAGTCCCATGTCCTCCAGGGAATTCATGCAGTCATCCGGATCCTCGCCGACCAGGAACACAAGATCCGATGCCTTCAGCTTCTGTGCCGCTGTCTCCGGCTCCTCGTCAAAGCAGTTCAGGAAGGAGATATGATCCTTCGGGATGCCGTAGCTGCGGAAGGGACGCATCAGGTCATAGTGATAGTCGCTGCCGCGCTCAAAGCGGTCCTGCCAGTCCGCCGCATCGCTGGACCAGCCGTAATTGCCGGACAGCGGCAGGATCAGCACCTGCAGCTGCGGCTTCAGGATATCCACCAGGGTCTCTGCCGCCCAGTCCTGATCGAAATTTGTCTCATTGAGGAGAATGTTCATCATTGGATTCCTTTCTGTGCTCTATTTTACTGCAGGAAGACATGGCGTTGGGATATAATGATTGCAGAAAGAACCAGTGCAATCATGAAAAAGCGATATCATGTGATTTTCGAGGGACAGGTACAGGGCGTCGGCTTCCGCTGGGTATGCATGCAGTACGCAGAGCAGCTCGGCATCACCGGCACCGTGCGCAACATGAGCAATGGCATGGTAGACCTGTTTGCACAGGGCGAAGAAGAGAGCCTTGACCGCCTCCTGCAGCTGCTGAAGCAGCGCACCGGCTGGATCCGGATTGATGACATGACCATCCGGGAAGTCCCGCTGCAGGAGCACGAGACCGGCTTCCGCCCGGTTTTATAGCGTATTCCCATGCAGAAGAGATTCAGGGCAGTCTACAGCGGCAGAGTGCAGAACGTCGGCTTCCGGTACTTCGCGGAAGCCAATGCACAGCGGCTTGGCATCACGGGCTTTGTCGAGAACCTGGAAAGCGGAGATGTGGAGGTGGAAGCACAGGGGGAGGAGATTCCTCTGGAAAAATACCTTGCAGTCCTGAGCGCCGGCAATCAGTTCATCCAGATTTTTCATGTCTCGCTGCAGGAGATTCCTCCCCTTGCGGCAGCGAAATCCTTCCGCTGCCGGTGGTGATTTCCAGGCAGATCCAGGACTTCGGAATCATTGCAGAAACCCGCTGTTAACGCTTTCAAAAAAAACTTTTTTCGATTGTAATCGCTTACTTGTGATTTTGTTAACATTATCTGTTGCATGTTTCTTTCGGGCGTGCTAGATTCATGTCTGTAACAAGTGAATTCATTCACATAGGAGAAGAAAATGGCAGAACGCAAAAAGACATCAGAAGTAAAAGAAGCCGCTAAACCCGCACCTGTCAGCACCGAGGTACCTCATGTTGCAGAAGTTGATGAAAAGGTCAAGAAAGCTCTGAAGGCTCTTGAAGACTACGAGAACTTCGACCAGGAAAAGATCGACTATATCGTTGCCAAGTGCTCCGTCGCAGCGCTCGACAAGCATGGCGAGCTTGCAAAGCTGGCCGTCGAGGAGACCAAGCGCGGCGTCTTCGAGGATAAGGCTACCAAGAACCTGTTTGCCTGCGAATATGTCGTGAATCACATGCGTCATCAGAAGACCGTCGGCATCATCGGCGAGGATGAAGTCAAGGGCCTGATCTATGTTGCTGAGCCGGTCGGCGTCGTTGCCGGAATCACCCCGGTTACCAACCCTACTTCCACTGCCATCTTCAAGTCCCTGATCTGCCTCAAGACGAGAAACCCGATCATCTTCGCATTCCATCCGAAGGCACAGAAGAGCTCTGTCGCTGCTGCCAAGGTCATGTATGACGCAGCCATCGCAGCCGGCGCTCCGGAGAACTGCATTCAGTGGATTGACGCTCCTTCCATGGAGGCTACTGCTGCCCTGATGAATCATCCGGGCGTTGCGACGATTCTCGCAACCGGCGGCAACGCCATGGTCAAGGCGGCATACTCCTGCGGCAAGCCGGCACTCGGCGTCGGTGCAGGAAACGTTCCTGCCTATATTGAGACCACGGCCAACATCAAGCAGGCTGTCAATGACGTCGCGATGTCCAAGGCATTCGATCACGGCATGGTCTGCGCATCTGAGCAGGCTGTCATCGTTGACAAGGAGATCTACGAGGACGTCAAGGCTGAGTTCAAGCACTACAATGTCCACTTCTGCACCGCCAAGGAAAAGACCATGCTCGAGAAGTTCATGTTCAACGCCAAGGCCTATGGCGAAGGCTGCGATACCGCAAGGCTGAACGCAGATGTCGCCGGCATGAGCGCACACTGGATTGCAGAGCAGGCCGGCTTCGAGGTCGATCCTGACACCTCCATCCTGATGGTAGAGTGCAAGGAAGTAGGACCGAAGGAGCCGATGACCCGTGAGAAGCTCTCGCCGGTTCTGGCAATGCTCGAGGCTGAGAATGTCGAGGACGGCCTGAACAAGTCCGAGGCAATGGTCAACTTCAACGGCCGCGGCCACAGCGCAGCGATCCACACTGCCAACAAGCAGCTGGTCGAGGAATTCGGCAAGCGCGTCAAGGCCTGCCGCATCATCTGGAACTCCCCTTCGACCTTCGGCGGCATCGGCAATATCTATAACTCCTTTATTCCTTCCCTGACGCTCGGCTGCGGCTCCTACGGCCACAACAGCGTCTCCGGAAACATCAGCACGGTAAATCTGCTCAACGTGAAGAAGATCGGCCAGAGGAGGAATAATATGCAGTGGTTCAAGGTCCCTTCCAAGATCTATATCGAGAAGAACTCCATCGAGTATCTCCATGACATGCGCGAGATGAACCGCGTCTTCATCGTCACTGACCAGTCCATGGTTCAGCTCGGCTATGTCACCAAGGTCACTGATCAGCTCGCGCAGCGCCGCAACAAGGTCACCTATGAGCTGTTCTGCGATGTCGAGCCGGATCCGTCCATCCAGACGGTCAAGAAGGGCCTCACCCTGATGCAGGCATTCAACCCGGATACCATCATCGCCATCGGCGGCGGCTCCGCAATGGACGCAGCCAAGGGCATGTGGCTCTACTATGAGCATCCGGAAGTGAACTTCGATGATCTGAAGCAGAAGTTCATGGATATCCGCAAGCGTGCATTCCGCTATCCGGAGCTCGGCAAGAAGGCCAACCTCGTCTGCATCCCGACCACTTCCGGCACCGGCTCCGAGGTCACTCCTTATGCAGTCATCACCGACAAGGAGACCCATATCAAGTATCCGCTGACTGACTACTCCCTGACCCCGACGGTTGCCATCATCGACCCGGCTCTGACCATGTCCCTGCCGGCAGGCATCACCGCCAACACCGGCATGGATGTCCTGACTCACGCTACCGAGGCCTATGTCTCCGTCGTTGCCTCTGACTTCACGGATGCGCTTGCCCTCAAGGCAGTGCAGATGGTATTCGATTATCTGTCCCGTGCAGTGCACAACGGCAAGAATGATCCGGAAGCACGCGAGAAGATGCACAACGCTTCCTGCATGGCCGGCATGGCATTCGCAAATGCCTACCTCGGCATGAACCACTCCATGGCCCACAAGGTCGGCGCCGAGTTCCATGTTCCTCACGGACTTGCCAACGCGATCCTGCTGCCTTATACGATCCGCTACAACGGCACCAAGCCGGAGAAGCCGGGCATCTGGCCGAAGTACAAGTACTATGATGCTGACGAGCGCTACTGCCAGCTGGCACGTGCCATCGGCCTGACCTTCGATTCCACGGAGGAAGGCGTCGAGAAGTTCGCCCAGGCTGTCTATCAGCTCGGCAGAGACTGCGGCATCGGCATGAACTTCAGCTGCCTGGATTACCTGAACGAGAAGGACTGGATGGGCGCAGTCGAGAAGCTCTCCTACCTCGCCTATGAGGATCAGTGCTCCCCTGCCAACCCTCGCATCCCGATGGTCGCAGACATGCAGGAAATCCTCCGCAAGTCCTGGACCGGCGAAGTCATCACCTACAAGCACCACTGATCAGTAACATGGGAAGCGGATCAATCAGATCTGCTTCCCTTTTAATTTGACTCTGCCTGCTTTGCTTTTACCTGGATTCCTGGTATCTACCTACGATTCTCAGGACTTTTGAGAGTTTCTGGATTTTCCGCAATGATCCTGATTTCAAGGGAACATGAATTAGCAACTTTATGAAGTTTACATGGTTCAGCTGGTCTTTATTATCTCTATCAGGCTGGAGGATTGCAAGTGCTGACAGCTGCCAGCTGCCGCTGCCGCTCCAGAAACAAAAAAGCAAGTCCTTCACAGGATCTGCTCTTCTGCATTCAATATGGTAAGTAAACAAGGGATTTCTTTGAACTTAGCTATAGACTGATTCATGGGCAATTCTATTTTCCAGAAGCAATTGCAATTCTCAGTGCCAGGACATCTTCTGCTTTAAGCAGATTCTTTTTATCATCGTTATCTACATCTGCAACGGTAATAACTGCAAATTCACGATTTTGAGATGCAATCATGATTCTGGTTTCCATAACGTCATCAGCTCTCAGCTTTCCATCGTGATTTGTATCGCCCAGCTTATATGAAGTCAGGGCAGCTGTCTGCATAGAAGTACTTATGGTGATATCTGTGATGGCTACTGAGCAGTCTGGCTGATATGAGGCAACCTGGTAGGTACCGGCAGGCACATCCATGAAATACACTGTCTGTCCTGAAGTCACATCTGCTGTTCCATCAACAGGCACATAGGCCAGACATAATGTGCAATCCGACTGGATATCAGACCTGATCGCGAACTTATCCTCCGTTGCGCTGTACAGTCTGATCTTTGCGGCTGTCGTTCTCGGCGTGCTCAGGATTACTTTAGCTTTTGCCTGATCAAAGGAAAGATATGACCAAGTCCCGGTAAATATGATATTTGCGTCGCTGACCGTCTTTTCTGATGCATCATAGCCATTGAACTGCCATACACCGTTTCCATCAAGAACTGAGATCTTTGCGGGCTGCGCTGCAGTGACAATATCATCACTTGCATAATATGTGGTATCCTGCGGAAGCAGGCTGACAACTGCAGCAGGCAATTCTTTCCCCGATGTCGAGCTCTGGAACGCATAGGATGCTGAATACTTGTCTTCTTTTGTAAATGCCTTGATCTTCAGATTACCATTGCCAGATGAACTGCTTGGATCTGCAAAGTCGTACCAGCCATACCCCATATTGAAAAAGCTCTGTCCTGCTGCGCTGGTAGAAATATCGGTCAGGTCGCCAATCGATTCACTGGTATCAAACAGAACATTGATTTTCTCATTTTCCTTGCTCAGTTTGATTACCACAGAATACCTTTGTCCTTTTGGCAGCTGCACAGGCGTATCCAGCTTTACGGTATGATAGCCTGAATAGACCTGTATTCCAGACTGCTCAGATACCTTTGTGCCCGAGGTTGGATCTGTTGCATCCTTGTCAATCCGATAGATCTCGACAGTATAGTTCACATTCGTATTTGCGTATGTATAGAAGCTGACTGCCTGAAGTGACTCATTCTTCTGTGCGGTAAAGGCATTAGCTTCGGAGACGCTGTTTTTAATTGGATACCATGCCGTCTGATTGACCCCATCATACTGATAGCAGTGATCATAGTTATCTGCCGGCTCTGCGATAAAGAACGTTGCCTGTGAATAGTTTGGTGCTGTGGTATTTGAAACGACTGTGTCATCATAGGAAATCCAGAAATAACCGCCGTCTCCCCAGCCGGATCCCCAGCTGTTTCGTATCAGCCACGCACCATCATTTGCCGGCTGATATCCTTCCTGAAAATTCGACTTGGAATAGGCATCATCCCACCCTACCAGCGTAACTTCATGATTGGAACCTGTACTTGCGAGGCCATTGTAATAATAAGAATGCGTTGCACTATTATAGAACGAACCATCCATGTACATGGCAATATCAGCAGCGCCATACTTCATGAGCATTTCCTTTACCGTGCTGACATCGCTCATGTTGATCACATATGCATCCTCCAGATGATATGTATCGCTGCCGGGAATCAAGCCTGTCCCAGCAGACAATGCTGCCGTGATTAACGGATCAACATCACTTGCCGACATCGCGCGGGTGATTTCAAACATCTGCGGCACATAGCCAGCCCAGTTGGCAAGAGTCATCATCGATTTCCAGTTATTGCCGCCATACTCTAGATAATCAAGCGAATTGCTGCTCTCTGTATGATCATTGCCCAACAGTCCCAGAGGATCTGGCATCGCATGATATGTATAATATGCAAGATTCTGTTCATCCAGATTGACACTGGTATCTGCTTTGCCTCTGAAGATCAGAGATGCTTCAGTTGCTGCAATTGCAGTGTAGCTCCAGCAGATGCCAAGATTAGCCTGATCCTTGACAGAAGTCAGCTCATGAACGGTCCTCGCATCATATGAAGTTGGAATATTAACAGCCTTGCGAAGGGAAATGAAGCTGTTCGCTGAATTGGTGTCATTGACCGATTCGATCTCGATATCGTGTGGTGCTAAGGGTGACAGCGGATGAAGTCCATCAGTTTCAGAATCAGCTTGCCCATCTGCCGAATCTGCAGATGAAGATGGCGTCGGATTAGCAGTCTCTGTGCTTCCAGCAGTATCTGTTTCAGCAGAAGCAGAAAGCTTCTGATCATCAGCTGCATTATCTGCTGCATCTGCGCTTTCCTGGGTTTCATTGCCTGCTGAAGAAACCTGTGCATCAGCAGCAGGTACAGTTACATTGCTGAGAGAATTGCCGGTCTCGCCAGAAGCAGAATCAGTATCAGCAGTCGGTGTTGGTGAAGAGCCTGCCGGTTCCTCTGCATATACAGCATTTCCAGCTGCCACGATGCTGAATGAAAGCAGCGTGGAGACGAATGTCTTGAACAGACGATTATTGTGATGATGCATAACTCCCCCTCCCAAATCTGATGGCAGATCAATAAGTAACTATTCAGTAAGAAAAATCGAAGGAACATCTTTGCAATGTTCCTTCGATCAATGTTATCCGCGATCTCCCGTGTTAGGAATATTGAATTTGGAGACTGACTTTCCGCTGAGCGGCCGGATATCCATGTTGGAAGTCACATTCAATACAGATGGATAATTATACCCAGCTGGAGCTACAGCATTCTCACCATACTTGATCCACTGCACGGATACTGTATTTCCATGGCTGTCAAGGAATGTTACACAGAACAGGCGATCCTTCTCTGAGTTATTCTTGACTGGCTCTTCGTAAACCGTGAAAGTGCTGGAATCAGTTGTTACATTGTAATTATCTGAAGTAAACGTCGGTGTGTCTGTGAAGATCACCTTGTACGTTCCAGCCTTGCTTGTATCAGTGACCTCATTGCCATCCGCATCAACCACTTTCATTGCGAAGGAGCCGCTGGTCTTCGTGGTTACAAGATCTCCTCTTTCACCAGTTTTCAGGCCAACATACTCGAAGTTCAGCACAGGCATTTCACTGCCCTTCTTAACGCTGTAGGTTACTGGCTTAACAACAAGATCTGCCTTAGCGATGTTCAGTTCATAGCTGATTGTCGTTCCATTGTACTCATTTGTTTCTCCAATTTCAGCAGTGATGGTAACTTTGCCATTCTTCAGCGGGGTAACTACGCCGTTATCATCAACTGTTGCAATGGATGGATCAGAGCTTGTGAACTTAATGGTTGCTGACTTATCATTCGGATCAAGATTCAGAATATTCTTGATGTTGTTTGCGCTGTAGTTGACGTTCATGGTGTTTCCTGACTCAAAGCTGACTTTCGGCTGCTCTTTGTCAGTAGCAGTGACAGTGATTGCAAGATCGAATGCATTGTAATTCGTTGTCTTTGTGACCGGAACTGTAATCTTTGCGGTCTTTCCGATGATGCTGCGATCATTCTTCAATGTGAATGCAAGGTTGGATCCGGAAACTGTAGCGGCACCATTCAGGATGCTGTCAGTATCTTCAGCAGTCGGTGTTCCGAATTCAACGCCTGTCATCGCGGCAAGGCTGTTCAGAGGATATGTGCCCTGATTTCCATACTTCAGGCTCATGGTGGCAGTCTTTGTGCCGGTATAGTCAATCTTGTTGATTGTGAAGTTTGCAGTCAGTGTGTCGAAGGAATAATTGCCTTTTGCTGCCGGTGCGATCATAGCTACAGCTGCTGTTGTAGCATCCGTATTGTTGGAATACGTTACAGTATACTGCTTGCTGTCCATCGCAATATCATCAGTCATCTTGACGGTTACTGCAGGCTTCTGCTCAGATCCGTTGTAGTCTACTGCTGCAATTGCATCTGCAAGAACATGTACCGGCTTCGGGGTGATAGAGGCACTGACTTTCAATGTGCTATTTTCAGCAACAGAATACTTGTCATTGTCGATTCCGGTAGCTGTGAATGTGACGCTGTCTGCAGTCGCTACATCAGCACTGTTGTATACAGCCGTTCCGCTAACATTTGCACTGTCATCGCCAATCAGAGAAGCTTTCTTGACAGAGACTGAAGTCAGATTGGAATCTTTGGTTTCGTCATATACCTTTGAAACAGTGCCTGTGTACTCAAGATCAGATGATGTCAGCACCTTAGGCGAGACATCGAATGATCCAGTCAATACAGGAATATTGGTATAAGCAATTCCGCCGATCGTTCCATTATAGAGAATCGTGTACTGATTGCCGTTGCCGGAAGGATATGTTGCAGAGTTGCCCGGCGCTAACGTGTACTTGCCGGTACCATTGTCGCCCGTCTCTCCAACCTTCGCAGCGATACTGCCTGTGATCTTTACAATGTCACTCCACTGATCGCCATATACAGGATTTGCTTTTACGGTCAGTGCGTTTGCAATCGTAGCGGCATCAGTGCCGACCGTGAACTTGATATCCTTGACCTGCAGGTGAATCGTTCCAGACTTTGATGCACCAGCATAATTTCCTGTGCCAGCATACTGATATGCGATATCAGCAGTTGCACCATCTGCTAAAACGTTCAGCTTGGCAACAATTGCATCATACGTGGTTGCCCCGTCGTAGGAATAGGTGATCGTTCCATCTGCAGAAGCGCCATTCAATCCAGTAATGCTTGCCTTTTCAAAGTTCACATTGCCCTTTGCAACAGTAAGAGGTGCAGCCGCAGTGCCGGTTGTTGTCTCGTCTTTCACATTGGTATAGGCAGTGATCGTCGCAAGAATATCAAGTTTCTCCGTAGAAGCAAGCGTATAGTTGCCTGTGGTAATTGCCGTCGGAGTAAATGTAACTTTATTTGCTTCTGCAACATTGCTCGAGTTATATGCAGCCGTACCTGTTACATTAACAACATCTGTGGAAACCTTGAGTGAACTTGCCTTGACAGAGACACTGGTCAGTGTTGAAGCAGTGGTTCCGTCATACACCTTGGTAATCGCCGTCCCAGTATATTCAAGATCATCTTTGGTAAGTACAACCGGTGTGATCGTGAATTTCTTGGTGGCAGAACCATTGTAATTGCCGTTTCCAGTTACAGTAATCGTATTTTCCGTGCCAGCTGAAGTATTAGCTCCATATGCAACGGTGTAATCGGTTGTTAATGCAAGTTTAGCAGAGGAAACTGTTGGAGTGATCTGAGCACCGGTATATACCTTATTAGCAGTGTCAAATGTGAAGTCAGCAGCATCAATCGTCTTGGGGGCGATAGTAAAGGTACCAAGTACGATATTAGTTGCTGCAGCATAATCTGAACCTTCACTGACACTTGCAAGCAGTGTATATGTGCCAGCATCTGTTGCTGTCGTTACCGAACTGCCATCCTTCGTCATCGTATAGGTAATATTGCCGATCTTTCCAGCAGCTGCTGTACTGACTGTTACCGCATTCTTGACAGCAGAACTCTGGTCTGCGCCGTTATAAACCAGGTTCATCGGTTCTGTAAAGGTGAGTACATTATTGTCAACTGTCTTCAGATTGACTGTCAAGCCTGTCACGTCCGCAGTCTGAGAGCCACTCGTCAATGTGACTTTTGTATCACCTTTCTTGAATGCAGAGCCTGACGGATAGGAGACTGTGTATCCCTTATAGTCTGTATCAAAGCTGCCGTCATCATAGGTAGCTTTAACCTTCATTCCCGCAGGATCAAAGGTATCTCCAACTACATAGACAGTCTTCGTAGGAGCTTTAGTCACTTCTATTTTGGTCAGTTCCTTGGAAGCAGTCTTAGTGAATTGCTTTGTTGCAACATAACCTGTCCCGGACTTTGTGAATGTCCAGCCGGCATACACAATGGAAGCGCTGTCGCCAAACGTGTAATTTGCCTTTGGCGTAACCGTAATTGTGGCTGTATATACTGTATCTCCTGCAAACTTCTTCGAAGTAGGCAATGCCGGCGACCATGCAAGACTCACATCAACCGGCTGATCAGCAGTAATGGAAGAAGCATCTGCTGTATTCTTTGCAGGCGTTGTTACTGAGCCGGTAAGATTTACAGCAGAATTAATCGTTCTGTTGATTGTGGTAGTTGCGGAGGCAAATGTAAACCCATCCAAATTTTCCTTAACACCCGTAGAGGAGAGGCACAGAATGTTTGAATGGTCTGGATCAGACTGCGAGAAAGTAATACTTCCGACCGTGGATTTATCAAGCACATTGAATTTGATTTTTTGGGTTTCTCCTCCAGCACCAGTAATGGGAAGAGTCGGATCGTCGACATTATTATATTCTAGCGAAAAACCAATGTAATGGTCTGCACTGACATCTGTACAGACATAACTGATATTATCATTCAAGAGTCTAGTGAGTACCACCAGACCGCTAGTGCTGTTCGTCACAGGCTGTAATCTGGAATCATATGAAATCGCAAAAGAAGACCCCTTGAAGTTCTTATAGTCTTTCATCGAAAGATATAAGTAGACAGCATCTTCCGCCTCATCATATTCTGCGCGGATGCTGTAAGTAGGAAACGTAAAATCATCCTCTGCAGAAATTTTCAGCGGTGCCAAGGCAAATACCATTGATACTGTAAACAGAAGCGCCAGAATCTTCTTGAACATATACAATCCCCTCCCGTAATGCCTATATTTGTTGAAGAATAGTATCCGTCCTATTCTTTACTATTTTGAACTATACGTCTGAACAATTCACCTCTAAAATCGCCAAATGTAACTAATTGGCGTCAAAATGTAATGTTATTGGCTTTCTGACTTATTTGGATTTCCAATTATCAATAAAACTACGCTTAATGCCAGCGGTACCAGTATGATCACAGACCATCTGTCATATATAGCAGGCTTGCCCGTAAGGTGCTGCGTACAGATCCAGATTACAGCCTCGCTTAACATAAGTACTGAAACGGCTATCAGCAAATTACGCTTGATTGGCGGCTTTTGTCCTGAATGAGCATGTATTTTGATAATAAACGCATTGATAATAACCGTTCCGACTAAAGAAATAATATCCAGAATAGACCAAGTCGGCTGATCTGGATCCTGAGTAAGCACATACATCTTGCCATCCTTGTCAGTAACAATCGGCTGGCTGTCATTCAGCTTGCCAACAACGGTATAAGACTCCTTGTTAATCGTTACTGTATCTCCGGATTTTAAATTCTTATCTACCGGCTGTGAAACATACATCTTCTCGATCTGCTGGGCATCCTCTGCCTTTGGCTGCGCTGCACTCTGCGATGAGCTGCTGATTTCCGCTGTAGGCTCTGCAGCCTTTGTTTCAATTGTTGCAGTTGGCTGGGCACTACTCTGTGCTGCTGAATTATCCCGTGGTGGGATCTGCACAACAGCCGACATCCGGCCGCCGGCATTATTCTCATCACTGTCCATTGTCTCTGCATTCAGAGTATAAACTGAATTCAAGGTTATCTCAGTTTCTCCGGAGTAGTTATTATTTACCGTAAAAATCACGGTGAGAATGACTGATCCGGAACCTGAATCACCTTTATATAAGTCCTCGGAAAGCCAGTCTGTTCCTATATCACCGCCATTATCGAGGACAATTGCTGATTGATACATGCCAGATTTAATGATCCTGGCAGTATCACTGCCAGGACCATTAAGCTGATTTTGATCATATGCGATTCTGAAATCCATGCCACCTAACTTTTCATAATCGCTGATTGCAACGTTGCAAACCACAGTATTATCTTCCGAGTTGTACGATGCATCAATACTTAAAATTGGCGCATCTGCCCATTCCTCAGCAGTAACATCCATGGGCATGAAAATGCCGGTTGTAAATAATGCTATGACAATTGCTAAGAACTTACGGGGAAATTTCATCTCATTAACAACTTTCTTATTATTGCTTCGGGCTGCCTTTTGCAATAAGAATACGATTCATAAATGCATCTGTTGCATTAAGTGTTCCTGAAAGATCCATATCACTCACTAACAGATCACTTGAAGAAACACTCTTCCCTTTTGCGATATTAATCCGCTGTTGGTAAACATCTTCACTCTTTCTTTGTCCATCCTTTGTTGTATCTCCCAGATAATAGAGCGTTGTCTGAACAGGATCCGATGCGCTGTTTTCACCAACGGAGAGCGAATTGATCGTGCAGATATATCCATTCTTCGAGATTGCAAGCTTATATGCTCCAGCAGCGACTCCGCTGAACAACATCTGATGATAATAGTTTAGCTTTGTCCCAGAGGCAGAATCTGCTCCTGAACTGATTACATTCAAAAGTGATGTTGTTGTATTCTGCATATCTTTTCTGATGGTGAGATCATCAACGCTGCTCGGATAAAGCCTTGCAAAAGCATTTCCAGCCTGACCCGTCGTATCATAACCATCGACAACAGTAGCCATTGCTGTTTGATTTTGTGTCACCTGAGGCATGACGATGAGTGTACTGAACCCATCCTCATCCGTAAATGTAACCTGCTTGGTTGTTGTTCCGGCTTTAGTTGTGACAGCGCCAGTATAATACTTAATACTTCCATCATTCAAAATATGCTTGATAGTCAGCACATCAGAGCTGATCTTATATGTACTCGGCAGATCCAGCGTAATGGTAATCGGCTGCTTCGTTTCTACATGCTTTTCTTCAAGGACGATGGAATTGTACTCATTCGCGCTTGCCGCATCGGAAGCAGAGGAGATCACAGTCTTGGAGTTCAGCTTCACATCCATCTGAATCTCAGTAATGCTGTTGGAAGAATCTACGACTGCATTCTGAACCTGGACAACCAGGGACTGTGTGGTATAGATATTGACATTGGATGCCTGCAGATCAATTCCGGTTACGCTTGCATCATTTTCCTGAATCTTCTGATTGATCAGAGCAAGATTATTGTCCGTGAATGTCTTTGCATATTCCAGGGCGCTCTTGTCCAGTCCATCAGCAACCGGAGCATTCTCACTCAGCGTGTTTGTAACAGTATTAACAGCCTGAATTGTCTCGCTGCTCATTCCGCTGGTATCTGCGGCAACAACCTGCGTTGCCTCAGTAGATCCTGTCACCTTCAGTTCAGCCTTGACAGCCTCATACTTGTAAGGTGTCACGGTTATATCATTTGTGGCAATTCCAAAGGCCAGGAAATCCGCAGGATTTGCAGTATAATAGCCGCCATATACGCTGATCACAGCACTTGTATCATTCGTGATATTCCCATCAAACTTTCCGTTGAAGATCGTCAAAACAGCATTTGCAAAGTCAGGCTTTGTGTACTGGTACTGGCTGTTCTGCACTGCGTTTGCAACTACAGTGCCGCTGCTGAAGCTGAAGATTCCGTTGTAAATTGTCATCTGGTTGAGATTCAGCACAGCACCGGCTGCGCTTCCGCTGAAATTGCCGGAAGTGATTTCTGCTCTGCCATAATAGCTGTTCTCGACATTGTACTTGCCGCCAGTCATCACAGTGCCGTCAATCGTCAGATCAGAAGCAGCATTGATCATATTCAGACCGACTGTAGGCCAGCCATTCAGTACCAGACTGTAGGCAGTGCTGTTGCCAGTGACTTTCGAAGACTCCGTCAGACGCAGATCGCCATGGTTAAGGATGGCATTGGCTTCTCCGGACTTATTGATCGAGGCGCTTCCCATCACTGTTGCAATCGCATATTCATGATTCAGAATGACCGGAGCAGAGCCGCTGTTCTCAACGCTTCCGGTTCCATCAATTGTCAGATTTCCGCTGTTGGAGATGGTCTCCTTATCGGAAGCATTGACAATCTTGTGACCATTCAGATGAATGATCACCTTCTGCAGAGAGTTGATGACGATGTTCTCCGTATAGTCCTTGTCCAGGGTGATCTCATTTGCGACATCTCCTGGCACAGCATCGATCTGAGCCTGCAGAGTTCCTGCCGCCGGCACATTGTCTACAACCTGATATGCATATCCGGCAACATCTGATGTAGTGGAAGCCATCTTATTATAAGGAAGATACGCGGTCGGATCCTCTGTATAGTATCCGCTGTAGATATCGAGCTCGCCGGAAGCATCATCTGCGACTGTTCCCGTGAACTTGCCACCATAGATCTGCGTATATCCGCTCATGTATGCGACATAAGTCTTATGCTCATCAGCAGAATAGACATTGTGCAGAACTTCTGCTGAAGATGATCCCTTGCTGAACGTGCCGTCATATATATAGAGCATATGGCGATTCTGAATTGCTCCATTCAGCGACTTGTCAAAGCTGCCGCTCTGAACAGTTGCAATTCCGTAATAAGTATTCTCAAGATTGTACAGTCCGCCCTGCAGCTTTGCACCATCGACGATCAGCTTTGCAGCAGCGCTGAACTGATTTCTCTGATAATCCAGATAGCCATTGAGAATCAGGCTCGAAGCAGTGCCTGTCGAAACTGCCTGGCCCTTCATGATCATATTGCCCTGGTTCTCAATCACGGTTCCGGTAATGCCTGATGCGCCTTCATCCGTAACTGTCACTGATGAATCAATCGTAGCTTCGCCATAAGGCTGATTCAGAATCACAGGAGCTGCGCCGGATGCGTTTGTGACCTTTCCGGCAGTGCCGCTGTTCTTGATAACCAGCTTGCCTCTGTTCGTAATGGTTGCTGTGCCGGCATTCCCTGTCAGCGTATGCCCATTGAGATCAATGACGACATTCTGACTGGAATCAACATAGAGACTCTCCGTATAGTCCTTGTCCACCGTAATGACATTCTCTACATCGCCCTTCTGCTGGTCAATCTTGCTCTGAAGCGTTCCAGCTGCTGCAACTATTTCCTTGACCTCATACTTGTAATTGCTGTCGCTGGTATCTGTGGATGCTGTCAGGCCGCTGTCAAGGAATGCAGTCGGATCCTGGTCAAACATTCCTCCTGATATGACCAGCGTTCCGCCTGTGCTTGAGAGCTTGCCCTTGAATTTGCCCTGCTTGATTTCCGCAAAAGCTCTGAGGCAATCGCTGCCGGACGCATCATATTCGTTTGCAAGTACTGTGCCTGCTGCCGCATCAGCAGTCGGGCCATTGATCTTGATGATGTTCTTGTTGCGGAACGCGCCTGTTGCGCCTCCGGACATGGTTCCTCCGGTGATATCTGCTGTGCCATAGGCAATGTTATCGATATTGTAGCTTCCGCCTTTTACAGTCCCGCCATAGACATAGAGGAATGCCTCTCCCTGGGCGACATTCTGGTCTGCTGAAGTCCAGCCATTCTGAATTGCCGGCGCTGCCGTCTCGTTACTGCTGACAGTGGTGCCGCTCATGAGCTTCAGCGTTCCCTGGTTGGAGATTGCGCTTCCTGCTGAGCCTGTGCCGGCCGTGCGCTGAATTGTTCCATTCTTGACAGTCATCTGTCCATGAGATTGATTTACGATCGCTGAATGACCGCTTCCAGTGCTGGCAATCGTGCCGCTGCCTTCAATGGTAAGTGTTCCATCATTTGTTATTGTATCTGATGTGCCATCGCTGCTCAGCGTGTGTCCATTCATGTTCAGGACAACATTCTGCGCTCTTGCAATCGTGATGTTCTCGGTATAATCCTTCTGCAGTGTAATGAAATTAATGCTGCCGCCCTGAACGGCGTCGATCTGCTTCTGCAGCGTATCTGCAACTGTTGCATTTGCAGCTCTTACCTGGAATGTGCCGAGGCCGTTCTTGGCAACGAAAGTCACCAATTTCTCTCCATTTGAACCTGTTGTTGCATCTACAGTAGAAATATCCTCCGTACTGTCGCTTCTTGTCTGGACAACCTCCAGCTTGCCGCTCGCCGGTATAATGAAGCGATCCGGAAGACGCAGCGTAATCGTGACATCCTGTCCGCTTGCAGGGAACAGTTCCACTCTTGAACTGCTGAGCATTATGCGCGAATCACCAGAGGACTGATAATCGATGTCATATGCATATGCCTGGATTCTGTAAGACAGGCTGCTGATTTGACCATTCAGTTCAGAACCATCACTGACGAAGATTGCTAATGACTTTTCCTTAATCAGCGTCGAACCCGTTCTGACCGTTGTGAGAGCAGACAGCGTGCTGTTGCTGTCAGCGACAGCATCCAAGCCTGAAGCGATCGGATAGGTCTCTTTGAGAGCAGCTTCTGCATCATCGTAGATGGTTCCTCTGCCAACCGAATTGTACAGAATGAAATGTGAGTTGCCGGACTGATATGGAGAACTCAGGGACTTCACAGCCACATTATTAGAATTCTGATAGATCGAATAATCTCCATTTTTAATAGCAGCATTGCTGAGATCGCCTGCAGAAATGATCAGACTTGCATAAGAACCTGACCAGTTTGCTTCTTCAGGGATAATGTATCCATTTGTAATAATTCCAGATACCGTGCCGCCGCTGAGCAGCAGATTTCCTTGATTACGGATAGCCTTATAACTTGAATTCAGCGACTTAACAGTTCCGCTTTCAACTGTTACCGTTGCAGGACTCGAACAATTATGATTATCAGTCCATTTAAAGCCAACTTGATTGATAATTGCCGGATTGCCCTGCTGATTGGTCAGTATTCCTGACTTGTTCGCACTGGAGTCTTTTATTGTCAGTGTTCCATAATTGATGATTGTTTCTCCATTATCTGTCGTTCCGCTTGTTAGTATCTGTCCATTTAAATCAATTGAAACAGAATTTTCTTCTGAAATATAGAGAGATGTAACACGAACCGTTCTCTGACTGCCATCCTTGTTAGGAAGAAGCTGCAATTTCAGTTCACTGTTGCTGCTTGGAGTCCAGGCGTCGAAATATTCTTCATACTTTTGACCTGTAGTCAGATTCATTATACTGTAATCGCCAAGTTCCGCCTTTGGAGTCGCGCTGACAGTATCAGAAGGATAGCCTAGAAACTTGCAATAACTATCTTCATTTGATTCTGCAGCTCTTACAATAAATTCATATTCCTGATCATTCTGAAGATATCTGATTTTATAGCTTGTGCCTTCTGTTACTATTGAATTGCCATAAGTAGTGCCCTTTTCTCTATACATTACTTCATAGCTTCCGGCTCCTGAGACTGCATCCCAGGAAACAGTAACAGAACCGCCGCCTGGAGTTGCTACTACATTTTGCGGTGCTGCAAATGTATTCTCTCCTACAGTGACCGATGATTTCACATATGGAGTCCTGTTTTGCACTAATGTATCATAGCCGGCAGTCCAGAAATAATACTTGGTATGCGGAGTCAACGAAGTGATATAGAAAGAAGTTGTCCCGCTGGAAGAATAGCTATCAACTGTTTCCGTTTGCTTTGATGCCTTTGAAATATCATCAACTGTCCCATAATACATGAAATAGCCGGCAATCCCTGTCTGATTCGTGATCTTCACTCGGGCTGCATCGTAAGAGGCATCTGTTTGAACCTGCAATGCGTTTGTCAATGTCTCCTTTGCTGCAACCGGGGTTACCTCAGTTAAATCTGACCGAGTTCCCTGAAGAGTTTCATATCCAAACTGCCCTTCAGAAGCCGCAACTGCAACATCATACGTTGTGCCATTTTCCTGATGACTGATAGTAATTGAACGCACGTTTTCATCAGATTCATATGTTATGAAATTATAATATAGATCTTCTTCTGATGCTTTCTTGATTGAAACAATGTAGCCCTTTGCATTCGTTACAGCGTCCCAGCTGACATGCACCTGTTCATCGCCATAAGTTACCGCAACATTAGTCGGCTTCGGAAGTACTCCCTGCCCTGGAACTGCATCAATTGTTCCAACCGTCGTTTTTCTCGTTTCATCGGAATTATATCCAACAACCCATAAATGATATGTTGTGCCATCTGTAAGGTTTCTGATGACCTTCCCGACCGTGGAGCCGTATGAGAAATCATTGGGGGTCGAAGGCATTTCCGTCTCGGTGCCGTAATAGAATTTATAGTTGCTTACGCCACTGACTGCATCCCATTTTATGCCTATGCTGGAAACACCACTGGTTGCCACCAGATTACTGATTGTCCCTAAATCTGCAGTAGCTTCTTTTGTGCTCACTGTAACAGAATTTGATGCAATTCCTAACACATTGTAATTGCAATCATAATTTGTTCTTGCAGCCTGCACTGTAAGTGTATATTCCGTATTGGCAGACAGATAACTTATTGAAGCCGAAGTGTTTGTTGAAGTGTAACTGCTGCTATACCCACTTGATGAATAATTGATTCTGTAGCACGTGGCACCAGCTACTGGTGACCAGCTTACATTAATCTCGGTTTCTCCCCCTGTTGCAGTAACTCCTGCAGGTGCAGCTAACACATCATTCTTCGTATTGATCGTAGTTTTTAAAGCATTGCTCTTGCTCGTGAAATCGCTGTTATACACTGTGAGCCAGCAATAATAGGTCTGATCAGCTAATAGATTTCCTATATAGCTATAAAGTTTTGCGCTATTCACAGTTCCCTGCACATTTGATGATATTGCTTTAGTGATATCGTCTGTTGTGCTGTACTGAATGATTACATTTTTGTTTGTGCCATCATAATCCCAGTCAAAGCGTGCTCCATTGATGCCAACACTTGATTCAATATTGCTGATATCTGCCAGTTTCACTTCTGCTTCAACCGGTGTAACTGTCAGCGTGTCGGAAACTGCGCTGTAGACCTGATGATTCATTGAATACCAGTCCACTCCTGCCATGACATACGCATCGTACTGAGTACCATTAGTCAGACCGGTAATAACATACGAATTCGTGTTTCCCACATAATAATATGAAGCTAGATTGGTAGAACCATGCTGTACAACTCCGATCTCATATACAGGTGTTGTTCCGCTGGTGCTGTTCCATGTCAGCGAGATAGTTCCTTCTCCGCTAACAGCTTTGACATTCTGTGGCTTCATGGTTGCATCCACTGCAGGTGTCATTGTTCCAGTATAAGGAGCACCGGCAGTATTGCTTGATTTTGAAAGCCCGAAGATCCAGAAATGATACTCCTGGCCATTTGTCAGCTTTGTTAATGCAACTTTCTGCATTCCATCGGATTCCCATATTGAATGGCAGTCAGCTGCAGTCGCCGTAGTAAGATCTGCGCTGGTGCTGTAAAACAGCATATAGGAAAGCGAAGACGTACCTTTCCAGCTGATTAAGGCTGAGGTATCTCCACTGATTACGCTGACGTTTCCAGGCTGAGCAATTGAGGTGTCTTCAGTCATTGCAGTAACAGGCGAAGAAGCCGCGCTGCCAAACATCCTCTCTGCGCCTGCCTTGGAACTGCAAGACTTCACAGAAAATTGTACTGTGGATCCGCTTTGCAGCCCTGAAAGCGCAACGGAAACAGACTCTGCAGTCACAGCCATGTTAACAGTTTTGTATGTGGCATTATTCAATACATAATCGATCTGAAGTCCATAAGCCTCAGCAGAGCCAGAATAGGTCCACTCTGCAACCAAGGTATTATTGGTAATCGTAACATAATCAACGCTTGGAGCATAATTTGAACTGGAAACATAGACAGGCTGCGCGAGTTCTGACGTTTCATATTCAGACGAATGATCGCTGCTGGTCCTTGCAATCCAGAAGTAATAGCTGTTGTAATTGGTCAGGCCAGAGATAACTGCATACATGCGATTATCATCAGTATCTTTTGTAATGGTCTGATAGACAGTAGTTGCCGTTGCCTCGTCATTTGACGTATTGTATTTGACTCTGTAATACTCCTGAGCATCTGTCGTTGCCGGGTCCCAGGAAAGCATGACGGCAGAGTCACCAGATTCAGACTTGACATTGGCAAGCGACCCGGTTGATGTCCTGGTGGATTCAGCAGACTGTGCCTGGAATACCGCCAGATTGGAGATGCTGATCGTCTTCTGATCAGTGCTGTCAGAAGATTCTGCTGCTCCGCTCGCGTCAATTACCTGAACAGACTGAGCGCTGATCTCAAATACATCAGAAGTCAGCTCCGCGCTCTCCTTGACCGGGAAGCGCATGACAAGCATCTGGTTTGCCTTGCCGCTGACTCCGCCGGCATTCTGGGAAGAAATGGTAATCTTCAGATTGGATGATGTCGTTACCGTCGTATCCTCGGGATTATCAAGCTGATACGCTGCCGCGTAGTTCAGCAGCAGATCTGTGTTTGCTGCAATGCCTGCCGAACCTGCATTTGCATCATTCATTCCAGTTGTCTGGGTGCCGCAGCTTTCCAGCTGAGTATCATCAAAATGAACCAGGAAGGAAACGCTCGACAGCAGATTAAAGTCTCCTATTGATACTGTCAGGTCAACGGTTCCTGTGTCCTTGCTGTACGCTGCGGAATAATCCAGTGCAGGATAGACCACTGCTACTGGTGTCGAAGTGGGAGCAGGCGTGGCGACTTCTGCTGTCGGAGTCGGCGCTGCCGTAGGCGACGGTGTCGGTGAAATGACAGGATCAGAGGAAGGCTCCGGTGAAGTTGATGACTGCACCGCTGCTACAGGCGTAGGCGATGGCGTTGGAGTTGCCCCTTCTGCGACTACATTCATCGGAAATAAAGCGGCAGCAAGCAAAAATGCCATGATCCCATTGAAAACTGGTTTCCTGTTCATAAATCCCTCTCCCCCAGGTATGTCTGTTCAGTGAAGACTTTCTGCGAATGATTTCAAAATGGTGAGCGACATCTGATGATAAATCAGTACACCTCAGTACATTATATAGTCGTTTAGATTCACTTGATTTTCCATTTGAGGCTGAAGGACTGCATTTCATTACATTGAATCAATTACTGAATGCATTCAGTTTCTATTCATATATCATCCGCCAGAAATTCAATAAGGCCTTCGTTAGCAGGAATCATTTGTGGTAACATGTTATCCATGAAGCTCAATTCCTTCGGAAAATCATGCTGCAGTTCAAGAAAGATGAATGTTTTCCTGATTGCAGCCATCGTGATCGCAACGGCATTCTGCACGCTTCTCCTCCTCCTGAAAGGGCCATCCAGAACAGTAAGCGACTTTCTCGTCACGACGCTGATGGAAACGCGGCGCGGGAAATATGTTGCCCGCCTCTTCCTCTCTGAAGACGACCTTCAGTCTGCGCTTGCAAGGAACCAGATCGAGGAGACTCCGTTCGTCACTGCCGGCATTGATGAAGACTACGATATTCCCTCATCTGAAAAGGACCATATCGATGTGGTCAGCGTTGACAGCCAGCTGTATCACGGCAAGCTCATGATCATCAGGGATCCGTCCAGAGTCACCCTGGGCGTCAATACGACCTTGTCCGGCAATAATTCCGGAAGCCTTCTGGTAGATGACTATGTCAGCCAGCTGAATGGAATCGCAGGCATCAATGCCGGCGGCTTTGATGATCCCAATGGGACCGGCGACGGCACGGTCCCATACGGAGTGACCATCCAGAATGGCAAGATCGTATCCGGCAGCGCAGATGACTGGCAGACACTGATCGGCTTCAACAGCCATCATCATCTGATGGTCGGCCAGATGACAGCAGCGCAGGCGCTTTCCTACGGCATCGAGAATGCTGTCACCTTCGGCCCTGCCCTGATCGTCAACAGTGCCGCCGTATCCGTGACCGGCGCCGGCGGCGGCCTGAATCCAAGAACTGTCATCGGGCAGCGGGAAGATGGCGCTGTCCTTCTTCTGGTCATCGAGGGACGCAAGCCCTCAAGTCTGGGCGCGACCTATCAGGACTGCATTAATATCATGCTGGCGCATGGTGCCGTCAATGCCGCAAATCTTGACGGCGGCGGCTGTTCTGCAATGGTCTATCAGGGAAAGACCATTGCCAGCTCAGTATCCCTGTTCGGAAATGACAGAAAGGTGCCTACCGCATGGGTCATCAAGTAAGAAAAAAGGCAGCCCCTCTGCCCTCTGACGGGTGCAGCAGGAAGCGGCTGAATCCAGTGCTGATGACAGCGCTGATCTGTAGCTGCTTTCTTGCGGCGCTGTGGCTTGGACTCTATATTCATGAGATCAGGACTCCTGAAGGTGCCATGGATTCCTATCTCGCAAAGGTCCAGGCAGGCAAGTGGGAAGAGCTCTATCAGTCAGATACCAGCCGCTTCAGTGAATACAGCACGGAGGAATCCTATATTGAGGGAATGAAGCAGCTTTATGCGGGAGCAGATCTATCCCACATTGGATATGCGCTCAGCTCCCGGAATGAGGATGATTCCATCCGCTTCTATAATGTCGTGAGCAACCAGCAGATCTGCACCGTCCTGGAGGTTCACAGAGTGGATTCCTTCCGGCCCTGGGCAGTGAGAACTTCCTATGGCGGCAGGAACTGGAAGATCAACCTGCTGGAGGATGGCATTCACATATCCGTCAACGGAAACCCTGTCACGTCACAGTTTGCGAAGAAGAGCGACGTCAATGTGAATACGCTCAGCGGCATTGAGCTTGATCATTCAATCCCTGTGGCTGTGCAGTATGAAGTGGATAACGTGATCGGCATCCCCGGCATCGCTGCCGACCAGCCGGACCAGTATCAGGTAATCATCGATCAGAGCGCGCTGGCCATCTTCATCGGCAGAAAGCCTGACCAGGAAAATTCTTCCGCATATCAGGATGCCCTGAAGAATGCCGGAACATCCTATGCAAGATACATCTTCCAGGATATTGACTTCTTTGACCTCGCGAATATCCTGGATACTTCCTCCCCTTTCTTTGATACCGTCATGCTCTATGACAACCAATGGGTCTATGCGCACGACAAGTACCAGGTTGAGAACGTGAGCGTATCAGACATCCTGCCGATCGGTGACGAATACTTCACGGGAAAGATCTCCTTTGACTACAGGATCACTGCTGATCAGGAATATGTCTATCCATCGTCCTACCAGCTGTTCTTCCGCAGAGATCCGGCCGGCAGATGGAGACTGCTCAATCTGATTCAGCTGAATTCCTGAAACTGCAATGATTCGGGAAGGCCCTTTGATCGCAGCGCTGTCTTCAGGGCCTTCTTTTCTATACCGCCATTCTGTCTCATCTCTGCCTCGGAAGAAATATGCATATCGCCAATGCATGGTTTTCGGTAATAAGTGAATTATTGGGGATAGAAGATTCATCCTATAATAATGAGGTACGCTTCTGAACTTCCGGCAGACTGTCCAGCCTTGCACCAGAATATACAGGAAGAGCGGCTTGATCATGACAATGAGCTCCAGGCACCAGGGAAAACGATGGTATGACAGACTGATCAGCGCTCTATACGCCATCTCGCTGATTATCATTAATGCTGCCCTGATGCTGTACTGGAACCGCATGAACAGCAAGCTGTCCTGTCCGCGGATCGCATACATCCTGATCTTCCTGCTGGCCGCGGCGCTGCTGTATCTCATCCTGGAAAAAAGAGCAGGCAGAATCCGCCTCGATCCTGACCGCCTCGTCCTGATCCTGTCCGGCCTGCTTGCGGTGCTGCTGGTATATCTGTGCTATAGCTATTACTTCCTGACCGGATGGGATGTCGAGCTGCTGCTGAAGGCAGCCCGCCTGGCGCTGAGCGGGCAGAAGTTCGATTCTGATATTCTCTCCTATTTATCTACCTATCCAAATAACCGGCTGCTGATCTACATTCTTGAGAAATGCCTGTGGGTCAATGCGCGCATCGGGTTCCTCGATCCGGAGAACGGCATCATGGTGTGCATCACGCTGAACTGCCTGATCTCAGCAGCGACCGGATATCTGCTGTACCGGATCTGCACGCAGTACTTCTCGAGAAGAACATCCTTCCTCGGATGGCTGGCTTATGTCGCCCTGATCTGCTTCTCGCCCTGGAATACCATTCCCTACTCGGATACGCTCGCCCTTCTGTTTCCGACCCTGATCTTCTATCTGTACACGGAGATCCGGCAGGATAGCGCGCATCGGTATCTGTATATCGCGCTCCTGTGCTTTCTTGTGCCGATCGGCTATGCGATCAAGCCGCAGGCCTCGATCGTGTTCATCGCGATCTGCCTGTATTCCCTTCTCCGCCTGATCAGCCGCCTGGCCCGCGCAGTCAAGACAGGAAATGCATCGCATTGCCTGCGCAGAGCTGCAGCGGCTCTCTGCATTGCCTCCCTGGCCCTGATCGCCTCCGTCTCTGCCTGCCGGTATGTCTCGGATTCCTATGAGCGCCGAGGCCTTGCCGTCTATGACAGCCGGATGGCATTCGGGCCGTACCACTATCTCATGATGGGCATGAATCCCTGGACCAGCGGCCTCTTCCTGAGAGATGATGTCCTCTACTCCCAGTCCTTTCCGGATGTGCAGTCCAGGACTGCTGCCGAGAAGCAGGTCATCAGGCAGCGGCTGCAGGATTACGGGGCAGTTGGATATGCAAAGCTGCTGCGGAACAAGATCCTGCTCGGATTCAATGACGGCACCTTTTCCTGGTTTGATGAAGGAGACTTTGTCATCGCCGAGGCCCCGGCAAAGAATACGGCGGTCTCTTCATTCCTGAAGAGCTTCTACTGGCGTGACGGCTCGCGCTATTTCATCTTCAACAGCCTCACCCAGCTCCTCTGGGCCGGTGTCCTGTTCCTGTGCATCTTCGCAAGATCCGGCCGGCACGGCATCCCGATTCTGAAGATGACGCTGCTCGGGGTCATCGCCTTCGAGCTGCTGTTCGAGGTCCGGGGAAGATATCTCTATGCCAACGTGCCGATCTTCATCCTGCTGTCGCTGCTCGGCGCCAGGAATCTCCTGCACCTGTCCCGCCGGCTTCTGCAGGCGTGGCGTCAGGATCATCCCGCGTTCGGAGCAGATGCGGCAGAATGATAATCCGCGCAAAATAAAGACATGGCCGAAGATTTTCATCAGTCCATGTCTTTTTGATGTCTGCAGCTCAGGCGCCCGCTGCCCACACGATCCTGGTATCGAAGTACTGCTCCTGAAAGCCGATCGCGGAGATGACTTCCTCATGCGGGGCGGAGGTGTCAGCCGCCACGATCCAGCGGCAGGCGCCGCCGTCGCTGCGGAAGACAAGCCCGATGACCTTTCCCCTGAATTCCTCCAGGGGCTCCTGAGGTCCGCAGACATAGGCATCCCTGAAGATGCCGCTCCTGTCTGCGAGCTCCTCGATATAGCCGCAGTTGCATGCATACTGCTCATCCGCAATGGCCTCGTGAAGGCTGCCGTAGGGATGATCGACGCAGACCGTCACTTCCTGCCCGAGATACCTGCGGTCCAGCAGGATCTCCATCGGTGTCATCTGCAGACCGCCGTAGCTCTTCTGCGGTCCCGTCTTCTCGAATCCCATCGCTGTCCAGAATGCCTCGGCTGAGGGAACGGAATGGATCAGGATCCTCCCTGTCTCCCAGGCTTCCGGCAGCTCCAGCAGATGATTCAGCAGCGACCGACCGTATCCTCTGCGGCGATGATCCGCCTGGATGCAGAGGTACAGGATACGGCTCTCCTCCGCATCCAGCACCGCTGCCCCGATCAGCTCCGGGTCGAAGATGCCCAGCCAGAGATCGCTCTCCCCGCGGCTCCTCAGAAGATCAAGAAAGGAGCTGCCGGCTCCGTCGGATCCTTCTGCAGAGGCAAAGAAGACCTCGTGAATGAGGTCTTCCGCAGTCTTTCGTTCGCTTTCGCTCAGAATATGCAGTTCCATTACATGCCCAGTTCCCTGTCAAACAGGGGAATCTCATTGTTGACTGCCGTCTTCTCAAGCTCTTCCGTGTAGGCAAGCACGACCACCGGCACATTCTTGGCCAGCGGCTCCGCGATCTCGCGGATCCTGCCGAGGAATGCCTCCGACCTGTCGCTTGTGTCAACGATCAGCGCAAAGGACATTGCCTGGCCGGCAAACATTGCCTTCAGCCAGACCCTGCTGACCTCCGGAATATCCTGGCAGGCATCGTGCACCGCATTCACCAGGGCAGTCGGATACACTGTCGGCTCAGCAAAGCGCACCTGGACGCCGGACGGGACATGCCCCTCCTCCATGGCCTTCATCTGCTGCTTTGCGACATTCTCGGCATTGTTCAGCGCAAGCACCAGCTGCTTCGGGAAGACGATATTCTGCGTCATCGGGTTGATGACGAAGCCGTCAATCCTGTTCGTGACATCCGCGAACATCCTGTCATAGTCCTTCAGCGTGCGGACGACATACTGCAGGTTGCCCTCCTGGGTGACCTTGAGCTTCTTTGCTTCCTCGATATCCGTGAAGGCCGGGAAGTAGGTCTTGCCGGAATTGGTATTCACCAGGACGAACTTGATCTGCGCGCCCTTGGGCATCGTGATCCTGCCGCTGCTGTCAGGCTTGAAATCGGTGCTGAAGATCACCGGCACAAGGTAATGCGCCTTGCGTGCCTCATCAAACATCCTGCTCTGATTCTGCGGGGATGCATTGCCCTTGAGGGTATCAATTGCCTTCTTCAGTTCATCATTCTCAATTCGCTTCTGTGTCTTATTCTCTGCCATAGTTTTCTCCGCCTCCTATTATATCAAGATTGAGCGCTTTCTCAATGCGAGGATGCCTGATGCGATATACTAATTCACTTATGATGAAAGCCAGAAAAATCAACTTGCCAAAATAGTCAATAAAAAAATTATATATTCTTCTTTATTCAGTATTGAATTATTTATAACAATAACTTTTCTCTATTTTTTCAACATCTAGATAATCAACAGCAAAACAATCATCAGGCATGTATTTACATTTGCTTTCTAAATATGTAGGACAATACTCAAAATATAGTGAATCTTTTGTTTTATCTTTATCAATATAGATATGATGATTTGTATCAAAGAAAAGAACATATATTATGTTATCACTCAAATATGCAACAACTCTTGAAGGAGAATGACCTTGAAGAGAAGCTTTGAATTCAAATAAACTGTCACCAACTACTTGTTCAATATATGAGTTGTTATAATTATATTCTTTCATTATTTTGTTAATTAATTCTCTTTTGTCAACTTCCTTAATCACATGAAAATGCAACCCATGATTATCAGCCTTTAACTCGTTGTAAGTAACTTCACAAATTTTGGGAAGAACGACACCTAAAAAATTGTATAAGACATCAAAATAGTCATGGCTATCTCTAAAGTGATTATTAAATCTATGATTGATACAAATTGGTTGACATTTAAAATACTCAAAACTACAAGATAATCTACGTGCATCGTTATTTATGCATGGCTGCTTTATCCTTGACTTTGAACTAGCAGTAATTTGAGGAAGGTTTCTTTTTTGCATGTGATTATTCCTGTTGCTCAGAATAGTAATCAAAAATGTCCCTGTCATTTATGATATTTGAACAGGCGGCGCCAACAGATAAATTTCCTCTAGCTTTTTTCCAAGGGTCTTCATTGTGCGTTAAATACTCTAATTCATCTGCTGAAAACTTACCATAGGCATTCCAAACCTGATCAAGCAAATCATTGACATTAGAATCAAATTGAATTTCTATTTCTACCTTTGGAATATCTGACCATCCATAATCCTTAAACTTTGAATATAGTCTTCTACATACTGGACCATGAACCCATGCTTCGAATTTATCTTCACACAATGTTCTGATACATTCATTGTTAATTGTTTCTGCATCATTAAAGAAAACGATGTACCATGCATAAGCATAAAAACACAGTTTTTGCACTTTCTTATCACTCATACTCTCCCTATGCAAAAACCACTTTGCCACCGAAACGATAACAGGCTCACTAATTGAGACATCTATATTTTCGATTTCATTTTTACCAAATGATTTTTCTGAAAATAGTGTTAGATTTTGAGGCATAACACGCTCATTTGCAAAAGTCAGAGGTACTTGTGGGTAATTATCTTTACTTATTTTTGCGATCGTTCTCTCCATCTTGTTGTCCATTATTATATGTAATCCTCTTTTCAAGATCTTCAATTTGTTTTCCTAACCATCTATAAATTGACTTTGCAGTCGCTTCATTACATACAACACCAGTTGACACAAATCTAATTACTGTTTGCTCATAATCTACAGGATCAATTGAGATTGGTTCACCAAGTGTTCCATCTTGATTTATTGGATTCACATATGTATTGGGAACAGGAGGTCTCTCTAAATAGAAATTCATGACAATTTCATTTTGTGTAGACACTCCTCCAAATGCACCATTAATATATGTCGGATTGTAATTTTCATCGAATTTAAAAACAAACTTTACATTATTAGTATCCATAACAGCCTCCATATGTGAACATATTCATAGTATACCAAGATTCCCATTCTTTTCACTAATTGCTAAAGACTTTTCTTAATCATTCAATTGAATCATCGCACAATATATACATTAAAACCTTTGTAAATAGTATTGAGCGCTTTCTCAATGCGAGGATGCCTGATGCGGTATAATAGGACGGCGGAGAAAATGATACCTATGAAGAAAATCACCTGGAATTCCCCAGTGGTCCTGTCCTTCACGCTGATCAGCGGCCTGGCCCTGGTTCTCAACATGGCCACCGGCGGCTGGGCCAATACCGCCCTGTTTTCCGTCTACCGCAGCTCCTTTGCGGATCCGCTGTTCTACCTGCGCCTGTTCACCCATGTGCTCGGGCACGCCAGCCTCAGCCATTATGCCAGCAACATGATCCTGTTCCTGCTGGTCGGGCCGCTGCTGGAGGAGAAGTACGGCAGCAGGTCCCTGCTCTCCATCATCCTGACCGTGGCTCTGGTCACCGGGATCGTGCACATCGTGATCTCTCCCAATACAGCGCTCCTCGGCGCAAGCGGCGTTGACTTTGCCTTCATCCTGCTGGCTTCCGTGACCGGCACGAAGCGCTCGGACGAGATTCCGCTGACCCTGGTCATCGTGGCGGTGATCTACATCAGCCAGCAGATCTATGAGGGCGTCGCCGTGCAGGACAATATCTCCCAGCTGACGCACATCATCGGCGGCGCCATCGGTGCTGTCTACGGCATGGCCCTGCGCCGGCGCTGAGCCTCTTCCGCATCAATGTTTATGTTTCTTTAAGGCATTCTTCACACAGGCTTCACATGCCTCAATTACCATCATAGCTGTAACAGAAAGGAGCACATAACAATGAGTGAGTTCAATCCAAATGAGAATCAGAATACAGCTTCCCAGGAGAAGCTGGAAACCATCGACGTTCAGTTCACGGAGCATCCCGAGCATGCGGAGGCAAAGACCGAATCCGCAGGCGGGGCAGGAGGCAGCGTTCCGCCGGTGCACAATGATGTGCCCCCGGTTCAGCCGGCATCCTCGCCGAAGCCGCATAAGGAGCATCAGCCCCATCCGATCCTGACTGTCGTTCTCTGCGCAGTCGTATCCCTCGGCGCCGGCTTTGGCGGCGGATATCTGGCCGGGCGCACGAAGACCTCCGGAGGCACCACCGTCATCTACAAGGAAGCCTCAAGCACATCAGATTCCGGCACTGCCACTGTCGCGACCTCGAGCTCCGGCATGACCATCCAGCAGATCGCTGCCAAGGCATCCCCGAGCGTTGTCGAGATCGTCACGGAAGTCAAGCAGACAACCTACGGCATGTTCGGCGGATCCTATACCTCCGAGGCAGCCGGCAGCGGCGTCATCATCTCCTCTGACGGCTACATCATCACCAACAACCACGTCATTGAGGATTCCACTTCCATCAAGGTCACCGTCGAGGACGGCACGGAATACACCGCCACCCTGGTCGGCACCGATTCCAAGAGCGATATCGCCGTCATCAAGATTGATGCGACCGGCCTTACCGCCGCGACGATCGGCGACAGCGATAAGCTCGCCGTCGGCGATACTGCCGTCGTCATCGGCAATCCGCTGGGAACCCTTGGCGGCACCGTCACCAACGGCATCATCTCCGCGACTGACCGTGAGCTTACCATCAACAACGAGGCAATGAACCTGATCCAGACCAATGCAGCCATCAACTCCGGCAACTCCGGCGGCGGCCTCTTCGATGCCCAGGGTGACCTGATCGGCATTGTCAATGCCAAGGACTCCGGCACCACGAGCACCGGCGCAACGATCGAGGGGCTGGGCTTCGCGATCCCGATCAATGATGCGATGGATGTCGCGCAGCAGCTGATGTCCAACGGCTATGTCGCTGACCGGGCAACGCTCGGCGTCTATGTCACGACGCTGACGGAAGACCAGGGCAATTACAAGGCCGGCGTCTATGTCACGGATCTGATCTCCGGCGGCGGCGCTGAGAAGGCAGGCATCAAGGCCTATGACCGCATCACCGCAGTCGACGGCGAGTCTGTCAGCACCTACCAGGAGCTCTCCAAGATCCTCAAGACCCATGCGGTCGGCGATACCGTCAAGCTGACCATCGTCCGCGATGACAAGGAAATGGATATCGATGTCACACTGGGCGCTTCCACGAATACCTCAGAGACAACCGCAACCCCGGAATCCACGCCGATTGCAGGCTGATCCAGGACAGAATGAAAGGCTCAGGAAGAGCAGCGCAGATCTCTCGTGATCCGCAGCTCTCCTGAGCCTTTTCATATTCACCGCCTCATTTTCCAGCCTGCTGGCTCTCCTGCAGCACCCTGGCAGTCTGGTCCAGCACGAACTGCATGAAGCGCCTTGCGGCAAAGGGCATCATCTCGTACTCCTGATAGACGATGCCGATCGTGCGCTTCGGCATGTCGACAATCCGGCGGATCTCGAGGCCTTCCTCGAAGCCGGTGATGACCGGCTGATACAGCATGGATACGCCCAGCTGCTGGCGGACCATGGCCATGATTGCATAGTCATCGGTCACCGTGTATTCCGCCCGCGGCTCCAGGCCCGCCAGCTTGAATGCATGCATGGTAGCGCTGTACTCGCCCTCATCCAGCAGGATGAACGGCTCCCGGGCAAGCTCCTTCAGCGTGACTTCCTGCCGGGATGCCAGCGGATGCCCCTTCGGCAGCACTGCCATCATCTCATCCTGATAGAGCTCGCGGAAATTTCCGGTCTCGATCGCATCGGGGTTATTGAAGCCGAAGTCGATGACACCCTCCTTCAGCCATTCCTCATTCTCCGTATAGGTGCCCTGCCGCAGGACAAACTGCGCCTCCGGATAGGCCGTCCGGAACCGCTGCATCAGCTGCGGCAGCAGATTCCGGCTGACACTCGTAAAGGTGCCGATGCGGATGACGCTGCCGGCGATGCCCTGCATCTCCCGGCACCGCCTCGCGACTGCCTCCTGGGCTGCAGCTGCGGAGCGGATATACGGGTACAGCATCCGGCCGTCCCCGGTCAGCTCCAGGCGGTCGCGCCGCCTCAGGATGAGCTGGGTATGCATCTCCTTCTCCATGGCCTTGACCATCTGCGAGACTGCGCTCTGCGAATAGCCGATCTCCTCTGCGGTCTTCGTGAAGCTGCCGCTCTCCACGACCATGCAGAAAATCCGATACCTCGAGGCTGATTCCATGTGCCATTTCCTCCCTTACTGTGGTATAACTCTTCTCATGCAGGCACAGCGCCTGAAGAGAAGGACAGACATGATCACTTTGACTCCAATGACATTCCTCATCGTATGCGCCGGCGTCTTCCTGGCCGGCATCGTGGACTCCATCGGAGGCGGCGGAGGGCTGATCTCCCTGCCGGCATTCCTGATCGCGGGCATTCCCGCGCATGTCGCCATCGCGACCAACAAGATGTCCTCCACGTGCGGAACGGCGCTGGCCACCTGGCGCTTCATCCAGCACCGCCTGGTCATCTGGAAGCTGGTCCTGCCGGCAGTGCTCTGCGCGATCAGCGGCTCTGTCATCGGCTCCAATCTCTCGCTGCTGGTCAGCGAGCACGTCCTGAAGATCACCCTGCTGTTCATCCTGCCATTCGTGGCCTTCATCGTCCTGGACCGCCATATCTTCAGGGACTATGCGAAGGAGGATCTGCAGATCACCCGGAAGACCTATCTCATCACCATGACCGCAAGCTTCCTGATCGGCCTCTATGACGGCTTCTACGGACCCGGCACCGGCACCTTCCTGATCATTGCCTTCACCGTCTTCGCGCATATGTCCATCACGGCATCCAATGCCGAGGCGAAGGTGCTGAATCTCTCCTCGAATATCACTTCCCTGGCGGTATTCCTGCTTCATGGCCAGGTGATCCTGCCGCTCGGCCTCGCGGCGGCGTGCTTCAACATGGCCGGCAACTACATCGGCTCCGGCCTAGTCATGACCAGGGGCGCAAGGATCGTGCGGCCGATCATTATTGCCGTTCTGATCCTGCTGGGAATCCGCATCCTCTCTGAAGGATTATAAGTTTTCGTGATGTTTTCATGATAACAATTTGTTTTACTTATGGCAATTGTATTTCTATAATGGCCGTGTAGACAGAGGGCAGAAACATGGAGCAGACCATCAGCAGCGACAGGATCAGTGTTCGACGACGCATCTTTTCAGCAGAATTCAGAGAAGGCATGAAGGCGGGACTGCCCATTGGAATTGGATACTTCGCGGTATCCTTTTCTCTTGGCATCGCCGCCGCGGCAGCCGGCCTGACGCCGGCGCAGGGCTTCCTCATCTCCATTACCAACAACGCTTCCGCGGGCGAATACGCGGCCTTTACGCTGATCGCGGCCAACGCATCCTATCTTGAGGTTGCCGCCATGACGCTGATCGCCAATGCGAGGTACCTGCTGATGAGCTGCGCGCTCAGCCAGCGGGTCGAGCCGGAATCAGGCATGATGGAGCGCATGGTCATGGCTGCCTCCCTGACCGATGAGATCTTCGGGGCATGCATCGCCCGCGGCAAGCGGGTTCGCCCTTCCTTCACCTGCGGTGCCATCCTGATGACATCCCCGCTCTGGGGCCTCGGCACTGCCTTCGGCATTGCCATGGGAGCGGTGCTTCCGGAACGGCTGGTCAGCGCGCTGAGCGTATCGCTGTACGGCATGTTCCTGGCTGTGATCATCCCGCCGGCCAGGAAGGACCGCGTCATCGCCGGCATCGTCGCTGTCTCCTTTGCGCTGAGCTTCCTGTTCGACCGCTTCGAGATCCTCACAGCAGGCACCCGCACGATCGTGCTGACGGTTGTCCTGGCATCCTTTGCGGCGATCCTCTTCCCGCATGAGGAGAAGGGAGAGAATCATGACGCATAATATCTGGATCTATATTGCCGTGACCGCAGTGATCACCTATTCCATCCGGGTGCTGCCCATGACCCTGATCCGGAAGCCGATCACCAATCCGTTCCTGCGCTCCTTCCTGTACTATGTTCCCTATGTGACGCTTGCCGTGATGACCTTCCCGGCCATCATGCAGGCAACCGCGAATCCATATGCCGGCCTGGCAGCGCTCGTCATCGGCATTGCCATGGCCTGGAAGGGAGCCGGCCTGTTCCCGGTCGCGCTGACCTGCTGCCTGGTCGTCTTCGCGCTGGAGTCCTTCCTGTAATCAGGACTGAAAAGAGGCTTCCCTGCACGCATGTGCAGAGAAGCCTCTCCTTTTTTTACTGAATCCGGTCCATGGACCGCGATGCGATGAGGCTGACGCCGGTCCCGGCCAGGTTCTCCTTGAGCACCTGCCCGATCTTCACCGGGGCATCCACCTTGATCACGCGGATCTCCGCCATGGCCTCTTCCATGAGATCCAGCGGAATATCCTTCTCGGTAATCACCGGAATCACGCGGTCGATTGCCCCCTCGATCCGCACGGTCGAGGTCAGAATGCGCATCGGCCTCACGCACTCCTGCTCGGCATATGCCTTGCCGCGCGGGCAGTGATTGCCGCTTACTTCCAGAATCTGCTTGCCTTCCATGCGTACCTGGACCCGGCAACCCATCGGGCAGTTGACGCAGATCAGCTCCTTCGTCTCCATGTCAGTTTACCTTGGCCTCCAGCACCAGATCTCCCTCAAGACCATTCAGCTGATCCTTCGTCAGGATCAGGCGCTCCATGACAGAAGGCATCAGCTTCTGCTTCTTCATGGAGCGGATCACGCGGTCTCCGCAGCGGGCCGTGATCGTAGCCTCATCATACAGGCCTCTTACCCGGAAGAAGAACTCCACGTTATCCTGGACTGCGCCCGGATGCAGCACGCCCGGCACCACATAGCCGATCCCCTCGCCGGCGATCGTATGCACGCATGCAGGTGCCTGCTGTGCCTGCCCGAGATAGCGGACAGCGCCCTCCGCCGCGCGCTTTGCCTGCAGCGTGACGAAGTCCACCAGGTCATGCACATGAAGTCCGTTGCCGCAGGCGAAGATGCCCGGGATGGAGGTCATGTAGTTCTCATCCACGTATGGTCCCTTGATATGCGGATCCATCGTGATGCCGGCCTCATCGCCAAGATGATTCTCCGGCACCAGGCCGACGCTCAGCAGCAGCGTATCCACATCGAAGTACATCTCGGAGCCGGCAACCGGACGATGATCCGCGCCGACCTTTGACACCTCGATCCGCTCCAGGCGATCCGTGCCGTAAACATGCGTCACGGTATGGCTCAGATACAGCGGAATGCCGAAGTCCTCCAGGCACTGCTTCATGTTTCTCGGCAGGCCGTTGGAATACGGCATCAGCTCGGCGACGCCGTAGACCCTGGCGCCTTCCAGCGTCATTCTTCTTGCCATGATCAGGCCGATATCGCCTGAGCCGAGAATGAATACCTTCCGGCCGACGAGATAGCCGTCAATGTTCAGATAGCGCTGCGCCTGGCCGGCGGTATAGATGCCCGCAGGCCTCGTGCCCGGAATCTCCACGGCACCGCGGCTGCGCTCATAGCATCCCACGGCGAGAATGATGATCTCCGCCTGGATCTTCTGATAGCCCTCTTCCGGATTGACATACTCCACCACGCGGTCAGCGCTGAGATGCGTGACCATGGTATTGCAGAGAACCGGGATATTCAGCTGCCTTGCCTCATCGATGAAGCGCTCGGCATAGGCCGGGCCGCTCAGCTGCTCATGGAACGTCTGCAGGCCGAAGCCGTTATGAATGCACTGCTGCAGGATTCCTCCCGGCTCGGCATCCTTCTCGATGACAAGCAGATCATCAATTCCATTCTTCTTCAATGTGATCGCTGCCGAAAGGCCTGCGCTTCCGCCGCCGATGACAACTGCCTTAATATTCTTCATGATCAGCGGTTCCTGCCTTCCAGTATCTTCGACTCTGTTCCATCCAGCACGACATCCAGCGGGCTTTCCTTCAGCTCCCTGGCGAGAAGCTCAACGACCCTCGGCTCGCAGAAGCCGCCCTGGCAGCGGCCCATGCCCGGCCGCACGCGCTTCTTGACGCCCTTGACGCTGCGGGCGCCGCAGACTGCATGAATGCAGTCGACGATCTCTCCCTCGCTGATCTGCTCGCAGCGGCAGATGATCTTGCCGTAGCGGGGATTCTCGCGGATCTTCGTTGCCTTCTCCTCGTCCGTGAGCCTGCTCATGACCACCGGCTCCGGCCGTGTCATCACTGCATCCGGATTCTCCTTCAGCTCCAGCTTCGGGGCAAGGATCTCATCGATCACATAGCGGGAGATGCCGGGCGCGCTGGCAAGGCCCGGCGACTCGATGCTGGCGACATTGATGAAGCCCGGCGCATCCGGTGCCTCCGCGATGATGAAGTCGCTGGAGGAGCTGGACGGACGCAGGCCGGCAAAGGTGCGGATTGCCTTGTTCAGCGGCACATTGCGCATCGTCTTGGTAATGCTGGCACGGACAAAGTCCAGGCCCTGATAGGAACTGCCATTATCGACCGTGCCGGTCAGATAGTCGGAGTTCGGCCCGATCAGCGTATTGCCGTAGACCGTCGGCACTGCCAGCACGCCCTTGCCCTTGGCAGATGGAACCGGGAAGATGACATGGCTGACATAGTGCACGTTGGAATCAATCACGAAGTACTCACCGCGGCGGGGCCTCATCGTGAAGTCAGGCCTGCCGACCATCGCGTAGATGCGGTCGGCGCTGATGCCTGACGCGTTGATCACGAATCTCGTGTCAAGCGACTGTGACGGCGTCTCCACGGAATAGCCGCCCTCGATCCTGCGGATCCCGGTGCACGGCGCATCGAGGAACAGGCTCACGCCGTTTCCGACTGCAACCTGCATGCAGGCAATCGCGACTTCCCACGGATAGATGATCGCGGTTGTCGGGAAGCTCAGCACTCGCGTGATGGATTCATTGAGATTCGGCTCCAGCTGGCGGGCCTCATCGCCGGTCAGCCACTCATGCGGAATGCCGCGCCGCTCGGCGCGATCCGCCAGCACTGCCTGGACCTTCTCCTCTTCCTCGCCGGAAGCGGCAATGAAGGCGCCAACCCTGCGGTAGGCACAGTGCAGATCGCTGCAGATCTGCTCATAGAGCCGGGCGCCGGCAACATTCATCCTTGCCTTCATCGTGCCGTCCTCCGGATCATAGCCGGTATGGACGATTGCGGAATTTGCCATGGTGGCACCGTCCGCAATGTCGTTCTCCTTGTCGATCACAGCAACCTTCAGCTGATATCTGGAAAGATCCCTTGCCAGCATCGAGCCGGTGATTCCTGCGCCAATGATTACAATATCGTACATATTAAAATGCTCCTGTCTGAAATCGCTTACAGCGTTTATTATATGTCGAAATGACTGTTATTCACAACTGCCTGCATGACAAAGCGTGCGATCTGTATGATGAATCCTGCCGCAATGCGGATACACGCTCAAGATACGGTTCCCTCCACAGGGGAAGGAGTGCTTACCTGATCGCCGACCGGTGCCGCAGAAGCGGTTGCAGCCGGATCTGCAGGCACAGATGGTGCTGCGGAAGCCGGAGCAGGAGTCTGGGCCTGAATTGCAGTGCATTCTGTAGTCGCATCTCCCTCGAAGCCTGCGTCGCATGCACATGATCCGGTTGCAGAATTATATGTCGCATGTACACCGCAGGTCTGCTGCGGCGCTGCTGTCACCTCTGGCGTTGCCGACCACACGCAGGTGCCGTTTGTCAGCGTATAGCCGCTGTTGCATACGCATGCACCGGTGCTGGTGTCAATCCAGCCTCCGCCGCCGCAGCTGGTATCCACGGAAGAATCCACGGCGGAAGGATCTGCCGTGAACTCCTGGTCATTCAGCGGATTGGTCTGGATCAGGTTCTCAACGAAGCCGATGATCGTCGGGATATCCTTGAGCGGCTTGGTGCGCTGATCCTCTGTCTCATCCGCATGCGTGCGGATATAGTCAAAGAGCGCTTCCAGCCCCTTCACGGACAGGTGAAGCCCGTCATCCACCGTATATCCGGCCTTTGCGTAGCCGGTCTTCTCATCAACAAGCGTCTCCTCGGAATTCAGGTATCTCCAGCTGTTGTCCTGGCACATCTTCGCGATTGCCCGATTATAGGCATTGATCTGCTTCATGGACAGATTCGGATAGGAATTTGACTTGGCAATCGGCGGAATGGAGTTGATGATGATGACCGCCTCAGAATAGGACTTTGCGATTGCCTTGATCTGGGCGGTATAGCGCGTGATAAAATCCGTCGCATCCGTGCCGGTGCCGGAGAGATTGTTCGTGCCGAATGTGATGATGATCCGCTGCGGCTGCAGGATGGCAACCGATTCTGTCATGGTGAAGGTACCGGTGGAGAACTGCATGCACTTCAGGCTCGAGATCGCATCGATGCCCATGCCGACAATGCCGATGGTATTATTCTTCGTCGTGAAGGTCTTGCCGTCCGTGCCGGCAATCTTCACGAATCTTGCGGTATTGGAATCCCCGAGAAACAGCGTCGAGTCAATATAGTCCTGGCCTGCGTCTGCCGTCTCCGCAAGGATGGTTCCCTCGTACCTGACCGGATCGATCTTCGCTTCCGCCGAGGCAGAGGCGGATGCGGAGGGAGTCGCGGCCGCGCTCATGCTCCGCCGGCTGTACCGGTAGATGCCGTATCCGGCTCCGCCGATGAGCACTGCTGAAGCAAGAATGATCAGGAACAGCCCGAGCGGCCTGATCCTGCGCTTCTTTCCCGTATGTCTGCTATGCATGGTATCCATTAACGGCATTATATTACGCAGGCCCCATGAACGCAAAGAAAAGACAGGCCTGCCCTGTCTTCTCCTGCACATGCATGATCGCCGCAGCGATTACTTGTCAGCTCTTGTCAGGCCTGCGTTATATGCAAGCGCGGCGAGCGCTGCCCCTGCCAGCGGCGCCAGAATGAACACCCATACCTGGCTCAGCGCTGTTCCTCCGGCAAGAAGCGCGGGTCCGAAGGAGCGGGCCGGATTGACTGATGTCCCGGTGAACGGGATCCCGAAAATATGAACCAGCGTCAGCGTCAGGCCGATGACAAGCCCTGCAACGCTGCTGTTCTCAGGCTTGGAGGTAACGCCGAGCACAGTTGATACAAAGATGAATGTCAGCACGGTCTCCACCAGGAAGGCAACGCCGGCCCCTGCTCCGAGGGCGCTTGCAGCGCCATAGCCGTTGGTGCCGAGCGAGGCATTGGAGCCAAAGCACGCAACCAGGAAGGCAGCAGCGGCGATAGCGCCGATGAACTGCGCAATGACATAGCCGATGAAGTCCTTCTTCTCCATGCGGTGCGTCATCAGCATGCCCAGCGAGACCGCCGGATTGACGTGGCATCCCGATACATTTCCGATGGCATAGGCCTCCGCGACGATGGTGAGGCCGAACGCAAACGCGATCAGCAGCGTCGTCAGCGCGAGCGGCGTATCCGCCACGCTGCCGGCCAGCGTGTTGGCTGCCACGGCGCTTCCGCAGCCCAGCGCAGTCAGCACAAAGGTACCGATTCCCTCAGCAATATACTTCTTCATTCTTATCATTCCCCTTTTCTTTTCCGTATTGCCGTGTCTGATTATATCACTGCGCATTCCCGCGGACGAACATACGTTCAGTTTCGGCGTATTTCCAGCAAAAGGAGCATCTGCCTGATTCTGCTCAGGAGGGATGCTCCTTGTCACATGCTCAGAGGACGTGGTGCTCCTTCAGGAACTTCTCGACATCCGTGCCGCTGATCTTCCGCAGCGCCCTTGCCAGCGCCTGCTTCTCCACGAAGTTCAGCTCGACATCCCTGAGGCTCTTGCCATCGCTCAGGGCGACAGCCGCATCCGTGAGGCAGCGGACATCATAGACAGAGCCCCAGACCTCCGGCACGCCCCGATCTACCCTGCAGAGCGTATATACCGCCTCCATGCCGGTGCGCATGGAGTACTCCGTGGTGAAGATCGTATCTCTCGGGGTCTCGGCAAACTGGCCCAGGAAGGCAAAGTTGACGGCGCCGTCCGGCACCACCTTCGGGCGGTCCCCCAGCTTCCTCGGCATGAAGAAGGCGGTGATATAGGGCATCATGACCGGCACCGTATTCACGCTGCCGGTTGCGAGATCCTCGATCTGATCAACCGGAACGCCCAGATGATAGAGCCACTCCTCGCAGATCTCCCTGCCGGTGCACTCCCGCATCGGCTTGCGGATATAGTCGCCCGCACGGTCAGTGAACAGGCCGTACACCCAGCCGACGAGCTCCTCCTTCGGCTGGCTGCGGAACTGCGGCTGGCGGTTGAAGGTCCAGGACATCAGCCAGCTGGAATCCCTGACCGTGACGATGCCGCCGGTTACCACGCCGCCGGAATACGGATCGCGCCGGCAGATCTTCTGGATATAAGGAACGACGCGGTCGTCCAGCAGAGTGACAGTTGCGCTCATCCAGTTGGACTTCTCCGGATCCGAGCAGAATTTCTCCGGATGGCCGAAGGACGGATCCTGGGCGGCGATCTTCTTCCACATATCCCAGCCCCCGCCTTCCTTCAGGCTCGGGCTGTAGGCTGCCGGCTCATTCTGGGAGCCGATCGCGGAATTCTCGACGCAGCCGCCGTTGGTGATGAAGACCAGGTCATTCTCGCTCAGGTGAATGAACTCCTGCTTTCCGTCCCTGGAGAGATCGATGGACCTCGCCAGCTTGCGGTCCGGATTCGTGGTGTCGAACAGGACATTGTTGACCCTGACGCCGTACTGGAAGTCGACGCCATGGCTCTTCAGATAGCTTTCCATCGGCAGGATCATGGACTCATACTGGTTGTACTTCGTAAAGCGCAGCGCCGTGAAGTCAGGCAGCCCGCCCACATGGTGCACATAGCGCTGCAGATAGCGCTTCATCTCCAGCGCGGAATGCCAGTTCTCGAAGGCAAACATCGTCCGCCAGTACATCCAGAAATTGGAGTTCAGCACCTCCTCGTCGAAGAACTCATCGATGCGCTTGTCCGCAAGCTCCTCATCGCTGGCCAGGAAGACCCTGCTGATCTCCTCCAGACCCTTTCTCGAGAGACCGAACTGCCGGTTCAGCTGCGCATCCTGGCCCTGATTGACCGTTGCCCGGCAGAGCGAGAAGTTGGGATCCTTCTTGTTCAGCCAGTAGTACTCATCGAGAACGGAATGCTGCGGATCCTCGATGGACGGAATATCGCGGAATACATCCCACATGACCTCGAAGTGATTATCCATCTCGCGGCCGCCGCGCATGACATAGCCAACCCTGTCATAGAGCAGGCCGTCGCAGGCACCGCCTGCGGTCGGATCCTTCTCCAGAATATGAATATGATCGCCGGGCATCTGGGCATCCCGGACCAGGAATACGGCTGCGCTCAGCGCGCCAAGGCCGGAGCCGACCAGGTAGGCCGACTTCTGCTCGATGCCCTGCGGCTTTTCAGGATGTGCGAATGCCTCATAATTTCCACTGCTGTAGTACATATGCGAAACCTCCTATACTCCTGAAGTATGGGGATTCCAGAGGCCTTTGGAAGACACATAAAAACCGGAATGTCTTATTTCAGATCACTCCGGTCCGGGTGTATGAATTTTCGACAGTTCAGCGCCTTTGTCTGGATGCGGAGAGACGCTCCACGGCTGACTGCATGCTGCCCTGGATCACCTGATCCAGCCTTGCGACAAGCTCATGCGGATCCTCCTCCATGCCCTTGCCGATCCAGTCCAGCACCAGGCCTACGAAGGCATACTTGTAATAGTCTGCGATGAACGTGCGGTCCTCCTCCGAGAGCGGCCTGTTTCTGCTCAGCTCATCGATGACGCTGCACATCAGCTCCTTGGTGCGGCTGTACAGGTACTGCTCCAGATGCTCGCGGGAGAGGCTGTGATAGGAGCTCATGACAAAGGAGCGGTTGGCCAGGATATACTCCAGGATCTCGGTCAGCCCCTCTTCCCATGTCTCATAGGTGCGGTTGTTGCCCAGCGCCCTGGCTGCCTCTGTCGTGTAGATCCACTCAATCAGGTCATAGATATCCCGGAAGTGATAGTAGAACGTCTGGCGGTTGACCCCGCTCATCCGGGTCAGCTCGCTGATCGTGATCCTGTCAATCGGCTTCTGTACGGCTATCTTCTTCAAGGACTGGGCAAGTGCCCGCTTAGTCAGGTCTGACATAGAGTTCTTCTCGGCTTCCCTTCTGCAGAGCAGTCCTATTCTACAATGATTTTCCTGCCTTTTGGGCAGCCTGCAGATCAAATTGCATTGCGATATGCGGTTTTTGAGATACAATGTGTGAACATAAGGAAGGAGGCATCCGCATGAGCGAGACCGACAGCAGCGAAAAGACAGTTCTGAGCGCCGACCAGGCATTTGCAGGACTGGCAGAAGCATACTACCGCGGCATTGGCATGCCAAGGAACTTCAATCAGGCATTCAAGCTCTACCGGAAAGCCGCCGACCTTGGCAATGCGGCTGCGCTCGGAAGGCTCGGCATCTGCTATGAGAACGGCTATGGCACCGACAGGGACCTGGCGGCAGCCATGACCTGCTATGAGGATGCGGCTGACAAGGGCGATGTCAGCGCCATGTGGCATCTCGGCGACTTCTACTGGACCGGCGTTCCCCATCTGGTCCAGAAGGATACCGGCACGGCAGCCAACTACTACTTCGATGCCCTGATCACGGCTGAGCAGGTGCAGGATCAGTGGAATGCGCCGGATGTCTTTCTGCGCGTTGCGGACTGCCTGTATCACGGCATCGGCACGGAGCGCAATATCAAGGCTGCCTATGATCTCTATGACAGCGCCGCCGACGGATTCTTTGACCGGATTGAGAGCGGCGACATGGAGTGCCAGGATGACCTGGAGCGCGCTGAAAGCTGCGAGGAAGCCTGCCGGAAAATACTCGGATTTCCTTCCGAGTCAAGAAATCACAACTGATCTCATTTTGGGTTTGCGTATTTAAAAAGTTATGGTATCATGATTAGGCGTCAAAATGAGACCACGTGCAGGAATACCCAAGTGGTTGAAGGGGCAGGCTTGGAAAGCTTGTAGACCTGTAACAGGGTGCCAGGGTTCAAATCCCTGTTCCTGCGCCAGAAATCAAGGCCCGCTTAAGCAGCGGGCTTTTTTATATATCCTGCCTGCCAGTCAGGGCAGCGGCAGGCGGCATCTGGCAGGCAGCCCGAAGAAGCCGGGAATCATGGCGGCGGAGCAGAAGATACGCCGCGGGAGAGATGCAATGAGCTCAGGAAGAATCAGAAGCGGAATCAGCGCGGGCGATATTGCCGCAGCTGTGCTGATGGCAATCGGCACTGTCTTCCTGCTGGTCACTCTCATCCTTGCGCTGAACAGGGGCCGCATGACATTCAGCGGCACTGGCGATGCAGGCACTGTCATCCGCATATTCGGGACGATCGGGCTCTGCATCTTTCTCGGCGGCCTTGCCTTTGCGGCCTTCTCGCTTCGAAAGCGGAAGATCATCAGGCAGGTCGTGAATCAGGGCTTCTTCGTCACCGCAAAAGTCGTAAGCATCCGGCAGAACTTCAGCGTTCAGGTAAATGGGAGCTCTTCCTATGTCCTGGAATGCCATTATCAGGATCCGTCCACCGGCATCCTGCATGTCTTCCGCAGCTGCAACCTGTTCTTCTATCCGGCTGAGCTGCTCGGCGCTGAGATCCGCGTCTATGTGGATCCGGATCGCATGAGCCGCTACTTCGTCGATACGGAAGATGCTGTCCCGAATGTGCAGCTGCACTGAAGACGGGCCGAATTCAATGAAACTGAAAATGCAGCGCCGATGAGGCCTGCATTTTCTGTCTGATCCTGCTTTGCTTCCTTATGCCTTTATTCATTGCCGGGCTTCAGCGCCCTGGCATGATCCAGCGGGCTCATCAGCGACTTCGGCGGATCGATGCGGATGCCGAAGACCATCTTGATCAGCCAGCTGAATGCCATGAGCACGAGCAGCGGAATGATGCAGGAGGTAACCACCAGGACAGCAATCGCATCAATGAAGCTGCTGACTTCCGTCTTGAGCGTATTCACCACATCCTGGCTGACAGACTCGACGGCAGAGGTGATGGAGGACCAGAAGTCCTTGTTCTCCTCGGTATCGGCAGTCTCCTGCTTCACCGCCTCCATGGACTGATCGATGGTATCCTGGTGCGTCTTCTCGATGATCCTGGTGATCTGCACGCTGGTCGGCACGATGGCAAACAGCGCCAGGCCGAAGATCGCGAGCTTGATGGCCAGCGCCCGCAGGAAGTTCTTCTTCGTGTACAGATAGATCAGGCCCAGCGCGCAGGCTGCCGGAATGATATACGTGAAGGACAGATAGCCGATGATCGTCAGGAGATACTTCTCGACGATGATGACGACAGTGACCAGCAGCAGCCACGAGGTCGTGGAAGCCAGCTGCTGGGCAATCGGCGTGGTCGCATCTCCCGGCACTGCCGCAATCGCCGTGGAAGCTGCGCTCACGGTAGCCACCATGCCGGCGACTGTCAGCTTCTTGTTATCCAGAAAGGAGATGCTGCCGGCGTGAAAGGACGCGGAGCTGAATACGCCGGAAAGCCAGAAGATCGAGATCAGCGCTGCCGCAATCAGGGCTGCTGACATTGCTATGGTCCTGGAATCGATATGCCTGCTGTTCATATGATGAATTCCCCCATGATTCTCTATACCCCTATTATAATTCCATGCGCCGGGAACACAAACCCGTTCCTGTCCTTATCATGCACGCATGCATCACGGCCGATGGCTCTCCAGGAACCACCGCTCCTGCTCACGGTACAGATTGCGCTGCCGGCCCATGATCATGCACACATACCGGACGCCGCAGCCGCCCACGGAGGATGCCCTGGTCTCTGCGCTCAGGATCCGGTCGATCCGATACTTCCTCCCATCTTCCCAGCAGAGATACAGCGGCTCTGCCCTGCCGTTTCTGTGCTGCACCAGCACCACATCCACATAGCGCTTATATAATGCCATCGCTCATCTTCCTCCCCTGAAAATAGCCGACCGGATGCACCGTATGGTCTCCTTTCGGATTGAAATCCGTGAGCGGGCGATCCACCAGGGTGCAGGCCCGCCGGACTGCCGCGAATCCATATCTGCTGCGCACCTCATCCACGGCCTGATCCAGCCGCAGCGCCTTCTCGCGGGAAAGCTCATCCGTGAACAGGGACAGTTGCCGCTGCAGCCGCCATGGCCTGAGATCGGATACCGATACTCCCACTGCCCGCAGCGGCATCGAGAAGTCATAGCATTCCGCGATCAGATCCATCATGACTTCGAGGATCTCGCCGCTGAGATTGGTGCGCTCGGCAATGCGGCGCTGCTTCATGTACCAGTCCAGCCCGCTGGACCGCATGGAGGCAGAGATCACGTCACCCTCCAGCCCCTGATCCTTCAGCCGCGAGGCAACTGCCTCCGCCAGCACATAGGCTGCCGGCCGCAGCTCCTCCAGGCTGCCGACATCATGAATCAGCGTCATCGAGTTCCCGACCGACTTCACCGGTGCCGTGTAGGAGATCTCCTGCACCGGACTGCTGTCCTCGCCATTGGCAAGCGCAGAGATCAGATCTCCGGCTATGCCCATCGCCTTATGAAGATGGCGCACCGGATAGCCGGCAAGATCCCCGATGGTATGCATGCCCCGCTCCCGCAGCTTGCGCTCCGTGGCCGGCCCGACATAGAGCAGATCTCCCACCGGCAGCGGCCATGCCAGCTGCCGGTAGTTCTCACGCGTGATCGCTGTCAGCCCGCTGGGCTTCTTCATATCGCTGCCGAGCTTGGCAAATGCCTTGTTCCAGGAAATGCCGACAGACACCGTCAGCCCGATCTCCGTCAGCACCCGCTGCTGAATGTGCCTTGCCATGCTCACCGGATCCCCGAACAGCTGCGCGCTGTGCGTATAATCCACCCAGGCCTCATCGAGGCCGAAGGATTCCACGGCATCCGAGTATTCCCGGTAGATCTGCTTGACCTGCCCGGTGTAATAGATATAGTCATCGTAATTCGGCGGGATGATCAGAAGCTCCGGGCATGCCTCCAGCGCTTCGCGAAGGCTCTCGCCGGTGATCACGCCGGCTCTCTTGGCCGGATCATTCTTGGCCAGGATAATGCCATGCCGCTTCTCCTCGTGCCCGCCTACCGCCATCGGGACATCGCGCAGCTGCGGATATTTCATCTCCTCGATCTGCGCGTAGCAGTGGTTGATATCAATGTGGAAGATCACGCGGTCAGGCATGGGGATATTCCTCTCTTTCCATACTGTTGTTGCTCATTCAAATCATATACGCAACATTTTTAAAATAAAGGTTTGATTTCTGTCGCATTTTCATCTAACATATACCCAGAGGACATCTGATGGAACTGAAAGATCTGATCCGCGAATACAAGGAAAAGACCGGCGTCAATGACAGCGAGATCGCCCGCCGCACCGGCGTCAGCCGCTCTACGGCTGCCCGCTGGTCCAGCGGCGATATCCGCAAGGTATCCAGCGAGACGCTGGAGCGTCTCAGCGCCATGGTCGGCTACAATGTCGAGCCGGTGCTCAAGGGCATGGATATTGCCGTGCGCCTGCCGGTGCTCGGCTATGTCAAGGCCGGGTATGATCTCTTTGCCGAGGAGAATTATCTCGGCGAGGAAGAGGCCTCCCTGCGGGATCGCAAGGATGGAGACTATTATCTGAAAGTCACCGGCGATTCCATGGTCGGAGCCGGCATCATGGATGGCTCTCTCGTCCTGGTGCGGCAGCGGGATACCATTGAGAGCGGGAAGATCGGCGTCGTGCTCGTCGGCGATGAGGTCACTGTCAAGAAGGTCATCTACAAGGGCAGCATGATGATCCTGGAGGCAGCGAATCCGGATGTCGGCAACCGCTACTTCACCAGCCAGGAGATCCGCTCCATCCCGGTCCGCATTCTCGGCCAGGTCATCTCCTGCAAGACCTTTTTCTGAGCAGTGACGGTTGCAGTTTGCGCAGCAAGTAACTAAGATAGAATCCGCTGAAAGGAAAATCTCCGCAGGCCTGCGGAGCGTATAAATGGAACGATGAGCGAAAAGACTTGGAAAACCAGTGACTTTGACTATGACCTGCCGCAGGAGCTGATTGCGCAGACCCCGCTGAAGGACCGCAGCGCCTCCCGCATGATGGTAGTGCATAAGAACTCCGGCGAGCTGGAGCACCGTCACTTCTATGATATCGTGGATTACTTTCATGCCGGCGATGTGCTGGTCCGCAACAATACCCGCGTCATTCCTGCCCGCCTGATCGGCACGAAGGAAGAGACCGGCGCGCATGTGGAGCTGCTGCTCCTCCGCCAGGAGCCGGATGACATCTGGGAATGCCTTGCCGGAAATGCGCATGCCGTCAAGATCGGCTCTGTCGTCAGCTTCCATGACGGCCGGCTGCGCGCAGAGTGCGTCGGCGTCGAGGACAAGGGCCTCCGCCTGATGAAGATGCACTACAAGGGCATCTTCAATGAGGTATTGGACCAGCTCGGCGAAGTGCCGCTGCCGCCGTATATCAAGGAGAAGCTGAATGATCCTGAGCGCTATCAGACCGTATATTCCAAGATTGAGGGATCCGCGGCTGCGCCGACTGCCGGCCTGCACTTCACGCCGGAGATCTTCGAGAAGCTGAAGGCCAAGGGCGTTGAGGTCCTGGATGTCACGCTTCATGTCGGGCTTGGAACCTTCCGGCCGATGGATACCGAGAACGTTGAGGACCACGTCATGCATACCGAGGTCTATCACATGTCAAAAGAGACGGCAGACCGCCTGAACCTCGCCAAGGCTGAGGGAAGAAGGATCATTGCCGTCGGCACCACTTCCGTCCGCACCCTGGAATCTGTCTGGAACCGGTTCGGGAAGTTCGCGGAATGCTCCGGCGAGACTGCCCTCTTCATCTATCCCGGATACGAATGGCATACGATTGACTGCATGCTGACGAACTATCACCTGCCGAAGTCCACGCTGATCATGATGATCTGCTCCTTTGCCGGATATGACCTGACCTTCAGAGCCTACCAGGAGGCAGTCCGCGAGAGATACCGCTTCTTCTCCTTCGGCGACTGCATGTTCATCACCAATGAATAAGGAAGCGTACCGGCATTACCTGGCCAGCCGCAAGAGCTCCGGGAAGACCAACTACTACCTGATGTCCCTGAAGGAGATTGACCAGATCCGCCGGGAATTTCCGGACCGCAGGCCGCGCCTTCTCCTGCATGCATGCTGCGCCGTGTGCGCCAGCTGGCCGCTGGAGTTTTTGTCCTCCGTCTTTGATCTCACGGTCTTCTTCAACAACTCCAACATCTGGCCATCCGCAGAATATGAGCGCAGGCTGCAGGAGCTGCGAAGATATCTGGAGGAGACAGATCCCGGCCATCAGATCAGGCTGGTCGTGACGCCTTATGACAATGAGGCCTATTCCCGTATGCTGGAGCCGATGAAGGATGATCCGGAAGGCTATGGAAGATGCTTCTTCTGCTATGCAACGCGCATGAATGAGGCCTATGCATATGCAGCTGCCAGCGGTTATGACTTCTTCACGACCGTCATGTCCATCTCCCGCCAGAAGGACAGCCAGAAGATGAACGAGATCGGGAAGTCGCTCTCGTCAAGATATCCCGGCACCCGGTACTTCTACTCCGACTTCAAGAAGGCCGGCGGCCAGCAGCGCAAGGATGAGCTGTCAGAGGCGCATCATCTCTATCGCCAGGACTACTGCGGATGCATCTACTCCTGGGAGTCCAGGCATCCCGGATCCGATCCGGAATCATTTCATCAATAGGCGCACGATTCCGTGCGCTTTATTGATAAAGCAGCGTGCTCCCGCACGCTGCCCCGTTTCTAGATCAGTCGCTTCTGATAGCCGCCGGTCACGTCAACCGGCTGATGGACAATGATGAATGCCTGCGGATCCAGCTCCAGGATATCCTTCTTCACCGCATTCAGCTCTGACTTGGCAACCACAGTGACCAGCACTTCCGTATCCTGCTTCGTATAGGCACCCATGCCGGTCCAGCAGGTAACGCCGCGGATATACTTGGACATGATCCGGTTCTTTACTTCCGGCTGATGCGTGAAGATCATCAGCTCAATCTCGATATTCTGATAGTGAAAGCGGTCGATGGTAATGGAGAACACCAGGATCCACAGCACGGAATAAAGCGCGATATCCACATGAAACACAACAGCGCATACCGTATACAGCACTGCATTGAAGCCGAGGTTCATGCGGCCGACGCTGAATCCCTTCCGTGTCTGCGTCAGGTATACGCCCAGAAGATCCAGGCCGCCGGCGCTTGCGCCGTTTGTCAGCACCAGGCCGCAGCCGATGCCGCCGATCATGCCGGAGAGCACGATTCCCGCCAGCTTGTCATCCAGGATCGGAGCGGCAGGAATGCGGATCACCGTGAATACCAGCGTCTGCAGCGCCACGGAAAGCAGCGTCCCGTACAGCATCCGCTTCTTCATGGTCCGATAGGCGAGCAAAAACAGCGGAACATTCAGGCACAGATTGATGATGCCGGCCACGTCTGTCCCGGTGATGCCCGGAAACAGGAAGGTGCGCAGCAGCTGCGCCAGGCCGACGATTCCGCCGGCATAGAGATGCAGCGGCTGCAGCAGCAGATTGACAGACGCGGCATACAGGAAGGAGCCGATGACAGTCATCGCGATCTCCTGCGGCTTCCATTGCAGTTCCTTCATTTGTCGTCCTTTCCGGCATTCCGCTCTTTCAGCAATGCGACAATGCGCATGCGCAGCCCTGCGGGCAGCGCCAGCGCCAGTTGATTCAGAACTCCGGGGACGAGAACGACCTTTCCGGAATCCCGATGCGCATACAGCCAGCGGGCTGCTGACTGCGGCGTCATCAGATCCATTCCCGGCCTGACCCCGCCGGATTTCTCGTAGAAGCGCGTATCCACCGGGCCGGGGCAGAAGCACTGCACCCGCACGCCCGAAGATCGCAATTCCACGGCAAGCGCCTGGGAATAGCTGACGATGAATGCCTTGGATGCGTAATAGGATGCGATCCACGGCCCCGGCTGAAAGGCGCCGGTAGAGCCGAGATTGATGATCTGGCCCGCATGCCGGTCTGCCATCTGCCTTCCGAACAGCTTGCAGAGCGATACGGCTGCCGTGTCATTGAGAGCGATCAGCTTCTCATCCGCTTCCAGCGGAATCGAGAGACTGCCGCCGGCAAAGCCGATGCCGGCATTATTGATCAGGACATCCATCTCCCCGAAGCGATCCGTGACCTCCCGGTAAAGGCGTGCCGGTCCCCCTGCTTCCGCAAGATCGACCGTGCAGCAGTCAGCAGGAACGCCGAATTCATCCCGGAGCCTGCCGCAGGCTTCCTGCAGCCGGGATTCCGTCCTTGCCGCAAGCACCGCATGAGCTCCATCCGCCGCATAGCAGCGGGCAATTTCAAATCCGATGCCCTCAGAGCCACCGGTGATCAGCACATTCCGCATAGGATCATCCTATCACCCCGCAGTGCAGAAAAAAAGCCGGGATTTTCACCCGGCAGAATGGTCAGTCTTCCAGCTGCTTGAGCTGCTCGCCCAGCATGTCAATCAGCTTGTTGTTGGACTTTACCAGCTCGATGACATCCTGCATCTCCGTCATCGGGCGGCCGCTGACATATGCCTCGCCGATGCGCTCATACGCCTTCTGCACAGCCCGGCGGTGCTGGCCGATCTGAGAGCGGAGATCCATCTTGCGGCGCTCCTTCTCCATCGTTCCGCTGAAGTCCTTGGTGCTGTCGCCGATGAACTTGACAGTCCGATCTGTCAGATCATTCAGGCCGTCATTGAGTTCCTTGAGTGTCTTCATCCAATCATCCATCTGCTTATTCCTTTCTGGACTTGTCCAGCAAGTCCGTAATGATCTTCTTGATCTCCTGTACATCGGTCTCGCCCTGGCTTACCAGATCCGCGATGCCGCCGATGATGATGTCCGCATAGTACTTCGGCTGTTTGATATCAAGTTTGTTCAGCCGGTTGCCCTCTTCCAGCAGCTTCTGCAGCGCTTCCGAGGCAGCCCGCTTGGCTTCCTGCACGCTTCTCGTCGAGAGAATCGAGAGATCGATATCCTGATCCTCGCCGTGCAGATTTCCCCACATGTTGCGGAACGACTCAATCGAGTTCTCGATGAACTGATCCAGCCGATCGTTGAAGTCATCCACGTCCATGGATTTCTTCATGGTCTCGCTGAATGCCTTGTTGTATCGATCGCTGATTGCGTCGATGACATCATCCTTGGATTTGAAGTAATAATAGAACAGTCCCTTGGCCACATCCATCTCCTTGACGATGGAACTGATCGTGGTATCTACAATGCCGTTTTCCTTGAACAGCTTCTCTGCCGCATCGACAAATTCATCCCTGCGGTCATCATTGCTCTTGCCTTCCTGCATTGTCTTCACCTCCTGACACCGTCAATATAGCCCCTGACTGACCGGCAGTCAAGTCCCATGCATGCTAAATTATGATATACTTGCTCCATGAAACTCCTCTGTCCGATCTGCGGGAAGCCGCTGGAGCAAAATGAGCATTCTGCCGTCTGCGAGAACAGGCATGCCTTTGACTATGCAAGAAGCGGATACCTGAACCTGCTGGTGAGCCAGAAGGCAGCGCACGGCGATGATGCCGCGATGGTGCGGGCCCGCACGTCCTTCCTGGAGAAGGGATTCTATGCCTTCCTGAAGGAGGAGCTCTCCGCCGAGGCGCAGAGAGAGCCGGTTCATTCCGCCGTGGATCTTGGCTGCGGAGAGGGAACCTACACGATTGCCCTGCCCGGCGAGGAGCGCTTCGGCGTCGATCTTTCCAAGGATGCCCTGAAGCATGCCGCAAAGGCGGATCCGCTCACGCAGTATCTCCTGGCATCCATCTTCCATCTGCCGCTTGCCGATGCGTCCATGGATCTGGCCGTGACCTGCTTTGCGCCGGCTGCTGTCGATGAGATAGAGCGGGTACTGAAGCCGGGCGGAAGATTTCTCTATGTAACCCCCGGGCCGGATCATCTGATCGAGCTGAAGCGGGTGCTCTATCCCCATCCCTATCAGAATGAAGTCAAGCAGCTGGATACTGCCATGGCGCTTGCCAGCCAGACCGTCATCAGCCAGCGCTTCGCGGCAGATGCGGAGGATCTCTCCAATCTCTTCCGCATGACCCCATATGCCTGGAAGACCGGGCGCGAGGGCACGGAGAAGCTGCACAAGGTCGCCAGCCTCGAGATCACCGCACAGTTCATCCTGAGAATCTATCGAAAATAAGAAGAAGGAAGTGTCCCATGCATGCATATCTCCGGGATGCTTCCTTTTCATGTCTTTCTATTCAGGCTTCTTCTCGAGAATCATGGCCGCAAGTGCCTGCCGCCAGCGCTCTGCCTCTGAGAGCGGCAACACCAGCTGATCAGTCGCGGCGACCTCTGCCGCCATGCGTCCTGCCAGCCGCAGCGACTGCCTGGGACTCAGCCCGCACACGCGGGATGCAAGATAGGCTGCCGCATGGCATTCCTCAACGCCGCTCGCATCAGCCACCTGATGAATCTCAGCCGAGGTGCTGACGCCCTGGCGTCCCTCTACCTGCAGGCCGCCGCCGTCCTGCATCAGGACGACGACCGGTGCCTGCGTCCCGGCGGAGATGCTGCGGACCGCATCGAGCAGATCCGCATACTCCTGATTCCGGGTCAGGATGCCGACTTCCTCCTCAGTGAGATACAGCGTCGGATGCAGTGCATACAGCGCGCTGCGGGCTGTCTCGTCAAGCAGCACGCCGCGGCCGCCGAGCTCCAGGAAGATCCTGCCGTCATACGCCTGCAGCGCAGCCAGCAGCTCCTCCCTGCCCTCTCCCTCCAGCAGCTCCGCAGAGACCAGCACATTGCCGATCTCATCAGGATCAACGCTTCCTAGATCCCCGGCCCGGAAGACAGACTCCGCTCCGGGCACGGCCATCATGCCGCGGTTTCCCTGGGGATCGATCAGCGTATAGGTGCAGCCGCTGATCTCCTGCGGCGCGATCTTCAGCGCCACCTGGTGGGCCTGCGCTTCCTGGCGGACCCAGTCTCCATAGACCCCGGTGCCGACCGGGGCAATCAGTTCATACGGCAGATTCAGAAGCTCGAAGAGGCAGGCTGCCGAGAAGCCGGCGCCGCCGATCCGCTGCACCGTCCGGCGCGGCGAGATCTCCTCATCGCTCTTGGGCAGATGATCTACATAGACTGCAAGATCCAGCACTGCAGGCCCAATGATCAGTGTCTTCTTCATTCATTTCCCTTTCTGTAATACCCGGAGGCACGGCATGCTTCGCCGACTGCCTTGGCGACTGCCGGGACAACCCGCTCGTCAAACGGCGAGACGATGATATGATCCGGATTCAGGTCCTTCTCATCCACCAGGGAGGCGATTGCCTGCGCAGCTGCGATCTTCATGGATTCCGTGATGCGGGTAGCCCTGGCATCAAGCGCGCCGCGGAACAGGCCCGGGAATACCAGCAGATTGTTGACCTGATTCGGATAGTCGCTGCGGCCGGTGCCGACGATATAGGCACCGCCTGCCTTTGCCTCGTCATAGGTGATCTCCGGCTCCGGATTTGCCATCGGGAATACGACTGCACCTTCATGCATGGTCTGCACCATCTCTCTTGTGACAAGGCGCGGCGCGGAGACGCCGATGAAGATATCTGCATCCTTCAGCCCCTCGGCGAGATTCGCGTAGTGCTGATGATCCAGATTGACGTACTGCAGAAGCTCCTGCTTCAGGCTGTTATAGTTCTCCGCATGATCCGGATCCACGCAGCCATCGATATCAAATGCATAGATGCGGCAATAGCCGGAGGCTGACAGCATGCGGATGATGGAGCTGCCGGCAGCGCCGCAGCCGCTGATCACGACTTTCATATCCTCAGGCCTTGCGTGCTTGAGCTTCATGCAGTTGGTCAGCGCCGCCAGCACTGCAACTGCCGTGCCGTGCTGATCATCATGAAAGACCGGGATCGGGCATTCCGCGATCAGCCGGCGCTCGATCTCAACGCAGCGCGGCGCGCTGATGTCCTCGAGATTGATGGCGCCGATGCCGGGCGCAATCGCCTTGCAGATGCGGACAATCTCATCCGGATCCTTGGTATCAAGACAGATCGGCCAGGCGTCGAGATTCGCGAACCGCTTCATCAGCAGCGCCTTTCCCTCCATGACCGGCAGCGCTGCAGCCGGGCCGATATCGCCAAGTCCCAGCACTGCAGTGCCATCCGTCACGACGGCGACGGTATTGCCGCGATCCGTGTATTTATAGGAATCCTCCGGATTCTTTTGAATCTCCAGGCACGGCTGGGCAACGCCCGGCGTATAGGCCAGGCTCAGATCAGCAGCTGTTGCGCAGGGAACCTTCGGCTCCACTTCCAGCTTGCCGCGGTACTTCTCATGAAGCTTCAGCGAATCATCATAGACACTCATGCTCTTCCTCCAGATATTCCTCTTCGCTCAGGCAGGGAATTCCCTGCTCCTTCAGCAGCTGCGCAAAGCAGCCCATTCCCGGCACGACCCGATGTGAGAACGTGCCGTCATAGATCCCGTCCGGGCCGCAGGATGGGCTTCTTGACTTCAGCACTGCCATGGTGCAGCCGTGCTCCCGCAGAATGGCCAGCGCCTTCTCAGCACCGGCCTCAAACTCTGCCGTGACATCCTCGCCCTTTGTATTGATCACTCTGCCGTCCCTGATCTCGCTGCAGCTGCGCGGCGTCGGCAGGCCGCCGAGCTGCTCCGGACAGACCGGCACTGCCTTTCCTTCCTCCAGCAGCTTGCGCAGCTGGGGAACCTCGTTATTGCCGCCGCTGTACTTGCAGTTCAGCCCGGCCAGGCACGCGCTAATGCAGATCATAGATATCATTCCCCTCGGCATCCACGCCGACAAAGCACGGGAAGTCCTTCACAGTCAGCTTCGTAATCGCCTCGCTCAGCAGATCCGCAAAGGCAACCGGCTCGCAGGCGACAATGCTGTGCGACAGCAGCGCGCCGGCACCGCCGCAGGCCACGAAATACACTGCGCCATGCGCCTTGATCGCGGCCTTGACCGCATCGCCCCGGCGGCCCTTGCCGATCATTCCGGCCAGGCCATGAGCCAGCAGCTCCGGCGTATATGCATCCATGCGGGTGGAAGTCGTGGGGCCCGCCGATCCGATGACCTGCCCGGGTGCCGCCGGCGTCGGGCCGACATAGTAGATCGTCGCATCCTGCAGATCAAGCGGCAGCGGACTGCCGCTCTCGATCAGCTCATGAAGGCGGCGGTGCGCCGCATCCCTGGCCGTATATATGGTTCCGGAAAGCAGCACGTACTCCCCTGCCTTCAGGCTTCTTCTCTCCTCGCTGCTCATCGGCAGCTGTATCCTTCTCGTCATCAGATCACCGCCTCCATGTGTCTGCATGCATGGCAGCAGATATTCACGGCGCAGGGCAGGCCGGCAATATGCGTCGGCGCTGTCTCGATCTGGATCTTCAGCGCCGTGGTGCGGCCATGCAGCCCCATCGGGCCGACCATGAGCTCATTGGCCTTCTGCAGCAGTTCCTCCTCAAGCGAGGCATAGCGCGGATCCGGATTGCCTTCCGAGAGCGGGCGCAGCAGCGCATGCTTGCTGAGGACTGCGCAGGAATCGAATGTGCCGCCGATGCCGACGCCGACGATCATCGGCGGGCAGGCATTCGGCCCGGCCATGCGGATCGTGTCCAGCACGAAGCTGCACACACCGTCAATTCCCTCTGCGGGCTTCAGCATCGCGATGCGGCTCATGTTCTCGGAGCCGAATCCCTTGGCCATGACCTGGATATGCACCTGGTCTCCCGGCACGATCTCGGCATAGATCACCGCCGGGGTGTTGTCCTTCGTGTTGACCCGATCCAGCAGCGGATCCCTGACGATGGATGCCCGCAGGTAATGGCTGGTGTATCCCTCCGCCACGCCCTTCTGGACAGCCTCCTGCAGGCTGCCGCCGGTGAAGTGAACCTCCTGGCCGATCTGCAGCCAGACAATTGCCATGCCGGTATCCTGGCAGATCGGGATATGCTCGCTGTGCGCGATCTCGGCATTCTGCAACAGCATGCCCATAGCCTGAACAGAGCGCTCATTGCGCTCCCGGCCGGCTGCCTCCTTCATCCTCGCGAGGATATCCGGAGCATAGTCAACGGCAATCCTGCCGACCGCATCGGAAAGCCATTCTGCAATGACACTGACCTCTATCTCTCTCATGGGACCATTCTATCATCATTCGCTCCGGCACATCCGCAGAACCGCTTTATGGCGGCTGAAAAAAGGAGAATTTGCAAACGGCTCCAACTGATGCCCGGCAAGTCTTGCACTCTGGCATCAGGAGTGCTAAACTGTTTTAGCAAACAGTAACGAAGAGTGCTAAGGAGGCTGGATACACTATGGCAAAGAAGCAGTTCAAGGCAGAGTCAAAGCGTCTGCTGGAGCTCATGATCAACTCCATTTACACCAACAAGGAGATCTTCCTCAGGGAACTCATCTCCAATGCATCAGATGCGCTGGATAAGCGCTATTACCTGTCGCTCACCAATCCGGATCAGAAGGTTGACAGGAAGGATCTCACGATCCGCCTGGAGCGTCATCCGGAGAGCCGCACCCTGGTCATCGCGGACACCGGCATCGGCATGACTTCCGAGGAGCTGGAGAAGAACCTCGGCACGATCGCCAAGAGCGGATCCGCAGAGTTCAAGGAGCAGCTGGAGAAGGCCTCCAAGAACATTGATATCATTGGCCAGTTCGGCGTTGGCTTCTACAGTGCCTTCATGGTCTCCAAGCAGATCACCGTCGAGAGCCGCAGCGTGAATTCTGACCAGGGCTATACCTGGATCAGCACCGGCGAGGATGGCTATACCATCGAGAAGAATGACCGCACCGAGCCGGGCACCAGAATCACCCTGGAGCTCAAGGATGACACAGAGGAAGAGAAGTATTCCGATTATCTCGAGGAATTCAAGATCCGCGACCTGATCAAGAAGTATTCCGACTATGTCCGCTATCCGATCGTCATGGAATGCGAGAAGAGCGAGCCGGATCCGAATGACAAGGAGAAGACGGTCACCAGGAAGGAAGACGAGACCCTGAATTCCATGGTGCCGCTCTGGAAGAAGCAGAAGAGCAAGATCAAGCCGGAGGACTACAACGAGTTCTACAAGGCAAAGTTCAATGACTGGGAGGATCCGCAGAAGGTCATTCACTTCTCCGTAGAGGGCAACCTGTCCTACACTGCCCTGCTCTTCATCCCTTCCAAGGCACCGTATAACTTCTACAACACCGACTTCGAGCCGGGCCTGCAGCTGTATTCCAAGGGCGTGTTCATCATGAACAAGGCAAAGGATCTGCTGCCGGAGGCCTATCGCTTCGTGACCGGCCTGATTGACAGCGAGGATCTGAACCTGAATATCTCCCGCGAGATCCTGCAGCAGGACCGCCAGGTCAGGGCGCTGGCTGCCTCCCTGCGCAAGAAGATCCATGGCGCGCTGGAGGACATGCTGAAGGATGAGCGCTCTGAGTATGAGAAGTTCTTTGACAACTTCGGCCTGAACCTGAAGTACTCCATCTACAAGTCCTACGGCACCGAGAAGGAGGAGCTGCAGGATCTGCTGCTCTACAAGTCCAGCAAGGATGAGAAGTACACCACGCTGAAGGAATACGTGGACCGCATGCCTGCCGACCAGAAGGATATCTACTACGCCTGCGGCACGAGCATGGATGATATCCGCCGCCTGCCGGCGCTGGAGAAGGTCCGCGAGAAGAACTATGAGATTCTCTACTTCACCGACAGCATCGATGAGTTCGTCATCACAATGATGCAGAATTACAGCGAGAAGCCGTTCAAGTCCGTGAACAAGGGCGACCTCGATCTCGATACCGAGGAAGAGAAGAAGGAGCGCGAGCAGAAGGCCGAGGATAACAAGGACATGCTCACAGCCATGAAGGATGCCCTTGGCGACAAGGTCAAGGAAGTCCGCATCTCCTCCCGCCTGAAGGATGATCCGGTCGTGCTGGTCGCTGATGAGGGCGTATCGCTCGATATGGAGAAGGTGCTTGCCCAGGATCCGATGAACCGCGGACTCAAGGCCACCAAGATCCTCGAGATCAACCCGTCCCATGAGATCTTCCGCACGCTGCGCAATGTCTATGCGAAGAATCCGGAGACCCTCAAGGACTATGCCAATGTGCTCTATGACCAGGCCTGCCTGATCGAGGGGCTGCCGATCGATGATCCGGTCGACTATGCCCGCAAGATCACGAAGCTGATGGTCACCGCCGCGCCGCAGGATGACGGCGTCGTGGATGCCGAGGTCGTTGACGAGAAGCCTGAGGCGGAAGCGCCTGCCGAGGAGAGCGGCGATCAGAAATAAAAGCCGCATCCTGAGATGCGGAGAGAGCAGTGATCACATGCCAGCCGGCAAAGCCCGGCTGGCTTTTCTATCTCGCGGCAGGACTGCGCTCCGGCAGCTGCGAGAGGATGATGGCAAGAAACATCAGCGCCCCGCCGAGCAGCTCGCGCAGGCTCAGCTGCTGATGAAGCAGCAGGAAGCCGGCAATTGCCGCAAATACGGATTCCAGGCTCAGCAGCATGCTGGCAACAGTTGGATCAGCGCCCTTCTGGCCGACAATCTGCAGCGTATAGGCAATGCCGCAGGAGCAGATGCCGGAATACAGCAGCGGCACGATCGCTGCCTGCACGCCTGCAAGAGACGGGCTTTCCCATGCGAGCATGGGGCCCAGGCAGAACAGCGCAGCCACGAAGAACTGCAGGCAGGACATCCTCACGCCGCTGACATGAGGCGTGAAGTGATCGATGACCATGATGTGCACTGCGAACAGGAATGCGCAGGCAATGAGCCAGAGATCCCCGGTCTCGAACTGCAGGCTTCCCTTCACGCTCAGAAAATAGAGGCCGGTCACGGCAATCGCGACGCTGAGCCATACCATGGGACGGATGCGCTTGCCGAGAAAGGAGGAAAGCACCGGCACCAGCACGACATAGAGCGCCGTGATGAAGCCGGACTTGCCGACTGAGGTGGTCATGACGCCGAACTGCTGGCAGATGCTCGCGGCGCCGAGGAACAGGCCGCAGCAGAGCCCGGCCTTCCAGGGAATCCCGGCCGGCGCCGAGACGCCGGAAATTTTCTGAACCGCAGGAATCATGGCAAAGATCGTGCAGCCGGCCATGAAGAAGCGGATGCAGTTGAAGGTCCAGGGACCAAGGCTGTCCATGGATACGGACTGTGCCACAAAGCCGCAGCCCCAGATCATGGCAGTGGCCGTCAGCATCAGATTATTCTTCCAGTGCTTCATGAATTCTGACCTCCTGACTCGATGCGCGTGCTCATGGCCTGCCGGACGGCATCCGCTGAGCGCAGCTCCCGCTCCAGAAGATCCCGGATATAGCCATCATGAAACTCTACGCTGCCGAGCGACTGTCCAAGCATGGCATAGCCGCTGCCGCGCTGCAGGAAGTCATCCGTGATGACCGTATACTCGCGCTCATCTTCCAGCGGCATTCCGTCAATCCAGATCTGCAGCGGATCACGGATCACGCGGACATTCCAGCTGACTGCCAGGGCGCCAAGCTCCGTGCCGCGGAACCCTTCCCAGCGATCGGGCTTCCGGTGAAGAAAGGCAGGATCGAAGGAAGCGGCCAGCGCTTCGCGGATCTGGCTGCCGCGATAGATCACCGTCGTCGGATTCAGCGGCGAGGGCTCGGCATTCAGCAGTGCCAGCTTCGATATTCGCTGCGGAATGCCGCAGGAAAGTATGCCGTGATGGATCAGGCCGAGATCGCCGCCATAGCAGCGATGAAGCCCATCCGCAATCGCGTTCACAGCCGGGCATTCCCGGTCAATCAGGAATGGCAGCGGCTCCTGTATCTCGTACAGCGCTTTTGCAAGATGCCGCTCGCCAAGCGCTGTCTCTTTCTGCAGCAGCTGCTCCAGCTGCGGGTCTGCCTTGTCAGACGGCGCCTCATTCACCGCCTGGATCGCCAGGATCCGGTTCTGCGCATCCAGCTGCAGCGTGATTCTGCCGAGCAGCGCGGCATTCGAGCCGGACTGATGAATCCAGGTATGGCCGATCTGCAGCGGTGCCTGCATGACCGTATGAGAATGGCCGCCGATGATCAGATCCAGCTGCGGCACGGCCAGGGCAATCGCGCAATCCGTCCGGTATCCGGCGTGCGACAGCAGGATGCTGATATCATAGCTGCCCCGATGCGTCTCAAGGCTGCGGCGGATCAGCGGCACCGGATCAATCAGGGAGATGCCAGCCATGTCCGTGAAGGACGTATTGCCCTGATTGCCGCCCCAGAACGGGCAGCAGCCGATGATCAGGAAGCGGACACCGCTGCGCTCAAGCAGCAGATCTGCACGCACGCCCGGAATCCCGCCTCCGGCCAGCGTTCTCAGGTTGCATGCGAGCATAGGAAGCCCCTGCCCTGCCATCTTCTTCATCGCATCAATGCCGGCAAAGAACTCGTTATTGCCGATTGCCATGGCATCATAGCCGGCTGCCTTCAGCAGCTCAATGCCGCCGCAGCCGTCTGTGCCGCTGATCATGACTGAGCGCTGATCGCAAAAATCCCCGGCATCCAGCACCAGATCGGCGCCGGGACGGACCTGGCGGCGAATGGCAGCTGAGATGCTGAGGAAGGAGTCAAAATGACTGTGCACATCATTGGTATGAAAGATGACTGCCTGCCTCATTCCCTGGTCTCCGCAGCGGAAGTGAACGGCTTGTCAAAGTTGATGACGGTATAGATGCGGGTCGCCTTCTTGGCCATCTCCTCATCGATCTTCTGCTTGATCTCCGGGCCGTTATGCGTGCATGCGAACGGCATGAGAACATCGAAGACGAGATTCGTATGGCTCTGGCCGGGAACGACACGGAAGTCATGAATGGAGAGCTGCGGGTCGATATCGCGCAGGATGCGCATGATCTCCTCGTGGTAGGCGGCGGTCTCCGGATCGGAATAGTCCGTCGGGTCCATGTGCAGCGTCATGATGACATGAAGCTTCTCATCCACCTCGCGCTCCGCCTGGTCAATGACGTCATGTGCCTTCAGGATATCCATATGGCAGTCAATCTCGGCATGCGCAGATCCGATCTGCATGCCGGGGCCGTAGTCATTGATGATCATGTCGTGAACGCCGAGAATCTCGGGATGAGAGAGGATCTGCTCCTTGATCTGATTCACCAGCTCCTCGCTGGCAGGGCTGCCCAGCAGCTTGTCAATGATGTCGCGGGCAATGCCGACGCCGGACCAGCATACAACCAGCGCCACCAGGACGCCGGCGATGCCGTCAAAGGGAATTCCATGAAAGAAGTGGCTCAGCAGAAGCGCAGCCAGAGAGACCGAGGTGACCATGACGTCATTTTTGGAATCCTGCGCCGTCGTCAGCATGGCGATGTTGTTGATCTTGTGGCCGAGCGTGGCATTGAAGCTGCTCATCCACAGCTTCACGAGGATCGAGGACAGCAGGATGATGAACAGCGGCAGGCTGAAGTTGAGCTCGGTCGGATGAACGATCTTGTCAAAGCTGCTGCGGAGCAGCTCAAAGGCAACGATGAAGATGATGACGGAGACCACGAAGCTGACGACGTACTCCATGCGTCCATGCCCGAAGGGATGCTCCTTATCAGCCGGCTTTGCCGCGAGCTTGTAGCCGAACAGCGTGATCAGGCAGCTCATGCAGTCCGACAGGTTGTTGAAGCCGTCAGACATGATGGAGATGGATCCCGTAATCAGGCCGATCGCGAACTTGAGGACGAACAGCAGGATGTTGCATACGATGCCGGCGAAGCTGCTGAGCTTCCCATAAGAAAAACGAACCTTCTCATCATTGATGTTTTCTGAATCCTTTACGAAATATGCAATCAGCCAGTTTGTCATATGAGTATTCTATCGCGAAGCCATGCAATTTGCTATCTCAGATGCAGCGCTTTCATCCACATGCCGCGGCGCCCGCAGCGCCGGCACTTCTGCAGATAGGCCGCCGCCAGCGGCAGGAAGATCGTCAGCAGCAGCGCGCATTCCAGCGCCGCGGAGGCAGGGCTGGCTGAGGCAAGACGCAGGCGCAAGCTGTCCGGCAGGATCATGACAAGCGCCATGGCTCCGGCCAGGATCTTCAGGAACAGGAATGCCAGATCCTCCGCGGCCTGGAACGAGCTCTCCATTGTCAGCACCGCGTACGCCGCATTAAACAGGGATAATGCCGGCAGCAGAGGCATTGTCTGTTCGAGACCCAGAAGACGGATCAGGACCGCCTCCGCCCCGGCTGCAAGCAGAATGCGAAGCAGGCACCGCTGCAGGCAGCGCAGCGAATGGCACTGCACGGCACTGACGGCTGCGAGCAGACCGAACAGAAGCGCCGCCGGATGGTATCCGGAAATCTCGTATGCATATGCAAGCAGGAGCAGTCCCCCGCCGATCATGTTCTTCTCTTTCTGGTTCATCGCTTTATCCTCCGCCTTCAATATAGGCTCAGTGCCGAATTACGATGGTCGAAATATGGTACACTGTATTGGAAAGAGAGAACGATGATGAGAAAGCAGATCGGTTCCAAGCCAGTCGTCCTGCTGCAGCTGCTGAAGGAGGAAAGCGATGAGGAGCATCCTCTCTCCTCGCCTGCCCTGCTCAGCGGCATGTCGCTGCGCGGCTTTTCCATGACCCGCCATACGCTGTACGAGACCATCCAGTCCCTGCAGGAGAGCGGCATCCCGATTCAGTACGTGAATCACCGCTTCATCCAGGGCTACTATCTGGAGCATGAGCTGACGCCGGCCGAGGCGCTGATCCTCGCGGAAGCGGTGCAGGAATCCGCCTCTCTGCCGGTATCCTCCGGCAACGCGCTGCTGGCGAAGATCCTCTCGCACCTGAGCGAGCCGCAGCGGAAGAGCCTGCTGCTGAATCCGCCTGCCGCCGGCAAGACGGAGAACGAGCATGTCCTGGACTCCATGGAGGTCATCCTGGCTGCCATCCGCAGGAAGCACTATCTTGATTTCCGGTACTATGACTATACCGTGACCGGCAGGAAGAAGTACCGCCGCAACTCACAGGTCTATCATGCAGTGCCGTATGCGGTCGTCACGGACAGCGGGCGCTTCTACTGCGTGCTGCATTCCGACTCCCACGCCTCCTTCGGCGCCTACCGCATCGATAAGATGGATATGGTCGCGATGTCTGAGGAAGCCGCGGAGACCAGGCCCTTCAGCCTGAATGACTGGATGCGCTCCTCCTTCCACATGTATGCCGGCAGCCCGGAGACCATCACGTGCGACTTTGATCTCTCCATTGCCAATCAGGTATTCGACCAGTTCGGCCAGGATATCCTGATCAGCGCAGTCCAGGAGAATTCCTTCACCGCCAGCATCCACGCATCTGTAACTCCAACCTTGATTTCCTGGCTTCTGCAGTTCTACGATAGGATCAGGGTCCGCAGGCCCGAATCTCTGGTCAGACAGCTCCGGCAGATGGCCGACTATCTGCTCAGGACCTATCCGGAACAGAAATGAAGGTATCCATATGATGGATCAGAGCAAGTTAGAGCAGCTGCAGCAGATCATTGATCAGGGAAAGCGCATCGTCTTCTTTACCGGTGCCGGCGTCTCTACCGACAGCGGCATACCGGATTTCCGAAGCCAGGACGGCCTCTATCACATGCAGTACAAGTATCCGCCGGAAACCATCATCAGCCACAGCTTCTTCGAGGAGAATACGGAGGAGTTCTACCGGTTCTACAAGGACAAGATGCTGTGCCTTGACGCAAAGCCGAATGCGGTGCACCTCTTCATGGCAGAGCTGGAGAAGAAGGGAAAGTGCCTCGGCGTCGTCACCCAGAATATCGACGGCCTGCATACCGCAGCCGGATCAAAGCATGTCTATGAGCTGCACGGCTCCGTGCTGCGCAACTACTGCACCCGCTGCGGAACGTTCTATGACGCGCATTACATCAAGGAGAGCGCCGGCATCCCCCGCTGCTCCTGCGGCGGCATCATCAAGCCGGATGTCGTGCTGTATGAGGAAGGCCTCGACGAGGAGGTCATCTCCGGCGCGGTCAATGCCATCTCCCGCGCGGATGTGCTGATTGTCCTCGGCACATCCCTCGTGGTATATCCGGCCGCCGGCCTGATTCAGTATTACCGCGGCAAGCATCTGGTACTGATCAACCGCACCGCTACTCCCTATGACAGCCAGGCTGATCTGCTCATCCAGGCCAGCTTCGATGAGGTATTCCCGCATCTGCAGATCCGCTGATCAATCAGGAAAAAGGCAGGGCCGCCGCATGTGCATGCATGCAGGCCCTGCCTTCTTTTTATCTTCTCTGCCTCAGGCCTTACCTCGAAGCCTTTATCCTGCCGATTGCCCAGAACGGGCCGCCGGCGCCGGCATCCGCTCTTGCCTCGCTGATGATCAGCGGGAGATCCCATCTCTCTCGGCTGCGCGCTCTGCTCGCGCAGTCAGCTACCAGGATGCGATGGTCCCTGGCAATGCCGCGCAGCAGGATGAAATGGCCATCGCTGGTGAAGTGGCCCCTGGCCATGATCGCGACCACCAGCTGATGCGATGCCAGCGCCCTGCGGATCTCTTCCTCTGACAGATTGCCCCTGCAGGCAAGCCCGTAGCCGGCAGCAGCTGCCGGCACCAGGGCATGATAGGAGCCATTGCCCTCGCAGCGGAAGCGATTGTCAGCCGCCCATCGCGATAGCTCCACGGGATCATGCGTTCTGCCGGTCAGCGTGGACAGCGCCATCGCCATCGTGACAGGCCCGCAGCCCTCCTCCCCGACCGTGCCGGCGGTGCCGTATGGCACCGAGGCCCAGCGGGCATCCAGCTGATTGAAGTATCTGACTTTCATCTGCGCTCCTTCATTCCTGCAGAAGCGCCGCTCCAGCCGGAGACAGGCTTCTGCATCTGCTCTATATAGTATCTCCATGCCGTCCTGTGTCCAGCAGTTTCTGCTGAAGCTGAAGCGCCGGTCATCCCGCTTGTGCGTCCTGAGGTTTCTGTGTATCTTATGACTGTACAGAAGTTTCCCCGAACCAACTGCATGCATTGCATGCCAAGGAGAAGATACCGTGAGAGAATTTGACAGCATTATCATTGGCTTCGGCAAGGGCGGCAAGACCCTGGCCGGTTTCCAGGCAAAGCGCGGAGAGAAGGTTGCGCTGATCGAGCGTTCCAGCATGATGTACGGAGGCACCTGCATCAACGTCGGCTGCATCCCCTCCAAGTCGCTTGAGACAAGCGCCCGCCTGTCCCATGAGATCGGCGGCACGTTTGCCGAGAAAGAGCAGCGGTACGCACAGGCCATTGCCGGAAAGCGCGCCCTGACTGCAGCCCTGCGCGGCAAGAACCATGACATGGTAGCCAATGCCGGCGCCGAGGTGCTGGACGGCGTTGCCTCCTTCATCGATCCGCACACGGTTGAGATAAGATACGCAGACGGCACGGCGGAGCAGCTCTATGGAAAGCGCATCTTCCTGAACACCGGCTCCACCCCGTTCCTGCCCCCGATTGCCGGCCTGAAGGACAGCAGCCGGGTCTTCGTCAGCGAGACGCTGATGGATCTCGATGCCCTGCCGGAGCATCTGGTCATCATCGGCGGCGGCTATATCGGCCTTGAGTTTGCCTCCTACTACAATAACTTCGGATCCGACGTCACCATCCTGCAGGATCTCGAGGCATTCATTCCGCGCGAGGACGCTGATATCTCTGCCGCTGTCCTGAAGCAGATGACTGACCGCGGCATTCATATCGTCCGCGGCGCAAAGGTCACGGAGATCAGGCCGGGCGCGGATCATGACGAAGTCCTGGCCGAGACGGCGGAAGGCGCCCAGTCCTATCCGGCAGACGCGATTCTCGTCGCCACCGGGCGGCGCGCTGCTGTCGCGGATCTCAATCCGGCAGCGGCCGGCATTGCCCTGACCTCCCGCGGCGAGATAGAGACAGATGAGCATCTGAAGACCTCCCAGGATCACATCTATGCAATGGGCGATGTCAAGGGCGGCCTGCAGTTCACCTATATCTCCCTGGATGACTTCCGCATCGTGAAGTCTGCCCTCTATCAGGACGGCTCCCGCACCACGGCCAACCGCGGCGCGATCCCCTATGTCGTGTTCCTGGATCCCCCGATGGCAAGAGTCGGCCTCAGCGAGGCGGAAGCGCGTGACAAGGGCTATCATGTCCTGACCGGCAAGCTGCCGGCCATGAACATTCCGAAGGCAAAGGTCCTGAAGAAGACAGATGGCCTGCTCAAGGTCATCATTGACGGCGATACGCACCAGATTCTCGGCGCTCACCTCTTCTGCGCTGAATCCCATGAGCTGATCAACCAGATCAAGATGGCCATGGACGCGAAGATTCCCTATGAGACGCTGCGGGATGCGATCTACACGCACCCGACCATGAGCGAAGCGTTCAACGATCTCTTTGCGAATGTTGCCTAGATACAAAGCAGGGATCCTGTCCGGCGGCTTTGCCGGATGGGATCCCTTTACTGTGCTTCCTTCTGAAAGCGTGCCGCCAGGTCGCGCCGGACATAGACGCTGACGCTGCCGCCGCTGCAGGCAAACTGCCCGGAGCCGTCTTTCTGCAGGGTAACCGATGGCTGGCCGCCGATCACATCCACCAGCTGATGGCCGCCGAGAGACGGCGAGACCATCATCTGCTTCCTGCCGCCGGGTCCATCGCTCATGATGACGGCCATGCCGCTGGCGGGATGCGCTGCATCTCCGCTGCGGGTCCAGCCGATGACATCATGATCATCGAGGTAATCCGTCTGGCTGCCGTAGGCGCCGTGCGCGCGCAGCCAGATCAGCCCGGCAAGATCATCAACCGGCGCAATCGAATCGTGAGGAATGCCGTAGAGATCCCCGTAGAAGACGCAGGGAACGCCATCCTTCCGCAGCAGGATGATCGCATAGGCTAGGGGCTTGAACCAGCTCATGACAAAGGAGGAGAGCGCCTGCCCCGGCTGCGTGTCGTGATTGTCCACGATGGCAACCGCATTGGCAGGCCGCTGCTGGACCAGCGTGTCATTGAGAATGGAGCCCATGTCATAGCTGCCGCCCTGGTTGGACGCATCCGCGAAGCGATAGTGCAGCGGAACGTCAAAGAGGCTCAGGCAGTTCTCGTTTCTGTCAAGATAGCGCAGCAGAACGCTGCAGTCCGCATTCCAGTATTCCCCTACCGCGATCAGCGGATGGCCGGCATATGCCTGCATGTCCCTGAGCCAGTCCGCAAAGAAGGTCAGGCGGATATGCTTGAGCGCATCCAGCCGGACGCCGTCCAGCGGCACGGTATCGAGATACCACCTGCCCCAGTCATGAAGCTCCTGGATAACCCGCGGATTGGACATGTCGAGATCGCAGCCCATCAGGTAGTCGTAGTTGCCGTTCTCGGTATCCACCTCGCTGTCCCAGGACTGATTCTGAAAGCGGTAGATCGCGCTTCTTCTTCCCTCCTGATCCCAGTCCGTGCCGTCAAAGCAGCTCTTATCCCAGGTAAAGGAGGAATACCTGCCCTTGCGGCCGGGAAAGGTGAACTTTGTCCAGGCCATGATATGCATGGGCGGCGTCTCATCCTCCCAGCGGTTGGCAGGATCATCCTCGACCACCGTGGCCTCTTCCAGCACATCGCCGCCCATGCGGTGATTGAAGACAATATCGGCAATGACCTTCAGGTGGCTGCTGTGCAGCGACTTCACTGCCTCGAGATACTGCGCACGGGTTCCGTACTTGGTCCGCACGGTTCCCTTCTGGTCAAACTCGCCGAGATCATACATGTCATAGACGCCATAGCCGACATCATGGATGCCTGCCATGCCTTTGTAGGCAGGCGGCAGCCATACCTGCGTGATGCCCATGCGAGAAAAAGAAGGAGCTTCCTCCTTCACCTTTTCCCAGAATGTGCCATCCTCCGGCAGATACCACTCAAAGCACTGGAGCATGGTCGCATTGTCGCTCACGCCTTCTCGTCCAGCTTCCGGATTGCGCCGATGAAGAATTCCTTGCACTTCTCATACGGCATATCCAGCGCCACGGAGAACTCGCTGAACATGAAGTTCTCTGCCTTCTCGAGATACTCGCCGTCAATGGAGGCGAGCTTCTTGTGATTCTCGATGCGCTCCTTGTTTCTGTAATACGAAGTCTTGATGATCCTGGCGAGATCCACCAGGTCATTTCCCTTGAGAAGCGCCACATACTGGCTCTTCATGTTAGCCGGCTTGTTCTCCAGCAGCTGCAGGCTCGGAATGGACTTGATCAGCGACCTGATCTCATCCTTCGTTGCCACATCGCGAAGATTCCCTGCCCGGTTGGCAACCGGCACCATCATCCGCACGCCGCAGTCTCCGCTGCAGTACGGAACAAGGACATAGCACTGCTCTCCGGTGAGGTCGCTTTTGTCCTTGCCGACGACCTTGCACACATTCCGCCGGTAAACCACAACATCATCAATCTGATACACTGTCCTCGCCTCCCTGCATTGCACATGCTGATTTTACCATAAAATGGCGTAAAAAGCCAGTTTGGGCAGGATACACGAAGGACGGACGCCAGCTTTCAGAGGATCTGGAGCACGAAGAACTTCAGATAATCCGTCTCCGGAACGCTGATCAGAACCGGGTGATCCGGGGCGGCATGGCGCTCCTCGACGATGCGCAGGCTGACGCCGGCATCCCCGGCTGCCTCCTGCAGCATCTCCCGGAACTGCTCCGTCGGCATGAAGTGCGAGCAGGAGGCAGTCGCCAGATACCCGCCTCTTGGCAGCAGGCGCATCGCTGCGCTGTTGATCCGGCGGTAGCCGCTGTAGGCATGGTCAAAGGTCTTTCTGCTCTTGGTGAAGGCAGGCGGATCCAGGATGATGAAGTCGAAATGCTGATGCGACTGCTGATACTCGTCCAGCAGGTCAAAGACGTCTGCCTGGCGGAACGTGATCCGATCCTCCAGATGATTGCGGATGGCATTCTCGCGGGCCATCTGCAGCGCGGACTCCGAGATATCCACTGCCTCAACGGAGGCCGCATTGCCGAGCGCGGCATTCAGCGCAAAGGAGCCGGTATGCGTGCAGCAGTCCAGCACCCGCTTTCCCGCCGCAAGCTTCCGCACGGCAAGCCGGTTGTACTTCTGGTCGAGGAAGAAGCCGGTCTTCTGGCCGTTGGCGACATCCACCTCATAGAGAATGCCGTTCTCCGTGATCGTCGTGACCGCTGAATCCGGATGGCCAAGACCTGTCATCTCGACCCAGCCGGCATGCTGGTCAAGGCCTTCCTTCAATCGAAGCTCGCCCTCGCAGCGCTCATAGATGCCTTCTACTGCCTGGCCCTCCTCCTTCAGCTGATCGATCAGGGCCTGATAGATCCACATCCGCCGCTGATCCATGCCGTAGGACAGGATCTCGCTGACGAGGATGCCGCCGTAGCGGTCTACGGTGACACCCGGCAGCCCGTCAGACTCGCCGTGGATCAGCCGGCAGGCGGTGCAGTCTTCCTGCATGACATCCCGGCGGTACTGCAGCGCATACCTGACCCGCCGGGCAAAGAACGGCTCCTCGAAGGTCTCGTTTGCATTGTGATCCAGAATCCGCACGCGGATCTTGGACTGCTGGCTCCAGATGCCTGTGCCGAGATACTGTCCCTTCGGCCCCAGCACATCGGTCAGCGCCCCGTTCTCGATTGTATCCGGCTGCTCCGTAATCTCATCCATGTATACCCACGGATGCCCTGCCTTTATTGTCTTCTCCTGCTTGCGGGTAATCCGCACAGCCGGAAATCTGCGTTCCTGCTTCATGTTATGCTCCTTTGCTCTATCGCATTCTATCACGGCTGCGCCGATGAAAAAAGCATGACCGCGCGGAAACGGGCCATGCTATCAGAAAGACAGCAGGATCAGCGGGATCCCTTGTCGTAGGGAATGCCCTCTGCCTTCGGCGCTGCAGAGGTCTTGGAGGTGAATACCAGGACGACGAGCGAGATGATATAGGGCATCATGTTGTAGACCGTGCTGGGGATATTGAGATTCGCCAGCCAGCCAAAGCCGGTATAGACGTTGGACAGGGCCCGGAAGAAGCCGAACAGCAGTGCCGCCAGGGCAATGCGCTGCGGCTTCCACTGGCCGAAGATCATGACCGCCAGGGACAGGAAGCCGAATCCGGCGACGCCGACCTCGAATTCCCACTCGCTGACGCCGGCCGTGACATAGACGATGCCGCCGAGTCCGCCGAGCAGGCCGGAGATCAGCACGCCGGCCCAGCGATACTTGTAGACGTTGATGCCGACGCTGTCAGCAGCCTGCGGGTTCTCGCCGCAAGCCATCAGGCGAAGGCCGAATCTGGTCTTGTAGAGAACGATGTAGGCAATGATCAGGGCCGCGAACGCGATCAGCATGAACCAGCTGAACTCAAAGTCGCCGAAGCGCTTGATCAGGGCCTGCTTCTGGCTGATGTACTGGATCTTGGAGGAGACGTTATCCGGATTCTCGGCGATGTTGATTGCCTTGACGATGATCGTGGACAGCGCGGTTGCGAGCATGTTCATGGCCGTGCCGATCAGCGTCTGGTCAGCGTTGAAGTTAATGCATGCAACGCCGAGCAGCGTCGAGAACAGGATGCCGAGCAGCGATGAGACGATGATCACGATGATCACGATCTCCGCTGCCGGCGCGGATGGCGACATGTACTTCATGGCCAGCGCGCCGCCGAGAGCGCCCATGACCATGATGCCTTCAAGGCCGAGGTTGATGACGCCGGAATGCTCGGAGAAGCAGCCGCCCAGCGCAACCAGGGAAAGAACAGACGCGAAGATCAGCGTGTATTGTATCAGCAGTACCATCAGTGTCTGCCTCCTTCCGTTTCCTTCGAGGCTTCCTTCTTCTCATCTTCCGCCTTTGCAGCCTCGACTGCCCTCTCCTCCGCTCTCTCGATGCGGAGGTTCATGGTGTACTTGAAGAAGAGCGCGAAGCCGCAGAGATAGATGATGATCGAGGAGATCAGATCAGAGATCTGCGAAGGATAGACCGACTTGTCGATGAATGCGCCGCCGGAGGTGATGTGCTGCAGGAAGTAGGATGCGAAGATCGTTCCGATCGGATGCAGGCCGCCCAGGAAGGTGGCTGCGATGCCGTTGAAGCCCATGCCCGGAACGGATGTCTGCGTGCAGGACCACTGCTCAAATCCGGAGAGATAGAGGAAGCTGGCGCCGATGCCGGCAAGCGCTCCGCCGATCGTCAGCGTGATGATGATGTTCTTCTTCTCCTTCATGCCTGCATACTTCGCGGCGAACTTGTTATAGCCGGTCGCGCGCAGCTCATAGCCGAACTTGGTCTTGCTGAGGACCACCCAGATCAGGATGGCAAACAGCACTGCCAGCGGCACGGCGATGGTGACGTACTTGTTGTTTCCGAACAGCTTGTTGAGACCCATGGTAGGAAGCAGCGCCTGCTTGGCAGCCGTTGCGAGGCCCAGCGTATACGGGCTCGCGTCTTCCTTGACATTGGTCAGGATCATGTTCGTGGTGTACAGACCGATCCAGTTCAGCATGATGCCGGAGATGACCTCATTCACGTTGAAGTACGCCTTCAGGGTTCCGGAGAGCGCGCCGATCGCGGCGCCGGCCGCGGCAGCGAGAATGATGCACACAAACCAGGGCATATGCCATGCCAGCGCTGCATACAGGCACATGCATGCACCGGCCACATACTGGCCGGCTGCGCCGATATTGAACAGGCCGACCTTGTAGCAGAACTGCACGGACAGCGCGCACATCAGCAGCGGCGCCGTCTTGACAAGCGTGTTGCCGAGATACTTTCGCTGGGCAACGGCGCTCGGATAGGTCATGTAGTTCTTCAGGATCGCGCTGATTGCCTGGCCGGCTCCGGCCGGGTTGATCAGCAGCAGGACGATATAGCCGACCAGCAGGCCGACGACGATGCAGAGAATCGAGGCGATGATGGACTGGAATGCAGGATTCTTCAGGATGCTGCTCTTCTTGCTCATTCTGCCGTCCCCCTCTCCTCAGCCTTTGCGTGATCGCGGCGGGCACCGGCCATGTACAGGCCAAGCTCCTCCGTCGTTGTCTTCTTCGGATCCAGCTCGCCGACGATCTCGCCCTCGTACATGACCAGAATGCGGTCAGAGACATTCATGACCTCTTCCAGCTCCAGGGAGACCAGCAGAACCGCGCAGCCGGCATCGCGCTGGGCGATCAGCTGCTTGTGAATATACTCAATGGCGCCGACATCAAGGCCTCTTGTCGGCTGTACTGCTACCAGCAGATCATGCTTCTTATCCAGCTCGCGGGCAACGATTGCCTTCTGCTGATTGCCACCCGACATGGATCTCGTGATCGTGACCGTCCCCTGTCCGGAGCGGACGTCATACTGATCGATCAGGGCGTTTGCATAGTCCCGGATCGCCTTCTGCTTCAGGAAGCCGCCCTTGCTGACGAATTCCGGCTGATAGTAGCGCTGCAGGACAATGTTGTAGTCCAGCGGATAGTCCAGGACCAGGCCGTACTTCTGGCGGTCCTCCGGAATATGGCTCATGACCTGCGCACGCTCGCGGATCGAGGCATGCGTGTAGTCCTTCCCATCCACTTCAATCCTGCCGCCGGCCAGCGGCTCCAGGCCGGTCAGGCCGTAGACCAGCTCCGTCTGGCCATTGCCGTCGATGCCGGCAATGCAGACGATCTCGCCCTGACGGACATTGAAGCTGACATGCTTGACGGCGTTGTTCTTGTGCATCTTGGAGGCCACGGTCATATCCGTCACCTGCAGGACAACATCTCCCGGCACCTTCTCATCCTTGGTGGCAACCAGCTGAACATCGCGGCCGACCATCATGCGGCTGAGCTCTTCCTCCGTGGTATCGGAGACATTGACCGTGCCGATGCCCTTGCCTCTGCGCAGGACGGTAACCCGGTCTGCCACTTCCATGATCTCATTGAGCTTATGGGAGATGAACAGAATGGACTTGCCTTCCCTGGCAAGATTCTTCATGATCTGCATCAGCTCCTCGATCTCCTGCGGCGTCAGGACTGCCGTCGGCTCATCGAAGATCAGGATATCATTGTCGCGGTAGAGCATCTTCAGGATCTCGGTGCGCTGCTGCATGCCGACCGTGATATCCTCGATTCTGGCATCCGGATCAACCTTCAGGCCATACTTGTCAGACAAGGCCAGGATCTTCTTCCTTGCCTCGTCCTTCAGCAGCATGCCGTTCTTCGTGGTCTCGACGCCGAGAATGATATTGTCAAGAACGGTGAAGCACTGAACCAGCTTGAAATGCTGATGGACCATGCCGATGCCGAGTGCATTGGCATCATTCGGGTCCTTGATGCGGACTTCCTTGCCATCCTTCCGGATGGTTCCCTCTTCTGCCTGATAGAGGCCGAAGAGAACACTCATCAGCGTGGACTTGCCGGCTCCGTTTTCACCGAGCAGCGCATGAATCTCACCCTTTCTGAGCTGGAGCGTGATATTGTCGTTGGCGACGATACCAGGGAATCGCTTGGTGATATGAAGCATCTCAATCGCATAGGGAGCTTCTGTTTCCATGGGGTTCATCGTCCTCCTCTCCTGTTACTGCAATTATATGTCTATTTCTCATCATCCTGATCTGAAAAGAGGGACCGACAGATAATCCATCTGCCGGTCCCTCTGCACAATTTATGGATTAGCCCTTGATTGCGCCCTGGTCATCAACTGTTACGTTGGTCACTGCAGGCATTGCCGTTGTATCATTGGAGACCTTGATCTTGCCGCTGTACAGATCAGCGACGAGAGCCTTGTAGTCTTCCTGCTTGAAGGTATCGTTCCAGACAGTGGAATCCATCGGGAGCTGTACATAGTTCTGAGTAGGATCATCGCCGGATACGAGTCCGAGTGTCTGAACCTGGCCCTTGTACTCATCCCACTTGCCATCCTTGATTGCAGTAAGCAGGGTGTTGACAGTAGCTGCAAGACCCTTCATTGCGGAAGTGATGGTGAGACCCTTGCCGTAAGCGCCGTCAATCGTAGCAGCCTGGTCAACATCGACGCCGATGATCTTGCCGTTCGCCTTGACTGCTGCCTCAGCTGCAGAAGCGTAGATGCCGCCGCCGCATGCGAAGACAACCTCTGTGCCGCCCTGATACCATGTATCCATGACAGCAGTGACATCCGGATCAGCCTTGAAGACGCCGCCGTAGATGTAGTTGATGGAGACATCCGTGAGATTCAGCTCAGCAGCTGCCTTGTCGGCGCCCTGAACAAATCCGAAGCCGTAGCGTACAACTGCAGGAACTGCCATGCCGCCGAGGAATCCGAGCTTCTTGTAGCCCATCTTGACTGCTGCATATCCTGCCATGAAGCCGGCAAGCTCTTCCTGGTAAACTGCACTGTAGACGTTATCCTGCTTGTAGGTATCTGTGCCTGCAGCAGTGGTCAGATCGTATTCCGATACATCCAGCGCGACAAACTTGACATCCGGATAGTTCGGAGCGGACTCGACGATAGCCTCTGCAAATGCATAGCCCGGCATGACGATGACATTGTAGCCGTCAGCGACTGCCTTATCGATCATTGCAACACGCTCAGCAGTGGAATCTCCAGCCGGCTTATAGTATGTGAAGTCAAGCCCGTTGGTCTCTGCGAAAGCCTTTGATGCCTCATACGTGGTCTGGTTGAAAGACTGGTCGGTGATATCGCCGTAGTCAGTGATCATCGCGATCTTCATATCGGATGATGCAGCTGCCGCTGCGGTAGATGCTGCTGCCGCTGCCGCGGTCGATGCCGCTGCGGTTGTGCTGCCGGAAGTGCCGCAGGCTGCGAGGCCTACTGTCATGACTCCGGCGAGCAAAGCTGTTAAGAACTTCTTCATGATAATTTTACCCTCCTGTGCTTTGCGCTTAGGACCATTTTAGGATATCCGCAAAGTGATTGCAATGTTTCGAGAGTGAAAATACGCGCCTGTCATTTCATTGAAAATTTTCCCGAATCATGCATTATTTTCAGCGTTCACCTCATTTGCATTCGAGGCGCAGGGTTCCTGAAAAAGCCATCCAATTCCGTATGCAGCGCGTTTGGCAGTTGATGGTATACTGATAGCAGAAAGAAGGTAACTCACGCATGTCCACACCGCATAATGCCGCTGAAAACGGCCAGTTTGCAAAAACAGTTCTGATGCCCGGAGATCCGCTCCGCGCAAAGTTCATTGCCGATCATTTTCTGGAGAATCCAGTCCAGGTTACCGGCGTCCGGAATGTGCTCGGCTTCACCGGTTCCTATGAAGGAAAGCCTGTCTCCGTCATGGCAAGCGGAATGGGAATGCCGTCCATCGGCATCTATTCCTACGAGCTGTTCAAGTTCTATGATGTCGACCGCATCATCCGGATCGGATCTGCCGGCGCATATACGAAGCAGCTGAAGGTTCTCGATATCCTCCTGGTAGACTGCTCCTACTCCGAGTCCACCTTTGCAAAGACCATGAGCGGATTCGAGGGCGACCGCACCTATCCGTCCGCAGAGCTGAACCAGAAGATCCGCGATACCTCAAAGCTGCTCGGCATTCCGCTGGCTGAAGGCACGGTGCACTGCAGCGATGTCTTCTACGCTGAGCGCAGCGACAGCAGCGAGAACACGAACTATCTTGTGAATGAGGTTGGATGCATGGCTGCAGAAATGGAGAGCTTCGCACTGTTCCATAACGCAAGCGTGCTCGGCAAACAGGCAGCCTGCCTGCTGACCATCTCTGACAGCCTGGTCACCAGCGAGGCGATCAGCGCCGAGCAGCGCCAGACCGCGTTCACAGACATGATGAAGCTCGCGCTGAAGTCAGCGATCTGATCTCTGCCGGACAGATAAGGCACAGCTGAAAAGAAGGATCTGCGTGCATGTGCACTGCAGTTCCCTCTTTTTTTCATATTCTGCCTTTGCTTTTCCTTCACTGCTCCGGCAGATTCCTGCCGGTTCCGTCCAGCAGCTTCCTGACCATGTCAATGAAGTACTGCACGCCATACTTCAGCGCATCCTCATCCATGCAGTAATGGGAGTTATGATGCGGACGATCCGTATGCTTCTCGAGATTGCGCGTGCCGAGCTCAACAAAGAATCCCGGCTTGTCATCGATGAAGTAGGAGAAGTCCTCGCCAGGCATGATCGTGCCGATGCGCTTTGCCTGATCCGGGCCGAAGCGCCCGCTTACGCAGGCTTCCGCAAGATCAGCGAGCTTCGGATCATTCTCTACCGACGGATATCCGGATTCCCAGTCCACCTCGGCAGTGCATCCCTGCGAAGCAGCGATATGCTCTGCCATTGTTCTGACCTCCCGCTGCACCAGGGCTCTTGTCGCATCCCCGAAGGTGCGCACGGAGGCAGTGATTCTCGCCTCGCCCGGGATGATGTTATAGGCTGTGCCTGCCTGTACCTCGCATACCGAGATCACGACCGGGTCTGCGGCAGCGGTCTTCCTTGACACGATATTCTGAAGCGACTGGATCAGGATGGCCGCTGTCAGAATCGGATCCGCGCAGAGCTCCGGGAACGCGCAGTGGCCGCCGCGGCCGTGTACAGTGATGTCAAAGCGATCTACGTTGGCCGTCAGCGTGCCGCTCTTGATGCCGAATACGGCAGTATCGAATGCCGAGCTGAGATGCAGCGCAAGCATAAGATCCAGGCCGTCTGCAGCGCCTGCCTTCTTCAGCTCGATAGCGCCTCCCGGCGGCAGCTCCTCCGCCTGCTGGAAGATCAGCCGCAGCGTGCCGCAGAAGCTGTCCCGATGGCTCGACAGGATCCGCGCCACGGCGAGCAGGATCGCGGTATGGCCGTCATGTCCGCATGCGTGCATGATCCCCTTCCGGCTGGACGCATAGGGCAGCCCCGTCTCCTCATCGATCGGCAGCGCGTCAATATCTGCGCGGATGCCGACAGCAGCCGGCTGTCCAGGCATGACTCCCGTGATGGTGCCGATCACGCCGGTCCTGGTGGGCCGGCTGATCTCGATATTTCCGAATTCTCTCAGCCTTGCCTCGATATAGTCCGAGGTGGCATATTCCTGGAAGGACAGCTCCGGATTCTCATGGAGATGCCTTCTCCATGCGATCATTTCCTGCTCTGCCTCCAGCACTTCTGATTCAAATTGATTTTTCATTTTTTTGCATTCCGACCTTTCCTGACGGCGATGCCCGCTGCGCTTTGGATCAGAACTCATCTGCCAGCAGCGCGGCCCTCTCTCTTGCCTCTGCAAGCGCCTTCTCCGCATGAGCCGGATCCACGTCCAGGCCATCGGCAGCGATGCAGGTGAACTCCGGGATCCCGAAGAACCGGCTCAGGGCATCCAGATATCTGGCGCCCATCTCCTGATCCGATCCCTCATAGAAATCACCGCGCGATGTGAAGAATGCCATGCGCGAAGCCCTGGAGATGCCATGGCATCCCTGCGGGGTGCTGGCGAATGTGATCCCGTCGACGCTGATATTCTCAATGTAGATCTTCAGCAGCGCCGGGAAGCCCAGATCCCAGAACGGAGCAGCGACCGCGACCCGATCTGCCTCCGCGAACTGATGCGCATAGCGGAACCGCGGATGTTCCAGGCGATGCGCCTCGATCAGATCATGGCGCTGCCGATAGAATCCCTCCTTCAGGCACTCCAGGTTCTCATCCATGAGCACCAGGCGCTCAACCTGGTATTCGCTCCTCCTGCCCAGCTCCGTCAGGAAGGCCTCGCCGATCGTTCGGGTCCGGGAGTCCTCTCTGCGGATGCAGCAGTCAATATAGAGAAGCTTCTTCATTTCTCCGTCACCTCAAGCCTTGCAAGCTCTCCGTCTGCCAGCTTCTTCTCCACTTCCGATCTTGACGGAATGGAGATGGATGCGCCGGGTCTCGTGACGGCAATGGCAGAGGCGGCAGTCGCAAGCTGCAGGATCTCCGCTGCCGGCAGATGGTTCAGAAGGCCATACAGGAAGTATCCGATGAAGGTATCGCCGGCAGCCGTGGTATCGACTGCCTTCACATGCTGGCTCGGGATCCTTGTCTCATGGCCCTGATCGTGGAGAATCGCTCCGTCCCTGCCAAGCGTAAGCAGAATTCCCATCCCGGGATAGCGGCTGGCCAGGGTCGGTATGACATCCTGCTCGCTCTCGCATTCCGCGATCGCCTTTCCCTCCACTTCATTGACGATCAGCCAGCGCAGCTTCTCCAGCGGATAGGAGAGCACCTCGCTGCCCATCGGGGCCGCATTGAAGATGACTTCCAGTCCCCGCGCCGCTGCCTTCTCCATGATATACGGAAGCAGATTGATCTCATTCTGCAGAAGCACGACGCCATCGCTTCCGAAGCCGTCCAGGATCCCGTCAACCTGCTGCTCCGTAAGCGCGCGGTTGGCGCCTCCGAACAGGATGATGCGGTTCTGCCCGTGATCATCGACCTCGATGATGGCATGCCCGGAAGGACCATCATACGGCCTGAGCAGCGAGACATCATCGCCGGCCTCCGCCAGCGCATCCTTCAGCATCTGCCCGTCACTGCCGAGCAGACCGGCATGATAGACCTCGCAGCCTGCCCTGGCTGCCGCGATGGACTGATTCAGCCCCTTTCCGCCGCAGTTCACCATCATGCTCTTGGCAGCCTTGGTCTCTCCTGCCTCGACAAATCTGTCCGTGCGATAGACGCGATCGATGTTCAATGATCCCAAACTCAGTATTTTCATGCAAACCTCTTTCTATGAAATGATGAATACGAACTATAATGGATAAGAAGATTCTAACATAACAGCAGGAGGATAAATCATTCTATGAGTCTGAAACAGCCGCATATCTGTCTTGATGACACGCTTGGCATCAGGTACGCAATCCTGCCCGGCGATCCGGCCCGCCTGGACCGCATTGCCCTGCAGATGAGTGACGTGAAGGAGCTTGCCTACAACCGCGAATTCCGCAGCATGGCCGGCACTTACCAGGGAACCAGGATCATAGCGATCTCCACCGGCATCGGCGGCGCATCCTGCGCCATTGCCGTGGAGGAGCTTCATAACATCGGCGTCAGGGGCCTGATCCGCATCGGCAGCTGCGGCGCCCTTACGCCGGCAGTAAAGGTCGGCGACCTGATTCTCGCCTCCGGCGCTGTCCGCGAGGACGGTGCCAGCAGGACCTACGTGGACGAGCGCTATCCGGCCGTCCCGGACATCCCGCTGCTGAATGCATGCATACATGCCTCCGAGACGAAGTCAGTGCCATATCATATCGGCATCGTCCGCAGCCATGACAGCTTCTATATCGATAATGAGGATGAGATCACTGCCTACTGGGCAAAGCGCGGCGTGATCGGCAGCGACATGGAGACCGCAGCGCTGTTCACGGTTGCCCGCCTGCGCGGCATGATGGCCGCATCCATTCTCAATAATGTCGTGGCCTGCGGAGATGATACCTCCGACAGCATCGGCAATTACGTGGATGGCAGGAATGCGGCAATGCAGGGAGAGACAAATGAGATTGCCATTGCCCTGCAGGCATTCCATGACATTGACGCCAGCCGCGCCGAATAGGGTTCAAGCAAAACAGCAGGCAGCTGTGCAAGCACATCAGCTCCTGCTGTTTTTATTGTCCTCTGCCCCGGGGCATCTGACTGGATGCTGCTTCCGCCGCGCCTCAGTATTCCGCGATCAGCTCCATGAGCCGGTCCCTGAATCCCTCGCGGTCGACATCCGTCACGATGTAGGCATTATGCGGCTCCATCTGCTTGTCGCTCAGCCAGTCCGTGACCGTCTTGCCATAGGTCAGGGCTCCCTTTGTCTCGACCCTGATCCAGACATTCTCCGACTTGAACAGGCTGTCATCCGCCGCATAGAGAACTGCGCACGGATCATGCATCGGCATGCCCTCAAGGCCAAGGCTCTCCGCATACTTCAGAACGCCCTGCGTCACATCGCGGACAAACTTCGCGACCGGCTTTCCGGAAGCTGCGATCCCTTCAATCTCCGCTCTGCTCAGCCATGCCTTCATGGTCACATCCAGGCCGCACATGTAGATCGGCGTGCCGCATGTGAATACCATGTCCGCCGCCTCTGCATCCGCGCAGATGTTGAACTCCGCAGCCGGCATGTAGTTGCCGTAGCTGCCGGCGCCGCCCATGATGACAATCCGCTTCAGAAGAGACGGCAGCTTGCGGTACTTTGCGAGCGCCAGCCCGAGATTTGTCAGCGGGCCGATCGCGATGATCGTGAGATTGCCCTCAGCCCTGACAGCCTCTTCATAGATTGCATCCCAGGCCTTCAGCTCTCCCGGCCTGCCTTTCGGCATCGGAAGATCCAGATCGCCCAGCCCGTTCCTGCCATGCACATACTCTGCATTGACAGGCGTGCGGAACATCGGCTTCGCCGCGCCTGCATATACCGGGATGTCCGGGCGTCCGGCCATCTCCAATACGCGCAGCGCATTGATCGTTGTCTTGCTTACCTCGACATTGCCGGACACGCTGGTTACCGCCCGCAGATCAAACTGCGGCAGGCGGCATGCCATCAGCAGCGCGATTGCATCATCCACGCCGGTATCCGTATCAATCAGTACTGGATAGCGATTCATCATCTGGCCTCCCCATAGAACTCGGCGGCCTTGACCAGAAGATCCACGAACCTGCTGCGGTCAATGCCCATGATTGCCCTGACATTCGGCTTCTTTCCAAGACGGCCGCCGAAATCCGCCACGGTCATGCCGCGGCAGTAAGTGCCGGTCGTCTCGATGCCGACATAGACCTCTCTCATGTCCATGATCTCCGGCGCGATCAGCGCTGCAACTGCGCAGGCATCATGAACCGGCGCTCCGGGATATCCGAGCTTGCGATGGAATCCGTAGAAGAACTCCAGCCAGTCCGCAACAACGGAGCTGACCTTGTTGCCGACGCTGCGCACCCGCTCGAAATCCTCCGGATACACCAGCGCCTTCTCAGTGACGTCAAGACCTGCCATCGTGATCGGAATACCGCTCTGATAGACGACATCTGCCGCCTCCGGATCAACCAGGATATTGAACTCCGCAGCCGGCGTCCAGTTGCCGTAGGCAAGGCCGCCGCCCATCAGGGAGATATGGCTGATCCTGCTCTTGAGCTCCGGATGGAGAATCAGAAGCGCTGCCACGTTGGTCAGCGGACCGGTCGGAATGATCGTGACCGGATCTTCGCTTTCCTCGATGACCTTTGCCATCAGGGTCGACGCATCCATGTCAACCGGCTCCATCTCCGGCTCCGGCAGCGCCGGGCCGTCAAGCCCGGTCTTGCCGTGCACGGCCGTGGAGATGATATTGTCTGCGACCAGCGGCTTCTCGCGTCCCATGGCCATCGGCGCATGGCACCCGATCAGCGTCATGATGCGCAGTGCATTGTAGGTTGTCTTCTGGATCGTCTGGTTTCCCGCCACGGAAGTGACCGCGCGGATATCAAGCAGATCGCTCGCATTGGCAAGCGTCCAGGCGATCGCATCATCATGTCCCGGATCGCCATCCAGAATGACAGGAATTCTCTTCTTATTACCTGGCATCAGCTGCCTCAACTTTCTGTGTCTTGACGATGTGCTTTCTGGCTTTCTGAGCAGTCGAGATTGCATAGATGACAAGGCCGACGATCGTTACCACATAAGGTACGATCGAGATCAGATAGCTGGAAACGCCCGGCAGGCCGGTTGCCTTGTTCTTGATGGCATCCGCGAAGCCGAACAGCAGAGAGGAGAACATCGTGCCCAGAGGCTCGCCTCTGCCCATTGCCTCAGCTGCCAGCGCAATGAATCCGCGGCCGGCGATCATGCCTGAGTTCCATCCCTGTGAATAATACATGGACATGAAGGCACCGCCCATGCCTGCAAGCGCGCCGGAGATGGCGAGCGCGATGTACTTGATCTTGTTGACAGATACGCCGACCGAGGATGCGGCATTCGAGTTCTCGCCTACTGCCCGGATATTCAGGCCCAGCTGGGTCCGATACAGAAGCAGGTAGATGATGTAGACGAACAGGAAGGCAAGATAGGTCAGCAGGGAATGCCCGGACAGCACTCTCAGCACCGGGATATTCTGGATGATCGGAATATTGATCGTCGGGATCAGGATATTCGCGCTCATCAGGGAGCCGGTGTTGCCGCGCATGCCGGTGAACATGTAGAGCATCATGATTGTGCCGCCGCCACCGAGCATATTGACGGCAATGCCGCACAGGATGATGTCTGTCTTAAGCTTCAGGTTGAAGAAGCCCATCATCAGGCCGAGGAGGCATCCGCAGGCAATCGCGGACAGCACGCCGAGGAACCAGTTCTGCGTCCAGTAGGAGACGAGCACGCCGATCAGGGCGGAGATGGACATCATTCCCTCAAGGCCGATGTTGGATTCGCCTGCCCGCTCGGAGATGACGGATCCGAGTCCTGCGAACAGGATCGGAGCGGTAATGCGGATAATGGAAAACAGGAAGTCTTCCTTGAAAATCATTCCCAGAAGCTGTCCCATATCAAGCCGCCTTCCCTTCTGCTACCGCCTTTGCGGCCTCTGCCTTGGCAAGGTCAGACCTGACATTGCGGACAACGACCTTCTGGCGATACTTTGCCATGAACTGCTCTGCCGCGAAGAACATGAAGATCGCAGCCTGGATGATATCAATCATCTCAGTCGGCACTTCGCAGTAGGTTGCCATCAGGTTGCATCCCTTGTTCAGATAGGCAATGAAGAATGCCGCAAACGGAATGAAGATCGGGTTGTTCTTGGCAAGAATTGCCAGCGTGACGCCGTTCCATCCATAGCCTGGAAGCTCCTTCCAGAGGAAGGTCTGATATCTTCCGAGAACCTCGATGCCGCCGCCCATGCCGGACAGGATGCCGCCGATGACCTGGGAGATCACGATCGTGCCGCCGACCTTCATGCCGGAATACTTGGCAAAGGACTGGTTGATGCCGATCATGCGAATCGTATAGCCCCACTTGGTGCGGTACATGAAGTACCAGATGATAATCGTGAAGATCATCGCGACCACGAAGCCCCAGGTGAACTTGGAGCCGTTGGGGATGATCTCGGCGATATCCGCTGACGGCAGGATCGGCGCCGTCTGCGTGGAGCCCTTGGAGCGGTCTGCAAAGCTGTAGTTCAGGAAATGGAGCACGACGAACTGCATGATATAGTTCAGCATCAGCGAGGTAACCATCTCGCTGGCGCCGAGCTTTACCTTGAGCAGCGCCGGGATCAGCATGATCAGCCCGGTCACCGCCGCCGCAACCAGCACGCAGACGATCGGATGAATAATATAGGGCATCGGCCAGTAGATGCCGATCAGCACAGCCACGAAGCCGCCGACCATGACGCAGCCCTCGCCAGCCAGGTTGAACTGATTGGCGGAGAACATCACGCAGGTCGCAAGGCCCGTGAAGATGGTCGGGATCATTGCCGCGAGAATCTGGAACATGCTGGTGGTATTGAAGCTGCCGTTCGCCTTGAACAGCGGCCTTACCAGCATGTACTGCATTGCCTCAAGCGTGCTCATGAAGCTGGCGCCCGCATTCATCTTGGTGGCGCCGTTGAACAGGAAGGACAGGAAGATGAATACCATTCCGACTGCAAGCGAGATCAGGATTGCGCACGCGCCGCGCACAATGTTGAACCGCATCATTCTCTTGTCATTCATGGCAGACCCTCCTGATTTCCTCCGGGCTCTGCTGCTTCAGGCCCAGCATGTACTCACCCATCAGCTCATCGTTCAGTTCTGAGGTGTCCTCGAAGTAGCCGGCGATCCTTCCGTTATAGAGAACGATCAGGCTGTCAGACAGCTCCATGACCTCATTCAGATCCGCTGATACCAGCAGAACGGCAGCGCCGCCTCTGGACAGCTCGACCAGCTTGTTGTGAATGAACTCGGCAGCGCCGACATCGATTCCTCTGGTCGGCTGGTCAGCGATGATCAGCTCCGGATTGCTCGAGAACTCCCTGGCAACAACCACCTTCTGGATATTGCCGCCGGAGAGCATTCCGACCTGCTGCTGGCCGGACTTGCACAGCACCGTATACTCCTTGATCAGATGATCGCTCTCCTCGTGGATCGCGGCCATGTTGAACAGCAGGCCCCGGTTGAACTCCGGCTTCTCCACGCGGTCCGAGATCACGTTTTCCTCGATCGTGCCGGCACTGGCAATGCCGTACGTCATTCGATCCTCAGGGATCAGCGATACATGCATGCCGCGGATCTCGCTCTGCGGCACGCCGATGATGTTCTTTCCATTCACGGTCGCAGATCCGGAATCCGGCACGTTCAGGTTGAACAGCATGTCGACAAGCTCAGACTGCCCGTTTCCCTCAACGCCTGCCACGCCCAGGATCTCGCCCTTGCGGACGCTGAAGGAGATGCTGTCCAGCATCTTCTTGTTCCACTCATTGGTATAGATCAGGTCATTGACCTTCAGCACGGCAGCGCCCGGCTTTGCCTTCTCCTTCTGCACCTGCAGAACGACATCGCGGCCTACCATCAGGCGGGAGATCTCCTTCTCGCTGATATCCTTCGTATTATAGACGCCCACGGACTTGCCGGCACGCATGATGGTCAGGCGGTCCGTGATCTCCTTGATCTCGTTCAGCTTGTGGGAAATGAAGATAATCGTATAGCCCTGCTTCTTCAGGCCGATCAGCTGCTTGAACAGCTCAACGGTCTCCTGCGTCGTCAGCACTGCTGTCGGCTCATCGAGAATCAGGATGTTGGCGCCTCTCACGAGGGCCTTCAGAATCTCGACCTTCTGCTTCATGCCGACAGGAATATCAGCTACCTTCGCATTCGGATCGATGTTGAAATCATACTTCTTCGCATTTTCCGTCGTGATCTCAACAGCCTTCTTATAGTCGACGAAAATCCCCTTCGTCGGAGCCATGCCGAGCACGACATTCTCTGCCACAGACAGGCTCGGGACCAGCATGAAGTGCTGGTGAACCATGCCGATGCCATGCGCGATTGCCGCATTCGGAGAGTTCAGCTCAACCTTTTCGCCATTGATGCGGATTTCCCCCTGTGTCGGCTGTTCCAGGCCGAACAGCATCTTCATCAATGTTGATTTGCCAGCGCCGTTCTCGCCGATCAGGGCATGTATCTCGCCCTTGGCGACTGAGAAATCAACCCCGCGATTGGCAGCGACACCATTCGGGTAGACCTTGGTGATCCCCTTCATCTCAACAATATATTCCGTATTATCCATAGTTGGACCTTTCTCTAGAGAAATGAGGCGGGGCAGCAGCCCCGCCTCATCTATCACGCTTTTCAGCTGGAAATCAGTTCTATCGGGATGATTGATTACTTGCCAGGCTGCATGGAATCGCGAAGCGCGATCGCTGCATCCTGATCGCCATCGGAGCCGATGGTTGTAGGAACCTTGATCTCGCCGCTGATGACTTTCTTCTCAGCTTCGAGAACCTTATCCTGGACAGACTGCGGGAGAACCTTCGCGAAATTCTTGTCAGTCACGATGCCGACGCCGCCTTCCTTGAGGCCGAGAGATACTTCAGTTCCCCAGTAGGTGCGTCCTGCATCCCATTCGTCGAAGATCCAGATCAGCGCGTTGCCGATGTTCTTCAGGCCGGATGTCAGAGTGATTGCAGACTGATCAGCAGGGAGAGTGAGCTCCTGGTCGGAGTCAACGCCTACGAACCAGCTCTTCGCTGTCTCAGCAGATGCCTCGGCAGCGCCGTTTCCGGAAAGTCCTGCGACGCCCCAGATGACATCGCACTTGTTGTCGTTGATCATGGAAAGAGCCATTTCCTTGGCAGTAGCGGTATCCGTATAGCTGTTGACATAGCGGGTATCTACCTTGACTTCCGGATCGGTATCCTTGACGCCGGACAGGAATCCATAGAGGAAGTCGTTGATGACCGGGCTGTCAACGCCGCCGACGAATCCGACAACCTTGCTGTCATTGATGTTCGCGACAGTGGTATCAGAGGTAAGCAGAGCTGCCATGACGCCGATCAGATAGGAAGACTCATTCTGGCGGAAGCTGACGTTGACGACGTTGCTGTTAGCGCCGACATAGGTCGTGTCATCATAAATCAGGAACTTCTGATCCGGATATGCAGTTGCGGTTTCCTTCAGGTAGTCAGGCATCTGATAGGTGCCGACAATGATCAGGTCATACTCGCCGGAATCCGCGACTTCATTCAGTGTTTCCTGCCACTTCGGCTGGTCAGCATCCGTGCCGCCCATCTCGATGGTCTTGTAGGTGATTCTTCCGTCATCCTGCAGCTGCTTCAGACCAGCTTCAGCAGAATCGAAGAATGACTTGTCACCCAGGTTGCCGTTGACCAGACTTACTACGTTGTAAACCTTCTTGGAGCCCGAAGCTGCTGATGCGGCTGCGGTTGAAGCAGCTGATGCAGCGGCTGCGGTTGCTGTTGCGGCAGTGCTTGTGCCGCAGGCAGCCAGTGATACAGCCATGAATGCAGATAACAAAACTGTAGCTAACTTATTCATCTTTCCTCCTCATTTTACTGATCTGATGAATACTGATTCTGTTACTTCAACTATCATAAATCTGTTCACGGTACTGCGCAAGCGCTTTCATGCAACTATGTATTTCTTTATGAGCCGCAAGCCAGCCTGGAGACCTGCTCCATTTTGCCCTTGCCCCTGCGGCGCAGCGCTCTACCCCTTCAGCAGAGCGCGCAGCCTGGCCTTTTCGGCCTCATCGGCGAATATCGCTTCCGCCGCGTTCTGCATCATGATGCGGATTTCCTCATCCGTGAAGCCCATGTACTGCCTGGCCCGCTCAATCTCGCGGTGCAGCGTGGTCCTGCTCATCAGGCGGTCATCCGTGTTGATCGTCACATTGGCGCCGTCATCAAACAGGCGGCGCAGGCAGTGTCCTTCAAAGGACGGCTGGCTGGTTGTCTGGATCGTCGAGGTAATGCACTGCTCCAGCGGGATGCGCCGGGCAATGACGTCCTTCTCCACGGCCGGATCCTCGGTGCAGCGGCCCCCGTGGCCGATGCGCAGCGCGCCCATCGAGATGGCCTCCGCGACATCCTCGGCCGGCCCTGATTCGCCGGCATGAATCGTGTACGGCAGATGGAGCCTTGCCGCCTCCTCGAACAGCGGCTTCCACCAGATCGGCGAGTATTCCGCGCCGGCAAGATCTGCCGCGCAGACGACATCGCCGAGATACCTGGCCGCAAGCCGTATCGTCTCCAGATTCGCCTCGTGCGTTGCCGACTCCGGATCAGAGGTCATCATGCAGAGAATCAGGCGGATATGGACGTTCGGATATGACTTGCCTGCCTGATGGACTGCCTCAATGACAGTCTTCAGCACCTCTTCCTGGCTCAGTCCGCCAGCTGTATGAAGCTGCGGCGCGAAGCGGAGCTCGCAGTACGCCAGCCCATCCGCATCAAGATTGCGGATGACCGCAAGCATGGACTTCCGGATCCCTTCCGGATCCTGCAGCACCCGCGATGTAATGTCAAAGCGCGTCAGGTACTCCACCAGGCTCCTGCAGCTGTCGTCTACCTCAACCCGGTGCCGGAAGACCTCCAGCGGCTCGCCGGCCGGCACGAATCCCCGCTCGCGGGCCAGCTCCCAGGTAGTCTCGAGATCCAGTGAGCCGTCAAAATGGCAATGCAGTTCAATCAGATTATTCATGCTGTTATTTTCCCTCATCCTCAGCTTCTATGCCTTCTCAGGCAGATCATGCATTCACATTCTATCACAGATCATTGCCTGCTCACCTGCTGCTCAGGCGGACGGGCATGAATCATCCTGAAAATCCCCGGGATTGATCTGAAGGCTGCTCCCGCTTCACTGATCCATGCCGCATGGATCAATGAAAAAGCTGGCACGCTGCTGCCATGCCAGCCCGGGCAGTCTTTCATGATGCTATCAGGCAGGCTCTCTGGAAGGCAAGCCGCATCTCCGAATCTGCCTTCCGGCAATCCATCTGAGAAGAGGCGCTGCAGGAAGATGCGCTCAGCAGAAAGCATGCCGTGCAATCCTGCAGCAGCTCATATGCCAAAGCACGCTGAGATCATGTCAACTTCAGAAAAGCCCTGAAGCCGGATCGTCAGCTCCCCATTCACCGGCTGCTGCCAGCGCAGCCTCACCTCAGTCCTGCCCTGCACAGGCACCTGCCGGCACTGCAGAACAGACCCCTCGCTGAGGGCTGATACCTGTCCCCCGGAATGCCCTTCCAGGACCAGGCGGATCCCGGTGATCTCTGTCCTCAGGCCTGCCCAGCGGATTTCAGAATTCCGAATCTGCCTGATGATCCCGCCATGAATCATTGCGTGATCCTCAAGGCCCTCGAATGGAATATAGGCGCCTTCCGGGAGGTCAGCCACTGCGGAGGCATAGGCGGCAGGAAGATCCACGCCATGCGGAATATCCTCTTCCAGCCCTGCCGCAGTAGGCCTGACCGGATCAAGAAAGCCGTCCTGTCTCATGCCGATCCACTCTGCGCAGACCTGCCTGGAATATTGCGTACCGCAGGTATGGCGATGATAGAACACGGCAAATCGATCCCCGATCTGCGCCAGGCAGCCATGGTTATTCGCATGATTGCTCAGGAAGGGATCGCTGTCAGCCAGCTTTCCCGCATTCGAGATCAGGATGCCGGCATATGCATAGCCCTGATCCGGCTGCCGGGAACGGGCATAGCAGAGCTCATGCTGAGCCTGCGATGAATACACATAATAGTAGAAATCCCCGTATCTTCTCAGCGATGCCGCCTCAAGAAACGGATGATGCTCAAAAGAGGTACCTGCTGCCCGGTGCACGCCGGGAATCATGCATCTTGGCAGCGTCTTCATCGTCAGCGCATCCTCCTCCAGCTCGACCGCATATCCGCCTCCGATGCGGCGCTCGGACAGATCCATGCCCGGGATCTCCCCTTCATAGGAGAAGCCGAAGGCAAGCCAGAGATGATCCTGATCCACGAGGACAGAGGGATCAAAGAAAGAAGGCAGCTCCGGCAGGCTGCCGATGTCCGTCCCGGCCGGGCAGCGAACCTTGCCCAGGTATTCAAATGGTCCCTGCGGCGCTTCCGAGACCGCAGCCGAGATTGCATCTACGCCGGACAGCGCATAGAAGAGATAGTATCTTCCATGCCAGAACGCCACATCCGGCGCATACAGATCATGCGTGCCATCCTGATTGGCCGGATCCTGATCCCGGCGGTAGATCACGCCCTCGGATCTCCAGCCGCCTGAAAGATCCGCATCGCAGGAGAATGCCTCGTAGTCTCCCGGGCAGTAGCGGCTTCCATCCAGAAGATCATGAGATCCATAAAGCCAAAGCCTCCCCTGAAAGAGGTGCACCTCAGGATCTGCTACCGTCTCATCAAGCGGAAAGATCGGATTCATCTTCGATTGCCTCCATATTCCTGCTGCACTGCTTCTGTGACACTTCCTAATAAAATCTGCATCCAGCCTGGCTGATGCCGGCTGAATGCAGATCCCGTCTCTATACAATGACCGTATTCCTGTGCCCGCACTGATGCGAGAGGCGCACCAGGCGCTGAATCTCTTGGTCGCTTGTAATCGTTCCGCCCAGCGCCTTGAGCCCTTCCTGCCTGACTCCGAACGGGCGATAGCAGATCAGCTTATAGCGGATATCGGGGTCCAGCATCCTTGATACCGCGCGGACCGTCTCCGCGTTCCGCTCCGGCTCATTGGGAAGGCAGACGGTCCTGACTTCCTCCAGCTTGCCGTGCTCCTGCAGCCACGTCAGATTGCTCAGCACGGTCCGGTTATCCCTCCCGCACAGCTGCTGATGCCAGGCCGGGTCATATGCCTTCACATCCAGCATAACCCCATCTGCCGCATCCATCAGGTCATGCATCTCGGAATACTCATAGAATCCATTCGAGTCCAGCAGGCAGGTCCTGCCAAGCTTTCTGACCTTTCGGAACAGTTCTGCAAAGAAGGCAGGATACTCTGTGCACTCTCCTCCTGAGACCGTGATGCCCTCGATATACGGCAGCAGCGGCTTCAGCTCCTTCATGATATCCGCAGTGCTCATCCAGCGAATGCGCGGCGACGCAAGGTTCGGGCATATGTGAATGCAGGTATCGCAGGATACGCACAGATCCGGATTCCAGACAACTCTGCCATCCTTCATGCAAAGCGCATGGGCCGGGCACTTCGGCACACACAGGCCGCAGTTCACGCACATATGGATCGTCTCCGGATTATGGCAGTAGAGACACCGGAACGGGCACTTCTGGACAAAGATGGAAGTCCGGTTGCCCGGCCCATCCACATTCGAGAATGGGATGATGCGGTTAATCGGTGCCTTCTCCATTTTTCACGATCCTGCGGTCAAGTGCATTCGAAGTATCTCTGGCTCCCTTTCCAAATACAGAGCAGTTATTCATGGACTGCTTGCCGTGATCCAGCTTGGCCAGTTCGCTCTTCTTGACCAGATAGCCTGTTACGCGGACCACATCGTTATTCTCCAGATATCCGGAGAAATAGCGCATGCCATTCCTCATGGAGCCATCAATAATATCCAGCAGGGCATCCGGTGTCTTTGCCCAGGTCTCCTCGAACTTGAAGATATCCCCGATTCCAGTCGGGAAATACTTGTGGAAGCGCTCGGCATGCGCGATCTGGACCGGCATGATCGGCTCTGCGCCGACCGGGATTCTCGCTCCCGGGCTGTCCTCGCGGCCGTCCGAGTCAATGCCGACCTGCGCATGGAGACGGTAATGATGGCCCGTGGACGCGGCATACTTTGATTCATGTCCTGCCACGATGGCGGACAGGCGCTTCATGATCTCCTCGCCAAGATCATCTGCCTCGCGGCAATTGCCGTATCCCTTCTTGGGATCCTTGATGCCCATCAGATGATTCACGCACTCCGCCAGGCCTACCATGCCAAACATGCCGGTGAATTTATCCAGCTTGACAAATCCTTCCTGGACCAGGAAATTGCTGCGGAAGAAATTTGAGCGCTCAACGATGAAGCTGATGCGCTGATCCATCATATGAAGCATGATCTCCGCATAGTGAGGGAGCACATTGTCCATGAAATCCCTGCTGTCTCTGGCCTTCAGGGAGCACTCATACATTCTGAGACGGGGAAGCGTAAAGCCGCCGCCGCCGATTTTCAGGCCATTGTAGCAGGACGCGATCGCATAGTTCTTTCCCCATTCCTTCTGGAACATGCGGTCATTCGCAAAGCTTGGCTTGGCCGTCTTCATCATGCAGCGGACAGCCAGCCTGGAGAATTCCCTCGGGGTGACCTTCGGATCATACTTAATGGTCAGGTTCGGGATTGCCAGCTGCATCTCCTCGGTAAGCTCAAGAATCAGCCTTCCTGTCAGGCTGTCCTGAGGTCCGAGATCGGCGTGGACAAAGGAATCGTTCAGCGTCCGGTCGATGTTCAGCAGAAACAGCCGCAGTGACTTCTTGGCATGCTTCCGGGATACCTGCTGCACAAACGGCTCAAGAAGGTCATCCCAATCTCCCAGATATACCGGGAAGGTCGTGACGCTCGGCACATAGCGATACATGATCAGCAGATCATTCAGTGCCTCATCCAGGTCAGCCGGAGGATCCAGCTGCAGGAACTTGCTGCCCTTCTTCATGAGAATCGAGTAATCCGGGCAGATATAGCGCGGCCGGTACGGCGCGTTGCCCTCATTCAGATCGCAGATGATGCCCTCCTGCTTTGCCTTGATATACTCCTTGTCCAGGGGAATCGTATGATCCATATTCTCGGCCAGACGTGCCAGGGCAATCAGCTGCTGATTATAAGTCAGTGAATCATCCTCAATGATCTTCAATACCTCTTCCATGGCTAGTACTCCTTTATTTAACTATAATACAGCTTTTTCAATCCTGCACAGATTCTGCCTGTGCCATGGCATCCAGTGCCGTGATGTCCTCGCGGAAGTGCCTCACGAAGGCTTCCCTGTCCGCATGGACAAGTACCTTCAGGCTGCTGTCCTCCTGAGGATCAATGACTGTCATGCCTCTGGTATCCCTGCCCATGAGCACTACTCTGCAGCTGCATGGATATCCAGAGAACATCTCCGGATAGAGCAGATACATCATCGTGGAAAGATCAAAGATCGGAATAAGGGGCTGATGATGCGCCCTGGAATAGCCTGCATAGAAATCCAGCAGGCCTGCCGCCATGCGGCTGACATGCCCGTTCTTCTGCTTCAGCCACTCGATGTCCTTTTCCTCAATCGAGCAGTCTCTGCATACCTCCAGCGGGCAGATCGTAATGGGACAGCCTGACTCCATCACGATCTCTGCCGCATGAGGATCTGCATAGATATTGAACTCGCCTCTCGCGACGATGTTTCCGGAGCTGATGGAGCCGCCCATGAGGACGATCTCCTGAATATGGCTTCTGACCTCCGGAAAGGATCTCAGCAGCAGCGCAATATTGGTCAGCGGCGCCATTGCCGCGATCACGGCCGGCTTCTCGCAGGCACAGATCCTTCGGTAAAGAAACTCCACAGCATGCTCGCTGCTCACAGACATCCTGGCAGGCGGAAAGGCAAATCCATCCAGCCCGGTAATGCCATGTGCCGCCTGCGGCTCTGCATGATAGATCAGAGGGCGATCCGCTCCGGCCGCGCATGGAAGATTCTCTCTTCCGAGATACGTCAGCACGCGCAGCAGATTATCCGTTACCCTGTCAAGCAGGTTATTGCCTGCAGCCGTGGTCAGGCCGGCAATGCGGAGCCGGTCGGGATGTGCAAGCGCAGACAGAATCGCCATGACATCATCATGGCCGGGATCACAGTCGATAAAGACCTCTCTCATGATGCCCGGGCCTTGGCCTTCTTCATGGCGCGGACCGACATGATGATAAGGCCGATGATGACGAAGACATACGGAATCGTATCAATCAGCTCTGTCGGAAGTGCCGCGATTGTCAGCTTCAGCTCAGAGGCAATTGCCTCTGCAAGCGCAAATACGAAGGTCATCAGGATGGTGACCGGCAGATTGCCGTTGCCGACTGCTGCAGCCGCAACGCCGATCCAGCCGCGGGATGCGGTCATGTTGCTGGAGAAGATCGACAGATAGCCCATAGACAGATAGGCGCCGCCCAGTGCCGCAAGGCCTCCGGACATGAGCGCTGCAATCATGCGCATATTCGGGACCTTGATGCCTACGGATTCCGCCGCATCTGCATCCAGGCCGCATGCCTTCATGCGAAGTCCGAACGGGGTCTTGTAGATCAGGATATACAGCAGGATCGCCAGGATCACGCAGAGATAGGTCAGGAAGTAATGGCCGGAGAGCATCTCGCCAATGACCGGGATATCCTTGATGATCGGCAGATCGATGCTTGGCAGCACCTTGGAAGGAAGGCTCGCGGAAGTTCCCTTGGAGCCGGTCCAGACCAGCAGGAGCCAGATGCTGAAGTCGGCCGAGAACAGGTTGAGGGCGATGCCGATCATGATCGGATCCGCCTTCATCTTCAGCGTGAAGAATGCCAGGACGAAGCCGCACAGAAGGCCGATTGCCACAGCCCCGAGCAGGCCCAGCCAGGCACTGCCGGTCACGGCGCTGAAATAGACGCCGAACAGGGCGCCGAAATTCATGATGCCCTCAATCGCAATATTCGGAATGCCGGCCAGCGACGATACATAAGATGACATGGACGCATACAGCAGCGGCGCCGCCACCCGGATGATGATGAATACGAAGCCCGCGCTGAAGAATGTAGACCAGAAATCACTCATGTTCGCTTTCCTCCTTCAGCAGCTTGCGATCGCGCCATTTCTTCAGGAAATACTGAGAAGAGATGAGCAGCGTGAGAATGACCTCGACAATCGATACAAGCTTGATATCAATCACATGGCTGCTGTTTGCGAGCAGCTGGGCGCCGGCCCTTAGATAGCTGATGCCGAACGCTGCCACCAGGACGCCGATTGGATCGTTCTTGCCGAGCATCGCCATCAGGGCGCCGGAGAAGCCAAGGCCCGGCAGCGTTGACCACATGAACGACTGATACATGCCCAGCAGCTCAACCGCAGAGCCCATGCCGCCGATGAATCCGGCAATGAAGTGCACGGCCATGAACATTCCGAAGGCACCCATGCCGGAATACTTGGCAAATCTGGGATTGATGCCGGTGATGCGGATCGCATAGCCCAGCTTGGTCTTGTAGAGCAGGATATAGACCACAGCCACCATGACCAGCGCAATGATCAGGCCGGAGTGAACCTGCGTCTTGGGGATGATGATGGAAAGCTTGGCACTGGACACAAACGGCGCTGAGGAGGTTCCCGTCACGCCGGAGGTCGCAAGATACGTCTTGATGATGAAATAGCCGATGCCGAACAGGATACTGTTCATCATCAGCGAGATGACCAGCTCATCGGCGTTGAACTTTGCCTTCAGCAAGCCCGGGATCAGCGCGATCAGGCCGCCGGCAAGCCCGGACATGAAAATGCACAGCGCAGAGTCAAGCACCGGATTGCCGGTCAGCCTGGCCTGCGAGACCGCGAAGTACGTGCATACGACGCCGCAGATATAGAAGATGCCCTCGGTGCTCAGGTTGAACAGGCTGGTACGGAAGTACAGCAGCGTAGCCAGTCCCGCAAAGATCAGCGGAACCATCTTCACCAGCACATAGCCAAAGAAGAACCAGCTTTTGCACGGATAGGTCAGAAGAGCGATAAAGTCACTGACCGGTGACTTGGATACCAGGCAGAGAACCAGGAAGGTCACTGCCAGTGCAACCAGGATCGATACCAGGATGCGAAGCGCCTCAAAAGGCTTTTCGTCCGTAATCCTGAAACTCCGCTTATGCTTCAGCTTCGATTCACTCATTCGCATGCCCTCCTGATCTCTGACTCAGGCTGATGATCAGTTCCCAGCATATACAGGCCAAGCTGCTGCTCTGTCAGATCAGCGACTCTGTCGAAGTATGCAACGATCCGCCCTTCATAGATTACGATAATGGAATCACTGAGCGACATGACCTCATTCAGATCCGCGCTCACCAGCAGAATTGCAGCTCCGTTGTTTCTCATGTCAATCAGTTCCTTGTGAATATAGTCTGCACTGCCGATATCAATGCCTCTGGTCGGCTGCTCGGCGATCATCAGCTTCGGATCGGTCTCCCATTCCCTGGCAACTACGACCTTCTGGATATTGCCGCCGGACAGCGCATTGACCCGCTCCTTCTCGGAATCGGTCTTGATGGAGAACCTGTCTATCAGGTCCTTCGATACCTTCTGAATCGGCTTTGCCTTCAGGAAGACCCTGTCGCTGTATTCAGACCTCTCATAATACGTGGAGATCACATTCTCCTCAATGCTCGCAGTCGCCGCGATGCCATCTGCCATGCGGTCCTCCGGGATATATGACAGTCCCTTCAGGCGGCGCTGATGAATCGTGTCATTCTGGATCTCCGCGCCTGCAAGCCTGATCGTCCCGCTCTGATTTGCCATCATGCCGGTGATGATCTGGATCAGCTCCTCCTGGCCGTTTCCCTGAACGCCTGCAATGCCGAGGATCTCCCCGCCATGCACACAGAAGCTGATGCCGCGCACCTTCTCGACCCCGTGCTCGTCGTATCTGAGATTCTCTACCTCCAGAACCTTGCTGCGATTCTCGGCCTGCCTGCGCAATGAATCATAGGAAGTGTCCAGCTTTCTGCCGATAATCAGCTCAGTCAGCTTCTCGATCGAGACATCTGCCGCATTATAGGTTCCCTGCGTGACGCCGCGCCGGATCACCGTGATCCGGTCAGATACCTGCTTGACTTCATTCAGCTTATGAGAAATGAACAGGATGGTCTTCCCCAGCTTCTTGAATTCCTTTAATTGATCAAATAACTGTTCCGTCTCCTGCGGAGTCAGTACCGCCGTCGGCTCATCCAGAATAATGATCTCGGCATTGCGGTACAGCGTCTTGAGAATCTCTACCTTCTGCTTCGCGCTGACCGTGAGCTCACTGACCTTCGAGGTTACGTCGATCTCATCAAAGTGATACTTGGCAGCAAGATCCTGAGTGATCTGATTGGCTGCGGCCATGTCAATGAAGTTGCCCTTCTTCGGCTCCTTGCCAAGGACGATATTCTGCGCCACGGTAAAGGACGGGATCAGCATGAAATGCTGATGAACCATTCCGATTCCAGCCTCAATCGCCTCCATGGAGCTCTGGAAGTTCACTTCCTTGCCCATGTACCAGATCTTCCCCTCGGTCTGCTTCTCAATCGCGAAGATGATGTTCATCAAGGTTGACTTGCCCGCGCCGTTCTCGCCCACGATCGAGTGGATCTCGCCGCGCCTGAAGTCGATGCTGATATCATGATTCGCAACGGTCCCGTTCGAGTAGATCTTCGTGATTCCTTCCAATCTCAGTACTGAATCATCCATTGTCGTTCCTCTCTCGTAAAAGATGCTCCGGCATCGCTGACGGAGCATCTTCATCCAACACTTTCCAGATTACTGAAGCGCAGTCTTTGCGACGTATGTATCGTATGCTGTGTTGTCTACCAGCTGATCGACAACCTTGGTCTCGCCGCTCTTGACCTTGTCGGTGAATTCCTGGACCTTTGCGATCTCATCGGCAGTCATGTTCGCCTTGTAGTTCTCATTCTCTGCCAGGCCGACTGCACCATCTGCATAGGTGAGAGTCTTCTGCGTTCCATAAGCTGCAGTGCCATCCATCATCTCGCCAACGGACTTCAGAATTGCTGCATCGCACTTTTTCTCAGAAGAGGTAAGAATCTGCTTTGCAAGCTCAGGCTTGGCATCCTTCAGCGCTGCATACTGGTCAGAATCAACGCCGATTGCCCAGAAGCCCTTCTCTGCTGCTGCCTCAAACAGTCCGTTTCCAGCGCCGCCTGCTGCATGATAGATCACGTCTGCGCCCTTGTCAGCCATGCCAAGCGCAAGCTCCTTCGCCTTTGCGGTATCAGAGAAGTCGCCGACGAAGCCGCTGATAACCTTGATATCCGGATTGACATCCAGAGCGCCCTGCATGTATCCAGCAAGGAACTGCTTGATTCCGTCAAGCTCCATGCCGCCGATGCATCCGATGATGCCGCTCTTGGACTTGACTGCTGCGACTACGCCTGCGAGATATCCTGCCTCATTGCATGCGTAGGTGATTGCATAGACATTCGGAATGGAGTTAGCCTTGGCATCAGAGTAGTCAAAGTTGAGCCACTTGATGTCAGGATAGTCAGCCGCAACCTTGAGCATGTAGGTCTCATACTCGAAGTTGCCGGAGATGATGATATTGTAGCCGGATTCAGCAGCCTGACGATACGCGGTCTCCCAGCCACCTGCATCTGTGCCCATCTCAATCAGGTTGGTTTCAACCTTGTCACCGTAGGTATCCTTCAGCAGGGCAAGTCCGTTGTTGGTCGTATCGAAGTACGACTGGTCGCCGATATACGGCAGAATGAGCGCGATCTTCGTCACATCACCTGATGCTGCAGATGCTGCTGCGGAGCCGCTTGCTGCTGCTGCTGCGGTTGCTGCTGTGCTGGCAGAGCCGCTTCCGCAGGCTGCCAGACCTGTGGCCATGACAGCCGAAAGCAATACTGATAAGAACTTCTTCATTTCTTCTCCCTTCGTATATTTTCGTTGGCCGACGCCAATTGAATCCGGATAATCCGGCAGGACGGCTTTCCCTGATTCACGAAAGCCAAAGCTCCGTACCCCCTCTGCAGGTCACAGTCAGGCACATGAATCCTGAAACCCACACCGGTTAAGTCGATTTTGACACGAATGAAATCAATATGCAATGCACACTTGCACTTGAGTTTGATTCTTTTTTCCTCTGCAAGTACCCGTTCCGAAAACTTTTCATGATCCCGATGCAAATATGTCATTCTGCCATCCATGATGCGGATGCCCTGCCACGACATGCATCCATGCCAATCCCAGGCGATCACGAGATCTGCTCCATCCTCAGCCTCGATACACACATCCATCGAGTCAGGCGCACATTCCGGGCCTGAGAAATTGACCATGGCCCCGTTCTGCAGAATCAGGCCTTCAGGGCTGAGCGATGCACTGCCGCAGCAGCAGCTCAGGCCGGCCATTCCCCAGCTTCTTCTGCCGTCAAAGCCGATGCCCCAGTCCTCCTTCGCAAGCTTACTGAAGTCCATGCAATAGTCCGGCATCTTCGTGAAGGCAATGCGGCTGATCTTCAGGCACTGCCGCATAATCCGCTTCTCTGCGCGCAGGCAGAGGCCGGCTTCCAGCATCGGAAGCGGAACCGATGGCAGCCGCATCCGGACTGAGGACCCCATCGCCGGGCTGCCGTAGCAGATCACGCCATCATAGCCTCTTGCAAAGGGAAGCACGGTAATCCCCGCAACCGGCTCACTGATCTCAGCCTCCATCAGGTCGCCCGGCTCCGCAATTGCGGAAAACTGCGGCTCATAGCGGTTATCATAGACATCCTGCGGACGGAAATAGACCTTCTTCGAGAGCAGGAGCTCCTGGCCTTTCTGCACGTCAGCAAGGCTGATGTCAAGATGCCCATTGCCCGCAGCCAGCGAAGCCTGACGATAGCGATCCGCGTTCAGAAAGAAGCCTGCCGTGGCATGCGGAAGCGCAAAATCATGCGCTGTCCTGCCGGGAATGCGCTGCGGGCAGGGAATGCCGTGAATCCGGCATGCCTCTGCCGCCATCTCCTCTGCCGTCTGCGAGATGGACGTGATGTTCTGGCTGCCTGCTGCGCTGCTGCACAGCAGAATATCATTGAACGGCTCAATCCACCGTTCCTCAATGCCCTCCAGGCCAAGCATCATTCCGAGAATCGAGCCGGCATTGCCGAGATTGCAGTCTGTATCACAGCCTGCCTCGGCAATCAGCCGCATGCTGAGGCTGAAGGAGCCGCCTCCATAGAGAAGCCCATACAGGATAATGGCCGCATTGGGCAGAATATGGCAGACGCCCGGATACCGGCTGTAGCCATGCTCCCGCTCAATCATCTCCAGGCACCGCTCCGGCTCCTGCGGATGCGCAGCGTGAAAGCCCACCATCTTCATGATCAGGGCATGATAGCGGCTGCCTGGATTCAGGCACTGCGCCGCCTTCTCGATCACGATCTCGATATCATGCTCGCGCCATGCATGCGCGATGCATGCCGCAATGAATCTGCCGCCTTCAATTCCCTCGCCATCATGCGTCACGCTGCTCATCATTTCTGCAAGATGCGCAGCTTCCTCCGCATCTCCGAGCGACAGATATCCCCAGCAATCGCTGAAGATCTGGCCGCCAATCTGCTCGGCAATCGCCTGGCCATTCTGAGCGATGCTGCCGGACTGAGGCGCATGGATTCCGCGGTTCAGGTTCTCCCAGGCAGTCTGCTCCGTCGAGATTCCCTCGCCGCCCCACCAGAAGAATCCTCGCCGCTCTCCAACTACATCCAGCAGCTGATTGCCCATTGTCTCTGCATTCAGATCCGCCAGCCCGCGGCTGCGCAGGACTCTGCTGAAGAACAGGGGGCCATTCGCATCATCATCTGCAGCAAACTGGCCATAATCGGTCACATAGAAAGGAACGCTGCCATAAGTGCGGCGAATCTCCTCCGAGGTCCATCCCTCAATCGGAGCACCCAGCCGGATGCCAATCAGCTTTCCCAGCCAGGAAGCGTAGATGCGGTGCACTGCTGCCTGATAATCCATCATCCAATCTTCTCCATCAGGTGCGCGACGTTCTCGTCCGTAAAGAACCAGGGATCCGTATGTCCCTTCCCTTCTGCGAGCTCAAGCGTCACCCTGTCTTCCAGGCCCATCTCCCTTGCCCGATCCATGAATTCGGTGCTCTGAAGATAAGGAACCATCCGGTCTGCAGTTCCATGCTGAAGGATGATGCGCGGCATGGAGTCATTCAGATGGCAGACCGGAGAAGCCAGCCTCATCATCCGCTCATCATGAAATCCATCGCCCATGAAGATGCTGAATACGGAATCGCTGCCGCAGCTGTCTTCCTCAAACTGCAGCGCAGCTGCCTGATTGCTCTCGCTCAGCGGATCCGTCAGCGGATAGAGCGCGATGACAGACTGTACCTGGTCATCTCCGCCCACGCTGAGCTCGTCCTGGCCTACGAGGCCAGCTTCCAGAGCCAGATGCCCGCCGGCAGATTCCCCCCAGAGCGCAATGCGCGCCGGATCAATGCCATACTCCTCGGCGTGGCGCCGAAAATACTGAATGCACCTCTTGATATCCAGAAGCGCCTGCGGGAATGCCGCATCCAGGGCAAGCGTATAATCCGGCACTGCCACGGCATAGCCAAGGCGAACCGGCTTCAGCATCGGCTGCACAAATCGATCTCTGCGGAATCCGCTGACCCAGCCCCCGCCGAAGATGACAATAATCAGCGGATGCACGCTTTTGCCATCCTTCGGCACATACAGATCAGCCTTGAGTCCCGGCACATACGCAATCTCCGTGGTACGCTCCGGGCATTCATGCTCATCCAGATGTCCCAGATCAAAGCTCAGGAAGCTCTTCAGATACGATGTCATCTCAATATCAGTTCTCTTCATGCACAGCAACCTCCTCGCCAGGCGATTCCCAGTCAGGGCAGGGAAAAGAAAGACGCACACTTCATACCCTCTGTCCGCTGCTACTGCTAACAGTATACATTCCGCAGGGTGCCATGCGCCATGCGGAATTGACGATCCCCTCATCTGCCTGTTCCCATCTCTGATCCGGCTGATAACATCCCTGGCAATATCATGGGAATTCAGCATCGTGAATCTCATTGAGAAGCCGCAGCCGGCCTGTTCCATCCGCTTGTGCATTGATCAGCCTGGGCGCCGGGAATCGCGCCCTCCGGCAGGAATGCTTTGATTGAACCGCAATTGCGCAGTATCATGCTTATGTTCGCATCAAGTTGCATACAGGGGGATCTCCGCGTGAAGAACAAGACTTTCAGAAGCTATCTGATCATGATAATCAGTGCACTCATCATCGGGTGCGGTGTCGGATTTGTCGTCTATGCCGCCCTGGGAGCTGATTCAATGACAACCTTCGAGAACGGGCTGTCGGTATCGCTGAACATCAAGCTGTCGCTGTCGGCGCTGCTTGCCAATCTGCTGTTTCTCTGCCTGCTGTTCTTCGCCGACCGGAAGCGCGTCAGCATCGACACCCTGCTCTGCCCGCTGTTCATCTCTGCCGGGGTGCAGCTGTTCCTGATGGTCATTCCCGCAGTCACGGCAATGGCACTGAGAGTCCTGTACATGGCGGTCGGCATCACGGTCGTCGGCGTCGGCATCGGCATCGGCGCGCAGAGCGAGACCGGCAGCAATCCCTACGACGGCTTCATCCTGGCGCTCAGCGAGAAGGTCGGAAAGCCGTACCGGATCATGAGGCCGATCTGCGATTCCATCCTGCTGATCGCCGGCATCCTGATGAAGGGCAGCTGGGGCATCGGCACGATCATCGCCATCCTGTTCCAGGGAACGATTGCGCAGTTCTTCATCGGCCTGTTCCGGAAGCTCATGCCGCAGGATTGATCTTCAGAGCCGGCTCTGCATGGCATTCATGCCGCACAGAGCCGCTTTTTTTTCCGCTTTTTCACCCTGGCCGCCAAACTCCTCCCGATGTTGCTATAATAGGGAAGCATTTTCCGGAGCGGAGGTCCCATGGTCTTCAGCAGCCTTACCTTTCTGTTTGCCTATCTGCCGGCAGTTCTGGCCGTTTACTTTCTCGTTCCGCTTGCCTGGCGCAACCTCTGGCTGCTGATTGTCAGCCTCTTTTTCTACGGCTGGGGAGAGCCGGTCTACGTGCTGGTCATGATCGCCTCGATCATCATCAACTGGCTCATGGGCAATGCGATCTCCAGATGGCGGGATACGGATCATGAGCGGGCGAGGCAGATCCTCGTGCTCTGCATGGTCTTCAACGTCGGCCTGCTCGGCTTCTTCAAGTACTGGGACTTCCTGATCTCGAACCTGCAGCTGCTCGGCCTGACCTTCCTGAAGCCGCTCGGCCTTTCGCTGCCGATCGGCATCAGCTTCTATACCTTCCAGACGATGTCCTATCCGATTGACCTGTACCGCCACGACACGGATCCGCAGAAGAGCCTGGTCAGCTTCGGTGCGTATGTCACGATGTTCCCGCAGCTGATCGCCGGCCCGATCGTGCGCTATACCGATATTGCAAAGCAGCTGAATCAGCGCACCATCACCCGGGATGGCTTCTATGAGGGCGTGCGCCGCTTCACCGTCGGCCTCTGCAAGAAGGTGCTGCTGGCCAACAGCGTCGGCCAGGTCTATGAGAATATCGCTGCTCTCGGCGCCTCGAGCCAGAGCGTCCTGACCGCCTGGATCGGCATTCTCTGCTATGCGTTCCAGATCTACTTTGACTTCAGCGGCTACTCCGACATGGCCATCGGCCTCGGCAAGATGCTGGGCTTTGACTTCCTGGAGAACTTCAACTATCCGTATATCGCGAAGTCTGTCACGGACTTCTGGAGAAGATGGCACATGTCCCTGTCCTACTGGTTCCGGGACTACGTATATATTCCGCTGGGCGGCAACCGCCGCGGCCTGAGGCGCCAGATCCTCAACATCATGATCGTCTGGCTGCTGACCGGATTCTGGCACGGCGCCTCCTGGAACTTTGTGCTCTGGGGCGTCTTCTACGGAATCATCCTGATCCTCGAGAAGGTATTCCTGCTGAAGCATCTGGAGCGGATGCCCGCCTGGGTCGGCCATGTCTACACCGGGCTCATCATCCTGATCGCATGGGTGCTGTTTGCCTTCACGGATCTCGGCGCCGGCATGCATTACCTGTCTGTCATGTTCGGCAATGCCGCAAGCCTTGCCAACGGCCTGACCGCATTCTATCTGCGCGACAACCTGGCGCTGCTGGCGATCTGCGCAGCTGCCTGCACGCCCTATCCTGCGCAGTGGGCCAGGAAGCTTGCGGGAACGCAATGGGAGGCGCTGGTGCCGGTGCTGACGCTTGCAGCGATGGTCGCGTGCACCGCCTTCATCGTGGACGCATCCTACAATCCATTCCTGTATTTCCGGTTCTGAGAGGAGGCTGGCATGAAGAGAAAGGCAATTGAGACATGCACCATCGCGGGCTTCCTGGGATTCATCGCGGTCTTCACCGGCTGGAATATTGCCGCGCCGAGACGCACCTACAGCCCGAATGAGAACAGAACGCTCGCGGAGGCACCTTCCACCAGCCTGGCGCATATCCTCAGCGGCAAGTTTGATGATGACTTCGAGAACTGGTTCTCGGATCACTTTGTCCAGCGCGACTTCTGGATTGAGCTGAAGGCCGGCCTGAAGAAGGCAGCCGGCGCAATCGAGAACAATCAGGTATACTTTGCAAAGGACGGCTACCTGATCCGCCAGTTCCAGACCTATTCCGAGGCAACGCTGCAGCAGAATGTCAATGCCATCAATGACTTCTGCAGCAGCGAGGGCATCCGCGCCAATATCCTGATGGTGCCGACTGCCAGCACGATCGATCAGGACTTGCTTCCGGGCGGCGCCTGGGACATCGACCAGATCGCGCTGTCAGAGAAGCTCGCAGCGTCCTTCGCAGATCAGAACTATATCCCTGTCGCATCGCTCATGGAGGGCGGCAGGAATCTCTACTACCGCACTGATCATCACTGGAATGAAGCCGGTGCCTATCTTGGCTACGAGGCCATCATGAAGTCCGTCCTGCAGAAGCAGCCGCAGGAATTCCAGTATGATGCGGTCAGCAACTCCTTTAAGGGAACCATGTATTCCCGCTCCGGCGCCTTCTGGACCGCGCCTGACAGCATCTGCCGCATCACGCCGAAGAGCGGCAGCCTGCAGGTCAGCGTGACCTATGACGGCGGCACCGTAACCGATTCCCTGTACAGCGACAAGCGCCTGCAGGAGAAGGATCAGTACACCTACTATCTGGACGGCAACCATGCCGAGATCAACATCAAGACCAATGCCGGCACCGGCCGCAGGGCGGTGATCATCAAGGACTCCTATGCCCATATCCTGATTCCCTACCTGGCTGCGGAGTATGATGAGATCGAGATGATCGACCTGCGCTACTACCATTCTCCCGTATCAGAGCTGCTGAGCGGCATGCCAGGGGCTGATCTGTACTTCATCTACAGCATGGACAATTTCGCGGAAGATCCCAACCTGATCTTCCTGCGCTGAGGAGACCTTATGAAAATGGAATTCGTCAAGATGGGCATCAACGGAGAGGCCATCGGCTATCTCGATCGCATGCCTGTTTTCTGCACCGGAGCGCTGCCTGGCGAGACAGCAGAGATCAGGATTCTCGAGAATCACGGCACCTACGCCAAGGCAGAGGCAGTCAGGCTGCTGGTCTCCTCCGGAGACCGCATCGTGCCTGAGGGAAAGACAGAGTCGGAGTGCGGCTTTCCGCTGCTGTGCCTGGCCTATCCCGCGCAGCTGAGGTACAAGCAGCAGCTGCTGGAGGAAGCGCTCTGGAAATACGGCCACGTCAACCGGAAGCTGGTCCGCGAGATCCGCGGCAGCGCCGAGACGCTAGCCACCCGCAGCTCCTGCAAGCTGCCCTTCGGCATGCGCAGGGATGTGCTTTCGACCGGCCTCTATACGCCCGGCACCAATCACTTCCAGCCGGTCGACCGCTTCACGACACATACGCCGGAGCTTGAGGCAGCCAGGATCGCCGTGCTGGCCATCCTGCGCCGCCACGGCATGCAGGCATATGACCCGAAGCAGAGAAGCGGCCTGCGGATGCTGGTGCTGCGCGTCATCGACGGCCAGGGCCAGTGCACGCTGGTCACCGGGAAGGAAGAACTTCCCGCTTCCCTCATCTCGGACCTCATGACCATTCCCGGCATGAAGACCGTAGCTCAGAGCATCCGCACGGAGCGCAAGGGCGTGCAGGTCTTCGGCGCCACGACCGTGCTGGCCGGAGCGCCTGATATCGAGCTCTCCCTGCTCGGCATCCGGCTTGCGCTTGCGCCGGAGTCATTCTTCCAGCTGAACGTGCCGCAGGCAAGAGAGCTCTACCAGATGGCCGTTGCCAAGATCGATCCCTGCGATACGCTGGCCGAGGCCTACTGCGGCGTCGGCGCGATGTCGCTGCTCGCTGCCGGCAAGGCAAAGCAGGTCATCGGCTTCGAGTCCATCCCGGAGGCAGTCAGCAATGCGGCTGCCAATGCCGACCGCAATCACATCGGCAATGCCCGCTTTGTATGCGCAGACGCGGCTGAGGGCCTGAAGAGCCTGCTGGCTGAGCAGAAGGTCGATGCCCTGCTCGCCGATCCGCCCCGCAGCGGCATGGATGACCGGATGCTGGCGGAAATCCTGTCCTCCGGCATCCGCAAGATCGTCTATATCTCCTGCGATCCCGCCACGCTCGGCAAGAATCTCGGCGTGCTCAAGGAGCGCTACGATATCAGGACGATCATTCCGTTTGATCTGTTTCCAGGCACTCCCCATGTGGAGAGCCTGACCGTGCTGGAACGCACCGGAGGTAAATGATGAGATATGTCATGAAGCATGGACGCATGGATCTGCTGATGGATCCGGGGCAGGAAGGCAGCACCGTCGGGCAGCTGCTGAAGAGCCTCTGCGTCAGCGAGAAGAATCAGAAGCGGATGCTGAGCACGGGTGAGCTGGAGCTGAATCATGCGGAGCTCAGGGATCTTCGCACCGCCGTGAAGGCGCATGATGTGCTGACGGTCCAGATCCCGGAAGGCCTGCTGGACTTCAAGCCGGCCGCGCAGGAATGCCCGGTCGTATACGAGGATGACTTCGTCTATGTCGCGCATAAGGAGCGCGGCATGATTGTCCACGGCGAGCCGGATGAGACGGATACGCTGGCCTGCCAGGCGGCTGCCTGGCAGCAGTCGCACGGCATCCAGCAGCCGGTGCGCTACATCCACCGGCTGGACAGGGATACCTGCGGCCTGGTGCTCTTCGTCAAGGTGCCCTTCCTGCAGGCATGGTATGATGAGCAGCTGCGCCTGAAGCTGATCCAGCGCCATTACCTGGCAATCACCACCGGCAAGGCCGCGCTGCGCCAGCAGTTCACCTTCCGGATGCCGATCGGGCGCGACCGCCATGTCAGCGGCAAGTACCGCGTCTCCGAGACCGGCAGGGAAGCGCTGACCGAGGCGGAGTGCATCCAGAAGAAGGGCCCCTACCTGCTGATGAGCTGCCAGCTGGAGACCGGCCGCACCCACCAGATCCGCGTGCATCTCTCTGCCAGCGGCCATCCGATCGTGAATGACCCGCTGTATGGCAATCCCTCGCCGGACTTCACCGGCATGGGCCTCTGGGCAGATGAGATCTGCTTCTCGAATCCCATTACCGGCGAGCAGTGCCGCGCCGTTGATCTGCCCTGCCCGGACTTCAGCTGGTTCAGTCCTGTGCATGCATGAAAAGCTCCGCATCTTCCGAGATTTCGCGATCGGAGGAAGGCGGAGCTTTTTTGACTGTAATTGGACAGAGATGCGCTCAGGCAGCGATCCCCAGGTATTTCTTCATGGCCGGGATAGCCTTTCTGGCGTCATTGTATCCCTGCCAGTACAGAGCGCCAAGCCGGTCCATGTCGCCTTCAAACCTGGCAATGTCCACCGGCTTGCTCGGGGCAAGGACGAAGACTCTTCCCTTCTGCTCCAGCTGATCGATCCGATCCAGCAGGATGTTGTAGGTCGCGCCCTCTTCCTGCAGCCTTCTTGCCAGCAGCGGGAACTTCCGGCTGTATTCCATCCGGATGATCGGCAGCGGGCGATGGATATCCTTGCGGTAGCTGCGGTCGCGGGTGCGGATTACCACGATCTTCTGGAAGCCCTGCTCCAGCGCCCAGTCCATCGGGATCTTGCAGGAGCAGCCTCCGTCTAGATACGGCTCCCCATCGATCATGACCGGCTGCGAGACATAGGGAACGGTTGCCGATGCCTGCACTGCTCTCTCGATATCGCAGGCATCACGGTCGAAGTAGGTCGGCTGCCCGGTGCGGCAGTTGGTCGCCACCGCAAAGAACTTCCGGCGGGGATCATTGAAGCGCTCCCGGTTCAGCGGCTCCTGCTCTTCCAGTACCGTATAGAGGCAGGTGAAGCCGGTGATGCCGTGATCCTTCCGCATGGCGCCGATGCCGATGTAGTTCGGATCATGCCGATGCGACAGGTTGAATCTCGGCGCCCTGCCGATCTGGCCGGACAGATAGCTCAGGGCAGACATCGCGCCGGCGGATACGCCGATGACCGTCTGCAGATTGATATCCTCCTGCATCATCGCGTCCAGCGCGCCCTGCGTATAGATGCCGCGCCACGCTCCGCCCTCGAGAATCAGGCATCCTGAAGCGATATCCCTTCCCGCATCCCCGTGCGGGATCTTATCCACGTCTCTGTATACTTCCATCCAGTCTTCCTCCTTCTGAAGCATGAAGCCAGGTGCCGCAGCCGCCTATCCGGCCTGCACGCTGCTCTGAAGATTCTCCCGGGCAACTGCAAGCATCAGCTTGATGCGGTTCTCCTGATTGACCTTCGTTGCGCTTGGATCATAGTCCACCGGGGTGATATTCGCCTCCGGATGAAGCGCCCGGATCCGGTTGATCACGCCCTTGCCGGCAATATGATTCGGCAGGCAGCCGAACGGCTGCGCGCACACGATATTCGGATAGCCGCCCTCGATCAGCTCGATCATCTCGCCGGTCAGAAGCCATCCCTCGCCCATCTTCGTGCCGAGGCTCAGGATATCCTTCGGCTTCTTCATCAGCTCATAGAACGAGCCCGGGGCATAGAAATGATAGCGGCGCATCGCCCGGCTCATGGACATGCCGATGCTGTTCATGATCTTCAGGGCAATGCGGGCATAGCTGCCCATCTTCCTGTCCAGGCCGTAGAACTTGTAATCCAGCATCCAGTTGGCGCAGCAGTATTCGGCATAGCCCATCAGGTTCGGCAGGTTGACCTCGCAGTCCTGGGACTCCAGGAAGCGGACCAGGTCATTGTTGCCGAGCGGCGAGAACTTGACATAGATCTCGCCGACCACGCCGACCTTCACCTTGGGCGCGCGCTGTATCGGAATCTCAGCGAAGGATGCCGCGATCCGGCGGAACATGCGGCGCATGGACGGAATCAGGTAATGCCTGTCCGCGAAGATCCAGGCCGAGATCCGCTCCACCCACTGGTTCAGCAGCGCATCGCTGTCGCCGGCATGCGTCTCATAGGCATGGGTCTGGTTGCGCAGCGCCACGAGCTCATCCCCGTATTCAACGGCGGCGAAGATCTTCATCAGCATCTTCGGGGTCCATGGCATGGTCGAGCCCGGCTCGAGGCCGCTGGCATTGGCGGAGGCAACCGGCACATAGTCATAGCCGGCTCTCACGAGCGCCTTGCGCAGCAGCTTGATATAGTTCGAGGCCCGGCAGCCGCCGCCGGACTGCGTGATCAGCAGCGCCGTATGGTGCACGTCATACTTGCCGGAATTCAGCGCATCCAGGAACTGGCCGATGATCAGAAGCGCCGGGTAGCAGGTATCGTTATGCACATAGCGAAGCCCCAGCTGGGATACCTCGCTGCCGCAGCTGTTCATCAGCTCGACCCTGTGATAGCCCTCGCTCTCCATCGCCGCCTTGACCAGAGTAAACTGCACCGGGCACATATTCGGCACCAGCAGGGTATAGTCTGCAAGCATGTCTTTCGTAAAGTTCGGGGTCAGATACTCCATGGCTGCCTCTCTTCTTCCTTGCGCTCCTCCAGCGCCGCGAACAGGCTGCGCAGGCGGATGTTGACCGTCCCGAGATTGGTGATCTCATCAATCTTGAGCTGCGTGTAGAGACGGCCTCCGGCCTGCAGGATCTCGCGGGTCTCATCCGTCGTGATCGCATCCAGGCCGCAGCCGAAGGATACCAGCTGGACCAGGTCCATGTCCGGCTGGGTGGTGCAGTACTGCGCAGCCGCATACAGCCGGCTGTGATAGGTCCACTGATTCAGCACGGCCGTGCGGAACTTCTCCACTCTCCAGCTGACGGAATCCTCAGTGATCACGGCAGCGCCGAGCCGCGTGATCAGGCGGTCGATGCCGTGATTGACCTCGGGATCGACGTGATACGGGCGGCCGGCCAGCACGATGATATGCCGGCCCTGCCTTCTCGCTTCCTCGATGATCCTGGTGCCTTCCCCGCGGATCGCGCTCATGTGCGCCTCATAGGCCGCATAGGCCGCATCGATCGCTGCGTGAATCTCCTCATATTCAAGATTCGGATAGTAGCTGCGGACGATATCCGGGTAGCGCTGCTCAAACCCGGCCCGATCCGCCGGATTGATGAAGTCCTTCATGAACCGCACGGATTCCAGCTCCTTCATGTTGTCCGCCAGCACCTCAGGATAATAGGCGACAACCGGGCAGTTGTAGTGATTGTCTCCCAGCCCCTCGTCGAAGTTGTAGCTCATGCAGGGATAAAAGATCGCATCCACGCCCATCTTCACCAGGGCATCGATATGCCCGTGGCTGAGCTTGGCCGGATAGCAGGCCGTGTCCGAGGGAATGGTTCCCTGCCCGGCCTGGTACAGGCTGCGGGAAGAGACCGGGCTGACCCGGACCCTGAAGTCCAGTGCCTTCCAGAAGGCATGCCAGAACGGAAGCATCTCATACATGTTCAGGCAGAGCGGGATGCCGATGGTTCCCCGGCTGCCGCTGCCCTCATCCCTCGCGCATGCAAGCAGGGACTTCATCTTGAAGGCATAGAGATCCAGGGAGTCATCGCTGGCCTTGCCGGTGACCGGGCGGTCGCAGCGGTTGCCCGAGATGAAGCGGCTGCCGTCCTGGAAGACATTGACCGTGAGCTGGCAGTGATTGCCGCAGCCCTGGCACTGCACGGAAGACGAGTTCTGCGTGAATTCCTTCAGCTGCTGATAGCTCAGCATCGTGCTCACCGCATCCGGCGCCGCCTTGCGGGAGCCGTACAGCGCTGCGCCGTAGGCACCCATGAGGCCGGCGATATCCGGGCGGATGACCTCGACGCCCATTTCCTTCTCGAAGGCGCGCAGCACAGCCTCGTTATAGAACGTTCCGCCCTGCACGACGATGCGGCGGCCGAGCTCCTCGGGGCTCGCGCAGCGGATCACCTTGTAGAGGGCATTCTTGACGACCGAGATGGAGAGGCCGGCGCTGATATCCTCAAGGCTGGCGCCGTCCTTCTGCGCCTGCTTGACCTGGGAGTTCATGAACACCGTGCAGCGCGAGCCAAGGTCCACCGGCCGCTTGCCGTAGAGGCCCATGCGCGCGAACTCCTGCACGTCATAGCCCAGGGCCTGCGCAAAGGTCTGCAGAAAGCTTCCGCAGCCGGACGAGCAGGCCTCGTTCAGGAAGATATTCGAGATCGCCCCGTCGGCGATCTTGAAGCACTTCATGTCCTGGCCGCCGATATCGATGATGAAATCCACATCCGGCATGAAATGGCGGGCAGCCGTGAAGTGCGCGACTGTCTCGACCAGGCCGAAGTCGCAGTGGAAGGCATGCTTGATCAGCTCCTCGCCGTATCCGGTCGTCGTGACGCTCCTCACCTGCAGGGAAGGATGCTCCGCAAAGACGGAGAGCAGCGTATTCCGCACCAGCGTGACAGGATTGCCGTCGTTGGGCTGATACCAGGTATAGAGCAGGCTGCCCCTGTCATCGATAATGACCATCTTGATCGTGGTGGAGCCGGAATCGATGCCGATATGGACCGGACCGCAGCTCTCGTCAAAGCGGGCGCGCGGCACCAGCGCCTTCATGTGGCGGTTATGGAATTCCCAGTATTCCTCGCGGCTCGCAAACAGCGGCGGCAGCGACTGATAGGTTGCCATGGAGCCGTATTCCTGCAGCTTCTTCATCGCCTCGGTGAGATCCACCTCATGATCCGCGTAGAAGGCAGCGCCCATTGCCACGTAAAGCAGGGAATTCTCCGGGCAGGTGCCATGAACCTTCAGCGTATCGTCAAAGCACTTCCGCAGGCACGCGGAGAAGGTCAGCGGCCCGCCGAGATACAGGATATTCCCCTGGATCGGGCGGCCCTGCGCAAGCCCGGCAATCGTCTGGTTGACGACGGCCTGGTAGATCGAGGCGGCGATATCGCCAGGCCTCGCGCCCTGATTGATCAGCGGCTGCACATCGCTCTTGGCAAAGACGCCGCAGCGCGATGCGATGGTATAGGTCCTGCCCGCCTGCATTGCCGCAGCATCCATCTCATCCGGCCCCATCTTCAGAAGCGTGGACATCTGATCGATGAAGGCCCCGGTGCCGCCGGCGCAGGAGCCGTTCATGCGGACCTCCACGCCATTGGTCATGAACAGGATCTTGGCATCCTCGCCGCCGAGCTCGATGATGCAGTCGGTGCCGGGGGCGAGGCGGTTCGCCGCCACCCGGGTAGCGAATACCTCCTGAACGAACGGGATCCCGGTGCGATCCGCAAGGCCCATCCCGGCAGATCCGGAGATGGCAAGATACGGCTTCACGCCCGCCGGCACGACTTCCGTCATGACCCGCTTCAGAATCTCCTCGCCCTTCTCGAGAATGTGGCTCAGGTGCCTCTCATAGGTAGAATAAAGAATGCGGTCCTGCTCATCCAGGACCACGCACTTAATGGTTGTCGATCCGATATCCAGTCCAACTCTCATGAATCCCTCCGAAGCTGCCGTCATCCCTGCAAAGCGATGACGATTTATTATATGGCAAGTTGCAGTTTTCTTCAAAGCTCCTGCCCGCTCTGCCGGGCATGAAATGCCGCCAGGCGCACCTCATTCCGCCTGTCCGGCGCAAATACTGCCTCGGCCGCATAGGTCTCGCGCAGCCCGCAGTTGGACAGCACCAGCCGATCCGTATCCGGATCATATCCGGTGATGGTCATCCAGTGCCAGTTGTTGTCCTCGAGCTCCGGGGCCTGATGGCGCAGAACCAGCAGAGCAACCGGATTCTGATCCTGCAGCTCCCGGCAGATCAGATCCCTCGGCGTGCTGGAATCATGCCAGTCCCTGGCGATCACTGGCGCAAAGCTGCGGCCGCGGTCTTTGGCAAAGGCACAGAACTGCTCCGCGAATTTCCGGACATGGGGAAAGCCGTTCGGCCCGGGCGTCATGTAGCGGTATACCTGCTGCATGATCTCCAGGAAGTCCTGCTTCTCATAGATATGGCCTGCGGACGGCATCTCAAGGTCATAGAACGCGGCGAGGTTCGCGCCGGCGACAGAGGCGCAGCCGGCCATGCGCTGCCAGCGGTCCGGATACCACTCCTGGTCGCCGCCGTACCAGTCTGTGCCGCTGTCGCGGATGATGGGAAACGACCTGATCTCAATTGCAGTCATGACTGTCACCTCCCGCATCAGGAATATGATACAAAGTATCACGTTTTCAACGCATGATCAAAAGTTCTGTTCTGTATAAGTTGCGGTATAATAATCCCGTTTGTCTGCAGCGAAGGAGGGATATGCATGAATCAGGAGACAAAGGGCGCTCTGCTGACGCTGGCCGGAGGCATCTGCTGGGGCCTGTCAGGCTCCATGGGACAGTATCTGTTCCAGCATGAAGGCATGGACAGCCGCTGGCTGGTTCCGATCCGCCTGGGCCTCGCGGGAATCATCCTGCTCACATTCTCCTTCGCAAGGAGTGGGCGCAAGGTACTGGCACCATGGCAGCGCAGGGAGGACCGCATTGACCTGCTGATCTACGGCATCGCGGGCGTCAGCTGCTGCCAGTTTCTCTACTTCCTGACCATCCAGCTCTCGACTGCCGGCGTGGCGACGATCCTGCAGGATCTCTCGCCGGTGATGATCCTGGTGACAACCTGCATCATGCAGCGCCGGAGAGCCTCAGGCCGAGAGATCCTGAGCATTGCCCTCGCCCTGGCCGGCGTGTTTCTGATCACGACGCACGGCAAGCCCGGCCAGATCGCCGTGCCGCCGCTTGCCCTGCTGACCGGCGTGCTGTGCGCCGGCTGCGTCACAGTCTATAATATCCAGCCCCGCCGCCTGCTGAGCAGCTATCCGGTTGCCGTGCTGCAGGGCTGGGCCTTCCTGCTCGGCAGCGCGCTCTTCACCCTGCTCTTCCATCCCTGGACGTTCCGCTATGTCCCGGATGCGATGGGCTGGTTCGGCATCGCCTTCGTGGTTCTCGTCGGCAATGTATTTGCCTTTACTGCCTACATGACCGGCGTCAGCCTGATCGGCCCGGGCAAGGCGATCCTCTACGGCTTCTCGGAGCCGGTGACCGCTGCTGTCGTCACGGTAGTTCTCATGAACAGCCCGTTCTCGATCTATGACGCCCTCGGCTTCGCGGCAGTCTTCTGCATGCTGGCGGTCATCTCCGGGCAGAAGGCCGGGAGCAGCAATTGAAAACGCCCCTCTCGCTTAGGGGCGTTTTCTTTTATTATGATCATCCAATACTCAAAGGGGATTGAGTTTCCGGCGTGTCCGGCAAAGGGGGTTCCGTTCACTCCGTACAGGCTTTCTTCCTTGCCTGTACCCATATGATATGCAGGATCTCACGCAGAATTATGTCCCGATCGTGTGAATTTATGTGATCAGTCCGCAAGCTTCACGCAGGCCTCCAGGAGCCTTCCGAACTTGCCGGAGGCCGCATCCGCAGCCGCCGAGATCTCCGCATGGCTGAGCTTCTGATCCAGGATGCCGGCCGCCATGTTCGTGATGCAGGAGATGCCGATCACCTGCATGCCGGCGTGCCTCGCAACGATCGCTTCCGGCACGGTCGACATGCCGACTGCATCCGCGCCGAGCGTCCGGAACATCCGGATCTCGGCCGGGGTCTCATAGCTCGGCCCGAAGTACATCGCATAGACGCCCTCCTGCAGCGGGATGCCCTGCTCAGCCGCAGCCGTCCTGATCCGGGCGCGCAGAGCAGCCGTATAGACATCGCTCATGTCAGGAAAGCGCGGGCCGAAGGAATCGAGATTCATCCCCCGCAGCGGATTCATGCCTGAATAGTTGATATGGTCGCTGATGAGCATCAGATCGCCCGGCCTGTACGCAAGATTCACGCCGCCGGCCGCATTGGTCAGGATCACCGTGCGCACGCCCAGCAGCTTCATGACCCGCACCGGGATCGTGACCTCCTGCTGGCTGTATCCCTCATAGTAATGCACGCGCCCGCTCTGGATGACGACGTTCCTGCCAGCCATCCGGCCGAAGAGAAAGGCGCCTTCATGCCCGGCCACGGTAGACTGCGGCATGCCCTCGATCTCCGCGAACGGAACCTTCATGCATGATTCCAGGCGGTCGCTGAATCCAGCCAGGCCGCTGCCCAGCACGATGCCGATCTCCGGCGTCCCGCCGATGCGGCTGCGGATCTCATCCGCGGCCCGGCGGATCATTCCATTCAATTCCTCGTTCATGAATTCATCCTCCAGAGAAGCGCTGCCACCAGCGCTGCCTGTACTGCCAGCATCAGCGGCACGCCGATGGCAAAGCGGGGCTTATACGTCTTGTGATGAAACAGCTTCATTCCTGCAAGCAGGCCAAGGCTGCCGCCGATCGCCGCTCCTGCCAGCAGCGTGCTCTCGCGGATCCGCCAGCGTCCGGTCACGGCCGCATGCTTGTCCAGGCCGCAGAACAGGAAGGAAAGCAGGTTGACGATACTCAGGTAAAGCCACAGAATCTGTAGTCTCTGCATGCTCCTATTGTACCATGCCAGGCTTGCAAAAGGGTGCCCGCAGGGGCACCCTTCATGAATTCCTAATGCGCGGCAACCAGCTCATCCGGGCTGAGATCATCCGGCGACTTCGTGACTACCGACTTGCCGATGTTGCATGCATGATCGCCGATGCGCTCGAGATTGCCGAGAATATCGCAGTACACGGAGGCGGCGACTGCTGAGGTGCATTCCATCCCGCTCATGCGGTTGAAGTGCGCCTGGCGGGCAGCGAACTCCATCTGATCCAGGCTGTTCTCCTTCTCGAGCAGAGATGGATACAGGGACTCGTTCTGCTCGGAATAGATCTTCATCGCGAGGTCCAGCATGTCCATCGCTCCCTGGAACATGGCATTGACATCCTCCATGGCATAGGAAGAGAGCTTCTCGCGGTCCTCGAAGATCATCTGGAAGAACTCCAGCAGGTTCTCGCAGAGATCGCCGATGCGCTCAAGGTTCTTGATCACCTCAAGATTCAGGCGCAGATCCTCGGTGTCCTTCTCTGAAAGCGTGACGTTGGTGGAGATATGCACCAGGTATTCCGTGATCTTCTTGTCGAACTGATTGATCAGTCCCTCATTCTGATGCAGGATATCCGCATCCTCATCCGAGCCCGGCTTGTCGAGAAAGTCCCTCGTGCCCTTCAGGCTGTCTCTGACCACGCCGGCCATCTGCCGGATTGACTCGCCGGCTGATGCAATCGCTGCCGAAGGCAGGGTTGATGCCAGCTCGGTATCGAGATTCTGCACATTGACCTCGACCCGCTCCAGTTCCTTGCCGGGAATGACCCTGCGGATGACTGCGCACATCTGCTTGATGAACGGGAACAGGATCAGCGCGGTGACGCCGTTGAACAGGATGTGCGAGACCGCGACCTGCATCATCGGGTTCATGCCCAGGCGGTCTGTCATCCACATGATGATATTCGCATATGGCTTCAGCAGAAGCATGCCCAGCGCCGTGCCGATGATATTGAACATCGTATGGATGCCGGCCGTGCGCTTGGCAGCCGTGGAGCCGCCGATCGCGGCGAGAATGCCGGTCACGGTCGTGCCGATGTTGGCGCCGAAGACAAACGGCAGCACTGCCATGAAGCTCAGGGCGCCGGCCTGGTACATCTTCTGCACCACGCCGATCGTTGCCGAGGAAGCCTGGATAATGCCTGTCAGCAGAGCGCCGGCAAACATGGAGAGCCATGGATTATTGGACATGCTCAGGGCAAAGGACGTGAACTCCGGCAGGTCCTTCAGGCCGGAGAGCGCATCGCCCATTGAGCTGAGACCGAAGAAGATCATGCCGAAGCCGAGGATGCAGTTGCCAAGATACTTTGTCTTGCGGCGCTTGCCGAAGCAGATGATCATGGCGCCGACGAAGATGATGTACATCGTGTAGCGGTCAATGCTCAGGGAGATCAGGAATGACGTGATCGTCGTGCCGATATTGGCGCCGAACACGATTCCGGCCGCCTGCTCCAGATTCATCAGGCCGGCCCTGACCAGGCCGATCGTGATTGCCGTGGAGGCTGAGGAAGACTGCATCACGATCGTGATGATGATGCCGATCAGCGCTGCCTTCAGCGGATTGGAGGTGTATTTATTGATATAGTCGCGGAGCTTGTCGCCGGCTGCGGCCTTCAGGCCATCGCCCATGAACGTGATGCCGAACATGAACAGTCCGAATCCGCCCAGGATTCGATCCCATTGCAGTGATGCAAGTGTCATAGGTTTTCCATCCCTCTGTCAAACAGTTTTACAGTATCAGCGCTTTGTTAAATCAAGGAAACAGCAATTGTAAATTTCATGTAAATTCCGCTACTGAATCTCGATTTCTGCGCGGCTTCCGGTGCTTCCGCCGGCCAGAGATCTGCCCTTCGTCACCACGATGCGGCGGCTGATCCGCTCGCCGAGCTCCTCGACATGCGAGATGATGCCGACCAGCCGGTGATCCCCGGACAGGCGCTCCAGCACCTGCACAGCCTGGTTCAGGGATTCCCGATCCAGGGTGCCGAATCCCTCATCAATGAACATCGCGTCGATCTCGATTCCGCCCGAGCGGCTCTGTACCTCATCCGACAGGCCGAGAGCCAGCGCCAGCGAGGCCTTGAAGGACTCCCCGCCTGACAGCGACCGCACGGATCTCTGCCGGCCGGTGTAGTGATCCATCACGTCAAGATCCAGCGCGCTGTGGCTCTGGGTTCCATCCGGCGTGCTCCGGCACAGCTCATACTGTCCTTCCGACAATGCCCTGAGCCTGAGATTCGCGCGGCTCAGAATGGCATCGAAGCAGGCCATCTGCACATAGTCCTCCAGCGTCGTCTTCTCCCGTCCCTTCAGCCCGGCGCCGGCGGTATCTGCAAGATTCTGCATCTGCTGCGCTCTTTCCCATGCCTTCTCCAGCTGATGCCCGAGCTGATTCAGCTCCCTGAGGAGCGGCTGATTGACCGCCAGCCGCTGCAGCACGGCAGCCTGGCTGCTCTGCAGCTCTGCCAGCTGCTGCTCGCCGCGCTCGCGCTGCCCACGGCGCTCCGCCGCCAGCTGCTCCAGCTCGGCAAGGCTGCGGGTGCGGTCATCCTCCGTCATCATGCCGGCCAGCTGATCCTTCAGCGCTGCCTGCTTTCTCGCTTCCGCAGCGCTGTCCTGTGCCTCCTGCTGCGCTCTGTCCAGGCGGCTCTCCGCTTCCTGCAGAGCCTGCCGGCGCTGCTCTGCCGTCCATCTCGCCGCAGCCGGATCTGATCCTCCGAGCTGGCTCTGCAGCTCCCCGCGCTGGCGCTGAACGGCCTCCAGCGCTGCAAAGAGCGCTGCCCTGCCTGCAGCTCTGTCTGCGAGCTGCTCCTTCTCATCGGCAATCTGCTGCTGCAGCTTCGGGATCGCGGAAAGCAGCGCCGCATGCCGCCCTGCCTGCTCCTGCGCCGTCCTCAGTGCCTCTGCATGCATGTGAATGCGATCCTGAAGCTCACGCTCCGCTGCGCGCAGCTGCCCGGCGCACGCTTCCGCCGTCTTCCATTCGATGCCTGCGGCCTGCACGCTCTCCTGCAGCGCCAGCAGAGCCGAGGCAGTCTTCTGCCCTGCGGCTCCGGCAGCCCGTCCGGCTTCCTGGGCCTGCTGCTCCAGCTGATCGCGCGCAGCCCTGGCCTCATTGACTTCAGCCTCGCGGGGTGTCCGCTGCTCCCGGATAGCGGGATGAGGATGCTCCCTTGATCCGCAGACAGGGCATGGCTCATGGTCCTGCAGTCCCTCGGCAAGAATCCCCGCCTGGCCTGCCATGAAGGCGGCCAGCAGTGCGCCGGACTTCCCGGCGGCAAGCTGATACTGCTCATATACGCTCTTCATGGCCCCGGCTGAGGCCTGCTGCTGCCGCGCCGCTGCCGAATGCTCCTGCAGCCTTGACTGGGCAAGCTTCAGCTGCCCGGCGCGCTCCTGATCGAGGACAGTCTCATTCTCAGCCCTTACGAGCCCGGCTTCCGCATCGCTGAGGCGGCTGCTCTCTTCCGTATCTCTCTTCAGGCGAGCCTGATCCGCCTCAATCGCCTGCTGCAGGCTGATGGCTGCGGCATCCGCGTCCTTCACCTGCTGCGCAAGCGCATCTGCCCGTTTCCTCAGGCTGTCCAGCTCCTCATAGCGCCTGAGCTGATCGAGCAGGCGCTGAACCTCGATCCGCTCCTGTGCGAGCCGCTCCGGCTCGCCCTCATCAATCAGCTTCTGCCAGGCAGCCGCTGCCTGCTGCGCGCCGGCCGAAAGCACGGCGGACTGGCGCACTGCCTCCTCATACAGCCGGCGCCGCCGGAAGATCTCATCGGAGCGTCCCAGCTCCGTATCCAGCTCCTTGAGCTGCTTCCGGGCCTGATCCAGGCTTCCCTGCATCGCTTCTGCGCTCATGGCATCGCCTTGGATCAGCTTCTCCAGCAGGCCTTCCGCAGCCTCCGCAGAGACCTGCTCCTTCTGGCGGATCAGATCCTGCAGCTGCCCTTGCTCCTCTGATCCGGAAGCTGCCCGGATCGATGCGATCAGCCTGGATATATCATGCCTGCATGTATCTGCCTCATCCGCGAGCGCCCTTGCCTCGCTGCGCAGAAGATCCTGCAGATCCTTGAATCTCTCCGTATGAAACAGCTGTCGGAAGATCTCGTTGCGCTTTCTCGTATCTGCGTTCAGAAGCTCCTGGAAGCTGCCCTGGGCAATCATCGCGATCTGCGAGAACTGCTCCCGGTCCAGGCCGATCAGGGCATGAACGCGCTCTGTCACGGCCCGGCTGCCGCTGGTCACGGTGCCGTCCGGCTCCTGCAGCTCAGCAGCCTGTGCCTTTGTGCTCGTGCGCACCTGTCCGCTCTTCAGCGTCCGCTGATAGGCATACTGCGGATTGCGGGCAATATGAAAGGTCTTGCCCTGCAGCGCGAAGTCAAGCTCCACAAACGTATCCGTGCCTTCATCCGCATACTGGCTGCGCAGCATGTCCGCGGAGCGAAGGCTGCCGCTTGCCTCGCCATACAGCGCGAACGTGATCGCATCGAAGATGGTCGTCTTGCCGGCCCCGGTATCGCCGGTGATCAGGTACAGACCGCTCTCGCCAAGCCTTGAGAGATCCAGGTCCACCCTGCCCGCATAGGGGCCGAATGCGGAAAGCACCAGTCTTGTCGGTCTCATATCTGCTCCTTCGCGAAGACCTTGCCGATCTCCTCCGCAGCCAGGCGCTTCAGCTCCCCGCTCATCGGCTGGCCGTTCTGCTTCTCGTAGAATTCCTCGAACAGCTCCAGGGGATGGCGCGAAGCAGCCTCGGCATCGACGCTGAGCACCTGCTCATTGCGAGTGCGGGCATTGTCATAGTCCAGCCGCATCAGATATGGGTAGACTACCTTCAGGCGGGCAGCCGCATCCGGTATATCCTGCTCATCCGTCAGGACGACGCGCACATAGTCCCCGGCCTGCGCGGCGATATGCGCCGGCGCATTCACCTCGAGAAAGCTGCCCCGCAGCTCGCTCATCCCGCGCAGCGGAGTGAGCGGCACAGCCCGCACCTGCAGGTCTCCCTTCTCATTCAGCTCCGCGATGGTCACGCTCTTCTCCTGGCCGATCTCGCCAAGCGAATACTTCAGCGGCGTCCCGCAGTAGCGGATACGGGGACTGCTGATATCCTGAGGCCGGTGGATATGGCCAAGGGCCGTATAGTCAAAGGGCGCAAAGACAGAGGCATCGATATTATCGCTGCCGCCGATCTCAAACTCCTCAGATCCTTCCGGATCGAGCGAGGCTCCGGTCACGAACTGATGGGCAATCAGCACATTGCGGATGGAAGAGTCGATTCCCGCCGATGAGACCGCATGGCGCATTGCCTCCGTATAGGTGCCGACCCGGTCCTTCTCCTCTGCAATGAAGCGATTGATCGAGGAGGGACGGATGAAGGGAATGCTCCAGACTGCAGCGGGGCCATGCGCATCGTGCAGCACCGTGCACTCCGGCTGTCCCTTCCAGACGCCGGCAATATGAATTCTCTCGCGGCCAAGCAGATCGGCCGCAAAGCCCAGGCGGTCGCCGGAATCGTGATTGCCGGAGATCAGGAACACCTCCAGGCCGCGCTCTGCCAGCGCATTGAGAAAGTCATTCAGCAGATTCACCGCATCGAGCGGCGGCACCGGCCGATCGTAGACATCGCCGGCAATCAGCACTGCATCCGCCTGCTCCTGATCGATGATTCCCAGCACCTTCTGCAGGATATCGCGCTGGTCCTCCAGCATGGAATAATTATTGACCGTCTTTCCGAGATGCAGGTCTGACAGATGCGCAAATCTCATGGCAGCACGCTCCTTATGAAATCATTATATCGTCTTCGCACATAAAAAGAGGATCTCACGAATGATGATCCTCCAGGAATCCCTTCAGCTTGGGCAGGTCCCACTCATAGTGCGCTGCCAGCAGGCGGATGATCAGCACCACGGCAATGCCGGCAAACACGGCGTAGGCAGGGAATCCAAGCCGCATGAGTATCAATGACGCCTCGGCTCCGGCAATCGCCGCAACCGCATAGATGTGCTTGGAGAAGATATCCGGCAGCACATTGACGATCATGTCGCGGATCAGGCCGCCGCCGACGCCGGTGGCAACGCCGGAGAAGACGCACAGGAAGCCGTTGTTTCCATACATGCCCCATGCCGTCTGCACGCCCATCACCGTGAAGATGCCAAGACCGATGGAATCCATGAGCAGCAGCAGGCTGCTGTAATGCCCCAGCTGCAGATTCCGGCCGCGGCTCAGTTCCAGAGCGACGATGGCAAACACGGCAAGTGCTGTCACCGAGGCGGTAAAGACATAGATCGGATTGCGGAATGCGGCCGGCGGGAATGTCCCGAGGATCAGGTCGCGCAGGACGCCGCCCCCGGTTGCCGTGATGATTCCGAGCAGGAGAACGCCGAGCAGGTCATTTTCCTTCCGGATCCCGACAAGCGCGCCGGAGATCGCGAAGGCAATCGTTCCGATCATTTCCAGTATCAGTGTCAGCTTCTGCATGATTCCTCCCTGAACAGCCAGAACAGATTATACCTGATTCCATGTTCCTGCGGCAGGGATTCGCGCAGATATCCAATCCGCATCAGCCCAGCAGCCTCGAGGCGAGCTCATCATATTCCGGTCCCAGCACCCGGACAAGATGCCTGACCATGCGGCGCCTGGATTCCTGCGGATCGCGATGATAGGCAGAGGTCACCTTCCGGGCTGTCAGCATCTCCTCCGGCGTGGTGAATTCCGCGATGCCCCAGCCGTAGGGATTGCCATGCCGGTCCAGCGGATAGATAAAGTCGCGGATATTGATGTAGGTCTCCATCTGCAGCCGGGCCAGGATCGTCTCCAGTCCCGCCTTGCCTTCCTTGCCGCCGTATCCTGCCAGAGCCTTGAGCGTTCTGGTCTCGATGGCATGCCTGCTCCTGATCAGCTCATAGATGCGCTGGTCCTGGGCGGGCACCCTGCCTTCATCCACGAGCGAGTCAAAGTCATATCCATCCCGGCGCCAGTTGGCAAAGTCCGGGAACCACTTCAGGCTGATGAAGCCGGCCTTCCTGTGGAAGAACTTCCCGTAGACTGCCCTGCCCTTGACGGCGACCGGCCCCTTCCATTCCCATGGTCCCGGCCGCTCGCTGCTGAACCAGAATTTCTCCGGCGTCATCTCTTCGACGGAAAAGCCGCGGATCGGATTGCTGAAGAATGGCAGAAAGCCAAGCTCCTCCACTGCATCCTCCAGATCCTGCTGCGATGCGATCACGATATCCTGCCAGCTGCTCATAGATAGATTCCCTGCCTCCTCTGCTGCCTGGCCGGCAGCCATTGCTTATGCATGCATGATGCGCCCGCGGTGACGGATGATCCGCTCTACCTGATCTTCTCGCGGATCTCGGCAATAGAGCATCCGGTCCTGCGGGCAAGCTCCGCAAGATCCTCGTATTCCGGCTTCTCGCGCCGGACGCCGTATCCTTCCGACTGCTTGAAGCGGACCGCGCCGAGCGGCGTCTGCCGCACCAGCCTCTTCTGCTCCAGGCCGTAGCGGCGGCAGGAGTACTCCCGCACGCCAAGCGTCGTCGTATGCAGGAAGAAGAGATGCAGCATCTTCTCGCGGTCGCTGACACGGCACATGCAGGTCAGGATAATCCCGGGCCTGCCCTTCTTCATATCAACCCGCGTGCAGTATACATCGGCAGCGCCAGCCTCGCGCAGCTGCTCGCAGGCAAAGGCGAGTGCCTCCGGCGTCATGTCATCGAGATTGCACGCAAGCTCTGTCAGCTCGCTGTCCTCATCCGGCGATCCGAGAATTGCCCGCACATAGGCCGGGCGGCCCGTGTCACGGCTGCCGATGCCGTATCCGATCCGCTCCATCGTCATCTCCGGAAGCGGAGAGAAGGAATTCACGTAGTACTTCAGCACGGCAGCGCCGGTCGGCGTGCACAGCTCCATTGCCAGATCGCCTGCCCTGACCGGGATGCCGCGCAGGATCTCAGCAGCAGCCGGGGCCGGGATAGTCAGCGGGCCATGATCCGTGCGGATCGTTCCGTATCCGACTGTCACCGGCGTGCAGAGGATGCGGTCCGGATGAAGGCGGGCCATGAGCTTCGCGATGAGTGCCACATCCGCAAGCGATGATGCGCAGCCGATCTCATGGAAGTGAACCTGCTCTTCCGGAACGCCATGCACATGGCCTTCCGCGGCCGCCAGGATCTCGTAGACGCCGAGCACGTCTGCCCTTTCCCGATCGGGAAGATGCAGCCCGCCGATGCGGCTGCGCAGCTCCGGCCAGCTGATCGGATCGGGCTTCTCTGCGCCGGCAGAGAGTATCCTCGTGCCGGCGATCCCGCAGGTATCCGCAGATGCCGCGGACAGCCCTGCCTCTTCGAGGCCGGCGTCTGCCAGCTCCTGCAGGATGGCGCCGGGATCATCCGCCAGCTCGAGCAGCGCGCCTGCAAGCATGTCGCCGGCTGCGCCGAGACCGCAGTCAAGACTCAGAATCTTCATCACGCACCTCCGAGGTATCAAGAACCGCATCTGCGCAGGCAGCCGGATCCAGCGCCTTGAAATAGCGCTCCTCCAGCGGGATCCACCGCTCCAGGAATGTCTGCAGGCGCTCCGGCCCCTCCCGCTTCAGCAGGCGGCGGCGCTGCTCCTCAGGATTGACATCCAGGAAGATCCTCCAGTCATAGGCATCGCGCAGATATGGATGCAGGCTGTAGCTTCCCTCGACGATCAGGATCCGCGACGCCGGCAGATCAATCCGGTCCGACAGCTCCATGCAGGAGCAGTCAAAGGGCCGGTAGGAGATCGGATCTCCATGCAGGAATGGATCCAGGACCTCGGCTCTCACGCGCTCCCGGTCGACATTGCCGCCAGGCTCGCCATAGCGCTCTGCTGTGCGCTGGGATGGCCGCAGGAAGAAATCATCCATGCGGACAAGAGAAGCCTGCAGATCGCTGCTCAGCATCCTGCCGAGCGTGCTCTTGCCGGAGGCGCAGCGGCCATCAATCGCGACCGCGAACCGCTCACGGCCGACGCAGGCCTTCCTCAGCGCATCCTCGATGCGCTTGAATTCAGTGTTCATCTCATTTCCTCCCAGGGCAGTCAGCTGCCGAAGACATGCGCGTAGTAATCTCGATTCAGCACAGCCAGCGAGAATGCGAAGCGATTGCGGACCATGGCCTGGATCCTATCCACATAGCCATCCGGTATCACTGCGCCATCATTGGGCGTGAAGACCCCGGACCAGGCGCTGTAGGTGCCGAGATCCGTCTTCCAGGATCGATTCATCCATACCGTCAGCGGCTGCGCATCCGAGAACACATCCCGGCCGGCATACAGGCGGCTGTCGAACTCCGTTCCGAACAGGTTGGCAAGCGTCGGCACGATATCGATGCTGGAGACAGGGGCACTCACCCGGATGCCCTGGTCCTCTATGCTGCCGCACCACAGAATCAGCGTGCTGCGGTCGCGTGCAGGCTGGTCATTGGCATCCACCGGATAGCCGTAAAGCTCGCTCAGATAGCTGACCTCGTTGCCCCAGGCTGCGCTCTTCTCGAGGCCGTACGGATAGTGATCAGCGCTCAGGCAGATGACAGTATCATCCGCGATTCCCTTTGCCTCCAGCTGATCCATCAGGAAGGTGAGCCCCTTCTCGAGCTCATAGTCTGCCGCAAGATAGCACTGCACCTTCTCGGAATAGTCATTGAACTTCGGAAAGGTATCGCGCAGATACTGGATATTCTTGACCGCCATGGCGTCCGACTGCATCGTGTAGGCCGCGTGCGCACTGACGGTGATGTAGTAGATGCTGAACGGCTGCTCATCGATGTACTGCGGCAGCGTCCACTGCATCATCTCGTCATCGCTGCACGGCCAGGACCAGCTGATGCCCTCCTCCATGCCGTTGCCGTAGCCGATGAACTTCTCATAGCCGAAGTTCTCATGAGTCAGGTTGCGGTCATAGTAGGTATCCGTATTGTCATGGTAGGCACGGCTGAAATAGCCGAGATCCTTAAGCTGGCTGCCGATCGTGGTGCTGAGATTGTGGCCGATGGTAGCCTTCATCGAGCTGACGCCATCCGTCGGGATCAGCCCGGTCAGGATGGAGTATTCCCCGGTCGTGGTGCTGCCGCCCCAGGCCGGCTGATAGTATTCATCGAAGGTAATGCCCCGCGTTGCCAGCCGGTAGAGGGTCGGCGTGATCTCGGGATCGATGGCGCCGCTCGCAAAGGACTCAGCCGTGATCAGGATCAGGTTCTTGCCCCGGAACAGGCCGGTATATGCATTCTGCATGGAGCCGCGCTGCGAGGCGACATAGGAATCCGCCGCCCTGAGCTCCTCATCCTGGTCGCCTTCCGCAAGCGCCGCAAAGTCGATCGGCAGCTCGTTGCGTCCATAGATGACCGGAGTTGCCGAGGCGCTTGCGGCCGCGGTCGGCGCTGCTGTCTCCGCGGCTGCCGCGAAGCTCTCAGCGGGCGTGCCGCCGGCGCTTTCATGGGCCGCATCCAGCGCCAGCGCGGTGATCAGGCCGAAGCTCTGCACTGCTGTCGTGAAGTCATAATCCTGCCAGGCCTGTGCCAGGGCATGCGCATCGCTGTGGACAGCTGCTGTCTCGGCAACTGCCATGCAGACGGAAAGCGCTGCGGCAAGCAGCCGCGAATGGCTGCGCAGGCGGCCGGAGAGCAGGCTTCTTCGGCGCACGATGATATGCAGGAATACCGGCAGGGCAAACATCACTGCCAGCATCGGCAGACTGCCGCGGATCGCGGAGAGGATGCTGCCGGCAAAGCCGCCCACCGCATCGCCGGTGCCGGACAGGATGGACTTCGGAGTCATATAGGCCTGGAAGCTGAGCCGGATCAGCGCTGCCATGGCGTAGCCTGAGGCGGAGAGAAAGAGGATCCAGCTCAGGATCGCGCATCTCCTGCGGCCGGTGCGGCCAAGGCATACCAGAAAGAAGGCCAGCAGGCCGAAGGCAGCGGCAGAGAGCAGCAGATAGCAGGTGCGAAGGCCGCCCAGGCCGCTCCCCGTAAACAGCGCCACGGCCGCTTCCTCATAGAAAAAGAACAGCGGCAGGATGCCCGCAAGCCATGGACTGAGCAGCCGATCCGCCTCGGGAAGAAGCACTGCCGGCGAAGCATCTGCCGGCTCTGCGCCTGAAGCAGTCTCGGGCCGCGCAACGCGGCGCCTTTTTCTGGAATATCCCTGATACTTTCCCATGCCCGAAATTATAGCATTGACAGGCTGGGAAACCGCAGGAAAATACCCGGATTGAAAAGGCAGGCCGGTTCTCCGGACTGCCTGAGTCTGCTATCTGCCCCGCTTGTCCAGCGGGATGTAGCTTTCCTGATCCGGCCCCACGTACTTATAGGCCGGGCGGATGATGCGATTGGCAAATTCCACTTCCTCCATCCGATGCGCGCACCAGCCCGGAATGCGGGCGCATGCGAAGATCGGCGTATAGAGCTCCTCGGCGATCCCCAGCATGCGGTAGATCAGGCCGCTGAACAGATCGACATTGGCGCATACATGCTTGCTGGCGCCCTTTTCCTGAAGGAATGCCTGCGGAGCCAGGCGCTCAATGGCACAGAGCGTCTCCCATTCCCTGACCATGCCCTTCTCTTTCGCCATGGCCTCGGAATACTGCTTGAGCACCTGGGCACGGGGATCGCTGATCGTGTATACTGCATGCCCGATGCCGTAGATCAGGCCGCTGCCATCGCCCTGCTCGCGGCGGATGACCGCCCGCAGATAGGACAGCACTGCTGCCTCATCCTCCGGATCCCCGACATGCGCCAGCAGGTCATCCATCTGGTGCATGACCTTCAGGTTGGCGCCGCCGTGCTTGGGACCCTTGAGCGATCCGAGCGCTGCCGAGATTGCCGCATAGGTATCGGAGCCGGCGCTGGAGACCACGCGATCCGTAAAGGTCGAGCAGTTGCCGCCGCCGTGATCCGCATGCGCCAGCAGGCAGAGATCAAGCAGCTTTGCCTCCTCATGCGTAAACTGCTGGTCCGGCCGGTACGTTGCCAGGATATGCTCCGCGGTGCTGAGGCCGCGCAGCGGATAGTGATAGTACATCGACTGATGCTCATAGACATGGCGGCGGGTCTGATAGGCATAGACCATCATCGTCGGCAGTTCGGCGCAGAGGTTGATGGACTGCCGCAGGATATTCTCCAGCGAGGTATCCTCCGCATGCTCATCGTAGGAATACATGGCCAGGACGCTTCTTGACATCTTGTTCATGATGTTCGGGGAAGGCGCGCTCATGATCATGGTCTCCGCGAATCCTTCCGGCAGCGCCCGGTGGCTCTCGATCAGGTCCCGGAAGCGGCGCAGATTCTTCTCATCCGGCAGCGAGCCGAGCAGCAGCAGCCACATGACCTCCTCGAACAGGAAGCGGTCATTCTCGACAGCCTCCTGAACCAGCGCCCTGAAGTCAATGCCGCGGTAGATCAGGCGGCCGTCGATGGGATGAATCGTCCCTTTCTCATCGCGCTCATAGCCGACCACGTCGCAGATGCTCGTCAGGCCGGCAAGAACGCCGGTTCCGTCCGCATTGCGCAGGCCGCGCTTGACGCCGAGACGCTCTGAGGTCTCAGGATCGATGAAGTTATTCTTTCGGTATTCCTCGCAGAACAGTTTCGCCTCTTCAGGCGACAGGGCAGGTACATCAGGATAGATCATCCATGACCGCCTCCTTTTCTTTGTCCTATTGTGCGCCAATCCGGCGGGAAGATCAAATGCATCCGGAGGCTGGCTGTAATATAATAGGGCAAACAGAAAAGAGGGCTCAGGAATGAAAGCAGTCTTGATTCCAGGCGACGGCATCGGCAGGGAGCTGTCAGAAAGCGTGCTGTCCGTATCAGAGGCACTGGCCTGCGAAATGGAGTGGGAGATCTTTCAGGCAGGCGCGGAGTATTATCAGCAGTCCGGCAGCCTGATGCAGGATGGCCTTACAGAGGCAGTGCAGAAAGATGGATGGGCGCTGAAGGGCCCGACGGCAACGCCGATCGGAACCGGCTTCCGCTCGCTGAATGTGCAGCTTCGCCAGCAGTTCTGCACCTATGCAAATCTGCGCCCGGTGCATTCCATCCCGGGCGTGAAGACACGCTATGATCACGTGGATCTCGTGATCGTGCGCGAGAATACCGAGGATCTCTACAAGGGTATCGAGTACATGCTGGATGCGGATACTGCCAACGGCGTCAAGCTCATCACCCGCAGCGCATCCAGGAGAATCGCGGAATTCGCATTCGAGTATGCCGCTGCCAACGGCCGCCGCAAGGTAACCGCCGTGCACAAGGCAAACATCATGAAGCTGACAGACGGCATGTTCCTGGATGCCTTCCGGGAAGTTGCCGCGAAGCATCCGGAAATCGAGGCGGACAGCGTGATTGTCGATGCGCTGACCATGAAGCTGGTCATGGACCCCACGCAGTTTGATGTCCTGGTGGCGCCGAATCTCTACGGCGATATCATCAGCGATCTCTGCGCCGGGCTGGTCGGAGGCCTCGGCTTTGCGCCAAGCGCCAACATCGGCGATCATACCCGCATCTATGAAGCGGTACATGGCTCGGCGCCGGATATTGCCGGCCAGAACATAGCCAATCCAAGCGCCATCCTGATGGCCTTCGCGATGATGCTGAAGGATGCAGGCATGCCGGTTCCCGCCGCCCAGCTGTCCAGCGCGCTCATGGCCGTGACGGCAGCCGGCATTCATACCACGCCGGATATCGGCGGAACCGGGGGAACAAAGGAATTCACGCAGGCAGTCATCGCTGCCCTGAAGGGAGATCGTTCATGAAGCTGAGCCAGGGACCTGTGATTCTCAGAGACGGAAGGCCGGAAGCAGTTCCAGCCGGATTTGATACGGAGCAGGGACGCCGCAGAACCATCGCGGCCGGCATCCTGCAGGCACATGACCGGGGCGGCGAAGCGGAGGAGATGCATCTGCGCTTTGATTCCATGGCCAGCCATGACATCACCTATGTAGGCATCATCCAGACGGCCAGGGCCTCCGGCATGGAGCGCTTCCCCCTGCCCTACGTGCTGACCAACTGCCACAATTCCCTGTGCGCCGTCGGCGGCACGATCAATGAGGATGATCATCAGTTTGCGCTGTCAGCCGCACACCGCTACGGCGGCATCTACGTGCCGCCATGCCTGGCTGTGATCCACTCCTATAACCGCGAGGAGATGGCCGCCTGCGGCAACATGATTCTCGGCTCGGATTCGCATACCCGCTACGGCGCGCTCGGCACGATGGGCGTCGGCGAGGGCGGAGGCGAGCTGGCCAAGCAGCTGGTAAGCCGCACCTATGACATGAAGCGCCCGCAGGTGATCCTCGTCTACGTGACGGGATCGCTGCATCCGGGTGTCGGCCCGCATGATGCAGCCCTTGCCCTGGTTGCGGCAGTCTATGCCAGCGGCTACGTCAAGAACAAGGTGCTTGAGTTTGCAGGCCCGGGCATTCACGGGCTCACGCAGGACTGCCGGAATGCCATTGACGCGATGACTACCGAGACCACCTGCTGGTCCAGCATCTGGGAGACAGATGATGTCACGCAGGCCTTCTATCTCCAGCACCGCCGCCCGGAGGCCTATCAGAAACTTCAGGCAGCGGATGGCGCATATTACGATGGCTGCGTCGAGCTGGATCTTGACCAGGTTGAATGCATGATTGCCCTGCCGATGCATCCAAGCTATGCAGTATCCATTCATTCCCTGCAAGGCGATCCGCAGTCGCTGCTGCAGCAGGCACAGGACCGCGCCAATGCGCAGCTGACCGGATCCGCGAAGATGGACCTGGTCTCTCATATCGATGCCGATGGCCGCATTCATGTGGACCAGGGCATCATTGCCGGCTGTGCCGGCGGCACCTATGACAACATCTGCGCTGCCGCGCATCTGCTGAAGGATGCCGACTGCGGCAGCGGCGAGTTCCGCCTGAGCGTCTATCCGGATTCCATGCCGGTCTATGAGGCACTGGTCAGAAACGGAGCTGTCTCGAGAGTGATCTCAGCCGGCGGCATCTTCCGCGAGGCCTTCTGCGGGCCGTGCTTCGGCGCCGGCGAGACGCCTGCCAACGGCGAGTTCTCCATCCGCCATACCACCCGCAACTTCCCGAACCGCGAGGGATCCAAGCCCGGCGAGGGACAGATCGCTTCCGTAGCCCTGATGGATGCGCGCTCCATTGCGGCAACAGCCGCAAATGGCGGCGTGCTCACTGCTGCCAGCGATATCATGCATGAGCCCTATCAGGCCCCGGACTGGGAGTTTGATGACTCGATCTACCGCAAGCGCGTCTACAATGGCTGGGGCAATCCTGATCCGGACTGGCCGCTGCGCTTCGGGCCGAACATCAAGGACTGGCCTGAGCAGCCGCAGCTGGCGGATCATCTGCTGACAAAGATCATCACCTATATCACCGACCCGGTCACGACCACGGATGAGCTGATTCCCTCCGGCGAGACCTCAAGCTTCCGCTCCAATCCAATGCGGCTTGCCGAGTTCACGCTCAGCCGCAAGGATCCGGGCTATGTGCCGGCTGCCAAGGCAGTCGCTGCCATGGCAGAGGAATGCAGGGAAGGCAGCTGCCCGCAGGAGCTGCAGGAAGTGCAGCAGCAGCTTGCCCAGAACGGCGTCGAGATCGATCTTTCATCGGCAACCATCGGCTCCTCGATCTATGCTGTCCAGCCCGGCGATGGCTCTGCCCGCGAGCAGGCAGCCAGCTGCCAGCGCGTGCTGGGCGGCGTTGCCAATTTCGCGAATGCCTATGCGACCAAGCGGTATCGCTCCAACTGCATCAACTGGGGGATCCTGCCATTCCTCACGGATCGCCCGGAAGTGCTGGCAAAGGACTGCTATGTCTGCATCCCGAATCTGCGCAGGCAGATGGAGGAAGGCGCTGAAGCCATGGATGCATGGGTGCTGAAGGACGGCAGATGCGACAAGATCACGATGACGCTCGGCGCCCTCACGCAGGAGGAGCGCCAGACCCTGCTCGACGGCTGCCTCATCAATCATTACCGCATGCACTGAGCGGGCATTATCACGCATTTTCCTGCGCAATGAAGAAGGGCCTCCATGCATGGATGATCAAGTCCATCATGGAAGCCCTTTTGCTTTCTAGCGATCCAGCGAATCGAGATAGGCGGCCATCTCATACACGAGGCCGTCGCAGTGCTGCTTGCGCTCGATGCCTTCCTCCCTTGCCCTGGCCAGCAGCGCCGCGCAGCTGACTTCCTGATGCTTCGCCCGGAAGGCGCTGAGCATCTCAGCCGCCTCCTGCCTGCCGTATCCCTTCATGCCCATGATCATGAGCGCAGCCGTGATCGTGCCGCAGGTGGAGCCATGCATCATGCCGGAGCCGAAGCCCATGCCGAGCCGGTCTGCCTGCTCGCCGGTCATGCCGATCTCATCGCTGAAGGCAACCAGCAGCGCCTGTGCACAGTTATAGTGACGATTCGGATCATTGCGCAGGCTGCGTACCTGCTCCATATGGTCTCTGCTTTCCATCTTCTGAATCTCCCTCCGCCGGCCAGGCCGGCTCATTTTCCTGTGGCATTATATCACCCTGTTCTGCCCGCAGCCGCGAGAAATGATCGCCGGCTCAGGACTTCCTGCCGGAAGGATGCCTCTGCTTCCACTGCACAGCCATCCGATCCAGCCAGTCTGACAGCAGCGTCAGATTACGCATGACGGATTCCTCGGCGATCGCGAACACCACGAACAGCATGATGCACTGCACGGAGACAGTCGTGATCGCAAACAGACTGTTCAGGAAATAGGCAGTGACCATCATTGCCGCGATGCAGCCGATAATTACCCAGCTGCGGTAGCGGTTCATCGGGCTCGAGATATTGATCAGGATCATGAAGCCGACAATCGCGAGCAGAAAGGTCGAGGCGACTGAGATATCCTGCGAGGAGACGCCGAACACCTGGCCGAACAGCACCAGTGCCGCGATCGCGAAGAAATCGGTCAGCGCCGCCGGCAGCGCCTTCAGCAGCACCCTTCTCAGGAAATGAGATTCCTGCCGGTGATCATTTGCCTCCAGGGCAAGGAAGAATGCCGGAATGCCGATGTTATACATCGAGATCAGCGAGATCTGCGAGGGCTTCAGCGGATACTGCAGCATATTCACGATCGAGAAGATCGCCAGCAGCAGCGAGAAGATATTCTTGACCAGGAACAGCGTGGCGGACCTGCTGATATTGTTGATGTCGCGCCGCCCTTCCGAGACGATGGCCTTCATGTGGTTGAAGTCGGAGTCCAGCAGGACCACCTGCGCTGCCTGCATCGCTGCCTGCGATCCGGAGCCGATGGCAATGGAGCAGTCAGCCTCCTTCATGGCCAGGATGTCATTGACGCCATCGCCGGTCATGGCTACCGTGTGGCCCATCCTCTTGTAGGCCTGCACCAGCATCTTCTTCTGCTCCGGCCGCACGCGGCCGAAGACCGTGCATGTTCGGACTGCGTGCTCCACATCCTCCGGCGTATTCAGGGTGCTGGCATCGACATAGCGATCCGCGCCCGGAATGCCGACTGCCGATGCGATCCGCGAGACAGTCAGCGGGCTGTCGCCGGAGATCACCTTGACAGCAACGCCCTGGCGGCGGAAATAGTCAAAGGTCTCCTGGACGCCCGGGCGGATGCCGTTCTTGAGCGCGATCAGCAGCAGCGGCTGGAACTCTCCGCCGGCATTGTCGCAGGAGGCAAAGGCCATGACGCGCTGTCCCATGCCTGCATGGGAATCGATGATGCCCTTGCACCGCTCCAGCTCCGGCCCGCTCAGGATCATCTCCGGAGCCCCCAGGCGATAGCGGATATCCGGCAGAAGGATCTCGGAATACTTCAGCTTCGAGCTGAACGGCCTGACTTCCGCCTCCGCAAGGGCGCTGCCGCCGGTAAAGCGCTCCCGCAGCGCGCACATCGTGATATTGCTGTCAGGCATCGTGCTGATATAGCTGCCCAGCAGCTGCTGGCGCTCCTGAAGGCCGGCCGCCTCGTCTTCCGGCGGCAGAATGACATCTGTCACGCTCATCCTGTTATCGGTAATCGTGCCGGTCTTGTCCACGCAGAGCACGTCGGTCCTTGCGAGCGTCTCGATGGAGCGCATGTCATGCAGGACAATCCGGCTCTTCGCAAGCCGCACGGCGCTGAGCGCCAGCGCGACGGTAACCAGCAGATACAGCCCTTCCGGGATCATGCCGATGACCGCAGCCACCATCGAGACCACTGCTGTCTGGAAAGCCGCGCCGGACTGCATTGACTGCACAAACAGAAAGATGCCGACCGGTATGATGAGCACGCCGGCGGTCTGCACGATCAGGTCGATGTCATGGATCATCTCAGACTGCTTCTTCGGCATCAGCTTTGCCTTCGCGGTCAGCTTTGCCGCATAGGAATCGGCGCCGACCCTGGTCAGCCGCTCATAGCAGGTCCCGGAAACGACAAAGCTGCCGGACTTCAGCTCGCGGTCCGCTGCCGCCGGCGTCTTCTCGATCTCATCCTGCTCGCCGGTCAGAAGCGCCTCATTCACGGACGCACGGCCGGAGATGACAATGCCGTCTGCCGCGATCTGCTGCCCTGCCTCCAGCCGGACGACATCGCCCAGCACGAGGCTGCTCACCGGCACCTGCACCGGGCGGCCGTCACGGATGGCTGTCGCTGTCATCTGGGAAAGCACCGCCAGGTGATCCAGCACATGCTTGGCATTGATCTCCTGTGCGATGCCGATCACCGTATTGGCGATGATGACCGGCAGAAAGGTCAGGCTGCGGAATGATCCGGCAATGATCAGCAGAATCGAGAGCAGCAGAAAGATGCCGTTGAAATACGTGAAGATATTTTCCCGGACGATCTCCTTCTCTGTCTTCGCGACAGCGTCCGGCTGGATATTGACTTTTCCCTCAGCGCGAAGCCTTGATACCTCGGCGCTGCTGAGTCCGCAGACGGTCTCCGCTGGAGCGATTGCCGACTGCCTTGCTGCAAGATCTGTCATTCTGCCTCCGATTGCGCACTGCTGCCTGCCCGGCGATATAAAAGGGCCGCGGATACGCGGTCCTATCATAGCGCGATACTGCAAGCATGAATCTAAACAAATCGTGAATCTTGACAATGGAATCAGTCTCCGGACGGCTCTTCCTGAAGCCACTCGCGATAGGCTTCCTGAACCGGCTCCGGCGCGAACTCATAGATGCCGTCCCATTCGCCCGCCGAGGGGAAGCGGCCGTAATACCGGATCAGCCAGATTTTCTGCTCCTGGTGGCTCATTTCCTTCCAGTTCTCAGGCAGATCAGTCATATCTGTCACCCCGCTTTCCAGCGGCTTCTATTTTAGCACAGCTCAGTGCCCGCGGCAGACCGGAACCATCCAGCCCCTGGCATCCGGCAGAGTCCCCCACTGAATGCCTGTCAGCGTGTCATAGAGACGGGATGCCAGCGGGCCGATGCTGCCATCTCCGATCGCGATGGTCTCGCCTCTGGAGAACAGCTCCCTCACTGGCGTGATCACGGCGGCAGTGCCGGTGCCGAACACCTCCTCCAGCCTGCCTTCATGCGCGGCAGCCATGATTTCCTGCACGGAAAGGCGGCCCTCAATCACCTCAATGCCCCAGTCCCGGCAGAGCTCGATAACGCTGCGGCGGGTTACGCCCGGCAGCACTGTCCCGTTGCAGGCAGCGGTATACAGCCTGCCGCTGATCTTGAAGAAGATATTCATCGATCCCACTTCCTCGACATATTCATGGTGAATGCCATCCAGCCACAGCACCTGGGCATAGCCCTGCTTCGCTGCCGCCTCGGAGGACTTGATTGATGCCGCGTAGTTGCCGCCGCACTTGGCAAAGCCGGTGAGGCCGGGAGCGCTGCGGATATATTCATCCTCGACATAGATGCGCACGGGCTTGAGTCCCTCCGGATAATAGGCACCGCTCGGCGAGGTGATGATGCAGAAGGTATAGCGGTCTGCCGCATGCACGCCAAGGCCGCTGCTGCATGCGAAGATGAACGGGCGGATATAGAGAGAGGCGCCGATCTGGTGAGGCACCCAGTCATGATCTGTCTCGACGAGCGTCTTCACTGCCTCGAGAAATAGATCAGCCGGCACCGGCGGAATGCTGAGGCGGTCGCAGGAATCCTGCATGCGGGCCGCATTGCAGTCCGGCCGGAACAGCTGAATCTCATCTGTCTCTGTGCGGTAGGCCTTCAGTCCCTCGAAGACCTCCTGCGCATAGTGGAAGATCACACATGCAGGATCCAGCGTGAATGCATGGTAAGGCTCGATGCGCATGTCATGCCATCCGCGCTCGCGGTCATAGTCCATGAGGAACATATGATCGCTGAAGATCCTGCCGAAGCCAAGGCTTGATTCATCCGTCGGCTTCTGCTTCGGGGATCTGGTTCTGCTGATCAGAATCGTCTGCATATCTCAATTGCCTTCTTTCATTCAGATGGCGCTGGCGCCGTAATTGGACAGATATCTCGCTGATGGATCCGTAACCTGGCAGCCTTCCCAGCTCTGATTCGGGAGCCAGTAGCTGCTGATCAGGTCATCCATGCCCGGATACATGGATTCAAAGAGGTCGCGATACAGCAGGCTCTCCCTGGTATAGGGCGGGCACCAGCTGTATTTCCTGCAGCCGGCCTGGAATTCCTCCTCGCTGTACTGCGTCTCTGCATATGCCTTCAGGTCATCCACCATGGAATGGCCGACTGCATCGCTGAAGGCTGCCTTGTCCCGCATCAGGATCGACAGCGGCAGGAGTTCATCCTTCTCGAATGCATGGCGCAGCAGGTACTTGCCCATATGATATCTGTTCATCTTCTTCGCCGGATCAATGGACATGACATAGCGTACGAAGGCAAGATCCCCGAACGGCACCCTGCCCTCCATTGAGTTGGAGGAAATGCAGCGGTCAGCCCGCAGCACATCGTACTCATGGAGCTCGCGGATCCGCTTCTCTGCCTCCGCCTGGAAGCTGTCCGCATCCGGCGCGAAGTCAGTGTATTTATATCCGAACAGCTCATCCGAGATCTCGCCGGTAAAGAGCACCTTGACATCCGTGGTCTCATGAATTGCCCGGCACAGCAGATACATGCCGATCGAGGCCCGGATCGTCGTGATGTCCCAGCTTGCCAGCGCCTTGATCACCGGCTCCAGGGCAGCGATCACGTCATTCCTGTCCATGATGATCTCTGTATGCTCGCTGCCGATGTAGTCTGCCACCTGGCGGGCATACTTGAGATCAATCGCATCCGTGTCCATGCCGATGGAGAAGGTTCGGATCGGGTGCGCGGAGTGGCGCTGCGCAATGGCGCAGACCAGGGATGAATCCAGGCCGCCGCTCAGCAGATAGCCGACGGGCGCATCGGCATCCATGCGCTTCAGCACGCCCGCAGTCAGAAGATCATGAATCCGCTCCGAGATCACTGGCATGGAATCCATGCACAGCGACTGCGGATACTCAATATGGGTATAGGAGACAAAGCGGCTGCCATCGTAATAGGATCCGGCCGGGAACTCATGGATATCGCCCGCGATCGGCATCAGCGAGGCAGGCGTGGAGCCGAAGCAGATCCTGCGGCTGGCCGTATAGCCATAGAACAGCGGGCGGATGCCGATCGGATCGCGCGAGGCAATCCACTTTCCGCTGGCTGCATCATGCATGGCCAGCGCGTATTCCGCATCCAGCTTCTCAAACATGCCGAAGCCGTACTGCTCATACATCGGCAGCAGGATCTCGCAGTCGGAGTCCGACTGAAACACATAGCTCTTCTCCAGCTGGCGGCGCACTGCACGGAATCCGTAAAGCTCGCCATTGCATACCACGGCAGATCCATGGAGATGGAACGGCTGCATTCCCGCTTCGCTCAATCCCATGATGGCCAGCCGGTCAAAGCCGACCAGGCATCCTGCCACTTCCTCGATTCTCTGTTCATCCGGGCCGCGGTCCCGCAGGCTCTGCAGGCCTTTCTCAAATGCCTTCCGATCCGTTCCGGGATCGGTTGATACCAGAATTCCGCACATCTTCAGCACCTCCGCATAATATAAAACAGTCCTCATCCTGTAAGGGACGAAGGACTGCGCTCCGCGGTGCCACCCAGATTACCGGTCTCTGACCGGTCACTTTTGTCAACCAACATCAACAATCAGTCAGATAACGGTCTGCGTCCGTCGGAGCCTACTGCTGTTCGGTCCGAAGCTCCGGAGTGTTCCTTCACCGGCCTATCGCACAGGGTTCTCACTGTCCCCTGCTCACTGAGGCGCCTCTGCCGGCTACTGCTCTCCATCTCTGCTGTTGAAACTGTTTTAGTTCCTTTTCATAAATTTGTCAATCTTTTTCATAAATAATTGTAAGCATATCAGCAATTTTCATTTCATGCTGTCCCGCTCTTCCTCCGCAGGGCGCAGCAGCTGCCCCGCAAGAGAAAGTGCTGGCATTCAGCAGGGAGATCATCTATGATTGGCGGGATAAGGGGGTATGCGATATGCTGACACAGAAAGAGGAGAAGCTGGTCCGAAGATACTATGTCCTGTCCAGGATTGCCCTGCCGTCCCTGTTCATGGCGCTGGCTGTTCCTTCTGTCTGGCTCGCCCTGATGATATTTGACGAGAAGGCCCTGTACGCAAGAAGCAGTTCCTCCGAGGCTGCATATCTCTGCCTTGGCATCACCTGCATCCTGCTGGCAGTCTACTGCTTCTCCATGATCACGCTGGAGCTTGGAACGCGGAAGCTGGAATGGCTGAAGATCGAGGATGCACTCGGCACCTCCCTCGGGAAGGGCACGGATTCCTTCCGGCCTGCCGACCGCAGGCGGCGTGTTCAGGCAGCTGCCGACCGGCTCGGCGGGAAGCTGCCGGGCATGGCAGTGCCGTTCAGCCTGATCATGATACTGCCGCTTGCGATCATGGGCGGCGTCTATGCCCTGAAGTTCCAGAGATCTGTCGCAGAGAGAAACCAGCGCATCCAGACTGTCAGGAGCGCAGAGCAGAAACTGGAGCAGGCATTCGACAGCATCTCCTATCATGTCTATTATTCAGATCCAAAGGACAGCAGCTATCCGTCTCATTACTTCTCGGCTGATTCCGAGGATGGCAAGGATATCTATATCATGCTTGATGATGAAGGCAGGATCGACAGCTGCGACTATCATACCGACTTTGATCCGAACACATCGCATGCCGATCAGGTAAAGGCATTCAATGAGGTCATTCTCGAGATGGACAGTGCCATTCAGAAATCAGGCGTCAGCGCTGTCTATCCGCAGCTGCTGCAGTGCTCCGCTGTTCCCGAGGACATGTCAGCGCAGTATCTGAGCAGCGCTGACGGCAGCGACTTCTACACCTCGACGACGAGAAATCATCTCGGCTATACCTTCTCCAGCTATGTCAAGGATGCAACTGAATACAGCAAGCCATATCTGTACTTCACGGTAGACAGCCAGTAAACCGGCGGGACATTGCCGCAAAGACAGCAGAGGGCGGATCGCAGCGATCCGCCCTTTTTCATTCATGCATGGCTACAGCAGCTCGTGATACCGCCTTACGTACAGCTTCTTCATCAGCGTTGCCAGCGTCATGTAGCAGAGAATGATGCAGGCCAGCCATCTGAAGTAATCCGCAGGCAGCGGATGCAGGCCGATCTTCGCGCCGATGCCGGTAAAGGGAATCATGGTAAGCGCCAGGATGCCGGCAAAGGTAATGGAGGTCACCTGCCAGGATGCCCTGCTCTGCAGGAACGGGATCTTCGGCGTGCGGATCATGTGAATCACCAGCGTCTGGCTCCACATGGACTCCACGAACCAGCCGGACTGGAAGACAGAGATAAACAGCAGCTTTCCTGCCGCATCGAGGCTGGCATAGCTGCCGCCGCACACCTGCGGACAGATCACGAAGAACATCAGCAGATAGGTTGCCACATCGAAGATCGAGCTGACCGGTCCCATCCAGATCATGAAGCGGCCGATGCCGCTGGCATCCCAGTTTCTCGGCTTCTGCAGGAACTCGGAATCGACATGGTCCCAGGGAATTGCCGTGCAGGAGATGTCGTAGATCAGGTTCAGCAGGATCAGGTGCAGCGCCGCCATCGGCAGAAACGGGAGGAAGGCAGACGCCAGCAGCACCGACAGCATGTTGCCGAAGTTGGAGGAAGCAGTCATCTTGATGTACTTGATCATGTTGGCATAGGTCCTGCGGCCCTCGATGATGCCCTTGTCGAGAACCATGAGATCCTTCTGCAGCAGGATGACATCCGCGGATTCCCTGGCGATATCGACCGCAGTATCCACGGAGATTCCCACATCGCTTGCACGCATGGCAGCCGCATCATTGATGCCGTCACCCATGTAGCCGACGCTGTGCCCCTCGCGGCGCAGGCGGGATACAACCCTTGCCTTCTGCAGCGGCGACAGCTTTGCGAATACGGAAGTATGCTCCACAGCCTTTCCGAACTGCTCCTCATCCATCTGGTCAATATCGGATCCGAGCAGGATATGAGAGGCATCCAGGCCGACCTGGCCGCAGATGCATGCGGTGACCTTCTCGTTATCGCCGGTCAGCACCTTTACCTCGACGCCATGGCGATGCAGTGCCTCGATTGCCGCGGCAGCCGTGTCCTTGGGCGGATCCAGGAAGGCCAGATATCCGATCAGCACCATTTCCGACTCATCAGCCGCGGAGAACTTGCCGACCGGGGACGGGTCATTCTTCTGGGCGACCCCGAGCACGCGCATGCCCTGCGCATTCAGCTCGCTCACCTTCTGGAGAACCAGGCTCTTCATCTCCTTTGTGAGCGGCTGCACTCTGCCTTCATATTCCACATTTGCAGAGATCTGCAGCATCTCCTCAATGGCGCCCTTGGTGATCATCTGCGTCTTGCCGGCCTTATCAGCGACCACGACCGTCATGCGGCGGCGGTCGAAGTCAAAAGGCACCTCATCAACCTTGTGATACTTCCCGATCAGGTACTCATAGGACAGCTCTGATTCCGGGAGCGACTTCATATGCTCGATGATCGCAAGATCCATCAGGTTCTTCAGGCCCGTCTGAAAATAGCTGTTCAGAAAGGCATGGCGGAGCACGCGGTCATCGGACTTCCCGTTGACATCGAGATGATACTCCAGCACAACCCGGTCCTGAGTCAGCGTACCGGTCTTGTCCGTGCACAGCAGATCCATGGAGCCGAGGTTCTGAATGGAATTCAGGTTCTTGACGATGACCTTCTCATGCGACATCGTCACGGCGCCTCTCGCAAGGCAGGTCGTCACGATCATCGGCAGCATCTCCGGCGTCAGGCCAACCGCCACGGAGATGGCAAACAGGCCGGCGCTGATCCAGTCGCCCTTGGTGAATCCGTTGATCAGGAAGACGATCGGCACCATGACTGCCATGAAGCGGATCAGCAGCCAGGACACGGAGTTTACGCCATTCTCGAACGCGGTCGGTGCCCGATTCGTGCCGAGATGGCTGGCCACCTCGCCGATCATGGTGCTGTCGCCGGTTGCGACCGCAATCGCATCCGCGCTGCCGCTGAGTACGGTCGTGCCCATGAAGGCAAGATCGCAGCAGTCCAGCGCCTCAGTGCCCTCCGCTGCCGCAGCGGGCGTCTTCTCCACCGGCGCGCTCTCCCCGGTCAGGGCCGCCTGCGAGATGAACAGGTCCCTGGCCGCAATAATGCGCAGATCCGCCGGAATGATATCGCCGGCAGACAGATGGATCAGGTCGCCCTGCACGATATCCGCCACCGGGATCTCCTGGCGGCCGGCTTCCTGCCGCTCGACATTGGCGGTGACCTTGATCATCTCATTCAGCTTCGCGGTCGCGTTGCCGGACTTGCGCTCCTGCACGAAGCGGACAATGCCGGACAGCAGGATGATCAGGCTGATGAGAATCACCGTGAAGGGATTCCGGTCTGCCGGCGCCGCCATGATGATATCGGTGAATGCCGATACCATGGCAATTGCCAGCAGGACAAACGTGAAGGGACTGGAAAAGGCAGCCAGCAGCTGCTTCCAGACCGGCTTCTTCTCTCCTCTGGAAATGATATTGCGTCCGAATTCCTCGCGGATGGACTCGACCTGATCTTCTCTCAGGCCGGATGCAGTAGAATGGAACTCCTCCATGAGTGCAGAGGACTCCGTCACTGCCGCATGCCGCAGCCGCGCATCGATCTCCCTGGACCGTGCGCCTGCAGCTGTCTGTGCATGATTCTTCATGAATCTGCGCCTCTCTTTCCGTTTCTGCGGAAAACAGGTGCAAAGAATCCATGAACTGAAAGAGCTAGAATGTCATGGATGTAAGTGCATCAGTTTTCCTGTGTGTTATGTCGCACAAACTGCCCGCATCCATGACAATCACCTCTTTCTTTGCTTTCGCCTTATCAGTCATACCACGCCGGGGCAAAGGTTGCAATCTAAATTCGTTCATAAAGCAGCGGCCCTCAGAGGAGGACCGCTGCAGGCAGCCTATTCGTATCGGAGTGCCTCGATCGGATCCAGCTTGCTGGCCTTGTCCGCCGGCGCATAGCCGAAGAAGATGCCGATCAGCATGGCGAACATCACAGATCCGAGAATCGCTGCGAGTGAAGGGTGCGCCTGGTAATGCATGGCGCTGGAAATCGCGGTCCCGAGCCCCAGCCCGAGAATCACCCCGATCATCCCGCCGACCATGCTGATGATCATGGCCTCGGTCAGAAACTGCAGGCGGATCATGCTGTCCCTGGCCCCGAGCGCCATGCGGATTCCGATCTCGCGGGTCCGCTCCGTCACGGAGACCATCATGATATTCATGACGCCGATGCCGCCGACCAGCAGCGAGATCGCTGCCACTCCGCCGATGCCGAGCTTGACCTGATCCAGCATCCTGTTCATGGATTTCAGCATGCTGGCCATGCTGCGGACCGAGGCATCAATCCGGTCATTCTGCATGTAGTAGGAAGAGAAGTATTCCGTGGTCCGCAGCAGGAACTCCCTGGGCTCTGACTTCTCGCTCGGGATGATCGTCAGGTTCCTGAAGCCGACCTTCTTCTGCTGTACCTGAAAGACATACGTATACGGCACATAGCCCCTTGTTCCGCTGTCCCTGGAATAGGCCGCTGCGCCATCCGACGGCTTCCAGGCATAGACGCCCTGGATATAGAGCCGCACGGGATTCCTGTCAATGGCAGCGAGAAAGCTCTTCCCGACTGCCTGGCGGTCGGTAAGCCTGCCGCCGAAGATCTCCTTCACGAAGCGGTCGGACACAACCACTGCCGGCTTGCGTTCCCTGAGATCTGCCGCAGTGAGGAAGCTGCCGGCAGCGAGCGTGACCTTATCCAGATCCCGGGCGCCGGGATTGCTGCTGACAAGCTCGAGATTGGACTTGAAGCGGCCATCTGCAATCGGGGCAGTGCCAAGGCTGTCCGAAACTGCCACGGCCTCGATCTCGCCCGCAAACCGCCGCTGATAGTCACTTATCATGTCCTCTGTCATCAGGTCCTTCTCCTGCGGCTCAGCCCATTCGTGATCCGGGTCCACGGTCTGATCAATGCTGGCGGCGCTGCGGTCGCCGATCGATACCGTGACGTTCCTGGCTCCGTAGCCGGCCCATTCCGCATTGATGGATCCGGTAATCGCATCGCCGATCGTGATGATGGTAATGACAGAGGCAATGCCGATGATGATGCCGAGCATCGTGAGCAGAGAACGAAGCTTGTTTGTCCTCAGCGCAATCAGCGCGAGGCGGATATTCTCCCTGATCATGCGCAGCCCCTCCTGAAATCCCGGATTATCACGCCGTCATGGATCTCGACGATCCGCGGGCACTGCTCGGCCAGATCCCGGCTGTGCGTGATCAGGATGATCGTCTTTCCCTCCTCGCGGTTCAGGCGGAAGAAAAGATCCATGACCGCCTGGCTGGTTGCAGAGTCCAGTGCTCCGGTCGGCTCGTCCGCAAGGATGATGGCAGGATCATTGGCAAGCGCGCGGGCAATTGCAACCCGCTGTTTCTGGCCGCCCGAAAGCTCGCTGGGATCATGGTCCATACGATCCTTCATGCCGACCTGCGCCAGCAGATGCTCTGCCCTCAGCCGGCGCAGATTCGGCGCCATGCCTGCATACAGCATCGGCAGCTCGACATTGCTCAGCGCCGTCGTTCTTGGAATCAGGTTGAAGCTCTGGAAGACAAACCCGATGCGCCGGTTCCGGATCCCGCTCATGCAGTCCCGGGAGGCGGAGCGCATGTCCTGCCCTTCCAGGATGTAGCTGCCGGAGGTCGGCTGATCAAGCACGCCGATGATATTCATCAGCGTGGACTTGCCGGATCCGGACTCTCCGACGATTGCGGTAAACTCGCCGCTGCTGATGGAAAGAGAGATGCCATGCAGGATCTCAAGCTCATTCTCCTTCCCGATATTGTAGGTCTTGACGATCTGCTTCAGCTCCAGCAGGCTACTGGTCATTCTCCTTCACCTTCTCTTTCGCATCCTGCTCCACGCTCTCCCAGTCATAGTTGGACAGGACTTCCGCATTCTCCTGGACCGCGCTGCCGCTGACGACGGTGTAATAGGCATTGGCAGCACCGGCAGAGACAGTCTCATCCCTGAAGGTGCCGTCCTTCTGGAGCACCTTGATATGCGCACCGTCCGCAGCTGCCGAGATTGCCGCATTCGGCAGCGTGAATACATTCTTTTCCTCGGTCAGGATGATCTCTGCATCCGCCTTCGTGCCGATATAGGCTCTGGCAGGATCATCGATGCGGATATCCACCTGGAACCCGGAGGCATCATCCGCGCCGGCAGTCGTCGCGATTCTCGTCACAGTGCCGGTCAGCTTCTCATCCGCAGTGCTGGCAGTGATCTCCGCCTTCTGCCCGATCTGCACCTTCTGGATATCATAGGACGGAACGCTGGCCTGCAGAATCAGCCGGTCAGTGGACTGGATGGTCGCGATGGTATCCTTTGCCACGCTGCCGACGGTTGCCTTCAGCTCCGTGATCTTCCCATCCGTCTCCGCCCTGAGCGTCAGGCTGTCGAGCTTCCGCTGCAGCTCCTTCAGGCTGTCATCGCCGGCATACTCCGTCCATTTCTTCCTGGCCTCGGCAGCCTGGTCGTTCAGATCTGCAATCGCCCGGTCTTCCTCCTGCAGGGCTCTGGTCTTTGCGTCGCCTGCCTCTTTCAGCCTGGCTGCGGCCTCATCTCTTGCCTGCACGAGCGCTGCCATCCTCGCTGCGGCATCCTCAAAGGCCTTGTTTCTGCCTTCGGAGTCATAGACTGTCCTTGCGGTCTGGAGCGCATCCTGTGCCTGCTCCATTGCCTTATTTGATGCCTCATACGCCCGGTAGAGATCGGAATCCTTCGGCTCTCCGGAGGCAGTCCAGGCGCTGTAGGCGCGCTCCCGCTCAGCTTCCGCTGCATCCAGAGTCTTCTGCCCTGCCTCTGTGGAGGCGTTTGCGGCATCCCGCTCATTCTTCAGGCTGTCATAGGTCGGCTGAAAGGAGGCAGCCGCCTGAGATGCAGCATCCAGCGCCTTCTGCGCTGCTGCGGCAAGATCGCTCTGCGTCCTGTCCACCTGTGTCCTGTGCTGGCCTGCCTGCTCCTGCGATTTCGTCAGCTTCTCAAATGCGCGCTTCAGATCATCCTTCTCCTGCTGCAGGGATTTCGTCCTGGCATCGATCTCATTCCTGACATTCGTGCTGTCCAGGACGGCAATGATATCTCCCTTTGCGACCTTGTCTCCCTCCCGCACATTCAGGGAAACGATCCGGAGCGCATCCGGAGCGGCAACGCTGGATACTGCCTCGCTCCTGACCACGCCCTTGACGCTGACCGTGCTGCGGAAGTCTCCCTTCTGCAGAATGACAGTCCGCATGGCCTCGGTACCCGCCTCTGCACTGCCGGAATTCTGCCTGCTGCTCATCTGTCTCCAGGCAATGGCACTGCCGATCATTGCGGCACTGATCGCTGCCAGGAGAATGATCCTCCGGCTCAAGCTCATCTTCTTCATGTCTCTCACGCTCCTCATGTTGATCATAGAGAAGCTGTCTTAAGGGATCCTTCAAGCCGGCTTAAGAAACAGAAAGAAAGGGAGCCTTTCAGCTCCCGGCAGTCGCCAGCGTGATCAGAAAGCAGGTATGGTATCCAGGGGATGGCTCTGCAAGGCGGATTGTCCCGTCATGATCCTCGATGATCTTCCGGGCAATGGAGAGGCCAAGGCCGCTGCCTCCGGTATTGCGCGATTCATTGGTGACGACGAACGGCTGGAAAATCGTATCCGCGATCTCCGGCGGGATGCCGCTGCCATCATCCTCAATGCGGATCTCAGCCGCGCCGCCGCTGCATTCTGCAGCCACCCGGATTGTCGTATCCGCCGGATTGTGCTTGAGCGCATTATCGACGATGTTGTTCAGGGCCCTGTGAAACTGCTGGCCGTCCAGCAGCACATAGCACGGCGCAAGATTCAGCTCCGCATCCAGCTTCATGCCCTTCATCTCGATCTCATCGTATTTATAGGCCAGATACTTGCGGAGGTACTCCGTGATCTCCGTCCGCTCCTTGTGCGAGGCATAGTCCGCCCGCTGCAGCTTGCTGTATTCCGCGAACTGGTCGATCAGCCCGCTGAGCTCCACTGCCTTGCGGTCAATCCGCTGCAGCGTCGGCTTCACTTCCGATTCCGGGATGACCCCGCTCGTCAGCGCCTCGCTGTAGCCGCGGATCACGGTGATCGGCGTCTTCAGGTCATGGGAGATATCCGACAGCATCTTCTGCTTCTCCTCCTGCAGCTGCGCCTCCTTCTCGCGGGACTTCTCCAGCGAGACAGACATCTCATTGAACTCCGTGACAATGGACTCAAACTCCCGCGGGCCGCGGTACTCAATCGCCTCGGCATGCCGTCCGTCCGCAATCTCCGAGATGGATTCCTTCAGCAGCACCAGCGGCCGGCGTATCTTCTTGCGCAGGACCAGAACCAGGATGATCATCAGGAGCAGATAGGAAGCCGCAAAGCCGCCGTACAGCACGCGCAGGTAGACCCGCCACTGCGACAGCTCATAGGGAGCCATGGGGCTCATCTTCACGACCAGCGACTGTCCCTCCGCATCCGGGATCCGATAGCGGAACCACACCTGATCAGAGGCGCTGTCCATGTAGGCGAGCTCCTGCCGCGTGAAGGACTTGTGCGTCGGATCATTCGAGCTGATCACCTTCAGCTGATCATCCAGCAGATAGAAGCGGTTCTTTGAGGAATCCTGATACTCAACGGAGATGCTGATGCGGGAGGCCCCGGAATCCTGGTAATAGGAGATTGAGGTATAGCCGTCATCAGAGAAGTCCTTCAGGATATCCAGTTCGCCGGCAGTAAAGGATACCGGATCGCCAAAATAGGTGTATAAAGACGCTCCTTCTGCATCGATGATCTCAGCGCCGGAAGCCTCCGGAAACAGCCTCGGGATCGGCACGGAGGAATAGCTGCCCTTCGTCAGGGCGCTGACATAGCCCTTCAGATGCGTCGAGAGGTCGCCGGAGCTGAGCGTGAGGGAGATATAATCCGAGAGCTCATAGATGCCGATGAAAAGGACCACCACCAGCCCGGTGAAGATCAGGAAGTACTTGATGAGCATGCTGAACAGAGAGCGCTTATTCCGGACGGTCTTCAAATTTATAGCCTACCCCTCGTATGGTATGAATATAGCGGGGATGCTTCGGGTCATCCTCGATCTTGTCTCTCAGCTTCGAGATATGCACCATCATGGTATTGTCATCGCTCTCAAAGTAGGAGCCGATGACATTCTCGTAGATCTGGTTCTTGGTGAAGATCTGCCGCGGCGATTTCATGAGAAACACGAGAATCCGGAATTCCGTCGGCGTCAGCAGGATCTGCTGCTCATTCTTCATGCATGTAAAGGCCTCGATATTCACGGTGAGCTCGCCGCCGGTCAGCACATTGGCAGGCTCGTTCATGTGATAGGCCCTGCGCAGATGCGTCTTCACCCGGGCAACCAGCTCCAGCGGGTTGAACGGCTTGGTCATGTAGTCGTCAGCCCCGATATTCAGGCCGAGAATCTTGTCGGCATCCTCGCTCTTTGCGCTCAGGAAGAGGATCGGCACATTGCCGGCCTCCCGGATCTTCGCAGCCACCTCGAACCCGCTGAGGCCGGGCATCATGATATCCAGGATGCACATCTGAAAGGACTGGGCAGAGAAGAGATCCCATGCCTTTCTGCCGTCCCCGGCATGAACGACTTCAAATCCCTCGTTGACGAGATAGATGCGCAGCAGCTCCGCGATATCCTCATCATCTTCCGCAATCAGTATCCTCATCTGCTTTTTCATATCCCTATCATACAGGATCAGAGACCGGCGCGATCTTATGAAATCTTAACAATTCGAAAAGAGGAGGCTTCCGTCTCCTCTGCATGAAGCACATGATCTGCCCTGAAAAAGCTCAGTCCGTCTCCGCTGACGGGCTCGGGAAGATCACCGTCAGCAGCATCTTGAAGTCCTCCGGCGCATAGACCGCATGCCGCACATGCGCAGGCATGATCAGCGTCTCGCCGGCTCTTACCTCATACGGCACGCCGCCTACCGTCATCCTGCCGGTGCCTTCCAGCACCTGCACCATGGCATCTCCGTCGGACTCATGCGCGCTGATCTCCTCGCCGGACGCAAACGCGAACAGCGTCAGGCTGACGGCATCATTCTGGACCAGCGTCTTCGAGACCACCTGGCCCGGCTGAACCTGGACCTGCTCCTTCAGGGAAAGCACCTTCTGCGCATCAATATTCTTCAGATATCCCATCCTGATTCTCCTTCTGCTGCTCCTGCAGCAATTCCATCAATGCCTCGCTGTGGCTCTGGCGGCGCCGCGTTGCCGTGCCGAGAACCGCAACGGAATGATAATTCCCGTACTGCTCATGGAACACGCTGAGCGCTCCCCGCCTGCGGATCAGGCGGCGGTACTCCCGGCGGTAATCCTCCCAGTCATATGCATGGCTGAGATAGCGCTCCAGAAGCTCCGGCGACGGCGCGAACAGCGGATCATGCACATAGGCAGCGCCGGTCAGGGCCGGCACCAGGTACTGCAGATCCTTCAGCTTCGTGAAGCCGCAGAGCTGGCCGGTATTCTTCAGGCGCACATCCAGCACCAGATCAGTTGACTGCCTCTGCAACTGCCCGAAGAAGTCTGCCGCCGAGGTCTCATAGGCGCTGATCGTGAAGATTCTCTGCTCAGTCAAGGATCTCGCCTTCTGTCGAAAGCGTCACAACCTGCCAGGGGATCATCTTCCCGGAATTCCTGAGTGCCTCCTGCACGGCATATTCCAGCCCGCCGCAGCAGGGCACCTCCATGCGGACGACCGTAATGCTGCGGATATCATTGTTCGCCAGGATTGCCGCCAGCTTCTCGGAGTAATCCACAGCATCCAGCTTCGGGCAGCCGATCAGCACGACATGATTCTTGAGGAAGCGCTCATGGAAGTCCGCTCTTGCGTAGGCTGTGCAGTCTGCCGCAATGAGAAGCTTCGCGCCGTCAAAGTAAGGCGCACTCAGCGGCGCCAGCTTGATCTGGACCGGCCAGCTGGACAGCCGGGATACCGGTGAATCTGCCGCGGCCGGTGCAGCCGTGCTGCAGCTGCAGGCATGCTCGACGGCATGAGGCATGGATCCCGGGCAGCCCATGAACGGCGCGGCAGAAGCCTGCCGGTGCTGCTGCACCGCCGCCTGGTCATAGGCCGCAGCCTCGCGCTCCGTAAAGGTGATCGCGCCGGTCGGGCAGTGCGGCAGGCAGTCTCCCAGCCCGTCGCAGTAATCATCCTTCAGCAGCTGAGCCTTTCCATCCACCATTCCGATGGCACCCTCGTGGCAGGCAGAGGCACAGGCTCCGCAGCCATTGCATTTCTCGCGGTCAATCTCGATAATCTTTCTCTTCATCGCAGGTCTTCTCCTTTATCGTTTACAGAATCAGTATACGGGAGCCACGGCCTTCTGTATGTTGTAGCTACAACGGATTGCCGATTTTCATGCAGAAGAAAGGGCGGATTTCGCTCTGCCCTGCTTCAGCCGATTCTTCGCACCGGATGGCGGATGACCGTCTTCCATTTCCCGATCGCTGCTCTTCTCGCATCGGTCAGGTAGATCTCATGATGGCGCCGCTGCTCCGAGAGATCAATGGCATATCCCTGCGCTGCCGCATACGCATCCATATGCGCAACCGTCTCCGGCTCATCCTCATAGGGACCGACATGCATGCACTGCACGCATTCCCCCTCCTCGAGGCTCAGATATTCTGCCCGCGAGAAGTCCTTCTTCTTTTTGCGCGAGGCCTCTTCCCTTGCCCATTGGAACTCCTGCTCCGTCACGAAGTCCGGCAGGCGGATCACGGAGATCCATTCCAGCAGGTCCTTGCGGGAATAGTCCATGCCCTGAATGCCCGGCTGCTGCCAGAATCCCTCCAGCGGAGGAACCACATAGTCAAAGTAGCCTGCCATGCGATGATCTCCCCTGCGGCTCATCTTGACGGTATAGGCAATGCCGTACAGCAGCTCGATTGCCTGCTGATAGCTGCCGCCCGCCTCATTGGGATCGCCGTGTCCCCGCACCGCGATAAAGCGCATCGCGGGCACCTGCACGATCTGCGGCTGCCGCGGCGGCAGATAGAATTCCGGATATTCCTTTCTGAAGTCAAATGCCATGCGATCTCCTCGGGCGCTCAGCCATTGCGCCTTGCCTTGCCGGTGATTTCCGTGACTGTCATCTCATAGACATTCGTCCGGTCCAGCGATCCCTCGGCATACTTCCTGCCGATATCGGCATATGCCGGGCTGTACTTCTCGATCAGCTTCATGAGGCCATGCACAGGATCCTCCGCCAGGGCGACTGTGCCGAAGGCAATGGCACTCTCATACTTCGTCGAAAACCTGGCCGGAAGCACCTGGGTGCTGCCGACAACGGTGAAGCATGCCTTCGGCTGGAAGCGGAGATTCTCTGTCTTCAGGCCGCCTTCCGAGGTGCCGTGAAAGTAGATCCTGCTGCCCTCGACCGCAAAGCTGACCGGGACGCCATAGGGCTGTCCTGTCCCGCTGACCGTTGACAGGATGCCGTATTCCCCGGCCTTCAGGATATCCCATGCCTCCTGCGCCTCCAGCTGACGCTCCTTCTTTCTCATCTGAACCATTCCTCTCTTTCCGGATGCCTGCATCCCTGATTCATCTGCTCAGAACAGGGGCGAGACAATCTGCAGCGCCGCGAGCCAGCAGTTGCGCAGCAGGCCGTAGGTGCATTCCTGCAGGGATACCTGCCTGCTCAGGGCTGCAGTTCTCTCTAAATCGCTGCGGATGGACTCGATGCATGCGCAGTCATACAGCATCGTGCCGCACTCGAAGTGATGGAGCAGGCTGCGGTAATCCATGTTGATGGAGCCGACCGTCGCCACTCTGCCATCGCATTCAAACACCTTCGCGTGCACGAAGCCGGGCGTGTATTCAAGGATCTGCACGCCGGCCCGGATCAGCGGCGCGTAGTAGGAGCGCGTCAGGCTGAACACGATCTTCTTGTCCGGAATGCCCGGCGTGATGATGCGCACCTTCACGCCGCGGCGGGCTGCCCGCTGCAGGCTGGTCATCATCTCGCTGTCTATGATGAGATACGGCGTATAGATGGACACTTCCTCGCAGGCCTGATCAATGATGTTCAGATATACTTCCGCGCCGGTCGGGATGTCATCCAGCGGCGAGTCATAATACGGCTGCACGAATCCGGATCCCGATGGCCAGCTGCCTTCCTGCGGGCGGAACTGCGTGAAGTCTTCCTTCACGTCCGCAACTGCGCGCCACATCTGCAGGAACATGACTGTCAGGCTCCATGCCGCCCTTCCTTCGAGGCGCACTGCCGTATCCTTCCAGTGGCCATGGATCACCTTCGCGTTGATATACTCATCCGCAAGATTGATGCCTCCCATGTAGCCAATCCTGCCGTCAATCGACAGGATCTTGCGATGATCCCGGTTGTTCATCATGATCGACAGAAACGGGATAAAGCGGTTGAACGCATGGCAGTGAATGCCCTCTGCGGAAAGATGGCGCCAGTAGCTGCGCGGCACGGTGCCGAGGCTGCCGACATCATCATAGAGAAAGCGGACCTCTACGCCCTCTGCTGCCTTCTGCGCAAGGACTGCATGCATGGCATCCCACATCTTCCCCTCTTCCACGATGAAGTACTCCAGGAAGATATAGCGCCTTGCCTTCTTCAGATCCTCCAGCATGGCAGCCCAGGCCTCCTCCCCCAGCGGGAAGAAGCGCGCATCCGTATGATCATAGACCGGCGCATTCTGCGTATCGCTCAGGAAATGCGCCTTGCGCAGGAAGGAGGAATCCGCATCCCCGAGATGCCTCAGCGTCTCCGGATCCTGATGCAGCTGCTCCGCATAGACGCCCTCGCTTTCCTTCAGGCGCCTGTAGAGCGGCTGAAGCCGCGGATGGCCGCCGCCCAGCAGCACATACAGCGTGCCGCCGAGGATCGGCATCAGGATGATGAGCGTCAGCCACATCATCTTCAGCTCCGGCTTCTGCTCGAAGCGGATCAGCACGACGACGATCAGCAGGCTAAGCAGGCGCATGCCGGCACTGAGCCACGGCGCATACCGGGAGAACCTCGTCAGCAGCCCGACCAGCCACAGTGCCTCCAGCACGATTGCCAGCCCGACTGCCAGCACCTGATTCATCGTAAGCAGTTTTCTGAATCTCATTCCCATTCAGGCATCCTCCTGAGCGCTTCAGCTCCTGATGGCAATTCTCCCCTGCGCTGAGGCATAGGAATCGCCGACAATGCCGCCCAGCTCTGAGGAGATGTAGTCAGACAGGCAGTCCTCCAGGCCGATGCCGGTATTGTATCCGGAATTCTCATAGGCATACTTGAGCGCATAATAGGTATCTCCGCCGGCGCCGATGAAGTCATTGGCCGCAAGCGTGTAGAGCGCATCCGGATCAAACGGCCTGCCCCCGACGGAGGCGATGGTGACACGGCTTCCCGGCGCAGCCGGCTTGAAGTAGGTGGAGTCCGGATACTGCTCTCCCTGCTGATAGGGAACAGTCGTATCAACTGAGAACTCGACGCCGGCGACCTGCGGGAAGCCGCCGATAGAGTCAGGCAGCGCGCAGGTTGCGGCTTCCAGCGCCTCCAGCAGCTCGCTGCCGGTCACCTTCAGCGTGACCAGCGTATTTGAGAACGGGAATACGGTCCTGACCGTCTTGAGCGTGATATCGCCAGCCGGAATCGATGCCCGGATCGAGCCGCCATTGGTGATCGTCACATCCGGCGCAGTGCCGGTCAGCTTCTCTGCCTCATAGCTCAGCGCATCGCAGGTAAGGTCGCCGAGATTCGTCTCCATCGTGCGGACATCATTGCGCTCGCCGTCAAGGCTGACGGCAGTCTCTGCAAACTTCACGGAAAGCTGCTTCTCTACCTCGTCATTATAGTCATTGATTTCCTCATTGACAGCATTATTGACATCCACAGCCGGCATCAGCGCTGCGCTGTATGTTCCATCTGCATGGATCTCAAGCCTTCCGAGATTGTGGGAATTGCTGCCGGTCTGCACCAGCAGCGTACTGCCGACTGTCTCGTTGACCTCTGTATGGCTGTGGCCGTCAATGAAGACATTGATGCCGCTGGTATTCTGTATGACATCGATCGAGCGGTTGGGGCTGCTGGAATCATCCACGCCGAGATGTCCGAGGCAGATGATCAGGCTGCAGCCGTCCTTCTTCAGGAGATCAATCTGCTCCTGTGCCTTCTGGTACAGCTGATCGCCCGCCAGAAACGTCAGTCCTGCCGTGTAGATCGGATTTGCCTTGGTTGCCGTCTCCGGAGTCGCCAGGCCGAATACGCCGATCTTCATGCCGTCAGCCGCCGTATACTCCTGATGCTCAGCAAAGACAGAGTCGCCGCCGACGGTGCGCTGCACATTGGCCGCAAGCATGGGAAAGGAGGCAGCTTCCTGCAGGGCGAGCAGAGTATCCATCCCATAGTCCAGCTCATGATTGCCGATCTCCATGAGGTCATACCCGGCGTCGCCCATGAACCTGATGACGGAGCTTCCCTGATCCATGGAAACAAGCGGCGTGCCCTGAATATCATCTCCGGCGCTGAACAGATAGACCTGGTATCCTGCCTCGATCAGGTCTTCCTTCTCCTTCGCGATTCGGGCAAGTCCCCAGGAAGGCTCTGATGCATCGTTCAGAATATGGCCATGAGCATCATTGGTAAACAGGATGATGGTATGTACCGGCGAGGCCGTGGCTGAAGGCGAGGCAGATGCTGCGGATGCAGAAGAGCTGCATCCTGCGGCCAGCATTGTCCCAAGCAGAACGCAGATGATGTTGCGCAATGATCTGATCATATGATTTCCCCCGATGATACGTCAGAAGAATTATAGCATGCGCGTGCGGCAGTAAAAAGGCTGCCGCAGGGCAGCCGGAATGATCATTCAGATTTTTCTTCATGCGCTACGGCCGCGGCCCGGTCCATGCGCTTCAGGTCACGCAGGCAGAGGAAAGCAAGCACAGCAGTGGGAATCAGGGAAACAAGGCCGCCGACAGAGGGCCCGAGCAGCCACCCTGAAGTGCCTGCCTTGAGAAAGTACAGGCCGGAGACGCCGACCGCATTGAGCGTGCCATGCGCCAGCGCCGGCACCCAGATCGAGCCGCTTCTCTCATAGAGCCATGACAGCAGAATGCCGAATGCCGTCGTGAATGCAAGCATGGCAAGCGCGCCGGTATAGGGAAAGCCCCAGTACCCGGTGCCGTATTCATAGGCACCGATCAGAATCAGAGGCCAGTGCCAGATGCCCCAGATGCAGCCGCCCGCGATCATCGCCCTGGTCCGCCCCAGGCGGGACGTAAGTGCCGGGATCAGCCAGCCGCGCCATCCTGCCTCCTCTCCCACTGCCGCCATCATGTTGATCAGCGGCGCATAGAGACAGGCAGTCCCGATAGAAGTCCAGGCAAAGGCTGCCGGGCTCATTCCCTTCAGGCTGGTGCCGGCTGGCAGCAGCGATGCGAAATAGCCTGCGGCCGGATCATATGCCTGCGGGAAAAGCAGAAAATAGAAGGCAGACGCAAGCGCAGTGACAGCGATGATGCCTAGCCACGCAGCCAGATACCACTTCCATGCGCGGCGGATCGCAGGTGCCCAGCAGATGCCGCTCTGCTCCCGGCGGATGCCGCCTCCTGCAGCGATTGCCGCGATCATCGGTGCAAACATGCATGCAGTCACCATGATGGTATAGAGGACGGCGCTGCCTGACATAAGACCGCCGATCTGCAGCGCCCAGGCCAGCGCAAACGCAATCAGGAGAAACTTGAGAATCGCCCGCTTCTCATATCTAATCATCGCTGCGCCCTCTCTTTCCGTATTTCACGTAGTAAAGATAGGAATAGCCTGCCGGCAGAAACACCGCAATCATGATCACCCAGAAGCTGAAGACGGAAAGGCCCGGCAGGAAGGACAGCACGATGCACAGCAGGCCGACAGCGACCCAGACGATGCCGCCGAAGCGATGCGTCGCATTCCAGTTTTCCTCATCATCGAGCGTCCATGGCACTCTGATGCCCACGGTATAGCTCTGCCTGCATTTCGGGAGATAGTTGCCGACTACCACGAACAGGATTCCCATGAAGATCATGATCAGCCTGCTCACATCAAGCGGAATGTTCATGCTCGCCGCGTACGTGAAGAGGCTTACGGTCAGCGAGGCAACCGGAATGATCCACAGCGACAGCGCTGCCATCTTCGGGCTGATATTCCGCTGCCTTGGATCTGACCGCATCATCAGGATCATGAACCACTGAGCAGCTGCCAGCAGAATCGGGAGCAGGAACACGGCCAGCGGCTTTGCCATCCTGCCGTTTACATTGCCTTCCATGTCGAAATGCGTAGGCATCTCTGCCGGCAGCTGCTTCCAGAGAAGCACACCCGCAATCACCGGCAGCAGGATGATGATCGTGGTTGCAATCAGCGTCAGCCTGTTTTTCCTAAGCCAGTCATTCATTTATCAGAATCCTCCTTCAGGCTTTCCAGCCAGATCATGATCTCTTCCAGTACGGATGCATTGAGAGAATAGTCAATGAAGTTCTTGCGGCGGCTCTCCGTGATCAGATCAGCCTTCTTGAGAACGGCAAGATGATAGGATACTGTCGCATTGGACATCTCGAAGTGCTCCGCGATTTCCCCTGCAGTCAGCGATCCCTTCCGCAGCAGCTCCAGGATCTGCCGCCGGGCTGGATCTGCAAGTGCCTTGAATGTCTCTCCGTATCCCATCCTGTCTCCATTCTATTTAGAATATTTTCGAAATAGTTATAATGCATGAATGGTTTTCTGTCAATACAGCCCCGCAACGCCTCAGGCTTCCGGATCCGGCTCGTACCAGGCCCTTGAGGCCGGCTGCGTGCGCTCGATGAACCAGCGGTCTCCCTCCCGGAACAGATAGCGCTGCTGACGCTGGATCACGCACGAAAAGCGCAGGCCGCGAATGCCATTCTCCAGCGGCCGGAACTGCCGGTCCAGAATCCGGTCAATCCGGTATTTCCTGCCGTCTTCCCAGACAATCATGAGCGGGACGACGGTCTCATCCTTCTTCTGCAGATACACCACGTCTACATAGATCCGGCCTGCCAGGCTGTTCATCTTCGCGCACCTTCATTTCTGCTTTCACCATAAATGTAGCGTATATATTGACTATATGCAACATAAGTATGATAATAGATCCGTAATTCATGCACGGCTGTGCAGAAAAAAAGCGTCAGAAGCTTCCTCTGACGCCGGTTCTGCCCTGCCGCTTCCGCAGCGGGCTGTCTTTTTCATCCATCAATTCTTCCTGCAGCCACCGCTCAGGCAGAAATCTGAAGTCCTTCCGCAGAGATACCAGCCGGGACCATGTCCAGGAGCACCTGGTTTTGCTCAATCCGGAGCCGACCGGCATAGCCGGCTTTCTCCAGCTGCTCAATCAGCGAGCAGACCGCATTCTCATAGGATTCCGTCATTTGCTCAGGTGCCTTGAAGACGATCTCCGGAACCACATGCCTGCCGGCGCAGAACGCCCGATACATGCTGACAGCAAGATTGATGATCTCGCTTTCGGAGACCTTCGTCTCAAAGCTGTACTCTTCCTTCAGCTCCTCAGCATACCGGTCCGCATCTTCCTTCCTGCCCTGTGCGCGGAGCTCCTTCAGCGTGATCATGTGATTCGACATGTCATGATAGAGGCGCCGCACATAGGTATTGCGCATCTGCAGCATCCGGAAGTAATGGAGGCGGTTCTGCAGGCGGATGTTCCTGGCATGAATCTCCTCCTCGATCTTCATCTCGCTGTTCAGCACCATGATCATCCTGAACAGCATATAGTCTGCCGTGGTGATCAGAAGCACGGTCAGAAGAATCAGCCACAGCGGCGCCTGCCCTGACAGGAAAACCGCACCGATCGCCGATGCGAGCACCAGCTGCGCGATCCAGTAGTATGCAACAATCTGCTTCTGCTTCTTCTCTGTCATCACTTGTCACCTTCTGCCTGATAGGTCAGCTCTGCCGTGCAGCAGCGGCGATCCATGGAAAGATCCAGCGTGCCGTAATGCGCTTCCGCAATGGTGCGCAGAATGCGCAGGCCTTCTCCGTGAACCTTCTTTTCTGCAGCTGACTGCTTTCTCGGCAGATCGTTCACGACCGTTACCCGGCAGCAGTTGGCTGCCTTCTGTACCTGCAGGCGGATGCTGCGCAGGCCGGCAGGATTGACCTGAACTGCCTCCATTGCGTTGTCCAGCAGATTGGAAAAGACCCTGACAGTATCCACTGCCTCGAGGCTTCCCTGCAGGGAGCAGCCAATCCTGAATTCATACTGGATCCCCATCTTCTCAAAGCGCGACGCATAGCTCTTCAGAAGCGCATCCAGAACTGGATCATCCGTATATGCCGATTCACGGAAGGAGCGATACTTCGCAGCCAGTGCTGCATTCTCGCCGCTGTCCTGATCCAGCCTGCTGATTGCCTGGGAGATTTCCTCCTGCAGCTCCTCTGCCTTCCGATTTTCTTCCTGCAGCGCCGGCATCTCGCTGTCCACGGCATCTTCTGCCTGGTTCAGGGCCATCACGCGGGCATGGCTTTCCTGATTCCGGCGAATCATGCGCAGCAGAATGACCGTGCCGGCATTGCACAGCACATAGGCAATGATCAGGAATATGTATGAGGCAGGGCCGACGCCGCCATGAATTGAGATATAGGAGAGCACTCCCATGCCGAATGTCTGGAAGAAGACAGAGGACATCAGCACGGCAAGCAGAGGCGAAGGCATCAGGGAAAGATCGCTGCTGCCAAGAATCCGCACTCCTGCCGCGAGGACAAGGAAATCCATGCTGTCCGAGAGCAGATAGAGAATCGCGGTATCAGGCACGGAGACTTCCCATACCTGCTGAACCTGGATGCCGAGCAGCGCTCCGGCCAGGCTGAACATGATCACCTCGCCGACTGATACCAGCACCATGAACGGCAGATAGGCATTCAGAAAAGCACGCCTGAAGGAGACGCGGAAATTCCACATGATAAAGAGCATCATGACAGCAGAATTGAGTGTCGGCCGAACCCAGGGGGCTGACAGGGCATCGGATGCGGCAATGCCCAGATCCAGCAGCAGGATCAGCTCTGAAACCGCGACCATGCGCACTGTTCCCCGCAGATACGGCTGATCAGAAGACAGGATTCGGTCATAGAACCAGTAATAGATCGAGCCCTGGACCAGATAGTTCAGCACTTTCAGAATCATGATCCCGTTCATACGCGGTAAATCCCTCTTTCAGAATGATCAGATAGCCTGATGCGATTCAATGAAGCGCTTCTGGAATTCCTTCCGATAGGTCACTCCTACCGGCAGGCGATGGCCTTCCGTCAGGATGACATCCTCCCGATCCAGCTTCAGCACATGGCGCAGGTTGATGATATAGGAGCGATGGCACTGGACAAAGTCATGCGATGCCACCTTTTCAAGAACTTCCTCGAAATTCATGTACACCGGAATGACTGTTCCATGGCGCAGGTTGAACTCGGCAATGCGCAGCTGCTTTTCCACAAAGAGAATGTCCTGCTTCTGCACGACTTCAATCTCTCCCCTTGTCTTGAGCGTCACCGTCATGTCGCTGTACGTGTTCATCTCATCCGCACATTTCTGGAGTGCCCGCGGCAGTATTTCTTCGAGCCGGTCCTTCTCCACGAAATACAGATGCCTGGCATCATACACATCCAGATAATATTTGTGATAGGAAGAAACGAATATAATCCTGGTATCTGGATAGCTTATATTGATCCTGCGGGCCAGCTCAATCCCGTTGGAATTGCCGCCCAGCTCAATATCCATGAGGATCAGGTCAAAATGCGTTTCATGCACTGCCCTGATCAGCTCCTCAGCGTTCAGATAGCAGTTCACGGATACACGGATATTCCTGTCCTCCCGAAGACAGGAAACTGTCATCTGCGCAATCTTCTCACTCAGGACAGGATTGTCATCGCATACTGCCGCCTTCAGCATAAAGTCCCCCATTCGTAGCAATTTAATGAATATCCATAACAACTTTATGCAATATTTGAGTCAATAAGCAAGCATTTCACGCCTAAACACTGCATTCTACACCAAATTGAGACTTATTCTCAAATTATCCGCATATCATAGACAGAATCAGGAGAATCATTCTCTCTGCAAAGGATCATGGAATTCTCTTTCAAACCGTCAGAATACCCTGTTAAATAGCCGCTGCTTTACCATTAATAATCGATATTGTCAGCAGAATCAGCCTAGTTCTGCTTCCCCCGGCGGTCATTCTCCAGCATCAGGCGTAGTATCTCCCGATCGGTTTCCTTCATGCCATCATGGCCAAGAGCGCCGATATTGCGGATCGTGTTCTCCACGCCCTTGCTGACAATGCCGTCGCCGCCATAGAACTGCTGGCCGTTCTGCCACATGCGCATGCCGAAGATGCCTGCCTCCACGGCAATGGAGATCTTCGCTGCACAGCTTGCCTTGGCCCCATCGCATACGACGCCTGCATCCGCAGCCAGCGCATTGACAATTGTATGAATGATGCCTTCATAGCCGCCGTTCTCCAGGTAGCAGATGCCGGCACCGGCACCGGCGCCGGCGCTGATTGCGCCGCAGAACGCGCTGAGCCGGCCGATTCCTGTCTTCTGGTGAATGGTGCAGAGATTGCTGACCAGCAGCGCCCGGTACAGCGCTTCTTTCGAGCTGTTCTTCTCTCTTGCGTAGATAATCACCGGCACGCTTGCCGTGATGCCCTGATTGCCGCTGCCGGAATTGATGATGACCGGCAGCTCGCATCCGTTCATGCGGGCATCGCTGGCTGCTGCCGCATATGCCCGGCAGCGGATCTCCGTGCATTCCGGGCAGGACTTCAGCAGCGTGCTGCCGATATTGGCGCCATAGCTGCTGCGCAGCCCTTCTTCCGCAATGGCAAGATTGCAGTCAATCTGCGGCTGCAGCACCGGCTCGACATCCCTGAGATCAGCGCTCTCCGCAAACTCGAGAATGCCCGCCACGCTCATGCCCGAGCGGTCCGTAAGGCCGCTGGACTCCGCCTGAGTCAGCGGCTTGTCGAGAATCTTCTCGCCGTTTTTCGTGATGGTGACAATATTGGTGTGATAGGAAGTAATCCGCACGGAGGCATTCTCTCCGCCGGCCTCTTCCTGCACGCGAAGATCAAAGGTAAACGGCGTATCCATCAGCTCAACATCAATGCAGTTCCTTGCGGCCAGGGCGCGGATCTGCTCCTGCTGCTCCGCCGTCACATGCGAGATGACCTGCAGCTGCGCATCTGGATCGCCGGCGATAATGCCGGCTGCCGCTGCAGCCGGGATGCCCTTCTGATGACCGGTATTCGGCACTACGACGCTGTGCACATTCTTGATCAGATTCCCGCTCGCCTCTACCATAACATGCTCCGGAGCGCTGCCGAGAACCTTTCTGGCCACGGCAGCCGCATAGGCAATTGCAATCGGCTCAGTACAGCCTGTTGCCGGCACCAGCTCTTCCTTCAATATCGCAAGATACATCTGATATGCTGCATCTTCTCTTTTCATTGCAGATCCCAGCTTTCTACAGAATCATCATACCCTATTTCCGGTCTGTGGAAAACACCGCCATGCCAGACATGCGTACATGCAGAAGAAAAGCAGGAAGAATGCGTCTCTTCCTGCTGTCAGCTCCGATTCAGAAGCGAAGTACTCTTCCCGGCTGAATTGCCTTAAGAGGCTGTTCAGAGGAGGGATAGCCGAGGATGCAGCAGCCAACGCCTTCATAGTCAGCCAGTCCCCACTTTCTGAGATATTCCTTTCCCGCCTCCAGTTCCAGCATCTCCCGGCAGCGATTGATCCAGCAGGAGCCTACGCCCAGCGCATAGGCCGCATCCTGCATGGCACCGATAACCAGGGAGCCGTCCTTGACGCCGTTCCGGCTCTCTTTCGGAGCCAGAATCAGGCACACCATAGGCGCCCCGTAGAATGGATCCGTGCCTTTCTGCCAGATCTGATCATTCAGTCCCGAGAGATCCCTGACCGTCTCCGGATCCTGCACGACCACGATCCGCGTATCCTGGCGGTTCATGCCGCTGGGCGCATTCAGCGCACAGTCCAGGATAGTCTTCAGATCCTCCTCCCTGACCTGCTCTTTCTTGAACTTCCTGCAGCTTCTCCGATTCTTCAGCATCTCAATTGCTTCCATGCGTTCCTCCTGACTGCATTTCTATTCTGATATCGTAGCACATCGCCGATTCCAGTCTCGAAAAAAAGCACCTGCGCTGTACGCACAGGTGCATCTGCCGCTGACTGGTGCCCGTGGCCGGATTCGAACCGGCACGGTATCGCTACCGGGGGATTTTGAGTCCCCTACGTCTACCAATTCCATCACACGGGCACTGCCTGAAATGCCTTTTTATTTTATCCCAGCAGGAACTGCTTTGCAATGCAGGCTTCAGAAGCGAAGCCAGGCTGCAGGAAACCCTGCAGCCCGGCATGCTCGATTATGACTCTCTTTCCTTCTTTTCCTTCGCAGCTGCGATAACCTTGTCAGCGACTTCCTGAGGAGCCGGCTGATAGCGGTCAAAGGCAATCACGAACTTGCCGCGTCCCTGTGTCATGGAGCGAAGCTCATTAGCGTAGGACAGCATCTCGGACATCGGTACCTCTGCCTCGATCAGCTGATCGCCGTCATCATTGGTGGACATGTTCATGATGATGCCGCGGCGCTTGGTAAAGTCGCCCATCAGCGTTCCGGTATAGTCCTCCGGAGCAGTGACAGTGACCTTTCCGATCGGCTCCAGGAGAACCGGATTTGCCTTCGGCATCGCTGCGTTATAGGCAAGGCGGGCAGCTTCCTTGAAGGCAACTTCCTTGGAATCCACTGGATGATAGGAACCGTCAAACAGCGTTGCCTTGACGCCGACAACCTTGAATCCGGCCAGCGGGCCATGAACCATGCAGTCGCGCAGTCCCTGCTCGGTCGGCGGGAAGTACTGCTTCGGCACTGCTCCGCCGAATACCTCCTCGGCAAAGACCATATCTCCATCCGGATCTCCGGACGGCTCGAATCTCACCCACACATCGCCATACTGGCCAGCGCCGCCGTTCTGCTTCTTGTAGCGGCCCTGTGCCTCTGCCTTGCCGCGGATCGTTTCGCGGTACTGGACTGTCGGCACAGTGGTAGTAACCTCAACCTTATACTTGGACTTCAGTTTGGAGAGAATCAGGTCAATGTGCTGATCGCCCATGCCATAGAGCACCTGCTCATGCGTCTCCGGATTCTTGTCCAGGCGGATGGTGTGATCCTCTTCGCACATGTTGCGGATGCCTACGGACATCTTGTCCTCATCAGCCTTGGTCTTCGGCCAGATCGCATATCCCAGCATCGGCTGCGGATAGTCAATCGGCTCATAATGAACAACCTTGGACAGCGTGCAGAGCGTGTCATTGGTCTGCGTGGACTGCAGCTTGACAACTGCGCCGATATCACCGGTGAACAGCTTGCCGACGCCGATCTGATACTTGCCGTTGATGACATAGACCTGATTGACCTTCTCAGTGACTTCCTTGTTGGAGTTGTACACCTGGGAATCGGAGTTCAGGACGCCGGACATGACCTTCAGATAGGAGATCTTGCCGACAAACGGATCGATGATGGTCTTGAACACGAAGGCAGAGAGGGATTCCTCCTCATTGGTCTCCATGTCAATCGTATCGTTCTTCGCATTCAGGGCATGTACATGTCCCTTCTCTGCGTAGCTCGGGAAGTATTCCGTGATCAGATCCAGAATGCGCTCGATGCCGGTCTGGTTCTCTGCGCTGCCGCAGTATACCGGATGAATGTCGCCGCTGCGGACGCCGATGCGGAGTCCCTTGGCAACCTCATGCATCTCGAACTTCTCGCCGGAGAAGAACTTCTCCATCAGCGCGTCATCCGTCATTGCGATTGCCTCGGCAATCTCGTTGTAGTAGCCGTCTACCTCTTCCTGCATCTCAGCCGGAACATCCTGGGCAACATCGTGATTGTCGTAGTACCATGCCTTGTTGCGGAGAATATTGACAGATCCGACAACAGCATCATTGCGGATGATCGGGACCTCGAACGGAATGACGGTCTTTCCGAAGGTATCGCGCAGGGACTGATAGGTACGCTCGAAGGAGGCATTCGGATCATCCATCTTGTTGACGAAGAAGATGGTCGGGAGCTTCTGCTTCCTGACTGCTTCCTTCCAGGCACGCTCGGTTCCGGACTCGACGCCATCCTTGCCGCTCACGATGATGAGCGCATTGTCGCCGATGACCAGGCCGGTAGCCTCCTCGCCTTCATAATCCATGTAGCCCGGAGTATCAATGAAGTTGATCTTGCGGTCCTTCCATTCCACCGGTGCGAGGTGCGCGTAGCAGGAGGTGCCGCGCTTGCCTTCCTCTGCATCGAAGTTCAGGGCAGTCGTGCCATCAGCAGCCTTGCCGAAGCGGTCAATTGCCTTCGTATAGTAGAGGCAGGATTCAATGAGAGAGCTCTTGCCGGAGCCGGAATGCCCCAGCACCACTACATTTCGTACTTCATTCGCCAGATAGTCTTTCATCTTTTCCTCTCCTCCTCACTTCAGAATATCCTTGAGATCCGCAAGGCACTCCTTGCGGACATAATGAATTGCCATGTTATTGGAATAGTCAGTCTTGTTCTTGTCAGCACCGTTATCCAGGAGGTACTTCACAAGCTCCGGATAGCCGATGTAGGCAGCCCGCATCAATGCGGTGCAGCCCTTGGAATCTGCTGCATTCAGATCTGCCCCGTTCTCAATCAGGACCTTGATGACATCTGCCTTGTAGCCATTGACGGCCTCCATGACAGCAGTCCTGCCTTCATCATCCTTGGCATTGACATCTGCGCCCTTGCGGAGCAGATACTTGACGACTTCAGTCTCGCCGAGAAGTGCCGCTCTCATCAGAGAGGTACGTCCCTTATTATCATGCGCATTGACATCTGAGCCTGCATGTTCCAGCATCTCGCAGATCTTGAGATGGCCCTTCTTCGCAGCTCCCATCAGTGCAGTCTTGTTGTTCTTGTCGCGTGCTCTTGCGTCGGCGCCGTTGTCGAGAAGGAATCGTACAATGTCATCATAGCCGCGCTTGGCGCTCCGCATCAGTGCTGTGCGTCCGTCCCCGTTGACGACGTTGACATTAGCACCCTTGGAAACCATGGAGCATACCTTTTCGAAATCGCCGCGTGCTGCTGCATCAAAGAACTCCTGATTGATCTGATCCATAAAAATCTCCTCCTTAGTTTTATTTTACTGATCAGTTTTTCTTTACAAAAAAGGCGGGCATATTCGTCCACCCTAAAAACCATAACTGGAGTAAATCACAATACCATCTAAAAGGATAACCGCCTCGTTTCCGGTGTCAGTGAAAACAGCCTCTTCTGGTATCATGATTCATCACTCCCAATCTAATTCTGATTTCGTAAAGAATATCTACCCTTATTCTAGCGGAACCGCAGAAATCTTCAACTAAAAACACCTGACTTTCAGGTGTTTCGTGTGAAAAGAAAATGAAATTGTATGAAACCTCTTACATCACTTCTGATCCGGTACCCCGCTGTTAAATACGGTGCATGTCGGATAAGGGATAACGACGCCATTTCTGCGGAATGCGTCCAGAATCTGCTCACGAATATGGCTGGCCATCAGGAAGGAAGTGCCGAAATCCGCACAGACTACCTTGAAGCGGATCAGAAGCCCGCTCTCCTGAAAATCATCCAGCCGAATCAGGATCGGATCCGCTCCCGCGGCCTTCTGCTCCGGCGTGCGCTCATCAATGTACTCCGGCTGGCTCAGGACAGTCTCCGTGATGATTCTCCGCACCAGGTCAAGATCAGAATCATAGCTGACAGTAACTGTCATCCACTTGACATAGTTGATCTCCTCGGCAGCCTTGTCCTCGATGATCGCTGTATTCATGACGCTGTTCGGGACAATCAGCACGGTATTGTCCGAGGTATGGAGCACGGTATGCCGCATGGTGATCTCCTGCACCTCTCCGGAAATGCCCTTCTCGCTCAGCGTGATAAAGTCCCCCACCTTGAAGGGCTGGTAGATTGCAAGAAAGAAGCCGCTGATATAATTGCCGAAGGATTCCTGCGCAGCCAGGGAAACCGCAACCGCCATGATGGAAGTCGCCCCGAGGGCTGCCTTGCCGATGCTGGATAGCGGCTTGACTGAGCCGAGAATGGAGAAGATCGCCAAGGCGTAGATGATGAAGCGCAGGGTCTGGAAGGCAAACTTCAGCTGGATCTCGCGGCCCTCCTTCCGGTAGCCGGAAGATCTCTCCATGGCTCTGCGGAGCATCTTCACGATGATGAATGCCAGTGCCCAGGTGACGATGGCATGGATCAGGAAGGACAGAAATCCATTCTCGAAGATCGTGCTTCCTGCAGACCAGATATCAGTTGTGTTCATAAGCTTCGCTCCTTTATTTCAGCAGCCGGCTGTATTCCTGATACTCCGGCATGTATCGGCTGATGATGCTGTAGAACCGCCTGGAATGATTCGGCACCAGGAAGTGCGCATATTCGTGCAGAAGCACGTAATCCAGGCAGACAGAGGGATAATGCATGAGGCGGACAGACATGGTGATGCGGCTCTTCGACGGATAGCATACGCCCCACCGGCTGGTCATGTACCGCACGGTAATCTCAGGGCGCGGCAGCCCGTGGGCAGCGCAGATCTCGCGGTCCCAGGCATCGCGGCGCTCTGCAATCATCTCCTGCAGCTTCTCCGCAGCCGCCTTCCGGAAGCACTTCCGGATGCGTTCCTCCTCAAAGTCCTTCAGATAGAACGTCATGATATCCCCATCCAGGAACAGCCAGTCCCGGGAGGAATGCTCATAGCGCACATACTTCTTCTCGCCGAGCCAGTAGATCACAGGGCCGTTCAGCCCTTCCTGATTCACGCTTGCGCTCTGCTTCTGCTGCAGCGTGACAGACAGGATCCAGCTCTCGCGCGAATAGATGAACCTGCGCACATCCTCGGGCGAGGAAAAGTATGGGCAGCTGATGCGCAGAGAGCCGTCCGGATTGACCCGCAGGTACAGATTCCGGATTCTCTTATACTCTACAGTGACGGATCGCGGGGCTCCTCCGATCATCACGGTCATCGTTTCTTTTCTTGGCATAGACTCTAGCATTATAGCCAAAATTTTCTGCTTGCACAAAGCAGGTAATTACGATACACTATTTCTTGCGCCATGGCGGCTATGGTGAAGTTGGTTAACACACTGGATTGTGGCTCCAGCACTCAAGGGTTCGAGTCCCTTTAGCCGCCCCAAGTAGATTGCTGAAACGTGATGAGAATCACGTTTTTTTCATATCTTCTCATTTCAGTGCGGCCTGAATCAGAGAGAAAATCGATCTGAAGCCAGGATCAGCATCCAGTTGACCTGCATCAAAAGCGCCTCCATAGTCGGAAGCGCAGATTCAGTGTCCTGAAGCTGATCAGCAGACAGCATTCTGTCAATTCACTGTTGCCATGTATGCGCGGCAGCGGACATCGACATTCTTCTGCAGATTGCGGTAGAAGAACTGATAGTCATACATGATAAATGCCGCGGCCGGCAATGGAGATTGCCGTGCGAAAATCATCCGGATTCACATCTGCCATCTTGATCGTGCCTCTTGCCGGATCGATCCAGGCGCCGCTGAAGGCAGGCACTTCCCTGACGATCTCCCCTCTGCCGTTCATGAAGCAGGCGCCAAGATTCAGCGATCTGTCTGCCTGCTCGGAATCGGTCCGCCAGTTCAGCGGATTGATGGAAAGAGAATGCACGCCAGAAGGCACAGGCAGAGAGGAAGTGACGCACTCGTCCTCGGTATTGATGCTGACAAAGACACCGGTATCTGATTCTCCCGCAGCCGGCTTCAGGCTTGCGGGAAGCGGCGTGCATGGATCATACCAGCGCAAAGAGCCGTCGGCAGGGCAGCGAGCAGAAACGGGAGAAGCAGCAGGATCATGCCGATCTCATAGGGAACGCTGCTTCTGCTGTCCACGCGCTCCTTCCTGCCCCTGATTCTGGCCGCCAGCGAGCCGGCGGGAATGCCCCAGGCATTTCCCATCATGATAACCTGAATGGCGCTCAGCACGGCAAGGGCACCCTGCTTTCCATAGGCTTCCTCAATCCGCTTCCAGGATTCTGCGGACGGGCACCCGCGCTGATCCGCATAATGCTGCGCAAACAGGATGGCAGGCAGCTCTTCTGTCGGCACATCTGCCTCGGTTCCGGCCAGCATGTTCCTGATTTCCTGCGCAGACATGCCGGCTTCAAGCGCCATCTTCGTATGCGCATAGGAGCACAGCGCGCATCCGTTGACCTGCGTCACGGCCAGCATGATCCGCTCCATGAACTGCCCGTCAATCGTCCCCTCATGCCGGCTCTGCCTCAATGACGGCATGGCCCGCAGCGCCCTCCAGGTGATGCTGAATGCCTCGCCTGGCGTATACAGTCTTCTTCCCATGATATCCTCTCTCTTTCATCAGGATAAGCGAGCAGATCCGCGCTGTCCATCGCGATGCCCAGACTGTCCGGAGCGCGCAAGAAGGCGGCCTGCATGCAGGCCGCCCTGATCATCTCATCCATTCCCTTCTCAGCTGCTTCTGCAGTCGGCCAGCTTCTGCACCAGCTCCTCCGCATTGATCGGCTTTGAGATATGGCCGCTCATCCCGGCCGAGACGGCCTCCTGAATATTCTCGGCGAAGGCATCCGCAGAAACCGCGAAGATCGGGATACTGCCGGCATCGGCACGGGACAGGCCGCGGATCCTGCGGGCTGCAGTAAGCCCATCCATGACCGGCATGCGCAGATCCAGCAGGATGAAATCATAATAGGATTCCGGGCTCTTCTCGAACAGTTCCAGGCCCTGCCTGCCGTTTTCCGCTGTGGTGACAGTCATTCCATTCTGCTCAAGAATTGTCCTCTCAATCTCCAGATTGAGGGCGTTATCCTCGCAAACCAGCACGCGCTTGCCCTGCAGCGCTTCTGCGGCCTTCGACAGCGAATTGCTGTCTTCCGCAGGCGCCTCGCAGCTCTCCAGGTGCAGCCGGACCGTGAAGACCGATCCCTTTCCCGGTGCGCTGCTTACCTGTATCTCGCCGTGCATGAGCTCCACCATCTGATGAACGATGGAGAGACCGAGGCCATTGCCGGAATTTCTCGCGGCATCCTGTGCTTCCTGTGCAAACGGCTCAAACAGATGCGGCAGGAATGCCGGGGAGATTCCCCTGCCGGTATCCGCAACGGTGAATACCCGCTCATTGCCGTCTGGCGCATAGGGCTCCAGGTGATAGCCAAGCGTGACGGATCCGCCCCTCGGGGTATACTTGACCGCATTGGACAGCAGATTGAGCAGTATCTTCTGCAGGTTCAGGCGATCCGCCATGACGTAGCCATCCGCGGCTGCAGACGCTCTGTCTTCATAGATGACGCCCTTGTTCTCTGCCTGCATGCGGATCGGATCTGACACTTCCTTCAGAAGCCCATTCAGGCTGGTCGGCGCTGGATTGAGCGTATAGCCGCCTGTCTCCATGCGGGAGATCGCAAGCGTGTCATTGACCAGGCCGCTGAGAATCGTTCCGGATGCCCTGATCTTGCCAAGATAGTCCCTCACCTCTTCCGGGCTGCTGCTCTTCATGGCAAGATCCGTGAATCCGAGGATGCCGTTGAGCGGCGTGCGCATGTCATGGCTGACTGCGCCGAAGAATGCATGCCGCGTCCGGTTCGCCTCCTCCGCCACCGCAAGCTCAGCCTTCTTCGCAGCCAGCTTCTTCTCTGCCTTCTGGCTGCGGATAATGATAATGAGCGCTATGGTGACAATAGCCAGCAGGACCAGGGCCGCCGCTGAGATACCGACAATCGCGGAGACCGAAAGGCGGTTCAGGAAATTTGACAGATCAGCTGAGTCCTGAAGATTATCAGAGGAGATCAGCTCATAGATGTAGCCCTGATCCACGGCTGTTGTCTTGTTGATGATGCCGCGGAGCATATTGCCGTCCGCATTCGGCAGCAGGCCGAAGTCAAGATCCCAGGTAACGCCGCTGAAGGCAGATACGGAATACTCTGAAGAGCGGTTGCGGGTCAGCAGCCAGCTGGATGCCGGCTGTGAGCAGATCACAGCATCCGCCTTTCCGGACTTCAGCGCCTCGAAGCAGTCCTCGCTGTTATCGCATACCTGAACCGCGATCGCGGAGCCGGCCGCCGACAGTATCTCGCTGACCGTTGCCTCATTGCATCGCGGAACGGCAGCGGTGCTTACGCTCGCCGTCCCTGCCTTCGTGATCTCGGCAAGATTCATGCTGAGATATGGATTCGTGAGAATGACACCGCGGCTTTCCGCCACGAAGATATTATCCTCGACCTTGCCGATAAGATCTGCCCTTCCATCCTGAACCGCCTGAAAGGTCTCATCCGCATCCGCACACGGCACGCACTCGATCGAGTTGCCGATGACCTCCGCCAGATGCGCATAGTATTCCGGCAGAAAGCCGGTCATCTTCCCATTGCTTTCCAGATGGCTGAACGGCGCATCATCCGACAGCATCGCGATCCGGATGACCGGATGCGCCGCGATGAACTGCTGTTCCTTCTGCGAGAACGAGGGAGATGAATTCCGGGAAGCCGGGAAGTACTTGTCAAACAGCGCTCTCGTATAGGACGGGCTCTGCAGGGAAAGAATTCCCATTGCCCGATCCAGCTGCCCCTTCAGGTCTGCCCTGTTCCGGTTGAGCATGAAATACAGATCCAGAGACGGGAACTCCGCGATCTTCTGTGCGCCTTCAATCGTTGAGCCGGCGGCGATCGCGTCTACCTCGCCGCTGAGCAGCGCCGCATTCCGAAGATCCAGGCTGTCATATTCCACGACATGAGGACTCAGCCCGTTCTCCGTGCACCAGTTCGTATACAGCGCGATCACATTCGATCCCTTCAGAATCCCGCACTGAATATCCGCCATCGTCGCGGTGTCGCCTGCCGAGTAGCGGGTGTCATCGGCCCGTACCTGCACAGAGATATGCGACGTGCACATCTTGGATGAAGAGACCAGGTATCTGGATTCCCGCTCAGGGGTTCGCGAGAGGCCGCTCAGAATATCGATATCGCCGCGCTCCAGCGCTTCCAGTGCGGAATCGAGATTCGGGTAATCCTCGATCTCAAGCTTCCAGTTGGCATAGCCGGCCAGCGTGTAGTAGTACTCGATGTCATAGCCGGCATAGGTGCCGTCTTCCTTCCTGCTCATGAAGCCGCCATTGCTGAAATACCCGACCTTCACGACAGCCGGGCTGTCTTCCGCCTCGATGCGCACTGCAGCCTGCGGCAGCCAGGCATAGAAAAGAACCAGAAATGACAGCAGAAAAAGCAGGAATCTCCTGCTCCGGCTGCCTGCCGAAAGTGGACTGCGCATCTCTCTCTTCATGGATTCTACCTCAATCAGAAGTACTGTCTCTACTATACAATAGAATCCATTGTCTGCCCGGCAGAATTTAATAAAGTGTAATGATTATTCAGTTATATATTCAGATTCCTGCTCCAGCCAGCTGTTGTAGCAGCTCAGCCAGGAATCAAAGGCAGAGCAGCGGAAGATCTGCAGTCCCCGGCGATGGTGTCCCTCCCGCATGCAGATCTCCCAGGTCTGCTCATGGAAGCTGTCCTCGGAGATCAGCACGCATTCCACGCTGCGCAGATCATAGCAATCCTTGTTCTTCATTCTCTGCTCCTCCTCTCATGCAAGGTCTCATTCATGCCGCGCTATTTCCGGCTATAGAGATACACCTCGGAGATCTCATGATCATAGCCTGGATAGAAGCCCTTCACCATGCCGAGCACGATTCTGGATCCGTGATTATACAGCACCAGCATCTGCTTCGATACCGGATCAAATGTCAGTCCCTCGATCTCTCCCTGCATCGCGACATCATCCAGCGTGCGCTCCAGCACCACCTGTGCAGTTGACGACTGGGCAGAGATGCGGGTGCGGTAGATGTGATCCGGCTCCTGATCATCCGCAGTGCCGTCATCCGCAGTCATGTAGTAGAAGCCCTCGGAGTAGGCAATGCCCTGCAGCCACTGCGGCGGACACTGCAGATGCACCTTTCTGAGATAGGCTCCGGTGTCAAGATCATAAAGATACAGATACCGGCCGCTCTCCTCGCCGACCCAGGAGCACATCGCAATCGTCCGGTCATCCGGATTCACGGCTATGCCGGAGCACTCCAGCTGCCCGCTGTCAGGCGCAAAGGAAAAGGTCCGCTTCAGCTGCAGCGTATCGCCGTCATAAACTGCCATCTGGATATTCCTGCCGACGCCATCCACGAAGTATTCTGCGCCCGCATAGATCTCGTTCTGATAGACATCAATATCGCCGAGGTGATTGACTTCCGCATCAAATCCCGACAGCGGATCCAGGTTCTCGGCCACGACATTCCAGCTGCGGTCATACTTGGTCAGGCTTGTGCTCCCGCTGACCCAGTAGAAGCTGCCGTCTGTTGCCACTCCCTGCCTGCCGGCAACGGGAACTGCTCTTTCCAGCTGATATGCATGGCGCGGAAGCACGTCCTTCGCTGCCCGCAGTCTGCTGCTCAGAAGAGCTGCAGTCCCGGCAGCGCCGATGGCCGCTCCCAGTATCAGGATGCCGTATCGATTCATGATGATCCTCCCTCAGCTTCATGTCAGACTCACATGACAGCCCTGCACTTTCCTGCAGTATACCAGCGGGCAGTCAACAACTGTCCAGCAGGAAGCGGCAGGATGAGATTTCCAGAAAATGAAAAGCCCGCCGGAGCAGGCAGTGAGATCAGGAAAGCGGATGGTCCCGGCGCAGCTTTCCGGCCAGCGTGAAGGCGGCCGCTGCCGCGACAATGCCGGCAGACATGCTGACGGCGAACAGCAGCGTGTACATGCCTTCAGACATGAAGACTTCGTAGTTGCGCTGCATCAGCGCATCCATGGTTCTGTAGAGTCCGGCCCCGGGAATCAGCGGGATTGCCGCCACCGCGGAGAATACCGTGACCGGCGCCCGCAGGATGCGGGCACACACCTCGGAATACAGGAAGACTGCAACCGAAGCCAGGAACGCTGCCTCGAAGTCGCCCAGCCCGCCAGCAGACAGCGCGAGATAGATGCCCCAGCAGAGAAATCCTCCGGCTGCCGCAAACAGCAGCTTGCGCCCATGCACATTGAAAACAAGGCCGAAGCCAAGCGATCCCATCAATGCGCTCAGTAGCTGTATCAGTATGCTCATTGCATTCTCCCTAGAACAGATATCTTGCAAGGATGAAGCCGGCCGCGATCACCACTGCCAGCAGCAGCGATTCAAGCAGCCTGATTGCCCCGGTGATGGTATCCCCTACAAACAGATCCCGCAGGGAATTGGTAAATGCCATGCCAGGAATAAACAGCATGATGTTGCCGTAGCTGACAAGATCCGCTCTTGCCGCAAGTCCTGCCAGCACGCTCAGCCTGCTCAGCACGCCGCCGGCAAGCGATATGACAAGAATCGTCAGAAGCGCATTGACCTGCCTGCTTCGCACTGCCCTCTCGAGCACCTTGAGCACAGCGCCGATCAGCGCTGAAGCTGCCATGTCTCCCCAGGATCCCCCGAAAAACACGCAGAAGGCAGCAGATACCAGCGCATAGGAAAGCAGCTGCACCGGAAAGGAATATCGGCTCTGCGCATCATCCATCATGCGCAGCTCCCGGCGGATCTCAACCGGATTCATGTGGCTGCTGCAGATCTTCCTGGACAGGGAATTGAGGCGGTCCAGACGATCCAGATCGTTGGTGATCATGGTGATTCTGCGGGTCTCCGTATCGGTTCTGCCATCCGGCCAGTGCACTGTCGTGATGATGCTGGAGGTAATGGAGAAGACATCAACCCGCACAGCGCCGGTCGACATCAAAATGCGCCGGATCGCGTCTTCCACGCGGCTGACCTCTCCGCCTGCCATCAGCAGCTGCTCGCCGATGGTCATGGCAGTATTCAGATATTCTGATCGGACTCTCTGCTCCATTCGCTGTGCCTGTGCCTCGCCACTAATCATCTTATGAGATACCGCGGCAAGGTGCAATCCTTTCCTGCCCTTGATGACGCCGCATGCATTCATGAAGCTTAAAAAAGGGCCGCGGCATTTCTGCCGGGACCCTCAGTCATTCATGAATTGTTCAGGAGAGAAGCGCTGCCGCATCTGCGAAGCTTGCCCGTTCCTTCAGAGCCGTGCCAAGCTCTCTCATCTTGGCAAGATCGCCGACCAGGACTACGCCGCAGAGACGCCCGTTGAGGAAATATGCCTTGCGGTACGTATTTCTGGACGCATCCGAGATCTCCATCGTCTTGTACTGCTTCTCCGGATCTGAGCCAAGATCGCCGCTTGCAAACAGCTGCGTGCCGAGCCCGAAGAATGTCAGAGCCGGCGCGGTCAGCTCATATTCCAGTGCTGCGCCTGCCGCATTTGCTCCGGCAGTCTTGCCTTCCTCGAGTGCCTGCGACCAGAGGGCATAATTCGTGTTGCTGAACTGCGCGCAGTCGCCGCATGCATAGACATCAGGAACGCTGGTCTCCATCTTCGCATTGACGACCACAGAGCGGTCGCAGACGATGCCTGCATCCTTTGCAAGCGCGACATTTGCCCTGACGCCGGCAGATACGATAACGAGATCGCATGGATAATCGCCGGTTTCCGTATGAACAATCCGCTGATCGCCATCAGCCTCGATCTTCGTGATCTTGACGCCGGTATGCATATGCAGGCCGCGTGCCTCAGCAATGGCAGCGACCATGGCGGAAGCCTTCTCGTCCAGCTGACGCGGCATCAGGCGGTTCATCGCCTCCAGCACAGTCACGTCCTTGCCGCCCTTGGAAAGCTCCCAGGCAGCCTCGAGTCCGAGCACGCCGCCGCCGATCAGGACAACCTTCTGCTTCTCGCGGATCAGGCTCTGGATCAGCGCCACATCATCAAGCGTGCGGATCGTGCGGACCTTGTCATCATCCCTGGATCCCTCGATCGGCGGAATGAAGCAGGAAGCGCCGAGTGCATAGATGCACTTGTCATAGGCATACTCGCGGCCATCCTTCAGGATGCACTTCCTGGCAGCTGTATCCAGCTTCGCGATTTCAGCGCCGAGGATCAGGTCAATTGAATGCTCGCCGTACCAGGCGGCCGGATGAATGGCAATCTGCTTGTTGCTGAAATCCGCCATCAGCGCCTTCGTCAGCATCGGCCGGTTGTAAGGCAGATGGCTGTCGCCGCTGATCATGACAATGCGCCCGGTATGATCATGCTCGCGCACTGCCTCTGCAGCAGAGACTGCTGCGGCGCCGCCGCCGAGAATGACATAGGTATGATCTGTATCCGTGCTGCCGGTCTCGCCGGTATCCTCAACCGGCACGAAGCTCTCCACGCCTGCGCCGCAGACCGGGCAGATCGTGATGGACGCATCGAAGATCGCGCCGCAGATGACGCACTTGACGAGATTGCCCTTGTTCTGGGCAGGCTTCTTCACATCCTTGTTCAGCAGGATGCATCCGAAGTTGTAGCCGAAGTCATAGGCATCCTTCAGCTGATTCTCATCCGGCTTGAAGCGGACACGGAAGCCGTCTACTACCTTCATGTGCAGCTGCTTCAGGCGCTCGATGATATGAGGAACGCCTTCACCGCTCCATCCGTAGCTTCCGAATGCGCTGGCCAGCTTGCCGCGGTCAGTCGCCGCAAACATCGAGGTGGTCAGGCCCCAGATCGGGGAAAGCGCCTCGCCTACGATCGTCGGCGTTCCGAACAGGACGCCATCCGCGAAGGAGATCTCTGCCGAGACCTTGCTCAGGTCCTTTTCCTGCACCATGTCATAGAGCTTGACAGCGATATTGCCGCTGTCATTGATGCCCTTTGCGATCTGGCGCGCCAGCTGCGCGGTATATCCATAGGCGCTGACATACGGGATGACAACCGTCTTTCTGCTGTTCGGGTTGACAGTGGTGCTCCACTCGTAATACAGCTTGCGAAGCTCATCGATATGGCTGTCCAGGACAGGTCCGTGGCCGGTGCAGATCAGGTCTGTCTCCAGGCCTTCCGTGCGCTTCAGCGCATTGAGCATATACGGATCCTTGAACGGACCGATGATGTTATCAAAATAGTACTTGGCAGCGCTCAGGTAGGCATTCTCATCCGTCACCTTGGAGCGGAGCACCTCTTCCGTCGCGTAGTGAGAGCCGAAGGAGTCGCAGGTGAACAGCGCCTTGTCCTCGATATCATAGGTATACATCGTATCCGGCCAGTGCAGGTTCGGCAGCGCCATGAATGTCAGCGTGCGGTCGCCGAGCGACAGCGTGTCATTCTCCTTGACGGTGATGGAATAGAAGTCATGGTTGATGATCTGCTTCAGGAAGTTGATGGCTGTCGAGGTTGCCACGACCTTGATCTCAGGATTCATCTCAATCAGCTTCTCGATGCTGCCGGCGTGATCCGGCTCCGTGTGATTCATGATGATATAGTCGATATCCTTGACGCTGCATACCGACTCCACATGCTTCAGATACTCGTCAAAGAATGTTGCCTTGGCGGTCTCGAAGAGAGCGGTCTTCTCGCTGCCCTTCAGCAGATACGAGTTATAGCTTGTGCCGTACTCTGTGTGCATGACAATGTCGAATGTTCTCAGGTCAAAATCCTCAATGCCTACCCAGTAAAGACGATCCTTCAGCTGCAGATGATCCATATTTAAAAAACCTCCTGACTATTATCTCCAGTATACAATTTCTATCGCGCAAGACAATCAGTATGACCATGAAACGATTGCCGAAGCGATCTGAAACCCAGGCAAAATACACTGATATTTTCAGGGAAACATGCATGTAAGCGCATTAATACCCATTCTTTTCGATGCCGGCCTCTGTTTTTGATCATAATCCGCTGAGACACGCTATAATGAGGAGGAAAGGGAAGGTAATATTTCATGGCACAGACGATTCTCTTTAATGATCAACTCGATTCAACTGATACCGTCCTGATATACCGCGATGAGGCCGGAGATTACTATCTCGGCCATGCATTCTTCTACAATGGACGTGATTCCAAGTATCTGCTTTTCATGTACAAGGAAGTCCTGCCTCTGACGAACAAGGATCTGATGGCTGCCTGGAACTATCTCGATGATAATTCCGTCAACATCGCAATCGTCAATGAGCCTTCAAATCAGATGGCTGTCGAGGATTTTCTCTACAGCCATGGCCTGGAGAAGAGCTGGAAGCATATTCAGTACCGCTCCGTCTCCGACTACATGGAGCTCGCTCAGGATTTCCGCGGCCTGAAGATCGAGAAGAACACCGCGGTAGGATACATCATCACGAAGTAGCGGATGCCGCAGCAGAGCAAAGCCGCCGGAGCATGAGCTTCGACGGCTTTTTTGCGGTCAGCGATGTATCAGAACCACGACGAGATCAGAGCCCAGAGAATCGGGACCAGCAGGGAAGGAAGCAGATCTGCAGTTCGGATTTTCTCTGGAAACAGGAAATTGATGCCGATGCAGAGAACCAGGGCATATCCGACCATGCAGATATCCTTCAGCAGCTGCCCTGCCAGCACCGAGCTCAGGGAGCCCGCCAGCAGCGTAATCGCGCCCTGATACAGAGCTACCGGAATTGCCGAGAAGATGACGCCCGGCCCTTCCGCCGCAGCCAGGATCACGCTGGTTGTTCCGTCAAGCACGCCCTTTACGATCAGCACCTGCGGCTGATGAAGCAGGCCGTCATTGAGAGATCCGATAATTGCCATGGCGCCGATGCAGAAGATCAGGGAGCCATCCAGAAAGGAGCGGCCGAAGCCGGAAAGATGCAGGCGCTGCTCGATGGCAACCGAGAGATGATTCATGCGGTCCTGCAGCTTCACAGCCATGCCGGCCAGACAGCCAAGCGCCAGTGAGATCGTCAGCAGCAGCTCTCCCGAGGAAGAGACTGATCCATCCGATTTCACGCTCAGCATATTGGAAGCCATGCCCATGATGCCGATGACCAGCACGGCAATGCCGACTGCCTTGTACAGGCCGTCCTGCATCTTCGTGCTGAACCGATTCTTGAGCAGAGTCCCGAGAATGCCTCCGATGACAATCAGTGCTGCATTTACCGCTGTTCCCATATGCGCTCTCCCGCATCCATATTCAATTGCTCTATCATACTGCAATCTCGCTGCGGTTGCGAGCGCATCCCGATCCGGGATCAGCCGTCCAGCGCAAGATCTGCCGGCAGCTCAGCAGCTGCTGCCGCGCCGGCCAGCTGCGGCGGAGCGGACAGTTCCTGATAGACGGGGCTGTCAGTCTGCAGAACTGCCTCCTGGCTGACATCATAGGAGCGGCTGGAGGAGAACAGGCGCACGGAGCCGATCTCCTCTGCGACAGAGAGCAGCTGCAGATCCTGCTCCTCAACGGCCAGGATTGCCAGAAACGGAATGCCGGTGCTGCCCTCGGCCGTCAGATCCATGCCTTTGTGATCCTTCACGGCCAGCACTCTCGCACCGGATACCAGACATCCTGTTACCGGAGTGGCGCCATTCTTCTGCTCGAGGGAGACATAGATATCAACCCGCTGGCCGGGAACGATCTCCCCGCCGAGCCTAGCAAGGTCTGTTTCCAGCGTGTAGGCTGCCTGCCCTTCCTTCAGCTGCGTCGTCGGATAATCCGGCAGGCTTTCCCTGCTGTAGAGCATATTGCGGTAGAAGACTGAGCCAGCCGGGATCATGCCCTGTATTTCCGTATACTTGCCGATGATCTCCTCCTTCGCATTGACGGCATTGTCGAGCAGATATCCGTTGGGTATCCTGGTCTCGATCAGGTCTGTCCCCTGGATCTCGGTGCGCGGCGGAATGTCGCGGGCAGCGATGTAGGTGGTCTGCAGATCCAGCTTCATCCGCAGGCGGATCTCAAGACCGGCCCACAGCAGGCCGAGCAGCGCGGCAGTGCAGGCAGCGATGGCAAGAACTTTCTTCCTGATAATCTGTTTCATGAAGATACCTCCACCCTACTGATTTGCAGATCAGAGCAGATTCCACATAAAAGGCAGGCATTTCTGCCTGCCTTTGCCAGAGCGATCTAGATACCTGGCGTGTGTCCCTTGAGATAATCCTTGATCTTCTGCTTTCCTTCCGGCTTGGATGGCTTGCAGCGATCGATATCGCCGCTGCCGTCAGCCAGGGCAGCAGCCATGCCGGAGCAGCCAGGATAGCCGCAGCCGCCGCAGTTGTAGCCTGGCAGCATTGCCAGCAGATCTTCCTCGCGGTGATCCGGCTCGACATGGAACTTCGTTGCCGCAAAGCCCAGCACCAGTCCGCAGAGCGCACCCAGGATCAGCATCATTACCAATGCCTTAATCATGATTAGTTACAGCTCCTTTTCCTTGTTCAGTGAATTCCCTGCGGAGAGAGCAGTCTCCGATTCCGCAGGCCTTGCAGTCCGGCGCCAGGTTTTCGCACCCTTCCGGAACGGGAGTCTTTCTGTTTGCAAGCAGCAGCCAGACATTCAGGCCCAGCAGGCCGCCGGCAATCAGGATTGCAAACACGGCCTTCATCAATTACACCAGCCCTGCAAATGCAGAGAATGCAATTGCCATGATGGCAGCGCAGACGAACGCAATCGGGTTGCCCTTCCAGGCTTCCGGCATCTCATTGCCGGAAAGACGCTCACGGATGGTCGCGAAGATGACCAGCACCAGCATGAAGCCGGCAGGCACTGCGACGGAGTTGACCATGGTCTCAGCGAGATTGTATCCCTTGGTGATATTGTCCAGGGCAACATAGAGCACTGCGCAGTTGGTAGTGATCAGAGGCAGATAGATGCCCAGTGCCTTATACAGTCCCGGAGAGAACTTCTTGAGGTACATCTCCACGAACTGCACGAAGGCGGCAATCAGCAGGATGAAGCAGATCAGCTTCATGTACTCAAGTTCCAGCGGAACGAGCACGAAGTAGTACAGAGCCCAGGACAGCACAGATGCGCCGAAGATGACGAAGATGACGGCGATGCCCATGCCGATGGCAGAGCTCAGCTTGGTGGATACGCCCATGAACGGGCACATGCCGATGAACTTGGTGAGGATGATGTTATTGATCAGCACGCCGCTGATGAACAGTGTAAGCAGGTTCATGACTTACTTGGCCTCCTTGGCTGCTGCTGCAGCAGCCTTCTCGCGGGCGTCGTTCTTTGCCTTGTAGGCAGAGACCAGCGATGCCAGGATCGCGAAGGTAAGGAATGCGCCGGTCTGGGAGGTGAAGACAGGAATCTCGAAGCCGGTCGGGATCAGCTGGACGTTGAAGATCACAGCGTTATTGAACGGATTGGTGAGTGCCAGGGCGCCGGTGCCGAGAATCTGCCGGATCAGCGACATGGCCAGCAGCGAGCAGGTGTAGGCAAGGCCCATCATGAAGCCGTCCTTGGCGGAATCAGCAACATCATGGGTGCACGCATACGCCTCAGCGCGGCCGAGGATGATGCAGTTGACGACGATCAGGTCAACGAAGGCGCCGAGCGCTGTATACAGCTGCGGCGTATAGGCCTGCAGCAGCATGCTGACGACGGTGACCAGCGTGGCGATGATGACGATGTAGACCGGGATGTGAATATCATCCGGGGTCATCGGCGCTACCAGCGAGATGACGATGTTGGACAGCACCAGGACGGATACGACGCAGAGACCCATGCCCAGCGCATTGTTGATCGACGTGGATACTGCCAGCGTTGAGCAGATGCCGAGGTACAGCCCGAATACCGGGTTGTTGTAGATCAGCTCTGCAAAGAAGCTTCTTTTCTTGGATGCATTGTTTGTACTCATGCCTTGCCTCCTTACTTCGAAGCATTGAACAGCGCTTCCGCTGCCTCAATGCCCTTCTTGACGGCCGTGGATGTCAGGGTAGCCCCGGACAGCAGCGGCACTTCATCGGTAGATGTCAGGCTCATGATCTGGCTGGTGTATTCATCCTGGAATGCGCGCTTGCCGAAGCCGGAAGTCTCATTCTCAGACAGCACCAGGTAGCCGCCGACGGTTCCATCCTCATTGAATGCAACCATGAAGTCAAAGCCATCTGCGTTGTAGCCGACAGCGTGAATCTTGTAGATCATGCCTTTTCCATCTGCGGAATAGACACCGGTGACAAGACCGGTCGGGTCATCATAATCCTTTACTTCCGTAAAGCTTGCGCCCGGATAGATCTTCTCCAGGTTGGTCTTTTCCTTGGCAATCGCCGCCTCGGCAATCACCGGCGCAGTCAGGCTGTTGACGCCGGACATCAGCGCTCCGCAGATTGCGCACAGAACCGCGAGAAGAACAACCTTGTAAGCCGTGGAATCTTTCTTCATCTGATGGGTTCCTCCTTAATTTCCGGAGACTGCGTTCAGAGCAGCCTGTGCCATGGCAGCGATGGAGCTGCTGGTAAAGGTTGCGGCAGTCGTCGCATCCACGCTGTCTGCCAGCGTGACGCCTTCATACTTTGCAAGTGCCTTGTCAGTAGTTGCGCGATCCCCGACTTCCTCGGTATCGCCGAAATGAACCAGCTCGATGGACTTGATGCTCTTGGAAGCGACATCTACGGTGACATTCACTTCATTCTTGCTCTCGCCGTCAACGCCGTTGAGCAGGCCGAAGCCCTTGGCGCTGCATGCATACACAGCAGTCGTCCCATCATTGGATGACTCGGTGCAGGCTGCTTCATACTTGGCATAGTCACCGCTCAGCGACAGCCCGCCTTCAGAGGCAGAAGCTGCAGTTGCAGCAGCGGTTGCAGCGGTTCCTGCTGCCGGAGCCTGGCCGCCGTTCAGAGCAGCCTGCGCCATGGCAGCGATGGACTTGCTGGTATAGGTAGCGCCGGTTGTCGCATCGACAGAATCATCTGCGGTAATGCCTTCATACTTGGCCAGTGCCTTGTCCGTGGTTGCGCGGTCGCCGACTTCCTCGGTATCGCCGAAGTGCGTGACCTCGATTGAGGTGATCTTCCCTGCCGCGGTATCAACCGTGACATTCGCCTCGTTGCGGGACTCTCCGTCAACGCCGTTCAGCAGGCCGAAGCCCTTGGCACTGCATGCATACACGACGGTCGTTCCGTCAGCGGAAGACTGCGTGCATGTTGCATCATAATCTGTGTAATCCGCCTTCATGGAAAGGCCGGAAGTGCTGGCAGCAGCAGTGCTGCTGCCGGCTGCGGATGCCAGCGGCTGGCCTCCGTTGAGCGCAGCCTGGACCATGGCTACGATGGACTTGCTGGTAAAGGTAGCTCCCGTTGTGAGATCAGCGGAATCAGATGCAGTCTTGCCTGCATACTGAGAAAGCGCCTTTTCCGTGGTAGCGCGGTCGCCGACTTCCTCGGTATCGCCGAAGTGCGTGACCTCAACGGACACGACCTTCTTGGCATTGAGATCAACAGTTACTGTCGCCTCATTCTTGGATTCGCCGTCAACGCCGTTCAGCAGGCCGAAGCCCTTGGCGCTGCAGGCATATACCGCAGTCTTGCCGTCATTGGAAGACTCGGTGCAGCTTGCCTCATATTCGCTGAAGTCGCTGCTGATCGCAACAGTTGATGCGGCAGAGGCAGTGCTGGATGCAGAGCTGCCCTCAGAGGCAGCGGCTGCCGGAGTCTTTCCGACCACCTGCGTTCCGACACCGAGCGTCACTGCCAGGAGGCAGCCGCCGGCAATCAGGACCTGGTTGCGGAACTTCTTTGCATCGCGGATCTGGCTGCCGTCGAACATCTTGTCAATGGCAGGCGTCAGCATGTTCATCAGCAGGATGGAATAGAGAACGCCATCTGCGAGATTGGACTTGGTGCGTATGATGACAGTCAATGCAGCTGCGCCGAGCGCGAAGACAATGCGGCCGGGCAGAGTCATCGGGCTCGTGACCGGATCCGTCACCATGAAGATGCCGCCGAACATGACGCCGCCGGCAAGCACCTGGAACAGCGGATACCAGAGGCCCGCTCCGTGCATGGCGCCGATCAGCGCCGTCAGCACGAAGACGCTGCCGATATAGAATACAGGAAGCTGCCAGTCAATATCCCTGCGCATGATCATGAATACGCCGCAGGCAAGGATCAGGAGCGCGCAGGTGCTTCCGATCGTGCTCGGATAAGCGCCGATCAGCATCTTGCCCAGGCCGCCGAACTGGCTGACGATCTCGTTGAACTTGGAGCCGCTCATCATCCAGCCGTAGGAGCTCATCACGGTCGTAGGAGTAGCGCTGGTCGTGAAGTCCGCCGCCTTGGATGCGGAAAAGCTCTGCATGATGATTGCCTCGCCGAAGGCCGCGGGATTGAAGATATTCTGCCCGAAGCCGCCGAAGACCAGCTTGCCGAAGACAACGGCAATGATGGTAGCGACGCAGAGCGCGAAATAGCCGGTATCGATCGTGGAGATCAGGGTGAGAATCATTGCTGTCACCCAGGAATAGGATGACAGGAGACCTGTCTTGATATCCTTCTTTGTTGCCTTGAGCCAGAGTGCGTCTACTGCCTCTGCGGTGACGACGGAATCCACCATGAGCAGCACGACGCGCAGGCCGTAGCTTGCACCCCAGGCTGCAGAATAATAGATGATAGAGAACAGCGTCACTGCCAGCAGGCAGAGGGTGAGATCGCGCATGATCCCGGAAGTGCTCTGCGAAGTGCGGTAATGCGGAGCAGGTGTATAGGTAAGTTTCATCTTCTTCTGTCCCTCCTTACTTCACAAGAGCCATATAGCGCTTGGCTTTGCGGATACCCTCTGTCACGTCCAGCTTGGACGGGCAGATATAGGTGCACAGACCGCATTCGATGCAGGACATGACATCCAGCTTCTTCAGGGTCTCGACATCCTTGATCTTCTCAGACATATTGATGCGGACCGGCTCCAGGCCTGCCGGGCACACTTCCGTGCACTTTCCGCAGCGCAGGCACTTCACCGAGAACGGCTCGCGGCGCTGCAGCACCGTCAGGCCATTGTTCTGGGCGATGATCACGAACTCATCGCTCGGGATGGAGGCACCCATCATCGGGCCTCCGATCATGAGCTGGCAATCGCTGCCGGTATAGCCGCCGCAGAATGCGACGATCTCCGCAGCCGGGGTGCCGAGCGTGACATAGATATTCTGAGGATTCTTTACGCCGTCGCCGGATACGGTAACGATGCGGTGCGTAATTGCCCTGCCATTCACGATGGCATTGCCGAGAGCAATGCAGGTTGAGCTGTTATTCAGGATGCAGCCAGCCTCCATCGGCAGCTTTGCATAGCGGCGGCCGGTCAGCGTATAGACCAGCGTGCGCTCCCATCCTGCCGGATAGACATCCGCAACCGGATGAACCTCAATCGGGGTTCCGGCAAAGGTCTTCTGCAGCAGTGCAATCAGATCCTTCTTGTCTTCCTTGATAGCGAAGGCTCCCTTCGGTGCCTTGGAGAGCCTGAGCAGCGCCAGGGCGCCGACCTTCAGCAGATCTGCATTCTGCATCGCATTTGCATAATCCGAGGTCAGATACGGCTCGCACTCTACGCCGTTAATGATGAAGAGCTGAACGTTCTCCGGCTTCATGTACTTCACGTAAGTCGGGAAGCCGGCTCCGCCGAGGCCCAGAATGCCGGCATTCTTGATGAAATCCAGCATCTCCTCGCTGCTAGCCTTCTCAGGATCGATCGGAGCGAATGCACGCACTTCAGTGTCCTTGTGATCATTCTGAATTTTGATATGATCAGCAGGCTTCATGTTGCAGTACATCCTCTTCTCGATTGCCACTACCGTTCCGGATACCGGGGCGAATATTGGCAGGTAAAAGTGATCATTGCGTTCCGCAATCTTTTGACCGATCTTCACTTCATCTCCGACCTTGACCAGCGGGCTGCAAGGCGTATTGCCGGTCATCAGCGGCACCCAGATGAAATCGGGTTCCGGCATCGTGCGGATCTCACTGTGCGCAGTCAGATCCTTGTGGCCGTCCAGATGAAAATGCATCGGTCCGGTTAAAATTGACATATCTCTATATCCCTTCCTATTCAAACATCAGGATTATAGCATTATTCACAAGTCAAATCATTAAAATTGCTGGGCATTTATGCTACAATTTGCGAGTTATGAGAAAACTACAACTTGTGATTTTATTGATTAGTATTTCCATGCTTGCCGGTTGCGCTTCAGGCGGTCAGACGGCCGCTTCCGGCAGCACTGCCGCCGCCAGTGCAACAGGCGTGCAGACCTATCAGAATGTCTCCGTCGATGCGGGCTTCGATACCGTCCTGGTATACCAGGAAGCCGCAGCCAGCAGAGACATCTTTGACACTCACTTCAATGAGGCTGTCGATCTCTTCAAGTACTACAACAACCTGTTTGACATCTACAACACCTATGATGGCATCAATAACATGAAGACCATCAACGACAATGCCGGGACAGCTCCCGTCACGGTCGACCAGGACATCATCGATCTGCTCAAGGAAGCGAAGAGCTTCTATGGCTACTCCAACGGAGAATTCGATGTGACCATGGGAAATCTGCTCAAGGTCTGGCACAAGTACCGCGAGGATGGCATTCTGAAGAATCAGGATGGCGAGAAGGGAGACGTGCCGACCGATGCTGAGCTGAGCGAGGCTGCCGCCCATAAAGGATGGGATGCCGTGCAGATCGACGAAGCAGCAAAGACTGTCTACATCACCGATCCGACGATCTCGCTGGATGTCGGCGGCATTGCCAAGGGATTCGCGACCGAGAAGATCGCCCAGAAGCTCGAGGCAGAGGGCGTCGTCAACGCCGCTATCAATGCCGGCGGCAACAACCGCACGCTCGGTCCCAAGGCCGACGGGACGACCTGGAATGTGCGGATCCAGAATCCGACCGGAACCGACAACCTGATGGTTGTCAGCGAATACGGCAAGGAATCCTTCGTCACCAGCGGCGACTATGAGCGCTACTATGAGGCATCCGACGGCAATACCTACCACCACATCATCGATCCATCCACCAGCTTTCCCGCCACCTACTATCACTCCGTGACCATCGTCACGAAGGATTCCGGCGTGGCGGACTGCCTCAGCACCACCCTGTTCACGATGTCCTATGAAGACGGCCTGGCAACGGTCAAGGCATATCAGGCAGACCATCCTGACACAGATATCGATGTCATCTGGATGGCAGACACCTCCAAGAGCTTCAATGCGGCTAACAGCAAGACGGTCGGCGACCTGTACATTGCCTGGACAGACGGGCTGAACGACAAGATCACCTGGGAATGATCAGATGCTGAAGGATATCCTGATTGATACCTGCGGAGATGTGCTCCGCCTCATTCCCTTTCTCTTTGCCACCTATCTGCTCATGGAATGGATGGAGCATGAGACCGGCGGAAAGATGGAGTGCTTCCTGGAAAGGCATCAGAAAGCCGCGCCTGTATTCGGAGCCCTGTTCGGCATCGTGCCGGAATGCGGCTTCTCCGCTGCCAGCAGCAGCCTGTATACCTCCGGCGTCATCTCTGCCGGAACGCTGATCGCCGTCTATCTGTCCACCAGCGATGAGATGCTGCCGATACTCATCTCTGCCAATGCCGGCTGGAGCCGCATCGGGCCGATCCTTGCTGTCAAGGTCATCGTTGCCATCATCGCCGGCTGTCTTGCCGACCGCTTCTCCCGCCATTCGCACGCGCATATCGATACCTTCTGCCGGCAGGAGCACTGCGACTGCGAGCATGAATCCGTCTGGAAGGCAGCCTTCGAGCATACGCTGCGCATCACGATCTGGCTCTTCATCATCACCTTTGCCATGAACGGCATCATTGCCCTGATCGGCACTGACAGCCTGCATGCATTTGTTGCCTCGCATCCGAAAAGCTCGGTCCTCACGAGCACGCTGATCGGCATGATTCCGAGCTGCGCCTCCTCGATCCTGCTGTCCACGCTGTATCTCGAGGGCGTCATCAGCTTTGCCAGCGTCTGCGCAGGCCTGCTGGCCAATGCCGGCATCGGCATGCTGGTGCTGTTCCGCGTCAATCCCCATCTGAAGGACAACCTGCGCATCATCGGCTATACCTGGGCATCTGCCCTGATTGCCGGCCTGGTCCTCACGATCTTCCAGTAGCATCCCAGCGCCGCCTGCCATGCATGCATATAAGCGTTAATAATCAGGCCGTCGGATCTCATCAATGATCCGGCGGCCTTTCTTCTGCGATGCTGCTCAGCTGCGCTTTCTTCTCTTCAGCATTTCCTTCTTCAGGACCTGATCCAGTGCCTGCGGATCAATCGGCTTGGCGACATGGCTGTTCATGCCGGCATCCATGCATCTGCGGATATCCTCCGCAAACGCATCTGCGGTCATGGCAATGATCGGGACGGAGGCGGCATCCTTTCTCTCCAGCATGCGGATGCTCCTGGCTGCCTCATATCCATCCATGACCGGCATGTGGATATCCATCAGCACGGCATCGAAGTATTCCGGAGAGGATGCGGCAAATGCCTTCAGGCCGGCCTGCCCGTCGCCGGCAACCTCGACGATCATTCCCTTCTCCTCCAGGATTGCCTTGGCGATCTCCTGATTCAGCGGATGATCCTCGCAGAGCAGGACATGACGGCCAGCCAGGATATCATATTGGTCACTGACGGATTCCGCAGCCTCAATCTCGCTCTGCTTCTCCTCCGTGATGCAGCCAAGCTCAAGCTCAACCTTGAATGCGGTGCCCCTGCCGAGCTGGCTGGATACGGAGATCCTGCCATCCATGGCATCAATCAGCCGCTTCGTGATCGCAAGTCCCAGCCCGGTTCCGTGCATCTCCGCGGAATTGACCGGGCGCTCCTGCGTGAACGGGTCAAAGAGCACCTTCTGGAATTCCTCGCTCATGCCGATGCCGTTATCAATGATCTCGATCGTCATCGAGATGCGCTCCTCAGAGAGACGGCCCTCATGAACGCGGCAGCGGACCGTGCCGCCTTCCGGCGTGTACTTGATCGCATTGGAGAGCAGATTGAAGATAACCTGATTGATTCGCAGCTTGTCCAGCAGGGGAATCAGGCCGGGTATGATGGCCGCTGTCTCAAGTTGGAATGTCTGCCGGCGCTCCTCGCAGAGCGGGATGATGATCGCGTTGAGATAGCGCTCGAATTCCTGCGGCGGATAGGGCTCCAGATGAAGCTCGATCTTGCCGCTCTCCGCCTTGGACATGTCCAGCACATCATTGATCAGCGACAGCAGGAACTTGGAGGAGGTATCGATCTTCGTCAGGCAGTCTGCCGTCCTCTCCGGGTTCTTCTGCTTCTGCGCAAGATAGGTCATGCCGATGATGCCGTTCAGCGGCGTGCGGATATCATGGCTCATCCTGGACAGGAACTCAGACTTGGCGATACTGGCTGCCTCTGCCGCGTGTTTCTCCTCCTGCAGCAGCTGCATCTGGCTCTGCTCTTTCCGATAGGCCTCAGATATATCGGACCGCATGACAAGGATATCCCTGCCCGCTTCATCAAGCCAGCTGTACTGCAGGCGGATGCACTCCGCGACGCCATCTACCGTCCTGAGATACGAGACGGAGCGCTGCCCCTTCTCGCGCAGGTCATGAAGGATCGCAGGAATCGAGACGAGATTGCTGAAGCAGATGCGCTCCTGCTCATCCGGTATCTGCGCCCGGATAAAACCGCAGCAGTCCTCATAGGGCAGCTGCTCGCCGATCTCGCCATAGCTGATCTCCGGCTTGCGGCTGCGGAATTCAAACGTGCATGAAGGCAGATGAATGATGCCGATATAGTCAAACTGGTGATGGATCAGCCGGTCCATGATGAACTCATCGCGCTTCCTGCCGTCAATGTCAAAGGAATAGGTGACTGCCTCGATATCTCCGGTATTCGGATTCTTCATCATGCTCAGAAAGCCCTCGCGCCAGTGCCGCTCGCCATTCTCGTAGCGGACTGGATACTCGATTGAGATGCGATCCGTTCCCTTCTCGAATTCGGCCAGCAGAAGGCTGCGGTCAAACCGGCTGCGGAAGTCTCTTCGAATCCCCTCGTCATCAATCAGCTTCTCGAAGCTGCTGAAGTATCCATCGACTGTGCCGGAGCGCTGAAGCTCCATCACGCTGCTCATTCTGCTCATTCCTGCAGTGCCGTTGCCGCACCAGTTCGTCGAGAGATTCAGATGAAATGTCCCGTACGAATTCAGATGATCGATCTGCTCGTAGGCACGGTTGAACCGCTCCTCGCTCTGCTTCTGCGAAGTGATGTTCTGCCCGCAGCAGTACACCGTCAGCAGGCGCCCGCTGCTGTCCAGCACCCGCTTGAGGCTCATGTGCTCATACTGCCAGGCAGGCTGCTGCGGAAGCCTGAAATGGAACCCGCATTCAGCCTCGGCAGCGCCGCTGATGATGGCCTGATAGGCAGACATGAATCCCTCAAGGTCCTCCTTTGCGACATATCCTGCAAGAGAGTCCGGAACATTCGAGAGCACTGCCGGGATTCCATAGGCTCTGCAGATTCTCTCCGTATAGCCGCTTCGCATCATGACAGCCTGGTGCGTATCGATCTGATAGGACCAGATGATCATCCGCGAGGACTCCGTCGCATCCTCGTACATCTGTCGGTCGCGCATCAGCTCCTGCTCTGCCTCATACTGCTTGTCCATGTCAACGAAGGAGGCGTAATAGTACTGAACGCCCTCCTGGAGATAGGCCTTGCGGAACTGATTGCTCACCCAGTGCTGCCGGCCGTCCTCTCCTCTGATCCGGTACACCGTGCTGCCGCGGCTCCTGCGGCCTGCATTCACTTCCGCAAACTCATCCAGGAACAGATGCCGGTCCTCCGGAAGCAGCCAGTCCACCGGGTTTCTGCTCTGCGCCTGCCAGTATTCCCGGCTGCCATGATGCAGCTCATAGAATCCGGCATTGGTGTACACCAGCCGGATCTCATCGCCATATGCTGCGAAGACTGCAACGCCGCCGGGAATGCTGCCGAGAATCGCATCCAGGCTGTCTCCATACGCAGCCAGCCGGTTGCGCTCGCTGACATACTGATCCACGTCATAATAGGAAGCGTAGAACCGCTCCGTTTTCTCATTCAGCGGCTTGTGATCTGCCCGGATTCCGATCCACATGTATCTGCCGCTGCCGTCCAGATTTCGGAACTGATACTCGAACATCCGCTTTTCCCTGATCGAGGCGAACACTTCCTTCTGCAGCCCCGGCCGGTCATCCGGATGAACGGAATGAATCGTGTTCTCACCGAAGAACTGCGTGCGCTCCATGCGCTGCGATCGGATCATCCGATAGAAGCCGTCATTCAGATATCTCAGCGTGATGATGCCGTCAGTCACGTCAAAGACGCCGACGCCAGTCGGTATGCCGTTGAGCGCATCGATGCCAAGTGCCTGCGAGTCATTTCGTTCCATATCATTCATCCTGTCTCACCATTCGGCTGCCTTCTGATCCAGCCGGCTGCGCATTTCATGACGCTAATCATTTCTGCATGCGTCTTGCGATGTCTGTATCTGCTCAGCCAGCTCGCTGAACAGCCGGCCAGGCTCGACCGGCTTGGTCACATATCCATTCATCCCTGCTTCCATGGCCTCCCGGACGCTCTCCTCAAAGGCGTCCGCAGTCATGGCAATGATCGGAATGCGATGCGCATCCTGGCGATCAAGCATCCTTATCCTTCTGGAAGCCGTATTGCCATCCATCACCGGCATGCGCAGATCCATCAGAATCGCGTCATAATATCCCTCTGCGGATGCTGAGAAGCGATCCAGCCCTTCCTGGCCATTCTCGGCTGCATCAACCTCAACGCCCTTTTCCTTCAGGAGCATCACCGCAATCTCCGTATTCATGAAGTTATCCTCGCACAGCAGCACACGCCTTCCTGAAAGCAGATACTCTTTCTCTCTCTGCTCCCGCTTTCTAACGCTGGCATCCGGCACTTCGGAGATCGGCAGAGTGACAACCCAGCGGGTTCCTCTGTGAATCCTGCTCTCCACCTCGATCGTGCCGCCCATAAGATCCACATAGCGCTTCACGATTGCAAGACCGAGCCCGGTACCAGGCGTCTTCAGAGACTCTGATCTCTTCTCCTGCGCAAACGGCTCGAACATGCGCTTCATGAATTCCTCGCTCATGCCGATGCCGGTGTCCTCGACGCAGAGAGACCATGCGCTGAGCTTCGGATTGGATGATGGAATCATGTGCACGGATACAGTGCCGCCTTCCGGCGTGTACTTGATTGAGTTGGAGATCAGGTTCAGTGCAATCTTCTGGACCTTCAGGCGATCGCACCATACAGGCTTCGAGGCATCATTCTCAAAGCTCGCATCCAGCCTGATGCCCTTCAGCTCTGCAGATGGCCGGAGCGCCGTGACCACAGCCGGGATCAGCTCATCAGGCATGACTGCCTCCGGCTCCAGCGTCATCTTTCCGCTCTCGATGCGGGACAGCTCCAGCGTATCATTCACGAGATCCAGCAGCAGGCGGCCTGAGGAGTCTATCTTCTTCAAATACTCCTGCTTGCGATCAGGATCTGTCTCCCGCAGCGCCAGATCCGTAAATCCAATGACGCCGTTCAGCGGTGTGCGGATATCATGGCTCATGCTGGAGAGAAAGCTTGACTTTGCCTCATTGGCACGGTCAGCCTCCAGCTTTGCCTCGCGGATCTGTGCCAGCTGCTGCTGATTGCGCTCAAATGCAGCAGTCACGTCAGATCGCACTGACAGAATGATCTTCTCCTCGCGGTTGATCCAGACATAGTCCAGCTGCTTGCAGAGCACGCGGCCATTCTCATTCCTGTGATATGTAGTGACATATCTGCCGTCATGCTCCGCAAGAGCGGCGAGAATGCGGTCTATGGAGACCGCCTTTTCATAATCCGCTCTTTCGTCCTCATTAATGAAACTGCGCAGCACATACTCCATGCCGACAGCGTAGGAGATGCGCTCCCGCGTGCCGGAATAGCCGTAATCGTGAGACTTCTTGATGTACTCAAATTCATTTGATTCCGCATAGATCAGGGCGATATAGTCAAACTGCTCCTCCGAGATCAGGCCCATGATCTCATCCATCTCCATCTTGCTGGAAACGTCATAGGCATAGGTAAAGCATTCAAGGTCTCCGGTTTCCGGCATCATGTAAGTATGAATATTCATGGAGATCCACAGCGGCAGCTCACCGCTGCGCGCCTGGCGATAGATCAGACTGGACTGCATCTGCCCATGCTGGTAATTCTCAACCAGGCTCCCACGGTTCAGCTTCCGGATGATTTCTGTGCGGTCCTCTTCCTGGAACGACATTGCCGCCATGGCATTCACCGCATCCTCATATGCAGTCCCCGGCTGCACACGGAACACTGTGTCATTCTTCGTGGTATATTCCAGAACCGTATTCCTGGTCAGGTTATAGTGCCCCTTGGCAACCAGATTATTGTCATCTGCCTGCCGCAGATAGCCGACTTCCCGCTGATAGCGCTCCTCCACCTTGCGGTCTGCAGTGACATTCTGGGAGAAGCCGATTGCCTTGACAGGCTTGCCGTCGCTGTTCTTCAGCGCAATGTAGGTAATGCGCTCGCAGCGCGGCTCGCTGCCGTTTCTGGGATTGTACCATACCTCGCAGGAGGCATTCAGGCCCTGATTCACCTGCTCATACAGATTCAGGAAGGCCGGACGGTCCTCCTCCGCGACCAGATGGATCATCGACTCCGGCACATGATCAATGACTGCAGGCAGGGCTAGCATGGCGCAGCGGTCCCGCGTCCGGGTGTCTGCCGACATCGTGATGCGGCGGTTCTCGATGTCATAGTCCCACGTGGACAGCTTGGCTCCCTGCACGACTTCCTGATAGAAGTACCGGCTCTCCCTGAGCTTTTCCTCCGCATTTCTGATGTCATCAATATTGCTGTAGATGAAATAGGCAATCTCCGTATCCTCATTCAGCCTGGCAATCGTGCCGCGTACGCTTTCCCAGAGATATTTTCCATCTCTGCAGCGCAGGCGATACTGCTGCTCTGCTGCCATCTTCCGGGATAGAAACGCATGGAAATCCAGGCTGCAGCGCTCCCGATCCTCCGGGTGAATGCATTCCAGGAAGGCCGCAAGATTCACCGCGTTCTCTTTGCTGACCTGAACATCAATGCGGTCAATGAAGTACTGGTTCAGCTGCATGGTCTCCTGAGGGATTCCCTTTTCAATGCGCAGCGCACCAAGCCCTGAGGGAACGCCGTCAATCATCCGGCGCATCCGTTCCATCTGCTCCTGCAGAGCTCTCGACTTCTCAATCTCGATCTCCGCGAGCTCCAGCTCCTTCTGTGCCTCGATCATATCCGTGATATCGCGGTAGACCGCATACATGGCTTCCGGACGGCCGCCGTCAGCAGCGGGATCCGTGAAGGATACTGCGCCGCCGATCCAGGTGAAAGTGCCGTCATGAGGAATCCTCATGTTCACATTGAATTGCCTTCTGCCCGCTGCCAGTGCATCCTCTGCTGACTTCTTCAGGCCGTCAAGCTCGCTGCGATATCTGCCGGCAAAGTACTGCTCCATACGGCCTTGATACCGCTCATCAAATTCCTGCCTGGTGCAGCCGATCATTCTGCACATGGCATCGTTGTACTCCAGGATGACAAAATCCGAGAGCCGGATCTTGACGATGCAGACCTCTGAGATGCTCATGAGCAGATCCCTGTCTCTGATCTGCTTCTTCAGCTGCTCATTCAGCCGCTGTATCTCCTCCTGCTGGCGTGTCTCCCTTGTCACATCCTCGAAGCTGCCGACGAGGCCGACAATTTTCCCGTTCACGATCAGCGGGGACTTTGAGGAGACGATCTCCCGATTCACTCCCCTGGCAATGCACTTTCCCGGCACCCGGAATGTGCTGATGCCATCCCGCAGAACACGGAGCTCATCATTCCGGTATGGATCAGGATCTGTATGCCAGCCCATCTCCTCATCATTCCTGCCGATCAGGGCGCCGTCATCCGGAAAGCCGTAATAGTCCAGAAAGGCCTTGTTCACTCCGAGAAAGCGGCGGTTCGCATCCTTCCAGAAGATTGCCGTCTTGGTCGTGGACAGGATCCTCGACAGCAGGATATCCTGGCGTATCTTATCGGCTGCCTCGATCCGAGGCATTTCCTTCTCATCCTGGATATCTTCACAGCAGGCGTACAGCAGGCAGGAGCCATCCTCCCGGCGCAGGATCCGTCCCTTTGCCGATACCCAGCGGCATCTTCCCTCTGATACAAGCAGCCGGAAGGAAGCACTGTACTTCCCGTCCGGATCCAGATACGCGCTCTCCAGATCAGAGCGCAGACGGTCAAGATCATCCCCGGGGATATGCTTCTTCAGGATTTCCGTCAGTCCCTTCTCCAGATCGCTGCGCTCCACCTGAAAGGCACTGCACAGGCCATCCGAGGCAGCAAGCAGCTGCACGGAATTCCTGTCTGTCCACAGTACGGCGAAAGGAACAGGCATCCTTTCATAGACCTGCTGCTCCTGAGGTGCAATATACATGCAGCCTGACATCATTTGCCTCCTGCTTATGCAGCGATCCGCCTGATGCCTGCGGATTCCTGACTTGCTCAGTTATGGACTGCCCTGATCAGCGGCAGACATGAAATCAATATCCGGCATAGCAGAAGACTGCCGGATCAGTGTACTGAGATCGGACTCAGGATATGTATTTCATATATGGCTGATCATCCATTCATGCTAAGCGTGCCGCGATCCAGATTGTGTGAGCAAATCAATACTCTTTTATACTATAATTCAGAAAGACCAGGAGATCAGATTTCAAAACCAGAAATGTCCCGCAGTGTATTGCATGTGTTCAGCGATGTATCACCGCGGCTGCGGCTGAATCACGAAAGCTGAGAAATGAGGTAAATCGAATGATACAGAATCTTGCGGAATCCTTTATGTCTGATTCTGAGGAAGATACCGGCCGCGCTGATCAATTCATTGATGGCATGAGCATCCGCCTGATCGGCTGCGGAAACCGCCTGTTCACGGAGAGAGAGGTCGGCAGATTCCTGTTTCCATCATTTCTGATCGTCTACTACCGCCAGGGAAGCACCGAGCTGCGCCGCGGAAAGCATACGATAATCCTGAAGCCAGGTTCCTTCTATATCTTTCAGCCATACCGGATCTACAGCGGCAGACGCATCAGCAGAGAGCCGCTGAACTATGCATTTCTGCAGTTTGATATCGCGCCCTTCATGACCCGCCGCAGCTTCAGCAATGCGCTGGCCAATGCAGAGGATGAGATCAGCGAGAAGTACCAGGACCTGGGACGAAGGCTTGAGTCTCTGACTGCAGACCAGACACATCGGGATGGGCACGAGGCTATGTTCCGCCAGCTTGCCAAGTATCTCGCTGCGCAGGTCATCTATGATTACCTTGAGGAAACAGAGCTTCAGGAGCCGCTGAAGGATGCCCGGGAGTCAGCGCTGATCAATCGTGCCTTCCAGTACGTTGCCGCGCATCTGTCCGATCCGATCATGATCAATGAGATCGTCAAGTATTCTGCAACCAGCAAGACCAGCCTGGACAAGGCCTTCAGAAAGATCCTGAACCAGACGCCGCAGCAGGCCATCCTCCAGTTCAAAATTGAGCGCTCGCTGGAGATGCTGCAGCAGGATGTCAGCATCAAGAGCATCGCGCGTGAGCTTGGCTTCAGCTCCTCCTACCACTTCAGCAACACCTTCAAGAAAATCACCGGAATCAGGCCGACGGCATACCGCGAAAGCCGCAACCGGGAGATCTTCCGATAGTATTCATGCCCTGAGGCATGCGCCCTGCCCTGCTGTTCATCCATGTATCAAGATGTGCGATTTTTGCATGAAATGCATATAAAATAATCATTCATTTTCATTCATAATTATAATGCATGGAGAATCATGATGAGAGTAGCTGTCTGTGACGACAGCGCACAGGACCAGGCGCTGGTGATACGATCCATTCACGAATGCGCATTGCAGTCCGGCGTACCGATACAGGTAACCCCCTTCAGGACCGGCACAGATTTCCTGAGATGGGGAGATGCCTTTGATGTTGTCTTCATGGATATTCATCTTCCTGACATGACCGGAATACAGGCCATCCAGAGCTGCCCGCATCCGGGTGCCTTCATATTCGTGACTGCCTCTGCGGACTACGCGCTGAAGGCATTCGAGATGAACGCTGCTGATTATCTGCTGAAGCCCGTCGCGGACCCGCAGGTCTGCAGATCGCTCCGGAAATGCATGATTCAGCTTCGGATTGCGCCGCCGCAGATCATCAATATCCGCGTCTGCTCCGGATTCATTCCGGTCCCGGTCCAGAACATCAAGTATATTGAGGTTTTCAATAAGATCTCAGTGATTCATACCGAGAATAATGCCATCGAGACTTTCATGAGCCTGGGAAAGCTTCACCAGATGCTCGATCCGCATGTCTTTCTCCGCGTCCATAGAAGCTTCGTCGTCAACATGCACGAAATCATGTCCATGAATCATTCTGCCGCCGTGCTGAGAAGCGGCCGCATGATCGCGATCTCCCGGCAGAACCGGGAGCGGATGCTGAGCCAGTATCAGGATTTTCTGCTGGAGAACGCATGCCGCAGCTTCCGCGGCTGCTGAGATGCCGCGCTGCCGAAGAGCAGCTAGGCGCCCAGCATGCAGACAGCGCCGCCGACGGCTATATAGACCAGCGCATAGATCATCGTCCTGCTGAGGACAGTGCTCTCCCTGCCGGAAAGGCCGCTTGCCGCGCAGCCGATGGCAATGCCCTGCGGCGAGATCATCTTGCCGATGCCGCCGCCCATCATGTTGGCTGCCGCCAGCCATTCCGGAGAGACAGAGATCGCCTCTGCCGTCTGTGTCTGCAGCGAGCCGAACAGCACTGCTGTCGAAGTGCCGCTGCCGGTAACAAATCCGCCGATCATGCCGATCAGGGGAGAGATGGCAGGATAGAAGCTGCCGGTCAGGGCGACCAGGAGCGCCGCGATTGCGGAGATCATCCCGCTGTAGCCCATGATCTTGGCAACAGAAAGAACCGAGCAGATCGTGAAGATCGTCTTGAGATTATCCTTCAATGTTTTTGCCAGGACCGAAAGAATCGTATTCCAGGAAGCCTGCTGGATCAGGCCGCCAAGGATTCCTGCCAGCATGATCTTGACGCCGGGGCAGTCCAGCCAGGCAAATGTAAGCGTGCCGGGATGATCGCCGGCATAGACCTGGACCTTCGTGGATACTGCCGCAAGCGGCGTGTGCACTGCCGGCACCAGGCTTGAGGTCAGAAGCAGGATGAGAAAGATCAGCAGGAACGGTGCCCATGCGCGCAGCGCAGACTGAACCGTGATTCCGCCCAGGACACTGACTTCGGGGTTCTTTTTTTTCTCCATCTGCAGCGAGGCGATGATCATGCAAAGCATGCATGCAACCGACCCGATGATATTGGGAAGCTCCGGGCCGACCCAGGCCGCAGCCGCATACTGCGGAAGAATGAATGACAGAGAGGCAAGCAGGCAGAATGGCCACATGCGCTTCCAGACGCGGCAGCTGCCCTCGGAGATCATCACCATCATGAAGGGAGCGATGAAGGTCAGCAAAAACTGGATCCGCACGATGTCCCTCGATATCGCGAGCGCATTCAGACCGGTAACCGCAGCCATCGTGGCAGTCGGAACGCCGACTGAGCCAAACGCGGTCGGCGTGGAATTAACCACGAGACAGGCGATGACGGTGCGGATCGGATCATAGCCCATGGCTACGAGAATGCCGGCAGGAATTGCCACTGCCGTGCCGAAGCCTGCCATGCCCTCCATGAAGTTGCCGAAGCCCCAGCCGATGATCAGAAGGATGATCAGCGGATCCGAGGATACGCCCGACAGCATGTTCTTGATCGATTCCATAGCCCCTGTCTTCAGGGTCAGCTGATAGACAAACAGCGCCGAGATAATGACCATGCATATGGGCCACAGCGCATTCAGGCAGCCTTCCAGGACTGCGCTCAGCGCATTGGAAAAGCTCATGCTGAAGCAGGCAGCCGCAGTCAGCATGGCAAGCAGGACGGCAATGCCGCAGGCCTTCCATCCCTGCATCTTCAGTACGCAGAGCGCGATCACAAGCCAGATGATCGGGATCATTGAAAGCAGAAATTTCAGCATATCCTCTCTCCCCATCAGGGATTACGGATCCCCATGCAGATTCATCATAGCATGATTCCGGTACCCGGCTTCAGGCACTCGACATGACAGCCTGAAAAGATGCCCGCACGGATTCAGCAGCTGAATTTCAAGTGTATTGGTTTCATCCAGGCCGCTTTCTTCGGGAAGGCAGCCATGGAGAGCAGCACGCAGCTATGACAGGATGAAATTATGCAGATGAGCTGAGCGCTGATGATCAGGATCTTCCGGCGGTCATCGCGCTCGATTACTCTGCACGATCTGCCAGTTCCATCCAGCGGGATTCCTTCTCTTCCAGCTCATTCCGCTTTGCTTCCAGCAGAGCGCCGATTTCCTGGATATCCCTGAATTCACTGGCATGGTTCAGGCGCTCCTCCAGATCATTGACTTCCTGCTCCATTTCGGGGAGCCCTTTCTCCAGCGCCTCCAGCTCCTTCTTCTCCTGATACGTCAGCTTATTGGAGGCCTTCTTCTCTCTGGCCTTCGCCGGAGCAGCAGATACTTCCTTATGATCTGTATTATCTTCCAGATAATCTGAATAAGACTGCTGCTTCTCCGTAATCGTGCCATGATCAAATATCAGCAGATGATCCACTGCCTTCTCCAGGAAATACCGATCATGGCTGACTGTCAGCACTGCCCCATGGAAATCTTCCAGATAGTCTTCCAGGATCGTCAGCGTATCGGTATCCAGATCATTGGTTGGCTCATCCAGAACCAGGATATTCGGCGCGGTCATGAGGATGGAGCACAGATACAGTCTTCTCTTCTCGCCGCCGGAGCATTTGGCAATCGGCTTGTACTGCTCATCCTTGAAGAACAGAAAGCGCTCCAGCATCTGGCTGGCAGTGATGGGCTCATGATCTGCGGTATATACCACGGAGCCGAATTCCTTCAGGTAGTCAATGACCCGCTGATCCTTCTCAAATACATCATTCTGCTGCGCGAAGTAGCCGAACTTGACGGTTTCCCCCACTTCCACAGTGCCGGCATCCGGCTTCACAAGGCCCATGATGATCTTCAGAAGCGTGCTCTTTCCGCAGCCGTTTTCACCGATGATGCCAAGCCGGTCCATCCGCCTGACCGTATAGCTGAAATCGGTAAACAGGATCTTATCTCCATAAGCCTTGGAAATGTGCTCGATCTTCACCGTGTTTCTGCCCAGCCTGGTATTCGCTGACTTCAGCTCCAGCGCCTCTCTTTCCTTCGGGGCATCCATGGCAGCGATCTTCTCAAACCGCTCGATTCTGCTTTTCTGCTTGGTGCTTCTTGCCTGCGCACCGGCCCGGATCCATTCCACCTCAGTGCGCAGAAAGCTCTGACGCTTCTGCTCCATGGCTTCCGCCTGCTCGCGCCGCACTTCACGCTGCTCCAGGTAATCCGCATAGTTGCCGTCATATTTATAGAGATGGCCGTTTTCCAGATCGACCATGTGATTGGTGATTCGGGAAAGAAAATAGCGGTCATGCGTGACCAGTACAACTGCCTTGGATACATGAATCAGATACTTCTCCAGCCAGAGAATCATGCCCTGATCCAGATGGTTGGTCGGCTCATCCAGAAGATACAGGTCTGCTTTGCGGATCAAGGCGATTGCCAGGGCTACCCGCTTCTTCTGGCCGCCGGAAAGCAGCTCGATCTTCTGATTGTGATCCGTGATTCCAAGCTGATTCAGAATGGACTGAATCTGATAGACTTCCGCTTCCTCGCTGAGACTGGAGCGTACCGTTTCATATACCGTTCTGCCCGGCTCAAATTCCGTATTCTGCGGGCAGTAGGAAATCTTGTATTTCTTCAGGAGCGTAACCTTGCCTTCATCCGGCTGCTCCGCTCCTGCCAGGATCCGCAGAAACGTGGATTTGCCAGCCCCGTTCATGCCGACAACGCCCCATTTATCCTTTTCATTGACCACGAAGCTGACATGATCAAGAATTGGCTCAATCGCATATTTAAAGCTGACATCTTCCAGAGATAGAATCATTCAATGCCTCCGCAACCAGGCTATTATACCTTTCTTTCCTCTGCTCTGGCATCAGACTCATGAAGAAAAGAGCTCCTGCTGAATCAGCATCTCCGGAGCTCTCTTCATTTGCCATGAATCTTCGGGCATTGCCCTGCCGCTTTCTCGTCAGATGCCGCGATCAGCTGCAGCCTGCGCTACTTCTTCTTCCTGAGATCCAGCACGAGCAGCAGAACTGCGCCGCAGAGCCCTGCGAGGCTCAGCATGAAGCCGGCCTTCAATCCAGGAACCCTGTATTGAATCGTCAGATAATGCTCGCCAGGCGTCAGGACAACTCCGATAAAGCCGCCCTGGACTTTATAGGTCTTCATCGGCACATAGTTTTCATCATAAACCATCCAGCCGGATGAATAAGGGATGGACAGAAACAGCACCTGCTTCTGAGGAACAGTGACGGAGCCATAGAACATGGATTCTGCCGGGTGCTCCAATACGGTAAAGTCGGCTGAGCTTCCAGGCTGGATATCGCCGACTTCGCTGGCCAGATCCTCCGGGATATACAGTTCCTGATTCCAGTCCAGATCATGCTGAGTTACGATTCCTGTTTCCGGATCAATTGTCTTGTGAATGGACGTCTTGAACCGGGAATACGTAAAGCCAATGGGCCTGTAGCTATCCAGCTGATACACATGGAATGAATTGATATCTGTCACATAGGTAAAGCTGTATCCCTTCGGCAGCTCGCTTTCATCCAGCACGCAGTAATACTTCACCCCCAGCATCCGCAGTGCTTCAGGATCCGAGATGGAGATGATATGCCAGTCAAAGCCATTCAGCTCAATGAACTCCTTCAGCGATGGCTCATACGTGGAATCATACGTAGATGATGACCTGTAGCCAATGACATCTCCCTGGTTCAGATTCAGCACGCTGCTCGGAGACATGCTCGCCGGATTGACATAGATGCGGTAAAACAAGTCCGTATTGGTATCCTGCAGATACTGGACATACTCACTCATCATGGAAGGCCGATAGTTGTAGTGAAAGCCGCTCAGCCGATACAGATACAGGCTCTGGCTGAGGAAGCATTCCGCTGCCGTCAGTGCCATCACCAGTTTCTTCTTTCCTCTCAGAAAGAGCGTCGCTTCCACGGCAAGCAATGCCAGGCAGCCTGCAATATAAAGATAATGAATATAGTATTCATGAATGGACAGGCCGATGCCGAGGCAGCCAAGCAGGCATAGCAGGCCGATGCCAATGCTCCAGATTGCAGGCTTGCGCAGGAACTGCTCTCCCTCCGGCTGATCAAAGAACACGGCAATTATCAGTACGTCAAAAGCCACGCTGACAAATGTCCAGCGGAATGATGCCTCGCTGAATCCATGCCACAGAGAAGTCAGCGTCGGAATCATGGCGCTTATGACCAAGACGCTGACAACCGTGATCACTGCCCGGTCCCGGCTCTCTTTCCTCTTCTTTGCAAAGAATGACAGAAGGCACGGCAGGGTCATTACTCCCGTATACAGAGAATACCAGTACAGATGGCCATCATTTCCTGCCACGAACAGATACGGAATATCGGTATAGAGGCTGAATGGCCCCGAGAGATATGACAGGAAATATCCAAAGTAGGTTTGAGGATGAAATGCCGCCAGGAAATGATATGCACCTACGCGTGCATTGCCTGAAATGAACAGAATTGTCGGAATCAGCAGGAAGCCTGCCAGGCAAGCGCCGATCAGGGCATAGAGAACCAGCGGCAGCGCAAAGCGAATTATTCCCTTCCATTCAAATCGGTTGCTGTGATAGACCCACGAGAAGGGAACATAAAGGAACAGGAACAGGCATGCAGGAAATGCCAGATAGTAGGAATTCAGGAACAGAAGGAACGCTGCCAGTGCGATCGGCAGGCGCTTCCTTCCGCCTCGATACTGCTCAACACCCCAGAGCAATAATGGAAATACGCAGTAGAAGCGATAGAACATGTACTGGCCGACATAGAGTGTAGCCGTGCCGCTCAGCATATACAGGCAGGAAGCCCATGTGATGACATGCTCATCCCTGATTCCGAAGCTCTTCAGGAAAACCGAAAAGAATACGCCCATAAAGAAGAGCGCAATCACGCTTTCCCAGAGAAGGCCCTGCTCTATGGAAGGAAACAGGCGAACAAGCCAGAACAATATGTCGCCTACCAGGTAGTATGTTTTCGATGAGTAGAAGCTGTTCCCCAGGAAGGTATTGAAAGAGTAGAGCGGCAGTGTCCCATTCTTGAGGAATGCGCTGATCATCCGCTCCCATTCATCGTAGAAGGCATTGTATTGAAGAACCTGGTCATTCCCCAGCCAGAAAGGTCTCAGGCCAAGGATAAATGGAGACATGATCAAAACAGCAACACAGACAAAGACCCCAGTTCTCTTCCAGTTTATCCGCTTCATCCCCTATGTACCAATCTGTTTTCTATAACTGTATGTACGTTCATTATATCTCTTAAGAATCAGGAATAACCAACGTTTGTATTTTCATGAGTCTTAAAAGCCCTTGGCTGCATAAGCATCCAGGGGCTTTATGAATCTGTATTCGTATTATTTACGGTATGCTGAATCATCCTGTTCCTCATGATTTACTGATCATATGGCTGCAGGTATTCAGACCGGCAATCAGTGCTGACTGACATAATAGCGGTTCCGCTTCTGCGTCTTCTTCCCATAATCAATGGCCTTGACAGGACACAGGCTGATGCAGGCCATGCAGTGCATGCAGGTACCGTTCCATGCAGGTCTGCCTTCTTTCAGGACAATATTGCCCAGCGGGCATACCCTTTCGCATTTCCCGCAGTGGATGCATCTGTCACTGGCCATGAAGGAACCATCCCGCATCATTATCCAGTGGAAAAGATCCGCGCAGCCGCTGACCCAGGCCATGGACTTCACTTTGGCATCCGCATTCAGTTCCTCGCCTCGGCTGATATGCTGTGCAGCTTCCGCAACTTCCGGCAGAATCTGCTCCGCCTTCAGCTGCGCTTCCTCATGTGCAGGCACATCGAACATGACAACATAGTTGTTCGGCATGACGATGCATCCGGTGCCGTGATAAATCAGTCCCTTTTCTTCCGCAATCTTCCTGCAGTAATGATCAGCACCGCCCATGCCGCCTCCGCATGTGACCAGAAACCATGCATCCCGGCTGCCGGAGAAGCTGCAGCTCTGCAGATAGTGCTCCACCTCCAGAGGAAGTCTGGAAATATAGATCGGTGCAACGATGACATAGGGCTTTGCTGAGACAAACTGCCTGGGCTTCTTTTCACGCATGCACTGGTTCAGCGAGACCGCTTCATCATCCAGCTGTCTGGCCAGTGCTCTTGCGACAAATTCGCTGTTGCCGGTTCCTGAGAAATACAGAATCATAATGGTTTCCTCCTGTTGTTGGTCGGGGGTGCTGCCGGTACTCTTTCAGTTTATATCAGACTGCTGTGCTTCAGGCAAAAGAAGACCTGGGCAGATGCTCAGGTCTTCTTGATGACTTACTCCCACTCAATGGTTCCCGGCGGCTTGGAAGTGATATCCATAGCTACGCGGTTCACATGCGGTACTTCATTGACGATGCGGGTTGAAATTTTGTCCAGCACATCATACGGAATGCGTGCCCAGTCAGCGGTCATGCCGTCAATTGAGGTGACAGCGCGGATGACTACCGTATAGTCATAGGTTCTCTGATCGCCCATGACGCCGACCGAGCGGATATTCGGCAGGCAGGTAAAGTACTGCCAGATGGTTCTCTCCAGACCTGCCTTGCGGATCTCCTCGCGGAGAATCCAGTCGGACTCGCGGACAATCTCAAGCTTCTCAGGAGTGATCTCGCCAAGTACGCGGATGCCGAGTCCCGGACCCGGGAACGGCTGGCGCCAGACAATCTCATCTGGCAGGCCAAGCTCTGTGCCGAGCTGGCGGACCTCATCCTTGAACAGCGTATTGAGCGGCTCGATCAGCTTGAAGTTCAGATCCTTCGGCAGGCCGCCGACATTGTGATGCGACTTGATGGTCTGCGCGGTCTTGGTGCCGCTCTCGATGACATCAGTATAGAGCGTTCCCTGGGCCAGCCACTTGATATCGGTGCCCTTCATCATCTTCTCGACTTCATCGCGGAAGGTATAGATAAACTCCGCGCCGATAATCTTGCGCTTCTTCTCCGGATCAGAGACGCCTTCCAGCTTGGTCAGGAAGCGATCCGCGGCATCGATCTTCACGATATTGATCTTCATGTCGCGATTCAGGGTCTCCATGACCTGCTTTCCCTCGTTCTTGCGCAGCAGTCCATGATCGATGAACATGCAGTACAGATTCGGGCCGATGGCCTTGTTCAGCAGTGCAGCCACGACGGAGGAATCGACGCCGCCGCTCAGGGCAAGCAGCACCTTGTCATCGCCTACCTGGGCGCGGATCTTCTCTACCTGGGTATCGATGAAGCTCTTCATGTTCCAGTTGTTCTCGGCATGGCAGATGCGGAACACAAAGTTTCTCAGCATCTCCAGGCCATGCTCGGTATTGCGCACTTCCGGATGGAACTGCAGCGTATAGATCCTGCGTTCATCATCCGCGCTGGCAGCAAACGGGCAGGTATCGCTGGAGGCAATGCCATGGAAGCCGGAAGCCAGTGCCGATACCTGATCGCCATGGCTCATCCATACAACCTGCTCCCTCGGCAGTCCCTCAAACAGCGGCGAGTCGGAGGTCACCTTGATCTCCGCGCGTCCGTATTCCTTCTTGGCGCTTGCCTTGACCTGGCCGCCCAGCATGTAGTGCGTCATCTGCATGCCATAGCAGATGCCGAGGATCGGCAGGCCGGAGGTGAAGATCGCGGGATCGCACTTCGGCGCGCCGGCATCATAGACGCTGTTCGGGCCGCCGGAGAAGATGATTCCCCTGACATCGCCCATGGCAAGGATATCTGCCAGCTTCATGTCGCCGGGATGCAGCTCGCTGTATACGCCGAACTCGCGGATGCGCCGCGCAATCAGCTGATTGTACTGGCTCCCGAAATCAAGAACGATGATCTTATCTGCCATATTGGCTCCCTTCTGGATAAAAAACTGGAAAGCAGCGCTCTGACCGCCTTCCAGTCTTGGCTACTGCTGGACTTCCTTTTCCTTGCGCTGAATGCATGCGCTCACGAATCCGCGGAACAGCGGATGAGCGCGGTTCGGACGGCTCTTGAACTCCGGATGATACTGCACGCCGATGAAGAAGTCATCCTTCGTGTTCTCGACGGATTCGACGAGGCGTCCATCCGGCGAGGTGCCGACGATATCAAGACCATTGGCTACGCACTGCTCGCGGTAGTCATTATTGAACTCGTAGCGGTGGCGGTGGCGCTCGCTGATCTCGCTCTTGCCGTAGCACTTCTCAAGCAGGCTGCCCGGCTTGATCATGCAGGGATAGGCGCCAAGGCGCATCGTGCCGCCCTTGTCGATGTCATTGGACTGGTCAGCCATGAAGTCGATGACCTTGTGCGTGCTCTCCTCATCGAACTCGTTGGAGTTGGCATCCGCATAGCCAAGGACATTTCTCGCGAACTCGATTACCGCGATCTGCATGCCCAGGCACAGGCCGAGATAAGGGATATTGTTCTCGCGGGCATACTTTGCAGAGGCAATCATGCCCTCGATGCCGCGGTCTCCGAAGCCGCCCGGAACGATGATGCCGTGAACGCCAGCCAGCATCTCGGCCGCGTTCTCTTCGGTAACCTCTTCCGACTCGACCCACTTGATATCAATATGCGCGCCGGTCTCATAGCCGCCGTGCTTCAGCGACTCGACAACGGACAGATAGGCATCATGCAGGCGGACATACTTGCCGACAAGCGCGATGCGGACATGCTTGTCGCGGTGATGAATGCGATCCAGCATGGCAATCCACTCGGCGAGGTCGATGTCCGGTGCATTGATCTTCAGCTCGCGGCATACAATCTCGGAGAAGTGCTGCTGCTCCAGCATGATCGGAGCTTCATACAGATCGGAAACCGTGACATTCTCGATCACGCAGTCCGGCTTGACATTGCAGAACAGGGAGATCTTGTGACGCACATCCTCCGGCAGCGGTCCGTCGCATCTCGCGATGATGATGTCCGGGCGGACGCCGGATACCTGCAGCTCCTTGACGGAGTGCTGAGTCGGCTTGGACTTATATTCATTGGATCCCGGGATATAGGGAACCAGGGTAACGTGCACGAAGCAGACATCCTCCTTCGGCTGCTCGATCGAGATCTGGCGAATTGCCTCGATGAACGGCTGAGACTCGATATCGCCGACGGTGCCGCCGATCTCCGTGATGACGACATCGGCATTTGCCTTCTCGCCTACGGAATAGATGAAGCGCTTGATCTCATTGGTAATATGAGGGATGATCTGCACGGTCTCGCCGAGATACTCGCCGCGGCGCTCCTTCTGCAGGACATTCCAGTATACCTTTCCGGTCGTCAGGTTGGAGTACTTGTTCAGGTTCTCATCAATGAAGCGCTCGTAATGGCCCAGATCCAGATCCGTTTCCGCGCCGTCATCGGTGACGAAAACCTCGCCATGCTGATAAGGGCTCATTGTTCCCGGATCGACATTGATGTACGGATCCAGCTTCTGAGAGATCACCTTCAGCCCGCGCTGCTTCAGCAGCCGGCCGAGAGATGCTGCCGTAATGCCCTTTCCAAGTCCTGATACCACACCGCCAGTTACAAAGATATACTTCATGCTTTCCTCCCCCAAACCTTCTCTCCTGATCGGAACCCATCACATAAAAAATGAGGCCAATAAACTAAACGGCTCCAAATGCCGTTTTTTTTATAACCTCGTTTACTAGGGCATTATATTACAGCCCTATTGAAATCGCAACTGGAAAAGCAAGAAATTTGCAGCATGGCTGCAGACCCGCATCAGAAGCGGGTCTGCAACCTGTGCAGGCATATTTTCAGGAGGTCTTTCCGGCGGCCTGGTCCACGTACTGGAGCAGCTTGTCATTGCTCAGATAGCCCGGGACATAGCCAAGGAAATTGCCGTCAGGCTTGACGATATAGCTGGTCGGATAGCCGCTGATGCCATAGGACTGCGAGACAGAGTAATCCGAATCATACAGGATCTCCAGGGAGTAGCCCTTCTGGCTCATGTACTTCTCGATGTAGTCGATGCTGCCCTCATTGCCGCTGTTAGGGACTGCGATCATGAGGACCTTCACGTCATCGCGGGTATCCTGCAGATTCTGCAGATCCGGCATCTCCTCATTGCAGTAGGTGCACCAGGTTGCGAAGAAGTTGACGACGACTGTCTTGCCCGTGAAGTCTGTCAGGCTCACATCCTCGCCCTTGGCATTCTTCAGGGTGAAGCCATACTTCTCGGCATCTGTCCTGCCATCATCCGCAGCAGCGCTTGCCGCGGCAGCATCCCCGGTCTCTGCAGTCGCGGCAGCCGCAGGCTCGGAGGCCGCTGCTGAGACGGTATTGGACTGCAGCTGGCGGACTGACTTGAAGGAGTTGTAGAGCATGTACACGCCCATCGCGATGATCAGCGCGCCGCCGACCTTCTGGGTGATGCGGACAACATCCTTCTTTTCCTTCAGGAAGGAGAGAATCTCCTCGGTAAAGAGGCCGACCAGCAGGAACATGATGATGAAGCCGAGCGCATAGGCAGCGATATCCAGGAAGCCAAGCAGGCTGCTTGATGCATTGGCAGCCACGACCAGCGCGGATGCCAGCAGCGGGCCGATGCAGGGACTCCATGCAAAGCTGAAGAAGAAGCCCATCAGCCATGCATTCAGCCACTTCCAGCGGCTCTTCCCGCTGAACTGGAAGCGATGCTCGCCAGACAGGAACGGCAGCCGGATCACGTCAAGCGAGATGAGGCCGAAGATGATCAGCAGGATGCCGCCGATCAGCTGAAGCTCCAGCGTATGCGCATTGAAGAAGGTGCGGAAGGCACTGGCGCCAAGCGCTGCCAGAAAGAAAACCGTGCAGATGCCGAGCACGAAGAAGAAAGTGCCGGCTGCCGTCGCCAGACGGCGCTGACGCGACGTTGCATTCGGATCCACATCGGCTGACAGATATCCCATATACAGCGGAATCAGCGGCAGCACACATGGTGAGAAGAAAGAGAACAGACCCTCAAGAAAGAGTCCGCCGAGGCTGAGTGTCTCATTGATCATAGCAGTTCTCCAATCAGTTGGTTACGCTCCGAAGCCTGCAGGAAGGATCTTCAGCACCGCGAGAATCAGGATCAGGATTCCGAATATAATGCGGTAGAGACCGAACAGGCGGAAGTCATGCTTGCGGATATACTTCATGAAGCTTCGGATCACGATGACAGAAACAATGAAGGCCACCAGCATGCCAACGATGAGGACGATCATGCCCTTCATGCCGATGTCTACTTTCATTTTAATGATTTTCAGAAGACTTGCACCAAACATGACCGGGATCGCCATGAAGAAGGAGAACTCAGCTGCAGTGCTGCGGTTCAGGCCGAGCATGGTGGCGCCGAGAATCGTGGCGCCGGAGCGGGATGTGCCAGGAATCAGCGCAAGCATCTGGCAGACGCCGATCTCGGCAGCCTTCTTCGGGGTGATGCCCTCTACTGACTTGACGGTTGCCCTGCGGTTCTGGTTCTCGATCCAGATGAAGGCGACGCCGTACGCAATCAGCATGATCGCGATGACATAGGCATTGCTTAGCTTCGAGTCAATGATGTCATTCAGCAGGAAGCCGGCGATGGCTGCAGGCACGGAGGCAATGAGAATCATGATCCACATGCGCCATGTGGATTTCTTCTGCTCGTCGCTCTTGGCAGAAGAGAACGGATTCAGTCGATTGAAGTAAAGCAGTATGACCGCGATGATGGAGCCGAACTGGATGACAACCTTGTACATGTTCCAGAAGGCGACATTATCTGCAGAGCTCGTGAATACCTTCAGCGGCATGACGATATTGAGCAGATCCAGATGCCCGGTGCTGCTGATCGGCAGCCATTCCGTGATGCCCTGCACAATGCCAAAGATGACAGACTTCAGAATTTCCACGATAAACATATCGTTCTCCTATAGGATGTAAATCGGGACAATTATAGCACAGCTGCCGGGATTGAATTCTTATGCCATCCTTATCTTTGCCCGGAAATCGGCTCCTCAACATGAATTCCAGCCTCTTCCGCCAGCGCCGCTGTCTGCGCTGTCCAGGAATCATCCCTGACCGCATACAGTTCAATCTCCCCTGCAGGCTCCCTGAGCGCCTGCATGAGTCCATGCCCGCCGCATTCCGCCATCCTCTCAAAGTGCTCCAGGATCACGCCGTCATAGATCCTGCCGATATAGCCGATCCGATTCAGCCACCATTCATAGCCCTGGCTTCTCAGCGCCTCCCAGTCGTACGCAGCCGTTGCAGATCCCTGCTCGATCCGGAACAGCTCCTGATGGCTCCAGGCATCGACGCTGTCCGCCGCGGAGGCATACGGCAGGCGGCCGATGATCTTCAGATTCTCCGCATAGGCGGCCTGGCGGATCTCCTTCCACTCCAGGAACAGCTGCATCTGCACGAACGCCTCATAGAGAATCTCATCCTGAAACGCATGCAGATCCACGTCCTGCGCCGTCGGCTGCGTGCGCAGCTCTGGCGGCCATTCCATCCACGGAAGATCGCCTGCCTGCATGCGGAATGCATGGTAGAGCGACATGCTTCGCACCCAGTCCTGGAAGGCAAAGACCATGAAGCTCACCTCCGGATGAAAGCCCGCATATGCCTGGCGGAGCATCTGCGCTCTGTCGAGCGGAATCTCTCCCTTCAGCAGGCCGCTGTTCTGCAGGAAAGAAGACGAGATCAGATCCTCGCGGATGGCAAAGGAAGAGATGGCATCGCCGCCGGAAGACATGCAGATTGTGTCCAGCAGAATCGTGTCTGCCGAGCACCCCGCAGCCTCGTGAATTATCTGAAGCGCTTTCATTCTCGGATCGCCGCTCTTTATGAACATTTCAACGCTAAATGTGAACGCTGTATCAAACATTTGTTTAACCTCGATGTAAAATCCATTATAATAATGATTAAGCACAGGTTCCCTGAAAATGCTCTGTTTTTTTGGGCTCCTGCGCGAAAGAAGGAGATTATCATTTCATGGAACTCGAGAAACAGTTTACTGACATTCTTGGCAAGCCGATCGCAAGGGCCAGCCGCAAGGAGCTCTATGCAGGGCTTATGGCGCTGGTGAAGCAGCGCACGGCAGCCATTCCTGCAACTGCAGGCGAGAAGAAGCTATACTACATCAGCGCAGAATTCCTGACTGGAAAGCAGCTGGGTAAGAACCTGATCAACCTCGGCATCTATGACGAGATGGAGGAGATCCTCCGCCGCAACGGCAAGGACCTGATCAACGTCGAGGACGTGGAGGAAGAGCCTTCCCTCGGCAACGGCGGACTGGGACGCCTGGCCGCATGCTTCATGGATTCAATCGCCACGCTGAATCTCTGCGGAGACGGCATCGGCCTCCGCTATCACCTCGGACTCTTCAAGCAGGAGTTCGTGAACCGCAGACAGCACGAGATTCCCGACACCTGGCTCGGCGATCCATGCTGGCTGGAGAAGACGGATGTAACCTTCCCGATCGAGCTTGCCGGCAGGGTCTATCATTCACGCATGTATAACCTGGATGTCCTCGGCTACAAGACCGGGCACAACCAGCTGCACCTGTTCGATCTTGATACTGTTGATGAGTCCATCGTTCATGACGGCATCGACTTCGACAAGAAGGATATCGCGAAGAACCTGACCCTGTTCCTGTATCCGGATGACTCGGACCGCGCCGGACAGGTGCTCCGCATCTACCAGCAGTACTTCATGGTATCCAACGCAGCTCAGCTGATCCTCCAGGAGCAGAAGAAGCTCGGCCATGACCTGCATCACCTGGATCGCTATGTTGCCATCCAGATCAATGATACCCATCCGTCGATGGTGATCCCTGAGCTGGTCCGTCTGCTGATCGCAGAGGGCATGTCCATGCGCGAGGCTGCTACTATTGTCACCAATGTCTGTGCCTATACGAATCACACCATCCTCGCCGAGGCGCTGGAGAAGTGGCCGATGGATTACCTCAACGAGGTTGTTCCGCAGCTGATGCCGATCATCGGCGGCCTGGACTTCGCGGCGGTCTGCGCATATCACGACAACCCGAACCTCAACATCATCCAGGACGGCCGCGTGCACATGGCCCGCATCGACATGCATTACGGACACTCCATCAACGGCGTCGCTGCTCTGCATACCGAGATCCTGAAGCACCAGGAGCTGCGTCCGTTCTTCGACATCTACCCCGAGAAGTTCAATAATAAGACTGATGGCATCACCTTTCGCCGCTGGCTGATGCACTGCAATCATCACCTCAGCACCTATATCGATCAGCTGATCGGCGAGGGCTGGAAGTCGGATGCGAATCACCTGCAGGAGCTGCTGCAGTATTATAACAACGAGGATGTCCTGAACCGCCTCGATGAGATCAAGCATGAGAACAAGGTCGCCCTGGCTGCCTTCATCAAGGAGAAGGAAGGCGTCGAGGTCGATCCTGACTCCATCTTTGATGTCCAGGTCAAGCGCATGCATGAATACAAGCGCCAGCAGATGAACGCTCTCTGGGTCATCTACGAGTATCAGCGCATCAAGCAGGGCCAGTGTCCGGCTCATCCGATCACCGTCATCTTCGGTGGCAAGGCTGCGCCTGCCTACATCATGGCCAAGAACATCATCCACCTGATTCTCTGCCTGCAGGAGCTGATCAACAATGACCCGGATGTCTCTCCCTGGCTGAAGGTTGTCATGCTCAAAAACTACAACATCTCCAAGGCTGAGAAGGTCATCCCTGCCGCGGATGTCTCCGAGCAGATCTCCCTGGCCTCGAAGGAAGCCAGCGGCACCGGCAACATGAAGTTCATGCTGAACGGAGCCGTGACCATCGGCACCGCTGACGGCGCCAATGTCGAGATCCGCGACATGGTCGGCAACGAGAACATCTATATCTTCGGCCGCACCTCGGACGAGGTCATCAATCTGTACAGCAACAGCGGCTATCATGCGCGTGACTACTATGAGCGCTCAGAGTCCATCCACCGCGTCCTGGACTTCATTACCGGCCCGGAGCTGTCCGCCATCGGCGATATCACGCTGCTCGGTGCGCTGCGCGACAACCTGATCAACAAGGACTGGTTCATGACCCTGCTGGATCTCGAGTCCTACAGCGCAACCAAGGAAGCGCTGATCTTCGATTATGACAATCGCGCAAAGTGGAAGCGGATGGAGCTCGTGAACATCGCCAAGTCCGGCTTCTTCTCCAGCGACCG